>JACDJA010000021.1_pt1 | contig 272760 bp, 263 predicted proteins | sample 7449241 | NCBI WGS metagenome assembly JACDJA01 (sample SAMN14253289, study PRJNA609438) | sludge metagenome | isolation source: initial anaerobic sludge | collected 2018-12-20 | reverse complement strand
TGCCTGGGGCGATTCGAGGCAAAAAGGGGGCAACTCCGCCGAGAAATACGGTGGGTTGCCAGAGAAATTGGACCGAACGCGGTCGCCGTCATCATTGCGCGGTGGGATTCACTGAAAACCTCGGGTTATTCGAGGTGCCCATCAGCATGAAGTACGTGCCCAGGAAATGGTCGGGAACGTGTGCTGCAGGCTTGCCTTCTGACTTGTTTCGCCAATAGCTCCAAAGCTCTTGGATTCTCGGCTCCAGCAGCTTGGCGGACTCAAACAGATCGATCCCCTTTTGAGTCCACTTGGTTGAGCTAAATGCGGCAGATTCGAAGTTGGAGCGATGCACCGCACTCCAGTCGACGGTATCACTTCCGTTTTTTTGTTGGCTCATTCAACGCCTCCGGTCTTCTTTCTGCCACGTGTCTTCTTCGGCGCGGCCTCGGGCTCGATGTACAAATCCTCCAGCCCATGCGCGATGGCGAGGCTCTTATCGGTCTTGCACTTCTCGCGAACGCGCTCGGGCCAGTAGTTCATCGCCAGATGCGCCCAGTCGTAGTCGCCTTTTTCCAGCTTGGCCCAGGTGTCCTTGAGCACTTTCTGCCAAGGCTTGTGGCGGAACAACGGCCACAGCGGTGCGGCGCTGATCTGCACGCCGTCGTCGTGGTTGGGCTTGTAGGTAGGCGCGAGCTTGAGCAGGGTGTCGCGCAGCTCGATCAGCTCCAGCTCGAAGGCTTGCAGGGCTTCGAACTGCTTTTCGTCATCGCGCGTGCGGGCCGAGCCCTTGTTGCGCAGCGCCGTCACGTCAGCGCCGACTTGCTTGAGCTTGGGCTCGACGAAGTCGTTGATAGCGGTGTACAGCGTCTGACTGGTAGTGCTGGGGTAATAGACCCACAGCGTATAGCTGCCGGAGGTGGTGGCCAGCGGCCAGTAGATGGGCGCTTTGCGGCGGCTCTTGGAGTAGCGCTGCAGGTGGAAGGGGAAGAAGTCCTTTTGCAGCCAGCGACGCACGTCTTCCGGCACGGGAGCCTCGACACGGGCGAGCACCTCTTCAATCAGACGTGCCAGGTCGTGCGGGTGGCAGGGGTCGTCCACTAGGATGCCTTCATGCGCGTGAAACGGAGCGGCCCCGTCCGGCAGCATGCCAGGGCTCTTAGCAGGTAATGGATCGAAAGGATCAGGATCGGATGGCGCTTCACGCTCTCCGGTTGCCAGGCGCCAGTCGAAACGACCAAATGCCACACCAACTGCCCAGCTCAACAAGCCGGCCGTGTGGTCGATGGGTGGAGCGCTGTCTTCATCGTCGCCTTCGTCATCTGCGCGGTCCTCGGCATCGCCTTCGTTTGCCACACCTTGGGTGCCTTGAACGGCAGCACGGTCGGATTCATTGAAGCCATAGAGGTCAAAGGCGATGTCGTCGATCTCTGATTGGATACGCGCCAGCTCTGCCTCGATGGTGGGCGGGTCGAAATTGCCGAGTTGGGCCCGCAGCGCAGCGGGTAACACGAAGGCGTGTGAAGTCTCCTCGGTCGTATCCAGGGTACGCTTGAGCGACCAAGCTTGCCGGGAAAGAGCAGACAGTTTCTGGCGTGAGGGACCGTCTAAGATAGGTATGGGCGTCCGCTGCATCACGCCGACTTCATAAGAGCCAAAGGCGACTTGCAATGACACCAGAAGCGCAAAAGCGCTGCTGTTAGCGAGCGCCAACAGTGCAAGCAGGTCTTCCGGATCGTCGTTTTCTGAGAATGCAGCAGGACCTTTGTGGCCAAAAATGCAGCCAGATGGCATTGCACGGATACCGAGGCCAATCTGTGATCGCAAAGACCACGTAAATCCAGGGCGGAAGTAGAACTGAGTGTTTTTTGCAACGAATTCCGCGTTCCCATTCAAATATGGGTAACGCCGACAAATACCTGCTTTTATCTCTGCCCCGTCTTCTGCCCAGTTGGCAAGCAAGTACACATCAGCATAGAAACGCGAAAATGCGCCCCCCTTGGCGAAACAAAACCAACTCGATCCCTGAGATTCCCACCAAGCGCGGACAAAACGAAAGTCTTCGGCTGTAGCCAACCCTTGTCTGGCAGTTCTTTCGCCGGCCTCCAACGAATTCAGTTCTTTGAACACGTTACGAACTGCATCACTTACCCAATAGGCAAATGGTTTCCCCGGAACGGCATCAAACGATTCAGCGGCCACGTCAAAGTGACAAGGATCTGGAACCCCCTGGCGCAAGCTCTGGCACGCTGTCTTCAATGCTTTGCCCTTTTCCATTTCGGTCAACAAGCGCAAGAAGTGAGTCATGCATGCTTCTCCAATACATAGGCCGCCGCTTCAACCATTGCATCGTCCATGACCCCCAATCCGAGATCTGCGACAGCTTCTGGTTTTGAAACTCCTAGGACGATTTCCTCACGCCATTTACGGTAGTCAGACAGATAGAAGCAAGCGCGTGAAGTAATCGCGCCGATACGCCCGCCGCCCCGCAATAGCTGCAACCCCCGCTCCACCATAATGGCCAGCAAATCGTTCTTGCTGCGTGGATAGGCTTTGGCGAGCTGATCCTTGGTATTTGAAGCCAGGGCGCCAAACGGTGGATTCATTACTACCACATCGAACACTTCGCGGCTCAAATCGATGAGGCGAAGCCCTTGCAGGGCATCCTGCGCAAACAGGCGCCCCTGGTACGTCGACTTTGCCGCTTGGGCGAACTCAGTGAGTGCCGCGCGCAGTCGCGTCTCTGCTTGCTGCCAGTTCGCTTGCTCCTGTTCGGCAAATAGCCCCGTGCCCTTGCCGACATAGACCTGGCGGATCAAGTGTGGCAGCTCGCGCTCGACTTGGAGCAGCACGCCAAGCTCTGGCAGGCCCTTGAGCAGTTGCAGCGTCTTCTCGAACAGCTCGGCATCGCGCTGATCGAGGTTAGCCGCAAACTGCTGGCGCAGCTCACGCTCTGCTGGCGGCGCAATGGCGGCGACCACATGACCCCGTCCGATCAAGGGACGGTCTTTGGCCTTCACCCCGGCGTCGTGCCAGGCACGCTGGGCGCGCAGCCACAGCGCCAGCGATGCGATCTGCGCGGCACGTGGGTCGATGTCCACGCCATAGATGTTGTGCTCGATGATTAAGCGTGGCACGTCGCGCAGATATGCAGCCTCATCGTCGTAGGTCTGGCTCAGTGGCTTGAGCGCTGCCTGGGGCTGGGTGGAAACATCCAGCGAACCGGGCCCATGCTGCCGCTCCCAAGCCCAGGCCTCGCGATAGATCTCAGCGAACAGATCGAAGGCATACAGGCCAAAGTGCATGGAGCCGCAGGCCGGGTCTAGCAGCTTGAGGGTGCGCGGGTCGCGCAGCTTGGTGGCCGCTTGGGGCGTTTCGTCCGGTTTCACCAGCAGGTACTGGCATCGATCGCGCAAACCTGTTTGCCCGCCGGTGGCATTGAACCAGAGACGCCCGAGCGTGTTGTCCACCAGGAACTCGACCACGTAACGCGGCGTGAAGAACTGGTTACGCACGGCCAGCTCGCGGCTATTGCGCGGCGCCTGGCTGGCATCGCGCATGGCCTTGCGCTCTTCCTTGGAGTTGAAGTACTGGTAGATCCAGCCGATGGTTTCATCCTCACTCCACAGCGGGGCGATGTCGGCATCGTTGATCAGGTTCAGCACTTGCAGCAGCGCCGCCTCCCGGGGGAATAGGCGACCCTGCGGTGAAAAGCGCTCGAACAGGCCCGGCAGGTCTTGCGCGAGTTCATCGAAAACGCTGAACAGGTACACGCGGTAGGCATCGCCGGTTTCTCCCAGGCCGGTGCCGGCCAGGCGCACATAGAGCTGAAAGCCCTTGGCCTGGAAACCATTGCCGACTGATTCGACCAGCAGGCCGCGTGCTTCAGCCATGCGCAGCGCGGCCAGGCGGTTGAGCACTGTGAAGGCCTGCTCGCGCACGATGCGATCCAGACCCTGAGTGGCGTTCATGTCGCCACTGGCGGTGTAGTGCGCCAGGGTATCTCGCAGGATACGAGCGGTTTCGCGCTGGGCGTCGTTGATGTGGCGCAAGCTGGCCAGGTCAGCCACGGTGCCCGCGTTCGGGTCCATGCCGTAATCGTTCTGCAGCTGGCGGGTAAATTCCTCTTCCAGCACCCGGCGCGCGTCGTTAACGAAGCGCTGCAGACGGTTTCTTGTTGTTTGGTCGAAAGCCATGTTTGCCTATCTCTTAGAAGTCAGCAGAGAGCTGCTGGTCTTCTTGTTCAATGAATTTCACGGCACGCCAGCCGGTCTTGCCTTGCTTGTTGGTGCGCCGGATGGCCTGGCAGGTGACGTCGTATTGCGTTCCAGGAGTGAAGGCCTCGGCCATCTCTGGCGCGACGAAGATGTCATCTCGACTGGTACGGATGAATGCAAATGTTTTACCCTCCTGCCTATCCAAGGTGCCGCTAAATATTTCGCACAGGCCAGGAATGGTTTGAACTTCTGACATTCGCCAATCCAGAGGGTGGCCATCAGACTCGGCGCGGCCAATCTCCACCACGGTACCGGGCAACAAGCCTGCCACCGTGGGAAATTTTTTATGCAATAGCCCGATGCCGGTAGTGGCGCCGGTCGCTATATAGCTGAGTCCCTTTTCTGAATTGATGTGGTCAATGACGCCGCGAGTGTAGGTAAGGTTTTGTCGCTCCAGTTGTTGAAGCAATGCACGTGCACTGGACTCAGCTTTCGGCAGCGGCTGTAGAGAGTTATTGGCGAGTGCGTCTTGATACCAGTCACTGGCAAGCAGTTGATGTAGTTCCTGCGGCACTTTGTAGGAGTGCTGCTCCCTGTACTGCAGTGCCAGGTTCGCCTGGTGTGCTGCCTCGTTGAAACGGCCCACAAGGGCGAGGCGCTGTGCCAAATGGATACGCACCTTTGCGACTTCCTGCTCCTCCCGAGCCAGCTGAGTTGCATGGGTATAACAGGTCAACGCATCCTGTGGATGCTCAATTTCCAGGATTTCACCTAGTAGCACCCATGGCCAAGCCGCGCGCGACTGGCGGCGCAACACTGGCGTCAATCGCTTGATCGCAAGGTCTGGTTCGCCGTTGGCCAGGTGCAGTTTGCTCTGGTAGTAGTTGAGCCATTGGTCGTTTGGCTCGTCCCTTAGCGCTTGCTCCAAAACGCCAAGGCCCCACTCGTTTAGCGCCTGATCCGACTGTGGATCGACGGCTTTAGCCGCTGTCTCACGACAGACGGCACGTATGAAGCGTTTATGCAAACTATCTACAGTCTTTCCTGCCTCATTGACGAAAGGCTTCTTGTCCTCGTCGGAAAAATGTTCGGTTCCCACCCAGCGGGCAAAACCCAGGAATTCAGACCAGTCCTTGGACACCTTCCCAGCAAGGCGAAGCATTTGTGAAAAAGCGCTATCGCCACGCAGTGCGTCAGCCATCCGTGCAAACTCGCGCATGTACGGTGATAGTTGGCCTGATAACGCCGCAGGAGACAGTTGCTTTGCCTCGTAACGATCGACGATTTCTTTTGCATGGTCATACAGTGCCCAGGCGTAGGCCCGAAGAAACCATACGTCAGCAGTGTTTTTAGGATACTCTGACCTGGCCAAATCCAGGGCTTCTGCATACCGCTTTTGCTTGCGCAGGGCAAAGATTTCACCGGAGCTCACTGGAGTTTCTCCTTTTGCGCGGTCATCAAGCTCTGTACTTCCTCATAGAGACCGTGGCTGCTGCCTGGGCCGCCGACTTCCTGAGCAGCCGTCCAAGTAAAGGTGCCGTCGTAAGTGAAATCGATCTCGCCTTTGCGGTAAGCATCTGCAAAACTCACTCGCAGCCGATATGGCATGGGCTTTTGACCGATGCGTTGAATCTCCGAACTGGCAAGGGCTACATCCAGACCAATCAGAAATTCCTGTATGAACTGGTTTGGTTGCTCCGTGCTTGATTTGGCAGCCAGCGCACCAAGCGATGTCAGCGCGTCCTCTGCCAATTGACTATCGGATAAGGCGCCAGGAACAGATCCAGAGCGACCGACCTGCAATTTACCGTTGTAGTAATACTGAACTATGGCGCGCTTGCCATTGCGCGAGAGGGTGTAGCGCTCGCAATACTGCAAGTGCTGCAGCTGTTCAATTTCGATGCCTTGAGCCCCCCACACGAGGCGTAGCTGCTGATGGGTTTGCATCAAAGGGGCAATAGCGGGCGTGAACGAAAGCCTCTGCCAGTCTGGATCTGCAGTAAGTTCCTGAAGGTCTGCCTTATCAGGCTTTGCAGATGTGCCTGATGAACCACCCCAAGCGATGTCACCGGCTGGCGTGAAGTTAGGGGGATTCACAATGATCAGTTTCTTTGCTGCACGGGTGATGGCCGTATAAGCCCAGCGGAAGAACGATGCATTGCGCGAGCCTGCGTTGGACTCGAAATCAACGATAACCGTATTCCATTCCCCACCCTGGGCCTTGTGACAGGTCATGGCATAGCCGTACTTGACTTGGAGCGCGTTGAAGTACGGGTCGTTGCGAATGGTGCGGCGAAATTCAGCCGACTTGGGGTGCAGGTCAGGATGGCGCTTTCGAAACTCCACCAGCAGCGCCCGCTGCTCCAATGGGGTCAATTCGCGGTGAGGTGAATCAAGCAAGTTCTCTAATACCAGACAGTTTGTCTGGATGATGCTGCCATCAGCATCACGAAAAGCCACTGTGACATTGCGGAACCACAGCTCAACATGGTGGCCTCCCTTGAGATTTACTGGCACGCATTGCGCGTCTGCTCCCACCTCCATTACCTTGACCAGATCGCCATTACTGAGTAGGTGCGTTGTTGAGTTTTTGTTGATCAGCAGAGTTTCGCCTGCCTGGATGGGCAGACTGGCATCACCCCAGCGACGATCTCTGATGTTACGGTTGTACTCCAGCGCAGTGGCGTTGGAGTGCACGACTGCGACGTTAGAGGCTTTTGTCTGCAACCCTTGAACGATCAGGTCGACAGCTTTTCGAGCATCAACCTGTTCAATATCTTGCCCATTGGGTTGCAGTGAAAATTTATTGAAACGCTCGGCCAACATGGCGTCGCGCAACTCCGTGGCTCGGTCGAGAATGGCACTGTCCTGGGCCTGACGCATGACTTTTTTCAGATCGAACGAGTCCACCTTCAGCTGGAACTGCTCACTCAGATACGCATCTGACAATGCTGGTGACGCGTTTTCTCCAACCGGAGGTAGCTGCGCGGGATCGCCGACGAAAAGCAGCTTGGTAAGGTGGTCTTTTGAGCGACCTGGCCTGCTCATTCGAGCAAAGGTCACGATATCCATGAGTAGTCGACCAGAGCCAAACTGCATGAAATCACCGTGATTCGCCTTATCTCCGACCATGGACGACTCGTCGATCACAAACAAGGAAACAAGCGATTCCTCCTCCTTCAATGGAAAGATCATCCGCACTCCCGGGTCGTTGGCCGTTTCTGCCCCTTCGTTCACCTCCAAATGGGTCAGCGTGTAGATTGCCCGATGGATAGTCGAACCTTCGTACTCAGGGTTTCCAGTGATTTGCTTGATCTTGTTGCCCAGAATTCGGGCGGCCCGACCTGTCGGCGCCAGAAGACTGCAGGAAAGGTTCATCTCCTCTAGCGTTTTGACCAGTTTGGCAATTAGCGTGGTCTTGCCAGTACCTGCACTGCCACGGAGGACAAAAGCATCTCGGGAGTCAGCAAGAAGAAAAGTTTTAATGGCATCCAGCGCGGCGGATTGCTCTTCGGTCAGTTGTATTTCCATGCTGTTCAGGCGTCTCAGCCATTCACCACAAAGTTGATTTCCGCCTCTGCATAAAGGCCAAGCTGTGCCTTGATTTCCTGTAGCTGTTGGATCAATGCCTCAATGTGTGCAGCAGAGGTCATCTTCACCGGCACAGCGATCGACTTGGTGAGCTTGGCCGGACCTTTTTCGCCGGTCTTGGCTCGTTCTTCCTCCATGCGCTTGCGTAGGCGTTCCTGCCCCTGGCGCTGGATGGAGCGCTTCAGATCTTCGAGGGTGCTGTTGATGTCGTAGTCGCGGGCCAGCAGCTTCTTCAGTCCGGCCAGATCCTGTGTGGCGGCCAGGGCGAGCCCGTCCAGCCGGTTCACGGCGTTGCCGCGCTCCTCCTGGGTGAGCTCTTCCCACTCGGGGATGCGCTGCAGATCCTCGACACCTTCCTTCAAACGCAGCTTTTGCTGATCGGAGAGCGTGATGACCGCATCGCGCACGCGTCCCTTCAGATGGGTGAGCTGTGAATTGAAATCAGCCGTGTGCTTGTAGAAGTCCTCCTTGCCCAAGCGCTCCGACAGGGTTCCCAGGTCTTCGGCAAGTTCGCGGCGCAGCTCCCCTGGAACGCCGGTGTCCGGCAAGGCCTCGATGTCACGGCGATGGGCCTGAAGATCCCGAAGGGTGGCATCGAGCCCGTTGTCGAGTACGCGCTTCACTTCCAGCGCCCACTTGAGGTTGTCGTAAATCGCGGAGGTTTCGGCGCCCAGGCGCTGCGGCGCATCGGAGGCATCGGTGAACAGGACGTCGGCAATGTCCTGGTTCAAGGTGCGGATGCGGTCACTGCCCGCCAGCTCAAGGCCGCTGAGTTTTTCGGCCAAGGAGCCGTAGTCGTGCTGGAAGCGCGGAAAGTGCTTCGCCGCCGCCTTGCTGATCTCCTGCTCCAGCGGGATAACCATGTCGCCCACCAGTTCAGTGAGCCGCTCTGCCGCTCGACCGAGTGTTTCGATGGACGGGCGTTCGTCACGCAGTGCGACGCCGATCTGTTTGAAGGAGTTGTTGGTCTTCAGGGCGTCGATCGCCTGCTGCCCTGCAGCCGTGACCTCACGCCCGGATACCTTGAGCTTGATTTCACCCGCCATAAGCATGGCGGCCACGATGTAGCGCGTGGTATCGGGTGACCAGCCAAACGGATCGCTGCTGAAGTCATCGAGCAGGCGCTTGCCATCGACCGTGCCGCGCTTGTCGATGTAGTCGCGGATGCTGATCATCGCCTTGTGGTCAGTCTTGAACGAGGCGCGACCGGCCACGGTTTGCACCAGGCCGAGCGGGTCCAGCGCACTGCTGATGGCGGCGGGGTTGGCGACCTTGAGGAATTTCTCGGCGGTGTCGGTTCCAGCGCGTACCGGAGCTTCTACGTACCGGTCGAACACCTGGTCGGCAACGTCGGAGAGCAGCTTCTTGGCGGCCTCCAGCAAATCAGCATCCAGTGCCGACACCGCCGTGGCCTGGCCGCGGAACACAAACGAGCCGGCTTGCAGAGTTTGTTTGATCTTGCTCTGGAGCTGGGTCGCCAGCTTGGCAGCACGGTCGAGCTGGCCGGTGCAGTAGTCCTTTACCTCTTGGTCGGGCTCGTTGCGGTGCAGCTCGGCAATGCGCTGACAGCGATAGATTTCGTTCGCCAGATCGTCGAGTTCGGAATTGGCGCGAGCCAAGAGCCCGATGACGTTCCGACCGGCCCGACTACGGGAGTCATCCAGCATCCGGTTCTTGGCGGTGTCGTAGTCACTGGCAGGCACCAACTCAACAACGGTTTGGATGGTGCTCTGATCACCGGCTAGGCTGGTGATGGCGCTGCCGGCCTGGACTTTCAGACCCGTTGCGACGGCCATCGTGCCGTGGAGGCTGACACGGGGCAGCGGATCGAAGGATTCGCGCAACGCATCGTTGAAAATGCGCTTCACATCCACGGTGCGCAACGCAATGGCGCCACGCTCCTGCTCGATATCCCGCAGCTTCTCGCTGAGGAACACGAGGTTGCCATCCTTCTCGCCCAGCGGCACATGCACGTCGTTCAGCATCTCTTCGACGGCTTTCTTTACCGTATCAAGCTGCGATGCTGCAGTGATCGACGGGTGCATCAAACTGGCGACGTTCTGCACCGACACCGGCAGGTTGCCGAGGATCTGCAGTACGGCGACGGACTTGGCGATGTCCTGATGGAGCTGCGAGTCCGGGAAGCGAATCTGGACCTTACCTACCGCTTGGTGGATGGACGTGAATGCACGGCGAATGTCCTTCTCCAGCTCGTCGTACAGCGTCACCGTGGTGGCCAGCCAGCCCACGGGCTGATCGGCCATGGCCTTAGAGCCGCCTTCGCCTTTCAGGACATCCTGAATCACCTTGATCGCGGAGCGCAGGCCGATGCCGCCAGTGGACTTGGCGAGCGCGCCCAACAGGTGCAGCAGGATGTCGAAGTGCGCCGGCAGGAACGGGTAGAGATTGGTGAAGCTCTCTTTGCTGAAGTCGGCGTCGTAATACTTGGCGTCTTGCAGCTTGGTGTTGTGCCGCAGTGCCTGACCGTGGGCCTCGAACAGCTTGCCCAACTCGGTCTCGCCCGTTGGCGATTTGCCGAGCAGACGGCGGTAGCAGATTTCCTTGATGTCGCTCGATTCGAGGTCGATCTGGATGGGGAAGCGATCTTTCAGCTTGTAGAGCTTGTCGGAGTTCAGGGCGGCGCGCGGGTCGTCTTCCGTCAGTGTCTGCTGCGCGGTGGAGATGATCCATGCCTTGCCATCGCCCAGCCGTTTGAGGTTCTTGGCCAGGCCATCGAGGTTAAGGATAAGGTTGTCGCGCGAGGCAACGTACTGGCCGACTTCATCGACGACGAAGATGATGTTCTGCTTGCCGCTCTTTTCGCGGACGATGTCGATCATCTCCTGCACGCGCTGGTCTTCGAACTGGAAGAAGCCCTCGGTACTGGACGAGAAGGACTTGGCCTCGGGAAAGAGGCCTGGGTACATCTCGTGGGCAATTTTTGGAATCAACCCGTCGATGGCCAACGGGTTGTTCTGCACACGTGCCCAGGTGGCACCCGGCAGCGCCTGGCCGATGCGCTCATGCAGTTCGGGCGTGCGGCCGTCCTTCTCGACCATGCGCTCGAAAGCAGCCACCTTGAGGTTGCGCGAGTAGCCAGCCCACTGAAGAACCTTGAAGTAGAGGACGGTGGAAACGTCTTCCATCGTGGCACCGGCGAGCATTTCGCTGGCAAGGTCGAGCATGACCACAGCCGCTGGGAAGCGCTTTGCCACAGTGCTGAGGAGCGCTTTGGTCTGTGGCTTGTGCAGACGATCCTGCAGGTGGTTGATGAATGGGGTGCCGTCGATAGCGCACTGATCATCAAACGCCAGGCCGAGGTACTTGGTGAACGAGCTCTTACCTGAGCCATAGAAGCCGGAGACCCAGACGCCCACCTCGTTTTCGCCACCGGACTCCATCGCGAGCTGCATGCGATCGAGGAGCTTACGGAATTGCTCCTCGATGCTCTCGGTGACCACGTATTCGGAGATCTCAGCCTTCAGGCGGCTTTCTTGCGACGCGCCGTAGGTGATGACCTTCTCGATGGTCCGGTAGATGTCCTTGCTTGGATCGAAGAGTGAGCGGATCGTCATAAATTTGTCCCAGGATTCTTTTGTCTGTTCAGCCGCCAACGTGTACGGAGCGGTAATTGCCATCTTCCGGGTAGAAGCCGAGAAACTTCAGGCGCGTTTTGCCGGTTCGTACGCCGGGGTATAGAAAAATCGTCGGCACGTGAAACTTCCCCTGGAGCTGGCTTTCGATGGCGCCGATGCGCATGAACGGATGCAGCGCTTCCAGGTCGGTGACCAACAGCAGTGCGTTTTGCTGGCCTTCGAGCGGCTGTAAGACTTCCTCAAGCCGCTTGAGCAAGCCGTTTTCCGTCGTCAGAATGTCGGCCAGTGCCTTGTTGGTGCGTGGCCAGTCCAGTGGCGCTGACTTGTCTTCCATCACGCAGAGCGACCAGAACGGATCGTCTTTGAGCAAAGCCCAGATTTGCTCAACGATGGAGAAGGTATGCACGTCCCAGCCTTCCTGGTGCAGCTTGGCCACCCAGGCAGGCGTTTGTCGTTTCACCTCCAGAATTTGCTCTGGCGAGAAGACCAGGTAGTAGATCGGCTCGAAGCTCGCATGGCCGAGCTCCCGCCCGTGCCGGATGCGCTCGCGCAACTCGTCAAAATCAGCTTTGAGTGAGGACATCGCAGAGCGTCTCCATGTCTTGTGGTTTCCAACTGATGCGGATCACGTCGCCCGCAGCCTGAACGATCAGCAGTCCCTTCAGCGAGAGCCGTTTGATTTCTTCCAGCACGTCTTCGCGCGCCAGGCCAAACAACTGCCAGTCTTCGTGGGTCAGCAGAGCGTTGTCGCCTACGCCGGAAAAGTGCAGTTCAAAGGCCAAGTAAGCGGCCACGGCTGGCGAAATACGGAATGGCAAGATGCGACGGCTTGAGCGCAGTCCACGTTCGAGCATTCCGTAGTCGGCGCAGCAACCCGTCAGATAGGCGGAGACACGTCGCACAGTGGTTTCCGACCAGCGTTTGATGGTCTTGCCGTCATCGATGCCGCGCTCGACAAAGGTTCGCGCATCTTCATTGGTAATCTGGGTGTATCCACCGGCATACCGAGCCCAGTAAACGTGGCGCACGAAGTCGCCGAGGATCGGGTTGGCCCGACTCGTAAATACGAGCATGAGCTGCGTCAGGTCAGCCGTGGATAGCGTTGCGGACAGCTGCTTGAGATGTGCCGCCGGTGCGCCACCTACCACGAGATAGCGTGGAGCGAAGCATTCGACGACGATGTTGCGAAGTCGGCGCGCGGTAATAGTGGGGAATCGTCCCGATTCCAGTGCGGCCTGATGCAACTGATTTGCCGACATTCCTGACGACCACAGGTCAAGCAGCGTCTTGGTCTCGTTGACGAGCCCAAGGCCTGCTTGCAACTGAGTCGTGTAAGGCGTGTTGTCGGCCACGATGCTCTTCATAAACTCTTAGGGCACCAGATACGGATAGGTTTTGGCGTCCTGGGTGAATGCCGATAGATAGGCCGCAGCGATAGCCTTCAGCGTGTCGGTGGCATCGAGATCATTGATGCTACCCACCGCCGTTGGCCCCACGCTGGACGTGCCGCCCGTGGCAGCCAATCGCTTCAACGCATCCAGCGCAGCCTCTTTGCTCTGTGGTGCCTGGCTGGCGAGTTCTTCTCCCACGCTGCTTTGCACGGTCGCGTGCAGGTCTTGTTCGACCTCCTCGGGCAAGCGAAACAGGTGGTAGCTGCCCACGCTCAAATGCTCGTCGTGCAATCGCCTGGCGGCTTCCAGCACACCGTGGTACTGAGCGAGGCGAGACGTTTTCGAGAAGACCGGCTCCAGAAAGAGCTTGCTTGATGCCTCATAGAACGCCGTTGGCCACCAGGCGCACTGAGCACGCTCGCCAAGGAAGCCGACAAGCATCCTCATCTGCAGCAATGTCGGTAGGTAGGATTCTTTCATCTCAATTCTCGTCATTTGTTTGTTCTACCGAGGCAATCCATAGAGGTAGATGCATTTTTTGATCAGTCATAAGATGCTCCTGCGTCAGCACTTTCTGGCGATGCATACCCCGGCGCCAGCACCGCATTGCGCACGCCATAGATAGCGAGGTGGTCCTTCAACCAAAGCCGGTATTCGGGGCCGCGCAGGTTGTGGTCGGGAGAGCAGTCCACACTCCATTTGCGCAGGATGTATCCGGCGGTGGCGGCGCGCAGCTTCATGTGCAGAACGCCGCCCTGCATGGCGTAGTCCATTTCGGTGATCTCTGGACGGGGTTGGTCAGGATGCGGAACCAGTTCCAGCTCGACGATCCGGGTCCACTGAATGTCCTGATCGCTCGTCTCGTGGGATGCCACGGGCTGCCCCTTGCGCACCACAGGACGCTTGATCCGGGTGATGACGAAATCCCGGAACTCCTGCGATTTGCGGTCGAAGGCGCGGACGTGCCAACGCAGGCCGTTGTCGATCAGCGCGAACGGGACGATCTCCCGCACGGTGCGGCCACTGGAGATGGAGTGGTACTCGATGCCGAGCGGGCATTCGCGGTGGATGGCCCGAGTCACGCTCGCCAGGATGTCCAGGTCAGGGTGGGTGAGCCGGGACGGGCTCTCGCTGGCCACCCAGGCCTTGATGTGCATCGGTTCACCGTCGCCAAAACCCTGCGTCAGCCACGACAACACCCGCTCGGGCGGGAAATCGAAGATCGGCTGGAAGCTCGGGCCGAGGACGTAGAACTTGCCTTTGCCGTCGTAGTCGATATTCCCCGGAGCCAAGTCCTTGTACAGCGCCAAGTCCCTGGATGCGGCGGCGGACTGGATACCAAAGCGCCTGACCAAGTCCTGGCGGCGCATCTCCCCAATGAAGCGCACGCGCAACTCCACGAACGCGAGCCGGTCGCGCTGTGGCTGGGTTAGATCGGCAAGCTGTTCGTGGGGCATCCTGGTTGGCTCGTTCGGGTTAGCGAATGCTTATGCGGATTTCTGCAGAAAGTATATGAGCTGCTTGAAAAGACGTCTATAAATCTAAGTTGGATTTCTAGTGCGCTGCATTATGATAACCATTTTTTGAGGCGCAAATGCAGTGATCTGGCATGGACGAGTAGGTGATGGTCCATCGGATCGCACCAGGAACGCCGTGGAATAGCGTGCATCCAGCAGGCTCCTGCGGACGAAAACTGGTGCGAATAGATTCTTGATAGGGAACAGGAGCACGGCCCATGGAACTGCGACACCTTCGCTGCTTTGTAGCTCTCGCAGAGGAGCTGCACTTCACACGGGCCGCCGAGCGCCTTCATATCGAACAGCCACCCTTGTCCCGCGCCATCAAGGAGCTTGAGGACGACCTGGGCGCGGTGCTCTTCGTGCGCAACCGCCGAGGTACGGTGCTTACCGAGGCGGGCGCAACTTTCCTGCAAGACGTGCGCAGGGTGTTCGCCGCGCTGAAACAGGCTCAGGAGAATGTCCGGGCAGTCGCGGCGGGCCTGAGCGGAAGCCTTCGCATCGCCGTGTCCGATGGCGCAATCGATCCCCGGTTGTCGACCCTCCTGGCCCGCTGCCGCGAGGAGGAGCCGGAGATCGAGATTCGCCTGTCCGAAGTGCCGTTGGCCGAGCAGTTGCGCGGGTTGCGCTCGGGCGACTTCTCGATCGGGTTCGCGCACACGGCGGAGGTCGGCGATGACATCGTGACCGAGCCGCTCTGGCACGACTCGCTGGTGGTCGCGGTGCCCGCCCGGCACCCATTGCTTTCACACAAGGCCGTTCCGCTGCATCAGCTTGCGAGCTACCCACTGGTCTTATGCGATCCGCAGATATGCGAAGGCTGCTACCGCGAACTGGTGCGGCTCCTGCGGCCGCTGGAGCGTGAGCCCGACGTTGTCGAGCATGTGTCTTCGCTGGACATGATGCTTACCCTGGTCGGGGCGGGCTACGGGGTAGGCTTCATCACGGCAACCAGGGTCGCGGCGAGCCCGCGCCCCGATGTGGTGATCCGCCCCCTGGCTATGGATTCCGCGATCATCACGACCTACTTGCTGCGACCTACCAGCGAGAGCATGCCGGTATCGGTGGAGCGGTTCATCGCGCGCCTGCGCGAGCACTCGGGCGATTGATGCGGCGGCAAGGGCCGTAACTGAAGTTCGCGGCCGCTTATGGCGAGCCTTGCGGCTCACTGCCAGAGTTGAGGTTCTTTTCAGTCGCCGCCATCAACTCGCTGGCGCTGATCCCGAGCGCGGTAGCAATTTTCAGTATCAGGGGAAGCGTCGGCACATGCTCCCCGCGTTCGATCTTGCCCATGTGCGAACGCGATATTCCAGCCTGAAATGCAAAGTCGTCTTGAGCGACGCCTTGCGCGACGCGAGCGGCACGAACGGCCCGCCCGAAAGCTAATGCTGGTTCGGATTCATAGGTCGGTGTGCCAGGTGGACGACCTGGCTGAATAGTAAGCTTCTGCATCGACAGAAGCGTCAAACAATCCACTTAAATTAACCACGTTAAACATATAGACGTTAAAGTTCTCTCTTTACTATGATGCTGGTTTGCCCTTGACCTGCTTCGTCGCTTCTGTGGGTTCTCCATGGACAACATCACCAGCCAACCTGCCCACCTCAGGCTTGCGATAGCGCCAGGCGTATCGTCATCTCAGCTTTCGGCGCTGCTCGCGCTGCAACGTGCCGAAGAACCCGAGGTCAGCATCGCGTTCTTTGAGGTTGCTGGTGACGAGTTGCTTGATGGACTCCGTGAAGGCCGCTATGACGTAGGGGTGTCGCTTCAAGGGTCGAGCGATCCGGCCATCCAAACCCGGCCCTTGTGGATTGAGCACATGGCTGTTGCGATGCCGCTGCGGTTTCCCTTGCTTGACCAGGCAGCGCTCACCGTCGCCGATCTACAGGACTACCCGATCTTTCGCTGGCGGGCTGAGACGTGTTCTCTGCTGGATCATCGGCTGCTCTCGCACCCGCCTGCTGACCAGCAGAATCTTCAGTACGTCACGTCTTTCGAGATGATGGCGCTATGGGTTTCTGCCGGCTACGGTGTCGGGCTATCCGCGCAATCGCGCATCAAGCGCGCCCATGGATGGGGAATCAGCATGCGAGCGCTGGACGACGGTCCCTACGAGATCGTGACGCACCTGCATAGACCCCAAGGGCAAGCGAACTCTGTTTCCGAGCGATTCGAGAGCAGAGCTCTGCATGTAGCACAAGCTCAGGGCGCCTGATACCACTTCGCTTAGGAGCAGGTCGCAGGGCACACAACTCAGTGGCTGCCTGTAGCTGCCCTAAGACAGCAGTGGATGCATCTATCCATCAGGAGGGCAAAACTGGTATCATTTGTGGCCCAAATCGGACATCCGAACTGGGGAAACCCGTTATTAATCAATGGGTTGGATGCGCGGATTTGTTCCCTTCACCCGCTCCAAGTGACGCTCCATACTCGGCGTGTGACTTTGGGAAGTCCCTAGTATTTTGAAATTTTAAGGGATTTTTCCTCTAGGCTTTGCTGGCATCCAGTGAAATCTGCCTACAGCCTATCCAAACAGGTACATCTTTTGGCCCAACAATGCGGTACTCGGCGTACCGCATTGTTGCTACTCGAAGAGCGGTCCTGAAGCGGCTATCCATGGCTCCTGTCCCGTCTAATTCGGGATTTGGAGTTCGAGAATGGTGCTCACCGATCTGCGTATCCGGAATGCAAAGGCAACGGGCAAGGCCTACAAGCTTGGTGACTACGATGGGTTGTCGTTGTTTGTCTCAGCCAAGGGCAGTAAGGCTTGGCATTTCCGATACAACTGGCTGGGTAATCGATCAAGGATGTCGTTGGGGACATACCCCGAGTTGAGTCTGCGCGATGCGCGAGCCATGCAAGACGAAGCGCGGGCGTTGATCGCCAAGGGTATCAATCCCGGAATCGCCCGCAAGCAGAAGCAGCAGGCCGCTCGATTGGCTGGTGAGTACACCTTCATGACGGTATATGAAAGATGGCTTGCTTACCGCACTGTGCGGACATCCTTTTTCTCGGTTTCTTCTACAAAGCCACCGTCTACCCTACCGCGCACGAAGCTCCGCATGGGCCGAGAAAGCCCCTACCGTCAGGTCAATGTCGGCGCCTGAGATGCCAGCCCTGCGCGCCGCGTCCTGCCAGCCATCGACCGCTGCCGCCACTTCCTCCACCACCTGCCGAGCAGGGCCGTCGCCAAGCCCGTAGAACGCCGCCGTGCCGAGAACCGTCTCCAGGCTCGGCCGGTTGTCGACATCGTCGATGTTCAGGACATGTTCCGCCTTGTCGATGTTCGGATTGACATCAAACGCCGGTGCGAGGCGCCACCCGGTCTTGCCAAGCACGAAGCCATGGTTGCGCAGATGATCGTCCCGGTTGCCGATCGCGACGTTGAATGCCACGCGACGGAACAGCTGTGCCAGGTCTGCGTCTGCATGCTCCGCATCGCCCTGGGCGCGGATGAACTGGGCCAGTTCCAGGTAGCTCGTGCCCTCGCTCTGCGTCTTGCGCAGCAGCGTCATCGCCGAGGCATAGAAGCGCCGGGCGCCCTGTGCGCGATCGAACCTCCGCACGCAGAAGGTGTGGAAGTCGTTGCCCAGCCTGATCAACCTCGCTGCTGGTACATCCACGCCAGCTTTCCGGGCCAGTTGCTGAACAGCGTACTCCCAGGCCCCGACGTCCCGGTCATCGTCGCGGGCGGGGAATTTGGCGATCCATAGCGAGCCGTCGGCTTCGGTGAAGTTGGCCTTCGGCCTGGCCCCGCCCAGCGAGGCGCCTGGCGCGACGAGCACGGCCAGCCACCTGCGCAGGGCATCGAGGTCGTCGATGCGCCGGTTGCTGAGCTGATAGGCCACCGCTTCCAGTTCGCGCAAGGTCGTCACCGGAGGCGCCGCCATCTTCTCGTCACCGAGGAAGGTTTCCGTGCCCGGCCGGCGAAAGCGCAATGCGCCTTGGCGGGTCTGATCCTGCACACCGATGAGGAAGTCCCAGGCGTAGAGCATGCGGGGCGGCCGCTTCTCATCCTTGGCCTGCAGCGCCTCGCGGCGCTTCATGAGCGTTTGGCCCCAGCGGTCAGGCGATGAGTCCAGGAAGATGCCGAAGTTGCCCGTCTCCGGCTTCGGAAAAAAAGGGTGCTCGTCCAGGGAGAGATCGGGGTCCAGCGCAAAGGCACGAGGGTCCTTGAGCCAGTCTCGTTCATAGTGGAAGCGAATCTGGCCACGGTCATGAGCCAGCGTGCCGACCGGGCAAGGAGGGCCAAGGTCAGCGTCGAGCCAGACCTCCAGGGCGTTGTCCTGCTTGCTCATGCAGACCCCTCACGATTCTGGGCCGGCGAAGGGTTGACCTTTCGACGCCTGGCGTCGGGTGACGGCTCCATTGCCAGATCCTGCAGCTTGCGCCCGATCCGATCGTCGGCGGCCAGCAGATTGAGATCGCCTTCAAGCCCCAGCACGGCCAGCACCCGGACATAGGCCCCCAAGGTCGCACCGGGGTCGCCCGCCTCGACCTTGTACACGGTGGTCCTCGAAATCCCCGCACGTTGCGCCACCACCGCGTTGCTCAGCTTGCGCCTCTTGCGAGCAAGGCGCAGCCGTTCACCCAACTCGGAGAGCAGGCGTTGCTCCTGTGGAAAGACAATGGGTGGTTTGCGAGGCATGTCCGCTATTAAGGTCAAAAAAGTTCATCTTTGTCCATGATAGCGAAATCCAAAGCATGTGACTAGAACTTGCTGGTGAGCGCGAAACTGGTACAAAATGTGGTCCATTCCTGCTCCCTGTGCAGGAGTAACCATTTATAAATCAATTTGTTGGATGCTGAGTGCTGTTCCCATCACCCGCTCCACTTCAGCTTCCACGGGACTCCATCGAGTTCCATGGACCACTGCAGCAAAAGAATTTCCTCAAGGACGATCGTCCAGCGAGTTCCACCGACAGCTCGTCTCCATGACCGCCCCGAGCACGGCCTCGACATGTGGCTGCTCCAGGGGTGGGAAATGGTTCGCGTGTCGCTCAAGGAAATAATGCTCAATATCTGAGCAGTCGCCTGCCGTGCATCACTCATGGGCCCGGCCAAAACCCCGTTGGCCGCTCGATCCGGGGGACGGGGGAACGTCCGGGCCAGTGCATTGATGCCGGCATTGTCAGAACGTGACGGCCTGGCCCCGCATCAGGGGTTCCATCAAGGCGGCCATGCCCTGGATCTCCGCCCCGGCGCGTCGCTTGAGGGAATGGTCCGCGCTTCCGGCGGCATGGCACAGCGCCTGGTCGCAGGTGGAGCAGATCCCCAGCGCCCCTCCCAGGAGCACGAAGCTGTCCAGCAGTTCTTCCAGTGCGGGAAAGCCCGCTACCTGGATGCCATCGGCATGGCCCTCGTAGGCCCAGTAGCTGCCATCCCCCACCAGGAACAGGTGGGTGCGCAGGTCCATGGACAGGGCCGTGCAGGCCATGGAAGCCGCCAGGGTGGCGCGTTTGCCGCCGTCCTCGGCGCCACTGGTGAGGATCACGGTGTAGTGGTTGCCCGCGGGCGGGGCGGCCCGGGGGAGGTCCGGATTGCGCCAAAGGGCTTCTTCCGGGGCGTTGGCGTGGGAAGTGGTAATCATGGCACCCTCCTCTCGTTGCTGGCCTTCTTGGATCGTTTCCGTTCCGTCTTTATGGCGAAGGGGCGCCTACGGATGGCCTACCGATTCGCTGACTGGTCTTCCCGGGAGGCGCGCATGAGGGCCTCGGTCTCCGCCGCGGGGGCCATGCCGAGGACGATGGAGAACAATTCCCGGCAGCGGCGGTAACAGACCAGGGCCTCGGCATGGAGGCCCTGGCGTTGCAGGCAAAGGATGAGGCGGCGGTAGAGAAATTCGTTGAGGTTGTCCTGCTCCAGGGCGCGCCGGTAGAGCGCCGCGGCCGCGTCCCAGCGGCCGCAGGCTTCGTGTTGCCGCCCCAGGTCGGCCACCAGGCGCTGGTAGCGGCTCAGGGCGCGGTCCCGCGCCGGCAGCAGCCAGCCGCTTTCCTCGTCGGTGGCGAGAAAGGTGCCGGTGTAAAGCCGCAAGGCTCGGGATGCTTCGTGCGCCATGGCCTGCGTGTCCGCCTGCATGGCGTGCAGCGCATCGATGGCCCGGTCCGCGGCCTGCTCGAAGGCCCACAGGTCGATCCGGCACACCTGGGGGTTCAGGGCCAGGTGGCCGTCGCGCAACAGCACCGCGTCGTCCCGTCCCAGCAGCTTGCGCAGGCGATGCAGGGTGATGTCCAGGGCCTTCTTCAGCCTGTTCCCTTCCGCGTCCGGCCACAACAGGGCCGCCAGGGCCAGTCCGCGCGCACCGCCGGGGCCCTGGGCGGCGAGGGCCTTGAGCAACTCCAATGGGCGCTTCTGGGGCTTGTCGGCCTGGCGCACGGTTGCCCCGGCGCATGCCAGGCGGAAGCCGCCCAGGGTGAACACGCGCACCGGCCAGGGCCAGCACTCGCCGGCGTCCGCCGGCGGCGGGAGGTTGCGCGTCTGGATCAGGCGGCGCACGTAACAGGCCTCGATATCGGCCTCCAGGGCGAAGGCGCACAGGCGGCCCTCCGCCTCGGGGTCCGCGTACAGGAAAAGATGGCCATAGCCCCACCGGGCGCCAAGGGCCAGGCCTTCCCGCAGGGTTTCCGCCAGCGCCGCCTTGTCCTCCCTTCCCTCGACGCCCGCGGCAATCGCATCCAGGCCCAGGCGCGCGCGGGTGAGCAGGATGGCTGCCGTGTAGAGATCGCAGCGGGCCGTCCGCGCCTGCCGCAGCAGCGCTTCCAGGGCCGCTCTCGCCGTGGCGACCCGGCCTTCGCGGATGTCCAGATGGGCGAGGAACAATCGGCTGTGGATTTCCAGCAAGGGCATGCCCTGGCCGCCGATCAGCAGGTTGGTGTTGTCCACCCCCTCCCGCGCCCGGGCCAGGTCGCCGCGCAGCAGCGCCAGGCCGGCCTCCAGGTACGTCTGCAATGCGCGCTCCAGCCAGCGTCCCGGCACGAGGCGCGGCTGCGCCATGTGGATCAGGGTCTCGAGGCGGTCCGCGTCACCCCGCGCCAGGGCGGCCAGGCAGGCGTTCTGAATGACGGGGACGTCCATCACGTGCACGCCGTGTTCCGTGGAAATGGCCAGGGTGGCGGCAAGGGCCGCTTCCACGCCGGCCGCGTCGCCGCGGAAATTGGCCAGCACCAGTTCCAGCAGGCCCAGCAGGATGCGTCCCAGGGGGGACATGGGAGCGTCAGTGGTGCGCGCCGCCTGGAGCACCGCGTCCAGGGCCTGGGTATGGCCGCGCCACGTGTGGTAGCACCCGGCAAAAAGGGCGAGGTTGGCGGTGTGAGGCACCGCCTGCCGGCTGCGGATGAGGGTCAGGGCCCGCTCCGCCCACACCTGCAGGAGGGGATGGTCGGGACGGCGGAACATCAGGGCCACGCCGCCGGCCAGTGCCCTGGCCTCTATCTCCGGCGAGAGGGCCCCTCCCCGCCTTCGTCGCAGGGATTCCAGTTCCTCGATCCAGGGGTCGAAGCCGGCCAGGCTGTCCCAGTCGAAGACGAAAGTCTCGGCGATGCCCGCCCAGCACAACCATTGCCCCGCCAGGTCATCGGCCTCCTGGAACAGGGCATAGGCCCCCGCGAAATCCGCTCGGGCGGCGGCGGGGTCCAGCATCAGCCGGCAGGCCGCCGACCAGAACGACAGGTACGGCGAGGCTTCGCGCATGGCTGCCGGCAGGCGCCTGATCCACGCCATCACCACGGCGAACTGGCCGCTGGCCAACAGCGCCGGCGCGTGGGTGTTGAGCAGGCGGACAAGTTCATGCCATGCCCCGGCCCACGCCCAGACTTCGGCCGCCTGGTGCAGGCCACCCGCCTGCTCCAGCGCCAGGGCCACGAGGTGTGCCCGGGCGGAGGCCTCCGGTTGGCGGTCGATGCGCCGGCGCAGGAAGGCATGGAACAGGGGATGGAAGGCATAGGCCAGTTCCGTCTGGGGTTGCAGGGTGACGAACAGGCGTTCTCCCTCGAGTTCCGCCAGCCACTGCATGCCGCGGGCATCGCCGGTGATGGCGGTGCAGAGGGATTCGGTCACCACCGGCAGGATGCCTACCCGCAGCAGGAAATTCCGCACCCCGGCGGGCAGGCGGTCGAAGAATTCGCTGGCGATGAAATCGAACACCGCCTGGGGTGTGGTTTGCGTATCGATGGACCCGTCCCGCTCACCCGCTGCATGGGTGGTGAGCACGATATTGGCCGCCCAGTCGCGGGTGGCGGCCTGGATCGCCCCCGCGTCGCCCCCGTCTTGTGCCGCCAGCAACTGGGCGGTTTCATCCAGGGTGAAGCGCAGGCTCTCCCAGTCCAGTACGGTGCCGCCCGCAAAGGCGCGGGCCAGGGGCGGCGGCGGGCCGAGCCGGCTTGCGGCCAGCAGGGCCGCGCCGGGCGGCAGTTCCCCGGCAAGGATGGCCACGAGGGCGTGCAGGGGCGAGTCGGCACGGATTTCCTGGTAGTTGTCCAGGACCAGGACGAAATCCGCCGGCAGGGACTCGAACAGCAGGCGGCAGAAGCGCCGCGTGAAGATCGCCAGGCCGGGCAGGGACTCCGGCGCCAGGGCAGACAGGTCGCCCCGGCTGGGTGCAGCGAAGCGCGCCAGGTAGTGGAAAAAGGTGGCGGGGTCGGCATCGTCCGCATCGACGCGGTACCACAATGGCCGCAGGCCTCGTGCGTCGATCCAGCTGGTCGCCAGAGAGGTCTTGCCGGCCCCGGCGGGCGCGGCGATCCACATCAGTTGATGGGCCCGCGCCGCGTCCAGCCTGGCGAACAGCCGCTCGCGCGGCACCAGGCGCGTGGCCGAGGGCGGCGTGAGTTTGGCCAGGCTCACCAGCGCCTCCCGAACCCCGTGTGCAGGGCGATGCTCTCATTGCGCGCCCGGGCGGCGCCCAGGGGCAACGCGGCATTGGTGTAGGCCACGCTGTTGCGGAACTGGTATTCCGTCGCCAGGGTGAAAGACCACTCCCGCCCCAGCGTGCGCTTGAGTCCGAGGGTCAGGTGGCGTTCGCCGATGGGGGCGAGGAGGGGGCTCAGGTGGGCGGGGGGGATGGGGTTGCGCGCCAGGTTGAGGCCCGCGTACAGCGTGGTGCGCGTATCGAGGCGGTGCGCCGCGCCCAGGGCGAGCACGACCTGGTCGCGCCAGTCCAGGATGGAGGTGACGCGGAGGTCCGGCGCCGCGGGGTCGTCCGGCTTGCGCGCGGTGAGGGTGGAGCGGGTGGCCGCCTTCGACCAGTCCAGCCAGGTGAGCTCCGCCAACGCGAGCCAGTCGGCGGCGGGGCGCCAGGCCGCGCCGACACTCACCTCGGCGGGGAGCGCCAGGCCGTCGACCTCCACGTCGCGGTAGGTCACCAGGCCACGTCCGGCGGCGGCCTGGTTGGACACCAGGCGACCGCCGTCCAGGGGCAGCCTGACCCTGGGGGTGAGGCTCGCGCCAAGGCTGAAGCCCTCCCCCAGCGGTGCGAGCACGCCCAGCTTCAGCGTGGCCCCCCAGCCACGGACGCCCTTCAGATCGGAGCCCCAGAAGGGTCCCGCGGACGTCGCCGGGAAGATCTTCTGACGGATGTCGGCGCGGTTGAGTGCCAGGGCGGCCCCCAGCAGGAGTCCTCTGTCCGTCTCGCAACCGACGCCGGGGCTCAGGCGGGCGATGCGCACCAGAGAGGACAACGCGTCGACCGTGCGGAACGCGGTGTCGAGATCGTCGTAGACGAAGCCCGCCCCGCCCTGGCCGAACAATGCCACTCCCCAGGCGCAACGGGCGCCGGCCGGACGGCTGGCGTAACCGATGCCGCCGAGGGGAATGTAGCGGTTGGAGACCGGGCGGTCATTGCCCAGGCCATCCGCATGGGACACGTCGACGGCGTGGGCCACGGCGCCGTACAGGTCCAGGCTGCGCCGTCCCAGGCGGGCGATGCCCGCCGGGTTGATGTTGAGGGCCAGGGTGTCGCTTGCCACGGCCACGTCGGCCCCGCCCATGGCCACGGACGCGGCACCGTAGCCGATGAGGTTGAGACCATTGCTGGCCTGTACGGCCTGGGCAAGCATGGCAAGCACCCCGATCTCCCCCGCACGCACCATCGACGCCTCCCTTCGGATCCCGCCCAACCGTCCGTCGTACTTATCAGTACAGACCATGAAGGGAGAGAGGTCGACAAGTTTTTGGGTATCGAGGGCAGGGAGGACGCCATGGCCCAGTCCGGACATTTCACCGGATCGGGGTCGGCACACCCTTGAAACCCGCATGAAGCCAGCGTGCGAAGAAGATTTCGTGGGTGGCGCGCTCAGTGCGGATGGCGGACTGGTGCCGCTGCGGCAAGTGGATCGCAACACCGGCGTGCCAGCGCCAGCCGCCGCCGCCCCGCACGGTCCGCCCATTCACGTGCAATGCCCGTCCGGCCGCAAGGCCGTTCGGCACCGACCTCCCGGCGGGAGGCCGGCCATTCTCCACTATCCGTCGATGCGATCCCCGCCGGCGAGCGTGCGGCAGGCCGCCAGTTCCTCGATCGTCAGATCAGGCAGACCGTGCCGCTCGGCGTAGGCCAAGGCCTCGGCGCGACGCATCATCGTGCCGTCGGGATTCATCAGTTCGCACAGCACGGCCGCGGGTTGAAGACCCGCCATGCGGGCCAGGTCCACGGAACCCTCGGTGTGGCCGCGCCGAACCAGAACGCCGCCGCTGCGCGCCCGCAGCGGGAACACATGGCCGGGCCGCGCCAGATCCCCTGGCTGCGCATCTGCACGGATCGCCGCCCTCACCGTACGCAGTCGGTCGGCGGCGCTCACGCCGGTGCTCACCCCCTCGCGGGCCTCGATCGACACCGTGAATGCGGTTCCGTGCCGGCTGCCGTTGCGGGCCGTCATCGGTGGCAGATCCAGCCGGTCGGCGACGTCTTCCGGCAGGCACAGGCAGACGATGCCGCTGCAATCGCGAATCAACTGGGCCATGGTATCGACCGTCAGGCACTGGGCCGCGACGATGAGGTCCGCCTCGTCCTCGCGGTCATCGTCGTCGAACAACACGACCGGCCGGCCCGTGCGCATCGCGTCCAGGGCGCGCCGCACGCGATGGCAGGGCGAGGCGTCGGGCGCGGAAGGGTGACGCGGCGCCGCCGGCGGGTTGGGAGAAAGATCAGGTGAAACGGACATGCAAACGCTCCTCGAAGGAAAGTTGAGAAGACGTTTTCGGGGCGCACGACAACGACACCCGGCCGGGCGCAACGAAGCCGGCCCGGCACGGGTGCCGATCGCACATCTTCTTTCATCCGGACTGTGACCGTCGGCCCTGGCTTCGCACCAGATCTGCTGACCCCTTCCTCGCGGAAGGGCGCTCGCGGGCTCATCCTCCGGCGAACGCCTGCTCGCGTGGGACATACCGCCGGTGGGGAATTCCGCCCCGCCCTGAAGACGTGTGCCGGCGGGTGCCGGCAACGGTAATACTAGCAATATTGCTGGCGCGCGGAAACCCGCCGTGAGCGCGCCGAATCGGCATCCGACGCGCTCCGGCGCAGGGAAAACGCAAGCTCCCGCGGCCGGTTCATGCTCGCATCCATCGCACCTGCCGCCGACGACGCTGCCGGGCCGTTCGCATCCGCGAGGCGCCGCCGCCTCGCACGCGTGGCGGCGGCTCAGGCGTCCGCCTGCCGCCTGTAGGCATTCCTGATGACTTCCAGTCCGCCCAGCGCGAACCGATGCAGATGGTCCACGATCACTTGCGTGGGCATCAGGAAGACGTCCTGCCACGATCCGGGGAATGCGCGTCCGCCAACCAGCAGCATCATGCATGGCGCCCCTATGCTGAGCAGGCAACGCGTCAGCGCGGGGTCGTTCTCGGGGATGTCCGTGATCTCGCTGAGCATGCGCTTGACGAGCAGCACCTTCGGCAGCGCCACGTCCTGAAAAACCACGTGCAGGTGCGAGGTCGGCGCCAGCACTTCGCGGGCGAGAACCCGCAGATGCCATGATCGGGGCTCTTCCGTCGAGTACACGACCAACTGCTCGATCAGCACGCGCAATTTCGCCATCGCGGGCAAGTCGCTATCGGAAAGTTGGCGCAGATCGGTCACGTTCACCAGTCGATGATGGGCCTCGGCCAGCACCGACCGGTACAGACCACCGCGATTGCCGAAGTGATAGTTGATCGATGCCAGGTCCACCTGCGCGGTGGTGGCGATGGCTTTGTTGGTGGCTTCGGCATATCCCTTGGCGGCGAACAGTTCACCGGCGGCCTCGAGGATTCGTGCGCGGGTCATCTCGCCGTCGGCGCGAAGTCCGCGAGAGGGTTTGTTCATGGGCTGCACTCCAGGACCGTTGCAGGGCATATCCTTCCCAAACTCTACATTAAAATCAATTTAATTTTAATGTTAGGATGTAACCTGTATCTTTTGGTGTGACTTGGCGGGGTTCAAACAGTCCCCCCGGCGCCGGTTGTGGCGAAAAATTGTCGTCATACTCTTGGAACAGCAGATACGGACGTGAACGTCAGCAAGAAAACAGCAGGCATTTTTGTCGTCCAGGACCGGATGGGCGGGGCACATGGCGTGTTCGCGCTGGCTGCCTTGCTAATGGCGGGCTGCGCTTCGATGGCGCCGCCCTACGAGCGCCCGGCGGTCGCGCTGCCGGCTGCCTACGCGCAGGACACGTCCGTTGCAGCCGGGGAGAAATCCGCCGCGGCCCTCGGCTGGCGCAGCTACTTCACCGACCCCGAGCTCACCCGCCTCATCGAGCAGGCCTTGGCGAACAATGCTGACCTGCGCATCGCCGTGCTGCGGGTGCAGGAGGCGCAGGCCGCCTATGGCGTGCAGCGCAGTGCACGGCTGCCGACGCTGGGCCTCGGCCTGGACGCCGCGCGCACGCGCACGCCTGCCGACCTGAGCCCGGGCTCCGGCGCCGTGACCGGAAACCAGTTTCAGGCGGGGGCAGGCGTGAGCAGCTGGGAGATCGACTTCTGGGGGCGTGTCGCAAGCCTGAACGAAGCTGCGCTGCAGAGCTTCCTGGCGACCGATGCGGCCCGCCGTGCGGTGGCCGTCGCGCTCGTCGCCGAGGTCGCCGATGCCTGGCTGGGCCTGCGCGAATCCGACGAGCGCCTGCGCCTGGCACAGGCCAGCGCAGCCAGTCAACGCGAGTCGCTGCGCATCTTCACGCGGCGCCTGGAGGTCGGCTCGGCTTCCCGTCTGGAATTGACGCAGGTGGAAACCCTGTTGGCCCAGGCCGAATCCCTGGTGGTGCAGATGCAGCAGCAGCGCGACGCGCGCCGGCTGGCCCTGGGCATCCTGCTGGGCGACCTGTCGGATTCCGCGATCGTGATCGGCGCAAGCCCACCCTTGGACGTGAACCTGCTGGCTCCGGCGGCACCCGGCCTGCCGTCCGACCTGCTGACCGGGCGACCCGACGTGGCAGCCGCGGAACACCAGCTGCAAAGCGCAAACGCCGACATCGGCGCAGCCCGCGCCGCCTTCTTCCCGCGCATCGGCCTCACGGCCTTCGGCGGATCGGCCAGCACCGACCTGGACCGCCTGTTCCAGGGCGCCAACCGCGCCTGGAGCTTCGCCCCCAGCCTGGCGCTGCCGATCTTCGACGCCGGGCGCAACCGCGCCAGCCTGGACCTGGCCGAAGTACGCAAGAATCTCGCCGTGGCGCAGTACGAGCAGACCGTGCAGAACGCCTTCCGCGACGTGGCCGATGCGCTGTCGACCCAGCATTGGGCCCTGCGGCAGGCGGCGGTGCAGCAGCGCGCGCTGGCGACGCAGCGCGAACGCGTGCGCCTGTCGCGCCTGAGCCACGACCACGGCGCATCCAGCTTTCTGGAAGTGCTGGATGCCGAGCGCAGCCTGATCGCCGCCGAGCAGCAACTGGTACAGACGCACCGCATGCTGCTGTCCAGCCGCGTCGCGCTCTACGCCGCGCTGGGGGGCGGCGCACGACACCTGGAAGAGGCACCGCCGCCCTCCTCCACCCGTCCAACCACTTTCGCCGACCGCTGACCGTCATGGCCCTCCAACTCAAGAACAAGCAGGTTGCCGCACTCATCGTCGCCATCCTGGCCGCGGCCGGCTGGTCGGTGTGGCAGCATTTCGCCGCCAACCACGGCAACCAGGCGTTCTTCGTCGGCAACGGACGCATCGAAGCCACCGAGGTGGATATCGCCACCAAGCTGGCTGGCCGCGTCAGCGACATCCTCGTCGAGGAAGGCGCGTTCGTGAAGGCTGGCCAGGTGCTGGCCACCATGCAGGTGCAGACGCTGGAAGCCCAGTTGCGCGAGGCCGGGGCACAGCGGCAGCAGGCGATCAATGCGGTGGCCAGCACCGAGGCCCAGGTCGCCATGCGCCGCAGCGAGAAGCTGGCCCTGCTGGCACAGGTGCGCCGCGCCGAAGCCGAGCTCAACGCGGCACGACAGCGGCTGAGCCGCTCCGAAACCCTGGTCAAGGAAGGCGCGACGTCGACCCAGACGCTGGACGACGACCGCGCCCGCATGCTGAGCGCCGAAGCCAACCTGGCCGCAGCCGGCGCGCAGGTGGCCTCGGCCGACGCGGCCATCGCCGCCGCCGCGGCACAGGTCGTCAGCGCGCAATCGCAGGTCGAGGCGCTCGACGCCACACTCGAGCGCATCCAGGCCGAGCTCGACGACAGCCAGCTCAAGGCGCCGCGCGATGGCCGCGTGCAGTTCCGCGTGGCGCAGCCCGGCGAGGTGCTGGGCGCGGGCGGCCGCGTGATGAACATGCTCGACGTCTCCGACGTGTACATGACTTTCTTTCTGCCCACCGAAATCGCCGGCCGGGTGGCGCTCGGCGCGGAGGTACGCCTGGTGCTGGATGCGGCGCCGGACTACGTAATCCCGGCGAGGATTTCCTTCATCGCCAGCGCGGCGCAGTTCACGCCCAAGACGGTGGAAACCGCCAGCGAACGCCAGAAGCTGATGTTTCGCGCGCGCGCGCAGATCGACCGCGAGCTGCTGCGCGAGCACCTGGAGCACGTCAAGACCGGCCTGCCGGGCGAGGCCTGGGTGCGTCTCGATCCGGCGCAGGAATGGCCGCCCCGGCTGGCGCTGCAGGCCCGTCCATGACGGCGCCGCCCGTCCCGGAGCCGCCCGTCGTGTGCATGGGGCGGGTGCGCCTGCACTACGGCAAGGTGCAGGCGCTGGCAGGCATCACCCTGGACCTGCCCGCCGGCTGCATGGTGGGCCTCATCGGCCCGGACGGCGTCGGCAAGTCCAGCCTGCTGTCGCTGGTGGCGGGCGCGCGCGCGGTGCAGGACGGGCGCGTCGAGGTGCTGGGCGGCGACATGGCCGGCAAGCGCCACCGCGACCGCGTCGGCCCGCGCATCGCCTACATGCCGCAGGGCCTGGGCAGGAACCTCTATCCCACCCTGTCGGTGGAGGAGAACCTGCAGTTCTTCGCGCGCCTGTTCGGTCACGATGCGCCCGAGCGGCGCCGGCGCATCGACGAGCTGACGCAGGCCACCGGCCTCTTCCCCTTCCTCGCGCGCCCGGCGGGCAAGCTCTCGGGCGGCATGAAGCAGAAGCTCGGCCTGTGCTGCGCGCTGATCCACGACCCGGACCTGCTGATCCTGGACGAGCCCACGACCGGGGTCGACCCGCTGGCGCGCGCGCAGTTCTGGGCGCTGATCGCGCGCATCCGCGGCGAGCGGCCGGGCATGAGCGTGATCGTCGCCACCGCCTACATGGACGAGGCGCAGGGCTTCGACTGGCTGGTGGCCATGGATGCCGGCCAGGTGCTGGCCAGCGGCACGCCGGCCGAGCTGCTGGCGCGCACCGGCTGCGATGCGCTGGAAGCCGCCTTCATCGCCCTGCTGCCGGAAGAGAAACGGCGCGGCCACGCGCCGGTGGCGATCCCGCCGCTCGACGTCGACGCGGACGACATCGCCATCGAGGCGCGGGACCTGACCATGCGCTTCGGCGACTTCGTCGCCGTCGATCGCGTCTCGTTCCGCATCCGGCGCGGCGAGATCTTCGGCTTCCTCGGCTCCAACGGCTGCGGCAAGACCACCACCATGAAGATGCTCACCGGCCTGCTCGAAGCCAGCGCGGGCCGGGCCTGGCTGTTCGGCCACGAGGTCGACCCCAGGGACATCGCCACGCGCCGCCGCGTCGGCTACATGTCGCAGGCCTTTTCGCTCTACGGCGAGCTGACGGTGCGGCAGAACCTGGTGCTGCACGCGCGCCTGTTCCAGGTGCCGGAGGGCGAGATCCCCGCGCGCGTGGCCGAGATGGAACGGCGCTTCGGCCTCGCGGAGGCGCGGGACAGCCTGCCCCAGAGCATGCCGCTGGGCATGCGCCAGCGCCTGTCGCTGGCGGTCGCCATGGTGCACGAGCCCGAACTGCTGATCCTCGACGAGCCGACCTCGGGCGTCGACCCGGTGGCGCGCGACGCCTTCTGGCGCCTGCTGGTCGGGCTGTCGCGGCGCGACAAGGTCACCATCTTCATCTCCACCCACTTCATGAACGAGGCCGCGCGCTGCGACCGCATGTCGATGATGCACGCCGGCCGCGTGCTCGACAGCGACACGCCGGCCCGGCTGGTCGAGAAGCGCGGCGCCAGGAACCTGGAAGACGCCTTCATCGGCTACCTGCTGGAGGCGGACGGCAGCGTGCCGGAACCCGAAGCCCTCGCCGCGCCGGCTGCGGCCCAGGCCGGGCCCACGCCCGATCGGCAGCGCCGGTTCAGCCTGCGACGCATGGCCAGCTATTCGTGGCGCGAGTCGCTGGAATTGCAGCGCGACCCGGTGCGCGCCACGCTGGCGCTGGCCGGCTCGCTGATCCTGATGTTCGTGATGGGCTTCGGCATCAGCATGGACGTGAACGACCTGCGCTATGCCGTGCTGGATCGCGACCGGACCAGCCTGAGCGCGAGCTACACGCTGAGCCTGGCCGGATCGCGCTACTTCGTGGAGCGCCCGCCCATCACCGATTACGCGGACATGGACCGGCGCATGGCCAGCGGCGAACTCAGCCTGGCGCTGGAAATCCCGCCCGGCTTCGGCCGCGACGTGCTGCGCGGGCGGCCGGTGGCCATCGGCGCCTGGATCGACGGCGCCATGCCGCAGCGCGCCGAGACCGTGCAGGGCTACGTCCAGGGCATCCACCAGCACTGGCTGGCCGAGCAGGCGACCCTGCGCTCCGGTGCTGCCACCACGGCCCTGGCCGGCATCGAGACGCGCTTTCGCTACAACCCGGACGTCAAGAGCCTGCCGGCCATGGTGCCCGCGGTCATCCCGATGCTGCTGCTCATGCTGCCGGCCATGCTGACGGCGCTGGCCGTGGTGCGCGAGAAGGAGACCGGCTCCATCGTCAACCTCTACGTCACCCCGGTCACGCGCGCCGAATTCCTGCTCGGCAAGCAGCTGCCCTACGTCGCGCTGGCGCTGCTCAACTTCGGCCTGATGACCCTGCTGGCGGTGACCGTCTTCGGCGTGCCGGTCAAGGGCAGCTTCATCGTCCTGCTGCTGGCGGCGCTGATCTTCAGCTTCTGCGCCACGGGCATGGGCCTGCTGGCGTCGAGCATCACCAAGAGCCAGATCGCCGCCATGTTCTTCGCCATGATCGGCACCATGATCCCGACCGTGCAGTTCTCGGGGCTCATCGATCCGGTGTCCTCGCTGCAGGGCGGCGCGCGCGTGCTGGGCCAGATCTACCCGGCCACGCACATGATCGACGTGAGCCGCGGCGTGTTCAACAAGGCGCTGCACTTCGGCGACCTGCACGCATCGCTGCTGTCCATGCTGATCGCCGTGCCGGTCATCGTCGGCACGGCGATCGCTTTGCTGCGCGAGCAGGAGCGCTGAGCCGTGCGTCCAGCCGCCGCCGGCACCTTCCTCGCCAACACCTGGCGCCTGGGCGTCAAGGAGCTGTGGAGCCTGTGGCGCGATCCGATGATGCTGGTGCTGATCGTCTACGTGTTCACGGCGGGTGTCTACACGGCCGCCACGGCCATGCCCGAAACGCTGAACAACGCGCCGATCGCGATCGTCGACGAGGACCATTCGCCGCTGTCGCAGCGCATCGCCTCGGCCCTGTATCCGCCGCACTTCAGCCCGCCGCACCTGATCGACTGGCCCGAGATGGACCGCGGCATGGATGCCGGCATCTACACCTTCGTGATGGTCATCCCGCAGGGCTTCCAGCGCGACCTGCTGGCCGGCCGCGCGCCGCAGCTCCAGCTCAACGTCGACGCCACGCGCATGAGCCAGGCTTTCGTCGGCAGCGGCCACGTGCAGCAGATCGTCATGGGCGAGATCAACGAGTTCACGCGGCGCCACCGCGCCGTCGCCACGGCGCCGGTGGAGCTGGCGCTGCGCGCGCGCTTCAACCCGGCGCTGGAGCCGTCCTGGTTCGGCAGCCTGGTGCAGGTCATCAACCACATCACCATGCTGTCCATCATCCTGGCCGGCGCGGCGCTGATCCGCGAGCGCGAGCACGGCACCGTCGAGCACCTGCTGGTCATGCCGGTGACGCCGGCCGAGATCATGCTGGCCAAGGTCTGGTCCATGGGGCTGGTGGTGCTGCTGGCGGCCTGGGTGTCGATCACCTTCGTCGTGCGCGGCATCCTGCACGTGCCGGTGGCCGGCTCGCTGGCGCTGTTCTTCGCCGGCGCGGCGCTGTGCCTGTTCGCCACCACCTCCATGGGCATCTTCATGGCGACGGTGGCGCGCAACATGCCGCAGTTCGGCATGCTGATGATGCTGACCATCATGCCGCTGCAGATGCTTTCGGGCGGCAGCACGCCGCGCGAGAGCATGCCCGGGCTGGTGCAGGACCTGATGCTGGCCGCGCCGACCACGCACTTCGTCCAGCTCGGCCAGGCGATCCTGTTCCGCGGCGCCGGACTTTCGGTGGTGTGGCCGCAATTGCTGGCGATGGCATCGATCGGTACGGTACTGTTCGTGCTGTCGCTCGCACGCTTTCGCAAGGCCATCGGTCGAATGGCCTGAGCCCGCGCCGCAAACGCCCGAAGCGGGACATTGCCGGACGCCGCAACGCGCTCTTCAGCCATTCAAGCCGGCAACGGCTGGACGCGGCCGCAGGCGGCGCCGACGCCAGCCATGCCTTCACCGGACGAGCGGGATACGGTTTTTTTCGTCCGGAACCTAAAGTTCTTCATCCCGGATGCCGATAGGCCAGATGTGCAGTGTTGTGTCGAATACCCGACATGACTGCCGACCATCGAACAGGGCAAACCCGCCGCGAGACGGGGACGCAAAGTCACCGGTCTTTCTCTCTGCGAAAGACGGCGGGACTGCCGGTCATTCCATGCCGGTCGCACGCCATGCCTCAGCAACCCCGGTCGGCCTGCGCCGATACCGCGAGGCAAGTCGCCATGGAGCACGAAATGTCTGACAACTCAGTCGTCGTCAATCTCAACCAGTTCGAACGCGCGCGCCGCTCGCAGCTCACCGCCGAATCCCTTGCGCTGCTGCACGCATGCCGCGACCAGCTCATCGAAGGGACCGCCCGCGGCCTGACGCGTCACACCGAGGCGATGGAAAACGCGCTGCTCGCGATGGCGGAGCGCTCCCCATTGCTGAACGAGCGCAACATCTATTACAGCGCCCAGAGTGTCCTCAACAAGCAGGCCAACGAGTTGCTGAGCGCGTGCAAGGACGCGTACTGTACGTCGTTCGACAGCTTCGTGCAGGGGCGTGAGCGGGGCGCAAGCGCGGATCTGTCCGAGCTGTCGCTGCTCGGCGACCAGGATTTCGAGATCACCCTGGCCATCGACAAGGCCGCGGCACGCATGCGCTACAACTGCGCCGAGGAACTGGTCGCGCTGGAAGCGCGCATCACCAAGCTGATGGGACGCGAGCTGACGGAAAGCGACAATCCGCTCGGCCCACGCAAGCTGTGCGAAGCGCTGCTGGACGGGATTTCCCGCAATCCCCTGCTGGAAACGCCGGCACGCCTGGCGATGCTCCACCAGTTCGACCTCGTGCTGACCACGGAGCTCGGTGCCATCTATCAGTCGATCAACCGCCACCTGGTCGATCGTGGCATCCTGCCCGACCTCAAGGCGGGCACCCGCGCCCGGGCACGCGGCACTGCGGCGGACGGCGGCACGGGCGGCGCGGCAAGCCCCGCCTCCGCCGCGGCGGCGCCGGCGGGCAGCGACATGCTGCGCCTGTTCGAGCAGCTGGCCGGCGGCGCGGCCGGCGCCGGCATGGGCATGGGCGCCGGCAGCGCAGGCGCCGCCGCCGCCGGCGGTCCCGGCTTCAGCCTGGTCGATTCGCTCGCACAGCTGCAAAACGGGCCGCTCATGCTACCCGGAATCGGCAGCTTCGAACTGCCGATGCTGGAGGCCGCCAGCATCCGCAACGTACTGCGCACCCTGCAGCAAAGCCCGGTCATGCGTGCGGCAAGTCCGCTCGACGCCGTGCTGGTCGACGCGGTCGCCATGCTGTTCGACGTGGTGTTCGACGAAGCGGCCATTCCCGACCGCCTCAAGGCGCAGATCGCCCGCCTGCAGATTCCGGTGCTGAAGGCGGCGATGCTCGATCGCGAATTCTTCTCGCAGGCGCGCCACCCGGTGCGCCGCATGCTCGACGCCATCGCCCGCCTGGCCGTCCATCTTCCCGACACCGACGCGGGGAGCGCGCACCTCGAAACCGTGACCGCCGTGGTCAGCCGCGTCATCGACACCTTCGACAAGGATCTCGAGATCTTCCGCACCGCCGCCGACGAACTGGAGGCGATGTGCGACACGCTCGACGACGCCGTCGAGACCACCGCGAAAGCCAGCCTGCAGCCGGACATCGACCAGATCAGGCAGGCCGAGCGCGCCGAGTTCGCGCCGGTGGTCGCGCATGACCTGGTCAACCGCGCCCTGCAGGACCAGGAGGTGCCCGATACGGTGCGCGAATTCCTGCGCCGCGACTGGGCGCGCCTGCTCGGCATCGACTATGTCCGCGAAGGCGAACAGGGCGCGCATTTCAACAGCCACGTCGAAACCATGCGCGAACTGGTATGGAGCGTGCAATCCAAGCCCGACATGGATGCACGCCTGATGCTGGTACGCATCCTGCCGGGCCTGCTCAAGCGCTTGCGGGAAGGCGTCGCCGAGCTCGATCTGCCGCAGAAGCTGGCGGAAAACTTCTTCGCCACCCTGGTCATCCTGCACGCCAACGCGGTACGGCCGAACGCCCAGCCCGTCCCGCTGCCGGAAATTCCCGCCGAGGAGATGGCGGCGCTGCTGGCGGAACCCGTCATCGAAGCACCGGCGGCGCCGGTCATCGACGCCACCGCCGAGCCGGTGGTGGAAGACGAATTCACCGAACGCGCGCACGCCCTCAACAAGGGGGACTGGGTGGAATTCCATTACGAGGATGGCACCTTCCGCTGGGCGCGCCTGGGCTGGGTCAGCCACGTCAGGAATACCTACCTGTTCGCCGACCAGGACGGCTTGAACAGCTTCTCGATCAGCCTGAACCGCCTCGCCGACAAGCTGCGGCGCCACGAAGCGGTGGTCGTGGAACGCAGGTCGATCACCGAGTCGGCGCTCGGCAAGCTGATGAAGACATTGCGCCAGAAGATCGGCGGCTGAGCAGCGCCGGGATCCGCCGCATCCCCCGTGCGGTCAGCGCCCGATGCGGATCGCCCGGGTGCCGTCGGCCCGAGGCGGACCGAGGAGGCCGAGAACGTTCACCGGCCCGCTTCCGTCACCGATGGCCGATCGCGCCGTGCCGGCAAACTGCAAGCCCTGCTGCAAGGTCCAGACACCGGTACCCTGCAACAGCAAGGCACCGCTCTCGGTCGACAGGCTGATCGCCAGGCCCGCATCCTTGCCTTCGAGCTCGGCACGATAGCTGCCGAAGGGTTCGCGCACGAGACCCGACATGGCGTCGACCCAGCGCAGGCTGCCGCGGCCGCTGACCACGGATTTCTCGACAGCGATGGCCTGGCTTTCGAGCAGCAGACGACCCTGCGGCTGCCATGCCCGCAGATCGGGAGACAGCCGGCCGAGCCAGTCGGCCGACGCCTCGGCGCGCAGGTCCCGCAGCGCGACACGGTGCGGCACGACGTCCACGGTCCCGGCGGCCTCGATGCCCGCGCCTTCCAGGGTCAAGCGATAGGCGAGCCGCCCACGCAGCAGGTCGAGCGGCTGCAGCCGCCAGCGCATCCGCCCCAGCGACTCGCCTGATCCCGGCGTGGGTTCGAGCCTGAAGGCTGCGGCGCCGCCACGCCAGACCGTACCCTGCGTGCGATCCAGCCACGCCACCTGCTCGCTTGCCCGCGGCAGCGCCCACGCCAGCAGGCTGGCAGGCGCCCACGCCAGCAGGCACGCCAGATAGGCCAGCACCGCCAGCGCGTAGTGGGGCCAGCGCAGGCGAAAGGGCTTCGCTTCCTGCCGCATCATGCGCCGGCCATCACGGCCTCGACGCGCACCATGCCCGCCTCGTCAGTCGCCTCGATAGCCACCGATTCGACCCGTACGCCATGCGCCGCCTGCAGTTCGCCGATCCAGCCGAGCCATGCGTCGAAGCCGACCTGCGCCAGCCGTATCCGGATGCGGCCCGCATCCTGCGGGATGATCGTCTCGATGCGGTCGCGCAACCCGGACGCGGCCGCGCGCCGCTCGATCAGCGCGGTGAGGCTGGCGGCGTCCGCGGGCGCCGCCGGACGGGCACGCAGGCGAACCACCTCCGCAGCGTCGCGCCGCACCTGTTCCGCCTGTGCCCGCAATTGCGGCAAGGCCGGCCGCAATTGCTCCAGATCGCGCTGCATGGGCAGCCAGGCATACGCGTAACCCAAGGCAAGCACGAGGAGCGCCGCTCCCCCGCCGAGCGTCAATCGCTCACGAGGGGAACGCGCACGCCAGGTCTGCGCCAACAGGGCCTTCACGACGTGCCCCCGGTGATCACGATCTGCGTCAGCGGCTGGGGAGTCGGTCCATTGGCGGCCTGCAGGCGTCCGGACAGGCCGGCGGCCGTCAGGCGCTGCAGCAGGGCATCGGCCGCGGTGCGATCCTGCAGTTCCAGTCCCAGCCGCAACTGGTCGGCGGCAAAATGGATCTCGCGCAAACGCCCGCGCGTGTCCGCATCCAGCGCCGCCGCCGCGCGCGCCAGCAACGGCACGAAGTCCGACGGCGACGTCTCGCCGCCCGCACGGCGCAACTCGGCCAGGTTGCGCTGCATCTGCAGGGGTGCATCGACCACCACCCGTGCATCGGGGAAGGCTTCGCGAAAGCTGCGTTCCATCGTCGCCTGCAAATCCCGCTTCTCGCGACTGAGCAGCGCCCATTCGGCGGTGGTGGCGCCCGCCTGGAGCAGGACGATGAGTGCCGCGAGCCCCAGCGGCAGCCGCAGGTTGGGCCACCCGGTGCGCCGCAGGTCGGATGCCGCGAATGCCCCCTGCAACAAATTGATGGCGCCGGCCGCGATCTCGGGCTGCTGCAGCGGTGCCCAGGGCGCCCCGGCTGCCACCGGAATGCCGAGGACATCCCGCCAGGCCTCCCACGCGGGCGCCGCGGCCCCCTCCTCCAGGCGAACCTCCAGGCGCTGCGGAGGATTTCCCGCCGCCTGCGCCTGCGCCACGCTCAAGCGCAGGGCCGGCGGCGGCATTTCCGTGCCATCGCCGTCGAGATGCAGGCCGCCTTGCGCAGCAGTGCGCAGGAATCCGCCATGCCCCGTCCAGACCATCACCCAGCCTCCTGCGGGAAGCGGCGGCAGCAGGGTTTCGGGCCACGCGCTGCGTGGGCGCAATCCCCTCTCCCGCAGCCGCGCCAGCACCCGCGCCAGCCAGTCCCTGTCCAGTGCCGCCAGCGCGGTCCGCCCGTCCCCGGCGGCATGTCCGGCGGCAACGTGCACCGTCTCGGGATCGCCGCCGAGCCGATCCTCGATCGCGTAGGGCAGCAGTTGCCGCAGCTTGTGGCGGCTGCCGCGCGGCAGCACGGCCGCGGTCAACAGCACCAGTGCCGATGGAATCACCAATTCGCACGCATCGGCAGCGGGCAACCCGGCTGGCGGCGCACGCCCGGCGTCGATGCGTTCGCCGCGCGTGCCGATCCGGCACCACGGCAGCGGCGCAGCCGCATCGGTGTCGAGCCAGTCTGGGGGGAGGTGGATACGCAGCAAGCTCATGATGAGGACTCGATTGAATCAGATATTCCTTCGCCACACCAGTCGGGGCCATGCCGTCGTCTCACGCTCCAGCAGGGCTTCGAAGCCGACCCGCGCACGGCCGAAACGGGCATGTCCGGCAACCAGGAAATAGCGGCTGCCGACGCTCAATGACGTGTCGCTTATCTGTCCCGTCGCCGTCGGCAGGCGTGCCCGGAAATCCGCGACATCCCGGAAATAACGCTCCGTGCGGCTTTCCACCAGCGCCCGCGCCTGTTCCGGGGTGAGCTCCGGAATCATCGCCGCCAGGACTTCGGCCGGCGCGGTGTTGACGTTGATCGGGGTCGGTGTCGGCAGCGCGGTCACGAACGGACGCAGGCGAGCCAGAGCCGTCTCGTCATAGCCCTTCACGCGCGCGAGTCCGTCCACCGTCGTCAGCACCCGGTTGGCCGCACGATACGGCGGCTCGAGCGCCAGGTAGTCGAAATCCTCGGCGCCGCCGGGATGGGTGACGTCGACGTCGGCGTCGATCCAGTCGACGAGCGCGCCGGCGAGTTCGACAGGCAGATCCAGCTGCGCGAGCAGTCTCTGATAGGCGGCGAGGTCGGTGGCGCTCGCCCGGCCGCCGCGCACCACGCTGTTGAGGTTGAAGAGCCCCTGCTGGTCGCGGATGCGTCCGGTCATCTCGCCGCCCTCCACCGGCAGCGGCGCCAGGGCCTCGGCCCACGACTCGCCCTCATGATCGACCGTGCCCCTGCGCACGTCCTGCGCCAGGATCGAGCGCGCCCACTGCAACGCCGCCAGCGCCACCGCGCGCGCCTGCGCGGATTCGTTCAGGTTCTGCACCTGGCGCACCCACAGCTGCTGCTGCCACGCCATGAACGAAGCCGCGCTCGCTGCCAGCGCCACCACCAGGATCGCGGTAATCAGCGCCATGCCGTGCTGTCGCTTCATGGCAGCGCGAACACGCGTGTCACCGTGACGCCCTCTTGCAGCTCGACGACGGCTTCCAGCGCGGCAGGCAGGCCCGTGCGCCCCCCCGGCAACGGCCAGCGCGGCTGCCACTGCCCCGCGTCATCCAGGTAGCGCAGTTCGAAGCGCCCGACCCGCTCCAGCAGGACCTGGACGTCCGGCTCCGTGTGCGGGGCCTGATCCAGCGCAGGCCACGTCAACTGCTCGATACGGCCCTGGTTGAGCCGGTAGCCGTGGCGCTGCACGTCTGCCGCCACGCCCCTGTACCATGCGTCACCCATGCGGCTCACGCTCAGCAACGCGCCCTGCTCGCCGAATGCCCCGGGATCGCCGACCAGCGCGGGCTGCACGAGATCCGCGGCGTCCCGCACGGGCCGGTCCACCGCCATGTCCAGATCGAGTTCCAGCTGGCGCAGCGCGAGGGCGAGATCGCGCCAACGCCGGTTGTCTTCCGCAAGATGCTCGCGCGTCTGCAGCACCGCGCCGAGCCCCCGATAGGCGAACACCGCCATCAGCGCGAAGATCGCCAGCGCCACCAGCACCTCCACCAGGGTGAAGCCGCGCTGCCTCATGCTCACTCCGCGCGCACCAGATAGCCGGTCAGCCGCGCCAGCACGTGCTCCCCCTGCCCGGCCTGGAGCACGCTGATCTCGACGCGGCGAAACGCCGCATTGGGCGTCGGGCTGACCGTTTCACGCCACAGCAGCCGCATGCCCGCCTGTTCCGACTCGCCCTCGTGCCGCCCCGGACTGGGCCAGGCGCGGCGTGCCTGCAATTCGGCCAGCCGGTTCTGCGCCACCCAGTTGGCCACCAGGCGCTCGCGCAGCGCGGCCGAGCTTTCCGCCATCAGCGCCGCCGCACGGCTCGCGGCGGCAAGCGCCACCGCGAGGACCGCCAGTGCCACCAGCACCTCCACCAGGGTGAACCCGCGCTGCGCGCGCGCGTTCATTCGGCCTCTCCCGCGGTCTCCACGCGCACGCGGCCGAGCCGGTCGCCCCGCAGCCGCACCTGGGCGGCATGCAGGGCGAGGTCGAGAATGAAAGGCGCAACGCTGCCCGTCGGAGGAAACAGCAGGCGCTCGTCCACGGCGAGCGCGCGCCCGTTCACCGTCAGCGCCCGCACGCGCACGTCCGTGACCAGGACCTGCGATTTCAGCACGTCGTCGTCTTCGAGCTGCATCCATTCGTCCTCCGCATCCCGTACCCAGAAGCGGTAGCGCTCCGACTCCATCGAGAACGCGATCGCCTCGCCCGACGCCACGGCCTGGTCGTGCGCCTGCTCCAGGCGCAGCGCCAGCCCCCGTCCGGCGTCCGCCAGCGTGGCCTGGTCGTCGGGCAGGTAACGCACGGTGGCGAGTCCGACCATGATGCCGATGATGACCAGCACCACCAGGATTTCGATCAGGGTAAAGCCGCGCTGTCCCGCGGCACCCACGAGCCGGTTTCCGCGCCGTCCTACAGCGCCCACGAACCGATGTCCGCGTCGTTCCCCTCGCCGCCCGGCGCGCCGTCCGCGCCGAGGCTGTAGACGTCGATCTCTCCGCGCAGCCCGGGATTCAGATACTGGTACGGCGCTCCCCACGGATCCTGGGGCAGGCGCTCGAGGTAGCCGCCAACCTTCCAGTTGGCGGGAACCGGGGCGGTGGCCGGCTTCTCGACCAGCGCCAGCAGACCCTGTTCGGTCGTCGGATAACGCTGGTTGTCGAGCCGGTAAAGATTGAGCGCCTGCCTGATCGCGCTGATGTCCTGCCTGGCGGCGACGATGCGCGCCTCGTCGGGGCGTCCCATGATCTTCGGCACCACCAGTGCGGCGAGGATGCCGAGAATCGCGACCACCACCATGATTTCTATGAGCGTGAAGCCCTGTGCCGGCCTGCGGGCCTGGATCGTTCTCATGCAAGTTCTCCAAATCTGCGCGCGGGGTGCATCACCCGCACAAAAACAACGGTGCGTCCAGCCTCATCGCACCAACTGGTTCATCTCGAATATCGGCAGCAGGATCGCCAGCACGATCACCAGCACCACCCCGCCCATCAGCACGATCAGCAGGGGCTCGAGCAGGCTGGACAGCCCCAGCACACGGTTCTCCATCTCGCGCGCCTGCTGCGCGGCAGCCCGCTCCAGCATGTGCGCCAGGCGCCCGCTCGCCTCGCCGCTGGCGATCATGTGCACCAGCATCGGCGGGAACAGCTGTCCCGCACCGAGCGCGCGGGACAGGCTCCCGCCCTCGCGAACCCGGCGCGCCGCCTCTTCCACCGCCTGCCGCATCGGCAGGTTGGCGACGACCCCGGCGCCCGCCTGCAGCGCGGTCAAGAGCGGCACGCCGCTGCCGACCAGGATGGCCAGCGTGCTCGCCAATTGTGCGCTATTGACGCCGCGCACCATCGTGCCCGCCAGCGGCAGGCGAAGCAGCCAGCGGTGAAAGCGCAAGCGTGGTCCGGGACGGGCAAGCGCGCGCCGCGCCGCCCAGATCGCGCCCCCGATCGCCACCAGCCACAGCCAGCCGCTGGCACGCAGGAAGTCACTCAGTCCGATCAGCGCGCGGGTGAGCCAGGGCAGGGTCTGGTTGGTGTTCTGGAACACGTTCACGACCTGCGGCACGACGTAAGTGAGCAAGCCCAGCACCACGACCGCGGCGACCAGGGTGACGATCACCGGATAGACGAAAGCCAGCCCGACCTTCTGCCGCAGGGCCTGCTGCGATTCGGCGTAGTCGGCCAGCCGTTCCATCACCTCGCCGAGGCGCCCCGACTGCTCGCCCGCCGCCACCAGGGTGACGTAGAGTTCCGAGAACACGCGCGGATACTTGTGCAGGGCGCGCGCCAGCGAGTGCCCGGCAAGCACTTCGCCGCGCACCCCGGCGAGCACCTGGCGCGGGTAGTCGTCGTCGGCCTGTTCGACCAGCGCATTGAGCGCCTGTTCCACCGGCAGGCCCGCCGCCAGCAGCGTGGCGAACTGGCGCGTGACCAGGCTCAGTTGCGTTGCCGACAGGCCGCGCCGCCAGTGCCAGCGGCGGCCACGCTGTTCCAGCGCCGACGCGGACACCGCCGCCACGTCCGCAGCCAACAGGCCCTGTTCGCGCAGCCGGGCGCGCAACTGGCGCGCGGTATCGGCCTCCAGCACCCCCCGGTGCAGGCGGCCGGCGGCGTCGTAGGCCTCATAGCGGAACGCCCCCATCGCTCAGGCCTCGCGCGTCACGCGCAGCACCTCCTCCAGCGACGTGTCGCCGGCGCGCACCCAGCGCATGCCGTCCTCGCGCATGCGGGTCATGCCGTGTGCCGCGGCATGCGCGCGCAGGTCCTGCTCGGCAGCCCCGTCGTGGATCATGCGGCGCAGCGATTCGTCGACCGCCAGCAGTTCGTAGATGCCGGTACGGCCACGATAGCCACTCGCATTGCACGCGGCGCAGCCGGCCGCCGTGAACAGCGGTACCGCAGGATCCAGCTCGCCGATCGCGGCGCGCTCGCCCTCGCTCGGCGTGTGCGGCTGGCGGCATGCCGGACACAGGCGGCGCACCAGGCGCTGGCCGAGCACCCCCAGGAGGCTCGAAGCCAGCAGGAAGGGCTCGATCCCCATGTCGATCAGGCGCGTCACCGAACTGGCGGCATCGTTGGTATGCAGCGTCGCCAGCACCAGGTGGCCGGTAAGCGACGCCTGCACCGCGATCTGCGCGGTTTCCAGATCGCGGATCTCGCCGATCATGATGACGTCGGGGTCCTGCCGCAGGATCGCGCGCAGGGCGCGTGCGAAGGTCAGCTCGATGCGCGGGTTGGCCTGGGTCTGGCCGATGCCGTCCAGGTCGTACTCGATCGGATCCTCCACCGTCATGATGTTGAGCATCTTGGCGTCGAGCCGGCTCAACGCGGCGTACAGCGTCGTGGTCTTGCCGGAGCCGGTCGGCCCGGTCACCAGCACGATGCCGTGCGGGCGATGGATGAGAGTATCGAGGCGCGCAAGGGTGGGTTCGCTCATGCCGAGCGCGCCCAGCTGCAGGCGCCCCGCCTGTTTGTCGAGCAGGCGCAGCACGACGCGCTCGCCGTGCCCGGTGGGCAGCGTCGACACGCGCACGTCGACCGGCCGGCCGGCGAGACGCAGCGTGATGCGGCCGTCCTGCGGCAGCCGCTTCTCGGCGATGTCGAGCTGCGCCATCACCTTGATGCGCGAGACGATGGCCGCGTGGAGGGCGCGCTTCGGCTCGATGACGTCGCGCAGCGCGCCGTCCATGCGAAAGCGGACCACCGAGCGCGTCTCGAAGGGTTCTATGTGGATGTCCGAGGCGTTTTCGCGCAACGCCTGCGTGAGCAGCGCATTGATCAGGCGGATGATCGGCGCATCGTCCTCGCTCTCCAGGAGATCCGACACTTCGGGAATGTCCTGCGCCAGCTGCTGCAGATCCATTCCCTGTTCCAGGTCGTCGACCAGGCTCGCGGCCTTGTTCTCGCCACCGCCATAGGCCTGTCCCAGGGCCTGCTCGAACTGCGCGGCGGGTACCAGGTGCGGCTGCAGGGGGCACTTGAGGATGCGTCGCACCTCCGCCAGTGTGGCCGGCTCGGCGCCCTCGCGCAGCCATACCTCGATGGCGTCGCCGCTGCGCCGCACCGGCAGCGCGCCACGCCCGCGCGCGAAGCCGTAGGGCAGCAGTCCGGCAAGCTGGGGATCGGGGGCCGACGGGCCGGGCGTATCCATGACGTCAGGGTGCAGACGGCAGCGGCGCCATCTTCAGCTCGGGCAGCGGGTCCGTCTGCAGGTCGGGCAGGACCGGATGCGGCTCCATGCGGAACTCGGCCTGCTTCTGCCGGATGAATTCGTAACGATCGCTGCTCAGGCTGTCCGAGCTGGCGACATCACGCAGCACGCGCGGCCGCATGAACACCATCAGGTTGGTCTTCATGCGGCTGCGCTTTTCCGATTTGAACAGGTGACCCAGCAGCGGGATGTTGCCCAGTAGCGGCACCTTGTCGATGTTGTCCTGAGTGGTGTCCTGGATCAGCCCGCCCAGCACGATGATGCGACCGTCGTCGACCAGCACGGTGGAGTCGATCGAGCGCTTGTCGGTGATGACGTCCGTCGCCGTGGTGGTGGGCCGCAGGCTGGAGATTTCCTGGTAGATCTGCAGTTTCACCGCGCCGCCTTCGGAGACCTGCGGCCGCACCTTCAGCGTCAGCCCGACGTCGCGCCGCTCGATGGTCTGGAACGGCGTCGGCGTCGTGGTCGAACCGGTCTGCGCGTATTGCCCGGTGACGAAAGGCACGTTCTGGCCGATGACGATCTTCGCCTCCTCGTTGTCCAGCGTCAGCAGCGTCGGCGTCGACAGGATATTGGCGTTGGCATCCGACTCCAGCGCGCGCGCGAGCATGCCGAGGTTGGTTACGATGCCAAGTCCGGGAATGTCGATGGTGCCACTGACCACACCGATGTTGAGGCCCTGTCCCAGCACGCCCAGATTGGCCGAGGCATCGATGATGTTGCTGCCGGTGTTGCGGCCGCCGAGGTTGGTGCCGCCGATGAAGTTGGTGCCGCCATCGTGCAGGTTGCGCAGATCCTGCCACTGGATGCCGAATTCGGCCGCCTTCTCCGCCGTGATCTCCACCACCAGGGCCTCCACGAACACTTGCGCGCGACGCGCATCGAGCTTGTCGATCACCGCGCGCAGCGCGTTGTAGGTGACGTCGGGTGCGCTGATGACGAGCGAGTTGGTCGCCGGGTCGGCCAGGATCATGCCGCCCGTGGTGGATGTCTGGCCGGCGACGCCCGCGGTGGCCGCACCCGCCGTCGCCGGCGTGGTGGCGGCGAGCGACGCCGAGGTCTCGCCCGCCAGAATGCCGCGCAGGGTTTCCGCCAGCTTCGAGGCCTCGGCATTGCGCAGGTAGACCACGTGCACATTGCCTCCCAGCGCGCCCGGCACGTCGAGACCGGCAACGAGACCGCGCACCGTCTGGATGCGCGCCGGATTGTCGCTGCGCACCAGCAGCGAATTCGAGCGCACGTCGGGCACGATGGTCAGCCGCGGCGACCCCGGTGCCGCGGCCTGCCCCGCAGTGCCGGGATCGGCCATGAGCCGGCTCAGGGAGTGGGCGAGATCCACCGCCGACACGTGCTCGAGCCTGATCAGCGCGGTATCGTTCGGCGTCGGCTGGTCGGCCGCGGCGATGACCGCATTCAGCCGCCGCACGTTGTCGGCGTAGTCGGTGATCACCAGCGTGTTGCTGCCGGGCAGCACGGCGATGGCATTGTTGGGGCCGATCAGGGGCCGCAACGCGGGCATCATCTGCGCCGCCGATTCATACTGCAGCGGATAGACCTGGGTGATGATGCGGTCGCCGCGCTCGGACACTTCCTTGCCGCGGGTGACGCTGTAGTCGTGCTTCGCATCCGCCTCCGGGACGATCTTCACCACGTCGCGTCCCTCGATTGCGGTGAACCCCTGCATGCGCAATGCCGCGAGCAGGATTGGATACACCTGGCTGCGCGGGACGGCACGCGCGGAGGTGATCATCACCGTGCCCTTGACGCGCGGACTGATGACGAAGTTCTTCCCGGTGAGTTCGCCCACCGCCTTGATCACCGAGGGAATGTCGGCATTGACGAAATTGAGGACCACGGGATCCTGCGCCGCCTGTACCGGGGCGGAACCGACCGGCAAGGCAAGCGCGAGCAGCAGCCCCAGCCGGACCGGCAACCGGCGCAGGGCACCCTTCGATACGTCGTTCAGCGTCTTCATCGTTATCCTAAAAGCCGCGCGGAGTCGTTGCCGCGCAGGCGGCTCCACGCATCCGGCGTCGCCCCGGCGCGCGCCGGGACAGGCGCGCGCAGCGGCATGCCATCGCGGGCGTAGCGGATGCCTCCAGCAAGTGACGGCAACCGGAAGCGGAGACTTTAGCATTCATGCGGCGGCGATGAGCGTGGCACGCGGACGCGCGTTGCAGCGGGCGGTCACGGCTGCAGCCTGTAAGAGAGCGTCAGCGGTGCGCCCTGGCGCTCGCCCACCAGGGTGATGCGCTCGACATTTCCGGCATCCGACAGCAATCGGGCCAGATCCTGGGCGTTGGCGATGGGCATGCCGTTGACCATGCGCAGGGTGTCGCCGCTTTGCAGGCCGAGCCGCGCAGCAAGCCCGCCCTCCTCCACGCGGACGATCTGCAAGCCGGCCAGCGGACCGGCCTGCTCGCCGACCTGGACGCCCACGGATTGGGGATTGGCGAGGGCCTGGCGGATATCCTGGCCCGTCACCTGCTTCTCGCCCGGCGCCGCCGCTGCCAGCGGCACGCCGACCGTCTCCAGATCGAGGCGTTCGCGCAGCCCGCGATTGAGCAGGATGACGTGATCGGCCGCCACCTCCTCGAGCACCACGCCCGGCTGGATTTCATCGCCCCGAGCCACCGCCTGCTCGCCGTTCCCGGCGCTCAGCAGGGCCATCGCGCGGCGCCCCCGTGGCGCGGCGAACACGCCGTGCAGCTTGAGGTTCAGGGCGGTCGGCCGCTCGCCTGCCGCCTCGACCGGCACCTTGCCGCCGAACAGGCCGGCAGCACGCAGCGCGTCGAATTCGTTGCCGGCATCCGCATGGCCGCGCCCGGCGACCGGCACGGGCGGCGGCTGCGGCGCCGCGAAGCGCCAGGTCCAGTGCGCCAGCAGCGCCGCCAGCGCCAGCAGCAACAGCAGGTCGACGAGCGGCAGCCCGCGTCGGGACGCGCGGCGCAGCGTATCGACCAAGGCGGGAGGCAGGCGGGACATCGCGTTCAAGCCTGCCCCGGGCAAGCCGTCCATGCGGCGGCCGCGACCCGCCGCGGCACGTTGCGGCGCGCCATGCATGGCGCCGGGGGACAGGCCGCACGGGTCATTCTTCAATGCCGTAGCGCTTGACCTTGCGCCACAGCGTCGACTTGTCGATGCCGAGAATCTCGGCGGCCAGCGCGCGATCGCCACGCGTCTCGCGCAGGGTCTTGCGAATGAAATAGGCTTCCACCTCGTCCAGGCTTTGCGGCGGCAGGTAGTCCAGGGTACGGCCGTGGGGAATTTTTTCCTCGCTCAGGCGAGACGGCAGCACGGAAGCGTCGATGTGATCCGATTCGGTGAGGATGATCATGCGCTGAATGATGTTTTCGAGTTCGCGCACGTTGCCCGGCCAGTCGTAGCGCATCAGGGCGCCGAGCACCGCCGTGCTCACGCCGGCGATGTGCTTGCCGAGCCGGGTCGCGTGCTTGTTCAGGAAATAGTAGGCCAGCAGGGCGATGTCCTCGCGCCGCTCGCGCAGCGGCGGGATGTTGATCTCCATCACCGACAGGCGATAGAAAAGATCTTCGCGGAATTCGCCTTTCTCCACCAGTTCGGGGAGGGGCCGGTTGCTGGCGGCAATCACGCGCACGTCGACGTGCACCGGCTCGGTGGCGCCCGTGGGATAGAAGCTGCCGTCCTGCAGCACGCGCAGCAGCTTGGCCTGCAGCGCCATCGGCGCGTTGTTGATCTCATCGAGAAACAGGGTGCCGCCGTCGGCAACCTCGAACAGGCCCGGCTTGTTGCGCTCGGCACCGGTGAACGCGCCCTTGCGGAAGCCAAACAGCTCGCTCTCGATCAGGGTCTCCGGAATCGCCGCGCAGTTGATCGCCACGAACGGCCTGTCGCGGCGCGCGCCGCGCTGGTGAATCTGCCGTGCGACCAGTTCCTTGCCCGAACCGCTCTCGCCGAAGATCAGGACACTCGAATCATAGGCGGCGGCGGCGTCGATCAGGCGCTCGACCTTTTCCTTCGCCTGCGACTGTCCGATGATCTCCCCGCTTTCTTCGAAGGCGCGCTGCTGCTGGCGCAGCCGCTGGTTCTCGGTGGACAGCCGGTAGTAGTCGAGTGCCTTTTCGACCACGCGCCGCAGCTTGATGGTGTCGAAGGGCTTCTGCACGTAGTCGTAGGCACCGTCCTTGAGGGCGGCGACCGCCGACTCGACGGTGGCATGGCCGGTGACCAGCACCACCTGGATCAGCGGATCGCGCGCTTTCACGAAGCGCAGCAGGTCGATGCCGTCGGCACCGGGCATGCGCAGGTCGGTCAGCACCACGGCGACCTCGTTGTTCTCCAGGAAGTCCATCGCCTCGTGGGCGTTCTCGGCGCTCGCCTTCCTGAACGGCACCTCGGACTCCGCCAGCACCGCGAGAATCAGCTCGCGCATGTTGCGGTCGTCCTCGGTGACGAGGACGGTCGGCAGCACGTCCGGCTCGCCCGCGTCGACGGCCCTGTTCTCCGCCTTCATAGGCTCGCGCGCTCCAGATCGACCGCCTGCAGCTTGACGATGAAGCACGCGCCGTCCCGGTAGCTGGCGTCGTAGGCGATGAACCCGCCGCGCTTGGCGACCATGGCCTGGCTGATGGACAGCCCGAGGCCCGAGCCCTGGCCCACGTCCTTGGTCGAGAAGAACGGGTCGAACAGCCGGTTGCGGATGTCGGGCGGCACGCCGGGGCCGTTGTCCGCGACGCTGATGCAGACGTAGGAATCCTCCGCCCAGGTACGCACCACGATGCGCGGCGACGGCGTCTTGTCGAGCGTATCGATCGCGTTCGCCAGCAGGTTGGAGAGCACGATGTCGAACTGGCCGCAGCTGCCCTCGGCGACCAGCGTCTTCTCGCTCAGTTCCATGGCGACCTCGATGCGATAGCGCTTGAGGCGGCAATTGATGAAGGTTTCGATCAATTCGCGCACCAGCTGGTTGACGTCGCAGGTCTCGCCGCTGCACTGGTCCTTGCGCGCATAGTTGAGGAGCTCCTGGACCACACGCGAACAGCGTTGCGTCTCGTCGGCGATGATGCGGGCATATTCGCCGAGTTTCGGCTGTTCACCGGCACCGCGCTCGAGCAGTTGCGCATAGCCGAGGATGCTGCCGAGCGGAGTGTTCAGTTCGTGGGCGACCCCCGCCGCGAGCTGGCCCATCGCCACCAGCTTCTCGCGCGTGGCCACGCTTTCCATGAGCTGCCGGTAGTCGGTGATGTCCTGCAGGATCAGCACGCCGCCCATGTCGTTCTCCTCGGCGCTGTAGAAGGACAGGTTGAGCGAAACGTAGCGCGTGCCGCCCCCCAGGTGGAGCGCGATTTCCTGGTTGCGGATGGCCCGCTTGTAGAGGAAGGCATCGCGCAGCAGTTCGCGGTCGCGCTCGTTGAGATCGAGCAGATCGAACAGGTTGACGCCGATCAGGGTCCCGCCATCGACCCCGAAAAACGCGTCCGCCTGCCGGTTGGCGATGGTCACGCGCAGGTCGTCGGCGACGCTCAGGAGCGCGCCGGGCAGGCTCTGCAGTATGGTGTTGCTGCGGTTGCGCTCCGTCAGGAAGCGGCCCTGGCATTCCTCGACCGTGCGGAACATGTGCCGCAGGGTGGCGATGGTCGTGTTGTATTCGGGAATGATGCGGCCAACGCTGGTCCAGCCGAAGGCACCCACCGGCGCGGGCTCGAGCAGGCCCTCGCGCGCGGCGTGGATGCCGTGCTCCAGCCGCCGCAAGGCCACCAGTTCGGCGAGCAGGCGCACGACCAGATAAGCGAGCCCGCCGCTGAGCAGGGCACCGGTCACCTGGAGGATGCGCGAATCCTGCCAGCCCAGCGCGAAAAACAGGTACGAGAGAATCGCCAGCACGGCAATCGCCGCCGGTACGATACGACCCGGAAAGACCGGGATGGGGACGCGCCGCACGGCCGTTTCCCGCATGCTCAGCGATTTGATGGCGACACCTCGTCAAAGCGCAACTGATGCGGCACAACCCAACCCGACCATCCGTGTGCCGGACGGCCGGGTTCCGGAACCGCTCAGAAGATGAACTGCAAGCCCAATGTGGCCTGATTATAGTCCCGCAGAGCCTGATCCGTGGGATGCTGGTTGTCGTAGGAGATGTCCGCGTATTCGAAGGTCACCTTCAGCTTCTGCCCATCCAGGTAGTAATTGAGGCCGATGCTGTTGCGGTCGTTGTCGTAGTACTCCACGCCGCCGGTTCTGGCGCCGTAATCCGACTTCTCGTGACGGGCGAAGAACTGCAGGCGCCCCGGGCCGATCTTGTCGGGCAGCATGTAGCCCGCCTTGACGTAATAGCCCTTGAGATCGCTGTTGACCGGCAGTGCGGGATCCGGATTCATGTTGAAGGCATTGCCGGTGTCGTACTCGAAATACGCCCCGGACAGGGTGTACACGCCGCTCGCCGCCGGGTATTCCATGAAGGCGTCGACGGTCCACGCGTCATAATCCTTGATGTCGCTGCGCGAGGGATGGTTGGCGTAGGCGACGTCCTTCTGCATGTCGTATGCGGCACCGACGGTCAGCACCTTCTGCGTACCCAGGTACGTGCCGAGGTAGCCGTAGTTGAACTCCGGCTCCCAGAAGCTGTAGTGCACCCGGGCGGTCACGCGCGGGCGGTCCTTCGGCGTCTCGGCATCCTCGCGGCCGTCGGCCAGCATCAGGCGATACTGCAGCCGCGCATCCAGCAGATTGCCCCACACCGCCACGCCGGTGTCGCGGGTACCGCCGAACGGCGTGTAGGGCAGCACTTCGCCGCGATCGAGCGTGAGCGGCTCGAGGCAGGCCTCCAGGTTTTCACGCGAGAAGGTGTTCTTGAAGCGGCCGACGATGAAACGCAGGTCGTCGCGGTAGTCGATCGTCACGTATGCGTCGCGATAGTAGACGCTGCGGTTGTCGTTGCCGAGCTTGCTGTCGTTGCCCGCCTCGAGCTGGGCGTAAAAGCCGATGTAGTCGTTGTATTGACCGGAAAAGGTGATGCGGTTGCGGCGCAGGAACGCATCCGTCGACGAACTGTTGTCGCTCGACGACGTGTAGTCGCGCTGCTGCAGCCAGCCTTGCAGGGCATAGGTGAAGGTCAGCGAGCCCTGTTCGCCGAACTCGATGGTGGGGCCGGCCGCCGCGGACAGCGGCAGCATGCCGGCAAGCAGGCCGGCCGCGCAAGCGCGAATCAGGGGACGCACGGCCATGCGCGTGTTGGTGTTTGTCTTCATGTCACTTTCGCTCCTGCAGTGGATTATCGGTAGGCGCCCTGCACCTTGGCGAGATCGCCCTTGTGGCAGCTGCCACAGGAATCGGTCGTATTGTCGCGCGGCTTGGCGACCATCTTCGCGTGTGCAGTTTCCTGCTTCATGATGCGCGAGTTACCCTTGTGGCAGCCGACGCAGGAGTTGTTGACCTTCGCGTGATTCGCATGCCAGGGCGCCTTGGCCGCGTCCATCTCGGGCTTGGCGGCACGCGTGCCGTTGTGGCACTTGAAGCAGCTCGAGGCCCCGAGGCCGCAGGCGTTCGCCAGCGGAATCGGCGACAGGCGCTGGACGCCCTGCGCAATCGCCACCGTTGCTTCGCCGCCCCAGCCCTCGGCCACCGCATCGGCCGATTCCGCGGCATACCTGCCCGCAAGACCGGCGACGACCGCGACACTCACACCCAGCAGCGACAGCATGACGCCCCCACGCCAGATTCTTCCGAACAGTCCACCCTTGCCTTGGTTGCGTTTCATCTACCGACCTCCTTTTGCTCGTCACGGGTTTGCGGGCGCCCATCCAGCCTGTCCAGAGGCGCGCCTTGTGATTGCGGGAATCGAGCTTCCCAGGCCTTGCGAATGTCCTCTTCGCTCATGCCGTTGGCACAGGTGCAGGCCAGGGCCTTGCCCCGGAATTTCAGCCGGGGCTGCCCCGCTTCGGCCGCAGCGACACTCGTCGCCGCAAACATCGTAATCAAGGCCAAAAGGCCGAGTTTGCCGTTCATGCGCATGGTGCCAGATTTCCGCTTGTCTTGTCGACACCCATATTAAGCACACTCCGTGCCAATATATTTTTCTCTTTGCAATCAATTGATTGCCAATTAAGCATGGGCAAACAGGCATTGCAGGACGAAATCGCGGCGCCACAATCTTTCAATTTGCAATGGGCCTCGCCTCGACACGCAGGAGTTCGTAGCGCGCGCCCTCGACGTTCGCCAGCGACTGGCGCAGCAACGGCACCGCGGTCGGCGGCAGCCGGGCGGCGTGTGCCAGGCTGTCGCGGAAGATGCGCTCGTAGTGTTCGCCCGGAAACACCCGGACGATCAGTTCGACGCGCCAGTCGGCTCCCGATGCCGCGAAGGGCTGGCGGAACTCGCGCATGCCGCCGGCGGGAATGCGCGTATCGGCAATTTCCCGCGTGATCCCGGTGTCGACCTGCCAGCCGATCAACTGGCGGCCGAGTTCCTGCGCGCCGCCGGCACCATGGCGCACGAACGCGAGCTCGACCTTGGGCACCATGTAGGTCGGGAAGTGATGGCCCGCACCGACGTTGCGCACGGTCGCGACGGCCTCGTGGCGTCCGTCGCCGAGGTCGCGCAGGTGCAGATCGACGCTGATGGCGCGCCGCGTCATCTCGGGGTCGTGGATGCCGCGCCACAGGTGTTTGCGCCCCGGCATGTGACACGACTGGCAGGTCTGGCGGTCCGGGCCTTCCCGCGCATGGTCGCTCGCCAGCCACTGTGCATACGTATCCTCCTGCAGCTTGCCGGCCAGTCGCGGCCCGTCCTCGGGAAACTGGTGGCAATGGGCGCAGAAGCGACTGTCGGAAAACGCCTCGGATACCGTGAAACCGCCGTGCGGGCCATCCGTCGCCGGCGTGCCGCGCGGGGGCGAGCCGAAACGCCGGTGGCCGCGCACATGGCACGCGGCACACACCAGCCCCGCATGCCCCAGGTCGTGCGGCACGAAGTCGGGCGGCGGCTGCGCCGGCGCATTCGGCCAGCCGTGTTCGAGCGCCACCAGCGCCTTCTGCTCGGCGAGCGGCGCGTGGCAGCGCAGGCAGCGGTTGCCCTGTTCCTGATCCATCAGCATCAGCTGCCAGCGCAAGCCGGGCCCCATGGTGCGGCTGTGCAGGCTTTCGCGCCAGTCCGCATACTGCTCCGTGTGGCACTGCGCGCAGGCCTGCGGGGACAGCGACGCCTCGAGCGCGGAGAACGCCGCAGGCGGATTGCCCTGCGGCGGGAGCGGATCGTGCCAGTGATGCCGCAGAAAGGCGTCGACGTCGGCGGCAGGTTTTTCGCTGCAGCCCGGCACGCCGGCGAACGCAAGCGCAAGCGCCGCCCACCACGCGAGAGTCCTGGACCGGATGCGCATCGAAATCGCAAGCTCCAAAAAAAAGCCCACGAGAGTATCGCGGGCGAGAGGAGGAGAAAGCAAGCTTCAGGAGGAAATCAGCCCCCGCACGGGTTGCTCGGGGCGCCGCCGCCGCTACCACCGCTCACTACGGCTTCGCCGGTCTTGTAGGCCTTGTCGGCGTTCACGATCGCATTGGCGCTGGACGCGTACGGATCGGTGATGGTGCGGACGTTGACCAGCGTATGGCTGGTGGCCGGGCGCGAGAAGGATTTCACGTCGGTACGCCACGGCGAATCGCTCGGCAGGATGTATTCGCCGTTCTTGTCCATCAGATGGGACAACGAGTTCCATTCCACCATCGCGCCGTCGTAGAAACGGGTCGGCTTGCCGAGAATGGCCACGCTGGCGATGCCGGTGATCATGGCGCGGAAGGTCGTCTCACAGTAGACGTAGATGGTGTCGCCCGGCTGGTATGCGTTTCCGGTGCCCACCAGTTGATAGTCGGAACCGACGAAGCCGATGCCATCGGCGTTGGTGCCGCCCGCCAGCAGCGCCGCCAGCTCCGCCTTGGAACGATAGGAGAAGCCCTTGGTGCCATCGAGGAGCAGCGTGTACTGCAGTTGCAGCGTCCCGTTCGGGTGACCCTGGCGCGACCCGCCATTCTGGAAGGACCACATGTAATCACTGGGGTCCGCCGGTGCGCAGTAGGCGGACGCGCAGCCGCGCTCGCCCTTCTCGGTCATTTCGCCGGCGCTGTACTGGCCGAGGCTGCGGGCATCCCAGATGAAGGCGCCGTCGCCCGTCACGTTGTTGTCGGCCGAAGGCACGACCGCGAGCAAGTCCTGCAGGGTTGCCTGCAACTGGGTGTTGTCGGTCTTCAGGCTCTTCACCGAAACCCAGCCGGTGTTCGGCGCGGTGTCCGGATCCGCCTGGAAGTCCGCGGCGGTCAGCGAGGTGCCGTTGAGCCACTGGTTGCCGCCGTTGAGGATCGCAAGATTTTTCCTGTCGACGCCCCAGTAGCGCAGCGCGTACCAGATGCGCCCCTGGCCCATCGCATTGGATGCGCTGCCCGTGCCCATCGCGGTGACGATCATGTCATTGCGCGGATCGATGTTGTATTTTTTCAGGACGGCGTCCATGGTTGCGCCGTCGGGCACGACCTGGATGGTCTCGATGACGCCGTTGGTGCGCACCTGGGTCCAGTCGCCCGATGGCGACAGGTAGCTGAACACCGTCGAGCCGTTGGACTTGATGTGCTCGGCGCCCGCCGGGCCCTTGGTGGACTGGAGAATGACCAGCTTGCCCGTCAGCCCGAGCTTCGCGCGCTCGGTCGGCCAGTTGTCCATCCAGCGCTTGAGCGTCGAGCCGGTAATGACGCCATTGACGTTGTCCTCGTAGTTGTCCGCCGATTCCTGGGCGATCGCCGCCGGCCCGTTCACCACGATTTCGCTCGCCGTCGTCGCAGTGTTCTCGCCGCCGCCACCGCAGCCATGCAGGCCCAGTGCCAATGCCAGCGCGGCGACGCCGATCCAGCTCCTGTTGATGCGCATGTTCATAGAAAAGTCCTCCATCCATTATCAAGCCACGCCACCCCGTCTCGACAAGGCAACGCTCCCATAGCGGCTGGCCCGCTGGCGGCGGATGGCGGACCACCCGTTCCAGTCATGCGCAACCTTCACCGCGGCCGAAACCGCGGGCAAAACCCCTTCAGGCCGCCGGCGTCTTCAGCACCACCGGCATGAACCCCTGCGCGAGCACGTCGAGCAGGGCCCCATAGTCGTCCAGATTCATTTCCCGCACCTCGGCGCCGGCAGCGCGCAAGGCATCGGCGAGACCGGGCAGCGCCGGCGCCGCCTCGGGATTGATCAACAGAACCTGCTTTGCCGTATTCATACGCAATACACCACGTCATTATCCATGATCTGTCGCGCCAGCTGCGCCAGCGCGTCCTGCCCCGGGGCGAGTTCGGCCACGGGGACGTCGGCGAACTCAAGCGCCTCCATCTGCTCCGCCGCGGCGGGCCCCTCCGGCAGCCTGCCCCAGACCGCGATCGCAACCGCGTCGTCGAGCAGGGTGAGTCCGCTGGCCATGCGCAGCGCTTCGGTCGGCTTCTGCACCGCCACCATGAGAATGTGCTTTTGCTCCGCCATCTCCACTCCTCCTCAAAGAACCAGCACGCGGTCGCACTTCTTCACCAGCTCGGCGTCCTGATACTGGCCGCCGACGACGACGAAGTCGCCCAGCGAATGCAGGTCGAAGCGGCCTTGCGCGTAGTGTTCGGCACTGTGTTCGCACAGCGAGACGCTGTCCGGCCGCGCACGCGCGCGGCCGACGAAGCCGGTGTCCGCGAGCAGGTTGACGCCGGTGTCGGTGAGGAAGCATTGCGGATCCCAGCCGCGTGCCAGCGCGGCATCGATCAGGCCATTGGCGTGCGCGAGAAAGCGCTCGTCGGTAATCACTATGCCCAGTCGCATGGTCAGGCCTTGCGGATCTTCCAGACGAAGGAGCCGCTGCCTTCCTGGCGGTCGAGCAGGTCGCTGCCCTCGGCTTCGCACATCGCCATGATCGACTCGCCCGATGAAGGGTTGTCGAAGATCAGGGTGAGCATGTCGCCGCTTTCGATCTTCTGCAACGCCTTCTTGGTGTACATCTGGGGATGGGGACAGGTGTAGCCGCACACGTTCAGCTCCCATTCGTGATCTGCGGTCTTGTTGAAAGTCATGGCCATGGTTGTTGCTCCTTGCAAACGATCATCAATGAAACTCTGCGGGCACGGGCCTACAGCCCGCACTCTCCGCCCTTGCGCGCGGCGCTCCAGTCCATCCACCAGGTGAACACCTTGACGCCGACGAGCGCGCCCAGCGTCATGCCGAACAGGAACACCCAGCCGCTGGGGTCGCCGTTGGTGACGGTGGCGAAGAAGGCACCGATGTTGCAGCCCATCGCGAGGCGGGCACCGATGCCCATCAGCGTGCCGCCGGCGATGGCGAAGAACGCGGTCTCCCAGGTCGGCGCCTTCCACTTGAATTCGCGGCGCGACAGCGCCATCACCGATGCGCCGAGGATGATGCCGATGGACATGAAGCCGGGTGCGTTCAACAGGGGATTGGGCAGGCCGTTGTCGAGGCCGAAGAAAATGCTGTCCATGCTGTCGATGCCCAGCCGCTGCATGATCCAGCCGCCCCACTGGGCCTCCTGCGTGGTGATGTACCAGTAGCCCGGGTCGAACACGGTGTCCTGGATCGACAGGCCGTTGGTATAGCCCATCGCGACGAGCAGCTCGCCGAAGTTGAAAATGTCGTAGTGCTCGCGCAGCGCGCCGGTCACGTACATGTGCAGACCGGCGAGGATGCCCAGGCCGATTCCCGCGATGGCGGTGTTCTTCGACGCCGTGAACATCGCCCACATGCCGGCGAATTCATCGCCCAGCGTCGGGGCGGCCTTGCCGCTGCGCCGCAGGTAGCCCTTGCGGTAGTAGAACACGTACAGCGCGACGAGGATGACGATGACGGGCAGAATCGCGGTAAGCAGGGTGTTGAAGACCACGATGCCCGTGGCGGTCTCCGCCAGGCCGAAGATCTCGGCCGTGGTGGTGCCTTTCAGCCCCCAGATGTAACCGGCGGTGAAGATGTCGAACCAGCCCTTGGTCACGGACAGTTCTGCCGGCATGTCCTGCGCCACCGCGGCGTCGATCCACGATTGCGGCACCAGCGCATCCCACCAGCCGCTGGCGCTGACGACGATGGCCTGCGAAAACGAAATGGCGACGACCACCAGCATCGAGTTCATGTTGCCCTCGCCCGCCTTGTACAGCGAACCGGACGCGCAGCCGCCGGTGAAGACGATGCCGAAACCGAAGATTGCCGCGCCGATGACGACGTGCCAGCCGAGCACGTTGGGATGGAAGGTGCTGAAGCCCGCGAGCGTGACGATTCCGGCGACCACCGCGTACAGCGCGACGGCGATCATCATGCCGACCGCCATGCGCGGCACCTTCACCGCGAACAGGTCGCGCACCGCGGAGGCCATGCAGAATCGGCCGTACTGCAGCAGCATGCCGTAGGCGAGGCCGAACCAGACATAGACCAGCAGATAGACGAAGCGGCTGTCCAGCGCCAACGCCCACAGCGAGCCGGCAACCACGAACAGAAAGACGCCCAGCGCCTGCAGGTTGCCCTTGCGCAGGAACCAGGATCCTGCCGATGCCGTACCAGTCGTTGCCACACCGTTCACACACACTCTCCTTGTCAAAACCCGAATCCCCTCCGGGGCTTCCTCAAAGCACCTACGATCCCTTGCGCAGGTAGACCCGCCAGCAGCCCGGATCGGCGACGGTCGCCAGGTGCGCACACCCCAACGTCTCCGCCAGCGCCGGAAAGCCTTCCACCGCGGTGGGATTGTCCAGCACGATCTCCACCACCTCGCCGGGGCCGACCTCGCCCAACACCTTGAGCGTCAGCAGCTGCGGCCGCGGGCACATGGCCCCGATACAGTCGACGGAACGAACCACCAGCACTTTCCCCAGGCCCGCAATGTCGACGCTGCGCAACATCCAGCGGCTGGAGACGGCCGGCCGGCCCTGAAACAGATCAAACCAGCTTCCGGTCCGCACCAGGCACCTCCTCACAAACGACACCATGATCTTAAGCACGTTGCATGCCAGAATTTTTTAATTCTATAAATCAATTTGTTACATCAAAAAGTGGTTTATGGCGGCGTGAAAAATGCAATGGCGTGCGCCGGGAGGCCAGGTGGATGGGCCTTTTGCAACGGCGGCGGGCGAGGCGCGGGGTGTCCGGCGATCGCGGCGGGAAGGCCGCCGGAGGGGCCGCCCCGACCCGCGGGTCGGGAACGGGCGGTGCCGCTCAGTCCTGCAGCATCTCCGCCGCGTGCACGATGGCGCGCGCCTTGTTCTGCGTCTCCTGCCATTCGCTCTCGGGCACGGAGTCGGCGACGATGCCGGCGCCGGCCTGCACGTAGAGCATGCCGTCCTTGACGACGGCGGTGCGGATGGCGATGGCCAGGTCCATGTCGCCGTTGTAGCCGAGATAGCCGACGGCGCCGGCATAGATGCCGCGCTTGGAGGGTTCGAACTCGTCGATGATCTCCATCGCGCGCACCTTGGGCGCCCCGGACACGGTGCCGGCGGGGAAGCTCGCGCGCAGGACGTCGAGTGCGGCCAGGCCGGGCTTGAGGCGGCCCTCGACGTTGGAGACGATGTGCATGACGTGGGAATAGCGTTCGATCTGCATGTGCTCGGTGACGCGGACGGAACCGGTGACGGCGACGCGTCCGGTGTCGTTGCGGCCGAGGTCGAGCAGTTGCAGATGCTCGGCGCGCTCCTTGGGGTCGGCCAGCAGCTCCTCGGCCAGACGCTCGTCATCCTCGCGCGTCAGCCCGCGCGGGCGGGTACCGGCGATCGGGCGCAGGGTGACGGTGTCGCCCTCCAGCCGCACCAGGATCTCCGGCGAGGAGCCCACCACGTGGAAGCCGCCGAAGTCGTAGAAGAACATGTAGGGCGACGGATTGAGGCTGCGCAGCGCCCGGTACAGCGACAGCGGGGAGGCGTCGAACGGACGCGACATGCGCTGCGACAGCACCACCTGCATGACGTCGCCGGCGCCGATGTAGTCCTTGGCCTTCTGCACCGCGGCCTTGAACTCGGCTTCACCGAATTCGGATTTCAACTCGTCCGGCACCACGCTCAGACGGGGTGGCGGCTGGACCGGCGCATGCAGCTTGTCGGCCAGCGCCGCCAGCCGCAGGTGCGCCTGGGCATAGGCGTCGGGCTGCATCGGATCGGCATGGACGATGAGATACAGCTTGCCGGCGAGGTTGTCGAAAACCGCCAGTTCCTCGGTCAGCATGAGCAGGATGTCGGGCGTGCGCAGCACGTCGTCCTTGTGCGTGGCGGCAAGGCGCTTCTCGATGTAGCGGATGGTGTCGTAGCCGAAATAGCCGGCCAGGCCGCCCGTGAAACGCGGCAGCCCCGTTACCGGTGCCGCCTTGAAGCGCGCCTGGAAGTCGGCGACGAAAGCGAGCGGGTCGTCGAGCGCATGCTCCTCGGCCACCGCGCCGTCGGTCTCCACCGTCAGCAGGTGGGCACGTACCCGGATGACCGTGCGTGCCGGCAGGCCAATGAACGAATAGCGGCCGAAGCGCTCGCCGCCGACCACCGATTCGAGCAGGTAGGAATAGGGAACGTTGGCGAGCTTGAGATATACCGACAGCGGCGTTTCGAGGTCGCCGGGCATTTCGCGCACCAGCGGGATGCGGTTGTAGCCCTGGCGGGCGAGGTCGAAGAAATCTTGTTCTTTCATGGCAGGGATCAGGGGTCGGGATTCAGGGGTCAGGGAAAAGCGCGCAATGCGCCCGATCAAGACCAGCGCCGCCATCGGCGGCACGTCCCCTGATCCCTGAATCCTGAATCCCGCCCCCTGCTGGTCACGCCTTCGCCACCATCTTCGCCGCCTCGGCGAGGCTCGGCACCACGGCGTCGAGATCGAGCTCGGCGACCGGCCGGCCGCGGTTGTAGCCGTAGGGTACGCAGAACACCGGGGAGCCGGCGGCGCGCGCAGCCTGGGTGTCGTTGAGCGAATCGCCGATCAGCAGCAGCTCGGCGGGCAGGATGCCGAACACCTCGCAGGCGTGTAGGAGCGGCAGCGGATCGGGCTTGCGCCTGGGCAGCGTGTCACCGGAAAGAATCAGCTCGAAGTACTCGAACAGGCCGGTGTCCTTCAGGAGCGGATGGGTGAACTGCGCCGCCTTGTTGGTGATGCAGGCGATGCGCAGGCCCATGTCCCTGAAGGCGTCGAGTCCGTCGACCACGCCCGGAAAGGGCCGCGACCGCCGCGACACGTTGGCGCCGTAGTGCTTCTGGTAGGCGGCGATGGCCTTCTCGAACAGCGCCGCGTCAGGCTCGGCGTCCATCTCGCCGGTGAGCACGCGCTTGACCAGGCGCGACACGCCATTGCCGATGTAGGTGGCGATCGTGTCCTGCGGCGGGCAGGGACGCCCGAGTTCGGCCATCATCAGCTCGGCGGCATACGCGAGATCCGGCGCGGTGTCGAGCAGGGTGCCGTCGAGATCGACGACGACGGCCTTGATCGGGAGCGGAAAGCTTTTCATGTCGGGGTGCCCGCGCAGGACGCGGAGGAACGCATCAGACCTTGCCCAGTTCCGCGCGCAGCGCGGCAATGATGCTGTTGTAGCGCTGCGGGTCGTCGTCCCTGGCGGCACCGAACACGGCGGAGCCGGCGACGAAGGTGTCGACGCCGGCACGCGCGACTTCGGCGATGTTGCCGGGACCGACGCCGCCGTCGATCTCCAGGCTGACGTCCAGCTTGCGTTCGTCGATCATCCTGCGTACCGCGCGTGCCTTGTCGAGCACGTAGGGGATGAATTTCTGCCCGCCGAAGCCGGGATTGACGCTCATCAGCAGCACCATGTCGAGCTTGTCCAACGTGTATTCGAGGACGTCGAGCGGCGTCGCCGGGTTGAACACCAGGCCGGGTTTGCAGCCGGATTCGCGGATCAGGCCGATGGTGCGGTCGATGTGCTCCGACGCTTCCGGGTGGAAGGTGATGTAGGTGGCGCCGGCCTTGGCGAAGTCGGGAATGATGCGGTCGACCGGCTTGACCATGAGGTGCACGTCGATCGGCGCGGTGACGCCGTGCTTCCTGAGCGCCTCGCACACCAGCGGGCCGATGGTGAGGTTGGGCACGTAATGATTGTCCATGACATCGAAATGGACGACGTCGGCACCGGAGGCGAGCACGTTGTCGACCTCCTCGCCCAGCTTGGCGAAGTTGGCGGACAGGATGGACGGGGCGATGCGATACGTCATTGGAAGGCTCCGGGAATTTTGAGGAAACCCGGCCATTTTAACAGTCCGCCATGGCATTGCGTTACACTCGGCACATTCCATCCCGGTGAGATCCAGCGTGGCCGAAGGCAAGAAATACCAGATCAGCGTCCGTGTCGGCACCGCCTACCTGGCGGATCAGAGCGATCCCTCGGCGGACCACTACGTATTCGCCTATACCATCACCATCGCCAACGACGGCACCGTCGCGGCGCAACTCATTTCGCGCCACTGGCTCATCACCGACGCCCACAATGCGACGCAGGAAGTGAAGGGGCTCGGCGTGGTCGGCGAGCAGCCACTGCTGCGGCCCGGCGAAAGCTTCGAATACACCAGCGGCACTGCGCTCGCGACACCGGTTGGCACCATGCAGGGCAGCTACCAGATGGTGGCGGAAGACGGCAACAAGTTCGAGGCGGAGATCCCCCCCTTCATGCTTTCCATGCCGCGCGTGCTGCATTGACGCCCGGCGGTCCGGCGGCGCCTCCCGGGCTTCGCCGGGCCGCCGCCTGCGGCGCGGGAGGCGTGCCGCATTGCTATACTCCGACGGCATTCCGGACCCGCGCATGATCCTTTCCCTCAAAGCCTTTCTGCGCGCAGGCGCCTGGCTGCTCGCCCTGTCGCCCATCGCCTGCGCCGTGCATCCGCCGGCCGGGCCGACGCCCGTCCCGGCCGCGGTGATGCCTGCGCCAGCCGAACCACCGCCCAGCGCGCCACTGCTGCCGACCACGCCGCAGGCATATCCGAACCTCAGGGCGGTCGACTGGGCCGACCTGCCATCCTGGCAGGCCGAACAGGCGAGCGCGGCATGGCCGGCGTTCCTGCGGGGCTGCACCACGCTGGCCAGGCGCAGCGCGTGGCAGGCAAGCTGCAGCGAAGCGGCCGCGATGCCGGTTCCGGACGACGCCACGGCACGCGCGTTCTTCGTGCGCCATTTCCAGCCCTGGCAGGCGACGCAGGAAGACGGCGCTGCGGAAGGACTGGTCACCGGCTACTACGAGCCGCTGCTGAAGGGCGATCGCGTGCGCAGCGAACGTGCGCGCTTTCCACTTTATGCGGTGCCCGACGATCTCGTCACCGTGGATCTCGCGAGCGTCTATCCGGAGCTGAAAAGCCTGCGTCTGCGCGGACGCCTGCTCGGCAACAGGATCGTGCCCTACGCCACGCGCGCGGAAATCGAATCCGGCCGGAACGAATTCCGCGGCCGCCCCATCGCCTGGGCGGAAGACCCCATCGACCTGTTCTTCCTGCAGATCCAGGGCTCGGGCCGCCTCGAGCTGCCCGACGGCACGTTCCTGCACGTGGGCTATGCCGACCAGAACGGCCACCCGTACCAGTCGATCGGTCGGCTGCTGGTCGAGCGCGGCGAGCTGACGCTCGACCAGGCTTCGATGCAGGGCATCAAGAACTGGGGGGCGCGGAACCCGGAGAAACTTCCCGAGCTGCTTGCCGCCAATCCCAGCTACGTATTCTTCCGCGCGATGCCCGACGGCCTTTCCGGCCCGCTCGGCGCACTGGGCGTGCCGCTCACCGAGGGCCGCTCGATCGCCGTCGATCCGCGCTTCATTCCGCTCGGCGCACCGGTCTTTCTCGCCACCACGCAGCCGAATTCACCGGAGCCGCTCAACCGGCTCCTGATGGCCCAGGACACCGGCAGCGCCATCCGCGGCGGCGTGCGTGCCGATCTATTCTTCGGTTTCGGCGCTGCGGCGGGCGAACTCGCCGGCCGCATGAAGCAGCGTGGACGCATGTGGGTGCTGCTGCCGAAGGATTATCCGCTCCTCGATACGCACCGTTGAACGCGCCGCGCCAATCGGCGCGCCCATTGCCATATTGGCGCGGCCACCTGATGATCGGATAGAGTCGAAGAGCAGATCAACGAGGAGTTCGATATGAATACCCTGTCCGTGGGCATCCATGGCATGACGTGTGCGAGCTGTTCCGCACGCCTGGAAAAGGTTCTCAGGCAACTGCCGGGCGTGACCGACGCCACGGTGAATCTCGCCACCGAGACCGCGACGGTATCGGGCGAGGTACCGCTTGCCGCCGTGAAGCAGGCGATCGAGCGGGCCGGCTTCAGCATCCCGACGGAGACCCTGGCGCTCGCCATCAGCGGCATGACCTGCGCAAGCTGTTCGGCGCGGGTGGAAAAAGCCTTGAACAAGGTATCCGGCGTGCTCGAGGCGAGCGTCAACCTCGCCACCGAGCAGGCCACGGTCAAGGTGGCGCTCGGCACCTCGGCGGCCGCCCTGATCGCCGCCGTGGAGCGCGCGGGCTACGGCGCGCAACTGCCGCTGCCGTCCGGCGCAGCCGACGCCGCGCCGCATCGCGCCCTGCCCGACTGGTGGCCGGTCGCGCTCGCCCTCGTGCTGTCCCTGCCGCTGGTCGCGCCGATGTTCGCCAGTCTCGCCGGGGTGCACTGGATGCCGCCCGGCTGGCTGCAATGGCTGCTGGCCACCCCGGTGCAATTCTGGCTCGGCGCGCGTTTCTATCGCGCCGGCTGGAAGGCGCTGATCGCCGGCAGCGGCAACATGGACCTGCTGGTGGCGGTCGGCACCAGCGCCGCCTACGGCCTGTCGGTGTACCTGTTGCTGATGGACGGCGCGACCACGCACCTGTACTTCGAGGCGTCCGCCATGGTCGTCAGCCTGGTGCTGCTCGGCAAATGGCTGGAGGCCCGCGCCAAGCGTCAGACCACCGAGGCGATCCGCGCACTGCAGGCCTTGCGTCCGGTCACCGCGCGGGTACGCCACGACGGCGTCGACCGCGATCTGCCGATCGACGCCGTACGCGCCGGCGACCTGGTGGTGATCCGTCCCGGCGAGCGCGTGCCGGTCGACGCGGAAGTCGTCGAGGGCACGAGCCAGGTCGACGAATCGATGCTCACCGGGGAATCGCTGCCGGTCGACAAGCAGCCCGGTGCCGTGCTCACCGGCGGTGCGATCAACGCGCACGGCGTGCTCGTTGCGCGCACCACGGCGGTGGGTACCGAAACCACGCTCGCGCGCATCATTCGCCTGGTCGAGGACGCGCAGGCGGCGAAGGCGCCGATCCAGCGCCTGGTCGACCGCGTGAGCGCGGTGTTCGTCCCCGTGGTGATGGCCATCGCGCTGCTCACCTTCGTCGCCTGGTGGGCGCTTGGCGGCGCGATCGAACCCGCCATCCTCAGCGCCGTGTCGGTGCTGGTGATCGCCTGCCCGTGCGCACTGGGCCTGGCCACGCCGACGGCGATCATGGCCGGTACCGGCGTCGCCGCGCGTCACGGCGTCCTCATCAAGGACGCGGAAGCCCTGGAACTCGCGCACCGCGTGCGCACGGTCGTGTTCGACAAGACCGGCACGCTGACCGACGGCAAGCCGCACCTCGCCGCCGCCGCCGCGGCGGACGGCGAGGATCGCGACGCCGTGCTTGCGATCGCCGCCGGGCTGCAGGCCGGCAGCGAGCATCCACTGGCGCGCGCGGTGATCGCCGCGGCGCGCGAGGCGGCGATCACGCCCCTTGCCGCACGCGCGCAGCAGGCGCTGCCGGGCCGCGGCCTCGTCGGCGAGGCCGGCACGGACACCTACTGGCTCGGCAACCGCCGCCTGATGCAGGAGAACGACGTCGACACCGCTCCGCTCGATGCCGTCGCGGCGGAACAGGAAGCCTCCGGGCGCACCGTGTCCTGGCTCGCGCGCGCGCGCGACCATCGCGCGCTCGGCGTGCTGGCCTTCGGTGACGCCGTCAAGCCCACCGCGGCGGCGGCGGTGGCAAGCCTCAAGGCACAGGGCATCGCCAGCGTGATGCTGAGCGGAGACAACCGCGGCGCCGCCCACGCCGCCGCGAGCGCACTCGGCATCGACCGCGTGCTCGCCGAAGTGCTGCCCGCCGACAAGGCCGCGCACGTGGTCGAACTCAAGGCCGGCGGCGACGTCGTGGCGATGGTCGGCGACGGCGTCAACGACGCCCCCGCGCTCGCCGCGGCCGACGTCGGCATCGCCATGGCCAGCGGCAGCGACGTCGCCCTGCACACCGCCGGCATCACGCTGATGCGCGGCGACCCCGCTCTCGTCGCCGACGCCATCGACATCTCCCGCCGCACCTACGGCAAGATCCGCCAGAATCTGTTCTGGGCCTTCTTCTATAACGCCGTCGGCATTCCGCTCGCCGCGCTCGGCCTGCTCAGCCCGGTCATCGCCGGCGCCGCGATGGCGTTTTCCAGCGTGAGCGTGGTGACGAATGCGCTGACGCTGAAGCGGTGGCGGCCTGGCGGGACCAAGGGCTAGGGATCCGGGGCGGCAGCACCGTACATCGCACTCCCTGCCTCTCCGCCGCTTCCGTCCCAGTCGTACTTCACCTCGATCAGCAGCAATGCGCGTACCGGGCGGCCGGCTTTTTGCGCGGGGCTGAAGCGTGCGGCGCGGAAGGCGTCGAGCGCGGAGTCGTCGAAGATGCCGGGATGGTCGGCATCGACGATCTCGATGCCGCTGATGCGGCCATCGGCTTCCAGCCTGATTTGCAGGCGCACCCTGCCTGACACGCGCCGGCGGTCGGCCTCGGGCGGGTACTCGGGAAGAATGGCGGAGCGCGCGTGCGGCTGGACGTCGAGCTCTCCCGCGGGATAGAAGTCGAGGTCGGCCCCGCTGGGCATCGCCAATGCCGGCGCCTCCGGCGCAGGCGCCGGCGGGACCGCTGCCGGCGGCGCATCGGCGGCGCCCGGCACGAGGTGCGGCGGCAAGGCATCCGGCGTTTCCGCGGGAACGGGAGGCGTGGGCAGCGGGGTGGCTTCCTGCGCCGATGCACGCGCGACCGCCGGCGGCGCGACGTGCGCAACCGACACGCGCGGCAGCAGGCGCGCCTCGATGGCGCGCGCGCCGCCCGCCGAACCGGGCGGCACGACGCGCACGAACGCGAGCAGGGCGGCATGCAGCCCCAGCGAGATCCAGATCGCCATCAGGGGCCGCCCGAGACGCGGCGGGATCAGCGCCATGCCTCTCCCGGCGTGCCGGATGCACGGACGGCGCGGAACCGGAAGCACGGGCTCATGATGCAAGCCATCTTAGCACCGGCGCCGAATGCGGCGGTGCGCGGCGCGCCGGCCGCCGCGTCAGCGTCGCACCGCGCGCGCGTAGCGCACCCGCGTACCCGGCGCGTCGCCGCGGTCGAGCCAGACCACGTGCAGGGCGCCGTCGGCGCCGAAGCTGGCGACAGGATCGGATTGCGCGCCGGCTCCCGCCCCGCCGGGAAAGCTGAAGTCCTCGCCGAAATCCGTGCCGTCCCATTCCGCCAGCCAGACGTCGGGCGTGCCGTCGCGCGCGTCGTCCCACAGCGCAACCAGGCGTCCCTCGGCGTCGGCCGCGACCGTCGCATGCCATTGCGCCATGTTGTCGCCGAAACCGTCCTGTACCTTGAGGTTGCGGCCGAAGCGGCGTTCACCCGCGTCGAAGGCGGCATAGACGTCGTAGCCGGAAAGGAAGTCGCGCTTGTCGAGCCAGACGGCCACCACGCCGCGCACGCCCGACGCGGCGAGCGTCGGGCGCATCGCGCCGCTGCCGGCGCCGAGTCCGTCGACACTGCCGCTGCGGGTGTCGGCCAGCCGCAGCGGCGCCGCGAAGGTCCCGCCCTGGTCGCGGCTGTGGCTGACCAGCGGCACGGTATGGCGATGCCGGCGGTCTTCCCACGCCACCGTGACGTCGCCGTCACCGCTGACCGCCAGGGCGGGCCAGCCCTGCTCGTCGACCGGCGCGCCCGCTTCGACCGGCCGCGCCGTATCGACGCGCAGACCGTCGCCCCGCACTTCGAGCCGGGCGACGACGATGTGGCGAAAACGCCCGGCCTGCTCGGCCCACGCCGCGTACAGCGCGCGGCCATGCGACGCCAGCGTGGCCTGCGCGGCATCACGCGTGGACAGATCGTGCGGCGTGCCGCCCGGCCACACCTGGGCGCGCACCCGGCCGCCTTCTTCCCATGCCGCGACGAAGCGCCCGCCATCCAGCGCCTGCAGCACCGGCTCGTAGCATTCGCCGCGGCTCAGCCGCACTTCCGGCCGGAAGACGACGGCGTCGGCCGGCTTGACCGCGAGGTAACACTGCGGCGTGCCGTCGCGGTTGTCCTCCCACACCACGCCGACCGTACCCGCCGACACGGCGACGCCCTTGCGGTTCGCCGATTCCAGGTGGGGGAAGACCGCCGCGCCGACCGCGGTGTTGACGGTGACCGGCTCATCCCACTGCCACGCGGCCTGCGCCGGCAGGGCAAGCGCGGCGAGCAGCGGCAAGGCGGCCTTCACCGCTGGCCGCCGAGGAATTCGAGCAGGGTCTTGTCGCGGTAGTGGCCACCGCGCACGTAGCGGTCGTAGTCACGGAAATCCTGCACCGTCTTGAAGCCGGGCACCTGCATGATCTTCTCGCCCTGCGGCGTGAAGTACACGAACAGCGGCGTGGCGAACGCGTTCAGGCGCGTGCCCAGTTCAGCTTCGCTGATGCGCTCGCCCGACGGCAGGGTGACGCGGCGGCCGGATTCGGCGTCGACGTAGACCAGCACGTAATGCGTGCCGTAGAGCTTTTTCAGGGCCGGATCGGCAAACGTCGTCCTGTTGGTGTGGTCGCACCAGGCACAGCCGTAGCGCCCGAAATACAGGAACATCGGCTTGCCGCCCGCCTTCGCCGCGGCCAGTCCCGCGTCGAAACCGACGAAATCGTAACCCGGCGGCGGATCGGCCAGCGCCATCCCCGCCCACAGTCCGCACACCGCCATCAGCCATCGCATGCCACGCATCGCCGCCACCTTGTATCCGCATGTCCCGATTCTGCTAAATTGAGGCCTTCACTCAATCGTTCTTTAGGACCACATGCCACACGATTCCGTTCGCATCGGCCTCGTCTCCGTCAGCGACCGCGCCAGCAGCGGCGTCTACGAGGACAAGGGACTGCCCGCACTGCAGGCGTGGTTCGGCGCGGTGCTGGCGAACCCGGTCGAGTTCGTGACCCGCCTCATTCCCGACGAGCAGGCCGCGATCGAGGCGACGCTCGGCGAACTCGCCGACGTCGAACGCTGCGCGCTGATCCTCACCACCGGCGGCACCGGGCCGGCGGCGCGCGACGTCACCCCCGAAGCGACGCTCGCCGTGGCACACAGGATACTGCCCGGTTTCGGCGAGGCGATGCGCGCGGTATCGTTGAAATACGTGCCGACCGCCATCCTGTCGCGCCAGCTCGGCGTCACGCGCGGGACGAGTCTGATCCTCAACCTGCCCGGCCAGCCGAAGGCAATCAAGGAAACGCTCGACGGCGTGTTCGCCGCCGTACCCTATTGCATCGACCTCATCGGCGGACCCTACCTCGAGACGCGGCCCGGCACGCTCGACGCATTCCGCCCGCAGTCGGCACGGCGTCCGCCGCGGCCGGCATAGCAAGGGGCGGCCCCGCGAACGCGCGGCGCCGCATCGCCGCCGGCAGATTCCGGTAAGATTGGCGTTTTCCACCCGTCATCAAGAGAAATCACCATGTCCATGGCCGACCGCGACGGCGTCATCTGGTACGACGGCAAGCTCGTACCCTGGCGCGACGCCACCACCCACGTCCTCACCCACACCCTGCACTACGGCATGGGCGTGTTCGAGGGGGTACGCGCCTACGAGGCCGCGCAGGGCACCGCGATCTTCCGCCTGCAGGAACACACCGACCGGCTGTTTCGCTCCGCGCACATCCTCGGCATGAAGATGCCGTTCGACAAGGCCGCGATTTCCGAGGCGCAGCGCACGGTGGTACGCGAAAACGGGCTGAAATCCGGCTACCTGCGCCCGATGGCCTTCTACGGGGCGGAGGCCATGGGCATCTCCGCGAAGAACCTGTCGGTACACGTCATCGTCGCCGCGTGGCCATGGGGCGCCTATCTCGGCCAGGAGGCGCTGGAAAACGGCATCCGCGTGAAGACCAGTTCGTTCTCGCGCCACCACGTCAACATCACCATGTGCAAGGCGAAAGCCAACGGCAACTACATGAACTCCATCCTTGCACACAAGGAAGCGGAAATGGACGGCTACGACGAAGCCCTGCTGCTCGACGTCGACGGCTTCGTCGCCGAGGGCTCGGGCGAGAACATCTTCATCGTCCGCCACGGCAAGCTCTATACGCCGGACCTCACCAGCGCGCTGGAAGGCATCACGCGCGACACCATCGTGCAGCTGGCCGCCGAAGCCGGCCTGTCCGTGATCGAGAAGCGCATCACGCGCGACGAGGTGTATTCCGCCGACGAGGCCTTCTTCACCGGCACCGCCGCCGAGGTCACGCCGATCCGCGAACTCGACAATCGCGCCATCGGCAGCGGCACGCGTGGCCCGGTCACCGCCCGCCTGCAGGCAATGTTCTTCGACTGCGTGCACGGCCGCGCGCCGCAGCACGCCGAGTGGCTCACCCCGGTCAAATAGAGAACGCAGCCGACCCATGAGTGCAGCCGATCCCTCCACCCCCGCCAGGCCGGACAACACCCGGCGCGTCATCGAAGTATCCGACGGCGACCTGCCCCTGCATTGCCCCATGCCGAGACATGCCGACTGGAACTCGCATCCCCGCGTATACCTGAAGATCGAGGCGAGCGGCGAGGCATTGTGCCCCTACTGCGGCACGCTGTATCGCCTCAAGGGCAAGCCCGTGGGCCGTCCGCACCAGGCGTCCCCTGTCCCTACCACAAGGAGCCAACCATGAAGAAACCCATCGCCTCTCTTGCCTCGCTGCTGCTCCTGGCCAGCTTCGCCGCCACCGCCGCCGAACCCCAGCCCGATCCACAGGCGGAACTGCGCAAGATGCAGGAAGCCCAGGCCCGGCTCATGGTCGCCATGATGGCGGAGAAGAAAAGCCGGCTCGGTTTCAAGGAAACCGTCGCCGCGCTGCAGGAGTCCGCGCGCAAGCACGGTTGGGAAGTCGGCCCGGTCGTGGACATGCAGGACGCGATGCTGAAGGCGGGCCACAAGAACGCCCGTCCGTTCACGATGATGGCGCTGTGCAAGCGGGATCTCGCGGAGAATCTGCTGAAGGCGCAGGCCGCACAGCGAGCCATGCCGTTCGCGCCCTGCCGCATCAGCGTATTCGAAGGCACCGACGGCAAGGTCTACATCGCCAAGGCCAATACCGAATTCATGGCGCAAATGGCAACACCCGTCTTCGAGCCCTTGCTGAAACGCATCGCGGAAGAGGAAGCGACGCTGCTCCGCGACATCGTCGACTGATCAAACCCCGTCGCCACGGCGTCGATCACGCCGAAATTCCAACGCCCCGCCAGCAGGCCGTCGGGGCGCAGCGCTTCATCCAACGCGGTTTTGCCGTGGCGTGCGCCACCTCGGCCGGCATGGAATCTGCCGGCATGGAACCTGCTTGTCCTTCATCGAGTCTCTGCCGACCACCCCTGCTCACGGGGGCGGCTGATGCCGTGTTCCAGACCACGGCCCACGAATCGAGAAGGATGTCCATCAATGAAAAAGACGCTGCCCGCCCTGTTGCCGATCACCGCGGCACTGCTGATCTCCACCGCGCCCGCCCACGCCATCGTGCTCTATGAACACGACTTCCAATCGGCACCCGGCAGCGAATGGTCCCACGCGAACCGTACCGACGCGCCGACCCCCTATCCATTCGGCGACCGGACGTTCCTGGGCGAATTCGGCAACGAAACCGTATCGCTCACGCTGACCGGCCTGTCGGCATACGACAGCTTGCGGCTGGAATTCGATCTCTACCTGATCCGGTCGTGGGATGGAAGTTCATCGGGAACCGCGATCGACTACGGCGACGACGTCTTCAGGGTCACCCTGGGCGACGGCACCGTGCTGCTCGACGAGACTTTTTCCAACGGCAACCCGGCCGGCCAGACTTACGGCCCTGCGCCGCTCAATCCCTATCATACCGGCGCGGCGGAAACGTACTCACTGGGTTTCACGTTCTACGACGGCATCCTGCAAAGCTCGCAGGTCATGGATTCCGTCTACCGCCTCAGCTTCGTGTTCGCGAACGACGCCGACCTGCTGAGCCTGAATTTCACCGGCCATGGCCTGCAGGGCATCGACGACGAAAGCTGGGGGCTCGACAACGTGCGAGTCTCGGCGGTGCCGGAAGCCGGTTCGGCACCGCTCATGGCGCTGGGTCTGCTTGCCCTGGCATGGCACGCACGGCGCCGCAATCACTGATCACGCGCGCGGCGCCGATGCCGGACGCGGGCTTCGCCTTGCCGGCGTCAATACGGCAGATACCACTCGACGCCGGCGTAGGCGCCCGCCGGCTCCGAACTCAGCTTGCTCGCACCGAGCTTGACCGTCAGCGCGGCCGCCTCGCCAAGGCGGATACCGCCCAAATAAACCCCGATCTTGTGCAAGTGGTAGAGCGGGTCGCCCTGGGCGACGATTTCCGGTCCCACTCGCAAACCGCCACCCAGCCAATGCTCCAGGCGCACGCGCGCCCAATAGCTGGAATGGTCAACGACGTGGCTGGCAATGCCGTTGATGCGCCAGGTCGGTGACAGCGCCGTTTCACCTTCAAGCTGGAGCTTGACGCCGAACTCGCCGCCGCGATCCCTGTTGTCCGGATCGTCCGGACTCAGGCGGGTGTTTCCGTAGCGTCCGCCCACGTACGCGCTCCACCAGCCCGATTCCGAACTGCCCTGATAGCCCAGCGCGACTTCCGCGCCGAAGACCTGGGCGTCGATGTCCTGGACGGGCGTCTTCTCGTAGCGATACTTGGTGTAATCCAGCCAATAGCGCTGCACCCATCCCTTGCCCAGGCCATGTCCAGGCAGCGGCCGCACGCTGCCGAGGTACGCCGAGTGCGTATCATTCGAGCCTTCGATACCGGCCAGGGCAATGCCGTCCTGCGCCGCGGCCGGCAGCGCCACCACGCACGCAAGCACGGCGATGCACGTTCTGTTCATTTGAGTTCTTTCCTCGTTGCGGCCTGCATTATCCCGGAAACCGCACGAAGGATCCGCGACCGGTGCGCAATGGGCGCATCGGCGGACGAAACGGGACGTGCGAAGAAGCGCGGCACCCGCACCGGCGCGGTCACAGCACGGAGCCATGATCCGCGGTTTGCAGGACCGCGTCCGGCCGCACGGCCGCATACGGCCGTTCCCGGGCCAGGCGGATTCGATGGCGGTACAGCGTGCCGCCTCCCGTCACCAGCACGTCACGTTCCACGACTTCCCCGCGCAGATCGCGAATCCCGGTTCTGGAATGCACGGCGAGCCTGAGCCGCTGTGCCGGATCGAGGCGGTGGCTGACCAGGAGGTCGATCTCGTCCTGCCGCGCGAGCGTGCCCACGAGGCCGATCCAGGAGGCTCCGCTGCCATCCGCCAGCCTGATCTCGCAACTCGACCAGTGCAGAACGGGCGCCGAGACCTTGCCGCGCGGCACCAGTCCCAGGCGCTGCAGCGGGGTGAGGCTGTCCTCGCGCAAACGATTCAGCTCCCACTGCAGGCTCGATCCATAGAGGAACTGCTCGATGCGCTGTACGTCGGCGGCGGGCAGTCCGGGAAACGTCCCGCCGACGGCTCGCGTATAGCGCGAGGAATCGTGTCCGGCCATCAGCGTGCTGCGAACCTCGAACACGGCTTCGAGCGGACCATCCGGCAGATACAGGCGCAGGGGCGAGCGGTCGCCGGCGCGCGGATCGCCGAGTGCGCCATAGAAGCTCAGACCGTGCGGCGAGAGGTCGTCCACGGTACCGAACACGCCGCCGAGCCGCGCCGCGACCGGCAGATGGAAACGATATTCCTGCCGCCGGTTTCCGCCGCGGCGACGCGTGAAGCCCACCACCATCAGGGCGAGCGCACCGTTGACCGACGCCCAGAACACATTGGCCCACATGCCGTCGGCGGGAAGATGGCCCATCGAGAGGAACAGCAGGATGCCCACCGGAATGGCCGCGCCGTTCAGGGCGATCACGAGTATCTGCGGCGCGAGATACGGCAGGCTCGCCGATCGTTCGCGCGCTGCCTTGGCGGTCACGCCGAAGCGCTTGCGGGTGCGCAACAGCCCCAGGGTCGACCACGCAAAACCGGCGAAGCGCGCCATGTTGTATTGTTCGATCAGCAGGCTGCGCCCGTATCCGCGCGCGATTTCCTCGAACGCGAGAAAATTGAGCACGATGTAGGGAAGGAAGTGGAGCAGGAACGACGAGGTGTCGACGCCAATGGGCATCGCACCCGCCATCAGCACGTATACGGGTGCAAAGTAGAAGAACGCTTTCTGCCAGCCGTCGAAATAGGCCAGCGCGGTCGCCAGGTAATTGAGGCGCTGGGCCAGCGTGAGGCCGCGCGTGAACAGGATTCCTTCCTTGCGCCACACGTTCATTGCACCGACGCCCCAGCGTACCCGCTGCTTGAGGAACGGCTCGATCTTCGCCGGCGCCACGCCGTAGGCCAGCGATTCGCAGTGATAGACCGAGCGATATCCGCGCTTGTGCAGGCGCAGGCTGGTGTGGATGTCCTCCGTCACCGTGCCCGTCGCAAAGCCGCCTATGCTGTCGAGGGCACTGCGACGGATCACCGCGCAACTGCCGCAGTAGAAGGCCGCGTTCCAGGCGTCCTTGCCACGCTGGATCACCCGGAAGAACAGGGATTGCTCCGACCAGGCGACGCGTCGGCCGCTGTCGGTGCGGTTCTGGAACGAATCGAGGTTGTAGAAATCCTGCGGCGTCTGGACGAACGCGACCTTCGCATCGCGGAAATATCCCAGCGTCTTCAGGAGAAAATCCCGCCGTGGGGCATGATCGGCGTCGAACGTGGCAATGAGTTCGGCATCGCTGTGCGGCAAGGCATGGTTGAGATTGCCCGCCTTGGCGTCGCCGTTCTCGCTGCGCGCAAGGTAGCGCACCCCCAGCGATTCGGCCATTGCGCGCATCGTCGGCCGATTGCCATCGTCGAGAATCCAGGTCTGGTGTGGATATTCCATCACCCGCGCCGCGAGCGCGGTACGCCTGACCATGTCCACGTCCTCGTTGTACGTGGGGATGAACACGTCGACCTTGAGGCCCGCGGCGGGGGGCGGCGCATGCCGCTCCGTAAGGCGCCAGGTCATGAAGGCGTTGAGCAGCGCGGTGACGAAGCCGAACACCTCGGCGCCGTACAGCAGGCGCGAAAAAACCGGATGCGCCGCGTTGAAGGTACCCAGGCGCCAGTACAGATACCAGATTCCCACGCCGATGAAGGCCGCGACCACCACCTGGCGCGCGGGATGCAGAGGACGGAAGAGCGGTTGCAGCATTGATTTCCAGAAAAACCGACGAACGATCGCTTCCGTCTATCAAGAACCGTGCCACGCCCTCTCGCCGCTGGTGCGGGTAGAATCCAACCTGGAAACCGCGAGTCGGACGCGTCCGCTGGGGCGTCGGATCGCGCGCCTGCCGCGAAGCGATGCCGCCGCAGGCCGGGCGTGCAGGGCGGCGCGAGCGGCGTTGCGGATCCGGCCCGCGCCTTGCGGGTGCACCGGCGGGTGGATGCTGGCAACGGCGCACAAGCCGGTGGTCATGCGATGTCGGCGGAGGCATGGCGCGATCGGCTGCGGTTTCCAGGTTCAATCGTTCACGATCGAGGAGCGCGCTGTGGAATATCCCAAGGAAATCTTCAAGGCCTACGACATCCGCGGCATCGTCGGCAAGACCTTCACCCCCGAGATCGTCGAGGCGATCGCACAGGCCATCGGCTCGGAAGCCCTGGCACGCGGCCAGAAGGAAATCTGCATCGGCCGCGACGGCCGGCTGTCGGGCCCGGATCTCTCCCTGGCCCTGGCGCGCGGCATTCGCAAGGCCGGCGTCGGCGTCGTCGATCTCGGCATGGTCGCCACGCCGATGACCTATTTCGCCGCCTACCAGCTCGGCACCGGCAGCGCGGTGATGGTCACCGGCAGCCACAATCCGCCCGACTACAACGGCCTGAAGATGGTGCTGGGAGACGAGACGCTGGCGGGCGAGGCCATCCAGGCTCTGCGCCGGCGACTGGTCGACAACCGCCTCGCGCAGGGTGAAGGCGCCTACCGCACGCACGACATCGCGCCGGAATATCTCGCGCGCATCGTTGCCGACGTCAGGCTCGCGCGACCGATGAAGATCGCCATCGACTGCGGCAACGGGGTACCGGGCGCGTTCGCGCCGAAACTGTTCCGCGCCCTCGGCTGCCAGGTCGATGAACTCTTCTGCGAGGTCGACGGCAATTTCCCCAATCACCACCCGGATCCCTCGCAGCCGAAGAACCTGCAGGACCTGATCGCGCACCTGCAGACCAGCGACGCCGAAATCGGCCTGGCCTTCGACGGCGACGGCGACCGCCTGGGCGTGGTCACCAAGGACGGCAGCATCATCTTCCCCGACCGCCAGCTGATGCTGTTCGCCGACGACGTGCTCGCGCGCAATCCCGGCGCCGAGATCATTTTCGACGTCAAGTCGACGCGCAACCTGTTCGGCTGGATCCGCGAGCGCGGCGGCCGTCCCCTTTTGTGGAAGACCGGGCACAGCTTCATCAAGGCGAAGATGAAGGAGACCGGCGCGCTGCTGGCCGGCGAGATGTCCGGCCACGTGTTCTTCAAGGAGCGCTGGTACGGCTTCGACGACGGACTCTACGCCGGCGCGCGCCTGCTCGAATACCTGTCGAGGCAGGCCGACATCGATGCCACCCTGCATGGCCTGCCGGACACGGTGAACACGCCCGAACTCAACATCAAGATGGCCGAGGGCGAGCACTATGCGTTGATGGAGCGTCTGCAGCAGACCGCGCGCTTCCCCGACGCGCAGGAAATCATCACGCTCGACGGGCTGCGTGTCGAATACGCCGACGGCTTCGGGCTGGCGCGGCCGTCGAACACCACGCCGGTGATCGTGTTGCGCTTCGAGGCCGACAGCGCCGCGGCACTGGCGCGCATCCAGGCGGATTTCCGCCGGGTGCTCCACGAAGCGGCGCCGCAGCTCACGCTGCCGTTCTGAACATGGCGCGCGGGACAGGGACGCCGGCGCCCCCGACGCTGGATTGACGGGCGGAAGCGCTCATCGACGCCCTGCTCTTTCGCAGCGACCGCAGTCCACCCGAGGCGGTCGCTTTCGACGCCATCAGCGGCCACGTCGGGCAGGCGGACCGCTTCCTGTGGGTGGAGCTGCGTGCGCCGGACACGGCCACCATCGAGCGGCTCGGCAAAGAACTCGGCCTGCACGCGCTGGCGCTGGAAGACGCGATCTCGACGCACCAACGCCCCAAGCTGGAGGAATACGACCACCACGTGTTCATTGCCGCGCGTACCGTGCAGATGTGGGAATCACGCATGGAACTGGGCGAGGCGCACCTGTTCGTCGGCAGCAACTACGTCGCCCTCATCCGCCACGACCGCGGCGGCGGCTTCCAGCGCGTCGGCGAGCGCCTGCAGCGGCGTCCCGCCGGGATCGCGCCGGGCGCACCCTACGCGCTCTATCTCGCGCTCGACCTGATCGTCGATCGTTTCCGCCCGGTGATCGAAAACATGCAGGACCGCTTCCGCGTGCTCGAAAGCCAGCTCACCGGCGGCACCCGCACCGGGCGTGATACGCTCGAACGGCTCTATGCCATGAAGCGCGAGCTCACCCTGCTGCGCGACGTCGCCGAACCGATGCAGGACATCACGCACGACCTGATCCACGTGCACCCGAGCCTGTGTCCGCGCGAGCTCAAGGCGTATTACCGTGACATTTACGACCATGCCGTGCGGGTATCGGCCGCCATCGACCGCCTGCGCATCGCCGCTTCCGACGCGATGCAATTCCATCTCGCCTCGCTGTCGCTGAAGCAGAACGAATCGCTACAGAAGCTCGCCGGCTGGGGTGCGCTGCTGGCACTGCCGACCGTGGTGTTCAGCCTGTACGGCATGAACTTCGAGTTCATGCCGGAACTGCGATGGCCGTGGGCCTATCCCGTCCTGCTGGGCGCCACCGGCGCCGCGGTGGTGGCGCTGTACCGGCGATTGAAGCGGCGCGGCTGGATCTAGCGGTCCGCGTGCGCCGCGAACCACGCGACGATCGCTGCGGCAGACGAGGCCGATGGGCGCACCCCGGTCGCGATCACGGGCGAAAACAGGGGATGCGGCGCCATGCGGGGAACTCCGCCACGATGACGCGCAATACGCCTGCGGGCTCCGGTCCGCTGCGCCGGCGGGCGGCAGGCGCCGTCCGGGATCACTCCACGGCCAGCTTGCGTGCCGTGCCGGCGGCCTTCTTCGGCAGCGTCAGTTCGAGCACGCCGTCGGCGTACCTGGCCTGCGCCTTCTCCTCGTCGACGTCCTGCGCCAGGGTGAACATGCGCGAGACCCTGCCGACGTAGCGCTCGGAACGCAATACCTTCTCGCCTTCCTTCTCTTCCTTTTCGGTCTTGGTTTCGGCGCTGATCGACACCCGGTTGCCCTCGATGCTGACGTGGATGTCGTCCTTCTTCACGCCGGGAATGTCGGCGTGCACGGTGTATGCGCTGTCGTCCTCCTTCAGGTCCATCTTGATCTGCATCTCCGGCTTGCCTTCGAAAGCGACGGGGCGCACGAAGAAGCCTTTGAAGAAATCATCGAGATCGCCGAAGGGATCGATGCGGGCAAGGCTGAACGGGTCGTAACGCGTGATGTTGGCCATGATCTGCTCCTTTCCGGGACGGGCTGGCAAAGGCTGCCGCGCGTGCGGCTCTGCATCCAATGTAGGCCCGCAAGACGATAAATCAAGACCCCGTCCTTTGCCGCGCCGAGACCCCCGTCATGGCAGCCCGGCACGCTCCCCGCACGCACTCCGACGTTCCGCGGGCCGCACCGGACTGGTGCGCCGATCCTCCGCCATCGTTCGCCGCCCTGGGCCAAGCCCAGAATCGACGCGGCTTGCGGGGCCATCGCGAAGGCTGGCACGGGCGTTGCTGGGCCCGGGTGGAGCACGCACCCGCACCGCCTTCGGGTGCGCAGCGATCCCGATCGACACAACGGAGCCGCGACATGGACAAGAGTACGCCCCCGGCGGGCAGCAAGCCAAGACTGGTGATGGTGGGCAACGGCATGGCCGGCGTGCGCACGCTGGAGGCGTTGCTGAAGGCGGCGCCCGGCCGGTACGACGTCACGGTGTTTGGCGACGAACCGTACCCCAATTACAACCGCATCATGCTCTCGCCGGTGCTGGCGGGCGAGCAGACGCTGGAGCAGATCGTGCTCAACGGGCGCGACTGGTATGCCGAACACGGCATCACGCTCCACACCGGAAGGAAAGCGGTGAAGATCGACCGCCGGCTGCGCTGCGTGGAAGCGGACGACGGCACGCGCACGCACTATGACCGGTTGCTGCTGGCCACCGGCTCGAAACCGTTCGTCCTGCCCGTTCCCGGCGCGGCGCTGGCAGGCGTGGTCGGCTTCCGCGACATCGCCGACGTCGAGACCATGATCCGCGCCGCGTCCGAATACCGGCATGCCGTCGTCATCGGCGGCGGCCTGCTCGGGCTGGAGGCCGCCAATGGCCTGAAGCGGCGCGGCATGGACGTGACTGTCGTTCACATCGGTTCCCGGCTGCTCGACCGCCAGCTCGACGAACCGGCGGCGTCCCTGCTGCAGCAGAGCCTCGAGGCGAAGGGCCTCCGGTTCCTGCTGCAGAAGCACACGGCGGCGCTCATTCCCTGCCCTTCCGCTCGCGCGGGAGAGGGCGGGGCGAGGGAACATCGCATCGGTGCCGTGCGCTTCACCGACGGCAGCGAGATTCCCGCCGACCTGGTGGTGATGGCGGTGGGCATCCGCCCCAACACCGCGCTTGCCGAATCCGCCGGCCTGCACTGCCACCGCGGGCTGGTGGTCAACGACACCATGCAGACCTACGATCCGCGCATCTACGCGGTGGGCGAATGCGTCAGCCATCGCGGCATCGCCTACGGCCTGGTGGCGCCGCTGTTCGAGCAGGCAAAGGTGTGCGCCAATCATCTCGCCGAGCACGGGGTGGCGCGCTACGTCGGCTCGATGACCTCGACCCGGCTCAAGGTCACCGGCATCGATCTGTTCTCCGCCGGCGATTTCGCGGGTGGAGACGGCACCGAGGCACTGGTCTATTCCGACGCCGCCGCGGGCACCTACAAAAAGCTCGTCGTCAAGGACAACCGGCTGGTCGGCGCCTGCATCTATGGCGACACGCTGGACGGCGCCTGGTATTTCGACCTGCTGCGCGAGGGCACCGACATCGCGCAGTTGCGCAACACCCTCCTGTTCGGCCAGAGCCATCTTGGCGACTCGGGACACGGCGCCGCGGAGCGGGTCGCCGGGCTGCCGGATTCGACGGAAATCTGCGGCTGCAACGGCGTGTGCAAGGGCGACATCGTCAACGCGATCCGCGACAGGAGGCTGTTCACGCTCGACGAGGTGCGCGCCCACACCAAGACCTCGGCTTCCTGCGGCTCGTGCACCGGGCTGGTGGAAGCGCTGCTCGCGCACACCGTCGGCGGCGACTATTCCGCCGCACCGTCGAAGAAGCCCTTGTGCGGATGCACCGAGCACAGCCACGACGAGGTGCGCGCCGCCATCGTCGGACACGGCCTGAAGACGCTGGCGGACGCCATGCGCTTTCTCGATTGGCAGGCGCCCGACGGCTGCGCCAAATGCCGCCCCGCGCTCAACTACTACCTGCTGTGCGCCTGGCCGGCCGAGTACCGGGACGACGCCCAGTCGCGCTTCATCAACGAGCGTGCCCACGGCAACATCCAGAAGGACGGCAGTTTCTCGGTGGTGCCGCGCATGTGGGCCGGGCTCACCAATCCGCAGGCGCTGCGCGCCATCGCCGACGTCGCGGAGAAATTCGAGGTGGCCGAGATGAAGCTCACCGGCGGCCAGCGCATCGACCTCTTCGGCGTGAAGAAGGAAGACCTGCCGGCGATGTGGGCCGATCTCTCGGCCGCCGGCTTCGTCTCCGGCCACGCCTACGGCAAGGCGTTGCGCACGGTGAAGACCTGCGTCGGCAGCCGGTGGTGCCGCTTCGGCACGCGGGACGCGACCGGCTTGGGCGTCAAGCTCGAGCGGATGGCCTGGGGCTCGTGGATGCCGCACAAATTCAAGATCGGCGTCTCCGGCTGCCCGCGCAACTGCGCCGAGGCGACGATCAAGGACTTCGGCGTGGTGTGTGTCGATTCAGGCTACGAACTGCACGTCGGCGGCAACGGCGGCATCAAGGTGCGCGTCACCGATCTCCTGTGCAAGCTTGAAACCGAAGCGCAGGTGCTGGAGGCCTGCGCCGCCTTCATCCAGCTGTACCGGGAAACGGCACACTATCTCGAACGCACCGCGCCGTGGCTGGAGCGCGTGGGACTCGCGCACGTCAAGGCCAGGGTGGTCGACGACGCGAGCAACCGCCAGGCGCTCGCCGAACGCTTCCTCGCTTCGCAAGAGCCGGCCCGGATCGACCCGTGGAAAGCGCGCGCCGCGGGCGGCGAGGCGCACGAATTCAAGCCGCTGGCCGAGTTTGCTTAATGCCTGTCCGCAAAGGACGCGAAGGAATTCTTCACCGGAGGACCACCATGCAAACCACAACCCCGACACAAGCTGAAAACTGGATCAGCGTCGGCCACGTCGAGGACATCCCGCGCCGGGGCGCCCGCATCGTCGCGACACCGGCGGGCGACATCGCCGTGTTCCGCACCGCCGACGACGAGGTGTTCGCGCTGCGCGACAGCTGCCCGCACCGGGGCGGTCCCCTCTCGCAGGGCATCGTCCACGGCAGGCGGGTGGCATGCCCGCTGCACGACTGGACGATCAACCTGGAAACCGGGCTTGCCGCCGCGCCGGACGAGGGTTGCGCCGCGCGCTTTCCGGTGCGGGTGATCGACGGCCTGGTGAGCCTGTCGCTGACATCCGCATAGGACACCCTGAATCGCGGATCGCCTGCCGGTGCGGCAGGCCTCTCCAGCGAGTGCAGGATGACCGAAGACGCCACGTCCATCCAGGCCAGCGGGCCGGGCACGGCGAACGGGACGATGCCACCGCCCTGCCGGCCCCGCCACGCAGGGTGATCGGGACACGGCGCAGGAAGACGGGTCGAGCCGGATTCAGGCTTGCGGACGCGCCGCCCAGCCGTCGATGAAAGTGGTGACGAGGGCGTCGGCCTGCTCCGCGAGTTCGAAGCGATGGCCCGAGAGGATCCAGCGGAACGCGAGCCCCTGCACCGCCGCGATGAGAATGCAGGCACACTGCTGCGGCACGATGTCGGGGCGGATCTGGCCTTGCGCCTGGCCGGCGCCGATGAGTCCGGCGACGAATTGCAGGAAATCCTGCACCAGTCCGTTCATGCGATCCCGAAACTGCAGGTCGCCGCTTTGCAGGGCTTCGGAAAACAGCAGCCGCGGAATCCCCGGCTGCTTCTGGATGAAGGCGAGGTGCGCGCGGATCACCGCCTTCAGGCTGTCGAGCGGAGTCAGCGCGTCGAGGCCGAGCGAGCCCAGCTTTTTCTGCAGCTCTTCCTGGATGGTGTCGACGATGGCGGCCAGCACGTGGCTCTTGCTCCCGAAATGGAGGAACAGCGTCGGCTGCGCGATGCCGACGGCCCGCGCCAGCGAGCGCGTCGTGAGCTTCGCCACCCCCTCGTCGCGGATGATCGCCATCGCCGCCTCGACGATGTCGCGGCGACGGACCTCGGCGGATTTGCGTTTTCTCGGCGGCATCCCAGGACGGCGCCTGTCCTGCCCGGAGCGCTTTTCCGTCCCGGCCCGAGGAGGGCGTGATTCGCCGTATTCAGGATTTTCCATGCCGTGGTCCGATAAGAGCCTTTCCGCCTATCGTATGGGCCATCCACACTGCGGTCGTGCAACACTCCGTGGAGTGTGGGAGCGGGTCCGGCGTCGCCGGACCCGGGTGTCGCGACTCAGAACTTGTACGAGACGTTCAGATTATACTGATTCTGGTGCATCTTGATCTTGTTCCCCGACCCGCTGCTGGAGGTCAGGTCGTTCTCGAAGGCATGGGTGAAGGCGAAGCTGCCGCTGACCGTGTCGCTGAACTTGCGGCCAAGGCCAAAGGACAGGTGTTTTTCCATGATCGCCATGGAACCCAGGTTGGCATCGACGTCCTCGCGACCGATGGGCGATTTGCCATAGTTGAAGCCGATACTGGCCGCCATCGGACCCATTTCCTTCTTCACGCCAATGGCGTAGACGGTCTGATCATCCCAGCCGAAAGCCAGTACGGGCGGCATGCCGGCGAGGCCACCCGGATTGTCGACCGGGATGCGATCCATCACGTCGCGGAAAAAAATACGCTTGACGTCGAACTCGACCAGCAGGCCAGCCATCGGCTTGAACGCCAGGCCCGCCGCGACTGACGCAGGCATGTCCATGTCGAAGCTGATCTTGCCGGCAGACGTGTTGAATTCCATGTCGCCGATGTCGGTCTTGGTTGTATAGGTCAGGCCAGCCTGCACCTGCGGATTGATCTTGTAGGTCGCCCCCAGGGTCGCGCCAACGCCGAACTGCTGATTCTGCGGCAGGCTGAACTGTGGCGTGGACATCGCCAGGCTCTGGTTGACGATGTTGAGCGATGCGCCGAGGGTGAGCGCGTCATTGACCTTGAGTGCGGCGGCCGGCGCGAAGCGGAATACCTGCTTGGTCGTCACCATGGGCATGATCATGCCGGGATGGGCGAAGTCGGGCACGTTCACCCCCATGCCGGCAATGCCGCCCAGCGCCATGCCAAGGAACAGCCTGTCATTCACATTGAATGCCGCAGCACCGGTCGGCATCAGGTACCAGTTCGAATCGCTCTCGTTGCCGTTGATCTCCCGCGGCGGATTCAACAGGCCGAAGCCCAGATCCATGCGCACGTCCTTCATGCCGAGATCGGCCATGCCGGCAGGATTGACCAGAATAGTTGCGGCATCCTGGGCCTGTGCGACGGTGGCGCCGCCCATGCCGGCCTGTGCCGCGGACATGGCGATCATCTGGTCGCCATTGGTGGCGTGGGCGCTCGTGGACAGCGCGAGCAGCGCGACCGGGGCGATCGCGGCGATGGTGTGTTTTTGCATTGTGATTCTCCTCCGGGTCGTTGTTTTCACTTGGCGGGGACGGCGATCAGATTGGCCGACAGCCCCGGCGGCTCGGGGCGGAATTTCACGTGGCAGGCGACGCATCCGGTCATGATGTCGCTGAGATAGGACGCAGCCCTCGGCATGTCACCGGCGTCCGCTGCTTCGGCAAGCTTGAGCGCGCTGCCTTCGACGGCTTCGTTCATCGCCGGCAGCACGCCGAGGTCGGCATCGGTGACCTGATCCAGCGGAAAGTAGGGCAGCAGGCCGCCCTTGGGGATGCGATGGCCGGCGAGGCGGCGCGCCGCGTCCGCGGCAGCTTCCGGATTGTCCACGGCGATGGCCATGGCGATGGCCTGATATTCCGACAGGATCTCGAGCATGATCTGGCGCAGCGTGGTTTCCCTGGCGCGGCGCGGATGCCCGGCATGCAGCTGCTGGATGGTGGCCTTGAGCTGCGGCGACAGCGCCATGACCTTCTGCCGCATCTCCGGCGTGTAGGTCTTCATCATCTGGCGCATTTCGGGGGACGCCTCGGCGGGCCTGGCCGGCGCGGCGGCCGGTACGCCCGTTGCCGTCAGGGCGGCGGCAAGGATCACGGAAGCGGATAGTGCTTTTTTCATGGGATCTCCAGAGTGGAAGGTTTATCGGCGGCACTTCATATGATCGATCGATCATATGATCGCGTGATTATATAACTTGCGGGGAGGAGATGCGCAAGGACGCCCGGCACCCGGCACGAGGGGCGCCAGGCGGTGTATTCGGGTTGGCGGGCGGCAGTCGGCTACAATGCAGTCCCGACTGGCAACGCGGAACCCGGCGCGCCTTGCGTCACCGTCCGGCACGCCGCCCACCCAGAGAACCCTGAGGAACAGAATGAAACGCGTGGATGATTTCCGGTTGCACTTTGGCAAGCTGGAAGTGGTGCCGATCATCGTCGGTGGAATGGGTGTGGACATCTCCAACACCCGGCTGGCGCTGGAAATCGCACGCCTCGGCGGTATCGGCCACATTTCCGACGCCATGATGCCGACGGTTTCCGACCGCCACTACGACACCAGCTACGTCAGCCAGAAGCTGAAGAAATACAAGGCGAACGTCGCCAGCAGCGACAAGAGCCAGGTTCACTTCAATCTCGGCGAGCTGGAGGAAGCCACGCGCCATCACGTCGGCCGCACCATGGAAGCGAAGCGCGGCACTGGCCTCGTCTTCATCAACTGCATGGAGAAGCTGACCATGAACGCGCCGCGCGAGACGCTGCGCGTACGCCTGAGCGCCGCACTCGACGCCGGCATCGACGGCATCACCCTCTCCGCCGGCCTGCATCTCGGCTCCTTCGCGCTGATCGAAGAGCATCCACGCTTTCGCGACGCGAAACTCGGCATCATCGTTTCGTCCGCGCGCGCGCTCGCCATGTTCCTGCGCAAGAATGCACGCCTGCGGCGGCTGCCCGACTTCGTCGTGGTCGAGGGTCCGCTCGCCGGCGGCCACCTGGGCTTCGGCCTCGACTGGCAAAAATACGATCTGGCCGCCATTCTCGGCGAAGTGACCGCGATGATGAAGGCCGAGGACCTGAGGATTCCGGTAATCGCCGCCGGCGGCATCTTCACCGGCAGCGACGCGGCGGCTTTCCTCGAGCAGGGCGCTGCCGCGGTGCAGGTGGCGACGCGCTTCACCGTCACCGAGGAATGCGGGCTGCCGGCCAAGGTGAAGCAGGAATACTTCAAGGCGAGCGAAGCCGACATCGAGGTCAACCTGCTGTCGCCGACCGGCTATCCGATGCGCATGCTGAAAGGGAGTCCCGGCATCGGGGCAGGCATCCGCCCCAACTGCGAGGCCTACGGCTATCTCCTCGATGCCCATGGCCACTGCGCCTACATCGACGCCTACAACCGCGAGGTCGAGCGCCACCCGGGGGCGAAGAAGGTTTCAGTGACGGACAAGACCTGCCTGTGCACGCACATGCGCAATTTCGACATCTGGACCTGCGGCCATTACGCCTACCGCCTGAAGGACACCACGCGGCGCGCCGCCGATGGCAGCTACCGGCTGCCCAGCGCGGAACACGTGTTCCGCGACTATCTGTTCAGCAGCAACGGGCAGATCGCGCTCCCGGCATGACCGGCAGTCCCGGCACGGGCACCAGGTCGGCGAGGCTGTACCGGTCGAGGGTCGCCAGGAATGCCTGCGCGGCTTCGGTGAGCACCCCCTTGAGGACGCAGCCCGGCATGAGGCGGCACGACGACTGCCCGGGCTGGAAGCATTCGGCAATCTCGAACCCGCTCTCCATATCGCGCACGACATCCCCGACGCGGATCTTCTCCGGCTCGCGCGCGAGGCGGAAACCACCGCCCTTGCCGCGCATCGTCTCGATGTAGCCCTTGACGCCGAGCTGGTGCACCACGCGCGTCAGGTGATGGCGCGAGATGCCGTGTTCCAGCGCCAGTGCGGCGACCGTGGCGAGTTCGTCCGGCCGTGCGGCCAGACTCATCAGCACCCTGAGAGAGAAATCGGTGAAGCGCGTCAGTTGCATGGTGGCGCTTTTTAGATGTAAAAAATATACATATTATATTCCCTATCACGCTCTGATGCGTTTATAATTTGTATCCCATTTACATCTTCAGAAGGAGCCGGCCATGCATGCCCACGTCCACCTCAGCCCCGACCAGATCTATCCGTTCGACGCGCGCGGCATCGCCAAGCGCTTCCGTCACGCCGCCATCTTCGGCGCGCTGGACGCGCTGACTCCCGGCGAGCGCATGCGTTTCGTCAACGACCACGATCCGCTGCCGCTGCTCGACCAGCTGCGCAACCGCTATGGCGCAGCGGTCGACATCCAGTATCTGCAGCGCGAACCCGGCGCCATCATGATCGACTTCATTCGCGTCTGAACGCGCCGCATGCTGCCGGCCCTGGTCCTGCTGGCACTGGTCGCGTTCGCCGCGGCCATGCCGGGATTCCAGCTTGCCGGCCGCGCCGCCACGCTGCACCTGTTGTTCGCGGTCGGCGCCCTGCCGCTGATCTTCGGCGCGATGGGGCACTTCATCCCGGTGCTCACCCGCAGCCGCGCCGCGCCGCCCCTGCTCGCCACGCTGCCCCTCGCCGCGCTGTGCGCCGGCGCGCTGGCGCTGCTCTCGTTCACCGCCCCGGCCTACTTCGCCGCACGCCACGCCGGCGCCGCGCTGGGCGCCGCGGCCGCCCTGGCGATGCTTGCCTGGAGCCGCATGCGCCGCCGCGCCACGCTCGGCCGTCCCCATCCCGGGCTGGCCTGGTACGAGGCGGCACTCGCCTGTCTTGCCGTGGCGCTCCTCGCCATTCTCGCCGGTGCGGCATGGCCGGAACAGGCCCCCGCGCTGCGCCGCCTGCATCTGCACCTGAACACGCTGGGCTTCATCGGTCTCACCGCGATCGGCACCCTGTCGGTGCTGATGCCCACCGCCGCCGCCGTTCCCGACCCGCACGCCGGCCCGCGACTGCGCCGCGATCTGCCGTGGGCGCTGGGCGGCACCGTGGCGGTCGCCATCGGCGCCGCCGTCTTCGCTCCACTCGCTGTCGTCGGCGCCGCGCTGTGGGCGGCGGCGCTCGCGCGCCTCGCACTGGCCTGGCAGCCGCTGCGTGGCGCCATCCTCGCCCTGCACGGCGCGCCACCGCTGCTCGCCGCGGCGCTGGCCGGCTTCGCCGCGAGCCTCGCCTTCGGCGCGGCCATGCCGTTTGCGCACGGCGGCGACCCGGAAGCGGCCTTCGTCGCCGGTTTTCTCCTGCCCCTGGTGTCGGGTGCCGCCAGCCAGCTCCTGCCGACCTGGCTGCGCCCGGGGGCCCAGGGTGAATGGCATGCCAGGCTGCGCACGCGGCTCACCCGCCACGGCGGCGTGCGCGCCGTGCTGTTCCTCGTCGCGGGCCTGGCTGCCGGCGCCAGCCAGGCATGGGGCCTCGCGCTCGCCGCCGCCGCGCTGGTCTGGTTCATCGTCCAGACGGCCGCGGCCCTCGCGCGGCCGCATCCATCGGCATGACGCGCACGGCGAGGCGCCGTCTCGTGTTCCGCAGCAGCGAATCGCCACGAACCTCAGCAAGGAGACCCGCATGAGCTTTCCCGAATTCTTCGCCGCCGTGCCGCGGCTGATCGTCCACGACCCGCTCGCCGAACTGCTCGGCGCCGGCGACGGAACCATCGAATACGGCTACGCCGATGTCGTGCGCCTTGCCGGACACTCCTGCCCCACCGTCGCCGGCGCCTACCTCATGACCCACAAGGCGCTCACCGCCCTATACCCGCAAGGCCATCCCCAGCGCGGCGGCGTGCGCGTCGAACTCGCCGCCGCGCTCACCGATGGGACCGCGGGGGTGACCGCCAGCGTCGTCGGCCTGCTCACCGGCGCGGCCGGCGAAGGCGGTTTCAAGGGCCTCGCCGGCCAATATGCGCGGCGCAACCTGCTGCAGTTCGGCGCCGCCATCGATGGCGAACTGCGCTTCACCCGGCTCGACAGCGGCGCACGTGCCGTCACCACCTATCATCCCGGAATCGTGCCGCCGCTGCCGGACATGCAGGCGCCCATGCACGCCGTGTTGTCCGGCACGGCGCACGCGGCGGAACGCGGCGAATTCGGCCACCTGTGGCAGATGCGGGTCAAGCGGCTGCTGATCGATCATTTCGACGATCCCGCGCTGGTGGTGTGCCGATTATCGTAGGAGGGCCGCCCCCGGCCCGATGCCGTGATGGATCGCGCCATCCGAATCGCGGCGCGGGCGCCTCGGACTCAGGCGCCGGCGAGCAGACGCCGGGCGACCGATGCCGCCGGTGCGGGAAGACGGGCAAGCACGCAGTCGGGATCGAGCGCATCGAGCATGTTCTTCACGATGAGCCCCAATTCGGTGTCGCCTTCGCTCACCAGGCGGCGGCTGAAGAACAGCGTGTCCGGATCCTCGCGGCGCCCGAGCAACAGCAGGAAATCACGCGCGGTGGCGCTGATGCTGAGTTCCGGCGCACCCCGCGTCGGCGCGAAGCCGCGCGGCGTGACGGTGAAACGCACGCCGAGGCCGAGATCCTTGACGCGGATGGCGTAGCGCCGGCCAACCAGCGGCTGCCAGTCGAGCGTCTGCAGCGCCGGCCACAGCAGGCGGTTGGCGGCGAGCGTGAAGGCGAAGCTGGGCGGCGCGACGGGCAGGCGCGACACCAGTGTGGCGACGGGGGCCGGGAGGGCAAGGTTCAGCATGACGACTCCTTGACGGAGGGCTGGCGCAGCGCGTCTGCCCAGTTGTTGGGGGTCTCGTACAGGCGCACGCGCTCGAGCCTGAGGCGGTTGCCATAGCGATCCAGATAAGCCGCATCGAGGATGCGGAACGCCTCGACGGCGAGGTTCTCCGCGGTCGGCACCACCGGCAGCACCACGGTCTTGTGGCCGGGCAGCGCGGCGAGGAATTCGGCGACGACGCGGTCTTCCCGGTACACCAGGAAGGCATGATCCCACTGGCTCACCAGCATCGCCACGGCAATCGCCTTCACTTCGGAGAAGTCCATCACCATGCCTTCCTGCGACGTCGCCGGAGCCTGGATGATCTCACCCGACAGGGTGATCTCGAGCGCGTAGCGGTGGCCGTGCAGGTGGCGGCACTGGCTGTCGTGATGAGGGATGCGGTGCCCGGCGTCGAACTCCAGCCGGCGCGTGATGCGGGTCTCAGGCATTCCGCGCGGCCTCGTGTTCGAGGCCGGCGTGGCCGTGCCAGTAGCCGTCGACCGAAGCACCGGGCACGAATTTCGCCAGCCCCGCGGCGGCCGTCGTGTCACCCGCGAGCGCGGCGGCGAAGGCCGCCACCACGCGCTCCATGTGGCGCGACTGCGGCGACAGGCGCAGGCTCGTCACGCCCAGCTCGCGCAGCGCCGGGATTTCGCCGATGAGGTTGTACACACCGGCCGACTGCGTCTGGATGCCGTTGATGGTGAGGAAGGGCTTGCCCTCGCGCGTCGCCAGCGGCAGTCCGTCCGGATGGTCGAGGCAGCGGAACTGGCAGTCGTCCTTGGGCAGGTTGTAGTGGCGCGCGGTGAAGCAGCGCGCCGAGTACGCGAGCGGCAGCTTGCCGTAGGCGAAGACCTCGGTTTCCATTGCGGCCGGCGCATGTTCGCGCAGCGCCGCCAGTGCACTGCGCGAAACCTCCACCGGCGGCAGCCAGCGGCGTGCGCCCAGCCCGGCGAGCACGTCGAGCGTCTCCGGATTGTAGACGTTGAGCGTGGGACCGGCGACGAAGGGCGCGCCCGCTTCGCCCAGCAGCCGCACCGCGCCCCACTCGTTGGCCTCGACCAGGAAACGTCCATCGCGCACGATCCTGCGCAGCACCTTGAGGTCGGATTCCGATTCGATCAGCGTCTGCGTCGAGAGCACCACTTCCTTGCCGGCGGCGGCCAGCTTTTCGGCGACCCCCAGCCAGTCGGGCAGGCGCAGCAGGTGACGGCGCGAGCACACCGTTTCGCCCAGGTAGACGCGTGCCACCGGCCAGTCCGCCGCCGCCGCGTAGAAGGCGAAGGTGTCCTCGCGGGACCAGTAGTACAGGAGGGGGCCGAGGGACAGGTTCATTTCAGAAGCACGTTTCGAGTCGCAAGAGGCAGGCGATCGCGCCGGCCACGCCGCTCATTTCCATGGCCGATGATACGCGCCGAGCGTGTGGCTCTGGCCTTCCGACAGCTTGTTCAGTTCGGCCATCCAGGCCGGGGCCGGCGCGAAATCCGCGGCGTTCCGCTTCACCGCGTCGATGGCGGCGCGCCAGACCTTCGTGACCTGCGTCACGTAGGCCGGGCTGCGCTGGCGACCTTCGATCTTGATCGCGGCGATGCCCATTTTCAGCATTTCGGGCAGCAGGTCGAGGGTGTTGAGGCTGGTCGGCTCCTCGAGCGCGTAATAGGTCTCGCCGGAGACCTCGAAGCGTCCCTTGCACAGCGTCGGATAGCCCGCCTTCTCGTCCTTGCCGTAGCGATCGAGCAGCACGCCGTTGAGGCGCGACTCGAGCCCCGTGGACGTTTCCTTCCACTGCACCGACTTGGCCGGCGAGCACACGCCCGCCGAGTTGGGCGATTCGCCGGTGCAGTACGACGACAGCAGGCAGCGCCCCTCGACCATCACGCACAGGCCGCCGAAACCGAACAGCTCGATCTCGACCTCGGTGTTCTTCACCACGTTCTCCACCTGCGGCAGCGACAGCACGCGCGGCAGCACCGCGCGCTGCACGCCGAAGTGCTCGCGATAGAAATTCACCGCCTCGTAGCTGGTCGCCGAGCCCTGCACCGACAGGTGCAGGCGCAGCGTGGGATGGTGCTTCACCGCGTAGCGCATGAGGCCGGCGTCGGCGAGGATGACGGCGTCCATGCCGAGCTTCGCCGCGCGGTCGACGGCGCCGGTCCAGCGCTGCCAGGTGTCCGACTGCGGATAGGTGTTGAGCGCGAGCAGCATCTTGCGGCCGCGGTCATGGGCGTAGCGCAGGCCTTCCGCGGCCTGCGCCTCGTCGAAATTGAGGCCGGGGAAGGCACGCGCGTTGGTGTTGTCGCGAAAGCCCATGTAGACGGCGTCGGCGCCATTGTCGACGGCCGCCTTCAGGGCCATGAGGCTGCCCGCGGGACAGACCAGTTCAAGCGGCATGGATGTACTCCTTCCAGGATTGCTCCGCCCGTGCGCCCTGGCGGCTGCCACGCTGCGCGAGCTCGTCGATGATGCCGTTCAGGATGTCCCATTTCTTCGCGCACCACGCGGGGGCGAGCAGGACGTCGGCGGGCGCGGTGCCGGTGACGCGGTGGTAGACGACCGCCCACGGCGTACGCTCGATGAGGTCGGCGGCGATGCGCCGATAGTCGGCCTCTTCCAGCGGCACATACTCGCCACGCTTCCACTCGATGGCGAGACGGGTGTGCTTCACCACGTGGAGGGGATGCAGTTTCAGCCCGTCCACCCCGACTTCGAGTACGCGGTCCAGCGTGGTGCGGGCGTGCGACTCGTCTTCCCCGGGCAGTCCCACGATGAGATGGCAGCACACGGGGATGCCGCGTGCGCGCGCGCGGCGCGTGGCGTCGACGTATTCGGCGAAACCGTGGCCGCGGTTGATGCGTGCGAGACTGTGGCCGAAGGAGGACTGCAGGCCGAGTTCCAGCCACACCTCGTGGCCGCGGTCGCGGTATTCGGCGAGCAGGTCGATTACCGGCGGCGGCACGCAGTCGGGACGCGTGCCGATGGAGAGCCCGATCACGCCAGGCTCGGCGAGCGCCTGATCGTACAGCGCGCGCAGTTCGTCGACGTGGGCGTAGGTGTTCGTGTACGCCTGGAAGTAGGCGAGGAAGCGGCGCGCACCGGTGCCGCGCGCGATCCGTGCGCGTGCGCGCTCGAACTGTGCGGCGAGCGAGGCCGGCTCGCGCGCGCCGGGCGCGAACGACCTGACGTTGCAAAAGGTGCAGCCGCCAATGCCCTTCGAGCCGTCCCGGTTGGGACAGGTGAAACCGGCGTCGAGCGCGATCTTGTGCACGCGCTCGCCGTAGCGGTCCTGCATCGCGCGGCCGAAGCTGTGGATGAGGCCGGCGCGCGCGTTCACGCCCGCCTCGCCGGACGAACGCGGACGAACGCTGCGCCGAAGCACGACAGGCGGTACTCCCGGCAGGAAATCATCGGCAGCGGGGGATACGACATGAGGCCTTCCCAAGCAGGATCACCAGGCGGCGAATCCCTATAAATGACTCGTTTATCTTAATTTTTTGCCGATGTTTTGTCCATCGCCGATTTCCCCGGCAACGCCTGCCGGGGTTCACCCGCTCCGGTGAAACGCCTACAATGTCAGGTCTTTGCCGGCCCCCTCCACGGCGCGCGCCGCCGGCCCGACCCATCCAGGAACCTCGAACGATCGCAGTCATGTTCACCGGAATCATCCAGGCCATCGGCCGCATCCACGAATACGACGCCCGCGGCGCCGATGCGCGCATGGTGATCCACGCCGGCGGCCTGGATCTCGCCGACGTCGCGATCGGCGACAGCATCGCGGTCAACGGCGTGTGCCTGACCGCGGTGGCGTTGACGCCGGACAGCTTCACCGTCGACGTCTCGGCGGAAACGCTCGGCTGCACCGAGGGCTTCGTGCCAGGCGCCGAAGTCAACCTGGAAAAGGCGCTGCGCCTGGCGGACCGCCTCGGCGGCCACCTGGTGTCGGGCCACGTCGACGGCGTCGGCACGGTGCAGCGCTGCGCGCCCGCCGGCGAATCGCACCTGCTGGAGATCGACGCCCCGCGCGAGCTGGCGCGCTACATCCTGCGCAAGGGGTCGATCACCGTGAACGGCGTGTCGCTGACGGTGAATGGCGTCGAGGACACGCGCTTCGCGCTCAACCTGATCCCCCACACCCTGCAGATGACGACGCTGAAGAATCTGCGACCGGGCAGCCGGGTCAACCTGGAGATCGACATGATCGCGCGTTACGTCGAGCGCATGCTGCAATTCACTCAACCCGCGGCCCGGTGATGATCGATCCGGGCCCGCTCCGCGAGCACGGACGAAGTCTCGCCTCGCGGGTTCCATGCCAACCACCAACGAGCCCTACGACCGATGAGCCTCGCCTCCACCCCTGACATCATCGCAGAACTGCGCGCCGGCCGCATGGTCGTGCTGGTCGACGAGGAAGACCGCGAAAACGAGGGCGACCTGGTGATGGCCGCCGAGCATGTCACCGCCGATGCCATCAACTTCATGGCGAAACATGGTCGCGGCCTCATCTGCCTCACGCTCACCGACGCGCGCTGCCGCCAGCTGGGCCTGAAGCAGATGGTGTCCGACAACCAGACGCCGCACGGCACCGCGTTCACCGTGTCGATCGAGGCGGCCGAGGGCGTGACCACCGGCATTTCCGCCGCCGACCGCGCGGTGACCATCCAGGCCGCGGTGAAGCGGGACGCAAAACCCGCCGACATCATCCAGCCCGGCCACGTCTTCCCGCTGCGCGCGCAACCGGGCGGCGTGCTGGTGCGTGCCGGCCACACCGAGGCCGGCTGCGACCTCGCCGCGCTCGCCGGCTTCGAGCCCGCGGCGGTGATCTGCGAGATCCTCAAGGACGACGGCAGCATGGCGCGCCTGCCCGACCTGGTGCCGTTCGCCCAGGAACACGGCCTCAAGATCGGCGCCATCGCCGACCTCATCCACTACCGCAGCCAGACCGAGAGCCTGGTCGAGCGTGCCGCCGACCGCCTGGTACAGACCGTATACGGCGCGTTCCGCCTCATCGCCTACCGCGACAAGTGCGCCGGCGAGACCCACCTCGCGCTGGTCAAGGGCGAGATTCACGCCGACCGCGAGACCCTGGTGCGCGTGCACGAACCGCTCTCGGTGATGGATTTCCTCGACGTCACGGGCAGCGGCCACTCCTGGCCCATCCTCGGCGCGATGGAGCGCATCGCCGAATCGCAGTCCGGCGTGCTGGTGCTCCTGCATCGGCCGGAGACGGCCGATGCGCTGCTCGCCCGCGTCAACCCGGCGCCGGCCGCCGGCCACAAGTACGACCTGCGCGACTACGGCATCGGCGCGCAGATCCTGCGCGACCTCGGCGTCGGCAGGATGCGCCTGCTCGCCAGCCCGCGCAAGATGCCGGCGATGGACGGCTTCGGCCTGGAAGTCACCGGCTATTCCGAAAAAGCCTGATCGTTTGACGAAGGACGCACCATGGGAACCAGCAGCGACATCTCCGAACTCGACCCCGTCTACCAGGGCAAGGGCCTGCGGATCGGCATCGTCATGAGCCGCTTCAACAAGGACATCTGCGAAGGCCTGCTGTCGGCCTGCCAGATCGAACTCAGACGTCTCGGCGTCGCCACCGCGGACATCCTGCTGGTCAACGTGCCCGGCGCGCTGGAGCATCCGCTCGCGCTGCAGAAAATGGCGCAGTCCGGCAGATTCGACGCGCTCGTCGCCCTCGGCGCCGTGGTGCGCGGCGACACCTACCATTTCGAAGTGGTGTCGAACGAGTCGGCGCGCGGCATCCTCGACGTGCAACTGCAGACCGGCGTGCCCATCGCCACCGCCATCCTCACCGTCGAAACCGAGGAGCAGGGCCACAAGCGCATGGCCGAAAAGGGCCGCGACGCCGCGCGCGTGGCCGTCGAGATGGCCAACCTGCTGAAGCAGTTGTGACGACGATGGCGCCCCGATCCGGCCGCGCGCGCGCGTGCCCCCCTCTCCCCGCCCTCTCCTCGAAGGGTGTCGCTTGATGGCCGGCTCACGCAAGCACGCGCGCGAATTCGCCCTGCAGGGCCTGTACGCCTGGATCGTCGGCGGCGCCGACGTCACGCTCATCGCCGCCAATCTCAAGGAGGACGAGCAGTTCCGCCGCGCCGACGAGACCTATTTCCGCACCCTGCTGTACGGCGTGCTGAAGGAGGAGGACCTGCTGAGCTCGCACATCGCGCCCCTGCTCGACCGCCCCATCGCCGAACTCTCCCCCATCGAACGCGGCATCCTCCTCCTCGGCGCCTACGAACTCGTCCACTGCCCCGACGTGCCCTGGCGCGTCGCGATCAACGAAGGCGTCGAACTGGCGAAGAAATTCGGCGGCACCGACGGCCACAAGTACATCAACGGCGTGCTCGACAAACTGGCGCAGGCCGTGCGCGCGGTGGAGATCGCACACGCGAAAGGCAGGAGCTAGGAAACGAGGGCGGGGATGGTACGGATTTTTGAATTCACCAGACGGAAGCATAGCCGCACAAACCCTCCTCGACGCTAGCTCCCGACGAATGGAATTCGACCTCATCGCCCGCCACTTCACCCGCCCCGCGCCCGGCGCGGTGCTGGGCGTGGGCGACGACTGCGCGCTGCTGGCGCCGACGCCGGGCATGCAGCTCGCCGCGTCGACCGACATGCTGCTCGAAGGGCGCCATTTCATGCCGCAGGACGGGCCGGCGGGGATCGGGCACAAGGCGCTGGCGGTAAACCTGTCCGACCTCGCGGCCATGGGTGCGACGCCGCGCTGGGCGATGCTGGCGATCGCGCTGCCGGCCGCGGACGATGCCTGGCTCAAGGCATTCGCGCGTGGCTTCTTCCGCGTCGCCGAGCAGCATGGCATCGAACTGGTGGGCGGCGACACGACGCGCGGGCCGCTGACGCTGTCGGTCACCGTCGTCGGCGAAGTACCGCCCGGGCTGGCGCTGCGCCGCGACGGCGCGCGCCCCGGCGACGACGTCTGGGTATCGGGCGTGCTCGGCTCGGCCGCCGCCGCCCTGGCCTATCGCCAGGGGCGCCTGTTCATGGAGCAGATCCACGCCGCGCGCGTGCTGCCCGCGCTCTACCTGCCGACGCCGCGCGTCGGACTGGGCATCGCGCTGCGCGGCGTCGCCTCCGCCGCGATCGACGTTTCCGACGGTCTGCTCGCCGATCTCGGACACATCCTGGAGCGCTCCGGCGTCGGCGCCGTGCTCGAATTCGCCGCCCTGCCCGTCCTGCCGGTGCTGCACAAATATCTGCACGAGGACGTGGCGCGCGAAGCCGTACTGGCGGGCGGCGACGATTACGAACTCTGTTTCACCGCCCCCGTCGATCGGCGCGACGCGGTACACGCTGCCGCGCAGCAGGCGAACGTCACGGTGACACGCATCGGCGCGATCACTGCCGAAACTGGCCTCACAGTACGCAGTACCGACGGCGAACCGATGAAATGCGACAGGACCGGCTATGACCACTTCGCCGCCTGATTCCTCTCCCGCGCACAGGAGCGGGATCAGGGAGAGGGCGAGCGTTCGCTTCCTGCTCACCCACCCCGCGCACCTCATCGCCTTCGGCTTCGGCAGCGGCCTCGCACCGAAGGCGCCCGGCACCGTCGGCACCCTGCTCGGCCTGCCGCTTTTCTGGCTGATCGAGGCTGCCGCGACCGACCGCGCCAACCAGATCGCGCTGCTCATCGCCGCCTTCCTCGTCGGTGTGTGGGCGTGCGCGCGCACCGGCCGGGCGCTGGGCGTGGCCGATCACGGCGGCATCGTGTGGGACGAGATCGTCGCCTTCGCGCTGGTGCTCGCGTTCACCCCGCCCGGCTGGCCCTGGATCGCGGCGGCCTTTGCGTTGTTCCGCCTGTTCGATATCCTGAAACCCTGGCCGATCCGCAGCGCCGACGCGCGGCTGAAAAACGGATTCGGCGTGATGTTCGATGACCTGCTGGCGGCGATCTATGCGATCGCGGCCCTGAAAGGACTGCAATGGCTCGCGTGAGCGACGAAGAACTGCAAGGCCTCGCGCTGCAACTGAGCGAAAGGCTGCGCGCGCGCGGCTGGATGCTCGCCACCGCCGAATCCTGCACCGGCGGCTGGGTCGGGCACCTGCTCACCGCGCTGCCGGGCAGCTCGCGCTGGTACGAGCGCGGCTTCATCACCTACGCCAACGCGGCCAAGGTGGAAATGCTCGGCGTGCCGGAAGCGCTCCTCGCCACGCATGGCGCCGTGTCCGAGGAGACCGCCATGGCGATGGCCGCCGGTGCGCTGCAGCACAGCCACGCCCAGGCGACGCTGGCCATTTCCGGCATCGCCGGCCCCGGCGGCGGCACCCCGCAGAAACCCGTCGGCCTGGTGTGCTACGGCTGGGCGCTGGCGGACGGCACGGTGCTCTCCTCCACCTGCCGCCTCGACGGCGACCGCGAGGAAATCCGCTCGCGCGCGGTGGCGGCGGCGCTGCGGGGCTTGATCGAATTGTTGGGGTGACAGCCGCAGCGGCCCCACCGCGATTGGACGGTGGGGCCGCACGGCATCGGGCCGGGGGGCGGCCTTCCTACAGGAACGCCCACCCCGCGAACGGCTCGATCTCGTCGCGGTTCAGCAGCATCAACTGATAGGCGTTGGGATTCCTGCTGCAGTCCGCGCTGGTGTCGACGCCCAGCCTTTGCAGCGTGTAGCCGAGCAGCGCGCGGCGCACGTTCACCTCGATGAGTTCGCCGGCCGCGCCATAGTCGAACAGCAGGCTTTCACGCCGCGCCGGGTCGAGCCCGCGGTGCGGCGCGAGTTTCAGGCTCACCCACTCGACCCAGTCGTCGTCGTACTGCACACCGGAGTCGGCGGGCGTGTCGAGACACTCGGCCTCGACGATGCGCGACAGCACGAAATCACGGAACTCGCAACGCTCCTCGCTGTAGGCGCGCACGTGCCAGCGCAGTCCGGTGTCGGCCAGGGTGTGCGGTTCGAGGAGGCGCGCGTCGGCGCCGTCGGTACGGCCGAGTGAGCGGTAGCGCACCCGGAGCTTGCGCCCCGTCCGAATGGCACGGGTGATCTGGGCCAGGATGGCGGCCGGCGGCAGGCGCGCCGGCAACGGCAAGGCCGCGGCGGGCAGGCCGTAAATCAGCGTATCGCCATAGGGCCCGTTGGCCACCGCCAGGTTGGCGGCGATCATCGGCAGCACGGCAGCGGGGGCGAGGTCGGCGAACAGCGGCGCGAAATCCGCCGCCGGCTCGAAGCCGAACACCGCGTGGTTGTAGACGAGGTTGCCGGGGGCGAGATCGCCGTAGAGCTTGAGATCCTTGGTCGCCGCGGGGTCCGACAGGCCGAAGGCACGGGCGACGTCGCTGCGCGTCACGCTCCCCGCATAGTAAGCCATCACTTCGATGTACTGCATCCGTTGGCGCGTCGCCCATTTCAGGTCGACGTGCAGTTTTTCCCTGGTATTCATCGCACTCGCTCCGCTCGAGCCGGTTGCCCATGATTATAGGCCGCACACGCCACAATAGAATACATATCATCATATTTTTTATATACGTGATATTTTTTATTGACACCAAGAAATGTATCACCTACCATTGGTGTCATGCCGCCACGCCGACGGCGTCCCCAACCACTGTTCAGGAGAGCACACCATGGCAACCCCCGCACTGACCGACGACAAATCCAAGGCGCTCGCCGCCGCGCTGTCCCAGATCGAGAAGCAATTCGGCAAGGGTTCGGTCATGCGCATGGGCGACCACGACGTGGCACGCGACATCCAGGCCGTCTCCACCGGTTCGCTCGGGCTGGACATCGCGCTCGGCATCGGCGGCCTGCCGCGCGGGCGCATCATCGAGATCTACGGTCCGGAATCGTCCGGCAAGACCACGCTCACCCTGCAGGTCATCGCCGAGATGCAGAAGACGGGAGGCACGGCCGCGTTCATCGACGCCGAGCACGCACTCGACCCGGTCTACGCCGCCAAGCTCGGCGTCGACGTCGACAGCCTGCTGGTGTCGCAGCCCGACACGGGCGAGCAGGCGCTGGAAATCGCCGACATGCTGGTGCGCTCCGGCTCGGTCGACATCGTCGTCATCGACTCGGTCGCCGCGCTCACGCCCAAGGCCGAGATCGAGGGCGAGATGGGCGATTCGCACATGGGCCTGCACGCCCGCTTGATGAGCCAGGCACTGCGCAAGCTCACCGCCAACATCAAGCGCACCAACACCCTGGTCATCTTCATCAACCAGATCCGCATGAAGATCGGCGTGATGTTCGGCAATCCCGAGACCACCACCGGCGGCAATGCGCTGAAGTTCTACGCCTCGGTGCGCCTCGACATTCGCCGCACCGGCGCGATCAAGAAGGGCGACGAGGTGATCGGCAACGAAACCAAGGTGAAGGTCGTGAAGAACAAGGTCTCGCCGCCGTTCAAGGAGGCCTATTTCGACATCCTCTATGGCCAGGGCATTTCGCGCGAAGGCGAGATCATCGAACTCGGCGTCGCCCACAAATTCATCGACAAGGCCGGTGCCTGGTACTCCTGCAATGGCGAGAAAATCGGCCAGGGCAAGGACAACGCGCGCGAATTCCTGCGTGAACACCCGGCAATCGCCCACGAGATCGAGGCGAAGATCCGCAGCGCGGTCGGCGTCAACAATCCCGGGGAGACGAAAGAGGATGAAGCCGAATTCGAGGAAGCCTGACACGGGCGGCCTGCGCGAGCGTGCACTGGCGCTCCTGACGCGGCGCGAGCACAGCCGCGCCGAGCTTGCGCGCAAGCTCGAGGCCGGCGGCTTCGCCGCCGGCGACGTGCAGCCGCTGCTCGACGAGTTCGAAGCGCGCAACTGGCTGTCCGATCGCCGCTTCGCCGAAAGCTGGATCGCCGATCACCGCGACCGCTCCGGCCGCGTCAAGCTCGCCTTCGACCTGCGCCGGCACGGCGTGCCCGAAGCGTTGATCGACGACGTGCTGGCGGATCAGCGTGACAGCGAAGCCGCACGCGCCCGTGCCGTGTGGGAGAAAAAATTCGGCACGCGGGCCGCGACCCCTGCCGAGCGGGCAAGGCACATGCGCTTCCTGCAGGGGCGAGGCTTCACGCTGGACGTGATCCAGCGCATTCTCGGCAGGCACGACGAGGACTGATCGGCCCTCGCGCGCCCACGCTATTTTCCGCTCAGATAGCGCGCCACCGCCTCGATTTCCAGCTCGGTGAGCTTGGAGGCGATGGAATGCATCACCGCGTTGTCGTTGGTGCGCTCGCGCGTGTTGAAATCCTTCAGCTGGGTGACCAGATAGCGCGCATGCTGCCCGGCCAGGCGCGGCAGCGTGTCCGTGCCGGCGGCCTCGGCGCCGTGGCACGACGCGCAGCTCGCCACGCCCGACCACTTGTTGCCGTGCTGGTAGATGTACTGCCCCACCGCGGCAAGCTCGGGATCGGGCACGCGATGCGCCTTCGCCGGCTTGCTGCTGAAGTAGGCGCCGAGCGCCGCCATGTCGGCATCGTCGAGCCCGGCCGCCATCGAGTTCATCGTTCCCTTGCGCCGTCCGCTCTTGAAATCCGCCAGCTGTTTGGCGATGTAGGCCGCGTTCTGCCCGGCCAGGCGCGGATACACGGCGTTGGAGTTCTCGCCGCCCTGGCCGTGGCAGAGATGGCAAACCTGCGAAACGATGGTCTCGGCCCGGGCGACGTCGGCGGCCTGCGCGGCGCCCGCTGCCAGACCGGACGCCGCAAGGAGGACAAGGAGGCGAATCATGTGGAATCTCCGATGAACACGTTTATGCAACGGGAAATCATAGCTGAACCCGGACGCCGCCGCTGACCCCCGGCGGCCCGGCGGCGGCTGCGGGGTGCGGCCTGCCTATGCGGCAAGCTCACCCACCAGGCGGGTGCGCTGCGCGGTTTCCGCGCCGGTGAGCGCGAACCCCTGCAGCCTGCCGCCGTCATCGACGTGCAGCGCGCACACGCCCCGTTCGCCGCAGACCACCTGCCAGCCGCCCATGCTGCCCGGTTTCGGCGGCAGTACCGCCACCGGATGCACCGGCGTCTTCACCATCACCGGCATGGCCGGATAGGCGACGCGCGTCGGCGTACCGGTCAGCGTGGCGGCCAGCGCGCGCGCCTGCACCATCAGCGGCTGCACGTAAGGCAGGTTGACGCCATCCACTTCGGCGCAGTCGCCCAGCGCATGGACCTGCGGGGCGCTGGTCTGCAACAGGCCGTCGACCTGGATGCCGCGCCCGGTCGCGATGCCGGCGGCGGCGGCGAGCGTGGTGCGGGGCCGCAGGCCGATCGCCGACAGCACCACGTCGGTGGCGAGCGTCTCGCCGTCGTCGAGCGCGACGTCGAAGCCCGACGGACGGCGCGTCACGCTGCGCCCGGTGCGGCCGAAGTGCCAGCGCACCCCCAGGGTGGCAAGGCTGTCGGCGAGCCGCTGGCCGGCCTCGGCGGGCAGCAGCCGCTCCAGCGGCCAATCGCCCAGATGTACCACGTCGACCGCGTACCCCGCCTGCGCGAGATCGTTGGCGAACTCGCAGCCGATCAGGCCGCCGCCCAGCACCACGATGCGCCGCGTCCCCGCGATGGCGTCGCGGAACACGGCGTAGTCGGCGAGGTCGTTCACCGCCAGCACCGCCTCCGCGCCGTCGCCGTCGAGTCCGTGCGGGAAGGGGTCGGCGCCGAGTGCGAGCACCAGGCGGCCGTAGGCGAGTTCGCCCCGCTCGGTGGCGAGTCGCTGCCGCGCCGTATCGATGGCCGTCACGCGGGTATGGGTGAGGATCGTGGCATGCTGCTCGGCAGCCATTCTTTCCGCCGCGGCACCGGCCAGCGCCGCGGGGGTCTTGCCGGCAGCGAGCGCATTCGACAGGTTGGGCTTGGAATAAAAAGTGCCGTCGTCCGCCGTGACCAGCGTGACTGGCACGGCCGCGTCGCGCTTGCGGATTTCCTTCAGCAGGGTGTAGCCGGCCAGGCCCGAACCGACGATGACGATCGGGCCGCCGGGGTTCGCCGTGCGCTCCGAGGCCGCGTCGACGGGGAGGCTTGAAACGGGGGAGGCAGACATGATGTTCTCCAGTGGATCAGTCGGGGCGCACCCGGTGCGCCCCGTGGTCGGACAGTCTCAGGCGGCGCTGACCTCGATCATCTCGAAGTCGGTCTTCGCCACGCCGCAATCCGGACATTCCCAGTCCGCGGGCACGTCTTCCCAGCGGGTGCCGGGTGCGATGCCGTGCTCGGGATCGCCCTTGGCTTCGTCGTAGATGTAACCGCACACAATGCATTGCCAGGCTTTCATGATGATTCCTTTCCAAAAAATGTGATCGATCGGTGTCTCGGTCGCTCAGGCGCTGATCGCGTCCTTTTGCGCCTGGTAGTGCTTCGCGTGCTTTTCCTCGACCTTGGCCAGCGCGGCGAAGCGCTTGGCGGCCTTTTCCAGCACACTCTTGAACATCTCCGCGTGTTCCTTCGATTCGGCGATCTGCTCGTCGATCTCGGCGACCGCATCGGTACGGCCTTCGATCATCGCCTCGTGGCGGAACTTCGGGTACATCTCCGTGTATTCGTAGGTTTCGCCCTCGATCGCATACTGCAGGCACTTCTCCGGCGTCATGCTCTCGGCGGCGAACAGCAGTTCGGCGTGGCCGAAGGCATGGAGCATTTCCTGCGCGGCGGTTTCCTCGAACACGCGGGCGGTTTCCTCGTCGCCGACCTTGCGACACAGGCGCGCGAACCACATGTACTTGATGTGGGCCATCGACTCGCCGGCGAACGCGGCTTCGAGGTTCTGGATGGTGGGGGACTTGATGTTCTGCATGATCGGCTCCTGTGGTTGATTTGTGATGTCAATCAAGACAGGAGCAATGTTAGAGATAATCAATCATTCAATCCAACGGATATTATTGATGATGATGATTGACGTCATCAATCACACGTACCCGCCGGACGGCTCAGGCCGATTGTGGCCGTACGCGTCGCAGCGCACTTTCCAGGCGCGCCATGCTGACGTAGAAGGTCGGCGTGATGTACAGGGTCAGCAACTGCGAGAAGACCAGCCCGCCAACCACCGCGATGCCGAGCGGCCGGCGCGCCTCGCCGCCGGCGCCGAAGCCGATGGCGATGGGCAGCGTGGCGAAGATGGCGGCGAAGGTCGTCATCATGATCGGCCGCAGGCGCACCAGGCTCGCCTCGACGATGGCGTCCTCCGCGCTCAGGCCCGCGCGCTGCCGGGTGAGCGCGAAGTCGATCATCATGATGCCGTTCTTCTTCACCAGCCCGACCAGCAGGATGATGCCGACGAAGCTGAACACGTTGAGCTCGGCATCGGCCAGCAGCAGCACGAGCAAGGCGCCGAACCCCGCCAGCGGCAGCGCGGTGAGGATGGTGAGCGGGTGGCCCAGGTGCTCGTAGAGCACCGCGAGCACCATGTAGATCACGATGACGGTGAACAGCAGCAACAGCGGCAGCTGCACCGTCGATTCCTGGAATTTCTGTGCGGCGCCGGTAAACTGCACGGCGACCTCGGGCGGCGCGACCTCGCGCGCCGCGGCGCGCGCCTCCGCAAGCGCCGTGTCGAGGGAGACGCCGGGTGCGAGGCCGAAGGACAGCGTGACCGCCGGCTGCTGCCCGTAATGGTATACGGCGACCGGCCCGACGCCCGCCTCCACCCGCGCCAGCGCATCGAGCCGCACGATGTCGCCGCTCGCGGTGCGCAGCGGCAGCTGGCCGATCACCGTGGGATCGAGCTGCGCTTCGGGCAGTGCTTTGACACGGATCACGTACTGATCGGCGGCGGCGTAGATTTCGCCGATGCGGCGCCCGCCGAGGGCGTCGTAGAGCGTCTGTTGCAGCTGCTCGGTACTGATGCCGAGGCGCGCCGCCGCCAGCGTATCCGGCACGACACGCAGTTCCGGATTGTTGAGCTCGAGATTGCTGTTGACGTCGACCAGCTTCGGCAACGCGTCCAGCCGTTTTTCCACGGCGACGGCCGCCTCCTTGAGGACGTCGAAGTCCCCGGTGATGAGGGTCAGCTGGTAGTCGCTGCTCGATATCAGCGAGCCGACGTTGATCGAGGCCGGATTGGTGAAGGTGATGTTCGCGCCACCGAGGCCGCGCGTCGCCGTGCGCAGCTCGTCGATGATCGTATCGGCACCGGCGCGGGTATCGCGCGGCGCAAGGCGCATCACCAGGCGGCCGAGGTTGCTGCCCGTGGTCCCGCCGCCGCCCTGTCCAGCCGACGACATCAGGCCTTCGACCGCCGGGTGCGCCTGCACGCGGGCGGCCAGTTCCTGCTGGCGCCGTGACAGTTCCTCGAAGGGAATGCCTTCCGGATACTGGACGCTGCCGAAAATCATCCCGGAATCCACGCGCGGAATGAACCCCTGCTTGACCGTTCCGGCGAGCCACACCATGGCGCCGAACACCGCGGCGGAAATCAGCAGCATGCTTCCGCGATGACGCATCGAGGCGCGCAGCGTGACGGCATAGGCATCACGAAAACGTCCGAATGCCGCGTCGAATGCGCGCGACACGACGTTGTTCGGCACGCCGGTGGCGAGGCCGCGTGCGCACAGCATCGGCGTGAGCGTCAGCGCGACCACGCCGGAGAGCAGCACGGCGACGCCGATCGACACGGCGAACTCCTGGAACAGGCGCCCGATCATGTCGCCCATGAACAGGATGGGCAGGAACACCGCGGCAAGCGAGATGGTCATCGACACCACGGTGAAGCCGATCTCGCGTGCGCCGTCGAGTGCCGCCTGCAGGCGGGGCTTGCCCATGTCGAGGTGGCGCGCGATGTTCTCGATCATCACCACCGCGTCGTCGACGACGAAGCCGATCGCCAGGGTGATGGCCATCAGCGACAGGTTGTTGAGGCTGTAGCCCGCCAGGTGCATGAAGGCGAAGGTGCCCAGCAGCGAGCTCGGCAGCACCAGCGCGGCGATGAGCGTGGCGCGCAGGTCGTGCAGGAAGGCATAGATGACGAGGATCACCAGCGCAAGCGCCAGCAGCAGGGTGAAGTTGACCTCGTGCAGCGAATCGCGCACGAAGCGCGAGCGGTCCGAATGCACCTGCAGGCGCACGCCGTCGGGCAGCTCGGCCTCGATCTCCGGCAGCATCGCGCGGATGCGCTCGGCCACCTCGACCGTGTTCGCGCCGGGCTGGCGCTGCACTGCCAGCACGATGGCGCGCGTGCCGTTGTACCAGGTGCGTGCCTTGTCGTTCTCCACGCTGTCCTCCGCGCGGCCGAGGTCGCGCACGCGCAACGCGGCGCCGTCGCGGTAGGCGACGACGACGTCGCCGAAATCCTCGGCATCGGTGCGTGCCGGCGGCGCCTTCACCGTGTACGAGCGCGCCGCGCCGTCGAGCGTGCCGGACGGTAGGTTGGGATTGGCCGCCTGCACCGCGCGGACGACGTCGGCGAAGGTCAGTCCGCGCTGCCACAGGCGTGCCGGATCGAGATACAGGTCGAGGGCGTATTTCTGGCCGCCGAATACCAGCACCTGCGCCACCCCCGGCAAGCCGGTGAGGCGCTGCACCACGCGCGCGTCGGCGACGGCGTCGAGTTCGGTGAGTGGCAGGCGTTCCGCCGACAGCGCGAGGTAGAGAATCGGCGAATCGGCCGGATTGAGCTTGCGCAGCTGCGGTGGATCGATGCCCGGCGGCAGGCGGCCCATGGCCTGCGCCATCGCGGTCTGCACGTCCTGGGCGGCGGCATCGATGTCGCGGTCGAGCGTGAATTGCAGCGTGATGCTGGTCGAGCCCTGGCCCGACTGCGAACTCATCGACTCGATCCCGGCTACCGTGGCAAGCTGCCGTTCCAGCGGCCGCGCCACCGTGGCGGCCATGGTTTCCGGACTGGCGCCGGGCAGCGACGCCGACACGCGCAGCGTCGGGAAGTCGACCTGCGGCAGGTCGTTGACCGGCAGCAGCCGGTAGGCGAGCGCGCCCAGCAGCGCCATCGCCAGCACCAGCATCAGGGTGGCGACGGGACGTTCGATGAAGGGGCGCGAGATGTTCATGGATGGCGGCCTCGTCCGCACAGAGCGCCAAGGCGGGTGAGGCCGGCGCCACGCGCATGGCGCGCATCCGCGCGGCGCGGCGCGCGCCATCGCACGTGCGCTCCTTCGCGCCGGCTGGCGGACGCCCGGGTCATTGGCGCGCGTCCTGCTTCACCGCGCTCCCCGCTTTCAGGCGCTTGGGAATTTCCGTCAGCACCGGCTCGTCGCCGCGCAACTCCCCGGCGAGCGCGACTTCCCCATCGAGGCGACGCAACAGGCGCACCGGCTGCAGCGCCGCCCTGCCATCGCGCACGACGTACACGTAGTCCTCCTGCTGCCCGTGCTGCAGCGCGGCCTCCGGCACCACCAGCGCGCCGGGCTCGGTACCGACGACCAGCCGCACGCGCACGCCCTGTCCGGAGAGCAGCGCACCGGCACCGGCGAGGCGCAATTTCACCGGCACGGTGCCGGTGGCGGCGTCGAACTGGGCATCGGCGAACACCAGTTCCGCCCGCAACGGCGCCGCGTTCGCCGCATCGTCGAACACCTCGGCGTCGATCCGGCCACGCGCGTGCGCGGCGGCGAGCGCAGGCCAGTCCTGCGCGGCCACGGCGGCGCGCACGTCGAGCGTGCCCGGCGCGAGAATCGTGGTCAGCGCCTCGCCGCCGGCCTGCACCAGGCTGCCCTCGCGCACCGCGATGCGGCCGATGCGCCCGGCTATCGGCGCACGCAACTGCGCGTACTGGACGTCGAGTTGCGCACCCCGCATCTCGGCCTCGGTGGTGCCGGCGCGTGCACGCGCGGCCTCCAGCACGAGCCGCGCATCGTCGTATTCCTGGTGGCTGATGTAGCCGGACGTCTGCAGCGGCACCAGGCGCGCCAGTTTCTTCTCCGCTTCGGCCATTTCGGCGCGCGCGCCCACGAGCGCCGCGCGTGCCTGCTCGATGCGTGCCTGCGCCGGACGGGCGTCGAGGCTGAACAGGATCTGTCCCGCACGCACGCCGTCACCCTCCTGCACGTGCTGGCGCAGGACGACCCCCCCCACCTGCGCGACGAGCGCGACCTGCTGCGCCGCCTCGACCGTGCCGGGAAGCTCGATGACCACGGGAAAATCACGCACCGCGACCGGCACGGTGCGCACCGCGATCGCCCGATCGCCCTCGGCCGCGCGCGTGCCGGCCGCACCCTGCTGCTGCAGGCGCCACGCCACACCGGCGGCCAGCGCGAGCACGACGAGCGCGACGACGATACGAGTCTTCATGGATGTCCTTCCTGCGCGGTGCGGGGCAACCGGCCAAGTGCGTGATTCAAGCGCGAAAACGCCGCCAGCCAGTCGGTGTCGGCCTGCGCGCGGGCCTGCCGCGCCCGCGCCAGGTCGGCCTGCGCGGTGAGCAGTTCGAGCAGGCTGCCGACCCCCGCTTCGTAGCGCGCCGCGGCGGCGTGCGCCGATTCACCCGCGCTGTCGAACTGCGCGGCGACGAGCCCGCGCGCCGCCTGCGCGTCGCGGGTGTCGTAATAGGCATCCGCCACGCCGCGCGCGACGTCGGCGCGCTCGCCGTCGAGCTCGGCCTCGAGCCGCTCGGCCTCGCGTTCGGCGGCGCGGGCCGCCGCCCGCAGGCGTCCGCCGTCGGCCAGCGGCAGCGAGACGTTGACGCCGATGCTGTAGTTGCTCGACGGCGTGCGGTCGTCTTCCAGGAAGAAGGTCCGTCCCGTGTTGGCGGTGAGGGACAGGCTGGGCCAGCGCGCCGCGCGTGCCTGCACGGCGTCCTGCCGCGCCGCCGCGGCGGCGGCGCGCAGCGCCTGCAGGTCGGGGCGCTGCCGCTCAGCTTCGGCGAGCAGGTCGGCCAGCAGCGCATCGGCCTCCGCTGGCGGCGTACCGTCCCAATCGAGGACCAGCGCCTGCATCTGCGACAGGCCGGCTGCCTGCTTCAGGGCCGCGTCCGCCTTGGCGCGGTCGCGCTCGGCCGCCTGGTGCGCGCGTTGCGCCTCGGCGAGCGCCGCGCGCGCGCGCAGTTCGTCGGCACGCGAGGCGAGGCCCCCGCGCAGGCGGATCGCGACGGCGTCGAGGCTGGCGCGCAGGGCCGCCTCCTGTTCCGCTTCCGCGTCGACCCGCGCGCGGGCCGCCATGAGCGCGAAGGCGGCCGCCTCGACCTCCGCGATGACGTCCTGCAGCACCCGGTCGTTCTGCAGCAGGCGGGCGATCAACTGGTAGCGCTGTGCCGCGATGCCGGCGCTGCGTGCGCCGAAGTCATGGATCAGATAGTTCAGCGTGAGGCTTGGGCCGTAGCGGTGCAGCGTCGGCGCGGTCGCGCCCGAACTCGCCAGCGCGCGGCTCTGGGTGAACGCGAACTGTGCCGTCAGCGTCGGCCAGCGCGCGGCTTCGGCTTCGTCCAGCCGCGCCGCCTCCGCCTGGATGGCGGCCCACGCCGCACGCGACGCCGCGCGCGTGCGCAGCGCATGTTCGGTAAGCGCCGCCAGGCTGGCGAAGCGGACGGCGTCGGTCGCCGCCGGCGCGGATACCGTCGGCGGCAGCGTATCGTACCGCAGCCAGAACGTACCCGGGTGCTTCGGCAGGTCGAGTGCCGCGGCAGCGGACCCTGCGACACAGAGTGGAATGAAGAGTAGGCGTCTCAAGATTCCCGGATTCTAAAGGACTCCCGGAACGAAACGTGCAAACGGCAAATCTCCACCGTACCTCCGCACCATCCGGTAACGCTGCGCACGCCCGGCCGGATCGGCCGATGGGCACGTCGCGCGCGCGCCCGGATCGCGCAGCCGTCAGCCGTCCCGCACGCGCATCGCCCGTGCCGCCGCGACCATGTTGACGAGCGCCGCCTCGCTTTCCTCCCAGCCGCGCGTCTTCAGGCCGCAGTCGGGATTGACCCACAGGTTGCGCGGCGGGATCACGCGCGCGGCCTTTTCCAGCAGGCGCTCCATGTCTGCCGCGCTCGGCACGCGGGGACTGTGGATGTCGTACACACCCGGACCGATCTCGTTGGGATAGGCGAACGCACCGAAGCCGCGCAGCAGCTCCATATCGGAACGGCTGGTCTCGATGGTCACGACGTCGGCGTCCATCGCGGCGATCGCCGGCAGGATGTCGTTGAATTCCGAGTAGCACATGTGGGTATGGATCTGGGTGGCGTCGTCGACCGGCGCGGCGCTGATGCGAAATGCGCGGCTCGCCCATTCGAGATAGGCCGGCCAGTCGGCGCGACGCAGCGGCAGGCCCTCGCGGTAGGCCGGCTCGTCGATCTGGATGATGCCGATGCCCGCCGCCTCCAGATCGGCGACCTCATCGCGGATGGCCAGCGCGATCTGCATGGCGGTGGTTTCGCGCGGCTGGTCGTCGCGCACGAAGGACCATTGCAGCATCGTCACCGGTCCGGTGAGCATGCCCTTCATCGGCCGCGCGGTGAGTGATTGCGCATAGCGCGCCCAGGCCACGGTCATCGCCTGCGGGCGCGACACGTCGCCATAGATGATCGGCGGCTTCACGCAGCGGCTGCCGTAGGACTGCACCCAGCCGTTCTCCGAGAACGCGAAACCGGCCAGCTGTTCGCCGAAATATTCGACCATGTCGTTGCGCTCGGCTTCGCCATGCACCAGCACGTCGAGCCCGAGCGCCTCCTGCCGCGCCACGGCGTCGGCGATCACCGCACGCATCGCGTCGGCGTAGGCGGCGGCGTCGAGCTCGCCCCGCCGATGGCGCGCACGAACGCTGCGGATGGCGGGCGTCTGCGGAAACGAGCCGATGGTCGTGGTGGGATACGCCGGCAGGCGAAAGCGCTCGCGCTGACGGACCTGGCGCAGCGCAAACGGACTGCGGCGCGCGGCATGTGCCGGTGTCAGCGCGGCCAGGCGCGCAGCGACCGCGTCGTCATGCACGCGTGACGACGCGCGGCGCGTGGCCAGCGCAGCGGCGTTCGCTTCCAGTTGCACGGCTGCCGCCGCGCGCCCCTCGTTGAATGCGCGCACGAGCGTACTGAGCTCGTCGAGCTTTTCGTCGGCGAACGCCAGCCAGTTGCGGATCTCCGGGTCGAGGCGGGTTTCGGATGCAAGACTCGCCGGCACGTGCAGCAGCGAACACGACGGCGCCAGCCACAGACGCTCGCCCAGAGCGCGGTGCGCGTGCGCGAAGCGCAGCAGCACGGCATCGAGATCGGTTTTCCACACCTCGCGGCCGTCGATGCAGCCGAGTGACAGCACACGCGTCGCCGGCAGCCAGTCGAGCACCTGATCGAACTCGCCGCCGCGCACGACATCGATGTGCAGGCCGTCCACGGGCAGCTTGAGGGCGGTCATCAGATTGTCGCGCAGCGGGCCGAAATAAGTGGCGAGCAGCCGCTTCACCCCGGTGCCGGCAAGCGCATGGTAGGCGCGCTCGAAAGCGGCGCGCCATGGCGCCGGCAGATCCAGCGCCAGGATCGGCTCGTCGATCTGCACCCATTCCACGCCTTCGTCGCGCAGCCGCACGAGAAGCTGCGCGTAGACCGGCAACAGCCGGTCGAGCAGCTCGAGACGGTCGAAGCCGGCAACTTTTTCCTTGCCGAGCCACAGGAAGGTGAGGGGGCCGATCAGCACCGGCTTGACGGCGAACCCCGCGGCACGCGCCTCGCGAACGTCGTCGACGAGCCAGGCTTCGTTCAGGGCGAAGGGCGTTTCGGGAGTGAATTCCGGAACGAGGTAATGGTAATTGGTGTCGAACCACTTGGTCATTTCCATGGCGGGGCACGCCGCGTTGCCGCGGGCCATCTGGAAATACTCGGCCAGCCCGGGCGTGGCGCCGAAGCCGAAGCGGGCCGGGACACAGCCCAGCAGCGCGACGTGGTCGAGCATCTGGTCGTAGAACGTGAAATCGCCGGTGGCGACCCATGCCAGCCCGGCTGCCTGCTGGCGCGCCCAGTTGGCCCGGCGAATGCCGCGCGCCACGCTGCGCAGCGCCGTTTCGTCGCCATCGCCGCGCCAGAATGCCTCCAGCGCGAATTTCAGTTCGCGCTTCGGTCCGATGCGCGGAACCCCCAATACGTGTGAACGTGCCATGCCCCGTCTCCATGTGAAAGATGGACGCATCATGGCAGCGCATTTATCATGTGGAAAACGAATAATTTTCATCATTGCAATGAATGTTTCTCATATCGAGCTGCGCCACCTGCGGCTACTGCAGGCGCTTGCCGAGGCGGGAGGCGTGTCGGCCGCGGCGGAACGGCTGCACCTGACGCAGTCCGCCGTGTCGCACCAGCTGAAAGCCCTGGAAACCGCACTCGACCTGGTGCTGGTCGAGCGCGCCGCGCGCCCGCTGCAGCTCAGTGCGGCGGGCCGCCGCCTGCTGGCGCTGGCGCACGCCGTGCTGCCCCAGACGGAAGCGGCGCTGCGCGATCTCGCGCGGCTGCGGGAGGGGGACGCCTGTGAACTGCGCATCGCGGTGGAATGCCACACCTGCTACGACTGGCTGATGCCGGCCATGGACGCCTACCGCTGTGCATGGCCGGAGGTGGAACTCGATCTGCTGGGCGGCTTTCACGTCGATCCCGCGGAGCTGCTGCGCGACGGGCGCGCCGACCTCGTCATCACCTCCGATGCGGATTCGCGCAAGGGCACGGCGACCGCGCCGCTATTCGGATTCGAAATGCTCGCCCTGCTGCCGAACGGCCATCCGCTCGCGCGCCGCAAGACCCTGACGCCGCACGATTTCGAGGGCGAGACGCTGATCAGCTACCCGGTCCCGGAGCAGCGCCTCGACCTCGTGCGCCGCGTCCTCGCACCCGCGGGCGTCAAGCCGCAACGCCGCGAAGCGGAACTCACCGTGGCCATCGTGCAACTGGTCGCCAGCCGCCGCGGCCTTGCCGCCCTGCCGGCATGGGCGGTCGCGCCGTATCTCGAGCGCGGCTACGTCGTCGCGCGCCGCATCGGCCGCCACGGCCTGTGGGCCGAACTGTACGCGGCGGTGCGCACACGCGATGCCACGCGCACCTGCATCGCCGACTTCATCGACATCGTCCGCCGCGAGAGCTTCGCACGGCTTCCGGGCATCCGCCCGGCGGCGAGCGTGCCGCCACGCCACGCGATAGCCCCCGATCCATGCAGCTCCGGGGACGCGTCACCACGCCGGCGAAAGCAGCAATCGGGCTTTGCCGGCGCCGCGAAGCGCGCCCCCGCAAAGCCGGCCGGGCCGGGCTCGCGGCATTGACGGACCCCCTATCGGCCGCCGGCCGAACCGGACGTGGCGCGGCCGAATTCGGTATGACATAATGGCTATAGCGCATGGATTCCGTGCATTCCTCCATTTCGTCCAGGTCCACACCACATCATGCTTCCTCGCCTCGTTCCCGCCCTGCTGCTGGCCGGCCTCGCCGCGCTGTCGTTCCCCGTCCACGCAGCCGAGGCCGCCGTCGCCGTGGCCGCCAATTTCCTCGCGCCGATGAAACAACTCGCGCCACATTTCGAGCAGGCGAGCGGGCACACGCTGGTGCTGTCCTCCGGGTCGACCGGCAAGTTCTACGCGCAGATCAGGAATGGCGCGCCGTTCGACGTGCTGCTCGCGGCCGACGACGAGACGCCGGCCCGCCTGATGCGCGAGGGTGATGCCGTGCGCACGCAGACCTACGCCATCGGCAGGCTCGCCCTGTGGAGCGCGGACCCCGCCCGGCTCGACGGCAGCGACGCGCTGCTGCGCCGCGGCGCCTACACCCGGCTCGCCATTGCCAATCCCCGGCTCGCCCCTTATGGCGCCGCCGCGATGGAAGTACTGGAAAAGCTCGGCCTTGCCGACCCGGCGAAGGCGAAATTCGTCATGGGCGAGAACATCGGCCAGACGCATCAGTTCGTCGCCAGCGGCAACGCCGAGATCGGTTTCGTCGCCCTGTCGCAGATCTGGCGCGACGGCCAGCTCACCAGCGGCTCCGCCTGGCTCGTGCCGCCGGCGCTCTACACGCCGATCCGCCAGGATGCCGCGCTGCTGAAACGGGGCGAGAACAACGCCGCGGCGCGCGCCTTTCTCGAATTCCTCAAGACTCCGGCGACGCAGGCGATGATCCGCAGCTACGGCTACGAACTTTGACCATGGCGCTCGCCGCCGGCGATCTCGTTGCGATCACGCTGACGCTGAAGCTCGCGCTCGCCACCACGCTGATCCTGCTCGTCGTCGCCACGCCGCTGGCATGGTGGCTCACGCACACGCATGCGCGCTGGCGCAACGCCGTGAGCGCGCTGGTGGCGCTGCCGCTGGTGCTGCCGCCGACCGTGCTGGGCTTCTATCTCCTGGTGTGGCTGGGGCCGCAGGGTCTCGTCGGCCAGTGGATGCAGGCGCTCGGACTGGCCACCTTGCCGTTCACCTTCGGTGGCCTGGTGGTGGGCTCGGTGATCTTTTCGCTGCCCTTCGCGGTACAGCCGCTCGCCAACGCCTTCGCCGCCATCGGTACGCGGCCGCTGGAGGTCGCCGCCACCCTGCGCGCATCGCCCTGGAACCGCTTCCACAGCGTGGCGGTGCCGCTGGCAAGGCCGGGGTTTCTCACCGCCACGGTGCTGGCCTTCGCCCACACCGTCGGCGAGTTCGGCGTGGTCCTGATGCTGGGCGGCAACATTCCGGGCGAGACGCGCGTGCTGTCGGTGGCGATCTACGACCACGTCGAGGCACTCGACTACGGCGCTGCGCATCTGCTCGCCGCCGGGCTGGTGGTCTTTTCCTTCCTCGTGCTGCTGATGCTGGGGCGCTACGGCGGCCACTGGCACAGGGTTGCCGCGTGAGCACGATCGAGGCGCAGTTTCGCGTGACGCGTGGCGACTTCGACCTCGACGCCGCGTTCACCGCCCCGGCACGCGGCGTCAGCGCGCTGTTCGGCGCCTCGGGCTCGGGCAAGACCACGCTGCTGCGGCTCATCGCGGGGCTCGATCGCGCACCGGGCCGTCTCAGCGTCGCGGATGAAGTATGGCAGGACGCGCATCGGCGCGTACCGACCCATCGGCGCGCCCTCGGCTACGTATTCCAGGAAGCGAGCCTGTTCCCTCACCTGGGCGTGCGCGGCAATCTCGAATACGGCTGGAAGCGCGTGCCCGCCGCGGCGCGGCGCATCGCCTTCGACGCGGTCGTCGACTGGCTGGGCCTGGCACCGCTGCTCGCGCACCGGCCGCACCAGCTGTCCGGCGGCCAGCGCCAGCGCGTGGCGATCGGCCGGGCGCTGCTGGCGAGCCCGCGCCTGCTGCTGATGGACGAGCCGATGGCCGCGCTCGATGCCGGCGCGCGCGCGGACATCCTGCCCTGCCTGGAGCGCCTGCATCGCGAACTGGACCTGCCCATCCTCTACGTCAGCCACGCACTCGACGAAGTCGCGCGGCTGGCGGACCATCTGCTGCTGATCGAAGCCGGGCGCATCACCTACCAGGGGCCGCTGGCGGAAGGCTTGACCCGTCTCGACCTGCCTCTGGCACACCGCGACCTCGCCTCGACGGTGATCGACGCCGAGGTCGTCGCGCACGACGGTACGCTGCAGATCACCCGCGTCGCACGCGGCGCACTCGTGCTCGAGCTCGCCGGCCTGCACGGCGCACCCGGACGGCCGCTGCGCGTGCGCGTCGCCGCGCGCGACGTCAGCCTGGCGCGGGTCATGCCGCAGCAGACCAGCATCCTCAACCTGCTGCCCGCGCGCGTGCTGGAGCTTGCCGACGACGCGCCCGGGCAGGTCCTGGTGCGGCTGGCGCGCGACGACACCGTGCTGCTCGCACGCATCACGCGCAAGTCTGCGCTGGCGCTGGGGCTGAAAGCGGGCCTGCCGGTGATCGCACAGGTGAAGAGCGTCGCCGTGGCGTGACCGGCGGCCTAGAGTTCGTAAAACAGATACCCGAGCAGCGCGCAGCCCAACGCCAGCACCACGAGATTCATGACGATCCCCGGCCAGGTGAGATAGCCCTGCGGAATCTCGGCCGGTCCGAGGCTTGCGAGCACGCGCCGGAACTGCACGACGGCCAGCGCAATGACCGCCAGCGCCAGAATGATGAAGCCGACGCCGATCCAGAACGACAGATCGCGCCCCATGTGGCCGAGGCTGGGCCGCAGCGTGTGCAGCAGCAAGCCGAAGCGCTCCAGCATAAAGCCGAACGCCATCAGTGCCAGGCCGGTCCGGTTCCACGCCATCAGCGTGCGCTCGGCGGCAAAGAAGACGCGCGGATCCTGGAGGACGGACATCAGGCCACCGTGACGCCGTCGGGCAGGCTCGCCCTGAACGTCGCCGCCAGACGTTCGAAGGTTTCGGGGAACGGCGCGCGCTTGCGCCAGGCCAGCGCAATGGTCCGCCCCGGCGCCGGCATCCGGAACGGCCGGATCTCGACCGATTTTCTGCTTACGCGGGGCCCGGCGTCGATCGACAGCGCGGGCAGCAGGGTGAGCCCCAGCCCCATGCCGACCATCTGGCGCAGCGTTTCGAGGCTGGTCGCGCGCACCTCTTCGCGGCGATTCCGGCGCGCGCCGCACACGTCGAGTGCCTGGTCGCGCAGGCAGTGGCCTTCGTCGAGCAGCAGCAGTTTCTCGTCCATGATGTCCGCGACCTCGAGCTCGGCGCGTCCGGCCAGGGCGTGTCCGGCCGGCAGAGCGGCAAAAAAGGGTTCGTGGAACAGCGGCTCGACATGCAGCGCATCATCATTCACCGGCAGCGCGAGCAAGCCGGCATCCAGCTTGCCGTCGGCGAGATGCGCGAGGATCTGCGGCGTCATTTCCTCGCGCAGCAGCAGGCGCAGGCCGGGATGCGTCCGATGCACGAGGGTGAGCGCGTGAGGCAGGTAATACGGCCCCAGCGTGGGGATGACGCCGAGATGGACCGTGCGCGTCATCGGATCCTGCGCATGCGTCGCCAGTTCCCGGATGCGCTCCGCCTCCTCGACGATGTTGCGCGCCGCCGCGACGATCTCCCGCCCGATCGGCGTCGGCGTGACGCGCTTGAGGCTGCGGTCGACGAGCGTGACGCCGAGGAAGTCCTCCAGTTTCCTGATCTGCGTGGACAACGTCGACTGCGTGATGCAGCAGGCTTCCGCGGCACGGCCGAAATGGCCGTGGTCGGCCAGTGCCACCAGATACTTCAGCTCCTGCAGGGTCATGACGCGCGTTCGATTTCCTCGATCGATTGATTCTAGATCATTCACGTGACAAGTGTCGCCGCCTGGTCTTAAATCCAGGTGTACCGACGCGCCGCTCCCGTTGCGGGGCCGGCCATGCGAGAGGAAGACGATGCATCCCAACTCCACCACGCACATCCTGCGAGGCTATCTCGCCGACCCACGCCACGCCCGCCTCGTCACGGGGAGCGCCAGCGTGCTCGCGGTGCTGCTGCTGGCGGGGCTGGCCTGGATCGCCGTGGCGCAGGGTGGCACGCGGCTGGACACGCCGATGGGACAGGCGCTCGCGGGTTCCGCGGTGGCGGCGCTCGCCACCGCGCTCGGTGCGCTGCCCGCGCTCTTCATCCGCGAGATCACGCCGCGCTGGGAGGACGTCATGCTCGGCTTCGGTGCCGGCGTCATGGCCGCGGCGGCGTGTTTCTCGCTCATCCTGCCCGGCGTTGCCGCCGGCGCCGACATTTTCGCCAGCAGGCCGGCCGGCGCGGGGCTGGTCTCCGCAGGCCTGGTGCTGGGGGCGCTGACGCTGCTGCTGGCCGACAAGGCGGTGCCGCACGAGCACGTGCAGGCAGGCCACCACGGCCCCGAATGGCTGCACGTGCGGCGGGTGTGGCTGATGGTGTTCGCGATCGCCCTGCACAACTTTCCCGAGGGCATGGCAATCGGGGTCGGCTTCGCCGGCAGCGACCTCTCGGTCGGCGTGCCGCTCGCCGCGGCGATCGCGATCCAGGACATCCCCGAGGGGCTGGTGGTCGCCGTGGCGCTGCGCACCGTCGCCTACGCACCCTGGCAGGCGGCGCTCGCCGGCGCGCTCACCGGGCTCGCGGAGCCGATCGGCGCGATCGTCGGCGTCGCCCTGACCTCGGGTTTCGCGCCCCTCTACCCTGCCGGCCTCGGTTTTGCCGCCGGCGCGATGATCTGGGTGGTGTCGCACGAAATCATTCCCGAAACCCATCGCAAGGGCCACCAGCAGGCCGCCACCCTCGGCCTCATCGGCGGCTTCGTGGTGATGATGCTGCTCGATACGGCGCTGGGCTGACCGTCCGCCCCGCGCCGAAGTCGGCAGGTGCCGCGCCAGTCAGGCGTTTGCCGCCACCGGCTGCGCCGAGGGCGCGGACGGGCTCTCGTGGTGCGCGTGCATCGCCAGGGTATAGATCTGCTGCAGATCCGCTTCGCTGACGTCGACGAAGGTGTCGATCTGCGACAGCGCGTACACCAGGCTGCTGTGAGGGATCATGCACATTTCCTCGGCGCCCGTCACCGGATCATGGCAGCGCGCATGCCACACCTGGGGGTAACGCCGCCAGGCGAGGGGATAATTGAACGCGATCGCCACCACCAGCAGCACCAGCACGTTCAGCAGCACCGGGCTGAAGACGTAGGTATAGCCGAGCGCGTGCACGGCCGGCCCACCGAGCACCGCGTACAGCGCCGTCGCGCCTCCGGGCGGATGCAGGCAGCGCAGGCTGTACATCGCCGCAATCGACAGCGACACCGAAAGCGCGGCCGCGAACAGGAGGTCGGCGCCGAACCAGCGGGCACAGGCCACGCCGATGAAGGCCGACACCAGGTGGCCGCCGACCAGCGGCCAGGGCTGCGACATGGCGCCATGCGGCGCGGCGAACAGGATCACCGCACTGGACCCGATCGACGCGACGGCGAGCAGGCCGCCATGGCCCGCCAGCCAGAACTGGCTGACCCACAGGGCCGCCAGGGTGCCGGCAAGGCCACCGACCGCGGAAATCCAGTGCTCGCGCTCCGAAACCGAATAAGCAAGTTTGCGCATGTGCCGCCCCCTCAGCCCGGATTCGCCGCGTGCCGCGCGTGACGGCCGTTCGTGCATGCCCGTGCGGCGCCGGATGGCAACAGCGCGAGGCATCGCATGCGTGCCCTGCGCGCCAGGCTCAGGACGAGATGCCTGACGACGCAGCGGGCGTCGGCGGCCAAAGTTCGCGCTGCGACGTCGTCCCCCGCGCTGGGCGTGGACCCCTGGTAGACCCGATGAGCGGGCTGCTTCATATCAAACTCCCCAAGAATATGATCGACAAAGCCGGTTTCTGCCTCCACCCGCCCGCGAAGCGGAGAGGACCCGGCGGTACGGACAAGCGGTTTCCACGATCCGGAGCACTACCGTTTTGCCGCGGCCTTCGGGTCTATCAGGCTGGACGAAGTCTAAAGCAGCACCAAGTATTCATCCAGCGATAAATTTTGTGTTTTAATATCGAACATGCAAATATAACTATATTGATACGGACCATTGACATGGATACGGAACTCGCACGCACTTTCCTCGCCGTCGCCACCAGCGGCAATTTCGTCGCGGCCGCAAGCCGCCTGCACGTCACCCAGTCGACGGTGAGTGCGCGCATCCAGAACCTGGAGGCGGCGCTGGGCAGGCGCCTGTTCCAGCGCGGCCGCAGCGGCGCGACGCTGACACCGGCGGGCAAGCGTTTTCTGCGCCACGCCAACAACCTGGTGCGCACCATGGAACAGGCGCGCCACGACATCAGCCTGCCGGAGGGCTATCACGACGTCATCGCGCTTTCCGCCCGCATCGCCCTGTGGGAAGGCTTTCTGCCACGCTGGGTGGCGTGGATGCGCGAGCAGGCACCCGACGTCTCGCTGCGCCTGGAGATCGGCTTCGAGGCGGACATCATGCAGAGCCTGGTCGAGGGCGCGGTCGACATCGGCGTGATCTACACGTCGAGCGCACGCCCGGGTCTCGCGGCCGATCTGCTGTTCGAGGAGGACCTGATTCTGGTGACGACCGACCTGGCCCGCGGCTGGCCGGATCCGGGCTACATCCACATCGACTGGGAAGCCGAGTTCCACGAGCAGTTCAGCGAGCATTTTCCCCACGTGCCGACGCCGACGCTGGTCGCCAACATCGGCTGGCTCGGAGTGCAGCAACTGCTCGCCTTCGGCGGCAGCGGCTACTTCCCCCGCCGCCTGGTGCAGCACCGCCTCGAATCCGGCCAGCTCTGGCAGGTGCCCGACAGCCCGCGCTTCAAGGTGCCGGTGTGGATGATCTACCCGCGCCGGCACGACAGCGACTCGCTGACGCAGGCACTCGGCGGATTGCGCGCGCTGGCGCGCGACGAGCGCTCGCGCAGCGCGCGCTGATCAGGCGGGCTTGCGCGCGACGAGATCGATCAGCGCGGACTGGCCATGATGGTGCGTGCCTTCACTGATGAAGGATTCATGCTCGGCAAGATGCAGGACGTCCCAGTCGCCGAACCACTCGTGCAGCAGTCCGGCGGTGTACATGTGGGCGGGATCGGGCGGCCCGCCGGTCGCGAACTCGACCTGTTTCGGCGTATAGCCCTGCAGGATGAGCAGCCCGCCGGGCGCGAGCGTGCGGCGGACGCCGGCGACGATGCGTTCGCGCGCGGCCGGCGGCGCGAACTGGATGAAGATTGCGACGACCAGATCGTAGGCGGCCGCGGGCCAGTGCCAGTCGAGCGCGTCGGCCTGTTCGGTGTCGATGGCGACGCCGCGCGCGGCGGCGAGCTTCTGCGCCTTGTCCAACGCGAATGGCGAGATGTCGATGGCATGCACCCGCGCCCCCCGCTCGGCGAGCCACACGCCGTTGCGGCCCTCGCCGTCGGCGATCGAGAGCGCGCGCATGCCGGGCCGGATGCGCGCCGCCTGGCTCGCCAGGAACGCATTCGGCGCGGTGCCGAAGATGTACGCCTCGGTGGCGTAGCGCGCATCCCAGAACTCGCGGCTCACTTGGCGTTCGCGGCGAGCAGGCGTTCCAGCTGCGCGGCCGGCACCATGCCCGGCACGCGCACGCCGTTGGCGAACACCAGCGTCGGCGTGCCGCTCACTTTCAGCCTGTTGCCCAGCGCGATGGTCGCGTCGATCGGATTCACGCACTTGCCGTCGTTGCCCGGTATGCTGCCGCGCGTGATGTAGTCGTCCCAGGCCTTGTTGCGGTCGGGTGCGCACCAGATCTGCCTGGAGATCTGCACCGCCTTGGGATGCAGTCCCTCGATCGGATACAGGAAGGTGTAGACGGTGATGTTGTCGACCTGCGCGAGTTCGGCCTCGAACTTGCGGCAGAACGGGCAATCGACGTCGGAGAACACCACCAGCTTGCGCTCACCCTTGCCCTTCACCGTCTTCAGCGCGTTGGCGAGCGGCAGGGTGTCCCATTTCACCGCCTGCAGGCGGCTCAGGCGCTGCTGGGTGAGGTTGGTGCGGCTCTTCAGTTCGATGACGTCGCCGGCAAACGCGTATTGCCCCTTGGCGTCCACGTACAGGAGCTGCCCATCGAGATAGACCTCGAACAGGCCGCTGTAGGGCGTCTTCTGCACCGATTCGATGTTCGCTTGCGGAAACTGGTCGGTAATCGCCTTGCGAATCACCTTCTCGTTGGCCTGCGCGGTCGCGGCGGCCATCAGGATTGCGGCCAGCGCCAGGGAAATGAATTTCATCGGGAACTCCAGAAATGGACAAAAAAATCAGGACATCGCTTCGCGCACCAGCGCGGTCTTGAGCGGCGCCACGCGGTCGACCAGCGCCATTCCGGCGTTGCGCAGCCAGGCCGCGCGCGGTTCGGCAAACAGGTGATGCAGACCGTGCGTGACCGCCTGCATGCGTGCAACCGGCCCGGCGCGCCGCCGGGCATAGGCCTGCAGCACGCGCAGGTCACCCGGCCTGCGGCGCTGCTGCGCCAGCACCTCGGCGAGCACCTGTGCATCGCCGAAGCCGAGATTGACGCCCTGGCCCGCGAGCGGATGCACGCCGTGCGCGGCGTCGCCGACCAGCGCGACGCCGGGCGCGACCGCCGCGTCCACGCGGACCAGGCGCAGCGGGAACGCCGCCGCCGGCGTCAGCGTCTGCAACACGCCAAGCCGGTCGCGCCCCGCCATGCGCACCCGCTCGGCCAGTTCCGCCGGCGCCAGCGCGAGCAGCGCGTCGGCGTGCGACGTACTCGTTGACCACACCATCGACAACCGGTTCCCGGGCAGCGGCAGCCAGGCGAGGATGTCGCCGTCGAAGAACCATTGCAACGCCGTGCCGCGGTGCGGCTGCGCACAGGCGAAATTCGCCACCACGCCGTGCTGCCCGTAAGGCGTCGTCACCGCCGCGAGCCCGGCCCATTCGCGGATGCGCGAGGCGGCGCCGTCCGCGCCGACGACGAGTTCGGTTTGCAGGGACGTGCCGTCCTCCAGCGTCAGCCGCGTGTGGTCGCCCTCGCGCGCGAGCGCGGCGATCGTCGCCGGGCAGTGCAGCGCCACCTCGCCAGCCGCGACGAGCGCCTGCCACAGCGCATGCTGCAGCCGTCCGCTTTCGACGATGGTCGCCAGGTGCGACACGCCCGCACCATAGGCGTCGAGCCGCACCGCGCCTTCGCCGTCGCCGGCGACGTCCATGCGATAGACCGGCTGGATGCGCGCGGCGTCGAGCCGCGCCCAGGCGCCGAGGCTTTCGAGAAAGCGCTGGCTCGCCGGGCTGATGGCGTAGATGCGCGTATCCCATGCCGCGGCCGGCAGCGGCGGCGGCCGGTGCTCGATCAGCGCCACGCGCAGGCCCTGGCGCCCCAGCGCCAGCGCCGTGGCGGCGCCGACGAGACCGGCGCCGACGACGACCGCCTGGAAGCGTTCCGGATTCATGTTCCCCTCTCCCCAACCCTCTCCATTGAACCCAGGCCCCGCTTCCTCCCCCGCTCCCATCCGCGGGAGAAGGGGCGAACGCAATGCCCGGGCCGACTCAACCGCGCGCTCCGAACATCATGCGGCGCGCGACGAAGGTCTTCAGCGGCGTCAGCGCCTCGAGCGCCATCAGCCCCAGGCCGCGCGCGGGGCGCAGCGCGGCGAGATCGCTGGAAAACACGCGCACCAGAAAATCGGTGAAGCCCATGCCGCCGAGCACGTCGGCCCGCCGACCCCGTGCATAGGCGGCGAGCATCGCAGCGCCACCACGCGCCGCCGGCGCGCTGTCGGCACACAGGGCCGCGAGCTCCCAGGCGTCGCGCAGGCCGAGATTGAATCCCTGGCCAGCCACCGGATGCAGCGTCTGCGCGGCATTGCCGATGCGCACCACATGGTCGGCGGCGGCGCTGCCGGTCCAGGCGAGCCGCAGCGGAAAAGTCCGGCGCGCGCCGGTTTCGAGAAACCGTCCCTGGCGTCCGCCGAAGTGTCCATGCAGGGCCGCGAGAAAATCCGTGTCGGACAGCGCCGCGATACGCTCGGCCTCGGCACGCGGCGCGGTCCATACCAGCGCGTAACGCTCGCCCTTGGGCAGCAGCGCGACCGGTCCCATCGCGGTGAAGCGCTCGTAGGCCTGGTTGGCGTGCGGCCGTTCGCTGACGACGTCGCACACCACGGCGGACTGCGCGTAGTCCACGGCCAACCACGGCGGCGGCGCCCCCTCGCCGCGGCCGCCATCCGCGACGACCACCAGCGGCGCGGCGTGCGTGCGGCCGTCGCGCGTGGCGAGCGTCGCGACATCCGCCCCGCCGTCGATGCGGTCGACCGCGACGCCATATTCGACGGGCACGGCCGCATCCCGCAGCGCGTCCTTCAGGGCGGCGGCGAGCCGGGCATAGGACAGCACGTAGCCCAGCGCCGGCACGTCCAGCTCATCGGCGGACAGCCGCGCCACGCCCAGCGCGCCACGCTGCGAAACGTGGATGCGCGTGATCGGCGTGACCTCGGTCAGGCGGCCCCACACGCCAAGACGTTCGAGAATGAGCCGCGCGCCATGCGCCAGCGCGAGCGTGCGCGCATCGCCACGCGCGTCGGCCGGCTGCGCTTCCAGCACGCGCACGGCGACGTCCTGCCGGGCGAGTGCCAGCGCGCACACGGCGCCGACCGGACCGGCGCCGACGACCAGAACCGGATTCAGTCCCGCATCCATGCTTCGATTTCCGCCACCGTCCTGGGCGGGGTGGTCAGTACTTCGCAGCCGTCCGCCGTCACCACGACGTCGTCCTCGATGCGGATGCCGATATCGTGGAACGCGGCGGGCACGTCGTCCGCCGCGCGGATGTACAACCCGGGCTCGACGGTCAGCGTCATCCCCGGCACGAACGGCCGCCACGCGCCTTGGATCTTGTAGTCGCCGGCATCGTGGACATCCATGCCGAGCCAGTGGCCGGTGCGGTGCATGTAGAAGCGCTGGTACGCGCCCGCCTCGATCAGGCCGTCCACGGTGCCATGAAGCAGACCGAGATCGACCATGCCCTCGGTCAGTACGCGTACCGCCACCTCGTGCGGATCGTTCCATACCGCCCCCGGCCGCACCGCCGCGATCGCCGCCGCCTGTGCCGCGAGCACGAGTTCGTAGACGTCCCGCTGCGCCGCGGAAAAACGGCCGTTGACCGGGAAGGTGCGCGTGATGTCGGCGGCGTAGCCACCGAACTCCGCGGCGGCGTCGATCAGCAGCAGTTCGCCGTCGGCGAGCGGCTGGTCGTTGAACACATAGTGCAGGACGCAGGCATTGGCGCCGCTGGCGACGATCGAGGTGTAGGCCGGGGCCTGCGCGCCGCCGCTGCGGAACGCGCACAACATCTCGGCCTCGATCTCGTATTCATGGCGTCCTGGACGCGTCGCGCGCATCGCGATGCCGTGCGCGCGCGTCGAAATCTCCGCGGCGCGGCGCATCAGGGCAAGCTCGTGGGCGTCCTTGACGAGCCTCATCTCGTCCAGCCAGACGCGCGCATCGACCAGCCGCGCGGGCGCGTGCACGCCGCTGCGCGCCTTTGCGCGCACGGCGTTGAGCCAGCCCATCACCTGCGTATCCCACGCCATGTCGCGACCGATGACGTAGGCGAGCTGCGGCTGGTTCTCCAGGTATTTCGGCAGCTCCGCGTCGAGCGTGTCGAAAGCGCGCGCCTCGTCGAAGGCGAAGGCCTCGCGCGCCGCCGCGGGCCCGTAGCGGAAACCATCCCAGATCTCGCGTTCCTCGTTGCGTTCGCGGCAGAACAGCACGTGGCGCGGTTCGCGGCCCGCGACCAGCACCAGCACCGCCTCCGGCTCGGTGAAGCCGCTCAGCCAATAGAAATAGCTGTCGTGGCGGTAGGGATAGTGGGTGTCACGATTGCGCGCGACTTCGGGAGCGGTGGCGATGACCATCACGCCCTCGCCCATCGCGGCGATAACGCGCTCGCGACGCGCGCGGTAGATTGCGGCATCAGGCTGCATGTGCTCGTCTCAATTCCTCGTCGAGGGCGGCCAGGCGCGCCGGCGTGCCGACGTCGACCCAGCGTCCCGCATAATGTTCGCCGGACACGCGTCCCGCATCGATCGCCAGCCGCAGGAGCGGCGCCAGCGATGCCTTTTCCCCTGCCGGCGTCTGCTCGAACAGCGCGCGATGATAGACGCCGATACCGGAAAAAGTCAGGCGCGCGGGATGCGGCGCGAGGGGCCGGTCGGCGTTGACCACACGCCCGCCCTCGAGAACGAAATCGCCCTCGGGATGGTGGGCGGGATTGTCGACCAGCACCAGGTGCGCACGGTCGCGCCCCTGGGCAAGGCGCGCGAGCGGCCCCGCCAGCCGCGTGAAATCGTAGTCGCAATGGATGTCGCCGTTCACCACGGGAAACACCTCCTCCCCGATCAAGGGCAGCGCGGTCGCGATGCCGCCTGCCGTCTCCAGCGCGCCGACCTCGCGCGAATACTCGATCGACACGCCAAGCTCCGTGCCGTTCCCCAGCAAGTCCTCGATGCGCTGGCCGAGATGCGCGTGATTGACGACGATGTGCGCAAATCCCGCCGCGCGCAGCCGTTCGATGTGCCAGACGATCAGCGGCTTGCCGCCGACCGCGAGCAGCGGCTTCGGCGTGTGGTCGGTGAGCGGGCGCATGCGCTCGCCGCGGCCCGCCGCCAGAATCATCGCCGTCCGCATGCGCGCTTCCCCGCTCCCCGCCACTAGAACGTGTACCCCACCCTCGCCTCGCGCTGCTCCAGGACATCGAGCAGGGACAGCAGGGGTTTCAGTTCGTCGTAGCGCGCGCACACCTTGCGCAGATAGCGCATCACCCGCGGCATGTCCTCCAGATAGCCGTCCTTGCCGTCGCGGTGGGACAGGCGCGCGAAGATGCCGAGCACCTTGATGTGGCGCTGCGCCCCCATCCACTCGAAGTCGCGCCAGAACTCGCCGAAGTCCTCGCGCACCGGCAGGCGCGCGGCGCGCGCCTTCTCCCAGTAGCGGATCACCCAGTCGAGCTGCTGCGCCTCGTCCCACTCGACATAGGCGTCGCGGTAGATCGACGCGAGATCGTAGGTGACGGGCCCATGGACCGCATCCTGGAAATCGAGGATGCCGGGCCCGGGATCGCACACCATGAGGTTGCGCGAATGCCAGTCGCGATGCACGTAGACCCGTGGCTGCGCGAGGTTGCTGGCGAGGATGCGCTCGAACGCCGCGTCGAGGACGGCCTGCTGCCGCCCGGTCAGCGTCACGCCCAGGTGCCGGGCGACGTACCATTCGGGGAAGAGCATCAACTCGCGGGCGAGCAGCGCACGGTCGTATTCCGGCAGCACGCCGCGCCGGCTCGCCTGCTGGATGCGGATCAGCGCGTCGTTCGCCGCCAGGTAAAGCTCACGCGCGACGGCCGGGTCGCAGCCGGCTGCGTCCAGCGCCGACAGGTAGGTGACATGGCCGAGATCGCTCAGCAGCAGGAAGCCCTGCTCGAGATCCTGGGCCAGCACCTCCGGCACGCGCACCCCCGCATCGCCGAACAGGCGCGCCACGGCGACGAAGGGCCGGCAATCCTCGTGCGCCGGGGGGGCATCCATCACGATATAATCGCGACCTTTGGCAGTGACGCGGAAGTAGCGGCGAAAGCTGGCGTCGGCCGATGCCGGCGCGACATCCAGCGCATCGTCGCCCAACTGGCGGGCCGCCCAATCCTGCAATGCCTGCAAACGTTCCACGGTCCTGCCGTTCCGAATAACCCAACGCGGATTCTACATCGCTTGTCCACCCTGTCCGGCCTTGCCTTCATTGCGCTGCTGCTGGCCACCGGCCCTACGCTGGCGGAAGGACTCGCCTTGAAGAAGGACGTCGAGCTGCGCGGGTCCGCGGCCGCGGGCAAGGAAGCGCCGATGTTCCTTTCCGCCGACCGCATCGAGTCGACCGCGCCGGACGTCGTCGAAGCACACGGCAACGTCGAAGCGCGCCAGGCGGGGCAGGTGTTTTCCGCGAACTGGCTGCGCTACGACACCCGCCTCAACGCCATCGAAGCACGCGGAGCGGTGCGGCTGGAGCAGGGGAACCTGCTCGTGCGGGGCGACGCGCTGCGGCTCGATCTCGACGATTACAGCGGCGCCCTGACGCGGCCAAGCTACCAGTTCACCGCCCAGCCGGGCCGCGGCGAGGCCGAACACATCGACTTCCTCGACAAGCAGCGTTCCTCGCTGCGGAACGCCACCTACACGACGTGCAGCGCCGACAACGACGACTGGTTCCTCAAGGTCGGCGAACTCGACATCGACAAGTCACGCAACGTCGGTACCGCACGCAACGCCTCGCTGCGCTTCCTGGGTACACCCATCCTCTACACGCCGTGGATGGATTTCGCGCTCGACGACGAACGCAAGAGCGGCATCCTCGCCCCGACCTTCGGCACCACCGAGCGCAGCGGCCTCGACGTGCTGGTGCCCTATTACCTCAACCTCGCCCCGAACTACGATGCGACGCTCTATCCGCGCCTGCTGTCGAAGCGCGGCGTACAGCTGGGGGGCGAGTTTCGCCATCTGCTGCCCGATGCGCGCGGGGAGAACCGTCTCGAGTACCTGCCGAACGACCACGAGGCCGGACGCTCGCGCTGGAGCGTGACGCTGCACAACGAATACCAGATCGATGCCGCCACCCGCGCCGGGATGGTGTTCGGCCGCGTCTCCGACGACGACTACTTTCGCGACCTGTCGAACCTGATCGCCGCCACCTCGCAGACCCACGTCAACCGCGAGGCATGGATCACCACCGGCCACGCGAACTGGAGCGCCGAACTGCGTGCGCAAAGTTTCCAGACGCTGCAGGACTCGACGGCCGCCGTACCCATCGCCGACCTTTACGCGCGCCTGCCGCAGGCCCGCTTCGGAACCGCGCACACGTTCGCCAACGGGCTTGAATTCCGCTTCGACAGCGAAATCACCCGCTTCGACCATCCCGATTCGAGCCAGCCGGAGGGTACGCGCACCCTCGCCTATCCGACGCTGCGCCTGCCGCTCGCCACACCGTTCGGCTTCGTCACGCCGCAACTGGGCTGGCACAGCAGCTACTACGCGCTCGACGACGACGCGGAAAAATCGCGCATCTCCCGCAATCTGCCGATATTGAGCGTCGACAGTGGCATGGTGTTCGAACGTCCGCTGAAATTCGCCGGCCGCAGCTTCGAACAGACGCTGGAACCGCGCGTCTACTACGTGTACACGCCGTACCGCAACCAGGACGCCATTCCCAGTTTCGACACCGCACTGCTCGACTTCAGCTATGCGCAGATGTTCACCGAGAATCAGTTCGTCGGCGGCGATCGCGTCAACGACGCCAACCAGCTCACGCTCGCGCTCACCAGCCGCTTCACCGAAGCCGACAGCGGCCTGGAGCGCCTGCAGGTGACGCTCGGGCAGCGCTACTATTTCAGCGACCAGCAGGTGACGCTGAATCCGGAAGACCCGGTGCGCAGCAGCAACGCCACCGATCTGCTCGCGGCGGCGAGCGGACAGATCACCCGCAACTGGCGCATCGACGCCGCCTGGCAGGTCAACACCCAGAACGGCAACACCATTCGCCGCAACCTGGGAACCGCCTACCGCCCGGGTCCCGGACGGACGTTGAACTTCGGCTACCGTTTCATCGACCAAACCACCGAGCAGGTGGACGTCTCCGCCCAGTGGCCACTGGCGCCGCGCTGGTACGGCATGTTCCGCTACAACTATTCGTTCCAGGACGGCAAGCTGGTCGAAGGCCTGGCCGGCCTTGAATACAATGGCGGCTGCTGGATCGTACGCGGGGTCTTCCAGCGGCTGGCGACCAAGGAAGACCAGTCGACCGACTCCTTCTTCCTCCAGCTCGAACTGAGCGGCATGGGGCGCATCGGCGCCAATCCGCTGGATGTGTTGAAATTGAGTGTTCCAGGATACAGGCCCAGCAATGATCTGCTTCAAACACCCTGAACGTCGCACGGCACGGTGGATTGCCGCGCTGCTGCTGTCCGTCGTCTTCGCGAGCCCCTCGGGACGCGCCGCGGTGGTCCCGCTCGACCACATCGTCGCCGTCGTCAATGACGAAGTCATCACGCACCTCGAACTCAGCCATCGCTATCGCGAGGTGGAACGCAATCTGGCGCGCCAGAATACGCCCTTGCCCGCCCGCGCGATACTGGAAAAACAGCTTCTCGAACGCATGATTACCGAACTGGCCCTGCAGCAGCACGCACGCGCCACCGGCGTGCGCACCGATGCCGCGCAGGTCGAGCGCGCCCTGCAGCGCATCGCCGCGCAGAACCAGCTCGACCTGGCCGGCCTTGCGGCGGCACTGGAAAAGGAAGGCCAGAGCCTCGACGGCGTGCGCGCCACCATCCGTGACGAAATGCTGATCGCGCGAGCGCGCGAGCGCGACGTCGACAACCGCGTCGCGGTCAGCGACGCGGAAATCGACGGCTATCTGCAGACCCAGATGCAGCAGGGCACGGAAACCGAATACGATTTCGCGCACATCCTCATCACCGTGCCGGAGAATGCCTCGCCGGAACAGATCCGGTCACGCCGCGCACGCGCGGAAGACGTACTCGACCAGCTTGCCCGGGGTGCCGATTTCGCCCAGCTGTCGGCAAGCTATTCCGATGCCGCCAACGCCCTGCAGGGCGGCGCCTTCGGCTGGCGCGCGGGCGGCAAGATCCCCGCCCTCTTCCACGACGCCCTCAAACCCCTCAAGCCGGGCGAGGTCGCGCCGCTCCTCAAGAGCGGCAACGGATTCCACATCCTGAAGCTCTACGACAAGCGCGGCCTGGACGCCACGCTCAGCGTCACCCAGACCCACGCGCGCCACATCCTCATCAAGACCAATGAGCTCGTTTCCGCCACCGATGCCCGCACCCGCCTGCTGCAGCTCAAGGAACGCATCGAGAACGGCGTGAAATTCGACGAACTGGCGCGCCTGCACTCGGAAGACGCGAGCGCTTCGAAGGGCGGCGACCTGGGCTGGATCAATCCCGGCGACACCGTGCCGGATTTCGAGAAGGCAATGGACGCGCTGAAGCCGGGCGAGGTCAGCGAACCCATTCAGTCGCCGTTCGGCTGGCACCTGATCCAGGTGCTGGAACGCCGCGACCAGGACGTGACGCAGGAACGCCAGCGGCTGCTCGCGCGCCAGGCAATTCGGGAGCGCAAGGGGGAAGAGGCGTTCCAGGACTGGGTACGGCAGATCCGCGACTCGGCGTATGTCGAACTGCGCCCGCTCGACTGAACGCGCACCGGGATCTTCGTTGGCGTCCACGCTGCAGCCCCCGCTCATCGCCCTCACCGCGGGCGAACCCGCCGGCATCGGCCCCGATCTGTGCGTCGCGCTTGCGGCACAGGAGCTGCCCTGTCGCCTGGTCGTGCTCGGCGACGCCGGGATACTGCGCGCACGCGCCCGGATGCTCGGCGCCGACATCGCGATCACCGAGAATGCAAGCATCCCGCCGCACCGTCGGGGCCTGCTGCACGTGCGCCATTTTCCGGCCGCCGTCCGCGTCGCCCCCGGCGTCCTCGATCCCGCCAACAGCGCGCACGTCCTGGCATTGCTCGACGCCGCGCTCGCCGGCTGCCTGGACGGCAGCTACGACGCACTGGTCACCGCACCGGTACACAAGGGCATCATCAACGACGCCGGTTTCGCCTTCACCGGCCACACCGAGTACCTCGCCGAGCACAGCGGCACGCCGCGCGTGGTGATGATGCTCGCCGGCGGCGGCCTGCGCGTGGCGCTCGCCACCACTCATCTCCCGTTGCGCGCCGTCGCCGACGCCATCACGCCGCGGCTCCTCACCGACGTGATCCGCATCCTCGACGCCGACCTGCGCACGAAATTCGGCATCGGGCGTCCGCGTATCGTCGTCGCCGGCCTCAATCCGCACGCCGGCGAATCCGGCCACCTGGGACGCGAGGAGATCGACGTCATCGAGCCCGTCCTGCGGGATTTACGCGCACAAGGCCTCGATCTCGTCGGTCCCCTGCCCGCCGATACCCTGTTCGCGCGCCTCCGCCAGGAGCCGTGCGACGGCGTGCTCGCCATGTATCACGACCAGGGCCTGCCCGTGTTGAAATACGCGAGTTTCGGCGCCGGCACCAACATCACCCTCGGTCTTCCCTTCGTCCGCACCTCCGTCGACCACGGCACCGCCCTCGATATCGCCGGCAGCGGCCGCGCGGAAACCGGCAGCCTGCTGGCGGCAATCGGGATGGCGCTGGAGATGGCGGGGAGAGGGCGCAGACGTGATGTCCAAACCGATTAACCACATCCCTCGCAAACGCTTCGGCCAGAACTTCCTCGTCGACGAAGGCGTGATCCACGCCATCGTCGGCGCGATTCGGCCCCGGACCGGGGACGTGCTGGTGGAGATCGGTCCGGGACTGGGGGCGCTGACGCGGCCGCTGCTGGAGCGGCTGCCGCACCTGCACGTCGTCGAACTCGACCGCGACCTGGCCGCGCGGCTGCGCCGCAACTGGCCGCCGGAGCGGCTGACGGTACACGAGGGCGACGCGCTGAAATTCGATTTCGGCGGCCTGGGCGACGGCCTGCGCATCGTCGGCAACCTGCCGTACAACATCTCCAGCCCGCTGCTGCTCCACCTGCTGGACTTCGCCCCACACATCCGCGACATGCACTTCATGCTGCAGAAGGAAGTGGTGGCGCGCATGGTTGCCGCGCCATCGACGCCGGCCTACGGCCGCCTGTCGATCATGCTGCAACGCCGCTGCCACGCGGACTGGCTGCTCGACGTGCCGCCGACCGCGTTCGAACCGCGGCCCAGGGTCGATTCGGCGGTGGTGCGCCTGATTCCGAAGACCCCCGCCGAGATCACGCCGATCGACGAGCAGTCATTCACCCGTGTCGTCACCGCCGCCTTCGCCCAACGCCGCAAGACGCTGAGGAACACGCTCGGCAGCCTGTTTGCGCCGGCCGATTTTGCCGCCCTCGACATCGACGCCGGGCTGCGCGCGGAAGCGCTCGCCATCGCCGACTACGAGGCGCTGGCAGGCCGTCTCGCGGCATCGGCGACGAATGCCAGCGGCTCCCGTTCGAATTTCGCGCGTCCGCGGTAATGCTCCACTGCGCCGCGCCGCGCGCGGACGCCGCCGCGCGTGCCGGCCGCCCCTTCAGTCGACCCGGAGTTCGATCTTGCGTGGCTGTGCGTGCGCGGCCTTCGGAATGCGCAACACGAGCACGCCGTGCTCGAGGCGTGCCTCCACGCGCTCGGTATCGAGCTCGCGTGACAGCGTGAAGCTGCGCCGGTAGCGCGGCAGGCCGACTTCCGCGTGACTCGGCTCCATGCCGCTCGGCAGGTCGAGCATCACCTCGCCCTCGATGGTGAGGACGTCCGCCTCCAGATGCAGCGCGAGCCTGTCCTTCGGTACGCCCGGCAGGTCGGCGTAGAGGGTGATGCCGGCAGCGTCCTCATGGACGTCGACCAGCGGAACCAGTGCGTCTTCACGACGTCCGGGGGTGGCAGTGCGGGTGGGTTCGCTCATGGTCGTCTCCTTACCGAATCTCGATGCGGCGCGGCTGCGCGGCCTGCAGCCGGGGAATGTGCAGATGCAGCACACCGTCGCGGTAGCGCGCCTCGATGGCCGCGGCATCGACGTCGTCGGGCAGCGTCACCACCCGCCGGAAGCGTCCCGCGAAGCGTTCGTCGAGATGCTGGGTGGTTTTTCCTTCCGCATCGCTCGCGGCCGGCTTGCGCTCGCCCGCGATGGTGAGCACGCCCTTCTCCACCTGCACATCGAAACTCGCCGGATCGACTCCGGGCGCGAAGGCAAACAGCTCCACCGCCTGCGGCGTGCTGCCTACGTTGATCGCGGGGAATCCGCTGTGGCCGAGGCCGCGAATGCTGGGTGAAATCTCGTAGCGCTGCTGCACGTCGCGCTGCAGGCGCTCGAGTTCGGCGAACAGGTCGCGTGGAAACAGGTTTCTGTGAATCATGGCATGCTCCGGATACGATGGCGATGTCATTCAATCTGAGGACCGCGCGCCGCACTTCAAGTCCTTGAAGCGGGAAACGTGCAGCCCCATGTATCATGGATTCAGTCCATCGACGAGGGGGGGGGTCGCATGCAATTCAAGGACTACTACCAGACGTTGGGTGTGGCACGTGACGCAGGCGCGGACGAGATAAAAAAAGCCTTTCGCAAGCTCGCACGGAAATATCACCCGGACGTTTCCAAGGAGGCCGACGCCGAGACCCGCATGCAGGACGTCAACGAGGCCTACGCGGTACTGTCGGATCCGGAAAAGCGTGCCGCCTACGACCAGCTCGGCCGTGGCTATCAGCCAGGCCAGGAGTTCCGTCCACCACCCGACTGGGACGCCGGGTTCGAATTTTCCGGCCATGGCTTTTCGCCGCATGAAGCCGCCGGCTTCAGCGATTTCTTCGCCGAGCTCTTCGGCCACATGGGTGGCGCGCCGCGGGGCGCCCGCGCCTCGGGTTTCCGGACGACGCAGGGCGAGGATCACCACGCCAAGGTGCTGCTCGATCTGGAGGATGCGTTCACCGGCGCCACACGGCAGATCAGCCTGCGCGTGCCGCAGGTCGATGCGCAGGGACGCGCGCATCTTGCCGGCCGCACGCTCAACGTAAGGATTCCACGCGGCGTGCGCGCAGGCCAGGTGATCCGCCTCGCCGGCCAGGGCGCCCCGGGGATGGGCGGCGCACCTGCCGGCGACCTGCTGCTGGAGGTGCAGTTCCGTCCGCATCCGCGATTGCGCGCCGAGGGCCGCGATCTGCACCTGGCATTGCCGCTCGCACCGTGGGAAGCCGCACTCGGCAGCGTCATCAGCGTCGATCTGCCCGGCGGTACGGTAAAGGTGCGGGTGCCCGAGGGCGCACAAAGCGGCCGCCAGTTGCGCGTGCGCGGCCACGGCCTGCCAAGCGACCCGCCCGGCGATCTGCTGCTCGACCTGCAGGTGGTGCTGCCGGCGGCCGACTCACCCAGGGCGCGGGAACTTTACGAAACCATGGCGCGCGAACTGGCGTTCGAGCCGCGCCGCTCCGGGAGGACGTGAACCATGCATGACGACGACATCTTCAGCGGCCATCTCATGGAGGTCTCATGGCTCACGCTGGAACAGGTCGCCGCGGCCTGCAGCGTCGAATCCGACTGGCTCGCACGCCACATCGATGAAGGCCTGTTCCCCCACGTGGAAAGCGTCGCCGGCACCTGGCGTTTCTCCGGCGTGGCGCTCGCGCGTGCGCGGCGCATGCGCGAGCTCGAGCGCGATTTCGACGCCGTACCCGAACTCGCGGCACTGGTCGCCGATCTGCTGGAAGAACTCGACGCGCTGCGCCACCGGCGCTGACGCAGCGCGTCGCGCGGGGAGATCCGGGCCAGCGCGACGTGCGTCAGACCTGAAACAGCGCCGCGCCGAGTCTGCGCAGCGCGGCGCGCCGGGCCGGCGCATCGGGACACAGCATCGCCACCTGCTCCCAGAAGCGCGGCGAGTGGTCGAGGTGAACGAGATGGGCGAGCTCGTGCGCGGCGACGTAATCGACCAACGCCAGCGGCGCCTGCACCAGCCGCCAGTTGAGCCGGACGTGGCCACGCCGCGTGCAGCTGCCCCACTGCGTCTGCGCATCGGACAGGGCGAAGCGCGTCGGCGCGCGGCCGAGCCGGCGCGCCATCCGGGCGACCCGCCAGGCCAGCAGGCGCGCGGCGCGCGCCACCAGCCATTCACGCACCATGGCCGCAACGTCCGCCGAAAGCGGCGCATGGATGCAAAGGCGCGCACCCTGGCGGCGCACGTCGCAGAATAGCGAGGGGCGGACCTCGATGGCGAGCGCGCGTCCGAGGTAGCGCACCTCGCCGGGCCATTCGGTTCGCGGGGCCTGCGCCTGCATGCGCGACCATGCGCGCCGCAGCCAGTCGCGCTGGCCGAGGACGTACGCCTCGATCTCGCCACGCGGCGTCCACGCCGGCGCGTGGATGCGCACCTCGTGCGCGGTGACCGTCAAGCCCAGCGTGCGGCGGCGGCGCGAACGGTTCAGGCGGTATGGCGCCGTGGCGTCGCCGAGGCGCAGCACGCCCTTATCTGTGCGCGGCAGCAGAGGGCAACCTCGCCATTTCGCTTTCGATCCAGGTCTCGGTGGCGCGGGTGATTTCCGCCGCGCTCTTTCCGGCCGGTTCGATCGCCGGACCGATACTGACGGTGATGATTCCAGGGCTCTTGATGAAGGCTCTTCGCGGCCACACCTCTCCCGCGTTGTGCGCCACCGGCACCACGGGCGCGCCGGTTTCCACCGCCAGCCGTGCCCCACCGATGCCATAGCGCCCCTTTTCACCCGGTGCGACCCGGGTGCCCTCGGGAAACACCAGCACCCAGAAATCCTGCTCGAGCTTGGCCCGCCCCTGATTGACGATCTGCTTCAGCGCCTCGCGTCCGGCGCTGCGGTCGATGGCAATGGGCGAGAGCATGCGGAACGCCCAGCCGAAAAACGGCACCTTCAGCAACTCCTGCTTGATGACCGCCGACAGCGGCGGGAACAGGAACAGGAACGCCACGGTCTCCCAGGCCGACTGGTGCTTGGCGAGCACCACAGCGGGACGGTCGGGCAAATGCTCCCGCCCACGCACCACGTAGCGGATGCCGAGCACCCAGCGCGCGAGCCAGATCACGAGACGGTTGTAACCGGTGATCATGCGGTAGCGCGTGTGGGCCGAAAACGGGAAGCTCAGCAGCGCAACGACGCTGAACAGCACCGTCAGCAGTACCTGCAGCACCGCGAAGAGCATCGAACGCAACAGGTTCATGCGGCGGCCTTCAGCAGGTATTCGACCACTTCGCCGAGATCGGCGAACACCGGCGTGTCCCCGGGCAGGTCGCCGGCCGCCAGCGTCTTCTCGCCCTTGCCGGTACGCACCAGCATCGGCTGCGCGCCCACCGCCACGGCGGCGAGCAGGTCACGCAGCGAATCGCCCACCGCCGGCACTCCCGCCAGATCGTGCCCGTAGCGCGTGGCGATCTCGTTGAACAGTCCGGCTTTCGGCTTGCGGCAGGCGCACTCGGCCTCGGCGGCATGCGGGCAGTAGAACACCGCCTCGATACGCCCCCCCGCCTGCGCCACCGCTCTGTGCATCTTGGTGTGAATCGCATTCAGGGTCGCCATCTCGAACAGGCCGCGCGCAAGGCCGGATTGGTTGGTCGCCACCACCACGTGCCAGCCCTCGCGCGTCAATCGCCCGATCGCCTCCAGGCTGCCGGGGATCGGCCGCCATTCGTCCGGCGACTTGATGTATTGGTCGGAGCCGAAATTGATCACGCCGTCGCGGTCGAGAATGATGAGCTTCATGGCGACCCTTCTGAGCTGCGGAAGCCCATCTTACGCCGCCAGGCGCGACAGGTCCGCCACCCGGTTCATGGTGCGGTGCAACTGGTTGAGCAGCGCCAGGCGGTTGGCCTTCAGTCCCGCATCCTCCGCATTGACCATGACGCTGTCGAAGAAGGCGTCGACCGGCGCCTTGAGTGCGGCGAGCGCCTTCAACGAGGCCGTGTAGTCGCCTGCCGCGAACGCGGCGTCCGCGTGCGGCGCGATGTCGGTCAGCGCGGCGAACAGCGCCTTTTCCTCGGTCTCGACGAAACGGGCCGCATCGGCCACCGTACCCACCCCGCCTGCCGCCTTCCTGAGGATATTGCCGACGCGCTTGTTGGCGGCAGCCAGGCTCGCCGCTTCCGGCAGCGCCGCGAAGGCGCGCACCGCGTCGAGTCGCCTGGCGACGTCGGCGAGCACCCGCGGGCGCTGGCTCAGCACCGCGTCGACCTCGTTGGCGCTGAAGCCCTGCTCGCGCTGCACGCCGCTGACGCGATCGTAGATGAAGGTCTCCAGCTCCGCCCGCACGGCGTCCAACATGCCCGCCGGAAAAGTTCTCCACGCATCCTCCAGCAAGGCGTCGAGGCGCAGTCCATGCAGCGCCGGCTTCTCGGTCAGCATGCGGATCACGCCGAGCGCATGCCGGCGCAAGGCGAACGGATCCCTGTCGCCGGAAGGCTTCTCGCCGATGCCGAACAGGCCGGCGAGCGTCTCCAGCTTGTCCGCCAGCGCCACGCACACGCCGACCTCGTTGCGCGGCAGGGCGTCGCCGGCGAAGCGCGGCTTGTAATGATCCTCGATGGCAAAGGCGATGTCGTCGGCAAGACCATCGTGCTGCGCGTAGTAGCGCCCCATGATGCCCTGCAGCTCGGGAAACTCGCCGACCATGTCGGTAAGCAGATCGGCCTTGGCCAGCAGCGCCGCCTGGTCGGCCTTCAGTGCCAGCGCGCCGCCGCCGAGCCTGTCGCCGATGGCACGGGCGATCGCCTGCACCCGGGTCACGCGCTCGCCCTGCGTACCCAGCCTGTTGTGGTACACGACTTTCGCCAGCCCGAGCACACGCGAATCCAGCGTCTTCCGGCGATCCTGGTCGAAGAAGAACCTGGCGTCGGCCAGGCGCGGGCGCACCACGCGCTCATTGCCCTCCACCACCGCCGACACGTCGGCCGGGTCAATGTTGGAGACGATGAGAAAACTGTTGGTGAGCCGGCCGTCCGCGTCGAGCAGCGGGAAATATTTCTGGTTCGCCTTCATGGTCAGGATCAGGCATTCCTGCGGCACCTCGAGGAAGGCCGCGTCGAACCTGCCGAGCAGCACCCTGGGACGCTCGACCAGGGCAGTCACCTCGTCCAGCAGGGCATCGTCCTCGATCGGCGCGAGCCCCAACGGTGCCGCGGCCGCCGCGAGCTGACGCGCGATCTCGGCGCGCCGGTCGGCAAAGCTCGCAATCACCGCGCCCTCGTCGCGCATCTGTTGCGCGTAGCCGTCGGCCGTGCCCAGCGCCACCGGATTCGCCCGCGCCTCGAAGCGATGCCCCTGCGTCGTGCGCCCGGCGGCCAGGCCGAGCACCGACAGCGGCACCACGTCCGCCCCGTGCAGCGCGACCAGGCCGTGTACCGGCCGCACGAAGTTCACCGTGGTCCAGCCATCGGCGAGCTGGTAGCTCATCACCCGGGGGATCGGCAGCTTCGCCATTGCCGCTTCCAGCGCGCGCTGCAGGCCGTCGGCCAGGCTCACTCCCGGCGCGATGCTGTCGAGAAACAGTGCCGCCTGCTTGTCCTCGCCTTCACGGCGCAGGTGCCGTGCCGCGGAGGCTTCGACGCCGAGCGCCGCCAGCCGCTTGAGGAGCGCGGGAGTCGGTTCGCCCCCGGCATCCAGGCCAACCGCGACCGGCATCAGCCTGGTCGCCACCGGGCGATCGGCGGCGCGCGCCAGCACGCCGGTCACGTGCGCGCCCAGGCGGCGCGGCGAAGCGAAATTCGTCACCACGGCGCTGGCCGCGGCCAGCCCTTGCGCCACGAGGCTCTCACCCAGCGCGGCGGCAAACGCCTCGCCCAGTTTCTTCAGCGCCTTCGGCGGCAGTTCCTCGACGAGCAGTTCAAGCAGCAGGTTCTGCGCACTCATGCTGCCGCCTTTCGCTCCAGTTGCGCGATCACCTCCTCCGCCCACGCGCGGGGTGCCATCGGGAAGCCCAGCCGCGCACGGCTGTCGACGTAGCTCTTCGCCACGCTGCGCGCAAGATTGCGGATACGGCCGATATACGCGGCGCGTTCGGTCACCGAAATGGCCCCGCGCGCGTCCAGCAGATTGAAGGTATGCGCGGCTTTCAGCACCTGTTCATACGCCGGCAGCGCGAGCTGCGCCGCCATCAGTTCCTGCGCCTTCTTCTCGTGCGCGGAAAATGCGCCGAGCAGGAAATCGACGTCGCTGTGCTCGAAATTGTAGGCGCTTTGCTCGACTTCGTTCTGGTGGTACACGTCACGGTAGCTGAGCCCATCCGTCCAGGCCAGATCGAACACGCTCTCCACGCCCTGCAGGTACATCGCCAGACGCTCCAGCCCGTAGGTGATTTCACCGGTGATCGGCTTGCAATCGATGCCGCCGACCTGCTGGAAATACGTGAACTGCGTCACCTCCATGCCATTGAGCCACACCTCCCATCCCAGCCCCCAGGCGCCAAGGGTCGGGTTTTCCCAGTCGTCCTCGACGAAGCGCACGTCGTTCTTCGTGAGGTCGAAGCCGAGCGCTTCCAGCGAGCCGAGATAGAGTTCGAGAATGTCCGCCGGGGCCGGTTTCAACACCACCTGGAATTGGTAGTAGTGCTGCAGGCGGTTGGGGTTGTCGCCGTAGCGGCCGTCCTTCGGGCGCCGCGAAGGCTGGACGTAGGCGGCCTTCCACGGCTCCGGGCCCAGCGCGCGCAGAAAGGTCGCGGTGTGCGAGGTGCCGGCGCCGACTTCCATGTCGTAGGGCTGCAAGAGCGCACAGCCGCGCCCGCCCCAATAGCGCTGCAGGGTGAGGATGATGTCCTGGAAAGAGGATTGCACGGTGACTGAACGGCAGTTCGGAAAAACCGTGATTTTAGCGTGTTGCCGGGGTTTCTACGCACCCGCCTCCAGCGCCTCGATCTCGCCCGACAGTTCCAGCCACGCGTCCTCCTCGCGCGCAATGGCCTCTCCGAGCGCCTGCAGCCGGTGCCCGGCGGCGGTGATCTCGGCGACCGACGGCGCATCCGACAGGTCCGTCTCGAGCGCGTCCTTCTCCGCATGCAGCAGCGCCAGCTGCGCGTCGAGCCTGGCGAGCTTCTGGCGCAGCGCTTTCAGCCGGCCTGCCGCGGGTGGGCGGCGCGGCGCGGGCGGCGGCGCAGGCTTCGTCTCCGCCGCGGCCGCCTTCAGGCCGTCGCGCACACGCTTCGCCTCATCCAGCAGATGGCGCTGATAGTCCTCCAGATCGCCATCGAACGGCTCGACGCCACCGCGCGCCACGAGCCAGAATTCGTCGCACACCGAGCGCAGCAGGGCGCGGTCGTGGCTCACCAGCATCAGCGTCCCCTCGAATTCGTTCAACGCCACCGCCAGGGCTTCGCGCGTGGCCAGGTCGAGGTGGTTGGTCGGTTCGTCCAGCAGCAGCAGGTTGGGACGTTGCCACACCAGCATGGCGAGCACCAGGCGCGCCTTCTCCCCGCCGCTCATGGTGCCCACCGCCTGCTTGACCACGTCGCCGCTGAAATTGAACGTGCCGAGGAAGGTGCGCAGATCCTGTTCGCGGTCATTGAACCGGCCGGCGCCGCCCTGCGCAGCCATGTCGCGCGCCAGGCGGACCATGTGCTGCAGCGGGGTCTCGCCGGGACGCAGCACGTCGAGCTCCTGCTGGGCGAAATAGCCGATGTCGAGGCCCTTGCCCTCGGTAACGCCACCTGCGATCACCGGCAGGGTGCGGGCGAACGTCTTCACCAGGGTCGACTTGCCCTGGCCGTTGGCGCCGAGGATGCCGATCCGCTGCCCGGCGAACACCGACTTGCTGACGTGCCGCACGATCACCGTCGGCGGCGTGCCCGCAGGGGCATCCGGCGGCGGCGGATAGCCGAAGCTGGCGTCGTCGATGGTCAGCATGGGGTTGGGCAGGCTCAGCGGCGCCCTGAACGCGAAGCTGAAATCCGCGCTCGTCAGCACCGGTGCCAGGCGCTCCATGCGTTCCAGCGCCTTCACCCGGCTCTGCGCCTGCTTCGCCTTGCTGGCCTTGGCCTTGAAGCGGTCGATGAAGGACTGCAAATGGGCGATCCTGTCCTGCTGCCGCGCGAACGCCGCCTGCTGCAGCGTCAGCTGCTCGGCGCGCATTGCCTCGAAGGCGCTGTAGTTGCCGCCGTAGCGGATGAGCCGGCCGTTCTCGACGTGCAGCGTGACGCTGGTCACGGCGTCGAGAAACTCGCGGTCGTGGCTGATCACGAGCAGGGTGCCGGGATACTTCTGCAGCCACGCCTCCAGCCACACCAGCGCGTCCAGATCGAGGTGGTTGGTCGGCTCGTCGAGCAGCAGCAGATCGGACGGGCACATCAGCGCCCGCGCCAGTTGCAGGCGCATGCGCCAGCCACCGGAAAAACCGTTCACCGGCCGTTCCAGTTCGCGCACCTGGAAGCCCAGGCCAAGGATCAGCGCCTGCGCACGCGCCTGGGCGTCATGTGCGCCGGCATCGTGCAAGGCCATGTAGGCATGCGCCATATGTTCGCCCTCGCCGCTCGCCTCCGCCGCCGCGACTGCGCGGCGCGCCTCGGCGAGGCGCACATCGCCGTCGATGACGAAATCCGTCGCCGAGGCGTCCGTTTCCGGCATCTCCTGCACGACCTGCGCCAGGCGCCATTGCGGCGGCAGCGAAAAAGCGCCGCCATCCTCGTGCAGCGTACCGTTCAGCAGCGCGAACAGGCTCGATTTGCCCGCGCCGTTGCGGCCCACCAGGCCGATCTTTTCGCCCGGATTGATCGACGCCGACGCGGCGTCGAGCAGCAGCTTCGCGCCACGGCGCAACGTGAGATTCTTCAGGATGATCATGCCGGACGACGGAGCACGGCAGTACCGGGCAAAAAAACCGATTCTAGCGCGCCGCTCCCTTGCGGCCGTTCGTTGGCACGAATGTTCACCGCCTCGACACGCGATGGCGATTTTCCGTCACAACCTGCCGCGGCGCGCAGCGCCACCTCCGTGCACCACTCGTCAACATCCTGTTTCATCGAATATTTTTTACTGGACCGGCGGTCGCTCAAGTGGCACGCGCCTTGCAGATATTCCGGCAAAGCCCTTTTCCTCGGAGATCATCATGAAGCTGCAATTCGGCAGAAACCAACTGGTCCTCGAATTCAGCACCTCGCCGTTCGCCTGGTTTCACGGCCAGACCGAGCGCATGAGCCTGACCAGCCTGTCGCTGATGTTCGTGCAGTTCTCGCTGTTCGCCCGCCAGTCCGCCGCCTGATGCAGCTGGGCAAGGGGGTGCGCGTGAACCTCAGCCTGTCTGCCTCACCGCTCGGGTTCTTCAGTGGCAGCACCGGTTGCATGAGCATGTTCAGCATGACGTTGCTGTTTGTCGAACTGCGGGTACTGCGCCGCAACGTCACGCCCCGCCGCTAGTACCCGAGCCGGAAATTGAACCGCGGCCGCGCGGCGGGCATCTTGCGTGTCCCCGGTCGCTTCCCGGACAGCCGGAAACCATCCCTGGCCCGTGGCGAACCGCGCAGCCGCGAACTGCACGCAGCAGGCACTCTGTTCCCGGCGCCCCCATAAAAAATCCCCCGAAGCCAGGCTTTACGGGGGTTTCATGGGTTCCATGCCAGGGCATGAAATGGGTTGTTGGTGGGTCGGGCGAGATTCGAACTCGCGACCAACGGATTAAAAGTCCGCTGCTCTACCGGCTGAGCTACCGACCCGAGGGCGCCATCGGACGCCCGCGAAAGCGCGCTATTATAGATGGGTTGGCCAGCGCAGGTAAAGCCCCCGGGGCGGAAATTTCGCGTGGCGGATACGGATTGCGATGAAAAAAAGGCGGTTGCCCGCCTTGTCCCGTGATCCACGTACAACCGGGTCAGTCTTTTTTCACAGCATTACTTTTTTTTTGGCTGGCCTGGATACGGGCCGGGTATGGCTCGCCTTGCGTGCCGCCGGCGGCGGTTCAGGCGCCTTGGCGGCGGCGGGTGCCGCAGCGCCCTGCGCAAATGCAGTGGGGTTGGATTGCTGGTATTGCTCGGTGAAGGCAAGAATCTTTTGCTTGCTGATGATGCCGGGAACGAACATGACGATTTCGCCATCCGGTGCGTAGAGATACGAAGTCGGGTAGTAGTCGACGGGACCGACCTGCAGCGCGGGACTGGCAGCATCGCGACGACTGGTGCCGATGACCTGCGGAAACCGCAGGTTGAAACGCTCGATCGTGCTGTGCACGGAGGCGACGTCGATGCCGTAGTCCATGGCGACGCCGATGACGACGAAGTCGTTGCGGGCATCGAGGTCGTTGAGCTGGGGAAACTCCATCTTGCAGCGCGGGCACCAGGGTGCCCAGAAGTTGACCAGCACCCACTTGCCTCGATAGTCGGACAACTGGATGGTCTTGCCCTTGCTGTCGGTAAAGCTGAAGTTCACGGCCTTGCCGGCGTAAGCCTGCGCGGCGAGACTGGCGAGGAGGGCGAAGCACAGGGCACGGAACCACGTTTTCACAGTCAGTCCTTCAGGCCACGGAAGCCATTTCGTTAAACGTAACAACCCGTCCTCGCATGGTCAAGGTCCATTTGGACCATGACCATGCGAATCCCGCGGACGCACCGGATTCAGGCCTGGCGCATCAGCATGACGTATTGCACCTTCATCGTGATGGCAGCGCCGGCAATGATCGAAGCCAGCACGACGAACGAGGACACCGCGAGCGTGGAAACGCCGGTGACGCCCTGGCCGATGGTACAGCCGATGGCGGTGACGCCGCCAAAACCCATCAGCACGGCGCCGAGAATGTGGCGGAACATGTCCTGCGGGGAGTTGAACGACTCCCAGCGGAAGCACCTGTGCGCCACGGCGTATACGAACGAGCCGATGACGACGCCGAACACGGTCGCCACGCCGAAAGTGACGATGGTTGCGCTGTCGGTCCAGTAGGCCCAGAGGTTCATGGTGTAGCCCAGCGGCGCAACGAACGTCATCGATTCGGCGAGATGCGAGTTGGTGCCCAGGAAGACCATTTCAAGCGTATCGGGATCTTCTCCGAAGCCGAATGTGCCCGTCACGTACCAGCCTGCCACCACGATCAACCCGATCACGATGCCTGCAAGGATGTTATCGGCGTTGCCGCGAAATTCTTTATTGGCGAAAACGTACACCAGCAACGCCGCACCGATCGCCAACCCGGCGCCGAGAACGCCGCCGGGCGAACCGAGCCCGAGCAGTTCCGGAATGGTCTGCATGCCGTCGAGATGGATGGTCACCGGCGCGGCCTGCAGCACGCCGACGCGGAAGGCGCCAAAGATTCCCGACAGGGTGACCAGCGCGGCATAGCCCATGAAGAGAAACACGACGACGGACTTGAGATTGCCTCCGCCGAGACGCACCAGCGTACGCTGTCCGCAGCCGCCGGCGAACGTCATGCCGATGCCGAAAGTGAACCCGCCGACGATCGCCGCGAGCCAATAGAAACTCGAACCGGTATAGATGGTCTTGCTGAGATCGAGATTGCCGTTGTATACGAGCAGGCTGGTGCCGATGATGGCGACGGCGATGGCCAGGAGCCAGGCGCGCATGCGGTCCCAGTGGCTCATGTTGACGATGTCGGACACCGCGCCCATCGTGCAGAAGTGGGTTTTGTTGCCGACGTAGCCGAAGACGAAGGCAAGCACGAAGGCCAGCCACGCCACGGCGCGAATCTTGACTTGGGCGTCGTTGGGGTCCCAGCCGAGTGCGGCGAGCACCTGGCTGATCAGATCGATTCCTTCCATGCTGGATTGTCTCCTGGGTAATATTCTCGACCGCCGTGCACCGGCACGAAGCTCTCTATTATTCTCCGGCTGCAGGAGCGAAAGAATAGGCCAAAACTACGTGTAGCCTTTTCTGTAGACCGTCGGATCGGCAACGCCCGCCTGCGCGAATCCCTGCCGGCGCAGGCGGCACGCATCGCACACGCCGCACGCACGGCCTGCCGCGTCGGCCTGGTAGCAGCTCACCGTCTGCGCGAAATCGACGCCGAGCGCCGTGCCGCGGCGGATGATGTCGGCCTTGGACAGATGCTGCAACGGCGTGCGGACGGAAAGGCGCGCGCCCTCGACGCCCGCCCGGGTAGCGAGATTGGCCATGCGCTCGAACGCTTCGATGAATTCCGGACGGCAATCCGGATAACCCGAATAGTCGACGCTGTTGACGCCGATGAAGATGTCGCGCGCGCCCAGCACCTCGGCCCAGGCGAGTGCAAGTGCGAGCATGACGGTATTGCGCGCGGGCACGTAGGTGACGGGAATGCCGGCGGTGGGGGCCTGCGGGACGGCAATGGCCGGATCGGTCAGCGCGGAGCCGCCGAACTCGGCGAGGTCGAGGCGGATCACGCGATGCGCGACCGCGCCCAGGCTTGCGGCGAGCCGCGCGGCGGCAACGAGTTCGGCGGCATGACGCTGGCCGTAGTCGACGCTCAAGGCGTGGCATGCGAAGCCGTCCGCGCGGGCGATCGCCAACACGGTGGCGGAATCGAGTCCGCCGGAAAGCAGGACGACGGCAGGCGGTTTCATCGTCCCGGCGCGCTGCCCCACAGTATCTTGTGCAACTGCACCTGCATGCGCACCGGCAGGCGGTCCTGCAGAATCCATTCCGCCAGTTGCTGCGGCGCAAGCTCGCCGTGCACGGGAGAGAGCAGGATCGGGCAGATGCGGTCGAGCGCGTTGTCGCGCAGGACGTCGCGCGCCCATTCGTAGTCGGCGCGCCCGGCGAGGACGAACTTGACTTCGTCGTGCGGCGTGAGCAGGGCGAGATTCTCCCAGCGGTTGCGGTCGGCCTCGCCCGAGCCCGGCGGCTTGATGTCGACGATGCGCGACACGCGCGGATCGACGCCGGCGATGTCGAGCGCACCGCTGGTTTCCAGCGATACCGAATAACCGGCGTCGGCAAGCGCGGCGAGCAGGGCGAGGCTGTGCTTCTGCGCCAGCGGCTCGCCGCCCGTGACGCACACGATGGGCACGCCGTAGTCCGCGATCCGTGCGAGCAGCGTGGGCAGGTCCACGCTTTCACCGCCCTGGAAGCTGTACGGCGTATCACACCAGCGGCAGCGCAGCGGACAGCCGGTCAGGCGCACGAATACCGTGGGCAGTCCCGCGCGGCTGGTCTCGCCCTGCAACGAGAGAAACACCTCCGTCACGCGGAGCGTCGGTATCGCACTCATGCGCAGTCCGGCTATTTCAATGCCGCCAGGCGCCGGCTGGCGAGCGTCGCCGCCTGGGTGCCCGGATATTTCGCCACCAGCTCCTGCAGCGTCTTCTTCGCCACGTCAAGATCGTCGAGCGCGATCTGGTTGCTGGCGACGTTCAGCATCGCATCGGGAACCTTGGCGCTGGCCGGATACGTGGCGAGCAGCTTCTGCTGGTGGACGAGCGCGGATTTATAGTCTTTCAGCGCGTAATACGAATAGCCGATCCAATACTGCGCGTTGGGCGCGAGCGTGCTCTCGGGATAGACGTTCAGGAAGCCGCGAAAGCCGCTGATGGCGTTGACGTAGTTGCCTTCGCGGAAATGCGCGAGCGCGGTTTCGTAGGTGCGCGATTCGACCAGCGGATCGAGTTGCGGCGTGGCGAGCGCTGCCGGTGGCGCGGCGGAAGGTGCCGCGGCAGGTGCGGACTGCTCGGCGGCCACACTGGCAGCCGGAGCCGGGGCGGCAGCGACCGCGGCGCTTTCGACCGGCGCCGGTTCGGGGGCGCGCGGCGCCTTGAGCAAATCGCCCAGGCGCTGGTCGAGATCGACATAGAGATCGTTCTGCCGCTTGCCGAGCATGTCGAGCTGGTAGGCGTGCACCTCGCCCTGGCCGCGCACGCGGGCGAGTTCGGCCTTGAGTGTTTCGACCTCCTTGAGAAGACCGAGCAGTTCCTGGTTCTGCAGCACGCCCTCGAGGCGCGTGAGGCGCGCATCGAGGCTTTGCATCTGGCGCGCGAGATCGCTGTTCGCCCACGCCGCCGGCATGACGCCGGCAAGTGTCACGAGCAGCAGCGGAACCAGGCGGCGCGGCGTCGGCATGCGCCGGTCATTCGTCCGTATAGACGACGTCGGTGCGGCGGTTTTCCGCATGCGCCTCTTCGGTGCCATCCTCGTTGCGCAGCTTCTCCTCGCCGAAGCTCACCGCCTCCATTTGCGCGTCGGATACGCCAAGCACGGCGAGCGCGCGGCGCACGGCCTCGGCACGCTTCTGTCCGAGCGCGAGGTTGTACTCGCGGCTGCCGCGCTCGTCGGTATTGCCCTGCAGGATGACCCGTGCGTCCGGGTGCGCGCGCAGGTAGCCGGCGTGCGCCTCGATGACGTCGCGGTATTCATCCTTCACCACGAAGCGGTCGAAATCGAAGAAGATGCTGCGCGACGAGAGCGGGCTCGCCGGATCCTTGCGCAGATCGCCGCTGTAATCGATTCCGCGGCCATCCAGCGCACTGCCGGCAACGCCCTGCCCGCCCAACGGTGTGGTCTCGGCGCCGCCAGCCGTGGCGGCGGCCGCGCTGGCCGCGCCCGCGCCAGCCGTGGTCGCATTCGTGGTGCTGCCTCCGGTACGATCCTCGACGGTGGCCGGGGTACCGCCGGTCGTGCCGCAGGCGGAAAGCGCCAGCGCCAGCAGAAGCGGCCAAACGAATCTATTCATTGTATTTCCTCCGTTGGATGATGGGTACGAGTGGTGCATGCGCTTCGCGTTCAGCGCCCCCACGCGGGCTCGCGCGCATCGATACCCTGTTCCGACAGGCGTGCGCGCGTCCGGCCGTCGAGACTCGCGGTACCGAGGATACCGCGTCCATCGAGCACTGTCGCATAGAGCACGGCCTGGCCATTGGGGGCGAAACTGGGTGATTCGTCGCGCGCCGAGTCGGTGAGGACGCGTGTCTGCCCCGACGCGAGTTCGTGCAGCGTGACCTGGAAGCGTCCGCCTTCGCGGCTGACGTAGGCGAGATGGCGCCCGTCCGGACTGACCGCGGGCGACACGTTGTAGCTGCCGCTGAACGTGACGCGCCGCGGCTCGCCCCCGGCAACCGGCACCCGGTAGATCTGCGGACTGCCGCCGCGGTCGGAGGCGAAGTAGAGGGTCTGCCCGTCCGGCGAGAACACCGGTTCGGTATCGAGATTGCCGCCGTGGGTGAGGCGCGTCAGTCCGTTGCCGTCGGCATCGATGAGATAGATCTGCGATGCGTCGTCACGCGTCAACACCACCGCCAGGCGCTTGCCGTCGGGCGCCCACGCCGGTGCCGAGTTGGAACCCTTGAATGCGGCGAGCTTGCGGCGCGTGCCGTCGGCGAGCGACTGCACGTAGACCACCGGCTTCTTGTCCTCGAAGGACACGTAGACGAGCCGCGTGCCGTCCGGCGAGAAACGCGGCGAGATGATGGACTCGTCGGAACGCACCACGGTGCGTGGATTCTGCCCATCCGCGTCGGCCACCTTGAGTTCGTAACGCTTGCCCTGTTTCTGCACGTAGGCAATGCGGCTGCTGAATGCACCCTTCACGCCGGTAAGGGCCTCGTACACGATGTCGGCGATCTGATGCGCGGTGGCGCGCCACTGTCGCGCGGAGATGTTGTAGCTGTAACCGGCCAGCTGGGTCTGGCGCACGACGTCGAGCAGACGGAAACGCACCTCGAAGCGCCCGCCGGGCAGGGCGATGACCTGGCCGATCACCAGTGCTTCGACACCCTTGCCACGCCACACGCCGTAATCGACCTGCACCGGCTCGACCGGCTGCTGCGTGCCGCTGGCGTCGATCAGGCGGATCTGCCCGCTGCGGTTGAGATCGTCTCCGATGATCTGCGTCAGCGCCGGTGCGGGCTGCCCGCGTACGGCCGGGAACGGGACCAGGGCCACGGGAATTTTGTTGGCGGCGCCGCCGATGACCTGGATTTCCATCGCGGCACGCGCGGAAAACGGTGTCAGCAGGCCGAGCAGAAAAAGCAGCGACAGAAGCGGGACGGCACGCAGCATAGGACGGGACATCACGGTGGCGGAACACGTGGAAAGCGTTCCGATATTAACATGGCCGCGCATGGGCTCGGGCTCACTCTTTGGGCCGGTGCACGAAGGAGAGTTCCGGCACGAACGCCGCGCGGGCCTCGCGATCCGCCGGCAGCGGCAACGGCGAGGACTTCTGGATCGCGCGCACCACGGCATCGTCATACGCCGGGTTGCCGCTCGACCGCGTGATCTTGACGCTCTGCACCTCGCCGGTCGGCAGCAGCCGCACCAGGCAACGCACCTCGGGATTGCCCTGGAGGTGTTCCGGCAGGCGCGTATTGCTGCGCACCTTGGTACTGATCTGGTTGCGGTATTCGCCGACCATGCTCGCCACTTCGCTTTGCCGCCGGGCCTCGGCAGCACGCACCTCGGCGGCGCGCGCCTCCGCAACCGGCGTCGCGCGCGCCTCGCGGGCGGCGTCCTCGTCGACCATGCGCTGCATCAATTCCTCTTCTTCCATCTGGCGCAGCAGGTCACGCCTGCGCTGTTCCGCAAGCTCTTTTTCACGCGCTTTTTTCATTGCCTCGGCCTCGGCATGGATGGCGGCGGCGAGCGCCTTTTCCTCGGCGGCCTGCATCGCCTGCAGTTGCCTGAGCCGCTCCGCTTCGGCCTTTTTCTTCTCCAGAGCGATGTCGGGCGGCCTGGGAGGGGCGATTTCCTTCATCGCGGGCCTGGGGGCGGGTTCCGCCTTCATCGCGGGCTTGGGAAGAGGCGCTTCCTTAATCACCGGCTGCGGCGCGGGTTCCGCCTTCAACACGGGCTTGGGAGGCGATTCCACCTTGACCGGCTGCGGCGGCTTCGCCGGTTCCGGCGGTGGCGGAGCCGGTTTCGCCACGGGTGCCGGTTGCGGTTTCTGCAACTGCGGCAACGTCTGCCACACGTCGACCATTACCGGCGAGGGATGCTGCGTCTGCCAGGACACCCCGACAACCAGCAGCAGCAGGAACAGCACGTGCACGCCCACCGCGAGCGCGCCCGCGGCGACGCTGGTCGCGGGGCGGGAGACGGCTGGTGCGTCGGCCGGCAGGTTCATGGCACCGGGCGCGCCAGCAGTCCGATGCGACTGATCTGCGCATTCTGCAGCAAGGTCATGGCATGCATGACCTCCTCGTAGCGAACCCCCTTGTCCGCCGCAATGACCACGGGCTGATCCGGGCGCGTGCGATGCAAGGCAGCGATCTCACCCGCCAGCGCGGCCTTGGCGACCACGCGCTCCCGCGCGTCGCCGGCACGGTCGCGCAACATGTATTCGCCCGATTCACGAATGATGATTTCGAGCGGCTGCGCAGGCGTCTGCGCGGTCTTGCCGACGCTCGGCAGATCGACCTGGCCCGGATTGATGAACGGTGCGGTGACCATGAAGATGACCAGCAACACCAGCATGACGTCGATCATCGGCACGACGTTGATCTGGGACATCTGCTTGCGGGAGCGTGCCATCTCAGCGCCTACTTGGTCGTGCTCTGGCGCTGCAGGATGTTCGAGAACTCTTCCATGAAGCTCTCCATGCGGTTGGCGAGGCGGTCGATGTCATGGGTATAGCGGTTGTAGCCGATCACCGCGGGAATGGCCGCGAACAGGCCCATGGCCGTGGCGATCAAGGCTTCGGCGATGCCTGGCGCGACCTGCGCCAGCGTGGCCTGGGCGACGCTCGACAAGCCCATGAAGGCGATCATGATGCCCCACACGGTGCCGAACAGGCCGACATAGGGCGATACCGACCCGACGGTGGCAAGGAACGACAGGTGTGCCTCGAGGCCGTCGAGTTCGCGCTGGAAGGTGGCGCGCATGGCGCGACGGGTGCCATCCATGACGACGTTGACGTTCTGCGCGGCCTGCCGTCGCAGCTTCATGAATTCACGAAAGCCGGCCTCGAAGATGCGTGCCATTTCGCCGGCGCTGTCGCGCTCGGCGGCAACGCGCTGGTACATCGCATTGATGTCGCCCCCGCCCCAGAATTCACGCTCGAAGCTGTCGGTGAGGCGCTGCGCGCGTTTCAGCGCGAACAGCTTGATGAAGATGAACCACCACGACATCAGCGAGGCGACCAGCAACAGCGCCATGACGAGTTGCACCGGCACCGATGCGTGCAGGATGAGGTTGAGCAGAGAGATATCCTGATCGAGTACTGGGTTCACGTCGCGCGGGCCAGAGCCTGAAGAATGGGCTCGGGTATTCTAGCGGGTTTGAAGGCTGCGGCGTCGACGCAGGCAAGCTTCACCAACGCCGACGCCAACCGGGTCGATCCCCGCGAAACGCCTTGTGTGACAACGATACTGGCCCGTTCCGCGCGGATTGGCTCGACCGAAACCGCGAGCTCGTTGTTGAAACGTGCCGGGGCAAGATAGTCAATTTCTACCCGGCGCACCACGAATATCACACCGGCACCCTCGCGCAGCGCATCCTGCTCGAAGCCGTGCGCGCGCAGCCATTCGCTGCGCGCACGCTCCATGAACTTCAGGTAGTTGGCGTAATACACCACGCCGCCGGCGTCGGTATCCTCCCAGTACACGCGCACCGGCCAGACGAAGGCCATCAGAACAGGTCGGCGTTGGGGGTCGCCGACGGGGGCACGAGGCCGAGATGGCGATAGGCGAGCGGCGTCGCGATGCGCCCGCGCGGCGTGCGCTGCAGGTAGCCCTGCTGGATGAGATAGGGTTCCAGCACATCCTCGATGGTGTCGCGTTCCTCGCCGATGGCCGCCGCGAGATTGTCCAGCCCGACCGGTCCACCCATGAACTTTTCGACCACCGCCGAAAGAAGTTTTCTGTCCATCACGTCGAGGCCGGCACGATCGACGTCGAGCATCAACAGGGCGGCGTCGGCCACCGCGCCGCTGGCGTGGCCGCTCGCCCTGACTTCGGCGTAGTCGCGCACCCGGCGCAGCAGGCGATTGGCGATACGCGGGGTGCCGCGCGAGCGCCGTGCGATTTCCAGTGCTCCGGCCGCGTCGAGGTTCATCTGCAGAAGCCGCGCCGAGCGATGCACGATGGTGCCGAGTTCCTCCGCCGTATAGAACTCCAGGCGCGTGGTGATGCCGAAGCGGTCGCGCAGCGGGTTGGTGAGCATGCCCGCACGCGTGGTGGCACCGACCAGGGTGAACGGCGGCAGATCGAGCTTGACCGAGCGCGCCGCCGGGCCTTCGCCGATCATGATGTCGATCTGGAAATCCTCCAGCGCCGGATACAGCACTTCCTCGACCACCGGCGAGAGACGATGGATCTCGTCGATGAACAGGACGTCGTGTGGCTCCAGATTGGTGAGCAGCGCGGCGAGGTCGCCGGCGCGCTCCAGCACCGGGCCGGACGTCTGGCGCAGGCTGACGCCCATCTCGCGCGCGATGATGTGCGCGAGCGTGGTCTTGCCAAGACCGGGCGGGCCGAACAGCAGCACGTGGTCGAGCGCCTCGCCGCGTTTTTTTGCCGCGTGGATGAATATCTCCAGCTGCTCGCGCGCCCTGGCCTGGCCGACGTATTCGGCAAGCGTGCGCGGCCGCAGGGCGCGTTCGATCTGCTCTTCCTGCGGATCGGCAGGGGCGGGCGCGATGAGGCGGTCGGTTTCGATCATGGCGACGACGGAATTCGGGCCGGGCGATCCTGGCAGCGGCGGCCGGACGCCCCCGGCAGGTGAAGATCATCGAAGAGCATTGCGTCAATATCCCTGCGGCCTTGGCGGAGCGAATGAGCGATCGGCCGCCGTTTGCTGGATGATTCTACTCTGCGCTGGCGCGGATCGAACGCAGGCGCAGCGGGCCCGGCGGCAACCACTCGGCAAGCCTCCGGCATCCGCCTGCCGCTTCCGCGGCACCGGATCGATCGGCGCCACCGAATCCGGTGCCGGCGCTGCGTGTGGCACGCAGCGGCCCGACGACACCGGCGGGCGCCCTCGCATTGCCCCGTCAGCCCTTCGACAGTCCGCGCAGCGCCTGGCGAATCGCCTCGCCCACGGGCAGGTCAGGCGGCAGCTGGCGCAGCGCCTCGGTGGTTTCGCGTTCGTTGTAGCCCAGCGCGAGCAGCGCCTGCCGCACGTCGTCGGACACGCCCGCCGGCACGGTGCCGGCGATCGCACCGGCGAACACCGGCTTGCCCTTCAGCTCCAGCAGCAGGCGTTCGGCGGTCTTCTTGCCGATGCCGGGAATCTTCACGATGCGCCCGGCCTCCTGCGCCGCAATCGCCGCCGAGAGATCGTTGACCGACAGGCCGGAGAGCACCGCCAGCGCGGTCTTGGCGCCGATGCCGGAGACCTTCAGCAGTTCGCGGAACGCCGCGCGCTCGATTTCGCTGCCGAAACCGTACAGCAGGTGCGCATCTTCGCGTACCGCCAGGTGGGTGAGCAGGCCGACCTGCTCGCCGATGCCAGGCAGGTTGTAGAAGGTGCTCATCGGAACGTCGATCTCATAGCCGACGCCGCCGACGTCGACCAGCACCTGCGGCGGGTGCTTGGCGGCGAGCGTGCCCACGATGCGCCCGATCACAGGGCGCGTGCCTTCTCGATGGCGCGTCCGGCCACAGGCCGCATCCTTGGTTTGGGTGCGTACCCATACGACCTATCTATCACCTGCCCTCCCTCGTGCTCATACCAGGCGCCCGCCTTTCACACGCAAGCCGGCTGTGGATTGCGTCCCCAATCGGCTGCCATGCGCATGCGCGATCGCGCAGGCGAGCGCATCGGCGGCGTCCGCCCCGGGCGCCGCGGGCAGCGCGAGCAGGCGCTTGACCATCTCCTGCACCTGCTCCTTCGCCGCCTTGCCGTGTCCCACCACCGCCTGCTTGATTTGCAGCGCGGTGTATTCGGCGACGAAGAGTTCGTTCGACACCGCGGCACAGATCGCCGCGCCGCGCGCCTGTCCCAGCAGCAGCGTCGACTGCGGGTTGACGTTGACGAACACGATTTCCACGGCGCAGGTATCGGGCCGGTAGCTCGCGATGACCTCGTTGAGGCCGGCGAACAGGACACCCAGCCGCGTGGGCAGTTCGCCCTCGCCACTCCGGACCACACCGCTCGCGACGTAGCTGAGCTGCTGGCCCGTCTGCTCGATGACGCCGAATCCGGTCAGGCGCAGGCCGGGATCGATGCCGAGAATGCGCGTGGCATGGAGCGTGCGGCGCGAGGCGGGGGAAGGCGGGGTGGACATCGCCGTTTGCCTTGCGGCCGGTCCTCTCACTCCGCCAACACCGCGTTGGTGTAGACCTCCTGCACGTCGTCGAGGCTTTCCAGCGCGTCGAGGATTTTCTGCATTTTCACTGCCTCGTCGCCGATGAGCTCGGTTTCCGCCTCGGGACGCATGGTGATCTCGGCCATTGCCGGCGTGAAGCCGGCCCGTTCCAGCGCCTCCTTCACCGCTTCGAAGATCCTTGCGTCGGGAGGCGTCAGCACCTCGATCGAACCGTCGTCGTTCGTGATGACGTCATCGGCGCCGGCGTCGAGCACGGCCTCCATTACCGCCTCCTCCGAACTGCCGGGTTCCAGCACGATCTGGCCGACGTGCCTGAACTGGAAGGCCACGCAGCCGTCGGTACCCATGTTGCCGCCGTGCTTGGTGAAAGCGTGGCGCACGTCGGCGACGGTACGCGTCCTGTTGTCGGTGAGGCAGTCGACCATCACCGCGACGCCGCCGATTCCGTAGCCCTCGTAGCGCACTTCGTCATAGTTCACCCCTTCCAGCTGGCCCGCGCCGCGCTTGATCGCGTTCTCGATGTTGTCCTTGGGCATCGACTCGGCCTTGGCCTTGTCGACCGCCAGGCGCAGCCTGGGATTCATCGCCGGATCGCTGCCTCCCATCTTGGCAGCGACGGTGATTTCCTTGATAAGCTTGGTGAATATCTTGCCCCGCTTGGCGTCCTGGCGACCCTTGCGGTGCTGGATGTTGGCCCATTTCGAATGCCCTGCCATAACACTTCCAACGCAAAGAAAAGAACACAATGCGTGAGTTTAGCACCTGGACCCCGGGTCTCCCGCTTCCCACCCGGCGGCAGTCGCGGCGAGCCGTCCACAGGACACTCCGCAGCGCTCTCCGGAGGCGCTGAAAATGCCCGCGAGCGCATATCGGGACACCGCCCTCCATCTCGGCATCGATCTCGGCGGCACCAAGGTCGAGCTCGTCGCCCTCGATGCGGCCGGGCGGGAATTATTGCGCCGGCGCACGCCGACTCCGCGGGACGACTACCTCGGGACCGTGGCGACGGTCGCTGCGCTGGTCCACGCGGCGGAAGTCGGCCTGGGCCGCCAGGGCACGATCGGTGTCGGCACGCCGGGCGCGATATCGGCCGCCACCGGACGCATGAAGAACTGCAATTCGACCTGGCTCAATGGCCGCCCGCTGAAGGAAGATCTCGAACGTGCGCTCAACCGTGAAATCCGCCTGGCCAACGACGCCGACTGCTTCGCGCTGTCGGAAGCGAGCGACGGCTCGGCTGCGGGAGCAGATACGGTGTTCGGCGTCATCCTCGGCACCGGTGTCGGCGGCGGCGTGGTCGTGCGGGGACGGCTCCTGCGCGGCGCCAACGCCATCGCCGGCGAGTGGGGGCACTCGCCCCTGCCCTATTTCCAGTTCGCCCACGCCCGCGCCGATCGCGACGGTACCGGCCAGCACCCCGCGACCGGCGAAGCCATCCTGCATCCATGGCCGAGCCCCCGCGAGATCGGGATGGCGCCGACATGCTACTGCGGCAAGCGCGGCTGCATCGAAACCTGGCTCGCCGGCCCCGCGTTTGCCGCCGACCACGTGCGCTACGGCGGCGAGGACCTGCCGGCGCACGAAATCGCCCAGCTCGCGGCGGCGGGCTACGGCCCGTGCAGCGCCACGCTGGCGCGCTACGAGGAGCGATTGGCACGTGCGCTCGCCGGCGTCATCAACCTCATCGACCCCGACGTCATCGTGCTCGGTGGCGGAATGTCCAACGTCACTCGCCTTTACGACACCGTGCCGCGGCTGTGGCCGCGCTATGTCTTCTCCGACCGCGTCGACACGAAACTGGTACCGCCGCGGCACGGCGACTCCAGCGGCGTGCGCGGCGCGGCATGGCTGTGGAAGTCCTGAACGGCGAATCGCTACAATCCGTGCTGTCTTGCAGATTCCACTTCGAGGGCCACGGGGATTCACCATGGCCACCGTCCCCTCCCGCGCCCTCTCGCGAGCGGGAGGGGACGCAAGGCTTCGCTTCGCGAGTTTCAGGTTGATGCGTACTTGGGAGTCATGATGACCGAACCGCTGCTGATCGCCAAAAATGCGGCTACCGAACTCTTTCTGCTGCCGCAGATGGCCAACCGCCACGGCCTCGTCACCGGCGCCACCGGTACCGGCAAGACGGTCACGCTGCAGACGCTGGCGGAACACTTTTCCGCCATCGGCGTGCCATGCTTCATGTCGGATGTGAAGGGTGACCTCTCCGGCATTTCACAAGCCGGCGGCGGCAACGCCAAGGTGGCGGAGCGCGTCGAAATGCTGAAGCTCGAAGGCTTCGCGCACCAGGACCATCCGGTCACCCTGTGGGATCCGTTTGGCGAGGCCGGCCATCCGGTGCGCGCCACGGTGTCGGACATGGGGCCGCTGCTGCTCTCGCGCATGCTCGATCTCAACGAGACCCAGAGCGGCGTACTCAGCCTGGTTTTCAAGGTGGCCGACGACAACGGCCTCCTGCTGCTCGATCTCAAGGACCTGCGCGCGATGCTCGCCTACGTCGGCGAGAACGCCAAGCAGTTCACCACCGAGTACGGCAACGTCTCGGCAGCCTCGATCGGCGCGATCCAACGCAGCCTGCTGGCGCTTGAATCACAGGGCGGCGAGCGGATCTTCGGCGAGCCGATGCTCGATGTCGACGACCTGCTGCAGACCGACGGCGGGCGCGGCGTCGTCAACATTCTCGCGGCCGACCGCCTGATGCAGGCGCCGAAAATGTACGCCACGCTGCTGCTGTGGCTGCTGGCCGAGCTGTTCGAGAATCTGCCGGAGGTCGGCGATCTCGACAAGCCCAAGCTGGTGTTCTTCTTCGACGAGGCACATCTGCTGTTCAACGGCGCGCCCGCCGCGCTGGTGGAAAAGATCGAGCAGGTGGTGCGGCTGATCCGCTCCAAGGGCGTGGGCGTCTATTTCGTCACGCAGAACCCGGCCGACGTCCCGGACAAGGTGCTCTCCCAGCTCGGCAACCGTGTGCAGCATGCGCTGCGCGCCTTCTCGCCGCGCGACCAGAAGGCGGTGAAGGCGGCCGCCGAAACGATGCGCGACAACCCCGCGCTCGATGAAGCCGCGGCGATCACCGAACTCGGCGTGGGCGAGGCGCTGGTGTCCTTCCTTGACGCCAAGGGCCGTCCCTGCGTGGTGGAGCGCGCCTTCATCGTGCCGCCGCAAGGACAGATCGGCCCGATCACCGACGCGCAGCGCCGCCGGCTGATCCAGACCTCGCTGGTCGCCGGCGTGTACGACACGGCCGTCGACCGCGAGTCGGCCTATGAAATTCTCAAGGCCCGCGCCGAGGCGGCCGCGCAGGCGGCGGCTGCAGCCGAACAGGCGAAACAGCAGGCCAAGGCGACGCCCAGCGGCGGCATCCTGGGGGATATTCTCGGTGGGCGCGGCGGGCGCCGCGAGGGCGCGGTCGAAGCGATGGCGAAATCAGCCGCGCGTTCGATCGGCAGCCAGATCGGCCGCGCCATTACGCGCGGCGTGCTGGGGAGCATTTTCGGCGGCAAACGCTGACGCAGCGCAACACGCCGCGCGACGCCCGGTACGCCTGCGGAGCGGTGCCCTCGCGCCCATCACACGCCCATCGGCCCGAGGGGGCCGTCTACACCGCAAAGAGCCGAGCGAGTTCGGCGCCCGGATCGGCGGCGCGCATGAACGCCTCGCCGACGAGGAAGGCATTGACGCCGTGGCTGCGCATGCGCGCGACATCGGCGGGGGCGAGAATGCCGGACTCGGTGACGACGACGCGCTCGCTGCCGATCCGCGGCAGCAGATCGAGGGTGGTGTCGAGGCTGACGTCGAAGGTACGCAGATTGCGGTTGTTGATGCCCATCAACGGCGTCTTCAGCGTGAGCGCGGCGTCGAGTTCCGCCGCGTCGTGCGACTCCACCAGCACCGCCATGCCCAGTTCCATCGCCAGCGCTTCCAGGTCCCGCATCGGCTGCCGTTCAAGCGCGGCGACGATGAGCAGAATGCAGTCCGCGCCCATCGCGCGCGCCTCGTACACCTGATACGGATCGACGATGAAATCCTTGCGCAGCACCGGCAGGCCGCAGGCGGCGCGCGCCTCGACGAGACAGCCGGCACCGCCCTGGAAATACTGCGCGTCGGTCAGCACCGAGAGGCAGGCGGCGCCGCCCCTCTCGTAGCTCGCCGCGATTTCGCCGGGTCGGAAATCGGCGCGGATGACCCCTTTCGACGGGCTGGCCTTCTTGATTTCCGCGATCACCGCAGGCCGGCCGGCGTCGAGTTTCGCACGCACGGCGCCGACGAAGTCACGCGGCGCGGGCGCCGCCTCGGCCTGCGCGCGCACCTCGGCAAGCGGCGTCAGGGTCCGTGCGGCGTCGATTTCCGCGCGCTTGGTGACCAGGATTCGTTCGAGGATGTCGCGCATCGCCGCTTCACGCAAAACCGCGCGTGCAGGCCACGAAAGCCTCGAGCTTGGCGCGTGCCGCCCCCGAGGCCAGCACTTCGCGCGCGCGCGCGATGCCGTCGCCGATATCCGACGCCATGTTCGCGGTGTAGAGCGCGACCCCGGCGTTCAGGGCGACGATCTCGCGCGCCGGACCGGGCTGGTTGTCGAGCGCATCGAGCAGCATGGCCTTCGATTCCCCGGCATCGTCCACGCGCAGGTTGCGGCTGGACATCATGGCCAGGCCGAAATCCTCGGGATGGATCGTGTATTCGTGCACTTCGCCGTCCCTGAGCTCACCGACCGACGTGGCGGCGCCGAGCGAGACTTCATCCATGCCGTCCTGGCCGTGCACCACCAGCACGTGGCTTGCGCCCAGGCGCTGCATCACGCGCACCTGGATGCCCACCAGATCGGGGTGGAACACGCCCATGAGCGTATTCGGCGCAGCGGCCGGATTGGTCAGCGGGCCGAGGATGTTGAAGATGGTGCGTACGCCGAGTTCCTTGCGCACCGGCGCCACGTTCTTCATCGCGATGTGGTGGTTGGGCGCGAACATGAAGCCGATGCCGGTGGCCTCGATGCACTCGGCCACCTGTTCGGGCCGGAGCGCGATATTCGCGCCCAGCGCCTCCAGCACGTCGGCGCTGCCCGACGAGGAGGACACGCTGCGGCCGCCGTGCTTGGCGACGCGCGCGCCGGCCGCCGCGGCGACGAAGAGCGTGGCGGTGGAAATGTTGAACGTGTGCGCACCGTCGCCGCCGGTGCCGACCACGTCGAGGAAATTGTCGTTGGGCGGCGGCACCCTGACCGGAATCGCCAGCTCGCGCATCACCGTCGCGGCGGCGGCGATCTCGCCGACGGTTTCCTTCTTGGTGCGCAGGCCGGTGAGGATCGCGGCGGTCATCACGGGCGAGATCTCGCCCGCCATGATCCGGCGCATCAGCGCGACCATTTCGTCGAAGAAGATCTCGCGATGCTCGATGGTGCGCCTGAGCGCTTCCTGCGGGGTGATGGACATGACGGAATCTGCGCGGGCGGCGAGGATGTGGGTGCCGGACACTGAAAATCGAAGCCGTGATTATCGCATGAAGCGTGCAGCACGCCGCCGCTCAGCGCGCCGCGGACTGCGCGAGGAAATTACGCAGCAAGGCGTGGCCGTGTTCGCTGAGGATGGATTCGGGGTGGAACTGCACGCCTTCCACCGCCTGCGTCCTGTGGCGCACGCCCATGATCTCGCCGTCGTCGGTCCAGGCGGTGATTTCCAGGCAGTCGGGCAGGCTCTCGCGTTCGATCACCAGCGAATGGTAGCGGGTGGCACGGAAGGGATCCGGCAATCCCTTGAACACGCCGGTGCCGAGGTGATGGATCATCGACGTCTTGCCGTGCATCAGCGCCTTCGCGCGCACGATCCTGCCGCCGAAGGCCTGGCCGATGCTCTGGTGCCCCAGGCACACGCCGAGGATGGGGATCCTGCCGGCGAATTCCCGGATCAGCGGTACCGACACGCCCGCCTCGCTGGGTGTGCACGGTCCCGGCGAGACGACGATGTGGTCGGGTTTCAGCGCCGCGATGGCGGCGAGGTCGATCTCGTCGTTGCGCACCACCTCGACGTCCTCGCCGAGCTCGCCCAGATACTGCACCAGGTTGTAGGTGAAGCTGTCGTAGTTGTCGATCATCAGCAGCATGGCAATCCCTTCGGCACGCCGGCACGCCGAAGGCTTCGGGTGCGGCGCCGCAAACGTGAAATTATCCTGGAAACGGCTCCACAACCCAAAAAAAAAGCGCCCGCAGGCGCTTCAAGGCAGGAGCCTCAAGGAGCAGCAAGGAGTCACTTCAGCTTGTGGACACCCATAAGCTTCAGCACGTATTTTTCGTAAAGCGGCTCGGTGGTGCCGGCCTTCATCTTGCGCATGAAATATTTTTCGAAGGCGACCTTGGCCAGGTGCACCCACTTGCCTTCCTTGAACCAGTTGACGTTGCGCGGCGGAATCTGCGGCAGGGCGACGAAAGCGGCGCCGGAGTCACCGAAATCGGCGAGGCAGATGGCGTTCCAGGTGGCTTTTTCATCCGGCTCGCGGCCGTCGATGAGCGCGCGGATATTGTGCGCGGTAGCGGTGACCATGGATTCGATCATGTAGCCGGTCTTCGGCGTACCGGTGGGCACCGGAGTCGCCTCCACCGGCGGAATCGCGACGCACACGCCGACGGCGAACACGTTCGGGTACCGGGGGTTGCGCTGGTAGGGATCGATGGCGATGAAGCCGCGCGGGTTGGCGAGGCCCTCGATGCCGAACACCGCGTCGATGCCCTTGAAGGCGGGCAGCATCATCGAGTAGGCGAACGGCAGCTCGTGCTCCTGGATGACCGCGCCTTTCTCGTCGTGCTCGGCGACGAACATCCTGCCTTCCTCGACCTTGGTGACCTTGGCGTTGCAGATCCACTTGATGTGGCGCTGGCGCATGGCCGATTCGAGCATGCCCTTGGAGTCGCCCACGCCGCCCAGGCCGAGATGGCCGATGTAGGGCTCGGAGGTGACGAAGGTCATCGGCACCTGGCTGCGCAGCTTGCGGCGGCGCAGGTCGGTATCCATGATCATGGCGAACTCGTATGCGGGACCGAAGCAGGATGCGCCCTGCACCGCGCCGACGACGATGGGGCCGGGCTTCCCGACGAAATCGTCCCATGCCTTGCCCGCCGAGACGGCATGATCGACGTGGCAGATCGATTGCGTATGCGCCGCCGGCCCGAGGCCGGGCACTTCGTCGAAGGCAAGTTTCGGACCGGTGGCGACGACGAGATAGTCATAGTCGACGGTGCGGCCGTCGGTCAGCTCGATCTGGTTCTTTTCCGGGTGCACGCGCGCCGCGCCCACCGGGATGAAGTCGATGTTCTTTTTCCTCAGGCGGGGCCCGACTTCCAGCGTGATGTCGTCGCGTGTGCGCCAGTTCACCGCCACCCAGGGATTCGACGGCGTGAACTGGAAATACGAGAAGTTTGAAACGACGGTGACCTTGTCTTCCGCACGCGCCGATTCGCGCATTTCGTAGGCCATCGTCATGCCGCCCACGCCCGCTCCGAGAATCACGATGTGTGCCATTGCCTGTCCTTGGTTGAGTGAATGACGGCCAGAGCCACGCAAAACGCATGCCAACTCATATGCCGCCCCTCACATCGGGCTTTTCGCTGCGTCCCGAACATATCCCGGGGACCGCGACCAGTCGCCCCGGCTTCCGCCGGCGTCGCATGAACACTGCCTTTGCGCCCTTTGCGGCCCGTGCCTGCCGGGTGCGGCTCCAACACCACCGGCGGCGCACCCCACTGCGCGGCGCAGGATCATTTGACGTGACCGATGCGTCATGACAAAGTTCCCCTCCCGTCATGACAGCCATGCTGCACGGTCTTTATGGATATCGCACTTCAGAGCCTGATCGACACCCATCAACAGCCCTTCGTGGTGATCGATCGCGACTACCGCATCGTCGCGGCGAACCGGCGCTACTGCACCGCGCACGGTCTCGCGCCGGCCGACGTCGTCGGCAAGACCTGTCATGCCGTGTCCCATCGCTCGGATCGGCCCTGCCACGAAAACGGCGAGGATTGTCCCCACCTGGCGCTGTTCGGCCGCGGCGAGGCGGTCGAAGTGCTGCACATCCATTTTCACGACGACAAGCCGGAGCGCACCCGCATCCGCGGCCATCGGCTGGAGGGCGCGTCCGGCGAGCTCTATCTCGGCGAACAGCTGTTTCCGCTCGAAGCCGAAGCATGCAAGGATTGCGACACGCTGCAGATGATCGGCCGCTCCCCCGCCTTCCTCGCCTGCGTCGATCACCTGGCACGCGTGGCGGAACGCGAGGCGGCGGTCCTGCTCTACGGTGAAAGCGGCGTCGGCAAGGAACTCGCGGCGCGCTTCATCCATGCGCGCTCGAACCGTTCCGGCGCGTCGTTCATCGTCATCAACTGCGCCGCGGTGCCGGAAAGCCTCTTCGAAAGCGAACTGTTCGGCCACGAGCGCGGCGCGTTTTCCGGCAGCAGCGGATTGAAGAAGGGCCTGTTCGAACTCGCCGACGGCGGCACGCTGTTCCTCGACGAGGTGGGCGAGATTCCGCTGAGCCTGCAGGCCAAGCTGCTGCGCGTGCTCGAAACCGGGGAGTTTCGTCGCGTCGGCGGCACGCAGACGCTGAGTGCCGACGTCCGCGTGGTGTCCGCCACCAACCGCGAGCTGCCCGACGAGATCGACGCACGGCGCTTCCGCCTCGATCTGTATTACCGCCTGGCGGGCATCGTCGTCACCCTGCCGCCGCTGCGCGACCGCCGCGCCGACCTGCCGGAACTGACGGCTTTCCTGCTGCGCCGGCTGAGCGGCGGCGACGCCGCCCACCAGCTCGATCCCGGGGCCCTCGCCGCGCTCGCGGGCTACGATTTTCCGGGCAACGTACGCGAGTTGCGCAACCTTCTGCAGCAGGCGACGCTGAATTGCCGCGACGGCATCATCCGCGCCCGGGATCTCAGGCTGCCCGCGTCTTCGGGCGCGCCGGCGTATGCGCCGCCGGCGGCGAATGCGGCCCGGCCGCTGCACGAAGTGGAACGCGCGCACATCCAGTCCCTGCTCGCGCACCACCAGGGCCATCGCGCGCGCGTCGCCGCGGCACTCGGCATTACCGAGCGCACGCTTTATCGCAAGCTGAAACGGCACGGACTGGGATGACCCGTGCAGCGCGGGCGGTGCGCGGCGAGGACGGCGTGCCGGACTCATTTGCCTCGCGGGTCGTGCGCTGGCACTCGCAGCATGGGCGGCACGACCTGCCGTGGCAAGGCGACGGCGATGCCTACCGCGTGTGGCTGTCGGAAATCATGCTGCAGCAGACGCAGGTCGCGACGGTGATCCCGTATTTCACCCGTTTCATCGCGCGCTTTCCCGACGTATGCGCCCTGGCAGCCGCCGGCGAGGACGCGGTACTGGCGCTGTGGAGCGGATTGGGATACTACAGCCGCGCACGCAACCTTCACGCCGCGGCGCGTGTCGTGGCGGCCCGGCACGGTGGATGCTTTCCCGCCACCCAGCAGGAACTGGCGGCCCTGCCAGGCATCGGCCGTTCGACGGCGGCGGCGATCGCGGCACTGGCGTTCGGTCGCCGCTGCGCGATCCTGGACGGCAACGTCAAGCGCGTGCTGGCGCGGCACGCCGCCATCGAAGGCTGGCCGGGCACGCGCGCGGTCGAGGCGGCATTGTGGCAGCTTGCCGAGGCGCGCGTGCCGCTGCGCGACGTCCGCGCCTATACCCAGGGATTGATGGACCTTGGCGCGCTGGTGTGCACGCGCCAGCGGCCCCGCTGCGACAGCTGCCCGCTCCGCGCGGATTGCCTGGCGCACGCGACCGGCCGTACCGCGGAACTCCCGGCGCCGCGCCCACGCCGGGTGCTGCCGGAGAAATCGGTGCGCATGCTGCTGTTGCGCGACCACGGCACCCTGCTGCTGGAGAAGCGTCCGCCCCGCGGCATATGGGGCGGGCTGTGGAGCCTGCCCGAACTCGATCCGGGCGTCGACGCGAGCATGCATTGCCGCATCCGTTACGGTTTCGAAGTCCGCGCACTGCGCGCCCTGCCCGCGTTCAGCCACGCCTTCACCCACTTCAGGCTGAACATCCAGCCCCTGGAGCTCCGCATCGCGGCCCGCGGCACGCCACCCGCGGGGCAGGTCTGGCTCACCCCGAAGGACGCGCTCGATGCCGCGCTGCCGGCACCCGTGCGCACCCTGCTCGCTGGCCTGGACGGCGCCTGAAGGCGTCGCTGGCGCATCCGCGAAGAAGTGCTATACAAGAGAACCTATAGCGTCTTGCAAGGGGAACGTGATGGATGCACCCTTCACCATGCCCAGCGCGGCCGTCTTCGATGCGGACGGCTTCCTGCTCGACCCCGCGACGTGGAGCGAGGGCCTGGCGGAGCGGATCGCGCAGAACGACGGCATCGGCGCGTTGAGCGAATTGCAGATGGCCCTGCTGCACGCGCTGCGGGGCGAATACCTGCGGCACGGCAGCGTCACCGCGCTCAGCCACGTCTGCCACCTGACCGGCCAGAGCGCGAACTGCATGCAGCACCTGTTTCCCGGTCCACGCGAAGCCTGGCGTGTGGCCGGCCTGCCCAATCCCGGAGAGGAAGCCCGCGCCTATCTGTTCTGAGCGCGCCACGCCACTTCCGGAGCCGGCGGCCCGCTCTTGCCGTGCCGTCTCTCGCCAGCTTCGTCCGTGGATGCGACAATCCAGAAATGGATGTCCTCGCGAACGAACCCGTCGTCTGCCTGCTGCACGAACCGATCGTCGGCGCCGTCGGCCTGCCCGCCGACCGCCCCTTCGTCAGCATCAAGGGCGACCCCAGCCTGCGCGAGACCGTTCCGCTGCGTCCGCGCCATCCGTCGCGCCTCGACCAGATCGCCGGCACCGTACTGGAAACCTGCGCGGCATTGCTGCGCGACACCGGTGTCTATGCGATCTACGTCGGTTTCAACAGTTCGGAAGTGCGCACCGAGTCCATCTTCAATCCCTTCGCCTACGAAGTGCACGATGCGGAGGATCTGGTGAAGCCGGGCTACACGGCGCGCCACTTCGTCAGTGTTCCCTACGAGGAAAAGATGCGCACCATCGCCTGGGTACGCGCGATGATCCAGACCGGTCCGCTGCGCGCGTACCTGCCCGCGCACTGGCAGAAGCTCATGGATGGCGAACGCAACGCATGGCAACCGCTCGCGGTGGAACGCATCGACGAGATCGTGCGAAGCTTCGACGCGCTGCGCGGCATCGAGGGCTATTACCTGCGCAATGCGGCGATTTCGCTGTCCGAGGGCATCGTGCGTGCCTCGTACAACTGCGATGGCACCTATATCGTGCGCGCGGACTATTTTCCGGAATTCGTGCGCATCAATACGCCCTGAAGCCGCACGGACCCCATCGCGGCAAGCGCCGGCGCCGTATCCAGGTTGAATTCAGTCCAGTGGCGAGTCGACGTAGGCGCGCCCCCGCGGACAACCCGAGTTGTAGTGGCGCATGCCGGCATGGGCGATGGGCAGGGGCCTGCCCGGCGCACCGGTCAGCGGACTGCGTTCGAACACCACGCGCACCTCGCGCAGCATCGGCCGCCGCTTCGCCGGATCGGGCGTGCGTGGCGTGCGGCAGTCGAAACCGACCGCATCCCGCAGTACCGGGTCGCGGCGGGCCAGCGCCGCGCGCAGCGTCGCCAGTTCGACCTCGCGCCCTGCGTGGCGCGCCAGTTCGGGACCGAGCGCGCGGTTGACGCGCTCGGTGAGCGCCGCGGCCGCGGCGAAGTAGTCGGCTTCGGGCAAACCGGCGCAACGGCCGTGCTTGGCCCACTGGTAGCGATCGAGGCAATCCGCCGTCGCCGGCATCACACGGGCCAGCCGAACGCGCGCCTGCGTCGGCAGATGCACCGCCGGCATGCGACAGAAGGCGCCTCGTCTCTCGCCGCCGCACCACTGCGGATGGCGCTGGTCGCGCCGGTTCGGCCACAGGCCGTGCAGGGTCAGCGGCGTCGCCTTGAACGCCGCATCCGACAGTCCGCGGCATTGCGCATCATTGCGCTTCTGCTGCGGATCGTCCTCACAGAATGCGGGCGCCACGGCCAGCGCCAGCAGGTAGTGGTCGAAACGCGCCGGGTCCGCCGCCTCGACAAGCGGCGCGACCAGCAGGGCGAGCGCGAATCCGATTGCGTTCACCGTCCTGCGTCCGTTCACCGCGACACCCGGGGAGGTCCATGGACTTTCATGGCGACGCGGCTTACGGGGCGGCAGGCGCGGGTGCGCCGTGGCCGGCGACGTCCAGGTTCAGCCTGCTGGGGACGAGCTGGTCCTTGGGCGGTTGCTCGACCGGTGCCGCGATGCCGACGCGCGCCGCGTCGAGGCCAAGCGCAACCAGCGCGTCACGCATTGCGGCACCACGTGCCTCGGCGAGCTCGACGAGCGCGGCATCGGGAATTTCCGTTTTGCGTGTCAGGCGCTCGAGGAGCTCCGCATGGACGGCGGACGCCGGTCCCTCGTCACGGGTCTTGAACTGGCGCCCGAGGCGCTCGATGAACCGGCTTTCCAGCAGGCGCCCGGCGGCACCGGCGTCCTCGGATCGGAAGCGCGCGCGCAGCGCCTGGTAATCCTCCTTGCCGGCCAGTGCGATGTAGCGATCCTCGAGCCAAGTCTGCACCTTGTAGTTATTGACGTCCACCGGCCCGGGCGCTTCGCCGGCGGCGAGCTTGACGCCCGCCGCCGCGGCCGCCTCGCGGCGTATCGCCTGTTCCTGCAGGGCACGACGGTCGGCGTCGACGTCATAGCCGGGCGCGAGCGTGAGCGCCAGCGCGGGGCGCTTGGCCAGTGCATCGGCAAGGGTTTTCAGTTTTTCCCGTTCCGGCGGCAACAGTACGCTGTGGCCGGGATCGAAGGCGACCGCCTCGAATTCCTCTCCGCTTCCGCCGAGCAGCTTGCCCAGCGCGCGGAACGGCGCCGTGACGAGCTTGGTGAGCACGTTGACGATGGCCTTCCAGACGATGCGGCCATAACTGAACTGCGGGTCATCGAGGCTGCCCGATACCGGCAGGTCGAGATCGATGACGCCGTTGCTGTCCTCCAGCAGCGCGATGGCGAGATCGAGTGGCAGTTTCATCGCGTCGGGGCTTTCGACGCGCTCGCCGAGCTTGAGCCTGTTGACGATGAACTTGTTCTCACCGGCGAGCTGGCGGTCCTTGATCTTGTATTCCAGGTCGACCGAAAGCCGCCCCGAATCGATGCGGCGCCCGGCGAACTTGCCCGAATACGGCGTCAGCCTGGTCATCTCCAGATTGCGGAAGCCAAGTTCGAGATCGGTGAAATCGGTGGCGCGGAACGGCTGCACGGTGCCGCGCACGCGCGCCGAGCCGTAGTCGTCGACCTTGCCGTCGAGTTCCACCTGGGCGGTGGTGGCCGGGTCCGTCGACAGGCCGGTGATCACGCCGCCGAGTTCGTGCACGTGCGTGCCGAACTGCGGCGTGAGCGACAGGTCGGCGAATTCCGCATTGGCGCCGACGATGCGCAGGCGTTCGACGACGACGGGAAACGTCTCGCCTTCCGCGGCCTTCGCCGCAGGTGCGGCCGCCGGCGCAGGACCATCGGTTGCCGGAGGCTGGCGAAGAATGCGCTGCAGGTTGAGCGTCTTGTCTTCGAAGATGATGACCTTGCCGAACGGATTGGTTGCCGTGATCTCTCCCAGGTGCAGCCGGTCCGGCGACAGGTCGAGCGACAGGCTGCTGGAGGCGAGCTGCTTCCAGCCGAGGAAGGCTTGCGACGTGTCCTCCTCGACGATGGCCAGGTCGTCGACGGCAAAACCTCCGCCGTACCCCAGCTTCATGCCGCTCTTCGCCGGGGAGAATCTCACCCGTCCGTGCGTCGACGCGGCACCCGAGTGCAGCGTCAGGCGCGCGAACCGGTTGACGTAGGGTGCGAACGGTTTCAGCGACAGGCCCGCGAGCGCGACCTGCAGGTCACCGCGCGCGGGATCGGGCGTGACGCGCCCCCGTACGTCGAGACGCCCGCCCTGCTTCACCTGCAGCGCCGCCTTCACATCCAGCGGGCGCGCGAGATCGAGCGACACGTCACGCGTTTCCACGCTGCCACGTTCAACGTCGAGCCGCACCGCGGGTGTCGTGCTGCGGTCCTCCAGCGCCACGGCGGCGTTCTCCAGCGCCAGCCGCGCCAGTGCGAGCTGCCAGGATGGCGCGGCCGCGGCGGGCCGGGCGGGTGTCGATGCCGGTGCCGGCGGCAGCCGCGACGCCAGTATCGCCTGCCAGTTGAGCGGCTGGCCGGGCGTGTGCACCACGCGCGTGCGCAGGCCGGACAGCGTGATGTCGCGCACGCCGACCGTCCGTGCGGAAAGATCGGCTTCGCCGCCTTCGATCCTCATTCGCGCAAGCGTCGCCGCGGGTTCCGCCGCCAGGCCGGATCGCACCGTGAACGGACCGACCCTGCTTTCGATTCCCGAGAGCTTGAGCGGACCTTCACGGTTGGACAGCGCCAGGGCGAGATCCAGTTCGCCGACGTCGACACTGAGCGGATGGCGAAAGCTGCGGTCGACGAACCCTGCTTTCCAATCGTTCAGGCGCAGTTCGGCAACGTCGAACCGGAACGGTGCCGATTCGGATGCCGGCGCGGACGGCGCGTCTGCCGCGGGAGCGGCTGCCGGGAGGGCCCGCTGCCAGTCGATGCCGCCCTGTTCGTCCCGTGCGGCGCGCAGTTCGGCACCGTCGAATGCCAGCCTGGCCACGCGCGCGCTGCGCTCTGCGAGGTCGAAATCGACACCGGCCATTTCTGCCTGCTCCAAACGCATCAGTGGCGTCTCGCCACGCGTCAGCGCAGCCTCGTGCAGCTTCAGCCCGAGATCCCGGAACGTCACCTGGGGACCGGATGGCATGGAGAAATCGAGTCGCGGCACGGTCATTTCCAGGCGCTTCATCGCCACCTGCCCGTCGCCGCCGGTGATACGTCCGGCGAGGCCGTCGAGCGCAAACCGGATGCCGCTCACTACCGCCTGCGGCGCGTCCTTGACGATCGCGGCGTTGTAGCTCCATGCCGCGTTGAGTTCGCCCGCGGTCGGCATCAGCGGCAGTTCGGCCGTCTTGATCACGCGGACGAGGTTGGCGAGGCGCACCCCCTCGAGCTGCACAGTGCCGGAAGACACGACGGGATTCAGGCCGACGTCGCCCTTCCACTTGAGCGTGCCGCCCTGCTCGGGCAACCTGGCCGCGATCAGGTAGTCGCCACGATCCTCCGGCAGGGTGGAAAGTCCGTCGAGTTCCAGGCCAAGCGGCGCGAGTGCGGCCTTGAACGGCTCGCCGGAGCGGTTGGCGTCGGTGTATTCGATATTGCCCCGGTCGATGCGGATGTGGTCGATCAGCAGCCGCGGAATGGTGTCCGAAGGCGGTTTCCTGTCCTCGTTCAGCCTGTCGGTCAGCGCCTTCCAGTTGAGGGTGCCGTCGTCGCGCACTTCCAGCACCACACGCGGCGCATCGAGCCGGATATCGCGGATGCGCCAGGCCCAGCGGAACAGTCCGCCGATGTCGAGATCGACGTAAAGCCGCTCGAAGCTGGCGAGCGGCCTGCCATCGGGCTCGGCGAGCCGGAGATCGTCGATCGTCGCTTCAAGGGTGAATGGATTGAAACGGACCTGCTGCGCGCTCAACCGGCTGGCGAGCCTGTGCTCCCCGATCCACGGCAGCAGCTTCTGCGCCAGTGGATCGACCAGCAGGAAGCCGAACGCGACATAGGCGGCGAACACACCCATGGCAACGAGAAAAGGCAGGCTCAACGCGGCTTTGACGATACGTGCCCACATGCGGCATCTCCCTTTCAAAAATTCTCATTCGCGCAGGACGCGAACGCGCACGCACGCCATCCCTCGGCATTTCCCTTCGCACGCGTCGCGAATCATTCCATATTCTCCATCGCCGCACGGATGGTCCGGTACAGCTCGCGGAAGGCCTTGGGCGGCTTGCCACGTGCCGCCTCGTCGCGCGCGTTGCGGATCAAGTGGCGCAGATGGGTCACGTCGACCTGCGGATACGTGTCGAGGAAGCGCGTCAGGGCGTCATTGCCGGCAATGAGCCTTTCACGCCATTTTTCCGCCTGGTGCAGCTTTGCGGTCTCCACCGCGGATGCGCCGCGAAAGGCATCGAGCTGTGCGCGGATCGGTGCCGGATCGATGGTGCGCATGAGCTTGCCGATGTATTGGCGCTGCCGCCGCAGCGCGCTGTTCTGCGTGATGCGCCGGCACTCGGCCACCGCGGCCCGCAGGTTTTCCGGCAATTCGATGCGCCTGAACTGCGCGTCCGGCAGCTTCACGATTTCGGTGCCCAGGTCCTGCAAGGCCTCGACCTCGCGCTTCTTCCGGCTCTTGCTGGGCGCGTCGTGGACATCGGCGGGGTCGAATTCGGATGCGGCATCGGGGTCGATCAGGCGCACGGCGTGGCTTTCGGTTGCTGTTATCATTCCTATTGTAGATTCAGCCAGGCCAAACCCGTTCCCGCCATCGCCCCGGATTCGCAAAGTCCCATGTCCAGCTCACCCTTCAGCTATACCCGCGACCAGTTCGCCACGCTCGCCCGCATGGTCGTCGACCACGCCCTGCGCCAGGGTGCCAGCGGCGCCGATACCGAGATTTCGGAGAGCGTCGGGCAAACCGTGAGCGTGCGCCAGGGCGAGATCGAGACGATCGAATACAACAAGGACAAGGGTGCCGGCGTCACCGTCTATCTCGGCCAGCGCCGTGGCCACGCATCGACCTCGGACCTGTCGGAGGCGGCGTTGAAAAACACCGTCGACAAGGCGCTGACCATCGCGCGCTACACGGCGGAAGACGAGGCCGCCGGCCTGCCCGACGCCGAGCGGCTGGCGACGCAGCCGCGCGACCTCGACCTGTACCATCCCTGGCCGCTTTCCGTCGAGGAGGCCGCCGTTCGCGCCCAGGCCTGCGAAGCCGCGGCGCTCGCCGTCGACCGGCGCCTCACCAACTCCGAAGGCGCGAGCGTCAATACCCACGCCTCGCATTTCATCCATGCCAACAGTCTGGGTTTTTGCGACGGTTACGCCGGTTCGCGCCACGGCATGTCGGTCGCCGTCATCGGCGAGGACAAGGGCGCCATGCAACGCGACTACTGGTACACCAGCGCACGTGACCCACACGCGCTCGAATCAGCCGAGCGCGTCGGCCGTATCGCCGGAGCGCGCACGGTGCGGCGGCTGAACGGCAGGAAGCTCGATACGCGCACGTGTCCCGTGGTGTTCGAAGCGCCAATCGCCACCAGCCTCATCGGCAACTTCGTCGCCGCGGTATCGGGCGGCAACCTCTATCGAAAATCCTCGTTCCTGCTCGACAGCCTGGGCCGCCAGGTGTTCGCGCCGCTGGTGACGATCCGCGAACTGCCCTTCATCCCGGGCGGAATCGCGAGCGCGCCCTTCGACAACGAGGGAGTCGCCTGCCTCGAACGCGACGTCGTCAGGGACGGCGTGGTGCAAGGCTATTTCCTTTCGAGCTATTCGGCGCGCAAGCTCGGCATGGCGACCACCGGGAATGCGGGGGGCAGCCACAACCTCGTCGTCACGCCCGGCGAACTGGATCTCGACGGTCTGCTGAAACGGATGGATACGGGCCTTTTCGTCACCGAACTGCTCGGCCAGGGCGCCAACATGGTCACCGGCGACTATTCACGTGGCGCCGCCGGCTTCTGGGTGGAGAACGGCGAGATCCGCCATCCAGTCGAGGAAATCACCATCGCCGGCAATCTCTCGGACATGTTCCGCGGCATCGTCGCGATCGGCCGCGACGTCGAGCGCCGCGGCTCAAAGCAGGTCGGCTCGATCCTCATCGACCACATGACGGTTGCCGGCAATTGAATGACGACGGTGCGGCGCGTCTTTCTTGCGCTCCTTGCCGTCGTTCTTCTCGCCGCGTGCGGCCGTGCACCGGCGCTGGCGAAACTCGCACCACAGGACGTCATCGTCGCCTTCGGCGACAGCCTCACCCACGGCACCGGCGCCACCGCGGAGACCGCATATCCCGCGGTGCTCGCCACGCTCATCGGACGCACGGTGATCAACGCCGGCGTACCCGGCGACACCACGGCCTCGGGGCTCGTACGCCTGCCCGGCGTGCTGGCCGAATATCGGCCGCGCCTGGTGCTGCTGTGCCTGGGCGGCAACGACATGCTGCGGCAGCAGCCCGCGGCCGCCACCGAGAACAACCTGCGCCTGCTCGTCCACGCCATCCGCGCCAGCGGCGCCGAGGCTGTGCTGGTTGCCGTGCCGGCGCCCCGGCTCTTCGGCGGCGCACCCGATTTTTACGCGCGTATCGCCGTTGAATTGCGGCTGCCGCTGGAAGCGGACGTATTCACGGCGGTGCTGAAAGACACTCGTCTCAAGGCCGATCCGATCCACGCCAACGCGGCCGGCTACCGCGTCGTCGCCGAACGGCTGGCCGCACTGCTCCACGAAAGCGGCGCGCTGTGAAGTCCCGGGGCCGCCGGCCGGCGACGGAACGCGACGAAAATTCCACGCGAATGTCCTCGCGTTCCTCCGCGCCCTTCGCGGATCGAGGATTCCTGCCTTGAACGCCCTGCTCGCGCTCGCCCGTGCCATCGACGCCCTCACCGAGCGCATCGGCCGCACGGTCATCTGGCTGGTGCTCGCCGCCACGCTGATTTCAGCAGGCAATGCGCTGGTGCGCTATGCATTCGACGAAAGCTCGAATGCCTGGCTCGAGATCCAGTGGTACCTGTTCGGCGCGATCTTCCTCCTCGCGGCCGGCTACACGCTGAAGCACAACGGCCATGTGCGCATCGACCTCTTCTACAACCGGCTCCGGCCGCGGGCGCAGGCCTGGGTCGACCTCGCCGGGAGCTTGCTGTTCCTGCTGCCGATGGCGCTGGGGCTGGCATGGCTGGCATGGCCGATGTTTCATGAAGCCTGGATCACGCACGAATTGTCACCCGACGCCGGCGGCCTCGTGCGCTGGCCGGTGAAGCTGCTGCTGCCCGCCGGTTTCGCGCTGCTCGCGCTGCAGGGCGTGGCCGAGGTCATCAAGCACGTCGGCGTGCTCGCCGGCCGTGCCGAGTCGCCGCACGAAGCGCCGGAAGAAGAGATCTGACGGTGGCAAACCTCGCGCCACTGATGTTTCTCGGCCTGGTGGCGTTCCTGCTGCTGGGCTACCCGGTGGCGTTCGCGCTCGCCGCCAACGGTCTGCTGTTCGCCGGCATCGGCATCGCCGTGGGCCTGTTCGACGTCTCGCTGCTGCACGCCCTGCCCGAGCGCGTCTACGGCATCGTCGCCAATCCCACGCTGCTTGCGATTCCCTTTTTCGCCTTCATGGGCCTCATTCTCGAACGTTCCGGCATGGCGGAGGACTTGCTCGATACCGTGGGGCAGCTGTTCGGTTCGCTGCGCGGCGGCCTGGCCTATGCCGTCGTGCTGGTCGGCGGCCTGCTCGCCGCGACCACCGGCGTCGTCGCCGCCACGGTGATCGCGATGGGATTGATCTCGCTGCCGGTGATGCTGCGTCATGGCTACGACAGGCGGCTCGCCGCCGGCGTCATCGCCGCTTCCGGCACGCTGGCGCAGATCGTGCCTCCCTCCCTGGTGCTGATCGTGCTGGCCGACCAGCTCGGCGCTTCGGTCGGCGACATGTACAAGGGTGCGCTCGTTCCCGGCCTGACGCTGGTCGCCCTCTACCTCTTCTTCGTCTTCGCCGTCACCCTGCTGCGGCCCGGGGCCGCGCCGGCCCTGCCGGTCGCGGCGCGCACCCTGCACGGCACAGCGCTGATGGTGCGCGTATTCACCACCCTGCTGCCGCCGCTCGTCTTGATCTTCCTCGTACTGGGCACGATCTTCCTCGGCGTCGCCACCCCCACCGAAGGCGGGGCGATGGGTGCGACGGGTGCGCTGCTGCTGGCGCTGGCGCGCGGGCGCCTGTCCCGACTGCAGCTCGTGCAGGCCATGGACAGCACCACCCGTCTCACCACCTTCGTCATCTTCATCCTCATCGGCTCGACGGTGTTCGCCCTGGTGTTTCGCGGCCTGGACGGCGACCTCTGGGTCGAACACCTGTTCAGCCGGCTACCCGGGGGAATCCTCGGCTTCCTCATCGCGGTCAACGTGCTGGTGTTCATATTGGCCTTCTTCCTCGACTTCTTCGAGATCGCCTTCATCGTCGTGCCGCTCGTCGGTCCCATCGCCGCCAAGCTCGGCATCGATCCGATCTGGTTCGGCGTGATGCTTGCGGTCAACATGCAGACCGCGTTCATGCACCCGCCCTTCGGTTTCGCGCTGTTCTATCTCAAGAGCGTGGCGCCGAAGAGCATCCGCACCACCGACATCTACTGGGGCGCGATGCCTTTCCTCGCCATCCAGCTCGTCATGGTCGCGCTGGTGCTGGCGTTTCCCCAGATCGTTCTGCGTGACGGCCCGGCCGATGCGGGCAGCGTCACCGAAATCCCGCTGGACGTCGATCCCGACGCCGATTTCCTGCCGCGCGAGTGGCGCTGACGCCGGCTGCGCGAAACGTGCGAAAATCGTATTTTCTTCACCGAACCAGGACATGATCCCATGAGCGAGCTCATCATCGAAGACCTCATCGCCGGCAGCGGCGACACCGCCGCTGCCGGCCAGTACGTCAGCGTGCACTACACCGGCTGGCTCACCAGCGGGGCGCAGTTCGACTCCAGCGTCGACCGTGGCGACCCCTTCGAATTCCGTCTCGGCGCCGGCCAGGTCATCCCCGGCTGGGACCAGGGCGTGGCGGGCATGCAGGTCGGCGGCAAGCGCAAGCTCACCATTCCACCGGAACTGGCCTATGGCGCGCGCGGCGCCGGTGGCGTCATCCCGCCGAACGCGACACTGGTATTCGAAGTGGAACTGCTGCGCGTCGGTTGACGCGAAACCGCGAAGCGGGAGCTGCCCCGCTCGCGGGATCGGATGGCCGCCCGCTGGCGCCTTCGGCACGCGGGAAGAAGGGGGCCCTTGCGCGTTCAGCGCAGCAGATCGTCGATATGCGCGGGTTTTCCGGTAAGCCAGCCCTGCACGTAATTGACGCCGATCGTCTTCAGCATCTCCAGGGTTTCCACGTTTTCCACCGATTCGGCAACCGTCTGGATGCCGAGAAAGCGACTGGTCTCGTGCATCGATGACACCAGCGCCGCGTCGACCTCGTTGCGCCGCATGTCCCGCACGAACGAGCCGTCGATCTTCAGGTAGTCGACCTTGAGATTCTTCAGGTAGGTGAAGGACGAGAAGCCGACGCCGAAATCGTCGAGCGAGAAACGGCAGCCATAGCGGCGGAATTTCCTGATGAAGTGCTCGGCGTTGGCGAAGCTGTCGATCGCCGCGCTCTCGGTGATCTCGAAGATCAGCCTGTCGCACGGGATGTCGCCGCGCCCCAGTTCCTCCTCCATGAAGGCGAGAAAGCTCCTGCTGTTGACCGACTGGCCGGACAGGTTGATCGCGAACGCGCCGGCTCTTTCGAGCGCCCCCGGATGGGCGCGAATCCATCCGAACACTTTGCGCACCACCCACCGGTCGACCTCGCTGATGCGCTTGAGGCGCTCCACCGCAGCGATGAAATCGCCGATCGGCAGCGGCTCGTCCGAATGGTCGTGCGCACCCAGAAGAATCTCATGGTGCGCCGACGCGGACGCGTTCTCGGCCAGCGCCACGATGGGCTGGGCGCGCAAATACAGGCGCTCGCCGGCAAGAATGCCGTTGAAATGACTTGCCCAGTACGCCAGTCCCGTCCGCCCGTGCTCGTCACTGTCCTCGCCGCGATAGAAAACGACCTGGTTGCGGCCTTCGTGCTTGGCGGCGAGGCATGCGGTGTCCGCCCTGTTGTACAGCGCTTCCGGCTCGACGTAGGTGCTCGCCCAGGCCAGCCCCGCGTTCGCGCTGAGACCGTAGGTTTCGTCTTCCCAGTCGAAACTGAACTGATTGACGCGGGTGATGAACGACTCGCCCTGCTCGGCCGCGCAATCCTCGTTCTCGCACGCGCGCAGGAAGGCAAACGTGCGCTCGCCGGTGCGCGCAAGCAGGGTGCCGTCCCCGCATTTCCGGCTCAGGTGTTGCGCCAGCGCCTGGACCAGTTTCGAATGGCCCGCGCTGCCCAGGCGCGCCTGAACCATGCGCAGATCCTCGACGTCGAGTACGCCCATGACGCATCCCGCAGCCTCGTCCCCGACGTTGAACCAGGCGCGCTTCACCCGCCGCATGAACTCCGGCGTGCGCATCAGCCCGGTTTCAGGATCGTTCGTCGCCTGTTTCACGAGATTGCGGTGCATGTGCTCGATCATCGAACTGAAGGAGCGGTCCATCAGCGGCAGGTCGAGATTGTCGGTACGCGCCGCCTCGCCCGATTTCAGCAGGTCGAGAAACTCCTGCCGTCCAAGCTCCAGCTTGCGCACGCCACGATAATTGGAGAACACGTACAGCGGCGGGTCGTCGCCGATCCAGATCAGGTTCACCGGCAATGGCGTGCGTGCGAAATTCAGCCAGTCACCGACCCGGAACTCATTGACGAGCGCGGCATCGCGCTCATCCAGGGGTGCGTCGTCCGGGCGCGCGGGGGCCGCCACCTTCACCCCCGAAAGCAGTCTGACGCGGCCTTTGTCGGGCTCGAACAAGGCATCCGCCAGCCGTTCCATGATGCGTTCCTGCTCGTCCTTGCCGGCGCTGACCAGCGCCAGACACGAATCGACGTACGTCAGCAGGCGCTGCACCTCGCTGAATTCCGGTCGCTCGGCCCGCCGCGGATCGAGCCAGGCGAGCAGGCGGTCGACCGCACTCTAGGCTTCGCTCTCTTCGGGGCTGCCGGCGCCATGGCGCAGAATCACCCGGATCAGGTAGTTGCGCCAGCCGGGGTTGAAGAACTCCAGCAGCACGCCGGGCACCTCGCGCCCCTCGATGCGCCGCCGGATTGCTTCGCCGATCGCGCGATTCGCCTGTCCGGTTTTTTGCCAGCCTTCCAGCCCCGCCTGCAGCCGCGCGATGCGCTGGCTGCGCGCACGCAGAAACGGTTGCAGGATTTTTTCGAACTGGATGCGCGCTTCGTCGTAGATCCCCGGATTGCGGTCCGCCTCGTTGCGAATGCGGCCGATCCAGCGCTGCACCAGCTGCAGCAGCTTGCGATCGTTGATGCGGCCATCATCCGTGGACGCCAGGGCAATGCGGTCGACCACGTTGACGACCCGATGCGCGGCGTGTCCCGTCGAGTCGAGATATTCCTTGTCGAGCATCGCCAGTTTCACCAGCGGCTCCTCCAGCGCGCGCAGCATGTCCTTGACGCTGCCGGACAGGCTGCGGTCATTCTCGATCGTCTCCGCCAGGACGCCGAACACGTCGGCGGAATCCTGTGCGGCGGCGGCCTGTGCCGGTACGATGCGGCCGCTGTCGACGAGCTCACCGAGCATGCGCTGCGAGGCCACGGCGATACGCCCCACGGAACCCGTTTCCGATCCCGTTGCCTGCGTCATGCCGCGGGGCGACCGCGTCGCGGCATCGACATCCGCCGCCACCGCCGCGCGGGGCGACACCGCGGCTCCCGTCGCCGCCGATACCGGCAGTGCGCGGCGCAACAGGTTCATCAGAATGCCGGCCATGCCGCCGGAGGCGCGCGCCGCAGCCGGCGGCAGGGCCGCATGCTCCGCGACGGGCTCGCCGCCGACGAACAGTGCCGCATCGGCATTCGGATCGTCTCCTGTCGCCCGCGTGCCCGGCCAGGCGCTTGCCGTAGCCGCAGCCGGCGCCCCACCGGATGCCTCGGGCAGGTGCTCGTCAAGCTGTCCGTACAAGGCCTCCAGCGGCTCCTGCAGCGCCTCGCACAGCGTGCCGTACAAAATCTTGCGCACCGTCAGGGACAGTCCCAGCGTGGCGAACTCGGCATGGGCCGCCTGCATGAGCGGCGCCGGTGCAAAGGGATTGTTCCCGCGGTCGAGGGGGCGCCCATAAAGCTTCTCGATGCGGGGCACGAGCCCCGCCAGTTCGACGGCGAAGCGATCTTCGAGCCTGTTGATCTCGCCGGTGAGATTGAGCCAGTCCTCGAACTCGTCCGTCTGCACGATCGACAGGTCCTTGGGACTGCTTTGCGGCTCCGGCCTGCGGGGCGCGTACATCGCCTCGAATCCTTCCAGGGCACGTCTCGGCCAGCCGGTGCGAGCCGCGCCCTCATGCACGCGAATCTGGTCGGCCGCCGCAAGAATCGCATTGCGTTCCGCGAAATTACCGGACTTGGCCGCGGCCTGCTCCAGGCGCGGCTCGATACCCGCATAGACGCCGCGCACCGCTCTTTCCACCGCCCGCACCAGCAGATCGCGGCAGCGCTCCTGCAACTGGCGGCCGTCCGCGCCCTGATAGCGCTGTCCCACGATACGCTGGGTGCGCATCGCCATCGCGACACGATTGAGCGCCCGTGTCGCCTCCAATGGCGTGCCTGTGAAGGCCACGCCAATGCCATCCGCGCTGCGGCGGGCCAAGCGCGCTTTCACGCTGAACGGCTGGGTACCGTAGGATGCCGGCAGGGCGAAATTCACCTCGACGTCGTCGCCGCCTTGCAGGGCGCCCACGGCCATGACGTCGTCCATGCGCAGAAACATGCCGCCGAGGCAGAAATTACGGATCTCGCAGCTCAGTTCGCGCCCGTCCGGGGTTCTCACGCTGGCCGCCTGCACCACCTCGAAACGCTTCTGCGTACGGCGCTCGTGAAACCGTGCCGGGTCTTCAGCCGCCATCGAGACCATCCTCATGCTGTCCTCGTACCAATCCAGGCCGGCCCGCCATGCCGCAGAAACGTCCGCGGGCTTCGGCGGGTTTTCCGGAACAGGGCGGCGCCCTGCCCAGGCTCTTCTGCGTTAACGGCGCAAGCCGCCGTTAATTGAGCGCCGCGCCGCGGTTTCCTCCGGTACCAGGGATCGGCGCCGCCGTGAACGTCCACGCAGGGTAAAATACGTCATGACCGCCGACCTCTTCTCCTACCGCAAGCACTGGGCGGCGCGCCTGGGCACCGCCCCCTTCCTGCCGACGTCGCGCAGCGAAATGGCGGCGCTCGGCTGGGACGCCTGCGACGTCATCCTGGTGACGGGGGACGCCTACATCGACCATCCGAGCTTCGGCATGGCGCTGATCGGACGGCTGCTGGAGGCGCAGGGCTTTCGCGTCGGCATCATCAGCCAGCCGGACTGGCAGTCGGCCGAGCCGTTTCGCGCGCTCGGCCGGCCGCTGCTGTACTTCGGCGTCACCGCCGGCAACATGGACTCGATGGTCAACCGCTACACCGCCGACCGCAGGCTGCGCTCCGACGACGCCTATACCGCGCATGCCGAAGCCGGCAAGCGCCCCGACCGCGCGGTCACCGTGTACGCCCAGCGCTGCCGCGAGGCGTATCCCGGCATCCCGGTGATCATCGGCTCCATCGAGGCGTCCCTGCGCCGCATCGCCCACTACGATTACTGGTCCGACACCGTGCGCCGCTCGGTACTCGCGGATTCCAAGGCCGACCTGCTCATCTTCGGCAACGCCGAGCGCGCCCTGATCGAAGTCAGCCACCGCCTGGCACGCGGCGAGGCGATCGGCGAGATCCGCAACCTGCGCGGCACCGGCTTCATGGTGCCGCGCGACTGGCTGCCGCCCACGCATGCCGCGCAGACAGAAGGCCAGCCGTGGATCGAGCTCGATTCGACCATGCTGGATACGCCGGGCGTCATCGACGCCCATGTCGACCCTTACGCTGACCTCCCCTCCTCTCCCTCCCTTCCTCCGCAAGTGGGGGAAGGGGCCCCGCAGCCGGTGCGCTTCGTATCCAGGGCGGACAAGCTCGCCACCCGCAAGGCACGGCGCGACCACACCGTCATCCGCCTGCCCGACTACGAACAGGTGAAGAACAATCCCGTGCTGTACGCGCATGCGTCGCGCGTGTTCCACCTCGAATCCAACGCCGGCAACGCGCGTGCCCTGCGGCAGGGGCACGGCGAGCGCGACGTCTGGCTCAACCCGCCGCCGATCCCGCTCACCACGGCGGAACTCGACGGCGTGTACGACCTGCCCTACGCGCGCGCGCCGCACCCGCGCTACGGCGATGCGAAAATTCCGGCGTGGGAGGTGATCCGCTTCTCGATCAACATCATGCGCGGCTGCTTCGGCGGCTGCACCTTCTGCTCCATCACCGAACACGAGGGACGCGTCATCCAGAGCCGCTCGGAGGATTCGATCGTGCGCGAGATCGAGGCCATCCGCGACAAGACACCCGGCTTCACCGGCATCATTTCCGACCTCGGCGGCCCCACCGCCAACATGTACCGGCTCAACTGCAAGTCGAGCACGATCCAGCAGGCGTGCCGCCGCCTGTCCTGCGTCTACCCCGGCATCTGCGACAACCTCGTCACCGACCACGCGCCACTCATCCACCTGTACCGCCGCGCGCGACGGATTCCCGGCGTCAAGCGGATCCACATCAGTTCGGGCCTGCGCTACGACCTCGCGGTACGCGCGCCGGAATACGTGAAGGAACTGGTGCAGCACCACGTCGGCGGCTACCTCAAGATCGCCCCCGAGCACACCGAGGCCGGGCCGCTGTCGAAGATGATGAAGCCGGGCATCGGCGCCTATGACCGCTTCAAGCAGATGTTCGAGGCCGCCTCGCACGCCGCCGGCAAGCAGCAGTACCTCATCCCCTATTTCATCGCCGCCCATCCCGGCACCACCGACGAGGACATGCTCAACCTCGCCCTGTGGCTGAAGGCGCACGATTTTCGCCTCGACCAGGTGCAGACCTTCCTGCCCACGCCGATGGCGCTCGCCACCACGATGTACCACACGGAACGGAATCCGCTGAAGAAGGTGCTCGGCGGCAAGGCGGAAACCGTGTCCGTGGTCAAGCAGGGCCGCGTGCGCCGGCTGCACAAGGCCTTCCTGCGCTACCACGACCCGGACAACTGGCCGCTGCTGCGCGAGGCGCTCAAAGCCATGGGGCGCGAGGACCTCATCGGCTACGGCAAGAAGCACCTCGTGCCGTCGCACCAGCCCGCGGCGCCAACACCGGCCGCCAGGCCCGCGCACGGCAACCCCCGGCCCGGCAAGCCCGCGCCACTCGGCCGGGGCCGCCCGCCGCAGGTCCCCAGGCATCCACTCAGCCAGCGCCGCGGCGGCGGCCGAGTCCGGTAGCGCCGCTCATGCGCCGCCGCAGGGATCAAGCCATCGCGGCGAGGGCGCCCTTCCTGCCGCGATGCGTCCGCGATGACGCGCCCGACGGACGCATCGCGCGCGCCGAAGCGGGCGACGCCGGGGGCTGGCACGCGCGCCAGCCGACCTTCCGGGCCGAAGTGGGCGCGTCGTCGATGCTGTGCTCCAAGAGCGCGCACCGGCCCTGGACGCCGCTCAGGCGGAAATGCTGTCCTTCACCCGCATCAGCCGTGCGCGCGCCTCGGCGGCAACGCCATGCACCGCGGTGTTCGATTCCAGCCTGGCCATGACGTTCGGATCGAGAAAGGATACCGTCACCTTGCCGTCGGCCTCCTCGCGCACCACCACGTTGCATGGCAGCAGCATGCCGACGTCCGGCTCGGCACTGATCGCCTGGTTCGCCAGCGGCGGGTTGCACGCGCCGAGGATGCGGTAAGGCCGCATGTCGACGTCGATCTTGGCCTTCAGGGTGGCCTTCACGTCGATATCGGTGAGCACGCCGAAACCTTCGGTCTTCAGCGCGGCGACGACCTTCTCGACCGCGGCGTCGAAAGGACCGCCGATCCGGGTGTCGAATCCATATTCACTCATGGGTCTGCTCCAGTCCAGGAAAACGAAACGAATCCCATTCTACCCGTTCCGCTCGGCCCGGGCAGTGCCCTTGCCGGCGCGATCCACTCCGTGCGGCGGCTCACGGCTCCTGGGACGCGCGCTCGATGTCCATCCATTCGCGGTACGCGGCGTCCGACCACAACGATTTGACATACGCGACCACGGCGCGTATGTCCGGCTCCGCGAGCCTGTTTTCCCAGCGCGGCATGATGCCGTATCCCTGCGGACTGCCGACGTGCACCGCCTCCAGCAATGCCTCGGTCGGATGATGCCTGGCGTAGCCCTTGTCGTCCAGCGGCGGTGGCGGATAGTTGCCGTCGGCATCGGGCTCCCGCCAGTTGCGGAACTTGCCCTTGCCCTCGGCGCCATGGCATCTGGCGCAATGCCCGTCAAAGACGACGCGCCCGCGTGCCACCTGCGCCGGATCGAGGCCGCGGGCCTTGAGCCGCGCCTCGACCCCGGCGTCCGTCGCGGCCGCCACGGGAAACGGCATGCCGGCGGAACTCAGCACCAGACCCCCCCACATTGCAAGAACGGCCGCGCTCGCCCTGTTCATTCCCATTTTTCCCCCACACCGTCCGACCCACGCCGCCCCTGCCGGGACGGCAAAATTTCTTCCAGCATACGCCGCATGCCGCGCCAGCGCGAGCCCTCCCGGCGCATGGGCGATCCCGATCAATGCGTCCCGGTCCGGGAAAACGCATTGAGCACCACGACGCCCGCGACGATGAGCAGCAAGCCGATGATCGCCGGCGCATCCAGTGTCTGGCCGAAGACCAGCCACCCGATCAGCGCGATGAGCGCGACGCCCACGCCCGACCAGATGGCATAGGCCACACCGACCGGAATGGTCCGCAGCGTGAGCGACAGGAAGTAAAACGCGATCGCGTAGCCGGCGACGACGACGAGCGACGGTCCCAGGCGGGAAAACCCATCCGAGGCTTTCAGCGCCGACGTTGCGATCACCTCGCTGACGATGGCCAGCGCAAGAAAGATCCATGCGTGCATGGCGTCCCCCACCGGCCCGCCACCCGCCGCTCACGTCGCGACGGCGGGGCGGACCTGCTGGAAATCTACTTGCGCCAGTAATTGTTGGCGGCGGCGATCGTCTGGAAATTGATGGCGACGACCTGCGAGGCCGCGGTCAGCGCCTTCGCATCCTCGGCGTATTCCGGACGCAAGCGCTTCAGCACCTCTGTGTCCGGCTGCGTGTATTTGACGCCGCGCCGGCTCAGGGTGATCGCGAGTTCGAATCCCGCCTGCGGCGTTTCCGTGATGAGTGTGGCAAGCCATGTATCGGTCATGGGTGAACCCTCCTGTGGTGGTGAAGATTGCACGATTGCGTGGCGCGGCGCCCGTTTTCCCCGTTTTCGGAAATCCCCGAAGGCTCGTCACCGCGGCGGCCGCCGGGGTCCGCAGCTCGACTGGCCGGATTCCGGCGTGCACCGGAGCGGCGATGTCGAATTTCAGCGCCTCCCCTGAACCCGGATCGCGCATTGCCTCGCGGGCATCCCGAAAACAGCGGGCCGGACCCAGGGCCTGCTCCCTTCAGCGCCGCGCACGGGCGGCCGGCGCAAAGAATGCGCGTCGTTCAATGCTATCACTTGGGCGCGCCTCGATTACACCCCACGCCGAGCAGGGTCGACGGCGGGCGTCCATGCCGAAGGGCCGATCCGCCTTCGGCGGATGGCAATGCACGCGGCAACCGCTACGCCGGGAATGTCCCCCGCCATTCGTCCCGCCCCGCTTCGGCGCAACGGCGCGCGCGGCTCGCCGCCTGCGGCCAACGCGGCTCAACGACCGAGGCCCGTTCGAGGCGATCAACGCCACGCCGGGTCATGGACAGGGCCACGGCACTTGGACTACAGTGAAAACTGCGCCGGCCGCGACGTGCTCCAGGACGGAAGCCGCCGCATGCCGGCCGATTGCGGGCCATTCCTGGAGAAAAGACGTGCAAGCGAGCGAACCTGCGGCATGAACCGGATCAATGTGCATCATTGCAAAACAGCGATTGGCGAATTGATCCTGGGTTCCTTCGACCACCGGCTGTGCCTGCTTGATTTTCGCCATCGCACACTGCGGTCTGCGATCGACAACAGGATCAGGAATGGATTGGCCGCCGATTTCACGGAACAGGACGACGAGGTTTTGCTGCGGACGCGACGGCAGATCGGCGAATACCTCGACGGCAAGAGGACGCATTTCGACGTCCCCATCTTGCTGGTGGGGACCGATTTTCAAAAAGCCGTGTGGAAAGTCGTGATGCAGGTGCCGTACGGACGGACGGCGACCTACGCGGACGTTGCAAAAGCGGTCGGCGATGAAAAAGCGGCCCGTGCGGTCGGCAGCGCCAATGGCGCGAACTCGATCGCCATCATCGTTCCCTGCCATCGGATTGTTGGCAGGCGTGGCGAGCTTGTCGGCTACGGGGGCGGGCTTGCGGTGAAGAAGCGGCTGTTGCGGCTGGAGCACGAAACCGCATCCGCCGGCGAGGCGGAAAGAACGAGGGAGGCAGACGGTTCCGTATCGCGCCGCGCTTGAGTTCCGCATCGCGGGCGCGCATTCCCGCGATTGCTCGACACGGACGCCGATGGCCTGGAACAGGCACCGGATGTCCTTGCGTCTTCGCCAGTGCCGGCGCCAGCACGTCCCGTGGCCGCGCGAGGATCCCGCGCGCCTCACCCCCCGTTCGGCACCAGCTTCCAGATTTCGTCGTTGTATTCCCGCATCGTGCGGTCGGTGGAGAAATAGCCGCTGGAGGCGGTATTGAGGATGCTCATGCGGGTCCACCCGGCGGGGTCGCTCCAGGCGCGCTCGACCCGTTTCTGCGCGTCGATGTAGCTGCGGAAGTCGGCGAGCGTCATCCAGGGATCGTCGGGACTCAGCATGGCATCGAGGATGGGCTGGAAAATGCCCGGCTCGCACAGGCTGAAGTGATCGGACTGCAGCAGCGTGACGACGTCGCACAGGTCGGGATCGCTGTCGACGTAGAGGCGCGGATCGTAGTGCGCGCGCAGGTCTTCGATTTCCTCCGCACGCAGGCCGAAGAGAAAGAAGTTGTCCGCGCCGGCGGCTTCGAGAATTTCGATGTTGGCGCCGTCGTAGGTGCCGATGGTGGCGGCGCCGTTCATCATGAATTTCATGTTGCCGGTACCGGATGCCTCCTTGCCTGCGGTGGAAACCTGCTCGGACAGATCGGTGGCCGGCGCGATGATTTCCATGCTGGTGACGCGGTAGTTGGGCAGGAAGGCGACGCGCAGGCGGCCGCCGACGTCGGGATCCCTGTTCACGACGTCGGCGACGCTGGTGATGAGCTTGATGATGCGCTTGGCCATGACGTAGCCCGGCGCGGCCTTGCCGCCGATGAGCACGCAGCGGTCGACCCAGCCGTCGAGCTGGCGCTGGTTGATGCGGTTGTACAGGTGAATGACGTGCAGGATGTTGAGCAGTTGCCGCTTGTACTCGTGAATGCGCTTGACCTGCACGTCGAACAGGGCGTCGGGATTGAACTCGATGCCGCACTCCTGCTTGACCAGCGCCGCCAGGCGCACCTTGTTGGCACGCTTGGCGGCGCGCCATTCGGCCTGGAACGCGTCATGCCCGGCTTCGGCCAGGGGGCGCAGGCGCGACAGTTCGCCAAGGTCCGCCACCCAGCCCTCGCCGATCTCGCGCGTGATCAGGGTGGACAGCGCGGGGTTGGCGTGGGCGAGCCAGCGGCGCGGGGTAACGCCGTTGGTCTTGTTGTTGAATTTCTCGGGCCACAGCTCGTGGAAGTCGCGGAACAGTCCCTCGCGCAGCAGGCGCGAATGCAGGGCTGCCACGCCGTTGACGGAGAAGCTGCCGGCGATGGCGAGCCAGGCCATGCGGATCTGCCGCACCTCGCCTTCCTCGATCAGCGACATGCGGCGCCGCCGATCGATGTCGCCCGGCCAGTGGGTGGCGACCTCACGCAACAGGGCGCCGTTGATTTCGTAGATGATTTCCAGGAGGCGCGGCAGCAGGCGCTCGAACAGCGATACCGGCCATTTTTCCAGCGCTTCGGGCAACAGGGTGTGGTTGGTGTAGGCCATGCAGTTGCGCGTGATCGCCCACGCCTGATCCCAGGTGAGGCGCTCCTTGTCGAGCAGCAGGCGCATGAGTTCGGCAACGGCGATGGATGGATGGGTATCGTTCATCTGGAACACGTTGTGCTCGGCGAACGCCATCAGATCGCCGTTGCCGGCGGCGCGCCACTGGCGGATGGCATCCTGCAGGCTCGCGGAGGCGAGGAAATACTGCTGGCGCAGGCGCAGTTCGCGACCGTTCTCGCTGCTGTCGTTGGGATAGAGCACCATCGAGATGTGCTCGGCCTCGTTCTTCGCCTGCACCGCCTCGCCATAGCTGCCGGCGCTGAATTCGTCGAAGTTGAATTCGTCGGTGGCGGCGGCTTTCCACAGGCGCAGGGTGTTGACCGCGCGGTTGCGATAGCCGGTGATCGGCATGTCGTAGGGGATGGCGAGCACGTCGGCGGTGTCGATCCAGCGCGCGCGCGGGATGCCGGCGGGATCGCGGAAATGTTCGACGCGTCCGCCGAAGTGCACGCGGCAGGTGAATTCCGCGCGTTCGACTTCCCACGGGTTGCCGGCGCGCAGCCAGTGGTCGGGCTCTTCCTTCTGGTAGCCATCCTCGATGCGCTGGCCGAACATGCCGTATTCGTAGCGGATGCCGTAGCCCATGACCGGCAGGTTGAGGGTGGCGCAGCTGTCCATGAAACAGGCGGCGAGGCGTCCGAGGCCGCCGTTGCCCAGGCCCGCGTCGGGTTCCTGCTCGGCCAGTTCTTCCAGCGTGTGGCTGAAGCTGTGGAGTGCTTCGCGCGTCGGCGCGTCGAGCCCGAGATTGAGGACGTGGTTGCCCAGCGCGCGGCCGATGAGAAATTCGAGCGACAGGTAGTAGGCATGGCGCCGGCCCGGCTGGTCACGCGCGGCGTAGGTGTTCATCCAGTCGGACATGATGCGGTCGCGCAGCGTCCAGGCGAGCGCATGGTAGGTATACACCGGCGGGGCGCCATACGGACGGCCCAGGTGGTAATACTGGTAGCGCTCGAAGTCACGGCGCAAGGCTTCGGCGTCCGACGGCAGCGGTTCCAGCGAAACCGGACAGGCGGAAAGGGTACACAGCTTTTCAGATTTTTTGGCGGACATGGCAACCCCGGCGAAGGTCAGATGGCGTAGAGAGACAGATAGCGGCCCGCGCTTTCCGACCAGTCGAAATTCTGGCGCATGCCGGTCTGCTGCAGCCGGCGCCACGCCCTGGGCTGCCGGTACAGGTCGAGCGCGCGGCGAATGGCGTCGAGGAAGCCGGCGACGTCGGGCCGGTCGAACACGAAGCCGGTGGCGGTGCCGGCGGCACGATGCGGCGCATCGGCATCGACCACGGTATCGGCCAGCCCGCCGGTGCGGAACACCACGGGCGGCGTGCCATAGCGCAGGCTGTACATCTGGTTGAGCCCGCAGGGCTCGAAACGCGAGGGCATGAGAAACAGATCCGCACCGGCCTCGATACGGTGCGCCAACCTTTCATCATAACCGATCTCGACCATGACGCGGTCCGGATGCTGCTGCGCCAGCCGCTGCAGTTCCCGTTCGTAGCGAGGCACCCCGCTGCCGAGCGCGACGAAACGCGCGTCGGTTTCGGCGATCAACACCGGTACCGCGCCGAGAATCCAGTCGATCCCCTTCTGCTCGACGAGCCGTCCGACCATGCCGAGCAGGGGGGCATCGAGCAGCGCGTCGTCGACGGGCTGAAAGCGCTCGAGCAGGGCACGCTTGTTGTGCCGCTTGCCGGGCTGGACGCGGGCTTTCGAATAGTGTGCGGACAGATGCGGATCGGTCGCCGGATTCCACGCATCGGTGTCGATGCCGTTGAGGATGCCAGTGAGCTTGTGGCGCCGCGAGCGCAGCAGGCCATCGAGCCCGTACCCGAATTCCGCGGTACAGATTTCCTCCGCGTAGGTGGGGCTCACGGTGGTGATGGCGTCAGCATGGACGATGCCCGCCTTGAGCATGGAGAGCTTGCCGTGGAACTCCACACCCTCCGGGTTCCACCAGTGTGCCGGCAGCTGCAGGCGGACGAAATCGTCATGCGGGAAATAGCCGCCATAGGCCAGGTTGTGGATGGTGAACACGGTGCGTGGCGGGTTGGCGAGGTCGGACAGAAAAGCGGGTACCAGCCCGGCCTGCCAGTCGTGGCTGTGCACGACGTCGGCACGCCAGCCGCGGCCCAGGGCATCCTGCGCAAGCAGGGCGGCGGCACGCGCGAACACGGTGAAGCGCTCGGCGTTGTCGGGCCAGTCGCGGCCGTTTTCGGCGACGTAGGGCCCGCCGGGGCGGTCGAACGCTTGCGGGCAGTCGACGATCCACAGCGGAAAGGGGAAGGCGGCGTGGCGGGTTTCCAGCACCCGCACGCCGAGCGTCCGCGCGCTGCCGCGCACCTCCAGCCAGCCTGCGATACGCACGGCATCGAGCTGGCGCAGCAGGTCATGGTAGCCCGGCAGGACCAGGCGAACGTCGGCGCCCCGCGCGTGCAGCGCCTTGGGCAGGCTGTGGACGACGTCGCCCAGCCCGCCGGTCTTCACCAGCGGATACGCCTCGCTGGCGGCAAAAAGAACGTTCATTGCTCCGCGTTGTGTCGTTGGCGTACCCGTATTCTACGGGCACGGCTTGAGAAAGATCGCGCCCAATGGCGGCAGGACGACCTCGATCGACTGTTCGAATCCCATCCACGGCTGGCTCTGCGCCTGGATCGGCGTGCCGTTGCCGAGGTTGCCGCCGCCGTAATACATGGAATCGCTGTTGAACACCTCGCACCACGCAGACGCCGTGGGAACGCCGATGCGATAGCCGCGGCGCGGTACCGGGGTGAAGTTGAGCAGGATCACCATGCGCTCGGTCTCGTGCCGGCCCTGACGCACCAGGCTCAGCACGGACTGGTCGGCGTCGTGGCAGTCGATCCAGCGGAATCCGCGCGCGTCGAAGTCGTAATGGTGCAGCGCACCTTCGCTGCGATAGAGCCGGTTGAGGTCGCGCAGCAGCGCGCGGATGCCGTCGTGCATGGGAAAGCGCAGCAGCTCCCAGTCGAGCTGGCCGGCCTCGCGCCATTCGTTCCACTGCGCGAATTCCCCACCCATGAACAGCAGCTTCTTGCCCGGATGGGCATATTGCCAGGCATAGAACAGGCGCAGGTTGGCAAAGCGCTGCCAGGTGTCGCCCGGCATCTTGTCGAGCAGGCTTTTCTTCATGTGCACGACCTCGTCGTGCGACAGCGGCAGCACGAAATTCTCGCTCCATGCGTACATCTGGCTGAAGGTGAGCTGGTTGTGGTGAAACTTCCGATACACGGGATCCTGCTCGATGTAGGCGAGACTGTCGTTCATCCAGCCCATGTTCCACTTCATCGAGAAGCCCAGTCCGCCGAGCTCCACCGGACGCGACACCGCAGGCCAGGCCGTCGATTCCTCGGCGATGGTGAGCACGCCGGGAAAGCGCGCGTGCACCTCGGTGTTCAACTCGCGCAGGAAATGGATGGCCTCGATGTTCTCGCGTCCGCCGTAGGGGTTGGGCAGCCATTCGCCCGCGCGGCGCGAGTAGTCGAGATAAAGCATGGAGGCGACGGCATCGACGCGCAGGCCGTCGATGTGGAATTCCTCCAGCCAGTAGAGCGCATTGGCGATGAGGAAGTTGCGCACCTCGTGGCGCCCGAAATTGAAGATCAGCGTGCCCCAGTCCTGGTGCTCGCCGCGGCGCGGATCGGCATGCTCGTACACCGCCTCGCCGGTGAAGCGGGCGAGTGCCCAGTCGTCCTTGGGAAAGTGCGCGGGCACCCAGTCGAGCAGCACGCCTATGCCGGCCTGGTGGCAGGCGTCGACGAAGGCGCGGAAATCGTCGGGCGTGCCGAAGCGCGCGGTGGGCGCGTAGTAGCCGGACACCTGGTAGCCCCACGAGGCGTCGAGCGGGTGCTCGGCCACCGGCAGGAGCTCGATGTGCGTGTAGCCGAGCTCGTGCACGTAGGGAATGAGTTCGGCGGCGAGCTCGCCCCAGCTGTAGAAACTGCCGTCCGCGTGCCGCCGCCACGATCCGGGGTGCACTTCGTAAATGCCGATGGGACGATGCTGCCAGTCGAAGCCGCCACGGGCGTCGATCCAGGCGGCGTCCCCCCATGCATACGCCTCCGCTTCCGGCACGCGACTGGCGGTTTCCGGGCGCAGGAACATGCGGCGCGCATAGGGGTCGGTTTTTTTCACCAATTGGCCATGCGGGCCGAGGATTTCGTACTTGTACGCCTGCCCCGCCGCAAGGCCGGGGACGAACAGTTCCCAGATGCCGGTGGCGCCGCGGCAGCGCATGGGATGGCGGCGACCGTCCCAGTCGTTGAAGTCGCCGACCACGCTGACGCGCTGCGCGGCCGGCGCCCACACCGCGAACCGGCAGCCGTCGATGCCGTCGACGCGTGCCAGGCACGCGCCGAGCACTTTCCACGCCTGCAGATGGCGGCCCTCGCCAAGCAGGTGCAGGTCGAGTTCGCCAAGCTGCGGCGCGAAGGTATAGGGCGAACGCGTGGTGTGCCATTGTCCGCTCTTCTTGTGCCGCCATCGCAGCACGGGGTGCGGCTCGATCGCCGCATCGGACGGCAGGTCGAGCTCGAAGCAGTCGGTACCGGCAATGCGGCTCATGCGCCTGCCCGCCATCTCCAGTTCTTCGGCCGGCGGGAGGAATACGCGGAACAGCCCGCGGCCGTCGGGCCGCACGTGCATGCCCAGCACCTCGAAGGGGTCATGATGGGTGCCGGCCTGCAGGCGCGCGATCGGCTCGTCGAGCGCGCGCAGGGCCAAGGGCGTGCCGGAGTCGTTCATCCGGCGTCGGGCATTGGACATCGTTGGGCTTTCCGGTTCTTTTCAAGCAGTCGGGAAATCAGCTCGGGGCTCAGCGCATCCCAGTCGAAACGCCAGGTCCAGTTTCCGTTGACCGTACCGGGCGTATTCATGCGCGCCGCGCTGCCGAGTCCGAGCAGATCCTGCAGCGGCAGGATGGCAAGTCCGGCGCGGCTGTTCAACACGGTGTCGACCATGACGCCGGGCACCGCGTCCGCATCGTCGACGCCAAGCTGCGCCATGACCTGCCCACGCACCGCTTCGGGCAGCGCCCGCCACCAGCCGACGGTCGTGTCGTTGTCGTGCGTACCCGTATAGTAGACGGTGTCGGGCTGCACGTTCTCCGGTTTGTGCGGATTGTCGGCATGCGCATCGAAGGCGAACTGCAGCACCGCCATGTTGGGCAGATCGAAGCGTCGCCGCAGGGCGCTGACGTCGGGCGTGATAATGCCGAGATCCTCGGCCACCAGCGGCAGCGCACCCATGGTGTCGGCGATCGCCTGCAGGAGCTCGGCGCCCGGCGTCGGCACCCATTCGCCATGCACCGCGGTGGACTCGCCCGCCGGGATGTGCCAGGCGGCGGCCAGGCCCCGGAAATGATCGATGCGCACGAGATCGAACCAGTCGAAATGCGCCGCCAGGCGTGCACGCCACCAGGCGAAGCCATCGGCACGCATCGCCGCCCAATCGTAGTGCGGATTGCCCCAGCGCTGGCCCGTTGCGGAAAAATAGTCGGGCGGCACGCCGGTGACGACTTCCGGGTAGCCCCCGGCGTCGAGCAGGAACAGGTCGCGCCGCGCCCACACGTCAGCGCTGTCGTGGGCGACGAAAATCGGCATGTCGCCGAACAGCAGGATGCCGCGCGCGGCGGCCTGCCCGCGCAAGACGTGCCAGCAGCTCGCCGCGCGATATTGCGCCAGCTTGACCGCCTCCAGCGGCTCGCCGTGCGCGACGTCGAAACGCACCATCACGCCGGGCTCGCGATCGCGCAGCGCGCGCGGCCATTCGGTCCACGGCGCGCCACCCTGCTCCGCCTTGATCACCATGAAGCGCGCGAAATCGTCGAGCCAATGCGCCTGCCGCGCCTGCCAGTCGGCGTAGCCCGCCGGATCGATCTCGATTTCCGGAAGCAGCGCGGGGTCGACCGCGAACGCCGACGCGCACTGATAAGGCGACAGGCCGGCCAGCGGAATGCCCAGCGGCAGCATCTGCCACACGCAGAATCCCGACGCGTGGAGAAACTCCAGCCAGCGCGGGGCGTCCGCGAGCGTGCCGCAAGGCAGCGAGGTCGGGTGCAGCAGCACCCCGGCGCGACGGGCGGGCGGGATCATTCGGGACACCTCTCGTGGATCCGCGAAATGCGCGAAGCGGCGCGAAAAAAGCCTAGTCTTCCATGTTTCGGAATTTGGCATTCAGGTGCGCGGAGAGGGGCGCTGGCGCACCGTTGCGCGGATGGCGGCGGGCTCATCAGACGTTCCTGCGCATGGTGCCGGCGTTTTCCGCGTCGCCCCGCCCGTACGACAGCGGCACGTCGAGGGCGACCGGCGCCGCCACCCCGATCAAGCGATACAGCTCGCGCAGCTGGACGCGAAACAGCTGCTCGAAATCGCTGACGCTGCCCGCGGGATTGTAGTCGCCGAACCACCAGAACCAGTCGGAACCTTCGCACACCGCGAGCTGGCGCGTCGCCTGTTCGAGCGCGACGGCGTCGAGGCGGCCGGCGCCGACGGCCTCGTCGAAATCGCGCTTGGCCGCCGCCAGCAGGTCCCAGCCCCGATTCTTGTCCTCCGAGCCGATCCACGTCGAGAAGCTGCCGTACACCCAGCTTCCCGCCGCCAGCACCGTCATTTGCCGCACCGGCACCTGCGCGGCGGCATCGGCGAACGTGCCCACCTTCAGCGTGGGATGCGCCGGGAGCCGGCGGTACAGCGCGTCGAGGAAATAATGGCCGTTTTCGGGGTAGTACTCCCAGGCGTTCTCGCCGTCGAGGATGATCGACACGACGTGCTCGCCGGCCTCGCCACCGAAAAAGCCGGCAATGTTGTCGAGATGCTGGATGAAATCGCCGACCGCGTCGTCGGAATGCCAATCGCTGTACTTGAAGCCGATCAGATCCGACAGCCCGTCGTCGCGAAAGAATACGCGCACGCGCCAGCCGTCGATGCACGTCGGCGAGAACAGGGCGCGCTTGGATGCGGTCTGCTCCACCGGGCAGCTCGACCTGGCGCAGCTGTTGCGCCACACGCCCTCGCCCGACGCGGTCCAGCGGATGCCGAGTTCGTCGAGCTGGGACAATGCGTCCTCGCTGATGCCGCCTTCCGACAGCCATACGCCGGCTGGCCTGTGGCCGAAATGACGCTCGAACACCTCGAGACCATAGCGCAGATGCCAGCGTGCGCGCTCGGCGCCTCCAGGGTACTCGGCGGCGGTCGGCAGGGGTGCGTCAGGCAGGGCATCGCGCATGTTGGCGAAGTCGTTGAGCAAGGGCACGATGGGATGTCCCCAGGGCGTCATGGACAGCTCGATCTGGCCGCGCTCGGCCAGCGCCCGATAGCGCGGAACCAGACCGGCGAGGGTGCGCTGCATGAGTTCCAGCAGCGCGTGCCGATCGGTCTCGGCAAAGTTCCGCTCCTGGGCCAGGAGGCGCTGCGGCAGCACCTCCTGCTTGAGCGAATGGCCAAGCCAGGCAAGGTGGTACCAGGTCAGCAGATCGAGAAAATATTGTTCCGACAGGTAGCCCACCTGCCAGTGCCCGGCCTCGCCGTCGCCCGCCGCCTCGTCGTCGGGCCCGGCCAGGGCGAGCAGGCGCTCGAACGCGGGGTGGGGATGGATCATGCGCGGCGCATGGGCGCGCTGGCAGTCGCGGATGATGCGCAGGCGCGCCTCGGGATCGGGCGGAATGGGCTCGACCCCGCCCAGCAGATTGAGCATGGCATCCTGCGTCGGCCGTCTCTGCCGCAGCAGAGCGTCGAGCTGGCCCGCGTAGTCATCGAGCTGTTCCAGCAGCACGGGCACGAAATTGACCACCACGCGCATCTCGGGATGGCGTTCCAGGTGCGCGGCCATGTCGCTGTAGTCCTTGATGCCATGCAGGTAGACCCACGGCAGATGGTAGGCGCCATGGAGCCCTTCGCGGTAGTACGGCTGATGCATGTGCCAGCACAGCACGACGTTGAGCCGCTCAGCCATCGAACTCGTCCTGCCAGCGCGCATACAGGTTCTGCCCGAGCATGGCCGGCGTCACCAGGACGATGCCCTCGGGGGTGACGTGAAACTGCCTGGCGTCTTCGCTCAGGTTTTCGCCGATGACGAAGTCGTCCGGAATGACCGTGCCCTTGTCGATGATCGCACGCGTGATGCGGCAGTTGCGGCCGATGCTCACCTTGGGCAGGATGACGCTGTCCTTGATGTGGCTGCCCTGCTCGGCCGTGGTTGCGAAGAAGATCACCGAGCGCTTCACGCGCGCGCCCGAGAGGATGCAGCCGCCGGCGATCAGCGAGTCGATCGCCTCGCCGCGCCGCCCCTCGTCGTCGAAGATGAACTTGGCCGGCGGGTATTGCGGCTGGTAGGTCCAGATCGGCCAGTCGCGATCGTACAGATTGAGCTCCGGCTCGACCGAGCACAGTTCCATGTTGGTCTGCCAGTAGGAATACAGCGTCCCGACGTCGCGCCAGTAGGCCGGCCGGCCGGCCTTGTTGCGGAAGGGATAGGCGACGGCGCGCGCGCTGCCGATCTTCGACGGAATGATGTCCTTGCCGAAATCATGCGAGGAATTGCTGTCGGCAGCATCGTCGATGAGCGTCTTGTAGAGGAAATCCTTGGAAAAAATATAGATGCCCGTCGAGACCAGCGCGGTGTCGGGCTTGCCCGGAACGCAATCGGGATGCGTCGGTTTTTCGCTGAAGCGCGTGATGCGCAGATTCTCGTCCACCGACATCACGCCGAACGCGCCGGCTTCGCCGATCGGCACCTCGATGCTGCCCACGGTGAAGTCGGCGCGGTGCTCCACGTGATGCAGCAGCATGTCCGAATAGTCCATGGTGTAGACATGATCGCCGCCGAGCACCAGCACATAGTCGGGGTGATGGCGCTGCATGATGTCGATGTTCTGATACAGGGCATCGGCCGTGCCCTGATACCATTCCTTCTTGTGGGTGCGCTGCTGCGCCGGCAGGATTTCGACGAACTCGCCGATCTCCGAGCGCATGAACCCCCACGCCCGCTGCAGGTGGCGGATCAGCGAATGCGACTTGTACTGGGTCAGCACGCCGATGCGGCGAATGCCGGAATTCACGCAGTTGGACAGCGGAAAGTCGATGATGCGGTACTTGCCACCGACCGGTACCGCGGGCTTGGCGCGCCATGCGGTGAGGTCCTTCAGCCGCGAGCCTTCGCCGCCCGCCAGGACCAGCGCCAGGGTGCGTCGCGTCAGGGCGGTGACCATGCGCGGCTCGGTGTAGTAACGGTAACGTCGCGCCTGCTCGTCCTTCGAAATCATCATGAGTTGCTCCCTGGTATCAAGCGATGGGTGGAATCGGCTGCCACGGTGGAAGCGCCCGGCCGAGCACGATCGCGCCCGCCACGCCGAGTCGCTCACTGGAGACCAGGATGAACGGCGTTCGTTCCACCACGTCGCGCATGCGCCCCTTGTCGGCGGCGGCACGCATGAAGCGCGGATCCTGGAGGCGCCCGCGCAGGTGGCGGGTGACGCCGCCCGCCAGATACAGTCCGGCGCGCGGCTGGAACAGCAGCGCGAGATTGCCGGCCCAGGCGCCGTAGAGATCGACGAAAAGATCGAGCGCAGCGTTGGCGGCCGGATCACCCGCCGCCGCACGCGCCGACAGCGTGGCGCCGTCCAGCACCCCGTCGCCGGTCTCCTGCCCGCGTTCGGCGCGGCAGAAGCGGTACAGGTCATCGAGCGCCGAGCCGGAGGCGACGCGCTCCCACGACACGTGGCCATGGCGCCGCCGCAACATGTCGAGCAGGCGCATCTGCCGCGCGTCGGCCGGTGCGAAATCGGTGTGTCCCCCTTCGCTGGGAAAGACGCGCAGCCGTCCTTCGCCGCCGGCGACGAACGCAAGCCCCAGGCCGGTTCCCGCGCCGGTGACGACGCGCACCCCGTCATCGTCGAGCGGCTGCGGGTTGAGCACGATGCGCTCGTCCGGCGCCAGCGCCGTCACCCCGGCTGCCGCCGCCTCGAAGTCGTTGACGAGCCGCACCCCCGCACCGCCGAACTCGCGCCCGAGCGCCGCGGCGTCCAGCGTCCAGTCCAGGTTGGTGAGCCGGCTGCGCTGCGCATCGACCGGTCCCGGCACCGCGAGCAGGACGCGTTCGGGCGGAACCGTTTCGCCGGCATCGGCGATGAATCGCCGCAGCAGATCGCCGGCCGAGGCGAACGCGGCGCTCGCGTAGACACGCTCGAAACGCGGGGCGGCTGCCTCGCCGCGCGTCCACGCCAGTGCGCTCTTGGTCCCGCCGATGTCACCCGCGATCAGATTCATGTCCGCCCATGCCGCCCGCCAGTGCATGCTGGCCCATGCCGCATAGTAATTGATGAGGGCATGATCGAGACATCATCGGCGGCCGTCTCCGCACCCGCATGCAGTCCGGAACGGATGCGACCGGCGTGCCGCGTGCCGGACCCGCCCGGCACCTGGTCCGCGATTTTCCGCAAGATCCGCGCAACGCGGCCGCGCGTGCGTGTCGATGCTTTTTTCATCGTGAAGCCCGTACGGTGGAGCCTGTCTCCTTCCCGCGAGCGGGGAAGGGGAAAAGACGAGTGTACCGCTTCGCGTCCGGCTTCGGCCGCGATCGCGGTGCCATGAAGGCCGGCCGCGCACGGCCACGGCGAATGCACTGCGTCCGTCCGCCGCCAATCCGGCGGAGCTGCCTCGACGGCTGCTGCGGGCACGTCCGGTGCTGGTGCCCGGGGGGGGACTCGAACCCCCACACCTCGCGGCGGCGGATTTTGAATCCGCTGCGTCTACCGATTCCGCCACCCGGGCACGGGAACCGGCCGCGAACGCGGCCGGCACGGAAGTCGCGCATTATCCCTCAAGGCGGGAAGCAGCGGCAAGGCGGCCGTTATAATCCTGAAACCCGCGGGCGGACGCTCCATGCCCTCGCCAGAACCACGTGAAAACCACCGTCCCCCGACCTGACGCTTGTCTTTCCCTGCCGGACCGGCGGACCGCCGGCGACGCCCGGCCGTGCTTTCCAGGATAATTGCGCTCCATGCGTGTCGCCGATTTCGATTTCGAACTTCCCACCGAACTGATCGCCCAGTTTCCACCCGCGCTACGCGGCGGCAGCCGGTTGCTGCACGTCGACGCGCATGGCGCGTGCACCGGTCTGGAGTTCCGCGACCTGCCGTCGCTGCTGCGCCGGGACGACCTGCTGGTCATGAACGACACGCGCGTGATCAAGGCGCGCCTGTTCGGCCGGAAGAGTTCCGGCGGCAAGGTGGAACTGCTGGTCGAGCGGGTACTCGACGAATTCGAGGCGCTCGCCTTCGTCCGCGCGAGCCACGCGCCGCGGACCGGTTCGCGCATCCGCCTCGCCGACGAGAGCCTCATCGAGGTTCTGGAGAAAAAGGACGATCTCACGCGGCTGCGCTTTGCCCAGCCGGTGCTCGACGTGCTCGAACGCCTCGGGCGCCTGCCCCTGCCGCCCTACATCGCGCACGCGCCGACGGCGGAGGACGAGGTGCGCTATCAGACGGTTTACGCCAGCCGGCCGGGGGCGGTGGCGGCGCCGACGGCCGGCCTGCACTTCGACGACGCCATGCTCGGCACGTTGCGCGAGCGCGGCGTGCGCATCGCGCAGGTGACCCTGCACGTCGGGGCGGGAACCTTCCAGCCGGTGCGCGCCGCCACCGTGGCCGAGCACCGCATGCACAGCGAACGCTACGTCATTCCGCAGGCGACGGTCGATGCCATCGCCGCGACGCGCGCCCAGGGCGGCCGCGTGGTCGCGGTGGGCACCACCAGCCTGCGCGCACTGGAAGCCGCCGCCGCGACGGGCGATCTGCATGCCGGCGCCGCCGAGACCGACATCTTCATCACGCCGGGGCATCGCTTCCGCGTCGTCGACGCCCTCGTCACCAATTTCCATCTGCCGCGCTCCACGCTGCTGATGCTGGTTTCCGCGTTCGCCGGCGTCGACACCATCCGCGCCGCCTACGCCCATGCGATTCAGGCGCGCTACCGCTTCTTCAGCTACGGCGACGCCATGTTCCTGGAAAAGAACGGCCTGGAGCCTCCGCAATGAAATTCGACGTTCTCGCCACCGATGGCGGCGCACGCCGCGGCCGCCTCCGGCTCGCGCACGGCACGGTGGAGACGCCGGCCTTCATGCCGGTGGGCACCTACGGCACGGTGAAGGCGATGTCGCCGGCGGAGCTCACGGAAATCGGCTACGAGATGGTGTTGTCCAACACCTTCCACCTGTGGCTGCGCCCGGGGCTCACGGTGATCGAAAAATTCGGCGGACTGCACGATTTCATGGGCTGGAAGCGGCCCATCCTCACCGATTCCGGCGGCTTCCAGGTGTTCAGCCTCGGCAGGCTCAGGACCATCAGCGAGGAAGGGGTGAAGTTCGCCTCGCCGATCAACGGCGACAAATTGCTGCTCACACCCGAAATCTCGATGCAGATCCAGCGCACGCTGAATTCCGACATCGTGATGATCTTCGACGAGTGCACGCCGTATCCCGCCACCGAGCACGAGACCGCCGAGTCGATGCGACTGAGCCTCAGATGGGCGGAACGCTCGAAAGCGGCGCACGCGGGCAACCCCAACGCGCTGTACGGCATTGTCCAGGGCGGCATGTACGAGGGCCTGCGCGACGAATCGGCGCGCGAACTCATCGACCTGGATTTCGACGGCTACGCCATCGGCGGACTGTCGGTCGGCGAGCCGAAAGCGGACATGGCGCGCATTCTCGCCCACACCGCGCCCCGGTTGCCCGCCGACAGGCCGCGCTACCTGATGGGTGTCGGCACCCCGTCCGACCTGGTGGCGGCGGTGGCGCAGGGCATCGACCAGTTCGACTGCGTCCTGCCCACGCGCAACGCGCGCCACGGCATTCTGTTCACCCAGCGGGGCGAACTGCGCATCCGCAACGCGCGCTGGAAGCACGATACCGCACCGATCGATGCGGAATGCGATTGCCACACCTGCCGCCACTTCTCGCGCGCCTATCTGCACCACCTGATCCGCGCCGGCGAAATCCTCGGCGCGCGGCTGGCGACGCTGCACAACCTCCATTACTACCACCGCCTGATGGGCGGCATGCGCATGGCGATCGAGGCGGGCGACTTCACCGGATTCACCGCGCACTTTCACGAGATGCAAGCGCGCGGGTGGTAGAATCCTACGGATTTTTCCACGCAGCCCCAGACTGGAGCCTTGTCCAATGATTTCGCTTGCCTACGCGCAAACCGCCCCGGCCTCCGCGGCGCCCGGGTTCGAGCAGTTCCTGCCGCTCATCATCATCTTTATCCTGTTCTGGTTCATGCTCATCCGCCCGCAGATGAAGCGCACCAAGGAACAGAAGAAGATGCTGTCCGAACTCGCCAAGGGCGACGAGGTCGTTACCGCCAGCGGGCAGGTGGGCAAGGTCGCCAGGATCGGTGAGCAGTACGTGGCGCTGGAAATCGCCGACGGCGTGATCACCCACATTCAGAAACAGGCGATCCAGACTCTGTTGCCGAAGGGCACCATCAAATCCCTGTAGGGCGCGAGGAGAATAACCACCGCGCCCGCCGTGCCCGACACCTAACGCCTCGCCTCCCAAATGAACCGCTACCCGCTCTGGAAATACGTCGTCATCGGCATCACGCTGGTGGTCGCACTCCTGTATACCCTGCCGAACTTCTTCGGCGAAGTGCCCGCGGTACAGATATCGCCGCTGCGCACCACCGAGAAGGTGGACACGGCGCTGCTGGGCGAGGTCGAGGCCGCGCTCGGGGCTGCGGGGCTGTCCCATCAGGGGATCGAGCTGTCGGGCAACAGCGTCAAGGTCCGCCTCGCCAGCACCGACGAGCAGATCCGGGTCAAGGACGCGCTGCAGGCCGCCCTCGGCGCCCGCCACACCATCGCGCTGAACCTGGTGTCGGCCTCGCCGGCCTGGCTCGCGTCCATCAACTCGCGGCCGATGTATCTCGGTCTCGACCTGCGCGGCGGCGTGCACTTTCTCCTTGAAGTCGACATGAAGGCGGCACTGGAAAAGGCGGCCATCCGCTACCAGAACGACTTCCGTACCGAATTGCGCAGCAGCAGGATCCGCTATGGGCGCATCAGCCGCGCGGGCAACGTCGTCACGGTGCACTTCGCCACCCGCGACCAGCGCGACGCCGCCGCCAACAAGCTGGGCAGCGCATTTACCGACCTGGCCTTCACTCCCGAAGACCAGGCCGAGGGCTTCACCCTCACCGCGCGCCTCAAGCCGGAAGCCGAAAAGCGCGTGCAGGAATTCGCCCTGCAGCAGAACATCACCACACTGCGGAACCGCGTCAACGAACTCGGCGTCGCCGAACCGGTGATCCAGCAGCAGGGCGCCAGCCGCGTCGTCGTACAGTTGCCCGGCGTGCAGGACACGGCCAAGGCGAAGGACATCCTCGGCCGCACCGCCACCCTGGAAGTCCGCATGGTCGACGACCAGGCCGATCCGATCGCGGTCAGCCAGGGCCAGGCGCCGTTCGGCGCCGAAATCGTGCCCAGCCGCGAAGGCGTGCCGATCGCCGTGAAAAAGGACGTGGTGCTCACCGGCGATTCGATCACCGACGCCTCGCCCGGCTTCGACAGCCAGAGCGGGCAGGCCGCGGTGCACATCAACCTCGACGGCAAGGGCGCACGCATCTTCAAGGACGTCACGCGCGAGAACGTCGGCAAGCGCATGGCGATCCTGCTGATCGAAAAGGGCGTCGCCGAGGCGATCACCGCGCCGGTGATCCGCGAGGAGATCGGCGGCGGCCGGGTCCAGATCACCGGCATGGACTCCGCCCAGGAAGCATCCGACGTCGCCCTGCTGCTGCGCGCCGGCGCGCTCGCCGCACCGATGCAGATCGTCGAGGAACGCACGGTCGGCCCGAGCATGGGCGCGGAAAACATCGCGAAGGGCTTCCACTCGAACCTGTGGGGCTTCATCACGGTGGTCGGCTTCATGATCTTCTACTACCGCGTATTCGGCCTGTTCTCGTCGCTCGCACTGTCCATCAACGGCTTTTTCCTCATTGCCCTGCTGTCGATGCTGCAGGCCACGCTCACCCTGCCCGGCATCGCAGCGATCGCGCTCACGCTCGGCATGGCGATCGACGCCAACGTGCTGATCAACGAGCGCGTCCGCGAGGAACTGCGCAACGGCGCCACGCCGCAGGCGGCGATTCACGCCGGCTACGAGCGGGCCTGGGCGACGATTCTCGACTCCAACGTCACCACGTTCATTGCCGGCATCGCGCTGTTCTGGCTGGGGTCGGGGCCGGTACGCGGCTTCGCCGTGGTGCTGTGCCTCGGCATTCTCACGTCCATGTTCAGTGCGGTCACCGTCTCGCGTGCGATGGTCAACCTCACCTACGGCCGCCAGCCACGCCTGGCCAAGGTCTCGATCTAAGGATCCGTTCATGCTGGAGTTTTTCCCGTTCAAGAAAACCATCCCCTTCATGAACTGGGGAAAGTTCACCACGGCCATCTCGCTGGTGACTTTCCTCCTTTCGGTGTGGGCGCTGTGGGACCGCGGCCTCAATCTCGGTGTCGACTTCACCGGCGGCACCCTGATCGAGGTACGGACGAGCGCACCCGCGGACCTGAACGCGATCCGCGCGGACCTGGAAAAAACCGGACTGTCGGAAATCTCGGTACAGACCTTCGGTACCAGCCGCGACGTGCTGATCCGGCTGCCCAACAAGGGCGATGGCAACACCGCCGACACCAGCAACCGCGTGATGTCCGCCCTCACGGCAACCGACGCCTCCGTCGAGCTTCAGCGCGTCGATTTCGTCGGCCCGCAGGTCGGCAAGGAACTCTATGACAGCGGCGCGCTGGCGCTGCTGGTGGTTTCCTTCGGCATCCTGGCCTACCTCGCGATACGCTTCGAATGGCGCTTCGCCCTGGCAGGCATACTCGCCAACCTGCACGACATCGTGATCATCCTCGGCATGTTCGCCTTTTTCCAGTGGGAATTCACCCTCACCGTGCTCGCCGGCGTACTGGCCATCCTCGGCTATTCAGTCAACGAATCGGTGGTGCTCTTCGACCGCATCCGCGAAAACATCCGCAAGATGCGCGGTGCGACCATTCCGCACATCATCGACGACGCCATCACCCGCACCATGAGCCGCACCATCATCACCCACGGCTCGACCCAGATCATGGTGCTGTCGATGCTGTTTTTCGGCGGCGAGGCCCTGCACAACTTCGCGCTCGCCCTCACCATCGGCATCATGTTCGGCATCTATTCGGCGAACCTGGTCGCCTCGCCGCTCCTGCTGTGGTTCGGCGTCAAGCGTGAGCACTTCATCAAGCCGGTGGAGAAGAAGGAAGAGGCGGTTGTCTAGCGAGCGGGGGCCGGGAGGAGGTTCCGTGTTCCGTGCCCTTTTCGCCCGGGCCGGCGCGGCGCGGCCATACCACCCCTGAATCCGCCCATGCTGCACGACTTCATCGACTGGATTCTCGCCACCGTCCACGGCTGGGGCTACCCCGGCATCTTCTTCCTGATGGCGCTGGAATCCACGGTGCTGCCGGTGCCAAGCGAACTGGTGCTCATCCCGGCCGGCTATCTTGCGCACCAGGGCGAGATGAGCTTCTGGCTGATCCTGCTTGCCTCGACCCTCGGCAGCCTGCTCGGCGCCTCGTTCAACTACGTCGTGGCCATGTGGCTGGGACGCCCATTTCTCGAACGCTGGGGCCGCTGGTTCTTCGTGCGCGCAGAATTGCTGCACCGGACCGACACCTTCTTCGTGAAGCACGGCGCGGTATCCACCTTCACCGGCCGCCTACTTCCCGGCATCCGCCACCTCATCTCGATTCCCGCCGGGCTCACGCGCATGAACCCCGCCGCGTTCGCCTTCTATACCTGCCTCGGCGCCGGCTTATGGTCGGTCGTCCTGATCCTGTTCGGCTATTTCCTTGGCGGCAACGAGGCACTGATCCGGGAATACCATCACTTCATCACGGCGGGCGTCATCGTCTTCGTCACGCTCATCATCGGTGCGTACGTGTGGTGGCAACGTCGCCGGCCGGCGTGAGCCCGCCGCCCGCCCTGGCGGCCCCGACGCATGATCCGTTCAGCCACCGGGCCGGGTGGCGAGCGTGCCTTCGGTGAAGTAGCTCACCCGCGTGCGCGGATCCAGGTAGGCGAGTACGGCCAGCTCCAGCTCGGCGGGGCGCACGCTCTTGACGACCGACAGCTCCGGCGCGTCGCGCATGTCCAGCCACAGCGCCTCTTCCTTGGGCACATCCGGGTCGTACATCAACAGCGCGGGGTGCAGCAGTTGGCCGGGGTTGACGCTCATCACCAGGCCGATCCGGCCGTTGCTCAACTGCACGACGCTGCCGGGCGGGTACACGCCCATGCACCGAATGAAGCACTGCAGCAGCAGGGGGTCGTATTTCCCCGCTTCCTTCTTGAACATGAAGGAAATGGCCTCGGCGGGCGTCATGGACTCACCGGGATTCGGCCGGTTGCACAAGTTGTCGAATGCGTTGGCGATACCGGCAATGCGGGCGAGCCGTCCGATCTGCGCGCCCGTGCGCCGCTCCGGGTAGCCGCTCCCATCGAGCATCTCGTGGTGCATGGCAATGACGTCGAGCGCGGCCTCGGGCATGCCCGGCAAGCCTCGCGCCATGTCGATGCCGTAGGCCACGTGCTGCTGGTAGAAGTCGGCTTCGGCCCGGGTCCAGGGCGCCTTGTTCAGCAGGATCTGGCTGGGAATCCTTTCCCTGCCGATGTCGTGCAGCAGGGTGCCGAGCCCGAGCGCGCACAGGCTCCCGGCATCCAGCTGCACCTCCTTGCCCAGAATCAGCGCCAGCACCGTGACGTTCAGGGCATGGTAATACGCGTTCTCGTCACCCGCCTTGGCATTCACCAGATGTAGGGCGACATCCTTGTCCGCCAGCAACGAGCCCACCATGTCGGAAACGAGGGACTGGGCCTGCTCCAGCGATTCGTGCGGGCGGGAGCCGAGATTGCGCAGCAGGGACTTGACCGTGGACGCCCCGGCCGCGAACTGGCGTTCGCAGCGCCCCAGCGCCGCACGCTGCCGCAGGAGCCTTTCGCGCCGGCGCTTCTTTTCTTCCCACATCGCCTCGAGTTCGGCATCAGGCGGCGGCGGAGGGCGTGGCGGCGAGCCCGCGGCACGCGGGGGCAAGGGCGGCAGATCGCTCCTGCTGCAGTCGCAGAGCACGTGCGAGATTCCCAGTGCCCGCAACTGCTGCAGCTGCTTCTCGTTGCGAATCTTGAAGCTGCTGAAAAGAAAGGGATGGTCCATCCAGGATTCAAGCCGGATGTGCAGGCCGATTCTCAGTTGATCGATACCGATGCGCCGTTCTTGCGCGTCCATGAGTCGAGCAGTCCCCCGTGATCGATCAGCCTGCCGCGTCCACCATCAGGCGCTTCATCTCCGCCACCGCCTCCTTCCAGCCGACGAACAGCGCCTGCGCGACGATGGCATGGCCGATATTGAGCTCGTGGATACCCGGCAGCGCGGCAATCGGCTGCACATTGTGGTAGGTGAGGCCATGGCCCGCATTCACCGTCAGACCCAGGCTGCGGCCATAGGCGACCGCCATGCGGATACGCTCGAGCTCGGTGCTGCGCGCCCCGTCGTCGGCGGCGTCGGCATAATGTCCGGTATGGATCTCCACCCGCGGCGCGCCGGCGGCGTGGGCGGCATCGAGTTGCGCGAAGTCGGCGTCGACGAACAGGGACACGCGGATACCGGCATCCGCCAGGCGGGCGCAGGCCTCGCTCAGCTTCGGTAGCTGGCCGGCGACGTCGAGTCCACCTTCCGTGGTGAGCTCCTCGCGTTTTTCGGGCACCAGACACACGTCCTGCGGGCGTGTGGCGACGGCGATGCCGAGCATCGCTTCGGTCACCGCCATTTCCAGGTTCATCCTGGTCTTCAGCGCCTGGCGCAGGATGGCGACGTCGGCGTCCTGGATATGGCGGCGGTCTTCACGCAGATGCAGGGTAATCGAGTCGGCACCGGCGGTTTCCGCCAGGAGTGCGGCTTCGATGGGACTGGGATAACGCGTCTTGCGCGCCTGGCGCAAGGTGGCGATGTGATCGATGTTGACGCCGAGATGAATGCTCATTCCATTTCCGAATCGAGAAGACCGCAAAGCCGGGTCACGGCAGACACGGACAGTACCGCAGGGCGAAGCCGGCGCAGGCGTTGCCGATGCCGAAAGAGGGTCATGCGTTCAGGTCGGTGAGCTCGCGCAGCAGTTGACGAGTATAAAGCGGCTTGGCGCCAAGGGTGTGATTGATGAGCATGCGCATCAGCGCCTTGGCTTCGGCCAGTGTCGCCGGCCGTTCGAAGCGATCATCCGCCAGATCGAGCAGCGTCCGCCCCGATACGGGACAGCCCGCCTGGCCGGCCGCTCGCAGGGCGCCGCGCTCGGGCTGGAACACGTAGCGCATGTCGGCGTCGATGGACGCGCCGCTGCCGGCTTCGACGTCGAAGCTCGCGCCATAGCCGATCTCGGCGAGCAGGTTCTTCTCGAAGCGCCGCAAGATCCGTTCGAAGAACGTGGCGCGCTCGGAATCGCCGTCATCCGTCCCTTCCGCCAGGCGGGCCAGCGTTTCGCCATAGCGATCGAAAAGCGCCTCGTGCGCATCGCCGCGCGCGAGCAGGCGCAGCAGCAGTTCATTGAGGTAGAACCCGCACATCAGCGCGCGCCCCTGCGGAACGACCAGGCCGCCTTGCCATTCGGCGGCGTGCAGGGTTTTCAGCTCGGACTTGCCGAACCACGACAGCGACAGCGGCACGAACGGCTGCATCAGCCCGCGCAAGGCGGACGCCGGGCGGCGCGCGCCACGCGCAATCAGCGCGACGCGGCCATGGCCACGGGTAAAGGCCTCGGCCACCACGCTCGTCTCCTTGAAGGGATAGGTGTGGAGGACGAAGCCGGGTTCGTTGTTGATGCGCACGTCGTGGGACACTGGAAAAAACCTTTATCCGCGAAGAAACGCGAAGCCCGCCTGCTGGAGGCGCATCACGCGGCGGCCGGCGGTGTCTGCGGGCCGCCGCGCGCACCTCCATCCCGCTCCCGCGAGAGGGGGTTCTCCTTCGCGTGCCTTCGCGCCCGCCGCGGTCGAAACGATCAATCGATCCCCAGCGTCTTCAGCATGCGCACGTCGTCCGCCCAGCCGCCCTTTACCTTCACCCATGTTTCCAGGTAGACCTTGGCATCGAAGGCGCGTTCCATGTCCTGGCGCGCCTGGGTGGAGATGGCCTTGAGCTTTTCGCCGCCGCGGCCGATGACGATGGCCTTGTGGCTGTCGCGATCGACCAGGATGGTGGCAAAAACACGGCGCAGGTTGCCGGCCGTCTCGAACTTGTCAATGGTGACGGCGACCGCGTAGGGAATCTCCTCGCCGCACAGGCGAAACACCTTCTCGCGCACGAGTTCGGCCGCGAGCTGGCGTTCCGTCTGGTCGGTGACGTCGTCCGCGCCGAACAACGGCGGGTTTTCCGGCAGATGCCTTTCCAGCGTCTTCAGCAATTCGTCCAGATTGCGCGCGTTCTTCGCCGATACCGGAACGATCTCGGTGAAGGCGTGCACACCGGCGATTTCCTGCAGATAGGCCATCAGGCCGGCGCGCGCCTTCACCTGGTCGATCTTGTTGACGACCAGGATGAGCGGCCGGTCGGCGGGCAGCAGTTCGAGCACCTGGCGGTCCTCGCGCAGCAGCCGGCCCGCCTCGACCAGCATCATCACCACGTCGGTGCCCGCCAGCGTCTCGCGCACCCGCCGGTTCATCGCCCGATTCATGGTGCTGCCATGACGGGTCTGGAATCCCGGCGTATCGACGAACACGAACTGGGCCGTATCGGTGGTATGGACGCCAGTTATGCGATGACGCGTGGTCTGCGCCTTCTTCGAGGTAATGCTGATTTTCTGCCCCACCAGCCGGTTGAGCAACGTCGATTTGCCGACATTGGGCCGGCCGACGATGGCGACGAGGCCGCAACGAAAACCTGCGCCGGATTCGCTCATTTTTGCAGCGCCGCGCAGGCCTGGCGTGCGGCCTCCTGCTCCGCGGCACGGCGGCTCTTGCCGACGCCGCGGGTGAGCAGTGCGGGCTTCGCAAGCACGCATTCGACGATGAAGGACTGGTCGTGCGCCTCGCCCTCGGTGCCGACGAGCCGATAGGCGGGCAGCGGCAGGTGGCGCGATTGCAGCAGTTCCTGCAACTGAGTCTTGGCATCCTTGCCGGAGGCGCGTGGATCGATCCGCGCGACCAGCGGATCGAACAGGCCGCGCACCACGTCCTGCGCCGCATCGAATCCCGCTTCGAGGAAGATCGCACCGAACAGTGATTCGAGCGCATCGGCAAGAATCGACGGGCGCCGGAAACCGCCGCTCTTCAGCTCTCCCTCCCCGAGCCGGAGGCTCTCGCCGAGCTTCATCTGCACGGCGATGTCGGCGAGTGTTTCCTGCCGGACCAGGTTGGCGCGCAGGCGCGACAGACTGCCTTCCGGCAGCTCGGGAAACGCGTCGTAGAGGGCCCGCGCCACGGCGCAGTTGAGCACCGAGTCGCCGAGAAACTCGAGACGCTCGTTGTTGAGCGCGCCATGGCTGCGATGCGTCAATGCCTGCAACAGCAGTTCGGGGCGGCGGAAGGTATAGCCCAGCGCCTGCTGCAGACGCCGGGTCACGAGGGAATCACTCAATCTGGCGCAATGCGGCGGTTGGATCGGAACTGGCGCTGAAATCGACGACGAGGCTCATGTTGCCGATCAGCCTGGTACGGAACTCGTAGTCGACCGACACCACGGGTGCGCCGGAACTGCGGTCGATCATCAGGTCTTCCGCCTTCACCGCGGAGACGTAGTCCGCTGCGATCTTGCGTGAGAAGTCACTGCGGATATCGGCATTGCTCTTGCCGCGAAAATCCACCGTCTGCCCCATCGAGACGAGTATCTTCTTCACCGAGAAATATTCGATGTAGGCCGGCACCAGCCGCATCGCCACCATGGCCGCCATCACCACGAGCGCGGCCGCGAGCAGAAAACCGATCATCGAGAGCCCGCGCTGCCGCGGCGCGGACGGGATCGAAAAACGCTTCATGCTGCCTCCTTATCGTATGCGGGTACCGATGCGGCCAAGCTCGTCGAAGTTCATCCAGATCAGAAAGGCCTTGCCCACGATGTTCCGGTCCGGCACGAAACCCCAGTAGCGGCTGTCGTTGCTGGCGTCGCGGTTGTCTCCCATGACGAAATACTGCCCGGCCGGCACCGTGCAGGCGAACCCCTCGCCGTCGACATTGTAGGAGCACTGCTCGCGGAAGGGAAAGTCCATGACCTGCGGCGGCATCACCGACGGCTTGCCCGGCTCGGTCATCATGGTGTGGCTTTTGCCGTTGAGCGATTCCTCATACACCATCGCGGTGACGTAGTTCAATCCGTTGCCGACGTAGCTGTAGGTGCCGGCATGTTCCGCGGCGACCGGTCTGCCATTGATGGTCAGCTGCTTGTCGCGGTATTCAACGCGGTCGCCCGGCACCCCGATCACCCGCTTGATGTAATCGAGGCCGGGATCCGCGGGATAGCGGAACACCACGACGTCGCCGCGCTGCGGATCGTTCAGCTGGACGACCTTCCGGTTGACCACCGGCAGGCGAATGCCGTAGGTGTACTTGTTGACCAGGATGAAATCGCCGATCAGCAGCGTCGGCATCATCGATCCGGAAGGAATCTTGAACGGCTCGACGAGAAAGGAACGCAGGCCGAACACGATGAGGATCACCGGGAAGAAGCTGCGCGCGTACTCGACCAGCATCGGCTCGCGTGCGCCCGCGGCGCGGCGGCGCCTGAACAGCAGCGCATCGAGCAGCCAGATGCCGCCGGTGGCTACCAGCGCGACGAACAGAATGAGGGCGAAGTTCATTTATCGGAGACCTGGAGGATTGCAAGAAAGGCTTCCTGCGGAATTTCGACGTTGCCGACCTGCTTCATGCGGCGCTTGCCGGCCTTCTGCTTTTCAAGCAGCTTTTTCTTGCGCGAGATGTCGCCGCCGTAGCACTTGGCCAGCACGTTCTTGCGCATCGCCTTGACGTTCTCGCGTGCGATGATGCTGGCGCCGATCGCGGCCTGCACCGCGACATCGAACATCTGGCGCGGAATCAGCTCGCGCATCTTGGCGGCGAGTTCGCGTCCGCGGTGCACGCTCGTTGCGCGGTGCACGATCAGCGACAGCGCATCGACTTTCTCATTGTTGACCAGGATGTCGAGCTTCACCAGGTCGCCGGGGCGGAATTCCTTGAATTCGTAGTCGAGCGAGGCATAGCCGCGGCTGGTCGACTTCAGCTTGTCGAAGAAGTCCATCACCACTTCGTTCATCGGCAGGTCGTAGCGCAGCATGACCTGCCGGCCGTGGTACTGCATGTCGATCTGCGCGCCTCGCTTCTGGTTGCACAGGGTGATGACGTTGCCGACGTATTCCTCCGGCACGAAGATCGTCGCGGTGATGATGGGCTCCCGGATCTGCTCGATTTTCGACGGCTCAGGCAGCTTCGAGGGATTCTCGACATTGAGCAGGGTGCCGTCCTTCAGCACCACCTCGTACACCACCGTCGGCGCGGTGGTGATGAGGTCCATGTCGTATTCGCGCTCCAGGCGTTCCTGCACGATGTCCATGTGCAGCAAGCCGAGGAACCCGCAGCGGAAGCCGAAACCCAGGGCTTGCGACACTTCCGGCTCGAACTGCAGCGCCGCATCGTTCAACTGCAGCTTGGTGAGCGCCTCGCGCAAGGCCTCGAAATCGTGCGACTCGACCGGATAGAGGCCGGCGAAGACCTGCGCCTGTACCTTCTTGAAGCCGGGCAGCGCCGCCGTGGCCGGATGGTCGACCCGCGTCACCGTGTCGCCCACCTGCGCCGACTTGAGCTCCTTGATGCCGGCGATGACGAAGCCGACTTCACCCGCCGACAATTGCTCGCGGTCGACGGATTTGGGCGTGAAGACCCCGACATGCTCGGCGAGATGCTGCGCGCCGGTGGCCATGAAGCGAATCCGGTCCTTCCGGCGCAGCACGCCATCGACCACGCGCACCAGCATGACGACGCCGACGTAGTTGTCGAACCATGAATCGATGATCAGCGCCTTCAGGGGCGCGTCCTCGTCGCCCCGCGGCGGCGGCACCTGCTTCACCACGACCTCGAGGATGTCCTGGATGCCCAGGCCGGTCTTGGCCGACGCCCGCACCGCCTCGCTGGCGTCGATGCCGACGATGTCCTCGATTTCCGCGGCCACGCGATCGGGGTCGGCCGCGGGCAGGTCGATCTTGTTCAGCACCGGAATCACCTCGACGCCGAGATCGATCGCCGTGTAGCAGTTCGCGACCGTCTGCGCTTCCACCCCCTGCGAGGCGTCGACCACCAGCAGCGCACCCTCGCACGCCGAAAGCGAACGGCTCACTTCATAGGAAAAGTCGACGTGGCCCGGCGTGTCGATCAGGTTGAGCCGATAGGTGTGGCCGTCCTGCGACTTGTAGCTGAGCGCCGCGGTCTGCGCCTTGATGGTGATGCCGCGCTCCCGTTCCAGGGCCATCGAGTCGAGCACCTGCGCCTCCATCTCGCGTTCGGACAGGCCGCCGCAATGCTGGATCAGGCGGTCGGCGAGCGTCGACTTGCCATGATCGATGTGGGCGATGATGGAGAAGTTGCGGATGAGATTCTGCGGCACGACGAAGCGGGCACGTTGCCGTGCCCGGACTTAACGAGGGGTAAACTGATTAATTTTATCGAATTTGAGCCGACTAGGGGTGGCTCCGCAGCCACGCTCGTACGGCGGCCGGATCGAGACGGTGGCGGCAGATCTCCATGCCGCCGTGAAACAGCAGCGGCACGTCCCGGCCATGGCGCGCCTGCAAGGCCGGATCGGCGTCCACGTCGACCGGTGTCAAGGCATGGCCCGTGCCATCGAGCAGGACCCGGACGCCGTCCTCCATCTCCTCGCACAGCGGGCAGCCGATCCGGGTATACAGCGTCAGCGACTCAGTCACCCGAGATCTTCAGGGGAATGTACAGCGAGCCCTCGCCGCGCCGCACCAGGATTGCCGCGCTCCTGCCCTTGGGCACTGCCGCGATCGCCGTGCGGAAAGCATCGACGGAGGTAACCTTGCCGTTGTTGACGGCCAGGATGACGTCGCCCACGCGGATGCCGGCGCGCGCGGCGTCGCCGGCCACGTTCTCGACCAGCAGGCCGTAGTCAAGCTTGAGTTCGTGGCGCTGGTCCGCGCTCAGTTCCGACAGGGCGAGGCCGCCGCGCGAATAACTGCGCGAGTTTCCGGCGGCGACATCGTCCTCCCCGGGCAACTCGCCCACGGTGACCGACAGCGTCTGTGTCCTGCCCTTGCGCCACACCTCCATGGCAATTTTCGAGCCGGGCTTGGCCATGCCGACCAGGCGCGGCAGATCGCCGGAATTCTCGATCAGCGTACCGTTGAAGGTCAGGATCACGTCGGATGCCTGCAAATCGGCACGCTCGGCGGGACTGTCCTCCTGGACCTGGGCCACCAGCGCACCGCGCGGGCGATCGAGGCCGAACGAGTCGGCAAGGTCGGCGGTGACCTCCTGAATCATCACGCCAAGCCAGCCGCGCGACACCTTGCCGCCGCCCTTCAACTGTTCCGCGACTTCCATGGCAATGTCGATCGGCACCGCGAACGACACCCCCTGATAGCCGCCGGAGCGGCTGTAGATCTGTGAATTGACGCCAACCACCTCACCCTTCATGTTGAACAGCGGCCCGCCGGAATTGCCGGGGTTGATCGGCACGTCGGTCTGGATGTAGGGCACGTAGCTTTCCGACGGCAGGGTACGTCCCTTGGCCGACACGATGCCCGCGGTGACGGAGTTCTCGAAGCCGAACGGCGAGCCGATCGCCGCCACCGCCTCGCCGACGCGCAGCTTCGCCGGATCGCCGAGTTTCACCCTCGGCAGGTTGCCCGCCGGAATCTTCAGTACCGCGATGTCGGTACGGCTGTCGGCACCGACCACCTTGGCGGTGAACTTGCGCTTGTCGATCAGCTTGACCTCGACTTCATCCGCATTGCGCACCACGTGCGCGTTGGTCAGGATGTAGCCATCGTTGCTGACGATGAACCCGGAACCGGCGCCGCGCCTCGGAACATCCGGCATGGGACCGCGCGGCGTGCGCGGGAAGAAGCGGCGGAAGAAATCCTGCATCTCGTCCTCGTCCGGCAGCGCAAACGGAAACTCTTCCCCGCCTTTCCTGACGAGCTTGGTGGTGCTGATGTTGACCACCGCCGGTCCGTGCCTGTCCACCAGGTCGGCGACGTCCATCACTTCCTTGGCATGCACCGGCGCCACCAGGGCAAACACCAGTGCTGAAGTCATCAGTGTCTTGAACATGACTGTCCTTTCTTCATCACATTGCCTGATTCGGATTCGTGCCGCAGCACGCGCGGACGGGCGACCGCGACCCCGCGCGAGCCCAGCACCCCCGCCACGCCGCCCGCGGCAAGACCGGCCACCGCCGCGGCGTCGCCCGGCCACAGTGCCTGCGCCAGCAGCGCACCCGCGAGCATGCCCGCCAGCGGCACCCCGTATGCCAGCCCGGCGCCGCGCAGCACGCTGCCGTCGGCGATACCGACGACCACACGGTCGCCCACGCGCAGGGCGAGATCGCAGTCGACCTGGAAATGGCGCGCGCCCCGCTGGAACATTTCAGCCAGGCGGCGCGATCCGCAGCCCTGCCCATCGCAGGCGCCGCAACCGGAGGAGGGCTCCACCGCCTCGACCCACACGCCGCCCGCCTCGGCACGCACGACAACGGCGGTCTGCTCCACCATGGCGCTATTTCCGCCGCGCCGAGTTGCCGGTCTCGATCAATGCCTGGCTTGGCACTTCGCCGAGCACCGTGACCATGTAGCCGTCGACCTGGCGCGCGTACACGCCGATCGCGCCTTCCGCCGACAGGCCCTGCATGGAGTGGGATTGCGGATCGACCGGTTCGACGAACATGGACAGCACGCTCAAGCCGTCGGAAAACACCATGTGGGTGACCGGCGCCTTCTTGCCCGGCAACGGCCGCAGCGCCTCCTGTACGCGCACGTAGCCCGGCGGCGGCGCCACGTCCCAGGCCAGTCCGGCCGGCTGGTCGAGGCTCGCCTGCTGGATGCGCTTGCCCGTCATGTCGTTGCGGAACAGGCGCATGTCGGGCGCCTTGCCGATCTGGATCTCGGAGAACACGAACATCGACACCACGCCGCCGCTGTCGTTGACGCTGCGTGTCTTCAGGGGCAGGCCAGTCTGCTTGTCGAGCCAAAGGTGGTAGGTATGGCGATACGAATCGCGCGGCTCCAGCACGACCACCCGGCATTCGCGGCCGGCGACGCGCTCGTTGCCGCCCAGCTTGATGTCGTAGAACTCCGCCAGCTGCCCTGGCTGCGGCGGCAGCAGCGCGGGGAAGAAACGCCGCACGGCGTTGCGCTCCAGGCGCACGTGCTTGCCGTCCGGCATGTGGCAATACACGTCGTTGTTGACCCGCAGGAATTGGCGCGGCGTGCCGTCGAGCACCTCCACTTTTTCCCGCTCGCCGCTGGCGTCGTTGCGGTGCAGCACGCGCAACACTTCGACGTGCTCGCCGTGATGGTAGACGTAGACGCCACTGTAGTTCAGTTGCCGCGCCGCCGCTGCCGCGCGGTCGAGCCACTCCGCCGCGCTCTCCGTCGCCGCCGCGCCCGACGACCATGCCAGCAGAAGCACTACGCATGCAGCCCACCAGCCCGACTGCCCGATCCGCCCTGCCTGCATCAGCGCGTCTCCGCCACGACGGCGACTGCGCGCTGGTAGGGCGAGGCCACCGCCATCGGCGCGAATTCCTGATGCGCAACCAGATAGGGCGCGAGTTGCGCGTCATCGCGCACGAGCGCGGGCGGCGCATCGCCGGCCGCGAGGACGGGCGACGCCTGCTCCGCGGACGGGGCGGCGGCCATCGGCGCCGGGGCGTCGCCGACGTTGAGCAGGCCGTTCAGGGACAGCGCACCCCAGACCGCGAGGCCGGCAAAGGAGGCGACCGCCAGGCGCTGCGGCCACCCGCCGTGGCGGGGTGCGAGCACGGTCGGCTCCGCGCCAAGCCGCGCGGAGAACGTCGCCATGAAGTCGCCGCGCGCCGGCGCGATGCCGCGCATGAGGTCGCCGACCAGGTGATAATCGGACCAGTGCCGGCGCATGTCCGGGTCATTCTTCAAGGCCGCGAGGCAGGCGTCGATTTCCGAATCCTCGGACTCGCCGTCGAGGGTGGCCGAAATCAATACCCGCGCATCCGATGCCAGCGGATCGGCGTGCGGGGGCGATACAGACTTGCGTAATGCTGACATGCTTACCACCTCTTGTCCTGACTGGTGCCCAGCATCGGGCGGATCTTCTCTGCAATGGCCTCGCGCGCACGGAAGATGCGCGAACGCACGGTGCCGATCGGGCAGCTCATCATTTGCGCAATCTCCTCGTAGCTCATGCCTTCGATTTCCCGCAACGTGATGGCCGTCCTCAATTCCTCCGGCAACGCCTCGACCGCCTCGTTCACAGCTTGGGCGATCTGCTTGGTCTGGAGTTCCGCATCCGGGGTCGCGATGTCGCGCAGCAGTTCGCCACTCTCGAAGTTTTCCGCGTCTTCCGCCAGTACGTCGCTCGATACCGGTTGCCGCTTGTGCGCCACCAGGTAGTTCTTGGCGGTATTGACGGCGATGCGATACAGCCAGGTATAGAAGGCACTCTCGCCCCGGAATCCCGGCAATGCCCGATATGCCTTGATGAAGGCCTCCTGCGTAATGTCTTCCACCTCGGCCGCGTCACGCACCATGCGCGACAGCAGGCGACCGAGCTTGCGGTGATACTTGTTCACCAGCAACTCGAATGCGCGCTTGTCGCCGCGCTGGGCGCGCTCGACCAACACCTGATCCACTTCGCGGTCCGACATGACTCCCTGCAGCTTATGTATCGAGGCAGAAGTATACGTGACCGCAGCTTCCGCCTCATGTGAGCGGAGCCATCGGGAAAAGTTCACTGCATCCGACATGCTCGCCCGCCCGGCAGGCCTGCTATCATTTTCAGCATGCACCGACACGACGTTCTCATACTGGGCAGCGGGCTGGCCGCACTGACCACCGCCCTGCGCCTGGCCGACCGGCGCCGCGTCGCCATCGTCACCAAGCGGCAGATGGGCGATGGCGCCAGCGACTGGGCGCAGGGCGGCATCGCCGCCGCGCTCGACAGCGGCGACTCGGTCGAGGCCCACGTACGCGACACCCTGATCGCCGGGGGCGGGCTGTGCGACGAGCACGTGACGCGCCTGGTCGCCAGCCAGGCGGGAGCGATGATCGCGTGGTTGCGGGAGAACGGCGTCGCCTTCACCCCCGACCCGGAGACCCCCGGCCGCCTGCACCTGGCGCGCGAGGGCGGACACTCCAGGCGGCGCGTGGTGCATGCAGCGGACGCCACCGGTCACGCGGTGCAGGTGAGCCTGCTCGATCGCATGCGCGCCCACCCCAACATCGAGGTGTTCGAGCAGCACGTCGCCATCGATCTCATTTCGGGCCGCCGCGCTGGCGGCGAGGAACGCCAGATCCACGGCGCCTACGCGCTGAACAGGGACAGCGGCGAGGTGGAAACCTTCGCCGCCGGACATACCGTGCTCGCCACCGGCGGCGCAGGCAAGGTCTATCTCTACACCACGAACCCCGACACGGCGACCGGCGACGGCATCGCCATGGCCTGGCGCGCCGGCTGCCGCGTCGCCAATCTCGAATTCGTGCAGTTCCACCCGACCTGCCTGTATCACCCCCACGCCAAGTCCTTCCTCATCACCGAGGCGGTGCGCGGCGAGGGCGGCCACCTCCTGCTGCCCGACGGCGGCCGCTTCATGCACGAACACGATGCCCGTGCCGAGCTCGCGCCGCGCGACATCGTGGCCCGCGCGATCGACTTCGAGATGAAGAAACGCGGCCTGGACTGCGTCTATCTCGACATCAGCCACAAACCGGCCGACTTCGTGCGCGCGCACTTTCCGACCATCCACCGCCGCTGCCTGGAACTCGGTATCGACATCACCCGCCAGCCGATCCCCGTGGTGCCCGCCGCGCACTACACCTGCGGCGGGGTGGTCACCGACCTCGAGGCGCGCACCGATCTGTGCAATCTCTACGCGGTCGGCGAAGTGACGTTCACCGGCCTGCACGGCGCCAACCGCCTGGCATCGAATTCCCTGCTCGAATGCCTGGTGTTCGGCCACGCCGCCGCCGCCGACATCCTTGCCACGCCGCCGGCGCCGGCGCTGTCCCTGCCGCCGTGGGACGCCTCGCGCGTCACCGACGCCGACGAGGAAGTGGTCATCTCGCACAACTGGGACGAACTGCGCCGCTTCATGTGGGACTACGTCGGCATCGTCCGCACCAACAAGCGCCTGGCGCGCGCGGCGCATCGCATTCGCCTGCTGCACGACGAAATCGACGAGTTCTACCGCAACTTCCGCGTCACCAACGACCTCATCGAACTGCGCAACCTGGTACTGAGCGCCGACCTCATCGTGCGCTGCGCGCAATTGCGCCACGAAAGCCGCGGCCTGCACTATAGCCGCGACTATCCGGAGACGCTGCCGATCGCCGGCAACACCGTGCTCAACCCGCGCCCGGGAGCCGTGTGTCCGAGCGTGTGCGGGGTGGCCAGCGCAGCGACATCCTGAGCCGGCGCAAGGCGTCGGCATCGGCGCTGTCGGGCAGCAATACCAGGCGCTCCGCCGGCCCGCCCCCGGCCCGGTAGTGCATCACCACCAGCAACGGCGAGACGAAGCTGTCCGCCAGCACCGCGACGTCGGACCAATCACCGGCCGCATCGGCGACCTGCACGCGGCCATCGTCCAAGCGCCGCACACGCACCCGCGGGCGGCTGCGCCAGGCGCCCCACGCGGCCAGCGCGGGCACCGCCCCCGCCATCGCCCAGCGCATGGCGTCCGGCACGGCCGCGCGCAGCAGCGCCAGCACGGCAAGCCCCGCCATCCCCGCCAGCAACACCCCCAACAGGCGCGAGGGTTTCAGCTCCATTTCATGCATGCGCGTGTACACTTTCCGAATCTGCTGCATGGACATGGCGAACGGACCGCATCGTGATCGAATCCTGGAAAGAATTTCTGCTTGCCCAAGGCGCCGCCATCGACGACGGCCACGTGCGCCATTTCGGTGATCCCGCTGCCGAGCGCGCGGCAGCCGCCGGCGGCACCATCGTCGCCGACCTGTCGCAGCTCGGCGTGCTGGCATTTCGCGGCGAGGAAACGGTGAACTTCCTGCAGGGGCAGCTCACCAACGACGTCCAGGCGCTGCACGCCGACACCGCGCAATGGAGCGGTTATTGCAGCCCCAAGGGCCGCCTGCTCGGCAACTTTCTGATGTGGCGCCACGGCGAGGACTACTGCCTGCAACTGTCCGGCGACATCGCCGCGCCGGTGCTGAAGCGCCTGTCGATGTTCGTGCTGCGCACCAGGACCCGCGGCCGCGACGCGCGCGACGAGACCGTACGGCTGGTGGTCGCAGGGCCCGCCGCGGCCGATGCGGTGCAGCGTGCGATGGGCGTGCTGCCCGATGCGCCCCTGCGCACCGCGACGAGCGCGGCCGGGCTGGTGGTGTGCGCCGGCGCGGACAAGTACGTGCTCTCGCTCATGCCCGCGCACGCCCCAGCCGTATGGGAGGTCCTGCGCGGCCGCGCCACCCCGGTCGGCTCCCCGGTCTGGGACTGGCTGCGCCTGAACGCCGGCATCCCCATGATCGTCGCCGCCACCCAGGACGAATTCGTGCCGCAGATGGTCAACCTCGAAGTCATCGGCGGCGTCAGCTTCAAGAAGGGGTGCTACACCGGCCAGGAAATCGTCGCACGCAGCCAGTATCTCGGCAGGATGAAGCGGCGCATGTTCCTTGCCCACGTCGACGCGGAGGCCGTGGCCGGCGATCCGGTCTACAGCGCCGATCACGAAGGACAGGCGAGCGGCACGGTGGTCAACGCCGCCCCGGCACCCGCGGGCGGTTTTGACGTGCTCGTCGTGGCCAGGGTGGACAGCGCAACGGCGCACACGCTACACCTGAAGGCACCGGACGGCGCCCCCCTCGCCATCAGGGCGCTGCCCTACCCGCTACCCGACTCGCCACCCGACTGACGCAAATCCGCACACGAAAACCGGCACGTTCACCGGTTTTCGTGCAGGAAACATCGAGGTTCATTTCCTCACCATGATTTTCTCCACCCAGCCTTCGCCATCCTGGCCCTGGACGTGGATGAAGCCGCCCTGCTCCTGTCCGGTGAAGATCACCTCCTCGCCACGGGCGATGGTCGCGACCACCTTGGAGCCTTTGTTGGGCTGCGCATAGATCTTGAGGCCGGCGATCTTGCCGGTGACCGCGTCGCCTTCCTCCACCACCAGGCCGGCCTTGGTCGGCTTGCCGGATGGCCCCTTCAGGCTGATTTCCTGGCGCACCAGATCAGGATTGTTGCGGACCGAGCGTACGATGTTGTTCCAGTTGTCGAGATAGCTCGCCGCAATCACCTTGCCCTCGGGCGTGTTGGTGTAGCCCCCCAAGGCGCCCGCCGCACCGCCGCCCACCAGCAGGCCACCGATGCTCCAGTCGGTTTTTTCGGCATTGCCGGTTGCCGACGCGATCTGCAGCGAAGTCCGTGAATCCGAGAGGATCATGGTGGTCTGCGCCGACTTGAACTTGAGACCGGCCGCGACCAGTCCCGCCACCGCGCCGAATACCCCCAGGCCGCCGAGCGCCCCGCCGATGCCGCCGGAATCCTTGCTGGAGAACACCGCATCCGGCGTCAATACATAGTCGGCGGTGACCATCTGCCCCTTGCCCATGTTCGAGCCACGGCGCAACTCGCCGGATTCAGCCAGCTGCCTTTCCTGCATCAGGTTCTGCATCGCGCGGCCGCGCTCGACCAGCACGAAACAGTTGGACTGCTGCACCATCATGCGAATGAGCCCGGTCGGCGACTGCAGGCCGTATTGCAGCAGGTGCGAAATTACCGCGTCCTGCGGCTCGACCACCGCCAGCGTACCGTAGGGCTTGTCGCACTTCTCGAGTTCCTTGGCCTCGCCCTGCGCGCCGTCGGGACCGGCGGAGCCGGACGGCTGGCCTTCTTCCTTCTTGTCGCCGCCGAGCTTGAAGTCGAACAGGCCGGCGTATGCCGGATTGGCGGCCTGCGTCAGAAACAGGCCGACCACCAGGGCCTGAACAAGGGATTTCATGCTTTGTCTCCTCTCGGTTTTGTAATGCGCGGAAAAATTATAGTCAATTTTCGCCCATCCGCTTCTAGTCGACGTCCTCGACCGGCACGCGCGGCGCCAGCGCGCACAGCAGCTCGTAGCTGACGGTGCCCGCGGCCGTGGCGACCGCATCGACCGGCACCTGCGTGCCCCACAGTTCCACCGGAGTACCGACGCCGGCGTCCGGCAATCCATCGAGGTCGACGCACAGCATGTCCATCGACACGCGCCCGAGCGTACGGCTGGCGCGGCCGCCGACCGCGACCGGCGTGCCCGTCGGCGCGTGGCGCGGATAGCCGTCGGCATAGCCGCAGGCGACGATGCCGACGCGCATCGGCCGCTCGGCGCGGAACGCCTGCCCATACCCCACCCCCTCGCCCGCCTGCAGGGCCTGTACACCGATGATTTCGGATTCCAGGCGCATCGCCGGCTGCAGTCCGAGTTCGCCGGCGCTCGTATCCGCGAACGGCGAGGCGCCATACAGCATCAGGCCCGGCCGCACCCAGGCGCCGCACGCGTGCGGAAAGCGCAGCAGCGCCGCCGAGTTGGCCGCGCTCCATGGCAGTTCGTGCGTTTTCACGCCGTCGAGGAAGGGATGCAATTGCCAGTCGATGCCGGCCGCTTCGTCGGCCTGGGCGAAATGCGTCATCAGCGTGATGCCGGCCACGCCGGCCATGCCGCGCAGCCGCGCCACGAGCGCCGCGTGCGCGGCGAGCGGCAGGCCCAGCCGGTGCATGCCGCTGTCGAACTTGAGAAACACGTGCAGCGGCCGCGCCGGTGGCGCGCGCTCCAGCCAGTCGAGCTGGGCAGGTTGATGCAGCACCGGCCACAGGTCGAGCTCGCCGCAGGCAGCGAGGTCGCCGGCGCCGAACAGCCCCTCCAGCAGCAGGATGGGTTGCTCGACCCCCATCAGGCGCAGGTTCGCCGCCTCATCCAGCGTCAGCACGGCGAAGCCGTCGGTCGCCGCGAAGGCGCGCCGGGCACGCGACAGGCCGTGGCCGTAGGCATTGGCCTTGACCACCGCGAACACGCGCGCGCCGTTCGCGTGCGCACGCGCCACGCGCAGGTTGCGCGCCATCGCGCCGCGGGAGATCCCTGCCTTGAGGGGACGCATGGGGCTCAATAGGCGCCGGGCTGCGCCAGCGATTCGAAGCGGGTATATTCGCCGAGGAAAGCCAGCCGCACCGTGCCGATGGGGCCGTTGCGCTGCTTGCCGATGATGATCTCGGCGGTGCCCTTGTCCTGGCTGTCGGGGTTGTAGACCTCGTCGCGGTAGATGAACAGGATGACGTCGGCGTCCTGTTCGATGGCGCCGGACTCACGCAGGTCGGACATCACCGGGCGCTTGTTGGGGCGCTGCTCCAGGCCACGGTTCAGCTGCGACAGCGCCACCACCGGCACGTGCAGTTCCTTCGCCAGCGCCTTGAGCGCCCGCGAAATCTCGGAAATCTCGGTCGCGCGGTTCTCGCCGGAGCTCGACGCCGACATCAATTGCAGGTAATCGATGATGATGAGGCCGAGCCGGCCGCACTGCCGCATCAGGCGCCGCGCGCGCGCGCGCAGCTCGAGCACGTTGAGGCCCGCGGACTCGTCGATGAACACCGGCGCTTCGTTGAGCTTGCCGAGCGCATAGGTGAGTCGCTGCCAGTCGTCCTCACCGAGCTTGCCGGTGCGCAGGCGGTGCTGGTCGAGCTTGCCGACCGAGCCGATCATCCGCATCACCAGCTGCGCGCCGCCCATTTCCATGGAAAACACCGCCACCGGCAGGCCGGTGTCGAGTGCGACGTTCTCGCCGATGTTGAGCGAGAACGCGGTCTTGCCCATCGACGGCCGCCCGGCAACGATGATGAGGTCACCCGGCTGCAGGCCCGAGGTCTTCTGGTCGAGATCGTGGAAACCGGTCGGCACCCCGGTGACGCCGGAATCGCTGTCGCGGTGATAGAGCTCGTCGATGCGTTCGACCACTTCCTTCAAGAGCGGCTTGATCTCGGTGAAGCCGGCCTGGCCGCGACTGCCGGATTCGGCGATCTCGAACACCTTGGCCTCGGCCTCGTCGAGCAGTTGCTGCGCGCTCTTTCCCGCCGGCGCATAGGCGCTGTCGGCAATGCCGGTGGCGACTTCGACCAGGCGGCGCATCACCGAGCGCTCGCGCACGATTTCGGCATAGCGGCGGATGTTGGCGGCGGAGGGCGTGTTGCTCGCCAGCGCGACGATGTAGGCGAGGCCGCCGACGCTTTCCAGTTCGCCCAGCGATTGCAGCGTCTCCGCCACGGTCACCGCGTCGGCCGGATGGTTCTCGGCGATCTGCCGCACGATGGCGCGCAGGATCCGGCGGTGGTCCTGGCGATAGAAATCCGTCTCGGAGATGACGTCCCCGATGCGGTCCCACGCCCCGTTGTCGAGCAGCAGACCACCCAGCACCGCCTGCTCGGCCTCGAGCGAATGCGGCGGCAGGCGCATCTGCGCAAGCTGCGGATCGGATTGGAGGTTCAGGGGATGGATGACGGCCATGCCGGGATTCTAGCCTTCCGCCCCACGCCGACCAAGGGACAAGTCTGTGGACAGAATCTGGACAAACCGGGACAAAAAAGGGAACCGCTGGTTCCCCTTTTTTTGGACGCGGCGGGGCGACGTCCTACTGCTCGCCCACCACCGTCACGGTGATGTTGGCCATGACGTCGTGATGCAGCCCCAGCACCACCGCGTACTCGCCGATCGCCTTGATCGGCCCTTCCGGCATGCGCACGTCGGCCTTCTCCACTTCGTGTCCCTGCGCCTTCAGCGCATCGGCGATATCGGCATTGGTGACGGAGCCGAACAGGCGCCCGTCGACGCCGGCCTTCTGCCTGATCGTGATGCCCATGCCGTCCAGCGTGGCGGCACGCGCCTGGGCGTCGGCCAGCTTGCCGGCGGCGATGCGCTCGAGCTCGGCCTTCTGCGCCGCAAACGCCTCGAGATTGGCCTGCGTCGCACGGCGCGCGCGGCCGGTGGGAATGAGGAAGTTGCGGGCGTAGCCGTCCTTCACCCTGACGACGTCACCGAGGTTGCCCAGGTTGACGACCTTGTCCATCAGAATCACTTGCATCGTCGTCTCCTCAGTGCAGATCGGTGTAGGGCATCAGCGCCAGGAAGCGCGCGCGCTTGATGGCGGTGGACAGCTGGCGCTGATAGTGCGCCTTGGTGCCGGTGATGCGGGCCGGGATGATGCGGCTGTTTTCGGCGATGAATTCCTTCAGCACCTCGACGTCCTTGTAGTCGACTTCAACCACCTTCTCGGCGGTGAAGCGACAGAACTTGCGGCGCTTGAAGAGACCGCGATTGCCGCTGTCGCGACGCTTTCCGGCGAATTTTCCACCAGATTTTCCAGATGGACGGGCCATGGTTTATTCCTTTTCGATTCGGTTCAGTATCAGGATCAATTGTCGGCTGTTGACGCTGCGGCGATTGAGCACGCCTTCCAGCCTCACCTGCCGGCCGGCGGCGAATCCGGCGAGCGTCGCGGCGAGCGGGCCGCTTGCCTGCGCGGTCAGCTCGCACTCCACCTGGCGGGACGCCTGCGCGACCAACTGGCGGGAGCGGTGCAGAATCGTCGCTTCGGCGATCGGCACGCCCGCCGGGCTGTAACGCAAGGGCTCGATCCGGGTGATTTCTCCGCTGATGAGCAGCCGGTTCACACGCTCAGGCGGCAGCAGGCTGCTCGCTCGGCGCTTCCGTCTTCGCGCCTTCCAGCAGGTCGCGCGACTTTTCTTCCTTCATCATCGGCGACGGTGTCGTGACCGCCGCGTCGCGCTTGATGGTGAGGTGGCGCAGCACGGCGTCGTTGAACCGGAAGCCGTGTTCGAGTTCATCCAGGGTTTCCTGGTCGCACTCGATGTTCATGAGAACGTAATGGGCCTTGTGGACCTTCTGGATCGGGTAGGCCATCTGCCGGCGGCCCCAGTCCTCCAGGCGATGCACCTTGCCGTCACGGCCGGTGATGCTGCCCCGGTAGCGCTCGATCATGCCGGGCACCTGCTCGCTCTGGTCGGGATGGACGATGAATACGATTTCGTAATGCCGCATTGATTTTCCTTTCGGGTACGCCCCCCGCTGCGGTGCGGTGGAGCAAGGTAGGGAACGGATGAATGACGACCCCGCCACGGCGGGGACTGCGAATCATACGCCTTTTCCCTGACGAATCAAGCCCGAAGGGCCGTCGCCTCACATGACGCAGTCGACGTAGAAGCGCGGCTCGCCGTCGACGACGTCCTCGACCAAGCCGTGCACATCGACCTCGAAGCCCGGAAAGCGCTCGTTGAACTCGCGGATGAACTGCAGGTAGCGCACGATCGTGGCATTGAAGCGCTCGCCGGGAATCAGCAGCGGGATGCCGGGTGGATACGGCGTGACCAGCATGGCGGTGATGCGGCCTTCGAGCCTGTCGATCTCGACCCGCTCGATCTCGCGGTGCGCCATCTTGGCGAAGGCATCCGCCGGTTTCATTGCCGGCGCCATTTCCGACAGATACATCTCGGTCGTCAGGCGCGCGACGTCCCTCGACTTGTAGATGGCGTGGATCTGGTCGCACAGGTCCTTGAGCCCGGTCTTCTCGTAACGCGGATGCTTCTCGATGAATTCCGGCAGCACACGCCACAGCGGCTGGTTCTCGTCGTAGTCGGACTTGAACTGCTGCAGCGCGGTCACCAGCGTGTTCCAGCGCCCCTTGGTGATGCCGATGGTGAACATGATGAAGAACGAGTAGAGGCCCGTCTTCTCGACGATGACGCCATGTTCGGAAAGATACTTGGTGACGATCGCCGCCGGGATGCCCCAGTCGGCGAACGCGCCGTCGACGTCGAGTCCCGGCGTGATGACCGTCGCCTTGATCGGGTCCAGCATGTTGAAACCGGGCGCGACCTTGCCGAACTCGTGCCAGCGCGCCCCGGCCTCCAGCATCCAGTCCTCGCGATCGCCCACGCCCTCCTCCGCCAGCTTCTCGGGCCCCCATACCTTGAACCACCACGCCGCCCCGAATTCCTCGTCGACCTTGCGCATGGCGCGGCGGAAATCCAGCGCCTCGCGGATCGACTCCTCCACCAGCGCCGTGCCGCCGGGCGGCTCCATCATCGCGGCCGCCACGTCGCACGAGGCGATGATGGCGTACTGCGGCGAGGTCGACATGTGCATCAGATAGGCCTCGTTGAAGCGATGGACGTCGAGCTTGCGGATTTCGGCGTCCTGCACCAGGATCTGCGAGGCCTGGGACAGGCCCGCCAGAAGCTTGTGGGTCGACTGCGTGGCGAACACCAGCGCCTCCCTGGCGCGTGGCCGGTCGCGGCCGATCGCGTGCATGCCGCGATAGAACTCGTGGAAGGTCGCATGCGGCAGCCAGGCTTCGTCGAAATGCAGGGTGTCGATATGGTCGCCGAGCAGTTCCTTGATCATGTCGACGTTGTAGAGAATGCCGTCGTAGGTCGACTGGGTGATGGTGAGGATGCGCGGCTTGCGCTTCACGTCCCGCGCGAACGGATGGGCGGCGATCTTCTTCTCGATGTTCTCGGGCCGGAACTCGTCGAGCGGAATCGGCCCGATGATGCCGTAGTGGTTGCGCGTCGGCGTGAGAAAGATCGGAATCGCGCCGCACATGATGATCGCGTGCAGGATGGATTTGTGGCAATTGCGGTCGACCACCACGATATCGCCCGGCGCGACCGTCGCGTGCCATACCATCTTGTTCGACGACGAGGTGCCGTTGGTGACGAAAAACAGGTGATCGCAGTTGAAGATGCGCGCGGCGTTGCGCTCCGACGCCGCCACCGGTCCGGTGTGATCGAGCGGCTGGCCCAGTTCGTCGACGGCATTGCAGACGTCGGCGCGCAGCAGGTTCTCGCCGAAGAACTGGTGGAACATCTGGCCGATCGGCGACTTCAGGAACGCGACGCCGCCGGAATGTCCGGGGCAATGCCACGAATACGAGCCATCGGCGGCATAGTGGGTCAGCGCGCGGAAAAACGGCGGCACCAGCGAATCCAGGTAAGCACGCGCCTCGCGACCGATGTAGCGGGCGAGGAATTCCGGCGTGTCCTCCAGCATGTGGATGAAGCCGTTCAGCTCGCGCAGGATGTCGTTGGGGATGTGGCGCGCGGTGCGCGTCTCACCGTGCAGGAAAATCGGAATCTCGGCGTTGCGGAAACGCACTTCCTCGACGAAGGCGCGCAGCTTCTGCAGCGCGTTTTCGGCCTCGTCGGCGGTACCGGCCAACTCCTCGTCGTCGATCGACAGGATGAACGCGGACGCACGCGCCTGCTGCTGGGCGAACGAGGTGAGGTCGCCGTAGTGCGTGACGCCCAGCACCTCCATGCCTTCCTTCTCGATCGCCGCGGCGAGCGTACGGATGCCCAGGCCCGAGGCATTCTCGGAACGGAAGTCTTCGTCGATGATGACTACGGGAAAACGAAAGCGCATGGGGAATTCACCGGTGAGGGACGCGGAATGGAGAACGGACGGACGCCAGCGCCGGGATCAGGCGTGCGATGCGGCACGCATGCCTGAACGCGCGCGGCATCCGCCGCCGGCATGAACGGGCGGGCACGCTGCGCGGATTTCACCCCTCACGTCTCGCCTCGCACGTCCGCTAGATCTTGGGCAGGGTCACGCCGACCTGGCCCTGGTATTTGCCGCCGCGATCCTTGTAGGAAGTCTCGCAGACCTCGTCGGACTCGAGGAACAGCATTTGCGCCACGCCTTCATTGGCGTAGATGCGCGCCGGCAGCGGGGTGGTGTTGGAAAACTCCAGCGTCACGTGGCCTTCCCATTCGGGTTCGAGCGGCGTGACGTTGACGATGATGCCGCAGCGCGCGTAGGTGCTCTTGCCCAGGCAGATGGTCAGCACGCTGCGCGGAATGCGAAAATACTCCACCGTGCGCGCGAGCGCGAAGGAATTGGGCGGAATGATGCACGAATCGCCCTTCACTTCGACGAAGGAGTTCGGATCGAACGCCTTGGGATCGACGATGGTGGTGTTGATGTCGGTGAACAGCTTGAATTCGTCGGCACAGCGCACGTCGTAACCATAGCTCGAGGTGCCGTAGGACACGATGGCGCGGCCATTGACCGCCTTGATCTGCCCCGGCTCGAAGGGGTCGATCATGCCATGCTCGACCGCCATGCGGCGGATCCACTTGTCGGATTTGATGGACATGTCAGGGATCAGGGATCAGGAATCAGCGGATTCTACGACGAACGGGCGCCGCGGCGCCTGTTCCGAATCGTGATCCCGATCCTGCGTCAGGTGTTGGAAATGACGATGCTGGGGAACTTGGACGAGTGGTCCACCGCGCTCTCGCCGATCTTCACCGCCACGCGGCGCGCGATCTGCTTGTAGATGTCGGTGACGCGGCCATCCGGATCGGACACCACCGAGGGCTTGCCGGAGTCCGTATCGTGGCGGATGCTCCCATCGAGCGGCAGGGCGCCGAGGAACTCGACGTTGTAGTCCTTGCACATGCGCTCGCCGCCGCCTTCGCCGAAGATACGTTCTTCGTGGCCGCACTTCGAGCAGATGTGCAGGCTCATGTTCTCCACCACGCCGATGATGGGAATGCCCACCTTCTCGAACATCTTCAGGCCCTTGCGCGCGTCGATCAACGCGATGTCCTGCGGCGTGGTGACGATCACCGCACCGGTCACCGGCACGCGCTGCGCCAGGGTCAGCTGGATGTCGCCGGTGCCGGGCGGCAGATCGACCACGAGATAGTCGAGCTCCTTCCAGTTGGTATTGTTGAGCAGTTGCTCCAGCGCCTGGGTGACCATCGGGCCGCGCCACACCATGGGTGTCTCGACGTCGATCAGAAAACCGATGGACATCGCCCGGATGCCATGGCCGACGAGCGGTTCGAGATTCTTCCCATCGTTCGATTCGGGCTTGTCGGTAATGCCGAGCATGGTCGGCTGCGACGGGCCATAGATGTCGGCGTCGAGCATGCCGACCTTCGCACCTTCGGCAGCCAGCGCCAGGGCGAGGTTGACCGCGGTGGTCGACTTGCCCACGCCGCCCTTGCCGGAGGCGACGGCGATGATGTTCTTGACGTTGGGAATGAGCTTCACGCCGCGCTGCACGCTGTGCGAGACGATCTTGAAATCGACGTTCGCCGTGGCGCTGGTGACGCCTTCGATGCCTTTCAGCGCCTCCTCGACCTGCTGCCTGATCGTGGCAAGCTGGCTCCGCGCCGGATAGGAAAGCAGGATGTCGACCGAGACGGCGCCACCGTCGATCTTGATATTGCGGGCGGATTTGGTCGCAACGTAGTCCTTGTGCGTGTTGGGATCGACCAGGGTTTTCAATGCGGTCTGCACCTGAAGTTCGGAAACGGCCATGTTTGCTCCAGCGGTAACGGTAAGTGGTGTGCGATTCGACAACAATTCATTATTTTAGCGAATTCCGATCGTCCGGACCAGCTAAGCCCGCGATTTTACGCGTGTTTTCCATGTCGATTGCAGGGCTTTGCCGCATCCGGCAGCCGCGGCGGGCACGCGGCGAAGGCCGCGTCGTGATGCGTCCATTGCGCCCGGTCGTCCGGTGGACCGCCGCCCCCACGGGCTACATGAACGGGTTGTGATGCGCGACCAGCACCGCTTCCGGCACGCGCAGGCGAATGGCGGCCGCAAGCTCGCCGATCGCGCCCTGGCGCGGGCACAGCGAAATCCACAGCAGGTTGAGGCGCAGGTTGAGGTCGGCGAACACCACGTCCTCGTGCAGGGCAAGGACGGTCCGGATCTCGAGCGACACGCGCTCGATCTCGCCGGCACTGCGGGTGCGCAATCGCGGAATGAGCATCATGAAGTCGGTCAGCCTGCGCCCGTTGCTGTCGCGCGTGGGAGCGATCCGCCACAGCGGCAGCCCCGGCTCGGCACCCGCCGCGAGGGCGCCCGAAGCGTGCAGCCTGACCTTCATCGCCCGCCCCCCCGCCACGGCGCCCGCCTCAGGATTTCAATGCGGTGCCGCGCGGCGCATTGCGCCGGTCGCACATGCGGATCGCCCGCTGGCGCAGGTAGCGCATGTCCTTGTGCAGATAGCGCTCCAACTCCTCCAGCGCCAGCCGGTACACCTCGCGCTTGAAGTCGACGACCGCCTCCATCGGCACCCAGTAATCGTTCCAGCGCCAGGCGTCGAATTCCGGATGTCCGCTGGCGCGCAGCGATACGTCGCAATCCCGTCCGGTCAGCCGCAGCAGGAACCAGATCTGCTTCTGTCCGCGATACAGGCCGCGGTTGTCGCGCCGTGTCCAGTGCGCGGGCACGTCATAGCGCAGCCACTCCCGGGTACGCCCGAGGACCCGCACGTGCTCGGGCAGGAGCCCGACTTCTTCCTGCAATTCCCGGAACATGGCCTGTTCCGGCGTCTCCCCCGACTGGATGCCGCCCTGGGGAAACTGCCACGCATGCTGATTGACGCGCTTGCCCCAGAAGACCTGGTTGCGCGTGTTGCACAGGATGATGCCTACGTTCGGGCGGTACCCTTCTCGGTCGATCATGGCCGCCACCATCGATGAAGTTCAATTGGCCCCATTCTTTCACACCCACCGCGAATTGCAAACCCGCCCGCCCCGGATGGCCGCCATTAGCCATTGTTTTGATTACCTTTTTGGACGCTCCGGAATCCAGCGGAGCCTTCTTCCCTTCAGCGGACGAATCCACCGAAACTGAAGGCCGCAGCCCGGGGGCGCGGCGCCGCAGCTCACGCCAGCAGCGGCGCCACCCCCTCCGCCCACTGCAGGTCCCGTGCGAAGCCGCGCAGGTCCAGCCCCCAGCGCGTACTCCGGTCGGCCAGTTGCGGCTGCGCTGCGGCGAGCCGCTGCGGCGCACCCGGCTCGGTGAAGCCGAACACGATGACATTGGTCTTGTTCTGTACCGACAGCCAGCCCGCCTCGCCGTCGAACGCGCGCGTCAAGCGCGCGAAGTATTCGGCAAAGGCGCGGTCGCGTCCCCACAGGTTGACCACCAGCACGCCGCCCGGCCGCAGGACGCGCCGGCAGGCCGCGTAAAAGCTCTGGGTCGCCAGCGCCTCGACCTGGTTGCCGGCATCGAACCCATCGAGCAGGACGACATCGGCACTATCCGGGTGCTGGCGCACGTACAGCGCGCCGTCCGCCTCCACGACGGCCAGCTTCGCATCGTCCGGCGGCAGCTCGAAATGACTGCGCGCGGCGGCGATCACACGCGGGTCGAGCTCGACCGCGGTGATGCGCGTCTGCGGGCGGTGGCGGCGGATGAACTTGGCGAGCGAGCCTCCGCCCAGGCCGATCATGAGCACGTCCTGCGGCGCGGGCTTGAACAGCAGAAATCCCATCATCGCGCGGGTATAGGCCAGTTCGAGATCCCACGGCCGGGACATGCGCATGCGGCTCTGGATCGCCTGGCTACCCAGGTGCAGGGTACGCAGCCCGCGTTCCTCGACGATTTCCAGTCCGCCGTCGTCGGATCGGCGTTTTCCCAGCTTCAAGCGCATTGCGGTTCCATCCTCGATTCAAACGGGAAGATTATCCGCCAGCACGCTAGAATCGGCGTTTTGTCTCCACTCTGCCACCATGCGCGCCACCCGCTTCTTCATCTCCACCACCAAGGAAGCCCCATCCGAAGCCGAGCTCGCGAGCCACGGGCTGATGCTGCGCGCCGGCCTCATCAGGCGCCTGGGCTCGGGGCTCTATACCTGGATGCCGCTGGGCCTCAGGGTGCTGCGCCGGGTGGAGACCGTCGTGCGCGAGGAAATGAACCGCGCGGGGGCGATCGAGTTGCTGATGCCGGCGGTGCAGCCGGCCGAACTGTGGGAGGAATCCGGGCGCTGGACGGTGTTCGGCCCGCAGATGCTGAAGATCAAGGACCGCCACCAACGCGACTTCTGCTTCGGCCCCACTCACGAGGAAGTGATCACCGACGTGGCACGTCGCGAGATCAGGAGCTACCGCCAGTTGCCGGTGAACTTCTATCAGATCCAGACCAAGTTCCGTGACGAGATCCGTCCACGCTTCGGCGTGATGCGCGCGCGCGAGTTCCTGATGAAGGACGCCTATTCCTTCCACACCGACCGCGACAGCCTGGCGGCGACGTATCAGACGATGTACGAGGCCTACACGCGGGTCTTCACGCGGCTCGGGCTGACTTTCCGCGCCGTGGCGGCGGACACCGGTGCCATCGGCGGCTCGGGCTCGCACGAGTTTCACGTGCTGGCCGACGCCGGCGAGGACCTGATCGCCTACTGCCCGGACTCCGGCTATGCCGCCAACGTCGAACTCGCCGAGGCGCTCGCGCCGGCGGCGCCGCGCGCCGCGCCCGCGGAAACGATGCGCGAGATCGACACGCCGCGGCAGACCACCTGCGAGGAGGTCGCCGCCCTGCTCGGCATCCCGCTCGAACGCACCGTCAAGCTCGTCGCGGTGATGGCTGGCGAACGGATGACCGTGCTGCTGCTGCGCGGCGACCACATGCTCAACGAGGTCAAGCTCGCCAAGCTGGCGGGCATGGCCGATTTCCGCCTGGCAAGCGAAGCCGAGATCCGTGCCGTCTTCGCCTGCCCCTCGGGCTTCCTCGGGCCGGTCGGGCTCGATCGCGGCGCGGTCCGCGTCATCGCCGACCGCGGCGTCGCCGTGATGAGCGATTTCGTGTGCGGGGCGAACAAGGCGAAATTCCACCTCGCCGGCGTCAATTTCGGCCGCGACCTGCAGGAACCCGATCTCGTGGCCGACATCAGGAACGTGGTCGCCGGCGACCCCAGTCCCGACGGCAGGGGGACGCTGGCCTTGTGCCGCGGCATCGAGGTCGGCCACGTGTTCCAGCTCGGCAGCAAGTATTCGCAGGCGATGAACGCGACCTACCTCGACGAGGCCGGCCAGGCGCGGGCGATGGAGATGGGCTGCTACGGCATCGGCGTGTCGCGCATCGTCGCCGCCGCCATCGAGCAGCACCACGACGACAAAGGCATCATCTGGCCCGCGGCAATGGCGCCTTTCCCGCTCGTGATCGTGGCGCTCGGCTACGGCAAGAGTGAAGAAGTCAGGAAAGCGGCCGATACACTGTATGCTGCGCTTTGTGGCGCCGGCTTCGACGTACTGCTGGACGACCGCGACGAGCGCCCCGGCGTGATGTTCGCCGATGCCGAGCTGATCGGCATTCCGCACCGCGTCACCGTGGGCGAGCGCGGTCTGAAGGATGGCGTGATCGAATACCAGCCGCGCCACAGCGCCGATGGACAGCCCGTCAAGGCGCAAGCCGTCGCGCTCGCCGAAGCGCAGGAATTTCTGACCGGATTGCTGAAACACTGACATGCCCAGGACGCTGCCGATCGCCGTTCTTCTGCTCACCGTCCTGTTGTCGGGACAGCCGGCGTTTGCAGGCGCACAGCGCGAAGAGGCGCTGTCCGCGAGCGCACGGGCGTCGCTGCAGCGCGCGTTGGCCGACACCGGCGCCAGCCGCACCGCCTTCGACAACGCGGCCGACGAAGCCGCCTGGCTGAAGGAGATGTCGCGCCGCCTGGCCTCGCACATGCCGGTCGACACCGAGCGTCTGGAATTCCTCACCACCCTGCACTGGGAGGCCTCGCGCGCCGGGATCGACCCCCAGCTCATGCTCGGCCTGATCCAGGTCGAGAGCGGCTTCCGCAAGTACGCCGTGTCGCCGGTCGGCGCGCGCGGCTACATGCAGGTCATGCCGTTCTGGCTCAAGGTCATCGGCCATCCCGAGCACAACCTGTTTCAACTGCGCACCAACCTGCGCTACGGCGCGCTGATCCTGCGCCATTACATCGACATCGAGCGCGGCGACCTGTTCCGCGCGCTGGGCCGATACAACGGCAGCCTCGGCCGTGCGGAATACCCCAAGCTCGTCGTCGGCGCCTGGAAACGCCATTGGGACTACACGCCGGCCACACGCTCGGCGGACAACCGCGTCGCGGCCCGTTCCCCGGACTGAAACGGATACGCGCCCGTCGATTTTTCCCCACCGCACCGGTTCGCCGATCCGGCGGCCGGCGAAATCCGCCGCCATTGCGCTGGCACGCGCCGCAACGTCGGCGTTTCAACACAGCGTCGAGGGCTCGACATGCGGGTACGCGCGCAAGCGGCGTCGCCTGGCACGCGGCCTCCTTGCAACGCATCGAACGTTGGCGGCGCTTCGCCACCCCCCGGCATGAAACGACGACCCGCCATGGACGCCCCGCTCCCGGCCTCGCGGCCCCTCCCCTGACGCCGCCCACTGGCACGCTCCCTGCTCGTCATTCGAGCAGCAGGCACCCCTGCGACACGACAATGACGCTTAGGAGGCGAGGATGGAGATGACGATGCAGTTGTCCCGCACGCACAAGGGACACGAAGAAATTTTCAACAACGGCCATACGCTGCGTCCGCGCCAGCGGCACATCCTGTTCAGCATGGGCAGCGAGAGCATTTCCTTCGGCGAGCTGTGCAAGAAACTGCCGCACTGCGCCGAGCTCGAAGCGATGATCAGCGAACTGCTGCAGCACGGTTTCGTCCAGGTGCTGCGCGGCGCGGGCGGCAAGCCGACGGTCGCGCCCGTCGCGGCGCCAATCGACGTATCCTGCGCGCGCGCTTACGCGCTCGACTTCATGGCCGACCTGGTCGGCACCAGGTCGCCGGCTTACCGGCAGATGAGCGAGGTCACCGACATGGCGGGCCTCGCCACCGTGCTGCCGATGTGCCGCAAGGTCATCGCCGCGGTGGCCTCGCCACGCCACGCGGCCGAACTGGAGGCCGGCGTCGCCGGCCGCCTCGGCCACTGATCCGCGGGCCGGCCCGGTGCCGGCCTGCGCCGCAACGACGGCCGCGCCCTCTTCGGCCGGCCGCGCCCTTATCCGCCGTTGCCGAAGATGACCAGCGTCTTCGGCTGGCAATCGGCACTGACCACGGTGCCCGCCTGACCCGGCACGGCCTGCACCACGCCGGCAAACGGCGCCTTCAGTTCCGCATCCGCCAGGTCCTTTTTCGCCACGGCTTGACGTGCCTTCGCCGCGGCGAGCGTCGCCTTGGCCCGCGCGTCACGCAGCACGGCGGCATCGAGCTCCGTGGTCGACGACACGGTACGCTCGTAGAGCTCGCGTCCGCGCTCCAGATCACGTGCGGCGTCGGCGGCATCGGCCTCGGCGCGCATCACCTCGGCCGCGGCCTCATCCACGCGAGCCTGCAGGATGGTCGAGTCGAGGCGCAGCAGGATACCGCCCTTGGCGACGCGCTGCCCCGGTTTCACCAGCACCTCGGCGACCACTCCCGAGACCCGCGTCGTGAGTTCGACATGCTCCGCGGCATCTGCGTATCCGGCCGCCAGCAGGCTGATCGCTCCCAACAACGAACGCTTCATCATGGTTCCTTCGCTCCCTCGACAGGCGGCAGGCTGCCGCCGGACAGCGCTTCGAGCCGGGCCAGCGCCAGCGCGAGGCGATAGTCCGTCTGCTTGCGACGCAACTTGGCCGCCTGCGTTTCCGCCATGCTCGTGCCAAGATTGGTTTTCATTTCCAGTTCATATTCGGCGCGTGCGCGCTCCAATGCCCAGTCCCGGTATTCGATCTGCTTGTCGGCTGCCGGTCGCGCGCTTTCGCGCAGCCATTCTATTTCCTGCAGCGTGGCGAGGAGCGTCTCCGACAGATCCAGCCTGAACTTTTCGAGGCTGGCGGCCGTACGCGATTTCAGTGCCTGCTCGCGCGCGATCCGCGCATCGACGCGCCGCCCCTGGTAGAGCGGCACGTTGAACACCAAGCCGGCGCTCACGTCGTCACGCGTGCTGGTTTCGCGGCTGTAGCCCGCGCCGCTGATTTCGGCATCGAGGGATGGGTTGCGTTCCGCGCGAATCGCATCGAGGCGCGCATCCGCCGCTGCCAGCTGTGCCTCCATGGCCTTGACCCCGGGATTGTGTGCGAGCACCCAGGGCAACAAGGTTTCGTAGTCCGGCAGGTGGCGTTCGTTCTCCGGCAGGGCGGGTTCGGCGAGTTCGACCGGCAGCGCGCCCGGACGGTAAATGGCGTTCGCCAGGCTGTGGCGCGTGGCCCGCATGCGCTGCTGGCTGGCGTTGCGGCGCTCGCGCAGATTCTGGTAACGCGCTTCTTCCGCGAGCAGCGCCGGAAAGCTGATCTCTCCCACGTCGTAGCGGTCGCGCAGATCGTCGAACGAGACGTAGGCCACGGCCATGAATTCGTCCTCCATGGCCGATTGGAGATCGGCCAGCAGAACGTCGAAATAGCGCGCCATGATGTCGATGCGCCGCATGCTGTCGACGTCCATCAGGGCCGCCTGGCGTGCCGCGATTTCCTGTTCCGCGGCCTCGACCGAACGGCCGCTGCGACCGAAATCGAGCAGCGGCTTGCGCGCCACGATGCGGCCGGCGTTGTCGGGCTGCCAGTCGCCGCCCGGTTGGCGGCCCCTGCGCAAGGTACCGTCGAGAAACAGATTGAAATCCAGTCGGCTCGCGGCTTCTTCGCGATCCGCGCGTGCAGCCGCCAGGTCGCTCTCGGCGACGCGGCGCTCGGGATGCGGCGCGGTCACCGTGGCAAGCGCTTCCTCGAGCGTGAGGCGCTCCGCCGATGCCGGGGTCGAGAGCAGACAGGCCGCGAAAACCCCCAGCAAGTGGCGCTTCATCCTGGAAACGAGGGATGGTCCCGCACGCCGGTCCGCGCGCCGCGGCATTTCGCCGTTGCGCCTGCGCGGCGACATGTCCGCCCCGCCGCCCGGGCGGAGCGCAGCGCGATTTTCGGAAACGACGGGGTGACTGGAAGCCGCCTTCAGGCTCATTTATGCATTTTGTACTTGGTGAACGACTGGTTGGCGTAGGCGCCATCCAGAACATAGCGCCTCAGCAGCATGAACTCCGCTTTGTCCTTGGTCGGCCCAGTATGCCGGGCGACCAGCTTGCCGTCGAGATCGAAGAACAGCAGCGTGGGCGTGGCGCGCACCCGGTTGGCGAAGGCAAACGCCTTCTCGGTGGTGTCCTTGCCTTCGAAATCGACCATTTCGGTATCCCCGTTGACGTCCATCGGGTAGACGAGAAAGCTCGCGCGATACGCATCCTGCACCTCGGACTGGTTGAGTATGGTCGCCCGCATGCGCGCACAGAACGGACATTCATCCATCTCGAAAAACAGGAAAATTCCTTTCTTTCCCTGCTTTTTCGCGTCTTCCAGGTCCGCGTGCAAATCCCCGAACTTGACCTGGAAGAAATGGTTGGCCGGATCGCGCGTTTCCGCCCACGCGGGGACCGCGAGAACGAGCAGGATCGCAAGCAGCAACTGGCGCATGACATGCCCTCCGATATGAATCATTTGCTTCTGGCAGCCGCCGTCTTGCCGTGGATGTAGCTTTCGACGGCGGCACGGGTGATCGCACCCACCTGCTGCGCGACCAGCTTGCCTTCCGGATTGTACAGATACGTCGTCGGCAAGCCCTGCACCGGGCCGATCTGGCTCACCAGCTGGCGATTGCCGAGCACGATCGGGTAATTCACCAGCATGCTTTCGGCGAAATCGGTCACCTGCCTGGGATTGCGGTAATCGAGCGCAATGCCGATGACGACGAGATTGTTCGCCTTTTTCTCGTGCAATTCGATGAGATCCGGAATTTCGTCGAGGCAGGGCGGGCACCACGTCGCCCAGTAGTTTACCAGCACCCATTTGCCCTTGTAGCCGGCCAGCGTATGCGTCTTGCCGGACGTGTCGGTGAGCCTGAAACCATCCGCCTGCGCCCATCCCGCCGCAAGCGCCAGCAGCAGCCCGGCCAGCCACATCGGATAGAATCGCCCTCTTTGCAACATCCGCATCGGTTCCCCCATCATGAATGAATTCCGTATCGAGAAAGACTCGCTCGGCGAGGTCCGGGTTCCCCTCTCCGCGTGGTACGGCGCGCAAACGGCGCGTGCAGTGGCCAATTTTCCCATCTCGGGGCGCCGGCCGGATAAGGATTTCGTACTAGCGCACGTGCGCATCAAGCTCGCCGCCGCGCGCGCCAACTGCCAGCCCGGCTGGTTGCCCGAGCAGAAGCGCGACGCCATCGTCGCCGCCTGCGAGAAAATCCTCGCCGGCGAGTACGGCGAGGAATTCGTCGTCGACCGCTTCCAGGCCGGCGCCGGCACCAGCCACAACATGAACACCAACGAGGTCGTCGCCAACCTCGCCAACGTCGCCCTGGGTGGCGAAAAAGGCAGCTACAGGCCGGTCGATCCCAACGACGACGTCAACATGGGGCAATCGACCAACGATACCATCCCCACCGCGATCCGGCTGGCCGTGCTGGCCAAGCTGCCGCGCCTGGTCGCCGCGGTGCACGCGATGGCCGCGGAATTCTCGCGGCTCGCCGGGCGCGAGAAGGACACGGTGAAATCCGGCCGCACCCACCTGCAGGACGCGGTGCCGACCACGCTGGGCCAGGAATTCGCCGGCTATGCGTGGACGCTCGCGCGCTGCGCCGCCGCACTGGAAGCGGTGCGCCCGGCGCTCTGCGAAATCGGCCTCGGGGGCTCCGCCGCCGGCACCGGCCTCAACACCTCGCCCGACTACCCCGCGCGCGCCGCCGCCGAACTGGCGACACTCACCGGCGAGCCGATCCGGGTCGGCCAGCTGGTCGCGCAGATGCAGTCGATGAACGACCTCGCGCGCCTTTCCGGCGAAATCCGCAACCTCGCGCTCGAACTCACCCGCATCGCCAACGACCTGCGCCTGCTCGCGTCGGGTCCGCGCACCGGATTGGGCGAGATCCAGCTGCCGCCGGTGCAGCCGGGATCGAGCATCATGCCGGGCAAGGTGAATCCGGTCATGTTCGAGATGCTGAACCAGGTGTGCTTCCAGGTGCTGGGGCAGGATGCCGCGGTCTCGTTCATGGTGCAGGCCGGGCAGATGGAGCTCAACGTCATGATGCCGGCGCTGGGCTCGGCGCTGTTCGACGCCATGGACTGGCTCGCCAACGCGATGGACGCGGCGACCGAGAAGAACCTCAAGGGCATCGTCGTCAACCGGGAACGCTGCGCCTTCTTCATCCACCAGAGCGTCGCCCTGGCCACGCTTCTCAACACGCGGATCGGCTACATGCAGGCCGCCGAGGTCGCCAAGGAATCCGAGAAGTCCGGCCGCCCGGTGCGCGACATCGTCGCCGGGCGCGGGCTCATGAGCGCCGCCGACTTCGACGCGCTGGTGTTGCAGGCCGCGCACGGCATCGGCAGCGGGGGTGGGGGCGGCTGACGCCGCGCTCCGGTCGCGAGGCCCCATGGCGATCCAGTGGTTCCCCGGCCACATGACCTCCGCGCGCAAGAAGGCCGCGGAGACCATGGCCAGCATCGACGTGGTGGTGGAGGTGCTCGACGCGCGCCTGCCCGAAGCCGGCAGCAATCCCATGATCCATGCGCTGCGCGCGCACCGGCAGCGTCCCTGCCTCAAGGTGCTGAACAAGATCGACCTCGCCGATCCCGAAGTCACGCGCGCCTGGATCGAGCACTACAACCGGCAGCCCGGCGTGCTGGCGGTCGCCATCTCGGCAAAGAAGGCCGGCGACGTGGCAAAGCTCGCGGGGCTCGCGCAGAAGCTCGCGCCGCACCGCAACGACACCTTCAAGCCGCTGCGCCTGATGATCATGGGCATCCCCAACGTCGGCAAGTCGACGCTCCTGAACACCTGGGCGAAACGCAAGGTCGCCGCCGTCGGCGACGAACCCGCCGTCACCAAGGCGCAGCAGCGCATCAACCTGTCGCCGCGCCTGATCCTGGTCGACACGCCCGGCCTGACCTGGCCGAAGATCGAGCACGACGCCGACGGCTTCATGCTCGCCGCCAGCCACGCCATCGGCCGCAACGCCGTGATCGACGAGGAGGTCGCGATCTTCCTCGCCGGCATCCTGCTCGAACGCTACCCGGCGCTGCTGAAAGCCCGCTACGGCTTCGCCCTCGAAGGCCTGGACGCCACCGGCGTGGTGGAAGCGGTGGCGAAGAAGCGCGGCTGCCTGAAAAAGGGACGCGGCGCCGAACTCGATCTGGAGAAGGCCGCGATGATCTTCCTGACCGACTACCGCAGCGGCGCGCTCGGTCGCATCAGCCTGGAGACGCCGGAAACGCGGCAGGCGATGCTGGCGGGCGCGGGCATGAAGATCGAGACCGCAATCGGGCAGCAGTCCTGAAGCCGCCGGGGACCTATCGCGTCTGACCCTGTGATTTCCCCACGCATCAAGCTGCCCCGACGCGCTTGACGGCGGCGCCGACCCGACGTCGCAGACCATGCCGGCAAGGTCTCGGGGCTTTCAGGTTTCATCGCGGCGCGGGGGTGTCGATCACGCGCTTCGCCAGCGGCGTCACCAAGGCTCTGCCCCGTCCTTGCGGCACGCGCACGTCAATCGCAGAGAAGCTGAGCGCGCTGCGCCGATCAACGGCAAGGCTTGCAGGCGCTGTCAATCCTGGCTCGTAGACAGGGAAAGCCCGGCGCCCGGCACGATATTCCGCGTGTCGCGGAATGCCTCCCCGATCCGCATCCGCTGGGCATATGGCCTGACGATTGCCTGGACGATAGGTGAGGGATCAAGTTTTGATCCCTCACCTATCGCGGCGGCGGCATAGGCTGCCGCCGCGTTTCATCCTGCGATCAGAATACGTACTTGGCCCCGATTTCGAATGAGCGCTCGGCGCCGGCGTAAATGCCCTGGCGCAATCCGGCAATGTAACGCTCGTCGGTGAGATTCTTGACCGCCGCCATCAGCTTCAGCTGCTTGTTGACGGCGTAGGTACTCGTCAGGTCGAAGGTATGGTAGCTTGGGAGCCTGCCTTTCCAGATGCTGTTCCCGCTACCGGCAATCGGATCGGTGTTGTCGCCATGGCCGTATTGCTCATCGACATACCTTCCGGCAAGAGCCACCTGCATCGGCCCGGAGGCATAGGCCACGGTGAGATTCGCCAGCAGTTCAGGCGAATAGGGCAGGCGATTCCCCTTGTTTACACCTCCGCCCCGGTCTTCACGGTAGTCTGCCGTGGGTATCCAGGTCAGGTTCGTATTCAGGCTGAAGCCATTGTCCCAATTGTATCCAAGCGCCGTTTCCAGGCCCCGGTGCAGGGTGCTGCCCGCATTGGCATTGGTCAGGCCACCGGAAATGGCAGGGGTGATCTGGTTGTCAAAGTCCATCTGGAAGGCGGTCAGCTCATAGTGGACTCGGCCGGATTGGCCCCGTACTCCCGCCTCGAGGTTGAGTGATTTTTCCGCATCCAATTGCTGGTCGAGGCCGGTCACGATCGACTGGCTGTTCAGGGGTGGCGAGAAAGCCATGTAAACGCTGCCGTAAAGCTGTGCGCCGGGAATTACCCAGTACGTCGCGCCGATGCCCGGCAGATACTCCGTATTGGAGCTTTTTCCGTCATTGGCGCTGTTTTTTCGATCGTGTCTCTCCTGCTCGTAATACTCGATGCGCAAGCCCGGCGTAATCGAAAGTTTGTCCGTCACGTCGAAACGGTTTTCAGCAAACAGCGCATAGGCGATGGCGGAGTCCAAGCGGTCTGTGCCGATCGTTCCCGAGCGCGGATGCGCGCGGGTGGCGGCAACGCCCTGATCAACCATTTCCTCGTCCAGGATGCGGATGCCGATCTCGGCCTTGTTGGTGATGCCGAAGCTCTCGTGGTTGATGGTGAGACGCGAATCCAGGCCGACGCGCTCGAAGGAGCGGTTGTTGCCGTTGACGGTATCCGTATAGACCCAGCGCCCGGCGGCCGTCGAGGCGGCGTTGTCGACCGCGAACCGCCAGTAATCGCGGCTCATGTCGCTCCAGTATACGAGCGTGTTGAGGGTCATGTCCGGGTTGATGTCCCACTGATGATTGAGGTCGAGCGACTTGCGCTTCGTCAGGAACCAGTCGTCCGGAGCGGGGTTGTACGAAGCGCCCGCCTTGTAGGCATCCAGAAACAGCCCACGATAGGAAATGTTGGCGTCGTTTTCGTGATGCGTGAATTTGACGCTGATCCACTGGTCGCTTCCCAGGGCCATGCCGCCCTTGAGCATCAGGTCTTCCATGTCGAAGCCCTTGTCCTGAAAGCCGTCGCTCTTGACACGGGTGTAGAACAGGCCGGCCTTGGCCTCGCCCGAGGGCGACTTGCCGCCGGCTTCCAGCGTGGCTTCCCGGTAGTCGTGCGAACCGAGGCGCCCTGCGATCGAGACGCCATCGATCGGTTCCTTGGTCTTGTAGTTGATGACGCCGCCGATGGTGCTGGGACCGTAGCGCAACGCGGCAGCGCCTTTCAGCACTTCGATTTCCTCCATGCGCTGGATGCGCGGGTTGTAGTAGCGCTGGTTGCCCACGAACAGGCCGGGGGCGACCGGCACGCCGTCCTCCAGGATCAGCGACTTGTAGTCCGCCGCACTCAGACCGCGAATGCCGATGTTGGTGACGATGGCGGATTCCTCTTCCCCCTTGATGTGGATGCCCGGCACCATGCGCAGGGCGTCTTCCGTGGAGAGCGGCTGGATGCGTTCGAGATCGGCAGTGTCGACGATACTGACCGAACCGGGCTGCTTGACAATCTCCTCGTCCCCGCCGGAGACCACGTTGATACGCGGCAACACGATGTCTTCGGATAGCGCATGCGCCGGATAGCCCATCGCCAACATGACGGCGACGGCTGTTTGGGTGGGGACGAAAATACGTCGCCTAAAATTCCTGGTTTGTCGATGCATGGATAGGCTCCTTGGGCCGGTGGTATGGAAGTTTGGATTGGTTGTGGCGAGCAGCCCGATGCGCCGAATTTCCTGCCTGGCATGAGCTTCATGACCCGGGATCTTAACAAGAATCATTCCAAAATTAAAAAGACATGAAGAAATGGTGAAGAAATGTTCAAAAAATGGGGGCACAAAGATACTGGAGTTTCCCCACGATCAAGCCGCCCCGACGCGCTTGACGGCGGCGCCGACCCGACGTCGCAGACCATGCGGAATGCCGCTCCGATCCGCATCCGCTGGGCATATGGCCTGACGATTGCCCCGGCGGGGAGATGATCAAGACCCGGCGAACAATTCAACAACCAGGGCTCGCGGCGGCGGAAGGCAATTTTCAGGACGCGGCTTGCGGCCCTCGGGGCGTGCCTGGCCAGCGCCGGACGCCACGTCAGGGGGCTGATTGCACAGGGTTTTCTACGCCCCCAAATCCGCCGCCACGGCACGCGCCCGCCCATGCGGCTGCAGGGGCGGACTCGATTTCCACGACGTTTTGTGCCGTCAACCGGGCCGCGCGCCTGAAGCCGATCGGCAACATATCGTGTTCGATCCGATTTTTTGCTTGACTACGGCTGGCGAATGGGCACCCCCATTTCCCTTGGTGCGCCGAGCCGCTCCCGAGGTCACGCACGGGACCCGGGGAATGCATCCGCTATCAAGCAATGAACCCATCTGCCGATACCTAACCCAGGTGCCGGCCGGACGGATTCGAAGTTGCCGGTGGTCGGCAGGATCAGACCGCTCGCCCTGCCCGGGTCGGAAAACGAATCTCGTGTGGATGGTGTCTTGATGCTGAAGCGTATTGTCGAAATGTTCCGGGGCAGCGGCCGCCGGGCACGCAAACATGCCGGGCCGGGTCGGCAGACCGGGACGGTGGATCACGCCGAGGCATTCGTCAGGCTCAATGCGCTGGCACCGCTGGCCAGCGAAGCCCGGCAGCCGTCCGCCGTGAGCCAGGCGGACGAACCCGGTGCGGCGCCGTCGTTCGGCCAGTCCATCGTGTACCGCGAAGCCGTGCTGGGCACCGATCAGCGCGTGGCGGGATACGCGTTCAGCCTGCGCTACGAGGTCAACCAGCGGGTACGCGCTTCCAGTACCCATATCCAGCGGCTGTACGATCAGGTCTTGCTGCGCAACCTGCAGGCCATGGAGATCCAGCGGCTGCTGGGCCATCGGCTGGCGTTCGTCGACGTGTCGGCGAGCTCGCTGGCCATGCCGCTGCTCGATGCGCTGGAGCCGAACGGCATCGTCTACGTGGTGGGTTCGAATGCCCAGCTCGTCGAACAGGCGGAGTTCGCCCTGGAGAACCTGGCGCGGCTCCGGGCGCGCGGCTACCGGATCGGCCTGCACGGTGCGGGGGTGGACCACCCGGACATGACGCCGTTCCTGGCGTGCGCGGATTTCGTGTTCGTCGACGTGGGCGGCAACGACATTCCCACGATCCGCAATCAGGTGGAGGCGATCGTCCGGCAGGCGCCGTCCGTGCGCCTGGTGGCCACCCGCATCCAGACCCAGGAAGAATTCAGCGTCTGCCGCAAGCTGCCGTTCGCCTGCTATCAGGGCGCGTTCATCACCAGCCGCAGGAAGTGGGACAACTGCCGGATCGACACCGGCCGCGTGAGGATCGTGGAACTGCTGAACCGCTTGCGGGGTGACGTGGACATGGTCGAGCTGGCCGGCCTGATCAAGTCGGATCCGGGCCTCTCCTTCAAGCTGCTGCGCTACATCAATTCGCCGGGCGTAGGGCTGGCGCACAGGATCGGCACGCTGGACCAGGCGCTGGTCGTGCTCGGGCAACGAAAGCTGCACCGCTGGCTGACGCTCTTGCTGTACACCAATGGAAACGTGCGCGGGCTGGATGCCGCCATCCTGGAGAACGCCCTCGTGCGAGCACGGCTCGCGGAACTGGCTGCCGAGGATTCGCTATCCCCGGACGAACGGGACGAACTGTTCGTGGCCGGCGCCTTCTCGCTGCTGGACGTCGTGCTGGGCCTGCCGATGGCCGCGGTGCTCGAGCAGGTCAACCTGCCACCGCGGGTGAACGACGCGCTGCTGCGTCAAACGGGCCCCTACGCGCCGTACCTGGAACTGGCCATCGCCTGCGAACAGCCCGATGGCGCCGACGTCGCGGCGCTGTCGCAGGCCATCGGGCTGGACAGCGAGCAGGTCAACAACCTGCACGTCGAGGCGATGATCTGGGCGCACCAGATGAGCGAATGAGGCGGGGTGGACATGGCGTGCCTGACCCGAATGGCACGTGCCCAGCCGCGCTCCGTAACGAAACGACTCGTGCAACGCATGGAAGCCATGAAGGAAGCCGGCGGCCGGTCGATGGCCGCTGCCGCCGGCTGTCGGGCGCTGTCCCCATGAAACCGCACGTCACCAGCGATGCCGCACAGCCGCCTACAAGCGGGCGCGCTTGCGGGCGGCTGCATGCCGCCGCCAGCGAACCCCCGCGCCGGCGCCGCGCATGGCAGTTGCCGCGACTCATGGCGCAGCTACGGCAAGCCGCCCAGGACGCTTTGGGCGATGATGTAGGTTGCGACGATCATCAAGCCCCACGCGAACCCCTGCCGCAGGGCTTCGGCGGACCAGCGTCGTGCCAGGCGGGTACCGATCAGGCTGGAGAGCACCGTCACTACGGCAAACGCACCCATGATCGAGTAATTGACCGCCACCGTTCCCAGATAGCCCGCGAAACCGCTGAGTGAGTTCATCGAGACCACCAGAAGCGACGTGCCGATTGCCCGTTTCATCGGAATCCCGGCAAGCAGGACCAGGGCCGGAACGATGAGAAAGCCGCCGCCGACGCCGACGACGCCCGCGAGGAGGCCGACGCCGACACCCGAGCCGATGAGCAGAGCCGTACGCGCCATTTCACTGCGTTCGGCGCCGGCGCAGACCGTTCCCTTCTTGCACAGCATGCGGTAGGCCGCAACATACATGACAGCGGCGAACAGGGTCAGCTGAAACGTGATCGGAACCGCCGCGCCCAGGCGCGCACCGGCATAGGTGCCGGCGACGCCGAACGGTCCGAAGATGGCCGCGGCGCGTATGTCGATGTTGCGTGCGCGCCAGTGATCCCAGGCGGAGAGCACCGCGGTGATGGCGATGATCCCCAGCCCCATCGCGATCGCTTCCTTGGGATCCAGGTGGAGCAGATAAATCAGCGCGGGAACGACGACGATGCCCCCTCCACTGCCGAAGATGCCAAGCGCAAGCCCGGTCAGCATGCCGGAAAGCAAAGCCCAGATAAGCACCACGCACCTCCATCGGTTCCGTCGTTCACCCGATACGGGAACGCTGTCCCATGGCGGCGCGACGGGGGTCATGAACGGGGTCGGGATCGCACCCATCCCGGGACCGGCAGTACGCGGCGGCATTCCCCGAAACCGGCGCGTCGGCCGGCAGCGCGGCGCCGCGCGCCCTTCACGACATCGCGGCCCATTACGAGCAGGACCGGCCTCGTCCCAACAGGTAAAGAAGTCTAATGATTACTTGAATAATGTCAACACGGGCGTGCCGCGGGCGTGCTTCACGCGATCTCGAGACGGGATGGTGCGCGGCAGCCGCCGGACGGCGCGGCGCCGCGGCGCGGCGAATTCGCTTGTCGGAAGGAAAGTGGCCGCCGGCGGAGCCGTCTCCATCCTCCGCAGGGCCGTCCAGGTCTTTGCACACCCATCAGGACACTACCGGCAAGAGCCGGGCTTGTGCGCCGTCGGCAGGCGCATGGCGCGGCCCCGAGGTGTCCGGGTTCGCCCTCGCCACCTCCGTGTTCAGCGGGGCGGCGAACGGCTCAGGGCATCCCCGGGTCGAGCAGCGGCCACGCGGCGGCATCGAGCCAGGCGGCCGTTTCCTGTATTCCCTGGATGGCCGCGACCGGCAGGGGTGCGCCATCCTGCCAGCGCCGCAGAGCGTCCCGCTTGCCGGCGCCGGTGACGACGAACCAGACCTTGCTGCTACGGCCGAGCCGCGCCGCCGAAAGACTCACGCGCCCGGGTGGCGGCTTCGGCGCGTCGAAGACGGCGAGCACGTCCGCACTGCCGGGCGCGGCCCCCCAGTCGTGGCCGGGAAAAAGACTGGCGGTATGCCCGTCCTCGCCCATGCCGAGCAGCGCGAGGTCGAAGTCGCCGATGCCATCCAGCCAGCCGGCGTACGTCGACGCGGCCACGGCCGCGCCGTGCTCGGCGGGCATGGGCTGGCGGTTCGCGAGCGGAATGCGCGAAGCGGCGAGCCACGCCTGTTCGGCCATGACGCTGTTGCGCTCGGGATGCGCGGCGGGCAGGCAGCGTTCGTCGCCGTACCAGATGTGCCAGCGCGCATCGCCGGCGCCGCGACGGCCCAGTTCGGCATACAGCGCGCGCGGGGTGGTGCCGCCGGCCAGGACGAGGTGGAAGGCGCCGCGTGCGGCGATCGCGGATGCGGCCGCCTCGCACACCGCGTCGGCAAGCGCCTGCACCAGCGCGCCGGCATCGGCGAACACGCGCGTCGGTGGCAGCGTCACAGTTCGTTGCGCCATGCCTGGTCGTCGCTGTCGAACAGGCGGTTGGCGTCGGGCGGTCCCCAGGTGCCGGCCGGATAGGTCGGAATGTATTCGCGCTCGACCGCCCAGTTCTTGAGGATGGGGTCGACCACGCGCCACGCCCACTCCACCTCGTCGAAGCGGATGAAGAGCGTGCGGTCGCCTTCGATGACATCGAGCAAGAGGGTTTCGTAGGCGTCGAGCGTCTCTTCGTCGGTGGTCACGAAGCTCGCATTCATCTGCATCACGCGCGTATCCATGTCGAGGCCGGGCTGCTTGACGTGGATTTCCATGTGCATGGATTCCTCGGGCTGGATCGACAGCAGGATCCAGTTCGGATCGATCATCTCCAGCGGCGTTTCACGGAACAGCTGCTGCGGCGGCTGGCGGAAGCGGATGGCGATCATCGAGGTCTGCTTCGCCAGCCGCTTGCCGGTGCGCAGATAGAACGGTACGCCGCGCCAGCGCCAGTTGTCGATGTAGAACTTCGCGGCGACGTAGGTCTCGGTGACGGAATTCGTTTCCACCCGTTCTTCCTGCGCATAGCCGGCGACGGGCCGGCCGTCGACGCTGCCGCGTGCATACTGGGCACGAATGGCATGGGCATGCACCGCCCGCTTGGCGATCGGGCGGATGGAACGCAGCACCTTGACCTTCTCGTCGCGCAGGGCATCCGCTTCCAGCGCCGGCGGCGGCTCCATGGCCACCACGGTAAGCAGCTGCATCAGGTGGTTCTGCAGCATGTCGCGCAGCGCGCCGGCATGGTCGTAATACTCGCCGCGCTGTTCGATGCCGATCGATTCGGCGACGGTGATCTGCACGTGGTCGATGAAGTTGCGGTTCCACAGGGGTTCGATCAGGGTATTGGCGAAGCGGAACACCAGGAGATTCTGCACCGTTTCCTTGCCGAGGAAATGGTCGATGCGGTAGATCTGTTCCTCGTCGAAGTGCTGGTGCAGCAACTGGTTCAGCATGCGCGCCGATTCGATGTCCTCGCCGAAGGGCTTTTCCACGACGATGCGGTTGAGGCCGCGCGGCCGGTTGAGGCCGACCGCTTCGAGATTCTGCACCACCGCCGCGAATTCGGACGGCTTGATCGCCAGATAGAAGACCGTCGCCGAGCAGGCGGCAGGGGGCGGCAGGTGGGTGGCGAGATTCCGGTACGCCTCGATGTCGTTGAGGTCGCCCTGCCGATAGCTGAAGCGTGCCAGAAAGCGTTCGAATATCGGGCTCTCGATATCGCCCTTGATGCGCTCGGCGAGTGCCGAGCGGGCATGTTCGCGCCAGCGCGCGTCATCCCACTCGCGCCGCGAGAACGCGATGATGTTGAGCGACTCCGACAGGCGCGCCGCGGCTTCCAGGTGGTACAGGGCCGGCAGCAGCTTGTTGGTGGCAAGATTGCCGGTGGCGCCGAAGATCACGAACGTGCACGGCAGGTCAGCCGGATCGGCGGTCATGCCGCGCCCTCCTTCACCGCATGCCCACCGAAGCCCTGGCGCATCTTGGCCAGCATCTTCGCGCCGAAATCGTTGCGCCCCTGGGTGGCGAAGCGCATCATCAGCGCCAGCGACATCACGGGGGCCGGAATGCCCTGCTCGACGGCCTCGAGCATCGTCCAGCGTCCCTCGCCGGAGTCCGCGACGAAGGGCTGGATGGCGTCGAGGTGCTGGTCGTCGGCGAGAAAGTCCGCGGTCAGGTCCAGCAGCCACGAACGCACCACACTGCCGTGCCGCCACAGCTCGGCGATCGCGGCGAGATCGAGATCGAAGCCGGACTTCTGTTTCATCAGCGCGAACCCCTCGGCGAAGGCCTGCATCATGCCGTACTCGATGCCGTTGTGGACCATCTTGACGAAGTGGCCGGAGCCGACCGGGCCGGAGTGCAGCCAGCCCGTGCCCGGCGTCGGGGCGAGCGCCTCCATCCAGGGCTGGAGGCGCGCGGCCGCCGCATCGCTGCCGCCGAACATGACGCAGTAGCCGTTCTCCAGTCCCCACACGCCACCCGACACCCCGGCATCGGCGAAGTCGATGCCGTGTGCCGCCAGTGCCGCAGCGCGCGGCGCATCGTCCTTGTAATGGCCGTTGGCACCGTCGACGACGAGATCTCCCGGCGCGAGCAGTGGTGTGAGCGCGTCGAGCGCGGCCTGGGTCGCCTCGCCCGCCGGCAACATCAGCCAGACGATGCGCGGCGCATCGAGCGCGGCGACGAGATCGGCGAGCGACGCACAGGCGAGGTGTCCGGTTTCCGCCGCCAGCGCCGTGCCGACGTCGTGGCTGCGATTCTGCACCGCAATGCGCAGCCCTTTGCGCGCGAGCCGCCGCGCCATGTTGCCGCCCATGCGGCCGAGTCCGACGATACCGAAATGCATGTTCTCTCCTCGATGTCCGATTGCCGGGTGCGCCACCGCTCCCGGCCCGATTGGCGCAATGGTCCGCTGCGGAATCGCCGCCAATGGATGGGCGTCACGCCCGCGGCCACGCACGTGCGGAGGTTCCGGGCGGCGAATCCGGCCTTCGCATGATAGAGCGCCGCGGCGGCGGCGTCATGCGTCGAAACCGTCAACGCGAAGCGTGCAGGGCAGGCCGCCGCCTCAGCCGAGCAGGCCCGGAAACAGCTCACCCAGCCCGCTGGCGATCATCTCTATGGAAATCGCCGCGATGATGAGTCCCATCAGACGCGTTACCACGTGGATGCCGGTGCGCCCCAGGCGCCGCGCGATGAGGGGCGCGGCGCGAAACGCCAGCCACACCGACAGCGCCACCAGCGCCACCGGAATCAGCTGCAGGCTCTGCTGCAGCACGTGCCCCCGGGATGCGCTGGCGGCGACGATGACGTGGGTGATCGCCCCCGGCCCGGCGAGCAGCGGCACACCCAGCGGCACCACGCCGACGGCGTCGCGTTCGCCGGTTTCGGCAGCCTCGTCCTGGGTCTGCCGCTGCGGGCTGACGTGCGCCTGCACCATTGCCAGCGCGAGCAGCAACAGCAGGAGCCCGCCGGCGACGGAGAACGACGCCAGGCGGATGCCGAAAAACGTCAGCATGGGTTCGCCGGCGAAAATGAACACGGCGAGCACGCCGAGCACGGTCAGTGCGGCGACCCGCGCCGCGGCATGGCTCTGCGCCATGGTGAACCCACGTGTGGCGAGCAGGAATATCGGAATCACGCCGACCGGATCGACGATGGCGAAGAGGGCGACCGCGGATTTGACGAGGGCATAGGCGTCCATGCCGCACATGTTAGCCGTTTGCCGCCGCCACGCCATACCCGCGCTGCTTCGCAGGCCCGGCGGAAAGGGGTGGCCATCCTCGATGGATCACGGTAAGCTCGGCGCTGCCGGAGCCGCTCGGGAACCTGTGTCCGGGTGGCGCACTCTCAGTCGATGTCGAACATTCCGCGAGGAGAATCCATGAACCCGCAACTCAGCACGATCGGCCGCGGCGCCGCTGCGGTCCCGACGACCAACAAGGTCGTCAGGAACACCTACATGCTGCTGTCGATGACGCTGGCCTTCGCCGCGCTCACCGCCGGCGTTTCGATGGCGTTGAACCTGCCGCATCCGGGTATTCTCATCACCCTGGTCGGCTATTTCGGCCTGCTGTTCCTGACGACGAAGTTTCGCGACAGCGGCCTGGGCGTTGCCTTCGTGTTCGCCCTCACCGGCTTCATGGGCTACACCCTCGGTCCCATCCTCAACGCCTATCTCGCGCTGCCCAACGGCACACAGGTCGTGATGATGGCAATGGGCGGCACCGCGGCGATCTTTCTCGGCCTGTCGTCCTACGCCATGACCACGCGCAAGGACTTCAGCTTCATGGGCGGCTTCCTCATGGTCGGCATCCTGGTCGCCTTCCTCGCCGGCCTGGGTGCGATCTTCTTCGAGGTGCCCGCGCTGTCGCTGGCCGTGTCGGCCATGTTCGTGCTGCTGATGTCCGGCCTCATCCTGTACGAGACCAGCAACATCATCCACGGCGGCGAGACCAATTACATCATGGCCACGGTGACGCTGTTCGTGTCGATCTACAACCTGTTCACCAGCCTGCTGCACCTGCTGGGCTTCGCCAACAGCGATTGAGCGGCGGCGCCTCTGGCCGCCAGGGCGATGGCGTGGGTCGGGAGGACGGACGCATGACCGACCCGAGAACGACGGCACCCGGCGCGGTGCCGTTTTTCATCGACACCCACTGTCATCTCGACGCGGCGGAATTCGATGCCGACCGTGACGCCGTCCATGCCCGCGCCGTCGCCACCGGCGTCGGCATCCAGATCGTCCCGGCGATCAGTCGCGACAATTTCGCCGCCGTCGCCGCGACCTGCATGCGCTACGCCGGCTGTCTGCCGGCGTGGGGATTGCACCCCATGTACGTCGAGACGCACCGTGCGGAGCATCTGGCCGACCTGCGCGCGCAGGTCGAGGCGCAACGCCCGGTGGCGATCGGCGAAATCGGCCTGGACCGCTTCGTCGACCTCGACTATCCGGCGCAGGAACATTTCTGCATCGCGCAGCTGAAAATCGCACGCGAGTACGACCTGCCGGTGCTGCTCCACTGCCGGCGCGCCCACGACGATCTGCTCAAGCATCTGCGCCGCATCGGCGTGCGCGGCGGCATTGCGCACGCATTCAACGGCAGTTTCCAGCAGGCGGAGGCCTTCCTCAAACTGGGCTTCAGGCTCGGCTTCGGCGGCGCCTTCACCTGGCCGCGCGCCAGCAGGCTGCGGCGACTGGCCACCGAGCTGCCGCTGGAGGCGATCGTGCTGGAAACCGACAGTCCGGACATTCCGCCGGCATGGATCGGGCGCGGACGCAACACGCCGGAAGAATTGCCGCGCATCGCGGCCACGCTTGCCGAACTGCGTGGCATCGATGTCGCAACGGTGGCGCAAACGACGACGCGCAACGCACGCGAGCTGTTGCGGCTCGCATGAGCCCCACACCCTCGGTCGACCGCTCCATGCTGCTGCCGGCCTCGGGTGAATCGCGGCTCTGGCGCACCCGCCGGTCCGTGTCTGCCGGGTGCAATCGCCATGCAGCCGACGGCGGCAATGGGGGAGGCGAGTGGCGTACCCGGGCCGCATGGGCGTGTAAAAACGAGGCTTTCTGCGATCGGCCGCGGGCAACGGCGCGCCGCGGGATGGCGAATCGCCATCGGCGCCGATCCGCTACGCCGCGCTGAAATCCAAGCTGCGGCCTGTCGGACAAGCCTATTCCGCGTAGCCGAATTCGCCCACCCACGCGCCGCGGCGGTAGTCGATCGCCAGCCAGTTGGGGACATAGGGGCGCGGATTCTCCAGGGGAAAGCGTTCCGACGGCGGGTGAGCGCCACCCTCGGCGATGCTGCAGCGACGCGTCATGATGGGCTTGAAACGCACCGCGAGTCGATCGTCGACGGGCGTGGCGGCAGCGGCGTCGTCACCGAAAAGCACCCGCTTGCGCAGCAGGCAGGAAAACAAGAGCTCCATCTCGGCGACCAGCGGCGTCACGCGGGCGTCCAGGGCCTTCCGCGCGGCCCGCGTGAGCCTGATGTCCAGCGACTTGCCGTGCAGGGTGATGTTCATCGGAACCTCCGGTGCATGCCCATACCGGGAGATTATCGGTCGAATCCGGCGGCACTTGAGTCGTGCGGCACGACATGCCGGCTCTCCCCCACCCGCAGCACGAAGAACTCGGCCGCATCGACGCCGGCTTCGCGACGTGCCTTCGCCAGTGCCTGCGGCGGCTCGTCCAGCGCCTCGTCGGCCATCTCGAAAGTCCCCCAGTGCACGCCGAGCGAGCGGCGCGCACGAACATCCCGGTGGATGCGCACGGCCTCGGCGGGGTCGACATGCTGCGCACGCATGAACCAGCGCGGAGTGTAGGCGCCGATGGGAATGGCGGCGAGGTCGAAGGGGCCGAGACGGCGGCCGATCTCCGCGAAGTCGCGCGAATAGCCGGTGTCGCCGACGAAAAGAAAGCGCAGATCCGGCGCGCTGACGGCCCAGCCGCCCCACAGGGTGCGGTTGCGGTCGAACAGACCGCGTGCGCTCCAGTGCTGGGCCGGCGTCAGCGTGAAGCGCACCCCCCTGAATTCGGCGTGGTCCCACCAGTCGAGTTCGGTGACCCGGTCGATGCCCAGCGCGGCGAACCACGGCTTCAGCCCCAGCGGCACGAAGAAATGCAGCGTGCCGCCGCTGCGCGCGTGCAGCTGCCGCACGCTGTCGACGTCGAGGTGATCATAGTGATTGTGCGAAATCACCACCGCATGAATCTCCGGCAGTTCCGTCAACGCCACCCCCGGCGGCTGATGGCGCTTGGGACCCGCGAAGCGCACGGGCGAGGCGCGCTCGGAGAAGTGCGGATCGGTCAGCACGTTGAGCCCGCCCAGCCGTACCAGCACGGTGGCATGGCCGATCCAGGTGACGCTGGGATTGCCGTCGGTGCCGTGCAGCAGCGCCAGATCGGGTGCCACGCGCCAGTCGCGGTGCGCCGCATCCGGCGGTTTCGGCAATCCATGCAGCCGGCGCGTCCACTGCCAGCGCCAGAATCCTCCGCCGACGCGGGCCGCGGGATCGGGATTGCGGAAACCGTCGACGGCATGATGCGGCCTTGCCGGATCATGGTATGGATTCTTTCTCACGCCGGCGCAGCTTGCCAGCAACAGCGCGCAAGCCACGGCGATCGACCATCGGCCGACGCCCGTCATAGCCAGCGCCGCACCCGCGTCCGGTAGGCGCGATAGTCGTCGCCGAAGCGCGCCTCCAGGTGCGCTTCCTCGTGGCGGATCACGCCGTAGCGCAGCACGGCCCAGACAAGGGGCGCGAACGCCAGCGGCCAGGCGGTTTTCATCAACAGGGACACGCCCGCCAGGATGAACCAGTCGCCGACGTAGATCGGGTTGCGGCTGAAACGGAATGGCCCCTCGACGCACAGCATGGATGCGGCCCGGTAGGGATTGACCGTGGTGCGGCGGCGCCGGAAGGTCGCCAGCGTCCAGGCGAACAGCGCCAGCCCGACACCGACCAGCAGCCATCCCGCCGGCTGCGTCGCCGCGCCCCAGTCCCACGGCAAGGACAGGACGTTGTGATCGAGCCACCAGCCGCCGAACAGCGCCGCCGCGTAGGGGGCCGGCGGCAGGATGAGCGTTGCGGGCCGCTGCGCGCTCATGCCGGCTCCACGGGATTCAGCGCAGCTCGCGCTGCGCCGCGGCGCGCAGGAATTCGTTGCGCAACGGGTCGCTGTCACGGAAGCAGCCGGTGAATGCCTGCGTGACCACGCGCTCGTCGCCGCGCCGGTCCTCGCCCAGCAGCAGGCACAACTGCTCGGCCTCGACGATGCACGCGGCGCCGCGCGCCCGGCCATGCATGACCAGCGCCTCGGCGATGTCGCGCGTCATCCATTCCTGGTACGTGAAGCGGTGGCCGATGGCATCGACCATGCGCGCGATGCGGCCGAAGCCGTGCAGGCGTCCGCCGGGGATGTAGGCGACGTGCGCCACGCCGCGGAACGGCACGAGATGATGCGGACACACGCCATGCACGGCAATGCCGCGCACCACCACCATGTCGTCACGGTCGTCGGCGAAGCCTTCGCCCAGGGCCTCCGCCGGCGCGATCGCGTAGCCGCCGAGCAGGCGCTGCTGCCACAGCACGCGCACCCGCTCCGCGGTGCGGCCCGTATGCACCGAATCCGGCGCGACGCCGCAGGCGACGAGCAGATCGTTCACCGCGCGCTCGAATGCCGCCGCATCGAACGGCCCGATCTGTGGAATGCCCACGCTGCCGCGCTGCGGCACGGGGCAATCGTCGTGGTCGCAGAGGCTCATCGTCAGCGCAGCGTCGCCTTGAGGAATTCCAGCGTGCGCGTCCACGAATCCCTGTCGGCCTCGGCGTCGTACTTCAACGGCATGCCGAACTGCGCGGCATAGCTGTCCGCCTCGCGGTTGGTGAAGGTGTGCTTCACGCCGGGATACGCGAACAGCATGTAGTCCGCCTTTGCGTTGGCCATTTCGGTCCTGAACGCCTCGACCTGTTCGGGCGGCACGATGGGATCGGCCTCGCCGTGAAAGACGCGGATCTTCGCCTTGATCTCGCCCGGCTTGGGCGACACGTCGCTCGCCAGCACGCCGTGGTAGCTCGCTACCGCCCGCAACGGCATGCCGGCGCGCGCCATGTTGAGCACCACGCCGCCGCCGAAGCAATAGCCGAGCGCGGCGGTCTCGCCTTTTTTCACAGCGGGCTGGGCATCGAGGAACCTGCGCGCGGCGTCGAAGCGCGCGTACGCCAGCGGTGGATTCCCGTTCACGCTGCCGGCGAGCGCCCCAGCCTCCTTCGGATTGTCGGCGGTGCGGCCGCCGCCGTACATGTCGACCACCAGCGCCACATAGCCCGCGGCCGCCAGCATGCGCGCGCGCTTGCGCCCGTAGTCGGTCACCCCCCACCATTCGGGCACCACCAGCACGCCGGCGCGCCGCTCCGTCGCGGCATCGTCATACGCGAGGTATCCCTGCATGACGACGTCGCCCGCCTTGTACTGCACGTCCTTGCCGACGATGGCGGCGAAGGCGGAAGAAGAAAGCAGCAACAGCGAAAAAGCCAGGATGGATCTCATGACCAGCGCCTTAGAGAGAGAAAGCACCAAGCATACTCTGGTCGCCGCAGTGCTCACAACCGCGCGTCCGCCGCCACGAAGCGCGCGACGAACGCGCCTTCATAGCCAGGCGGCAGGGTGACGCGCACGCGGTAGCCGCTGCCGGGCGCGACCTCGACCGCGTTGCCTTCCATGTCCCGCATGGCGCCGACGGTCCACTCCCGGGTGCCGCGCGGGTGGACGAGCTCGACGCGGTCGCCCACCGCAAAGCGGTTTTTCACCTCGATTTCGGCGCGCCCTTCCGCGTCATACCCGATCACGTCGCCCACGTACAGGCTGCGCGCGGACTCGGAGTGGCCACGCAGATAATTCTGGTAGTCGCGGTCCGGGTGGCGTTCGTAGAACCCGCTCGTATAGCCCCGGTTCGCCAGCCCGTCGAGTGCGCCGAGGAGGCCCGGATCGAGCGGACGGCCGGCACGGGCGGCGTCGATGGCCTGCCGATATGCCTGGCAGGTCCGGGCGACGTAATAGGGCGACTTGGTGCGCCCTTCGATCTTCAGCGAATCGACGCCGATCTCCGCCAGGCGCTGCACGTGTTCGATCGCGCGCAGGTCCTTCGAATTGAGTATGTAGGTGCCGTGCTCGTCTTCCTCGATGGGCATGTGGCTGCCCGCGCGCCGCGCGCGTTCTTCGAGCAGGAACACGTCGCCGTCCGGCGCCACCGCGCCGGGATGGGTGTCGAACGCCCAGCGGCAGGAATTGGTGCAGGCGCCCTGGTTGGGATCGCGGTGGCTGAAATAGCCCGACAGCAGGCAGCGCCCCGAATACGCGATGCACAGGGCGCCGTGCACGAAGACCTCGAGCTCCACGTCCGGGCACTCCCCGCGAATCTCGGCGATCTCGTCGAGCGACAGCTCACGCGACAGGATGACGCGCCGGATGCCGAGCTTGCGCCAGAAGCGCACCGCGGCGAAATTCACCGTATTGGCCTGCACGGAAAGATGGACCGCCATGTCCGGCCACTTGTCGCGCACCATGTCGATGAGGCCCGGATCGGCCATGATCAGCGCGTCGGGCCGCAGCGCCACCACCGGCGCCAGATCGGCGAGCCAGGTCCTGACCTTGCCGTTGTGCGGAAAGATGTTGCTGACGACGTAGAAGCGCTTGCCGCGGCTGCGCGCGTAGTCGATGCCGGCGCCCAGCGCGCGTTCGTCGCGGAAGCTGTTGTTGCGCACGCGCAGGCTGTAGCGCGGCTGCCCCGCGTACACCGCGTCGGCGCCGAAGGCGAAGGCCGTTTCCAGCATGGCCTGGGAGCCGGCGGGTGCAAGAAGTTCTGGAGGACGCATTGCGGAAGCCCTCATGCGAAACGATCCGGGTTGGAATGGAAGACGACCACCGTCAGTGCCGAGCGTCGCCGTCCACCAGGAACAGCTCCAGCAAGTCGTTGAGAAACCGCCGCCCCCGCGGCGTGGGCCGTATCCGCATCGAGTCGGTTTCCAGCAGGCCCCGCTCGCGCGCGCGTCCGAACGCGGCAGCGCAGACACCGGGCTGCAGGCCGGTGCGTTCCGTGAACAGCGCGACCGGCACCCCGTCATCGAGGCGCAGGGCGTTCATCATGAACTCGAACGACAGGTCGGCGCGCATGAGCCTGCGCTCGCCGGTGACGTGGGTGCCGGCCGCCACCGCGTCCATGTAGCGCTGCGGATGCTTCACGCGCATGCGGCGCACGATGCGGTCGTGGAACGACAGCTTGCTGTGCGCGCCGGCGCCGATGCCTAGATAGTCGCCGAACTGCCAGTAATTGAGATTGTGGCGGCAGGCGTGGCCGGGACGCGCGAACGCGGAGGTCTCGTAATGTTCCATGCCGGCATCGGCGAGGCGCGCCTCGATCGCCGCCTGCATGTCGGCGGCGAGATCGTCGTCCGGCAGATTCGCCGGCGCGGTGTGGCCGAAGGGCGTATTGGGTTCGAGCGTGAGATGGTAGGCGGAGAGATGCGGCGGCGCGAACGCCAGCGCGCCGTCGACGTCGGCGCGCGCCTCGGCGAGCGTCTGTCCCGGCAGCGCGTACATCAGGTCGAGGTTGAAGGTGTCGAAATGCGTCGCCGCCAGTTCCGCCGCACGGCGCGCCTCGGCATCGTCATGGATGCGGCCGAGCGCGCGCAGGTGGCGCGGATTGAAGCTCTGGATGCCGAGCGACAGCCGCGTCACCCCGGCGTCGCGAAAGCCCTTGAACTTCGCCGCCTCGACCGTGCCGGGATTGGCCTCCAGGGTGATTTCCGCGCCCAGCACCAGCGGGGTGAGCGCACGCACCGCGGCAAGGATGCGATCGATGCCGTCGGGCGAAAACAGGCTGGGCGTGCCGCCACCGAAGAACACGCTGCCGACGCCGCGGCCCCAGATCTCGGGCAACGCGTGCTCCAGGTCGGCGAGCAGCGCATCGATGTAGGCGGCTTCGGGCAGCCCCGTCCCGCTGCCCGCCGCGGACGGAGACAGCCCATGCGAGTTGAAGTCGCAGTACGGGCACTTCCTCGCGCACCAGGGCAGGTGGACGTAGAGCGCCAGCGGCGGCGGCGCGGCGAGGCCGCCGGGAAAGCGGACGACCGCTTCAGCCAAGCCGCTTGCGCCGCTTCAACTTGTCGACCAGGTCGCGCAGCGCCTGGCCGCGGTGACTGATCGCATTCTTGACGTCGGGATCGAGTTCGGCGCCCGTCTTGTCGTATTCCACGTCGAGGAAATACGGATCGTAGCCGAAGCCGTTCCGCCCGCGCGGCGTGTCGATGATCTCCCCGTACCAGCGGCCCTCGGCGATGATCGGTTCGGGATCGTCGGGGTGGCGCACGTAGACCATCACGCAGGTGTAGTGCGCACGCCGGTTCATCTGCCCCTGAAGATCGGCGATGAGCTTTTCGTTGTTGCGATCGTCCGATTTCGGCTCGCCGGCGTAGCGTGCCGAGAACACGCCCGGCGCGCCGCCCAGCGCCTCGACGCAGATGCCGGAATCGTCGGCCAGCGCCGGCAGGCCGCTGTGGCGGCTCGCGTGGCGCGCCTTGGCGAGGCAGTTCTCGACGAAGGTGACGTGTGGTTCGGGACAGTCGGGCACGTCGAAATCCGCCTGCGGCACCGCCTCGATGCCGAGCGGCGCAAGGATGCGCGCGATCTCGCGCAGCTTGCCGGGGTTGCCGGAGGCGATGACGATCTTGCTCATGAGATTTCCTTTTTGAGTTTTTGTCCGCGAAGGACGCGAAGAAGCACGAAGAAAATTCTGGTTTTCACTTCGCGTCCCTTCGCGTCCTTCGCGGATCAATCCGCCTTCAACGCTTTTTCCTGCGCCGCGCCGATCTGCGCGATGCCGGCGGCGGCGAGATCGAGCAGCGCGTCGAGCGCGGCGCGCGAGAACGGCGCGCCCTCGGCGGTACCCTGGACTTCGACGATGCCGCCCGCGCCGGTCATCACCACGTTCATGTCGGTGTCGCAGCCGCAATCTTCCGTGTAGTCGAGATCCAGCACCGGCACGCCCTGCCAGACGCCGACCGAGACGGCGGCGACGCTGCCGGTGAGCGGGGATTCGTTGAGGACGCGGCGTTCCAGCAGACCGTTCGCGGCGTCGGCCAGGGCGACCCAGGCGCCGCAGATGCTGGCGCAGCGGGTGCCGCCGTCGGCCTGCAGCACGTCGCAGTCGAGATGGATCGTGCGTTCGCCGAGTTTCGCGAGATCGACCACGGCCCTGAGGCTGCGGCCGATCAGGCGCTGGATTTCCTGCGTGCGCCCGGACTGCCTGCCGCGCGCCGCCTCGCGGTCGGTGCGGGTATGCGTGGAACGCGGCAGCATGCCGTATTCCGCGGTGACCCAGCCCTCGCCGCTGCCCTTCTTGTGCGGCGGCACTCTCTCCAGCACGCTGGCGGTGCACAGCACGCGGGTATCGCCCATGGCGACGAGCACGGAGCCTTCGGCGTGTCGGGTGTAACCGCGGGTGAACGACAGGGCGCGCAGCGCATCGGGCGCGCGGCCGCCGGGGCGAAGAATGGTGGGCATGGGTGGAACCGGACAGGAAGGGAAAGGGCGATTTTACCGCGCCCGCCCCGCCCCGTCGCGCCGAACCTACTTCGACGAGATGTTCTTGATCGCCTCCTGGATTTCGGCGATTGCGCGTTCGATCTCGTCGTCGGACACGGTCGGTGTGCCGGGCAGCGGACGCAGCGAATTGATCTGCGTGGTGACTCCGCCATCCGGCAGGGCCAGGGTGGAAATCGAATCCTTGCTCGGCATGCGCGCCTCGCCCCAGGTCATCGCGATCAGGCTGAGATTGTCACCGTGTTCGCCGCCGCGGAATTCGGCATGGTCCATCAGGTGCCGCACCGCATCCTCCAGGGTGTACGCGTGCAGCAGGGCCGACAGCTCGTGTACGTTGATCATGCCCCAGATGCCGTCCGTGCACAGCAGCATGGTGTCGGCATCGCTCAACGGAATCGGCGCATTGCATTCGACCTGCGGCGTCGAATAGCCGCCGAGGCAGTTCGATACCCGGTTGCGCTCCGGATGGATGCCCGCCTCTTCCTCGCTGATGATGCCGTCGCGCACCATCTGTGCCACGGTGGTGTGGTCCTCCGTGCGCGCGACGAGGCCGCCGTCGCTGAACAGGTACAGGCGCGAATCCCCGACGTGCGCCCAGTAGGCCGTATTGTCCTGCACCACCGCCGCGACCACCGTGGTATGGGGAATTTCCAGCAGGTCCTGCTGCACCGCGTAGTCGTTGATGGCGAAGTGGGCGCGCGCAATGGTGTCGGCGAGGAAGGCCGGCGGATCCGCGAGCCGCGGCTTGGCAAGCGCCTGGAACTGGTCCGTCAGCGTCTGTACCGCGATCTGCGCCGCCAGTTCCCCGTGCATGTGGCCGCCCATGCCGTCGGCCACCACCATCAGCAGCGCTTCGCGGCTGTATGAATAGGCCACCCGGTCCTGGTTGTTCTTGCGCCCGCCCTGGCGTGACGCCTGGTAGATGGTGAATTTCATGTGCAAAGTCTAGAACAATTCGCGGCTCAGCGAACGTTTGAGGCTGGAAAGCAACGACATCCGCTGCCGCGTCATGGCACTGCGATCCATCAGCACCTTCTGCAGGCTGAACACGCTTTGCGGACGCTCCATGTAGTTGAGCTTGAGGCAGTGATCGATGGTTTCGAGCAACTGGTCGGAGTACAGTCCGCGCCATTTCACCGCAGCCGGCTCCAGCCTGTCGCCGGCGAGGCGCGCGTCGGCCGCCTGCGGCGGATGGCACGCGAGGCACGCATACAGGCTCGCGCCGATGCTGTAGATGTCGCTCCACGGGCCCAGGCGCTCGCGGTTGTGGTACTGCTCCGGCGCGGCGAAACCGGGCGTGTACATCGGCTGCAGCTTGCTTTCTTCCTGGGTGAGCGTCTGCCTCGCCGCTCCGAAGTCGATCAGCACCGGCGAACCATCGAGGCGGATGTAGAGATTCGAAGGCTTGATGTCCAGATGCAGAAGCTTGTGCGTGTGCACCTCCCGCAGGCCGTTCAGCAGCTGGGCGAACACCCGGCGGATGAAGCTTTCGCCGATATTGCCGCGATTGGCCTGGATGTGCTGCTGCAGCGTCTTGCCGCGCTCGAAGCGCATCACCATGTAGACGGTCTCGTTGGCGCGGAAGAAATTCACGACGCGCACGACGTTGGGATGATTGATGCGCGCAAGCGCCCGCCCTTCCTCGAAGAAGCACTTCAGGCCATGGCGGAAGACGTTGCTGTTTTCCGATGAACTGGCCTGCACGATGACCGAGCCCTCCGTGCGCAGCACCAGCGCACCCGGCAGATATTCCTTGATCGCGACCGGCTGGTTGCCGTCGTCGCGCGCCAGGTAGACCATGCTGAAGCCGCCGCCACCGATCTTGCGGACGATGCTGTATTCCTTCAGCCGGTATCCGTTGGGCAGCGCCTGGTTGGGTTGAGTCGCCATAATCGAACGTCTATCATCTCTGCTGTGTGCCGCCGGGCACGTCGGCCAATAGCTCTCCCGGCTCCGCCACGGGACCCTTTCGAACCTCTGCTCGGACATTATCCATGACCGCCAGCATGACCGGGTTTGCCACCCGTACCCTCAGTATCGATCATGCCAGTGTCAGCATCGACCTGCGCAGCGTCAACCAGCGCTACCTCGAACTCCATTTCCGACTCGCCGACGAACTTCGGCCACTGGAACCGCAGTTGCGGGAATTGATCCAGCAGCGCCTCGCGCGCGGCAAGGTGGAATGTCGCATCGGCCTCGTGCTGGCATCCGCCGCTTCGCTGGATAACGGCCTGGACATGACGATTCTTGAGCACCTGGCACAGTGGCAGGAGGCCGTTCGCCGGCGCTTGCCGGATGCGGCCGCCCTGTCGGTCAGCGAGGCGCTGCGCTGGCCCGGCACGGTCCGCACCGCCGCCGTCGCCCAGGACGCGCTGAACGACGCCGTCCTCGATGGCATGCGCGCCACACTGGACGATCTGCTGGAGAGCCGCCACCGCGAGGGCGCCCGCCTGCGCCAGCACGTCCTCGACCGGCTGGCCGCCGCCGAAGCCCAGGTGGCGGCGCTGCAGCCGCTCCTGCCCGCACTCGCGGCCGCCCAGCGCGACCGGCTCGCGGAGCGCTTGCGCGAGGCGCTGGGCGAGACCGGCCACGAACGCCTGGCGCAGGAAGTCGCCCTGGCCGCGCAGAAGGCGGACATCGACGAGGAAATAGCGCGCCTGGCCACCCACTTCGCCGAAGTTCGCCGCGTGCTCGACCAACGCGGCGCGGCCGGCAAGCGGCTGGATTTCCTCATGCAGGAACTGCATCGCGAGGCGAACACCCTGGGCTCGAAATCAGTGGCCGTGGAAACGTCGCGCGTGTCGCTCGAACTCAAGGTGTTGATCGAGCAGATGCGCGAACAGGTGCAGAACATCGAGTGATTTTCAATTGTCCGCGAAGAATGCGGCGTTGCGCGGAGGAAAACCATGATTCCATCGATTCCACGTTTTTCCGTGTTCTTCGCGGACGCGATTGTTGACGTGTTGACAGGACGACCATGACCCCGAATTCCAGCGAAGGCATCCTCTTCGTCGTCAGCGCGCCTTCGGGCGCGGGCAAGACCAGTCTCGTCAAGGCCCTGCTGAAGGCCGACCCGGCGATCCGCCTGTCGGTGTCGTACACCACGCGGGCGCCGCGCCCGGGCGAGACCGACGGCCGCGATTATCATTTCGTCGGGCCCGAGCAGTTCGGCACGCTGCTGGCCGAAGGCGAGTTTCTCGAACACGCGGAGGTGTACGGCAATCTCTACGGCACCTCGAAGCAGGCCATCTCGCGCGAGCTGAATGCCGGCCGCGACGTGCTGCTGGAGATCGATTGGCAGGGCGCCGCGCAGGTACGCCGGCATTTTCCCGGTTGCGTCTCGATCTTCATCCTGCCGCCCTCGTTCGGCGCGCTGCGCCTCCGCCTGGCGGGGCGTGGCCAGGACAGCGACGAGGTGATCGAGCGCCGGCTCGCCGCCGCCGCCCATGACGTCGCCCACGCGGATGCGTTCGACTATATAATTGTCAATGACGACTTCGACCACGCCCTGCAGGATCTGGTCGCCGTCGCCCGCAGCATCCGCCTCGAAGCGGCACGCCAGTTGACACGGCATGCCGCGCTCTTCGAGGAATTTCGTCGTCTCTGACAACACCTGAGGCAGGAGCATTCGCATGGCCCGCATCACTGTCGATGATTGCATCGAGAAGATACCGAACCGCTTCGAATTGACGCTGGCGGCGACCTATCGCGCCCGCCAGCTGGCACAGGGCTCGCAGCCCATGATCGAAACCCGCGACAAACCCATCGTCACTGCCTTGCGCGAAATCGCCGCTGGCAAGGTTGGCCGTGAAATCCTCAACCGGGGCCGCGCCTGAGCTGTTTCGACCGCATCCATCGGCGCTCGTCAACCGTGCGCCGGTGATGGCGCACGAATTCGAATCGCTGCGCCCCCTGCTGGCCTATCTTTCCGAGGGCGAAATCGGCCAGATCGAGCACGCCTACGATTTCAGCCGCCACGTTCACGAAGGGCAGTTCCGCAAGAGCGGTGAGCCCTACATTTCCCACCCGCTTGCGGTAGCCGGCATCCTCGCCGGCTGGCATCTCGACGCGCAGACGCTTTGCGCCGCGCTGCTGCACGACGTCGTCGAGGACACCCACACCACCAGCGGCGACGTCGCGATGCTCTTCGGCAAGCCCGTTGCGCTGCTGGTCGAGGGCGTATCCAAGCTCGGCAAGCTGTCGTTCGCATCCGAGCAGCAGGCACAGGCGGAAAACTTCCGCAAGATGCTGCTGGCGATGGCGCAGGACGTGCGGGTGATCCTGGTCAAGCTGGCCGATCGCCTGCACAACATGCACACCATGGGCGCGATGCCGCCGGAGAAACGTACGCGCATCGCCCGGGAAACGCTGGAAATCTACGCGCCCATCGCCAATCGCCTCGGCCTGCATTCGGTCTATCAGGAGCTCGAGGATCTCGGCTTCCGCTTCCTGCATCCCAATCGCTATCACGTGCTGACCAAGGCCGTGAAGGCCGCGCGCGGCAACCGCCGCGAACTGGTGGAGAAGGTGAAGGTCGCCATCCAGGAAAAGCTCGAACACAGCAAGATCGAGGCGACCATCAGCGGGCGCGAAAAACACCTCTACAGCATCTACCGCAAGATGCAGGAAAAGAACCTCGCATTCTCCGAGGTGTTCGACATCTACGGCTTTCGCGTCGTGGTGCACGATCAGGCTTCCTGCTATCTCGCACTCGGCGCGCTGCATGCCCTGTACAAACCGATTCCGGGCAAGTTCAAGGACTACATCGCCATCCCCAAGGCCAACGGCTACCAGTCGCTGCATTCGATCCTGTTCGGCCCCAACGGCACACCGATCGAGGTGCAGATCCGCACCACCGACATGAACCGGCTGGCCGAATCGGGCATTGCCTCGCACTGGGCCTACAAGTCGGCCGATGCCGCGCTGAACGACGTCCAGACGCGCACCCACCGCTGGCTGCAGTCGCTGCTCGACATCCAGGCCGATCACGGCGACTCGTCCGAATTTCTCGAACACATCAAGGTCGACCTGTTCCCCGACGAAGTCTACGTGTTCACGCCGCGGGGCCGGATCATGGCACTGCCGCGCGGCGCCACCGCGGTCGACTTCGCGTTTGCCGTGCATACCGACGTCGGCCATCACTGCATCGCGGTGAAGATCAACCATGAACTGATGCCGCTGCGCACCCAGCTTCGGAATGGCGACCACGTCGAGATCCTCACGGACCCCCAGGCAAGTCCCCACGCCGCCTGGCTCAATTTCGTCGTCACCGGCAAGGCGCGCTCGCACATCCGCAACTATCTGCGCAACACGCGCATCGAGGAAGCCGCGATACTCGGCGAGCGCCTGCTCAACCATGCCGTCGCCACGCTCAACCCGGACACCCTGCTGCCCGACGAAAGCGTGTGGGAGCGCGTGGTGAGGGACTTCGGCATGCAGACCCGCGAGGAACTCTTCGCCGCCATCGGTCTCGGGCGCAAGCTGCCGCTGGTGGTGGCACACCAGCTGCTGCACGTGCAGGGTGCGCATTCCGGTACGCCGGCCCACCCCAACGCCATCAGCATTCGCGGCACCGAGGGCATCGCGGTCGAGCTGGCGAAATGCTGCCACCCGATTCCCGGCGACTCCATTCTCGGCTTCATCCACAAGGATCGCGGCCTGATCGTCCACACCCACGACTGTCCCTCGATCCGCACGTTCGGCGCCGATCCCGACAAATGGTTCGACGTCGAGTGGGAGACCGAGCCCGGCCGCATGTTCGACGTCACGATCAAGGTCGTCGTCGGCAACCAGCGCGGCGTGCTCGCCAAGGTTGCCGCCGCGATCGCCGAACAGGGTTCCAACATCGGCAACGTGTCGATGGAAGAAGAGGACGGCAGCCCCTACACCGTCCTGTTCTTCACCATGAAGGTGGAGGACCGCGTGCATCTCGCGCGCATCATGCGCAGCCTGCGCATATTGCCCGACGTCGTGAGGATTTTCCGCGTCAAGGGCAAGAAGGACGGCCGCGCCGCACCACCGCAATGATCCCGAACCACACAACCGGAAGCCGCACATGAAGCGCAGCATCATCCAGACTCCCGACGCCCCGGCCGCCATCGGCACCTATTCGCAGGCGGTGCGCGTCGGCGACACCGTCTACCTGTCCGGCCAGATCGGCCTCGATCCCGCCTCGATGCAGCTGGTCGAGGGCATCGACGCGCAGATCCACCAGGTATTCAGGAATCTTTCCGCGGTTGCCGCGGCCGCCGGCGGCGCACTGGCCGACGTGGTCAAGCTCAACGTCTTCCTCACCGACCTCGGCGATTTTCCCAGGGTCAACGAAATCATGGCGCAGTATTTCCCGGCCCCCTATCCGGCGCGCGCCGCGGTCGGCGTGGCGGCGCTGCCGCGCGGCGCGCTGGTCGAGGCGGACGCGGTCATGGTGTCGGCCTGAACGCTGCCGGCGCGTTTTCGGTTCCGGTGAGCCCCGCGCTCGCCGCCCGACTCGCCAAGCTCGGCCTCACCCGCGACGCCGACCTGGTGCTGCACCTGCCGCTGCGCTGGGAAGACGAAACCCGCATCACCGCGATCCGCGACCTGCACCCCGGCCTCGCCGCACAGGTGCAGGCCACGGTCGACGAAACCAGCATCGCCTATCGCCCGCGGCGCATGCTCACCGTGTCGGTCAGCGACGCGGGCGGCGCCACCCTCGGCATCCGTTTCCTCAACTTCTATCCCAGCCACGTCAAGCTGTTCCAGCCCGGTGCGTGCTTCCGTTTCGTCGGCGAGGTGCGCGGCGGTTTCTTCGGCCTGGAAATGGTGCATCCCCGCTTCTCCAAGGCCGACGCCGACACGCCCCTGCCCGCCGGCCTCACGCCGGTCTACCCCACCACGGCCGGACTCGGCCAGGCGACCCTGCGCAAACTCATCGAACGCGTGCTCGCCACGCCGATCGAGGACACGCTTCCCGCCGCCTGGCTCGACGCGCTCGGCCTGCCCGCACTCGATGCGAGTCTTCGGCTCCTGCACCAGCCGCCGCCCGACGCAGCGCTCGCCGAACTCGAATCGCGCCGCCACCCGGCATGGCGACGCCTCGCCTTCGATGAATTGCTGGCGCAGCAGCTCTCGCTCGCGCGTGCGCGCGCCGAGCGCCATACGCGCCGCACGCGGCCGCTGCCTGCGCAGCAGCGCCTCACCGCTGCCTTCATCGCCGCGCTGCCGTTCGCGCTGACCGACGCCCAGGTACGCACCTGGCAAGAGATCAGCAGCGATCTCGCACAGCCCCACCCGATGCGCCGCCTGCTGCAAGGCGACGTCGGCAGCGGCAAGACCGTCGTTGCCGCGCTGGCCTGCCTGCAGGCCATCGAAAACGGCCTGCAGGCGGCGTTCATGGCGCCCACCGAGATTCTCGCCGAGCAGCATTATCGCAAGCTCGCCGAACCGCTCGCCGCGCTCGGCGTGCGCAGCGCCTGGGTCTCGGGCAGCCAGCGCAAGACGGAGCGCGGCAGGGCCTGGCAGGCGATCGCCGCCGGCGAAGTCGATCTCGCCTTCGGTACCCACGCGCTGTTCCAGGAAGACGGCGCGTTCGCGCGCCTCGGTCTCGCCGTGGTCGACGAGCAGCACCGCTTCGGCGTCGGCCAGCGCCTGGCACTGACCGAGAAAGGTGCCGAGCCGCACCAGCTCATGATGAGCGCGACCCCGATTCCGCGCACGCTGGCGATGAGCTTCTACGCCGACCTCGACGTCTCGACCATCGACACTCTGCCGCCGGGGCGCACCCCCGTGGTGACCAAGCTGGTCGGCGCGGCGCGCCGCGACGACGTGCTCGCGCGCGTGCGCGGCGCGTGCCTCGCCGGCGGCCAGGCCTACTGGGTATGTCCGCTGATCGAGGAATCCGAGAAATTGCAGCTGCAGACCGCGCAGGACACGTTCGCGATGCTCACGGCACAGCTTCCGGAGCTGCGCGTCGGCCTGGTGCACGGCCGCCTGAAGGCGGACGAGAAACAGGCGGTGATGACGGCCTTCAAGGCCCACGAACTGGATCTGCTCGTCGCCACCACGGTCATCGAGGTCGGCGTCGACGTGCCCAATGCCGCGCTGATGGTGATCGAGCATGCCGAACGCATGGGGCTTGCGCAGCTGCACCAGTTGCGCGGACGCGTGGGGCGCGGCAGCCGCGAGTCGGTATGCGTGCTGCTGTACGCGGACCCCTTGTCGGAGATCGCGCGGGCGCGGCTGAAGGTCATCTACGAACTCGGCGACGGCTTCGAGATCGCGCGCCGCGATCTGCAGCTGCGCGGTCCCGGCGAGCTGCTCGGCCACCGCCAGAGCGGCCTGCCGCTGCTGCGCTTCGCGGATCTCGAACGCGACGTCGACCTGCTGGAGCAGGCGCGCGACTACGCGCGGCGCTGCCTCAGCGCGCACCCCGACGTCGCCGCGCGCCACGTCGAGCGCTGGCTCGGCGGCCGTGCGCGCCTGTCACAGACCTGACAGAGGCCAAAGGCTCAGGACGGGCACATAGGTCACCAGCGCGAGCCATGCCAGCATCAGCACGAGAAAGGGCAGCGTTGCGCGGAACACCGCCAGCACCGGCTGCGCGAAACGCTGGCTGGCGAGAAACAGGTTGATTCCCACGGGCGGCGTGAGATAGCCGATTTCCAGATTCGCCAGGATGACGATGCCCAGATGCACCGGATGCACGCCGAAATGCGCCGCGAGCGGCAGCAGCAGCGGCGTGACGATGACGATGGCGGAAAAGATGTCCATCATGCAGCCGACCGCCAGCAGGACGAGATTCATCCACAGCAGGAATTCCAGCGGCGTCGCCACGCGCGCCTGCACCCAATCGAGCAGCCGCGTCGGCACCTGCGCATCGATGAGCAGATTGGTGAGGCCCAGGCTGAGGCCGAGAATGACGAACAGGCTGCCCACCAGGATCGAGGCTTCGCGCACGCTGGAGCCCAGCGCCGCCCAACCGAGGCTCCGCTGGATGCCCAGCTCCAGCAGGCACGCATAGAGCGCGGTGAACGCCGCAAGCTCCGCGACCGTCAGCACCCCGAACGCCAGGCCGGCGAGCACGCCCGCCGGCAGCAGCAGGTCGGCCCAGGCTTCGCGTGCCGCGGCCGCGAGTTCACCGGCGCGAAACGGATGGCGTGGCGCGCCGCGTGCGCCGTGCAGCAGCGCATGGCCACCGACCAGCAGAAACAGCAGCAGGGTCGGCAGGAGACCGGCGACGAACAATGCGCCGATGTCGACCTGCGCCACCACGCCATACAGCAGCACGGCGAGACTCGGCGGCAGCAGCAGGCCCATCGACCCGCCCGCCGTCACCAGGCCGAGCGCGAAGTTCTGCGGGTAGCCCTCGTGCCTGAGCATCGGATACAGCAGGCCGCCGAGCGCCAGGATGGTGACGCCGGACGCGCCCGAGAACGCGGTGAACAACATACACGTCGCCGTCGCCACCCAGGCGATGCCGGCCGGCATCCATCCCAGGAGCGCGTTGAAGAAACGTACCAGCCGGCGCGGCGCGCCACCCCGCTCCAGCACCGTGCCCGCCAGCACGAACAGCGGGATCGCCACCAGGTTGGGCGACGTGGCGAGACGCGCGAACTCGACCATCAGCAGGGCCGGGTCGAGCCCGGCCGCGCGCGTCGCCATGAGCGCCGCCGCGCCCAGCACGACGAACAGCGGCATGCCGACGACGGCGAGCAGAGCGAGGACGGACGCCGTCACGCCGCCGCGTCCTCGCGCGCCAGCAGCGCGCGCAGCACGAAATGCAGCGCCAGCAGCGCCAGTGCCGCCGGCAGGATGACGCCGAGCCAGGCCAGCCACGCGGAATCCGCGCCCTGGTACTGCATGTCGTCGCGCCAGTACCTCCAGGCCGCGTTGCCGAGCACCCCGCACACCGCCGCCGCCGCCAGATTGAACGGTACGGCGGTGAGCCGCACCCAGCGCGGCCGCGCCGCGAGATTCATGGGGTCGAGGTGGATGTGGCGCCGCGCCGCTGCCGCGAGCGCCGCACCCGGCAGCGCCACCCACAGCACCAGCTGGCGCACGACGAGATCACCCTCCGGAAGCGCCCACGCGAACAGATTGCGACCGACGATGTCGGCCAGCGACAGCAGCAGAATCGCCGCGTAGGCGAATGCCGCCGTGCCGAGCTCGATGCGGCACAACATCCGCTCCAGCCAGCGACAGGCGGATCGCACCCTTCCGCTACTCCCCGCCGCGGCGCAGCGCGGCCAGTTCCGTTTCCACCTGGCGGTCGAGTTCCGCCGACAGGTAGCCCTGCGCCTCGAGCGCCGCCACCGCCTTGCGCGTGCGCGGCGCGTACTGCGCCGGATCGACCTCCTCCAGCCCGGCAAGCGGGCGCGTCGACGCCGCCAGCACCTCGAGCGCCTTGATGTCGTCGCGCCGCGTCTCGGCGATCAGCCGCTGCGACAGCCGCGCACCGCTCGCTTTCAGCAGCGCCTGCAGATCCGCCGGCAGCCCGGTATGAAATTTATTCGACACCACCACCGCGCCGATGCCCGTCGCCATCGGCCGCGTGCTCATGTAGGGCGTCTTGCCCGCCCACTGCAAGGCGATGCTGGCGAGCGGCGTGCTCACCACGGTATCGAGCAGGCCGGTGGACAGGCTGGTATACACCTCGGTGATCGGCAGCGCCACCGGCGACCAGCCGTAGACGTCGAAAAACGCCGCCATGAAGCGGTCCCCCTGCCACTGCCAGACGCGCCGGCGCGCGAGCTCGTCCATGCTCGCCAGCGGCCTGGACGAAAAGAAATGGATGTTGCCGACCTCCAGCCAGCCGAGCAGCTCATATCGATTTCTGCGAAACCCGTCCTCCAGGGCCGGCATGATGCGCGCACGCACCGCATCGAGCTCCGCGTGATCGCGGAACAGGAACGGCACCTCGAGGATGCGCGCAGGCGGGTGGATCTCGCCGATGCCATGACCCGACAGCGCCGCGCCCTGCAACTGGCCGAAACGGATCTTCTTCAGCATGTCCGGCTCGTCGCCGGAAATGCCGCCGGGATAGAATTTCACCGTGAGACGGCCCTGGCTGCTCGCCGCCAGTTCCCGGCCCCAGGCGTCGAACGCCTTCATCCAGGTGGAACCCGCAGGTGCCAGCGTGGCGAATTTCAGCACGTACCGTTCCGCCGCGTGCGCGGGGACGGTTCCCCACAACAGGCCCGCAAGCACGAGCCGCATCAGCATTCCCCGCATCAGAACAGCTCCTCTTCGCGCGCCAGCAGGTCGGCCGCCGCCTCGCGTGCCAGCGCATTGGCCAGATTGAGTTCCGGATCGGTATCGGCCGCTTCGACCACCCGGCTCAAGGCCGCATGAAACGCGTCGCGCTCGCCCTGCTGGCGCAGGAGATAACGCGCGCGATAGACCTCCACCCACAGCAGACGCCCCTGGTTGAGCTCGGCGGCACGGTCGAAATGCCGCGCGGCGCGCGCGAAATCGCCCCCGAACGTCGGTGCGCGTCCACCGTAGTAGGCGCCGAAGAAGAGATGCGCACCGCCATGCTGATAGGCTTCGTCGAGCGCGAGCACGCGCCGCATCAGGGCCTCCACGCGCGGCAGCTCGGCAAGCCGCGCCGGCTCGTCGAGCTGCAGCTCGATCCATTTCCCCCACGCCGACGCCGTCCAGAACAGGGCGGGCAGCGCGCGCGCATCGAGCTTCGCCAGCCCCTGCTCCAGCACCGCCGGATCGCCGCGCAGCACGGACTGCGACACGCCCGCATCCTCCAGCGCGACCAGGGCGTGGTCGAGCGCGCGCCGATACAGGCCGCGCGCGCGCCCGGGGTCCGCCGGCTCGACGAAACCCAGCGCATAGCCGTAGAAACCCATCGCCGCCTGCGTCCGGTACGCCGCATTGCCCGGATCGAGCAGCAGCAGCGCCTCGAGCATTTTCAGCGTCGCCGGCATGCTCGCGCGCGCCAGCTCGGTATCGGTCTCGCGGTTCATCGCCGCCACGCCGCGCTCGATCAGCGGCGAGGCGCCGCGCACGACGAGCCCGTCCATGGAACAGCCCGCGAGGCTCTGCGCCACCAGGACCGCACCGGCAAGAATGGCGCAACCACGCCGAACACTTCGGCCCATCGTTCCTCCTCGCCCGCCATCACGAAATCGGCGGAATCATCCTAGCACCGTCCGCATCGCTCCGCCGCTCCCGCATTATCCTGGAAACCGCCGCCGAACGCGTCCGATGGCGTGCCGCCAGGCGTGGGGCTGGACGCATGGAGCGGTCGGCCGCGGTTTCCAGGATAATGTCCCCTTTTCCATGGACCGCGCAGTGATCGCCTCCCGGCACGCCTCATTTCACCCCGACCGTCCGGACGAGGACTGGTCCGCCCATCCCTTCCGCGCCCCGCGCGTGCTGCGTGGCTGGCTCACGGACCGGGGATCGCTCACCCGGCGCCTGAAAATGCGCCACCGCGACTTTCGCGTGCATCCGGTCGCGCGCGGGTTTGCCCGGCCTTTTCCCGACGAGGTCCATGTGCTGTCGCTGCGCCCGCAGATTCGGGCCTACGTGCGTGACGTCCTGCTGCTCGGCGACGGCCGCGCCCGCGTGTTCGCCCACAGCGTGCTGCCGCGCACCACGCTGCGCGGCAGCGGGTGGGGCATCACGCGCCTGGGCACGAAGTCGCTCGGTGAAGTGCTGTTCACCGACCCGCGCATCCGCCGGCTCGGCCTGAGCATGCGCCGCCTCGACGTGCGCCATCCCCTCTATCGCGCCGCGTGCCGCCACATCCGCATCGACGCGCGCCATCTGTGGGCGCGCCGCTCGGTCTTCTGCCTCGGCGGCCGCCCGCTGCTGGTCACCGAAGTCTTCCTGCCCGCGATCCTCGACACATGATGCCTGCCGAACGCCTGTCCCTGTATCTGCGCCTGATGCGGCTCGACAAACCGATCGGCATCCTGCTGCTGCTGTGGCCGACGCTCTGGGCGCTGTGGCTGGCGAGTTCCGGCGTCCCGCCCTGGCCGCTGCTCGCCATCTTCGTCGCCGGCGTGATCCTCATGCGCTCCGCCGGCTGCGTCATCAACGATTACGCCGACCGCGAGTTCGATCCGCACGTCGCCCGTACCCGCGACCGCCCGCTCGCCACGGGCGAGGTCGCTCCCAGGGAAGCGCTCGCGCTGGCCGCCGCCCTGTCGCTCGTGGCCTTCGCGCTGATCCTGCCGCTCGACGTCCTGGTGCTGAAACTGTCGGTCGTCGCGCTTTTCCTGGCCGCGAGCTATCCCTTCACCAAGCGCTTCTTCGCCATTCCCCAGGCCTACCTCGGCATCGCCTTCGGTTTCGGCATTCCGATGGCTTACGCAGCGGTAGCGGGCGAAGTCCCGGCAGAAGCCTGGATCCTGCTGGCCGCCAACATATTCTGGGCCATCGCCTACGATACCGAATACGCCATGGTCGACCGCGCCGACGACCTCCGGATCGGCATCAAGACCGCGGCCGTCACCTTCGGCCGCTTCGACGTCGCCGCGGTCGCCCTGTGCTATGCCGCGACGCTCGCGCTGCTCGCCTGGATCGGCACGCGCCTCGCCCTCGGTGTCTTCTTCCACGCCGGTCTCGTCGCGGCCGCCGGCATCGCCGTCTACCATCTCCAGCTCATCCGCGACCGCGCGCCCGCGCAGTGTTTCCGCGCCTTCCTGCACAACACCTGGTTCGGCGCCGTCGTGTTCGCCGGCATCGCGCTCGACCGGCTGGCGTAACCCACGGTTGCGCGCGTCACGGACACGCGACGCGGGTCTGCTGGCTGTTCGGATAGGCCTGCCTGATCTCGCCGAGCGCCTTCAATGCGTCCGGATCGTCGCTGCGGATGATGAAATAGAAGGCCGTACCCTGGCGCGCCACCGCCTCGACGCGCGTGCCGAACACGCCGCGCGCTTCCACTTGCCTCACCCGCCGCCGCGCCGCCTCGTCGTTGGCGTACAGTCCCAATGAAATGGCGTTGCGCCAGTCGCCGTCCTTCACCACGAAGGCATCCGTCACCCCCGCCGCGTTCAGTTCCGCGAGTTTCGCCGCCGCCGACTGCGCGCTCGGCAGCGGCGGAAAGATCACCCAGCGGCGCGTTTCCAGCGGCGTTTCCACGAAGGACATCACGCGGTCGGCGGTGAGCGCCTTCAACTGCTCGCGCACCCGGACCAACTCGTCCGCGGCGAGCCCGCGCCATTCGATGCAGAACGTCTCCGCCGCCCTCGCCGCCGGCCGCGGCGAAGGCGCCACCGCGGGTGCGGCCGGACCGCGCAGGAAGAGCCGCTCGACGTTCAGCGCCGCCTGATCCGCCGGCAACGGCTTCGGCCACAGCGTCACGCCGGCGACGTAGGCGGCCAGCACCAGATTCGCCGCGAGCAGCATCCAGGTAAGCCCTCTCATCATTCCCCCACCTCCGTCCGCGCCACCTCGTCGATCCCCTCCAGTACCAGTTCCGGCGCGAGCGCGGCGTCCAGTTCCAGGTGCGGCCGCAGCAGCGCCGCGTCGCCCCCGGTCAACAGGCAGCGCGGCGCCACCTGCGCCAGGGCGGCCAGCCGCGCATGCTGCGCCCGTATCGCGCCGCACAGCGCCGCGACGACGCCAGCATGCACCGCATCCTCGGTATTGCGCGGAAACGCCGCGTAGCGCCCCGGGCCGGCAGCGACACCCGCGGTACCCTGGGCCAGGGCCGCGCGCATCAGCCCCGCGCCCGGCACGATCAGCCCGCCGAGAAACGCCCCGGTCGCCGCCAGCGCATCCACGGTCAGCGCAGTTCCCGCCGACACCACCAGCACCGGCTCGCGCGTGCGCCGGCGCGCCGCGATCAGCCCCATCCAGCGGTCCACGCCCAGTCGGTGCGGCGTATCGTAGCCGTTCACCAGGTCGCCGCGGCGCGCCTCGCTCGCAAGCCAGCGCGTCGGGCAGCCCGCCTCATCCAGCACCCGCGCCAGGCGCTCGCGCTCCGCAGCGCCCGCCACGCACGCGACGAAACAGGCGGTCGCGGCGGTCAGCTGCCCACGCAGCGCGGCCAGCCCGTCGTAGCCGCAGCGTCCCCGCACGAGCCAGGTGCCTCCCTCGGCCAGCGCCCACTTCAGGCTGGAATTGCCGGCGTCGAGCAGCATGCGGCGGCTCATCGTCCACGCTCCAGGCGCAGGCTCATCTCCCCTCCGGTCAGCGTCACCGCCTCCGCGCCCTGCTCGGGGCGCAGGCGCAACGCCCCGCTCTCATCCACCCCCGCCGCCACGCCCCGCAGCAGGCGCCCATCCGGCATGGTCAGCACCACGGGTCGCTCCGCATACGCGTCGAGCTCCTGCCACGCCTCGCGCAGCGCCGCGAAGCCCCGCCTGCGGAACGGCTCGCCGACCGCGTGGAGTTCCGCGAGACAGTCCGCGAGCAGGCGGTTGCGCCCCACCTGCACCCCCAGTTCGGCGAGGTCCACCACCGCCTGCCCGATCCCCTCGCGCTGCGCCGCGGACAGACGCACATTGAGGCCGATCCCGAGCACCGCGAACGCCGCGCCGTCCATGTCGCCCTGCGCCTCGACCAGCACGCCCGCCAGCTTGCGCGGCCCCACCACCACGTCGTTCGGCCACTTGAGGCCGACCGCGTGCGTGCCGTGGCGATTCACCGCGCGTGCCACCGCGAGGCCCGCTGCCAGGCTCAACCCGGCCAGCGACTGCAGCCCCGTGTCGTAGCGCCACAGCAGCGAGAACGTGAGACTGCCGCCCGGCACCGCATGCCAGGCGCGGCCGCGCCGGCCCCGTCCCGCCGTCTGATGCTCGGCGCACACCACCGTGCCGTTCGGCGCGCCGTCGCGCGCCTCCGCCATCAGCACGCGGTTGGTGGAGTCCGTGCTGTCCAGCGTGCGCACGTCGAACGCCGTGCGCAGCGCCCCCAGGTGCGCCGCGACCGTCTGCACGTCGAGCCACTCGACCGCCTCCGGCAGGCGGTAGCCCCGCCCGCGTACCGCGTGCAGCGTCAGTCCCAGTTCCTGCGCGTGCGCCAGCGCATTGCAGATGCTGGCGCGCGACACGCCGAACTCGCGCGCCAGCGCCTCGCCGGAATGGAAGCGGCCGTCCGCCACGCGGCGCAGGAGCGGGAACAGGATCTTGTGGGGAGGGGACTGCACGCCACGATTCTACATGCCGTTTTCTTTTTTTCGTCCATAAAAAAACCCCCGCCTTTTGGTGCGGGGGTTTTGTGCGCGTTGCGCGGGTAATGAGTCTGACGATGACCTACTTTCACAGGCGAGCTGCCTACTATCATTGGCGCGGGAGCGTTTCACCGTCCTGTTCGGGATGGGAAGGGGTGGTTCCACTCTGCTATGGTCGTCAGACGTAACAGGTATCGGGGATC
>JACDJA010000019.1_pt1 | contig 291874 bp, 292 predicted proteins | sample 7449241 | NCBI WGS metagenome assembly JACDJA01 (sample SAMN14253289, study PRJNA609438) | sludge metagenome | isolation source: initial anaerobic sludge | collected 2018-12-20 | reverse complement strand
CAAGCTTGGCCTAAGGTCTCTCGTATTATTTTTGTTCACATTAGCATCCCAATCATATGCACCAAGAACACCATTTTGAGTAAGGATTTCCCCCGCTGTATTGGTATCGAAGGCGTATGCTCCGCTTGTCATTATTGCAGCTGCTGCTGCAACCGATAAAATTCTTTTTGTCATGTTTTCTCCTTAAAATTTTTGCAAAAATTTTGTAAGTTTAGACTTACGTTCCTCTTTGGGCTTACAATAGAGGTTTGAAACTATGTAAGTCTCAAACATGCTACTGCCAAGAAAAATGAAGTTCAACTTTTCCCTTATTGCGATCTCTAATTTTAACATTATTTTTTTTTAAAGTCAAGCATACTTCATAAAAAATAAATTCATCGAACTTAAGTTATGATATAAATAAGACTTAAAATTCTATATAATAATTTGACCTTATATTAAGTATCAGCTTTTTACCCAGATTAGGAAATCCCGTAAGCTATAGATACCGTGTAAAACTATAGCATACATTGTGTAAAAGTATCAGAATTTTGGTACACTACTCCCAAAGAAACATATAGGATCATTTATGACTGTACAAAAACTTTTTTTAACTTTTTTTGGAGCAGGACTCAGCCCCAAGGCCCCCGGAACCGTAGGTACGCTCGCTTCACTTCCTGTGGGACTTGTCATTCTTTACACCTTTGGTATGGAGACACTTTTTATGCTTACCCTTGCCATTACGATCATCGGTATTTTTGAGATAAACAAATATGAAAAAACCACCCGCACCCATGACCAGCAGCACATCGTCATAGATGAAGCAGCAGGCATGTGGCTTTCACTGATGATAGCCCACTCCACAGCCATTACCATGCATTACGCTTACGCTGAAGTGCTGGCCATTGTTTTAAGCTTTGGGGCATTTCGTCTTTTTGACATTTGGAAACCTTCAACCATAGGGTGGATAGACAGAGAACTTAAAGGCGGTCTTGGTGTAATGCTTGATGACGTGGTAGCAGGCATCGCGGGCGGGCTTTTAACCGCTGTGGTGCTGATGGGGGTGGGGAAACTGATTTAATCTATAACATTTTTGAGGGCTTCGTATATTAAGCTCTCATACACTCTCAATTCTTCTGATTTTACCTCATCGCCGCTGCGAAATTTGTTGTGAAACTTCTCCAGAGATTTTCTTACACTCTCATCCATCCATCGCTGGGTAAATGACGCTCCCATTTCAAACTTTGCCACAGACCGTAAAGCATGCGAACGGCTTGCTACTTCACTGGCATGATACAAGGCACGGTTTAAGAGAATATAGGGAAAGTTAAGATTTTGCACAGGTCCCATTTCAAGGTATTTTTTACCTAAACTCTGTCCTAAGACTTTGACATCGGAGAGTTCATTAAACCCAAAAAATGCACTTGACCCGCCCACCAGCGCGCCAATGGCAGAACCCAGTAAAAATGTACTGCCTCCTAGCATAAGATCTATGCCTGCTCCCGTCACGGCTCCGCCTGTTGCTGCGGTGATTAACAACTCTTTGCGCGTCAAACCAAAAAGAGAAGCACTCTGCTTGGAGAAGAGATCCATTTCCTCAAAAAGAAGCGACTCTTGTTCTTTTTGCAAATGTCCATGGTTCCAGATTTGTTCGATCTTCTTTTGTGACTCCTGCTCATACCCTCTAAGCTTCACTTTGTAGTTGGACTGTATGGTTTCTTTTTCTTTTGGGATTGCTTCTTCATGATGTAAAGAGTGGCGTTCTACATGAGAGAGAGAACGGTAGAGAAGCTGGGTAATCGTTCTTGCGCTTTGCGCTATCATTTGTTCATGGTAGTGTTTAAAAAGTACCATGGATGCTTTTACACGGTCTGTCCACTCAACGTTAAGTTGTGACATACTTTCTAAAAGGTTGAGATGTTGGGTGAAATTGGCTTTCATAGGATTGAAAACGCGTACCATTTTAAAGTAATGCCCCAGCGCCCTCTTCCACTCTTCGACATAATTGGCATCGTCTATAAGGTTTATGAGTGCCATGGAAGGTTGTCCTGTCCAACGAAGAATTTCCATCTCTGCTTCATACTCTTGGCCATACGGTTTGGAGCCGTCAACCACATAGATGATACCAGCACCTTGCATAATGGGTTCGAGTAACTCCACTTCATCACTGAAACGCGCATCTTCTTTATGCTCATGAATAAACATTTTTACGATTTCATGTTTTTTGTCAGCAGTGACATCATGTTTTTTTAGCCAGGAGAGCACGCTTCTAGCGCGCTGAAAACCCGGTGTATCGAAGAGTTCATACAACACTTTGCCATCTACTGTTAAAGGAAAACTTCGTTTTTTGGTTGTAGTACCGGGAGTATCGGAGATTTGGACTGTATCATCAAGCGCAAGTGTTGAGACAATGGTACTTTTACCTTTGTTGGGGTGCCCTACTACAGCAAATGTTGGGTGTTGTGTTGTCATCGTTTTAGCCACACTTTGTCACTGTTTATGAGACGGAGTTTTCTTCCCCACACTTCAAGCTCTTTGGTTTTAGGAAGATAGCCATCTTGTACTGTACCCACGGGTGCGAGTATGACTTTATCTGCAACTTTGACCAATGCTTCAAGAAAATCTACAAAATCCATAGTAGGCGGCTCCCAGGACTTTACATAAAAAAGGACTTCGCCTTGGCACTGGGAGATGGTACGGCTGTCATCTTCCAGGGTATGGGTTCCCCCTACATCAAAAACCATCGGTGTGATGATGTGCATACTGTCATTGAGTACCCTTAGCTCGCCTTCAGACATTGCCCATCCCAGTGTTCTGTCATAAGAGCTGTCAAGGTTTTTTACTTCATGTATATAGCCGCCACCCTGAAGAGAAAGGTTTTCTTCTTTTGTTGCAGAGGTTGTAATGAGCGGCTCATTCATTTCTCTAAGTAAAGTGCCCGCACCCTCTAGGGTTAAAAAAGATCTTTTTAATGCCCTTTTAAAGCCAAACATTGCTAAAAAGTACATGCCTAAACGTAGCAAGACCGCATAAAACAGTGTGGCAAATGCCAAAAACTTCCACCACTCTCCAAGCTTGGAAGCATTTTGGATCATTTGCATATCTAGCTTTTCTCCCAGTCTGAAGTATTGGCTTTGTTCTATCAGATCAACAGAGGGTACGGCCCAGGGGAACATATCTCTCCAGGCAAACGCAAGGGAAGAGAGTAGCCCATGAAACTCTTTGGGGGAAATTTGCAACGTAGTGCTCCATGCAAAAGCGATATCTTTTGTAATGACCATTCCTAAAAGCGCTAAAAGTAAGCCAAAAGAGAACACCAATGCGAGCAGTTGGGAACGTTTGATGATCAGCCAATTGCCAAGCAAAGGGTTTATCTTGAACGATTGGAGTGAATTTTGTGCATTTTGGGGTAACAAACGCAACACTCTCTCCATCCAAAAAGCCGGAGAGATATGTACTAAAAGATTTTGTGAAGCGTTGGCTTTCAACATAGACAAAAATGTAAGTGACATGGTAAGGAGAGGCACAAGTACAACCATAGCCATAAAGTAAACGACATTTACAGGCTCATGACCGCTATAGCTAAGAAGACCCAAACCGGAAAAAAAACCAAGAAGAAAAGCGATGATTGCCAGAGTGAGTGTCATACCATACAAATAAGTAGAAAAATGATCACTCAACAGTGGTTTTCTTAAACGAAAAGAGTGTTCTTTTGTCCAAACTGCGAGCTGTTTGGTGGGCTGGTGCTTAAGCTTTTGATGCGCTAAACCAAATAGACGGTTCTCTTCTTGCGTTCCTTTATGGGTTTTGAGTAATTCATAAAGGTTTAGATAAGTCCTGAAGTTCATGAGATACCATTCTTTTTATTCATTTAGATTTCAAATATTAGAGCCATTATAGCGCTTTTACTTCGCAGCTTTACTTTGCTCCAAGCACTCCGGTTTCGTAAACAATGGCTCTTAGTTCCTCTTTATACGCGGCATCATCATAATGCTCTATACGCGCAACGCCCTCTTGGAATGCCGTTTTGGCAACCGCGGAAGCTACCCAGATGAGTGCTTCTTTATTGAAAGGCAGGGGGATGATATGCTCTTTACCGTATGTTATATGGTCATTATTATATGCCGCTTTTACGTAGTAAGGTACCGGCTCTTTAGCCAAGGCGGCCAACGCTTTGGCTGCTGCCATTTTCATACCCTCTGTAATTTTTCTAGCCCTTACATCCAGTGCGCCTCTAAAGATAAAAGGAAAACCCAATACATTGTTGGTTTGATTGGGGTAATCAGATCGTCCTGTTGCAATGATGGCATCATCTCTTACTTCTTTTATCTCTTCGGGGAGTATTTCAGGTGTAGGGTTTGCCAGCGCAAATATAACAGGTTCAGGTGCCATGCTTGCAACCATCTCTTTTGTCAATGCGCCTGCTACTGAAAGCCCCAAAAACATATCTGCACCCTCTATAGCTTCATAAAGTCTGGTCGCTGGTGTATCTACTGCAAAAGCCATCTTATACTTGTTTAAGTCTGTTCTGTTTGTATTGATCACCCCTTTAGAGTCACACATAATGATGTGTCTTACACCTAAAGCCCGGTACATCTTTGCACATGCGATACCCGCTGCTCCCGCTCCGTTAATGACCACTTTGATTTCATCTGCTTTTTTGCATGTAAGCTCAAGTACATTCATCAGTCCGGCAGTTGTGATGATCGCGGTTCCGTGCTGGTCATCATGAAATACCGGGATATCTAGTTCTTCTTGGAGTATGCGTTCTATCTCAAAACATTTTGGGGCAGCTATATCTTCGAGGTTGATTCCGCCAAAGGTAGGGGCAATGGCTTTACAAACAGCCACTATCTCTTCTACGCTATGGACATTTAGTTCAATGTCAAAGGCATCTATATTTGCAAATTTTTTAAAGAGTACCGATTTGCCTTCCATCACCGGTTTGGAAGCAAGGGGTCCTATGTTTCCTAAACCCAGTACTGCTGTGCCATCAGAGATGACCCCAACAAGGTTTCCACGGTTGGTATACTCAAATGAGAGACTTTCATCTTTTTGTATCTCAAGACAGGGGATGGCAACTCCGGGGGTATAGGCAAGGGAAAGTTCATGCTGTGAGTTACACGGCTTTGTCAAGGCTATGCCTATCTTTCCATTTTTGTGGTATTCTAATACTTCTTTATTGGTGATTTCTGCCATAGTCTATCCTTGCAATTTTAGTATAACTATTATACTGCAAATATGTTAATGCCAAGAAAAAAGAAAGTGCTACTCAAAGTACTCTTCAATAATTTGTGGAAAGAGTTTCATCGTTTTTCTTGCTTTGTCAATTTTGGGCTGAAACACTTCTGAAGAAGTCGGAAAGTTTGTCATGAACTCTGTATAAATAGCAATCTTTTCTTCCATATGATCTTCAAGTGCATCAAGGACTGCTTGCATATTTTCTTTACTTGTAGCATACTTCATCAAGAGTTCAAACATACGCTTTCTGGGGTGGATCGCCATAGAGTCGCCTGCGGCTAGAGCGATATCTTTAATGTCCCATCGTGAAATATAGATACCGCTTACATGTGGCGCAATGAGCTTGGCATAGAGTGCCTCGGTGTAGGAAGGGTAATCTTGAAGGTCTGTCTCTTCATTTAATTCACACTGCCCATCTTGAGAAAGAGCCGCGTTACCGTCAAATTTCTGTCCACTGATATTTTCAAATTCTTTTCTTAAATCATCCATGTCTCTCATCTGTTTTCCTTACTTGTTCTTTTATTTAAATGCATTATGCGCCATAGAGCTTTGTTCTATGTTCGGTCTATTAACAGTGGGATATCATCCAGATCAATTTTGGCACCGTACCACCGATGGGCTATTAACATCATTTTGGCGACAAAAAGTATTTGGTCGTCTAAAAACTCCGGTTTATCAAAAAGCTTTTTTGCTTCATCATCAAAACAAAACCCTTTTGCTTTTCCCTCTTCTATTTCTATGAAGTCAACACGGCCTTCTCTTTTGGCTGCGTCATTTAGTGTTTCACAATACTGTAGGGCTTTTTGCTGAAACTCTTTTTCTATCATCATCTTGTTTACTTTTGATTTTCCCACACTGGACATCGTAAAATCAAAATGCTCATCTGTAATGTTTAGTGCGATAGCCGTTGCATTTATACCATTGGATTTCATTATTTTGTTAAAATACTTTCTTATGTATCCGGTTTGGGCGTTATGCCCAAGTATGGTACACAAGCCTGTGTCTGGTTTTATCTCTTCGGGTTTCATTATTATATACCTTCCACATTTCGTAGCGTGGGCATTCTTGCCCACAAACAATTGCTTACAATTGAAATACAATATTTCACTACGTTCATCGTGGGCAGAAATGCCCACGCTACATTCATAATCATTTCTTTTCCTCTTTCATACGCGCGGCATTATCATGCAGGAACATCGCTTCTTCTTCTTCGGCTAAACAACGCGGACATGTCTGTTCGCCGCTTGTATAGGTAAAACTGTTACCACACTCATTACAACGTTTGATGTTAAATGTGGCCAGTGTTCTTTGTGTAGGTTCAAAAAACTCTTTGATTTCAAATCCACTTTGCAGCTGTATGGCATTTGGCTCACAAACATCATGACACAAACGGCACTTGACACAAAGCATGGCATCAAAGTGTATGAGAGAGAACTTGGCATTTGAAGAGAGTGCTCCGGTAGGACAGATACGATAACATATCTGACAATTCGTACAACTCTCATCTATAAACTTTTGAGAGGTAAAACCAACTTCCGCTTCGGGTAACACTTCATAGACATCGGGTACTCCTGCGCGTTTAAGTGCGGTGAAGAGAATTTTGCGTTTATTGGGCAATTTTTTGCCTTTGATTTTAGCTACGACTGAAGCGTCTATCTTAAAGTGCTGCATTTCCTCTGCATCTACTGCATCATCAAACGTTTTTTTGTGTTTGACCACACCCTTTAGTGAAGCATTTCCTAAAAATGAACGTCTTGATGTGCTCTCTTTCTTTGATGTGTTTTCTTCATGGAGTTGATTCTTTGCCTCATTTTTGGGCGCTTTGTAATTGCTTTCTAACTGTTTGTCTGAGAAGCTCGACAAGACAAAGTTCGCCTCTTCTATATTTTTTTCTATATGTTCAAAAAGCAATGAAGTATCATCATAAGAACTTAAATCTATGGTAATACTTTCTTCACTCACCAAAGCCAATGAGATCAAATGTTCCACACTCAAAACAGAGATACAAGGTACATTTATCTTTGGTGATATCAGCCTTACTTTAGACTCTAAAAAGCTGAAGAAAAATTCTGTAGTAGAAAAATCAGACAACGCAAAGGCTTCTGTGGGACAGATACCTACACAAGCAGCCGCTTCTGTGCCCGTAGACGCTGTGAAACTGGGGAGATTATCAACTAAGGAGATGGAATCAGGACAAATATCCATACATTTTGTACAGTTGGAAAATTTGCTTGTTGCTCTGACACAAGAGGCTACGTCAAAATGTAAGCGCATTATTTATCCGCTGTAGGCGTTGTGGCAGCACAATGTTTTAAGAGTTTTTCGTTGATATACTCAAAATCACTCAGCATAAACTCTAAAGCAAGTTCAGCACCGTCATGATAGAGGGGTGTGCGTGACTCTTTTTTGGCATTGATTAAAAAGAGTGGTGTCCACTCAAGAAGATGCTCTTTCAAAAAAGCTCTTTGCACTTCAAGAAGTTCGCATACTCCCTCTTTATCTTCTGCTTCCAGTGCTTTTTGAAGTGCTGTGCAAAGCATATACATAAACTCCAACTCTACACCTATATGATCTGCACTGACAACCCTTGCAGCGTCAAGTTCTACACGGAAATCAAGGTCATTATAGAGTTCAATTACAGGGTTTTTTCCACCACTTTCGATCATTTGATCTTCTCTGGTATAAAAACTCTCATAAGGGACAAGGTGCATCAAAAAGAGGTTGGTAAAATCAACATTATAAAACTTTTCTATCAGCTCAGCGTTTGAAAGCGTTTTACGCTTGGACCAGTCTCTATAATTAGGGAAAAAAGAAAGCAGTGTTTCATCTTTTTCAATATTTTCCAAAAATGCTTCATCTACTTCTACAAGCATCAATCTTGAAATCAATGCATAAATTGCTATACGGTTTTCTATCTCTTGTTTCATTAAATTCATTATAACCTCGTTAAATATTTTGCACTATATCACTTTCAAGATAAATAAGCCTTAAGTAAATGATTTATCTGGAAAATAAAATAGGAAGTAGCATAAAACACACAAGGTTTACCAAATAAACTTTTGTGTGTTTACGCTACGGCTGTCTTCTTAAAGAGAATTAATCTTTAAGATTTACAGCATATGCGTTGTCTGTTAACGGTACAGCAGGACGCGTAAGGTGTCTAGGCCTTCTTATGGTATCTGTACTGTCAAGCGGACGAGTCAATTTGTCTCTCCATGCCTGATAGACTTTCATATTGTTTTCGTAGTTTACATAAATATCACCGATCTTGTTATCTTTGCTTGCCAGTTCTACGCTTGCTTTTTGGTGCCATGCATGGTTTCCTGCAATCGGATCGGGGTGTGCTGCTGCCACTGCATTTTGCCATGAACCAGAAAGTCCATCCCACCAGATATTATCAAGATCTCTGTTGTACTCTTTGAACTGCCATGAACTTTTATTCTCGTTGATATTGTCGACAATGCCCTGCACAGGTTTAAGTGTACCCTCTTTGCCATTCATAGTCATCTCATACAATGGTGCACCAACGCCCATGATGCCAAGCTTATGCTCAAACCCGGGGATATCAACGGCATTTTTCAGTTTCCATCTTCCTGCATGGTGAGAACAGGCAAGAACTCCCGGCATCGTACCTTCAGTTGGTACAGCCATAGCAATGAAATAGCCAGACTCAAGACCCGAAACTGTATCTGAGATAGTTACCTTAACAGCATCTCCTCTTTTGATACCAAGACGCTTTGCATCTTCAGTATATATCCATATCGGGTTATGGTTTTGTGAAATCTCCATAAGGTGTTTAGAGTTCACTGAGCGTGTATGAATATTGTATGGCAGTCTAAATGTCGTATTGAGTGCAAAATCATTATCGTTTTCCATAAAGTCATGGTGTACGTGTGAAACTACATGCGTCATTTTAACTCTGTCTTCTTTTGTTGTAGGATAGATAGGTATAGCATACTCAGGCCATTTCCACTCTTTGAACCATTGACAGTAAAAGTCTAGTTTTTTTGTCAAGGTATGGTACCCCTGGACGAGTTCTCCTTCTATCTCAACTCCGATGGCTGTCTCTTTACCATCATCGCCGGTAGCTAGAACGACGCCAAATTCATCTTTTCTTATTTGATCTTCCGCATACTCTATACCGTTAGAAATATAATTTGAGCCTACTTTTTTAATGGGTCTCTCTTGGGGTTTAAAGATATTATCTTCTTCCAGCCATGTACCTCTGTCTCTCATCATTTCATAGTTAGGGTATTTGGAATCAGGGTACGCTGCTTTAGCAGCGTTTCTAAGATTTGGAAGATGATCCAATGCCGCTTGATACCATTCAGGGATCGTTGTACATCGTGTTGGATCTTCTTTGGATGCCCAATATTGTCTTATCCCAAGTGAACCATCTGGATCTACATGATGAACCATAATATTCATCCAAAACTCCATCTCTTCCCAAATTTCGCCAAGACCCGCTTTGATGTGGGCTTCAAGTGTGGCTCTGGTCGGATCTTTTGGTTTCCAACCCATTTTTTCCAATGCAACTCTTAGTGCAGGGTTTTTAAAGCTTAACCATCTTGCCGGTTTAGTAGCTTCAGAGGATTGATCATGTCTTTCACCTGCAAGTCCCACAGGCAAAATGAAGTCACAATACCAGTTAGTCTCAGACCAAGTTGGAGAGAGGTTAAATGACATTTCTATCTTATCTTCTCTTTTAAGTGCTTCGATCCATCTAAATCCGTCCGGGTTGATCCAAACGGGGTTATACTGACGAGGGATCCAAATAGCCAGCTTTTCAGGTACATTTAACCCTTTGGCGTTCCATTTATTTCTCCACTCATCGTCCATAAGAAGGTGAGGCATGATATGGCTCAACTCATAAGAGCTTAGCGGATATTCAGGCGGCCAGGCGATTTCATTCCATACATCAACTTTACCAGGCTGTTCTCCAGCTTGAGTTGCTTTTTCACCTTTGCCGTTGACTGAGATAACATGCCAGTGGTGGAACCCTGAACCACCTTTATTGTTAGCTAGAGCACCACGAAGTACCAATGGCAAGAATCCGGATCTTGCAATCATCCATCCACCTTTGTGCGCAATCGGGCCTGCTCTCCAAAGGAATGTTGCCACTCTTGTTCCTGCATCGATGAACATATCATAAAGTTTCTCTACGATTCTTGCTTCAATACGGCACTCTTTAGTGACAAACTCAAGTGTATAAGGTGAATACATTTCAGAAATCATGGTGATGAACTCTTCATAAGAGTCTCCAGCAGGTACTGCTTTAATGTATTTTTTATCTACAAGAACCTGAAGATACTCTCTGTCTTTCATAAGCTGATCCCAGTTTACCCAGTTTTTCACAAAGTTGTGATTGACCAAGTCTTCACCGCTCGAGCCTTTTTCATTTAGAACTCTATTTGCAAGGTAGAGATAAAGAGCAGTCTCAGTCCCCGGCCAGCAAGGTACCCACAAGTCAGCCATACCCGCTGAGTTAGAAAGCCTTGGATCCATAACAACAAGTTTTGCACCTTTTTTACGTGCATCAGCAATAAACCCTGCTGACTGTTGGAAATAGTGCCCTGCGTCTGCCGCGTGAGAAGACTGAAGAAAAATCAACTTCGCATTTGCCCAATCTGGAGAACTTCTGTCATCATTGGACCATTGTATCCCACCTTGTCTTGCACCTGCAGAACAGATGTTCGTATGAGAGTTATATCCGTCAATACCCATTGAGTGCGGTATACGGTGACCAAAACCATTTTCATTTGGACGGCCTACGTGATACATGATGGATTTTTTGGACATCTCATCACCGGTTTTAAGCGTATCGTGCATTTTCTTACCGATCTTCGCCATCGCTTCATCCCAGGTTGTCCTTACCCACTTCCCTTCACCTCTTTTGGAACCAGGCGCTCTCATAAGAGGGAAAGGGATTCTGTCTGGGTCATACATTTGCGACTGAGCCGCATACCCTTTGGCACAGTTTCTTCCACGCGAACCTGCATGCAGTGGGTTACCCATATATTTACGTACAGCCAGTTGTCCACCGGCCTTATAGGTAGAAAGATCAACCCACGCCGTAAGTCCACACTGTGCTTCACAGTTGTTACATACTGTTGGTACGAGCATATACTCAATAGCTTTTATCCCATTGGGATTATCTTCGCTTTGTACACCGTTTCTTGATGTACCGCCTCTTTTCCAGTCTTCACCGCTTAACTCCGTAAAGCTGTCCCACTCTTCAAGTGGCGGATAGAATGAAAGCGTTTTAGGTGTAGGCGTAAATTTACTCTCCGCTACAGCAGGTGTATCTGCTATGGTTTTAAAGACGCCTGCGGCAAGTGTTGCTCCTGCCACAGAGTACGCTGTGCCTTTAAGAAAAGTTCTTCTGCTTTCTACAAATGCAGGTTGTTTATTATTCATTGATTTTGTCATCTATTTACTCCTTAACTCAACGGTAGCATTTGCGGAATTTTAAGCCATACATCTTTTGCAAGATACAGCCCTACCAATGCTAGAATGGCTGCGAATCTAAGCAGCGTTTTATTCTCACTCTTCATGTTACTTACAGCCAGGAAGAATGGAATGATAAATCCAAGAGCCATGCCAAACCAGAACTCTATATTATAGGCACCACCTGAGTGAACATATGCCAATGTCGCTTCAGCTTCAGCTGATTTGAATGAGAAGAAATATTCACCCATATACATCATGAAACCAAAGAATGTAGCAATCGCCAAAACCAGTGCCAAATCTTTTCTGGCCTCTTTGCTCCAGCCATCAGCCACAAAGATAAATGCAGATGAACCGGCCAAGAGTGCTGCCCACATCATTTGCATTACTTCTGTTGGTGCCTGCCATAACTCTCTTGCACTCGATTCGGCCATAATGATCGCCGTATAAAGCGTCACCGGGATCGCAAGAAAAACAACAAAGGGGAAAACCTTTTCATAAAAAGGACTGATTTCCCTTACTTTTTTTGCAACAAGACAGTGCTTTCTAAACTCAGGGAATGCATCAAATCCGCCAATAAGCATCATTACTGTTACAAGACCTGTAAGAAGCGAAGCCATCCATGCACCTACTGTGATTGCTGATGTCCAGTGCGGGTGCAAGAAGATATTGAGCATTCTATAGGGCTGATGGAGATCTGTCAATGTAAATAAAAGAAATATATTTAAAAAGATAAACGATATCAGTGGCATGATCCATCTTAAGTTAGGCATCTCCTCTTTTTTATGTCGATAGATCAAAAATGCACCTACCATAAGAACACCTGTACCAATACTTTTCGCCCACATGTTCAGTGTGATCATCCAGCCCCAAATAATGCCAGGGAGTGCAACATCCATTGTTACAACTGCCTGGGTTGCGTGAATTGTATTTTCTACCATTAGTGGCCTCCCTCTTCTGACGCAGCGTCTGCATCTAACTCAATAAAACTTTTATTGTCCAGTTTAGTATGTCCTGTAAACGGAGCTAAAAATCTATCTATAACACCATGGTTCTTATCACCTGAAGCCTTAAGGTGTGTGATGTTGGTAAAGAGACTGTACCCTTCGATTCTCTCATGCGCAAGAGGATCAAGTGTATAAGTACCCCCACCCACATAATAGTGTTTAGGTTTTGTATTTTTTTCAGGTTTTCTTACCTGAACTCCACCTTGATGCTCCATGATGTATTGTGAAATATGGCTCGTACTATCTTCAACATCGCCAAAGATATTTGCTTCAACCGGACAGGCGACTACACATGCTGGCATCATACCACTTTCGATACGGTGCGCACAGTATGTACACTTGTCTGCTGTGTTTGTCTCCGGATCCATATAGATTGCTCCGTAAGGACAGGCCATGATACAACCCGCACAACCGATGCATCTCTCACTGTCAACATTGACAATCCCATTTTCCAGGTAATGTAGTGCCGATACCGGACAGATGCGCTCACAGGGTGCATTCTCACAGTGGTTACAGCGTAATGGCGTAAAAGACCTCGAAGTATCGGGGAATGACCCGATATCAATATATTTTACACGTAAACGCCAAGAGCTCAGTGGAACTTCATTTTCCACTTTACAAGCGATCTCACAACCCTTACAACCCATACATAGGTTCAGGTCAACTAAGAAACCTAGTTTCATACTACCTCCTTGATATTAATTATCAGTATATGCTTATTATGATAAATAAGCTTTTTGAATACGTCATAATTGTATTGTATAAACAGTTAACTTCAAATAATTTTCATACTAAATAGTGCTTTTTATACCATTATGAGTAAAAATAGGTGATTATGTTGGATGATTTTGTTTCAATATAAAATAATGCTTCAATCATTCTCATAGTTCTGATAAAAGAAATGAATGTTTTATGACAACATTCATGAGACATCTTAATATTGATGAGTGTCGTGTTCATCTAAAAAACTATCAGTATCCCTCTTATTTAGAAGGATACAAGCAGCAGATTACTCAGTCAGATCCGTTAAAATTTTATGCATTTTTTCTTGTGCTTCTTTGAGTTCCACCAATGAATCCTTATCCTCTATTGCCATTGAGGAGATCCAGTTATAGGTAGAAGGAAAGGCTAAATGCATCTTGCTTTCACCTTTTTTCTTATACATATAGTGTGAGCAAGGCGCATAAGCACCTGCCTCCGGACGCACTTTGGCAATAGTGTAAATCACTGGTAACTTACAGATGGAGTAAACATCATAAAAATCATACCCTTCATACTTACTCTCCTCAAAATCATAGTTTAAATCATTAAATCCGGCAAGCACAAAACCATTGGGGGCAAGTGCACCTTCAAACTCCATTTGAAACTCTTCTTTTTCATCTTCCCAGCCATCAGTATCCATCTCCATCTCATACGTTGATACCAGTGGCCCTGTTGGATTCTGCACTGTATAGGTGATTGTTTCAAACTCCCCTTGAGGCATTGCATTTTTAAGTGCTTCTTTGACCATTTTGCCTACTTTAACCAATGTTTCATTGTCTGCTGGTATGTTTAATATCTTTGCCATCGCTTCAGGTTTCAATGAGGCCACCGATATCTTCTTATCACCTTTTCTAGTATAAATAGACATACTCATAGGGGAAAACATCCCTACATTTGGATACTCTTTTGCTAAAGTTAAAGTGGCTTCTTTGCTAAAGAGGGTAAAAAGATTATAGACATCAAATGTTGTTTCTTTAAACTGTGTTTTAAAAGGACCATTCATATCTCTATTTTCAGAGATATGAAAACCTGCTTTTTTAAATGCTTCTTCAATCGTTGCTGGCGTAATTTTCCCCTCTGCATTCGCAGAAGTAAATATCTGAATATCTTGTGTACTTTTTTCTGTTTTAACTTCTATAGGCTCCGCTACTTCTTTTTTAGTCTCTACTGCCATGGAACCTGTTGTCAGTAACGAAGCTGCAAGCAATCCTTTTATGATAAGTTTCATATTTTTTCCTTTGTATTAAATTTAATTACGGACGAATATACGTCCAGCCTCTTTTTTGACGTTCTATCAGCTCTACGATACCTGCTGTTACTACCTCTACATCCTTGATTAAATCTTTTTTATCAATATTATAGGTTGCCATTGTATTGCCGCATGCAATAAACTCTACATCATATGTCATCAATGAACGTACTCTTTTTTGTATATCTTTATCGAAAAAATATGCCTGGTTAAAAACTGTTTTTATCCCTTTGGAGTAGCACACAATGGCTATTTCACATTTCTCCGGACCATAAAACTTCATTACATTACTGGCAGACGAGAGTACATGTGAAATCTCACTCTCTTCTCCTGATGTGATAGGAAAAACAAATTGTCTGGGGTTTTCCAAGCTCGGTTTGGGATCTGCAAACTGAGTATCGGCACTCAGAAAAGTACATAACAGTACCAAGCTCAAAATAATATATTTCATTTTTGACTCCTTTTGGCTTCTTTTGCCTCTTTTAGTATTTCCAGAAAATCTTCTTTGTTCCAGGAACCGGGTATACGTTTTATCACTTTTTTATCTTTGTTGATAAAAAAGAAGGTAGGTGTTAAATCTGCTTTAAGTTCTAAAGGTAATGCTGCTGCTTCCACATCTACAGACACAGCAATAAAATCTTTTTGAAGTGCTTTAACGACCTCATCTTCTACCAACACTTCTGTGTCCATTTTTTTACAATAGCGACAATGTTTGGATGTTGCTTTTATCATAACAATTTTATCTTCTTTCAATGCCTTGTCTATAGCCAGTTCAAAAGCTTCATACTGTATGCTTTTCTCTTCAATCACACTACTTTCATACTCATATATAAATTCGCTTACTGCTTCTATCTCATCCTCGCTAAGCTGACCTTTCATGCTTGGCATCGTTTCAAAATAATTGATTATTTCAGGCATACAGATACTCTTTTGCTTGTCTGGAAACATAAGATAATCAGCAATAAATGCCCCTACTTCCATACGATGCATATCATTATCGCCTTTTGGATCGCCTATTTGTTGCTTAAGCCTAAAGGAGAGTTGATTTAATGTAGGTGCTTTGAGCTTTAAAAGCGTATTATTTTGTTCCATAAAATTCTTTGTGAGTCTACTCATCGGTATATAGGTACTATGGCATGAAGCACATTTTTTTTCATACACTTCTTTACCTTCCATAGCAAAAAGTGAACCTAAAATAAATAATACACCTAATACTATTTTCATTCTTCATCCTCATCATACATTTCCAGTTCCCTATAGGCTTCAAAGACATTGCGGCTATGCACCTCATCATAAAGCTTCATATTTTTATACTCTGGCATACCTACCTGCCCCGTAATTTCATCAATTGACACATCATTAGATAAAGCTTCTAGTATCTGCTTTTTCATTTCCGTAAGATAGCGTCTAAATGTATCTGTTGCATTTGCATTTGTTGCGTAGCCATGACCGCCAATGATGACTTTGGCATGCATACTGTCTATAAGATCCAAAGCTTTAAGTGAACCGATGATGGAACCGTCACGCAAAGAACTCAGCCTGTCATTAAAGACCAAATCTCCTGCAAAAAGCACCTTTTTTTGAGGTAAATAGACAACAAGGTCACCTTGTGTGTGAGCTTTGCCTACCAATTGTTTTACAGCAAATACAGTGTCACCTATGGTGAAATCATAGTTTTTATCAACTATTTTATCGAGTTTTACTACTTGTGTACCCGCATAAATCTCTTCACCTAAGGTTCTTTGCATTCTCGTAGGCATTCCAGGGGTGACATTTTGTTCATAGGTTCGTGGGCCTATCAACAAAGCGCCTTTGTCTTTATAAAAACTGTTTCCAAGCCAATGGTCATCATGGTCGTGTGTAGTGATAACATACTTTACAGGGAGTTTTGCTATCTTTTGCATTTGGGCATATGCCTGTTGGGCGTAGCCAAAAGTAGGACCGCTGTCTATGACAACAAATCCTTCTTTTGTCTGAACGAAACATGTATTGACCATATTACCACCATTTTCTTTGGTGACATTCTCAGGTGTTCCAAAAAAACAATATACATCTTGAGAAACTTTTACAGGCGTCAATTGATATTCGTACGCCTGCGCTGTGTATAAAAATAAACAAAACATAATAATGCTTCTCACTTTTTACTCTCCTAGAAAAGGTAGTTAAACTCTAAACGATATTCATTATAAGAGACATCTGTTTTCGTTCCACCAAGACTTTTGGCGATATTGTCATCAGCTTCTACAATACCAACACGCATTCTCATTTGAAGTCTTTTTGTGATATTTGTCCATGTATCCAAATGCCATACAGTACTGTCTGCTTGTACATTATCTTTTGCATCATCAAAGTTTTGTACCACATATCTTAAACTTGCTTTCCATGTGGGGTTAAATTCATACACTGCTCTTGCCATAAATGTTTCAGTGTTTGCATACCAGTTAAATTGTGCCATAGCTCTTGTAAATCCGCCCGTAGGAAACCCTCTCCACGGAGCAACGATATCTGCCTTATCTGCAACTTTTGAATACCCAAGCCTAAAGAAACCTTTTTTGTTTGGCATTTCCAGGTCAACTCTTCCGGCAAAAAGACTACTGTCTAGTGATGTAGCCACTTTTGCATCATACCCAGTTGCCGCTTTACCAGAAAGGTTTGTATATCCGGCAACATCTCCGCCGCCATCATCCATTTGATGATAATACCTCGCACCCGGTCTGATTGCCCAACCATTTTCAAAAGGTATTCTGTAGTGTGCTTCAGCCACGATGTCAGTCACAATGCCTGGCACCGTTAAAGCACTAAGCGTAAAGTCCAGGTTTTCAACAACTCCTGTTGTAATATCTGCCAAAAACATATCATGATTTGTATCTTCACCTGCAGCAACAAAATTAGCATAATTAAGCCCCTTATGAACTGCTGCATCATCATTGTTATTCCACTTACTATAGGGATTAGTAGCATAGTCGGCTGTTTTAAAGGTTATCAAATCATGTGCATCTTCATGATCTCTTAGCTTTTGTTTTCCAAACCAGGCAGCTCTAGCTGTAGTTTTGGGCGCTATGTTTGCACTCACAGATACACCATCAAAGGTATTGGGTATCATTTTTGTGTCATTTGAAGCTGTAAAAACTGATTCAAACAGTTGACGTCCTGCTTTTATATCCACTGTATCATTTGCATATTCTAGATATGCCTGGCCAATGACGTGTATACCGTAGGAACCAGCTGTGGCAACTTTATATCGGCTAAATGTATCTTTACCCGCTTTTGAAAATCCTACTTCATCTTTATCCATTCTGAAGAATTCAGGACTTAAAGAACCGTAATATCCAATCGTTCCGCTAAAGCCGTTCAATACAGCTGATTTATAAATAAGGCTTCCACCTACACCCATATTTTTATTATCTTTATCCGATGCACTCTCAACATCCCAATCCCAATAAAATGTATTGGATCTGAGCCTTCCGTAAAAGATACCTTGGGCAAACATATCACGTACATTGTCTACTGTGCCGGGTAATTTATTATATACAACTACCATATCGCCCTTGAGTTGACGTTCAGGTTTGTCCTCTTTAACTTTTTCTAGCACAACCGGTGCTAGTTCTCCACCTGCCATAGCAGATGTACCCATGCAGCATAGCACTGACGCGGCTATACTGATTTGAATCATTCCCTTTTTCATTCTTCCCTCTCCTTTTATAATTATTTTATATGTTTAACACTTAGCGCCTACGGTTGGACACCCGCAGTCCATGTCTAACACTTTTACATTAGACTCCATACTGATATCAACTACTTTCTTTTTACGAATGTAGTCACTTACCACTTCATAAACAGGACGTATCGCTTTTTCATCTAAGTTTTCACCTACATTTTGTAAGTTACCACCCCATGAAGAAACCCTATACGTTTTCTTCAAGTCAATCGGTTTTCCACCGATCATAAAATCAGAGATACGCTTCCCTGATGGCGCAGATATTGTGATGCTATAGCTAGCACCCGTAAGCCTGCTCATATCGCCACCTTGCTGTAAGAGCGGATTTTCGTTAAATACGTTATCGGCTATATCTTCCATCAATTTTGCAATTGCACTACCTTTGAGGTCAAATGTATATACTTCAGGATACGTGATCGCCGTCATTTCATAGACGTTGTCTTTAAGTATGTCATCACCAGGAAGCAAGGTAGTTCCCCATCTATAGCCTGGATTAAAGTTAATATCACACTTCATCTCTTCTTGAATCGCTTCTCCGATGAGTGCGTCAAAGGTAGAGTAAAAAGTATCTCTTTTATAAAGCAGTCCTTTTGTCTTACCTAGCACTTCACCCACTTCTGCATTAAATGGCTTATACCATTTTTCCACAAGATCAACGCCCGGTTTATCTGCGGGAACAAGATTAGAGGCAACAGGCATCAATTTAAAACTATAATCAACTACTTTTTTGTTTTTGATATCAAGGTCAAGTCTTCCAATGTACTTACCATGACTTCCAGAAATCAAAATCACTGTATCGTTTACAATAATAGGATCTGGGCTAGGGTCATGTGTGTGACCACTTAAAATAAAGTCAACACCTGTTACTTTTTTAGCAAGTTCCTGATCTACCGAGAATCCATCATGACTTAACACAACGATGGCATCTACTTTTTTCTCATTGCGAAGTTCATTGACATACTCTTGAAGTGTTTCATGACGCAATGCAAAACTCCACCCTTCAGTAAACTTTTTAGGGTTAGCAGTAGAAGTAAAAGGGAATGATTGGCCGATAATACCGATTTTTGCTCCGCCGATCTCTTTAATCGTATATGGTGGGAAAATCAACTCTTCAAAATCATCAGAGAAAGGATCATTGTCAATCACATTTTGTGAAATAAAGTCACCTTTTAGCATGCCTATGAGCTCCATCACACGCTCTTTACCATAAGTGAACTCCCAGTGGCCTACCATCACATCTACACCCAAATAATTCTGAGCATCAACGATAGCCTCACCACCAGTTTTAAGCGCTACAGCAGTCCCCTGCCATGTATCTCCACTGTCTAAAAGAAGTACATTCGCAGCCCCTCTTTCTTTTTTGACATGATCAATGATAGGTTTCATATGGGCAATACCGCCCATTTTTCCAAACTTCTCTGCAAGTTCGGCAAAGTTGTTATGTGTATCAAAATACTGGTCTAACGTACCAGACTCAATACCATAATACTTTTCAAAGCTGTCTCCACAGATAAACCCAGGTGTCCCTACGAGGTTCTTTGCAGAAAGAAGCGTAGAAGGCTCACGCCAATACATAGGCTTAATATGTGCATGCATATCACAGATGTGAAGTATGGTTGCTTTTCCTTTGGCTTCAAAATTTACGATATCAGAAAAGCTTAGTTTTTTGATACGCTCTTTTCCTGCTTCACCGGCAAAAAGATTAGTCCCACCGGTTGCTCCAAGCAAACCAAGTGCAGCTGCAATTTGAAGAAAATCTCGTCTATTAATATCCATCTTTAACTCCTTATCTTTTTAAGCCGGGAATAGCGATTGGTTGCTTGTGTTCCTGTGCCAGTGTAGAAATATATACTTCTAGCGCATTCATCTCTTTAGAGCCTAGAGGGATCACATCAAGCAATGCATTATTCATACATTCTTGAAATCTTGTTTGAAGCGTTCTAAGGCTGGATTTGGTCATACGGTAAGCGGGCCACGTTGCACCGGCACCTGCTGCACCTAAATCTGGAAGAGCCTGTGTTCTAAGTACCATTCCTACGATATCTTTACTGTGACAGCTTAAGCAAGCCAATCCTCTGCCGCCTCTTGGTGTTTCATATGTTACTTTACCCAATGCGTATGATGCTTTCATGTGCTCATTTGCATTAATGTCTATATTGAGCTGTTCGCCATTGGCTAAAGATTTGACATATGCCAACATATAGGACATCTCTTCACTTTTAAGTGGTGTTGCTTTTTTACCCTGTTCTACCTGCATTGCTTGAAGGACTTGATCTACACCTACGACATTGCCAAGTTTTTCAATATATCTTGGAAAACTTGCAATGTATTTGGGTAACCCTTCTTCACTTACACCTAAGAACTTTGCTAAAGCGGCTTCTCCGCCAAGTTCTTCTTCAAACATTTCGCCGCCCTCCTCTACATAAATATCAGCAGGGTTATTTTCTAACATCTCTTCATACATTGCTTTATCTGCATCACCCATCGCGAACTGCTCACTTGCAGTTGCGAAAGTCACCAAAAGAGCTAATGGAAGTATTACTCTTTTCATGGCTTATCCTTTTGGTTTAAGTTTCTTGCTTTTGCTACTTTTTTCACCTGTATTATCGGTATAATCTACAGTGATATCGCCTTTACCCGTTACTTTATAGTTCACTGAAAAGTAAGGATTTGTAGAAACTGTTTCCCATACTTTCATAGTTGTAAAGGGTTTACCATCAAAACTAAATGTAATATTGTCAATATAGTGTGCCGGTTTAATTTTTCCTGTTTTTTTATCTTTTTGAAGACCTGTATCCATTGGGTGTATAACAATAAAATCTACTGTTACTGTATCTCCGACTTTAAACGTCTTTGGTTTGATTTTAATCATCGATTTTCGTGCTTCTGCCATTTTTAATCCTTTAATACTTTTTTATTAATATTTCTTGTTGTACAGTAGCTTGGCTGCTATACAATTCCTCTCATTGAAGTTTTATCTATTGTCTTAGAAGACTTTCTTGCACTTCAAATGAAGTTCAAATCAACCACATCCGCCAATCGTTACTTTGACACTTTTTCCTGCCTTGATAAATGACCCGTCACTAAGTTCTGCAACTGCTAGTACTTCTTGTGTAGCACTTAATTTGATTCTAGTAGCAAAATATGCTTTAGCATTGGCTGGTGTGAGCATGACATCTGCACATCTAGAGTTACCATTTTTAGCAGCAAGTACATGAATAGCCTTTACATAATTGTTCTCTTCCATGGGATGATCAACATTTACTTTTACAGGAACCACGGCACCGTTTTCTGCGATTTCAGGCACGGTAAGTTCTATCTTATCACTCTCTTTAGCACCTTTTCCTCCTGTAATTGCATCAATTGCTGCATCAACAGGTAAAGCATTTGGGCCAACTGGGGCGGCCTCTTTTGCTTCCTCTTTTGCCAATAAAGCTACAGGAGTCACTGTTGCAGCTACTGCTGATACTGCAAACATACTTTTTATAAAATTTCTTCGTTTCATTCTCTATTCCTTTTTATTTTTTACTTTTACTTTTTTGCAGAAACAACATATGAGGTAAGGTCACAAATCTCTTGTTCGTTAAAGAGTTTTGTTGCTAGATTTACTGTCATATGCGTATTTGCATTATCTATTCTGGGGTCTGCTATTTTTTGATACACAAACTGATTATTTCTGACTTTTGTATCCATAAATATTGCTTTATACCCTGTCAAATCAGGACCGATGTTTCCACCGCCTTTGGCGCCTTCTATGTTGTGACAGGCAACACAGTTGCCATATTGTTTAGTTTTCTTTTGCACTTTTCCGTCTTTATCTTTTGTTTCGATAAAATTTGCCAAACCTGCAGGTGGATTTTCCTTAGCTTCATCGCTATTGAGATTATGGAAGATGTACTCTCCTCTTGCAATAGACTCTGCATTTGAACTTACACACTCCTGAGGCATCGTATAAACTGTTGGTTCAATAAGTAGATCGTCTTTTATGATCTTACTTGCATCTGGCATCTCATATGCTTTAGTCAAATCAGCTGCATTCACAAGTAACGATGCTGAAAGTAACATCGTAGCACAAGTAACAAGTTTGATTTTTCTTTGCATTCACACTCCTTTAATATGGTTTCAAGAGGTATCTTAACAAAGAAGTGTAAAAAAAGTGTAAAAATGATAATTTAAGAAGATGAAGTTTTTTATTTAGACAAAAAAGTATAGCAAAAAGTCGTACCCTCTCCTATCTTTGAAGTTACCTCAAGCACAATATTTTCTTCATCTGTGATTTGCTTGACGATATTGAGACCTATACCAAAGCCTCCTTTGGCTTCATTTTCCCTATAGTATCGTGAAAATATTCTATGGACATTCTTTATACCTACACCATGATCTATGACTTTAAAAAGAATGTTTTCATCTTCAACTTGTAGCAGAATATCAACATCACTATTATCATTACTATATTTAATGGCGTTAGAAATAGTGTTATCTACGATGCGTTGCAGTTTAGTTTTAGAGAAATGGTATTTGAGTCCTTCTGCAATATCGGTATTTAATGTAATATTTTTAAGATTGGCAATTTCTTGAAAATACTCTACCCTGTTTTGGATAAACTCTCCTAGATCAATCATTTCCTTTTTATGCTCTACGCGTCCTTGCTTTACTAAATAATCCATATCATTATAGATGGTTGCGAGTGTCTTTGAGGCTGATTTTATGCGCCATAGGTATTTATTTTCACCATGTTTATTGACAAAGAGATCTGCATTGAGATTAATAATACTCAATGGTGTATTGATCTCATGCATAGAGTCTTTAATAAACTCATCTAACTGAGTATTTAGTTTTTCAAAGGGTGCAGAGAAGTTTCGCAGCAACAAAAGAGAAAAGATAAACAGTGAAATCACTATGGCTACCATCATGGAAAAGGCAAAAAGATAAATATCACTTGAAGTATGGGTTGTTTCAACTAAAAGATAATGTGCTCCAAAATAGTAACCATCAGGAAGAGAGTAAACATAATAGTACTGGTTTCCTGTATGATGGAAACCTTCCGTAAAAAAATCAGGCTCAAAATCTAAAGTAGAGAAAATCGTTTGATACTTATCAGTATAAAGAGCCGCTTTGTACTCTTTATATCTTGGAAAATAATACACTTCATCACTGTTTTTATACCGTTGCATAGAGATAATAATCTTTTTTGCCTGTGTTTCAAGAGAGTGTTTTACCTTGGCTTCATCTATCTGTAACAGTAAAAAAACATAGGTAGCTAAAGGTACAATGAGCAACACAGCCAAAACAGCAGTATAGATCAATGCGTATTTACGAGCAAACTTTTTAGAATCAAAAATCAATACTGTACCCTACACCACGAATATTTTTAATAAAATCTTTTTTAAGATTTTTGCGTAAATTACCTACCTGCACCCGTATATTGGTCGGATCGATCCACTCTCCCCATATCTCTTCCCAAAACATTTCATAACTTACGACATTTCCTCTTTGTTTTATAAGCAGTTCTAAAATTTTTGTTTCTGTTTTTGATAATGGTATATTTTGGTCATCAAAAGCAAGTTTCATCTTTTTAATATCATAACTATAACCAAATGGAAGCTCTATACTCTCATCAACGGATGAAAAACATTGTAACCTTATAACCTGCTCTACACGTAGTTTCAACTCTGCTAAATCAAAAGGTTTACGTATATAATCACAAGCACCACATTCATAACCACGGCTTAAATCTTCTATGTCTGTAAGAGAAGTAATAAAAATAGCTGGCGTTTTATTGCCTTCTTTACGCAATAATTCAAGCATCTCAAAACCATTTCTTTCTCCAGGTACCCTCACATCTAAAAGGAGTAAATCATATACGGATTCATAGATAGCATCATATGCTTCCTCTGAATGAGAAAAACAGTTCACTTCGTATCCGCAATCTTCTAAAAATTCTCGCATACTTAGTGCAAGCATAGATTCATCTTCTAAAATAAGTATCTTCATTCTATTATTCCTATTTTTTTCTCTTTATGTTTATTTGAAATAATAATATCTATTAACTCATCTTTATTGTAGTCACTGAGTATCTCTTTTGCTTCAGCTTCCAATTCTAACTTATCGTCAATATTCAGTTTAGGAAGCAGTCCAATCAAGTCTCTGTCATATCCACTGCGAAAACTGCCATATGGATGCTCCCAGGATGCAACAACCCGTTCTATATCTTCATCTGAAAATTGTGTAAAGAAGGAGACGCTTTGATTTTCCTTTTCATACTTTTTCAAATCATTGTCAGATATGGCAAGCAGATACTGACCTATCTTATTTCCTTCTCCATTATACATGGGTTCGAGCAAATAAAGTATATTTTTATCATAGAGATAACTTTTAGTCAAAAGAGTCTCCCAGTCTATCAATTTTATTTTTTCTTGATACTGCTGATTAAAATTCTGGTTTGCTATAACGTGCCCATGCAGCATAGGAAAGTTACGCATCAGTTCTGCATGTTTGAGATAACGCTCATCCATCAGTGCAAAAAGTTCTATGCCTCTTTTACGTAGTTTCTGTGTGAATTCATCGACAAACTTTATGACTTCCAGATAGCCTATGAGCTTGTCTTCGCTTCGTATGGGTATGGTTGCTTTAAAGGTAAGTAATCTACCTGTCTCCATACCGACTTTGGGTTGCTTGTTGCCCTTAAATATCCTAAGGTCATCTCTAAACCACCAAATAGGCATTCCCTCAAAACCTTCATCCCAGCTACGCGCAAGGATAAAAAAATCAGGAGTAAGTACCTGAAGTCGCAATGTTTGAATGTGTGTGTGTTTTTTAAAACGTTGGGTAATCTGGCTAAGGATGCGATATCCTTTAGCCTCATCCTCGGATATCAATGCATTTTTAAGTTCACCGTCTTCAGAGAGTGCCAATGAAAAGGAGAGCAAATCTGCCATCTCATAGGCGAGTCCTGCTCTAAAATTACTCACTACATGGTCACCTAAACTCTCTAATCTGTCTTTCTTGCTTTGCTTTGCAAAGAAAAAAATAGAAACAAGCAGAAAAACCAACAGCAAAAAAGTAAATATTAAAGAGATTTTATTAAAATATTTCATAGTTGAATGCTACGAGGCAAAGACTATATTTGGGCTTAAATACCATTTACAATGCCTATAATTATAAATTTTACACTTTTTTTACACTCTAATGATATGATACACAATCATTAAATAAACAAAAGGACATTTATGAAAAAGATTATCACCATTCTGCTGCTGAGTATAGGAATGCTACATGCCAAAGAAGAAGTAGCAAAAGTAGTTTATGACTTAACAACTAAAGATCTAGCAAGCTTTGAACTAAAAATTTTAAATGGAATCGTAGCAAATAAAGCACATTATGAAGGTACTTTAAGGGAGTTAGACGCAGTGGTCGTTATTCATGGTGACGCATACAGATTTTTTACAAAAGACCCAATACACTCACAATTCAAAGATGACAAAGCACTCATAGAAGCACACAAAACGCTTGCAAAACGTATAGAATCTATGGTCAAAATCTATGATGTAACATTTCTCATGTGTGGTGCAGGTATGCCTAAAAATGGCTTAGAGTCTAAAGATGTATACAGTTTTGTAAAAATCATACCCAACTCAACCATCGGGCTGATAGATAAACAAAATGAAGGGTATGCTTACATTCCAGCACGCTAAACAAAATAAAATTTTAAAGGAAAAATATGAAAAAATTAATTGCAATCTCATTACTCTTGATATTGAGCGCAGTGCCTCTGTTAGCTGGTCATCCACAGGCAGACAAACTTATTGCACAAGCAAAAAAAGAGTCCGGAGAAATAAGTGCCAAAAAGCTTAAACAGATGCTTGATAAAGAAGAAGATGTCATCATCCTGGATGTCCGTGAAGCAGAACAGAGGGCAGAAGGACAGATATATGCAGATGATTATTTTGCTATTACCCGTGGTAATTTAGAGTTTGAAGTGCTCAATAAGATTAAAAATAAAGATGCCCTGATCGTCACTTTCTGCCGTGGAGGAAGTCGTGGTGCATTAGCAGCGCAGACACTTAGAAACCTTGGGTATAAGAATGCTACAAATCTAAAAGACGGGCTCCAAGGCTGGGCTAAAGAGGGCTTCCCCATTGAAACGGGTCTGGGGATTACAAAACTTACTAAAGAATAATGTACTGTCACTATAAAATAAGCAAAATGAGCAATGTGTTACATCTTAAATGAAAAAACAGACCCTTCATTTAGCTTACTTTTGATGTCGAGTTTACTCTTGTGCAATGCAAGGATGGTTTTAACGATAGAAAGTCCGAGCCCCATGGAGTTATCCCAGTTATGGGTACCTGAGCGGTAGAACTTTTTAGTCACTTTATCTAAATCATCTTCACTGATGCCTATGCCTTTATCAAGAATAGAAATTCTGTTTTCTTCTACCTGCACATGCACTTCATCTTTAGAATATTTCAGTGCATTTTCTATAAGGTTTTTGAGTACCACTTCCATCAGTGTACGGTCTGCTTCTACGACATGGGGCTTTCCTGCTACAGTAACCGCCCTGTTTTTGTACTGCTCTTCAAGCATGAGCTTTACCTCTTGGGCTAACGTGGTTATATCAAAAAAACTTTTATGCAGTGTTGCCTCACCGCTTTCAAAGCGGTTCCACATGATCAGACGGCTTAGAAGTGTTTCAATTTTATTGCCGTTATTATAAATCTTATTTAGAAACTTCTCTTGTAATGGTTTAGGAATCCCCGGGTCATCTTGCAGTGTTTGTGAGTAACCCATGATAGAAGCAACGGGATTGCGAAATTCATGCGCAATAGCGGAGAGCATATCGGCACGCTGACGGTTTTTGAGTTTGAGTTTTGCATTATAGCGCTGTTTGGCATCTTCTCTTTTTTTAGATTTTCTAAGCACTTGGATAAGATTTTGATTTACCTCTTCAAATTCCTGCGTAAAAAAATGTGCTTTGTAATCAATCTTGTCGATCTCTTCAAGGTTGGCCAAATATTTATTGATTGTCATTAACTCTTTTTGCATATGTGCTGCACCACGGTAAATGAAAAAGATGAAAATCAAGAAAGCTAAAGCGATAAGCAAAATAGGAGTTATCCCCTCTTGCTTATCAGGTGTTGCAAGCACAAGGAATAATGAAAACAGTATAAATAAAAGTACAGCCATGCTAACCAATCTGGCCATGACATACTCTTTAAAGTGTGGCCGTCTAAACATCATGACTAAAAACTTTCTTCTGCAATCTCTTTGATGTAAGTCAGGAAATCCTCTGTTTCATAATACCCCGCTATGTTGTCTATGGGTTCTTTTTTTTCTGTGAAAAAGTGAAAACTGGGAATGGGGCCTCTAAGTCCTTGTAGGCTTTCCATACTTTCGTTATCACTTCTTTGTATTTTCAGCAGAATATATTTTTGAAGGTTTTTTTGAACTTCAAAATCAGAAAGGGCGCCCTTTTTCATCTTGATACACCATTTGCAGTGCAGATCTTCTACCATTACCATTACCATTTTTTGCTCTTTTTGTGCCAATTCAAAAGCCGTTTTAATATTATCTTGCCATATGAGTGCATTGGGTTTTTGAACATGCAGTGTTTCCATCACAGATTTGTTTGGCACGCCATATTCTGCATTACCATAAGCATTCAAAGATAAGATCATAACAGCAAGTAAGAGATTCAAAAACATATTTTTACAACTCAACATTTAGTGCCTCACTGTACTGAATTTCACACAAATCATTTAGCAATTTGTTGCACTGCGTTTTAACGCTTATCATTCTTCTCATTTTATACACTTTTTTCTTTTAGTGTTTTCTTTTCGACATCAGAAATATAACTTAGAAAATCTTCTACATTAAAATAGCCGACCACTGATTCTATCACTTCTTTTTGGGCTGTCATAAAAAAGATACTAGGAACCCCATGGATGATCGGCAAGCCTTTTATCGCGTTTTCATCTTCTCTCATCACTTTTACTTTAATGTATGATTTGAGTTTTTCTTTTACATTTTCATCATCTAATGTACGATTCTTCATCTTTTTACACCATCTGCAATTCTCACCCTCTACAAGGACCATCACCGCTTTTTGCTCTTTTTTTGCCACTTCAAAAGCAGTGTTAATATCTTTTAACCATACTGTTTCTTCTGCGAAAAGAGTTGTTGAGAAAAATATTCCCCCTAGTAGAAATATATTGAATAATACTTTTTGCATATTCATCCTTTAATTATTGAAATTTTTTATCAGATCAGAAAAAACGCGATAAAGTTTTTCTACTTCTTCAATCGAAGTTCTTTCATTGGGTGCATGCATTGTATCGTTGATCACACCAAATTCGACCACATCTATGCCATATGCTGCCATGAACCTTGCATCACTGGTACCGCCTGCTGTGGAGTGTTTGGGCGTAATGCCGCATACTTTTTTAATACTGGCATCTATCGCACGTACAACAAGACAGTCTGTTTGTGTCATAAAAGGTTTTGCTGATTGACTTAGTGTAAGATCATACTTCATCCCGGAAAAACAGCGATGTACAAAATCTTCTACATCCCCAACTGAAGTCTTGGTGGAGTTACGTACATTGAACATCATTTTTAGTTTTCCCGGAGTTACATTTGTTACTTCCATGCCAGAACGTATATCGGTAATGACAAACTGGCTTGGATCAAAGTATTCATCACCATCATCGAGGTTGACCCCCGCCATCAAAGGCAGAATTTGCGCTACTTTATGGATAGGGTTAATTGCTCTTTGCGGATATGCCGCGTGCCCTTGCATTCCATGTTTTTCTATCACGCCATTAATGGAACCTCTTCGTCCTACTTTAATGGCATCACCAAAAACATTTTCACATGTCGGCTCTGCTACGATGCAACTTTCTGGAAGAAGATTTATCTTTTTAAGATGTTGCAGCATGCTTTGTGTACCATATGTGGCTTCGCCCTCTTCATCTGAAGTGAGCAATATAGAGAGTCGCCCTTCAAAGTGATCTGTCTTTTTGCACGCCTGTACAAAAGCAGCCACTCCACCCTTCATGTCCTGCGTACCCCGAGCATAGATACACCCCTCTTTAATAACAGGAACAAAAGGATTGGTGTTCCAGCCATCACCCGCAGGTACAACATCAACATGGCCCGCAAAACAAAGGTGCGGACCATCAGAAAACTTTTTAGTCAGGAAAAGATTTTTCACTCCTTCTTGGTTGACATAGATAGTTTCGTATTCATCCAGGTACTCTTCAATAAATTTCAAAGACCCGGCATCATTTGGTGTTATAGATTCAAAACTTAACAGTTTTAAAAATAAATCAATGACATTCATCTCTTATCTTTCTATTTCACCACGGTAAGAGACGATTCCTCCAAAATGGTTGATCGCGCCTGAATGTCCATTGCTGCTAAAAATATTCTGGATCTGCCCGCTTCTGTGTCCTGTACGACAGGTAAAAATAACCACTTTATCTTTCGTTTCTTCAAGAAATGCCTGTGCCCATGATTGAAAATTTGAAGTAGGTTTGAGCATATCGACACCTTTAAGGTGACCCATCTCGTACTCCATGTCTTCCCGCACATCCACCAAAAGAAAGTCTACTTCGCCATTTTCTCTTGCTTTTAAAAGTTTTTCTAAGTTTTCTGAATTGATAGTATCCGTTGCCAGTAATTTCTGCACTGCTGTCCTTTAATATTAAAATAATCTTGAATTATAATTATAATTTACTTTGGCGTTTCTTCTCTTGCCACATGTTTCAATTCTTCTTTTGCTAAGGCTTTGGCTTCTTTCTCTTTGATTTGCTCTTCTTTGTACTCGGGTGTACAAAAAATTTGACAATGGCAAATGCCCGTTTGGGGTATCTCTTTTTCTATGGCTGGCTTACAAGGGCAGATTCTGTCATCTGAACTTTTAAATTTACCTGGTTTGGAGTCATCCGGTTCGACCATAAAACAGGGGCAAAATCTTTTACCAAAGAGTAATCTATGTCGTGCAAGTCCAAGCGTTACTCCTTCATTGACATCTTCATTGGCACTATATACCCAGCCTTGACTTTCGCATACTTTTGCTGTAAATTTTTCTGTTTTTACCATCTCTGCTTTAAACGCTTCTGAATTCATATCTAGCTGCATCATTTATGTATCCTTAATGTTCTTTAGTATGTTGTAGTTATATCTTAAAGTAAATTAATATATAATAAGAAAAATCACTATAGGGTGCACAATGCAAATAGATCATACTGTCTTGACTAAACTAGAAACACTTTCTCATCTTCATATAGATGATTCAAAAAAAGAAGAGGTGATGGGACAGCTTACTGAAATACTTGGCTACATAGACAATCTCAATGAACTAGATACTGATGCACTGGATGCCTCTTTTTCAACACTTGAGGGTGGGACCCCACTCAGAGAAGATATTCCACGCGAAGCAAATGATATTGCAAAAAACATCCTTTCACATGCACCTCAAAGTCAAGATGACTTCTTTATTGTACCGGCGATTATCGAATAAGCATAAAAATGATAAAGATTTATGGAATTAAAAATTGTGATAGTGTCAAAAAAGCTGTAAAGTATCTTAAAGCACAAGAAATACCTTATGAATTTGTAGATTTTCGCGAAACGCCTGTTGGCCAAACAGAGATCAACGAATGGCTTAAATCTATTGATATTCAAACACTTTTCAATACCAGAGGAACTACCTACAGAACACTAAAACTTAAAGAGCTTAACCTTAATGATGATGAAAAGCAAAAATGGCTGGGCAAAGAGAATATGCTCATTAAACGACCCGTTATTGCATTTGATGACACTGTCATAGTTGGATATGACCCATCAGTGTATCAAGAAAAACTGAGGAAAATCTAAAGGAAAAACATGGCTGCTTTTGATATAAAAAAATTGCTTCAGAGTGTTGTTTTGCATGGCGCATCTGACTTGCATCTTGTGAGTCGAACAGAGCCGCAAATCAGACTTGATGGCGCGCTCAAGCCTGTTAATCTTCCTAAGCTTACAGGTGAGGATATTGAAGAGATGTGCTACTCTTTGATTACTGAAAAACAAAAACAACACTTTGAGGAGTACGATGAACTTGACTTTGCACTCTTGGTTCCCGGCATTGGCCGTTTTAGAGCAAACTACTACCGTACCATGGGCGATACAGCGGCTGCATTTAGAACCATCCCTATAGAGATACCATCACTAGATGACCTTGGCGCACCGCAAATCTATAAAAAACTGATGAAAAGAGAAAAAGGCCTCATTCTGGTAACCGGTCCAACGGGTTCTGGTAAATCAACTACACTTGCTGCTATGTTGAATGAAATTAACCTATACGAACATAAACACGTTATTACAGTAGAAGATCCCGTGGAGTTTATACACCAAAATAAAAAATGTATTTTCTCGCACAGAGGTGTAGGTGAAGATACAAAGAGTTTTGCCACGGCACTCAAGTTTGCGATGCGTCAGGACCCTGATATTATTCTTATCGGAGAAATGCGAGACAAAGAGACGATAGAGGCTGCCCTTACAGCAGCAGAAACGGGGCACCTTGTTTTTGGTACGCTTCATACTGCTTCCGCAGCTGATACTATCAACCGTATTATTGATGTATTCTCAGGAGATGAACAAGCACAAATCAGGGCCATGATTTCATCATCTCTTGTGGCGGTCATCGCTCAGTCACTTTTACCTAAACTTGGTGGTGGGCGTGTAGCTGCCTCTGAAATTTTGATCACAAATCATGCCATTGCCAACCTTGTGCGTGACGATAAAGTGCATCAAATTTATTCACAAATGCAGTTAGGGCAGGAAAGTACAGGTATGCAAACACAAACACAGGCACTCTTGAAGTTTCTTAAGGAAGGAAAGATCAGCCGTGATGTTGCTTTACAGCATGCCAACAAAGCAGATGAATTGTCAAAAGCGTTGCAAACCTATTAAAAAGCATTTTTAGTGCCTTTTATAGATACAATTACAAAAAACAAGAAGTGATCATCCTTCACCCCGTCAGAAGGAATGATAACAAAGGAAATATATGGAAAATTTTTCAATGATAGACTTTAACTATTTTGACATTACTATTGGGGCCATAGTACTAATCTTAGGTATTAAAGGTTTTATGAATGGGTTTATCAAAGAAGTATTTGGACTTGTCGGACTTGTCGCTGGTGTCTATTTTGCCTCCCTTTATGCCCCAAAGGTTGCTACTCTCATAGATACAAACTTCCTTCATCTGGAGAATGTCGCATTGCTTAAACTTCTTGGTTTCCTTGCTGTTCTTATTATTATTTGGACGGGTGCGACTATCGTGGGTTCAATTTTCTCAAAACTTACATCTGCTAGTGGTTTAGGCTTTATAAACCGTCTTTTTGGTTTTATCGCTGGAGGAGGAAAATATTTTCTTATTTTTGCACTCATCGTTACAGCGCTCTCAAATGTAACACTGATAAAAGACAATTTAGAAAAATATGTCCAAGACTCCGTACTGTATCCTTATTTGACAATAGCAGGATCAAGCATTATCAACCTTGATCCAAAGATGTTGGGTTTAGTAAAACCATCCACAACAGAAGTGATTAAAGATGTTGTAAACCTCAATGGAACCAATATTACAGAAGAAGAAAATGCAACCTCTGACGACAATGCAAGTATCTCAACCCATTAAAGGTAACTTATGATCACGTATCCTCTTCTTTTAGAAAAATTTAAAACATTGCTTAAAAACAATACACTCAAGTTTACCAAACAAAGAGAACTTATTTTAAAGTTCCTTTATGAAAATGAGGGCCATTTTACGCCAGAGGACATTTACATGCTTCTTAAAAAAGAGTATCCTCAAATTAACATCGGCATTGCTACAGTGTACCGTACATTAACCCTGCTCGAAGACTCTGGCATCGCAAGCTCTATCTCATTTGGAGCACAAGGTAAAAAGTATGAACTTGGTCTTAAAAAACACCATGATCATCTTATCTGTACTGCTTGCGGAGAGATTACTGAGTTTGTTGATGAAACTATCGAAGAACAACAAGAAAAGATCGCTAAAAAATTCAATTTCAAAATGATGGGACATACAATGAAGATTATAGGACTTTGTGAAAAGTGTCAAGAAAAAGAAATTTGATTGCATACCAAAATGCCTCTAAAGTGAACGGGTGAGATACATTTAAAGTAAACTTGGCATAGCGCAGTTTGTAGAGTTTTGCTCTACAGACATAAATATAAAAAATAATAACAGAGGAGAAACCTTGATATTTGAAAATCAATATATTCAAGAACGTATTAAAAAAACTGAAAAACTAAGAGAAGAGGGAATAAACCCTTACCCTAATCAAGTGCAAAAAGGAACCCCTTCTAAACAATTTTTAGAAGAGTGTAACTACATCAAAGAGCAAGATGCTGATGAAAAAAAAGATGAGAGTAAAACCTATTCACTCACAGGTAGGCTCAAATTTATCCGTATTATGGGAAAAGCAACTTTTGCCAAAATAGAAGATGCACAAGGTCTAGTTCAGATCTATTACAACAGGGACGATCTCCCTGAAGGTTTTTACAATAATGTGGCAAAAAAACTTTTTGAAGTGGGTGATATCATTGAAGTAAAAGGGCATCCTTTTGTCACGCAAACTGGTGAACTTACCCTTCACTGTAAAGAGATGAGAATGGTCTCCAAATCGATCTCTCCACTTCCAGAGAAGTTTCACGGACTCCAGGACCATGAACTAAGATATAGACAACGCTACCTTGATATGATCATGAATCCAGAGGTAAAAGAGAATTTTGTGATGCGAAGCAAGATCGTTTCACTGGTAAGAAGGTTTTTCGAGAGCAAAGCATTCTTGGAAGTAGAAACACCCATGATGCACCCTATTCCCGGAGGCGCAAATGCTAAACCGTTTGTGACACATCATAATGCATTGGATGTTGAACGTTATTTGCGTATCGCGCCGGAACTTTACCTCAAACGTCTTATCGTGGGTGGCATGGAAGCAGTATTTGAGATAAACAGGAACTTCAGAAATGAGGGAATGGACCATACCCATAATCCTGAATTTACGATGATAGAGTTTTACTGGGCATATAAAACATATATTGAATTGATGGAGCTGACCGAAGAGTTATTTGACTATCTCTTTGAGAATCTTGGATTTGAGAGAAAACTCCCATATGGTGACTTGGTGGTAGACTTTACTACACCATTTGCAAAGATTCCATACATAGAGTCTCTCACCAGCATCGGCGGTGTGCCAGCAGATGTAGTAACCAACAAAGAAAAAGCACTGGCGTACTTAACACAAAATAATATAAAGGTAGACTCTCATCTTACACTTGGATACCTGCAAGCTGAACTCTTTGATGAATTTGTTGAAGGAAAGCTCATTAACCCAACCTATATCACAGATTTCCCGGTAGACATTTCACCTCTTGCCAGAAGGTCTGATGAAAATCCGGAAATTGTCGAACGTTTTGAACTTTTTATGGCAGGAAGAGAAATATCTAACGGTTTTTCTGAACTCAATGACCCTATCGATCAGTATGAGAGATTTAAAGGACAAGTTGATGCTAAAGAAGCTACAGGTGATGATGAAGCCATGCATATGGATACTGACTATGTAAAAGCACTTAGCTACGGTATGACGCCCACAGCGGGCGAAGGTATTGGTATCGACAGACTGGTCATGATGCTTACCAATCAACACAGTATCCGTGATGTGTTGCTATTTCCTGCCATGAAACCTGAAGTTCCACATCTTCCACTTGCTCCTCTTTGTGCAGAAGAGAACAAATGTAAAAAATGCGGCAATGAAAATGCCGATGAACTCAAACCTGCCAAAAAAGGAAAAGGAATGTTCTGCGTAGATGTAGCTGCATGCAAAAAAAGAGAGCAAGAAAAGAGTAAGTAAACTTACTTAGCTACATAGAGTAAGAGTTGTTTATTACCATTGGGTCTTCCATACAAAAACCTTATAAAGTTATATATATTATAATAAAAAATGTGTGGGTCAAAACAACTTGAGGTAGATTTATCCACTTTTTATAGAGGTCACTCGTTTATTAAGGTGGATAAACCCATCCTGCGAAAACTGTAATCTTAAAGTTTGATAAACTTCAACATACAATGTCAAACTTTACAGGATCGATCAAATCAATACAAAACATTTATTTCATACCCTTTTTAGATGAAATTTGCTATAAATACATTTACATAAATAACTGCCTTAAAGGACATATATGGCATACGCAATAGAAACTTTTGACCCAGAAATTTTTCAAGCGATTGAAAACGAGAGAGAAAGACAAACAAATCACTTAGAGATGATCGCATCTGAGAACTTCACTATACCCGCAGTGATGGAAGCTATGGGTTCAGTATTTACGAACAAATATGCTGAAGGGTACCCTTATAAAAGATATTATGGCGGATGTGAATATGCCGATGTAGTCGAACAACTCGCCATTGATAGAGCATGTGAACTTTTTGACTGTAAATATGCAAACGTACAACCCCATTCAGGTTCACAGGCAAATGGTGCAGTCTACGCAGCGCTCATCAAAGCCGGTGATAAAATACTAGGTATGGACTTGAGTCATGGCGGCCACTTGACACATGGTTCAAAACCAAGCTTTTCTGGTAAGAATTACTCCTCTTTTACTTACGGTGTAGAACTTGATGGCCGCATCAACTATGATGAAGTACTACGTATCGCTAAAACTGTGCAACCAAAGATCATCATATGTGGTGCTTCCGCTTATGCTAGAGAGATAGACTTTAAAAAGTTTAGAGAGATCGCTGATGAAGTGGGGGCTATTCTCTTTGCTGATATCGCTCACATTGCCGGATTGGTATGTGCAAGCGAGCACCCTAGTCCATTCCCGTACGCTGATGTCGTCACGACAACGACACACAAAACCCTTGCAGGTCCACGTGGCGGTATGATCATGACCAATGACGAAGATATAGCGAAGAAAGTAAACTCTGCTATCTTCCCGGGCCTTCAGGGTGGACCGCTTGTGCATGTGATCGCAGCCAAAGCAGTCGGATTCAAACACAATCTTAGTGACGAGTGGAAAGTATATGCTAAACAAGTCAAAGCAAATGCCTCTGTGCTTGCTAATGTACTGATGAAAAGAGGGTATGATGTTGTCTCTGATGGAACAGACAATCACCTTGTACTGGTTTCTTTCCTCAATAAAGATTTCTCCGGTAAAGATGCAGACGCAGCTCTTGGAGCAGCAGGAATTACGGTAAACAAAAATACTGTACCAGGGGAGACAAGAAGTCCGTTTGTTACTTCAGGTGTACGTATCGGTTCTCCCGCACTTACCAGTAGAGGGATGAAAGAAAAAGAGTTTGAAATCATTGCAAACAAGATTGCCGATGTACTTGATAATATCAATGATGCCGCGCTCCATGCAAAGATCAAAGATGAGATGAAAGAGTTGGCACAAGGTTTTATCATGTATGATAAAGCTATCTATTAGGATATAGAGATAAAAGTCTTTGATTTAGAGCTTTCCCCTAGCCATTACTACATTAAACGACCTGCGATTGTTGAACAGATACAGTTTGACAATCGTACCTTCTATGGCAAATTTGAACGCATCAATGAACCTCTAACTCCCCTGCTTCTTAAACAGCATTTAGAAGGACAATATATTATTGCCGCGCCACTCCTTAAAGACGATCATACTAACTATTTGGTACTTGAATTCAAAGGTAAAGAGCATCAAAGGTTCCATCATCTTGTAAAACATCTTTTTAATACACTCGATATTAAAAATTATCATGTTTATAGAGGTAAAGATGATGAAAAAGTACAGGTTTTTATAAAAGTAGATAATATTCCTCTGCAAGAAGCAGAGTTGCAACTTCAAGCACTCTCTCTTGCACTAAAACAAAGACTGGCCAAAAAATGGAAATGTTTACCCTCTTCTTCTTTGCCCGAAGCGTATAATATTGTTACTCTGCCCTACAGGGCAATTTAAATCAATCGTGAAATATCGGATTAATTCGCAAATCTTTTTTGATTTCTAAAACTTAGACTCCAAAGTGTTCTTCACAGTATATCAGTTTCCGTTATCATAGTTACGATACAATCATTTTTAAAATTAAAAATGGATCAAGATGCTCGAAAATATATTAAGATTTTTTGTCAACAATAGTCGCTTAAACTATTTTCTTTTTATCTTGATTTTCATCACCGGTATTGCACTTTATACTAAAACTCCCAAAGAAATATTCCCCTCTTTTGAACTTGATATGGTTTCTGTTGATGGATACTACACAGGTGCCTCCATTGATATGCTCGATAAAATGGCAGTCAAAGAGATAGAAACTGAACTTAAAAACATAGATGGCATCGACAAAATGGCAACCGTCATTACTGCAGGTAGATTCAGCATCATTTTAGAGCTTGAAAAACGTGTAGACAAATACAATACCGCGGAGAAAGTAAAAAATGCGATTACCCTCACCAAACAATATCTGCCCAGCGACATGGATGAGCCAAGCGTCACAGTTTTAGAGATCAAAAGAGACCTGATGAGTATCGCAATTTCATCCAATGAAGCTTCACACGGCGAGTTAATAGAAGCAGCAAACAGATTAAAAGATGAAATTACAATGTTAAAAAACATCTCCGAAGTGTCCATTTTTGGAGATTCAGACAAGTATTATGATATTCGTCTCCATAGTGAAAAAATCCGTGCCTTGGGACTGGATGAAAACAGTGTTGTCACCGCACTCTCTGAACTCTCTTATATATTTCCCATAGGCACCATTGAAGATAGTAAAAATGGGCACTATTTCATCTCCACCTATAATGGGCCAAAAGACGCACAGAAGATGCTTCAAAGCCAAATAAAAGTTTCAGGGAAAACACTTTATTTTAAAGATATAGCTAGTGTTTCCAAGCGCTATGAAGATACCGCTACTATGTATTCTATAGATACCAAACATGCCGTAGATATTTCTGTTAAACAAAGCAGCCAAGGGAATGCTTTAGAGCTTTCAGCAGCCATCATAGACCTTGTGGACAAAAGCAACCAGATAAACAAAAATATCACTTATACCATTCATAATGACCGCTCAGAAGCGATCAAAGATCGTCTTAATATTGTAATTTCAAATATTATACTGGGTCTTATTCTCATTGCTTTAGTCGTAACTCTCTTGATCAATAAACGTATGTCTTTCGTTATTTCATTGGGCATTCCGACTTCTTTTGTCATAGGTGCTTCGTATCTCTATGCTTCAGGGTATTCTATCAATATGATTTCTCTCATAGGTGTCCTCATCGCACTGGGAATCATTGTGGATGATGCAATTGTAGTAACTGAAAATATCCAACAGCATATTGAGGAGGGATTTGAGCCCAAAGAGGCTGCTATTTTAGGAGCTAAAGAGATGTTCCTTCCGGTTACCATAGCTTCCCTGACAACACTTTTTGCTTTCATTCCTGCACTGATGATGAGCGGTACTATGGGAGAAGTCATCAAGCTTATCCCTATCGCTGTTTCTGTTCTTATTTTAGCTTCCCTCATAGAATCGTTTATCTTTTTGCCTATTCATGCCGCCCATCTCTTAAAAAAAGCACAAAAAACCACATCATGGGAGGGCATCAATCGATTCTACAGTCGGGTTCTGCACTTTTTTATGCAATACAAAAAAACCTTTTTATGGCTGTTTCTTATCTTGGTGCCACTTTTTATCATCATGGGCATCAAAGCCAGTAAATTTCAAATGTTTCCCCAATTTGACGCCACTAGCATCAATATCACAATGAAAGCAAATGTCAATACTAAAACAGAAGAGACACTCAAATACCTAAAAGTCATTGAAAAAGATCTTTATGAGAGAAAAGAACAATTCTTTATCTCACATATAGGTTCCGTTTCAGGTTGGAGAAGAGACAGTGCAGGGAACAATGAAACTTACCCTTATGTGGGGCAAATAACCATCGAACTGCAAAAACTAAAAGCTCAGAATTTTGTAGATAGGTTCATCACACCTACACTTAGTTTTTATTATGACAAAGAAGGACGTACAAGAGAAAATCAATCGGTAATGATTGCAAAAGAGTTGCGTCACTTTTTGAAAACACAAAAATATAAAGAGAGATTTAACCTCTCTGACCTTGCTATTGCAGAACGCAAGGTAGGCCCCATCAATTCTGATCTTAAAATAGGACTCGTCAGCGAGGATAATCAAAAAGTGATGCACTATGCAGAGAAAATAAAAGAAGCACTTCACCAGATAGACGGGGTAGTCTCTATCAACGATGCCATGAACTATGGCGTGGATGAAATAAAACTTCAACTCAACGCATATGGTGAATCTCTGGGTTTAAGTGAACAAAGACTAGGAATGTTCCTCTCCAATTTTTACCTGGAGAGAAAAATAGGGTTTGCTTTTGACAGTTCTAGTCTACTGGAATTAAAAATAAGATCTGTACAAAAAGATTCACTCAATATACTCAAAAGTTTCCAGATCAAACTTGACGATAACCAATTTGTTGCGCTCAAAGATGTAGTTCACTTTAATGTCATCAAATCTTTTGAAAGCATCATCAAAGACAGTGCTGAGAAGAACTTTTACATCTATGCAGATGTAGACAGCGACAAAATCACCGCTACAGAAGCACTTGTGAAGATAGATTCTATTTTGGACGCAGCCAAAAATGATAATATAAAAATCATTCTCAAAGGTGAAGAAGAAAAAAAAGAAGAGCTTAAAAGTGATATGATAGCAGCCAGTAGCGCTGCATTGCTTCTGATCATGCTCTCACTTCTTTATCTGTTTAACTCTTTTAGAGAAACTTTTATGATGATGTCTGTAATCCCTTTGGCCCTCTTGGGTGTACTCATAGGCCACTTTGCACTGGAAGTAAACTTATCCCTGCCTTCTGTTATCGGTATGCTAGGTCTTTCAGGGGTTGTAATCAACGATGGCATTATCATGTTGATGAATCTCAAAAAAGCAAATAATATGGAAGATATTTTCTACTATGCCTCCAGAAGATTCAGGCCCATCGTACTGACATCTGTCACCACTCTCATCGGTTTGGGAACGCTTGTCTTTTTCCCTACCGGACAAGCGGCCATCTTCCAACCCATGGCCATAGCATTGGCGTTTGGACTGGCATGGGGAACCATACTTAATCTACTCTACCTTCCTGTACTATACACGATTCTCAATCAAAAAAGGTTAGGAATCTAAAGTTTTAATATATATAAATATGATATAATAAATGCAAAATATAATTTGGAGCCTTCCCCCTTATGAATGATCACAATCTAGATGACCTTATCATCGATAATATCGGACCTAAAAACACAAGAACAAAGAGTTTTTTAACCATTATTGCACTACTGATCGTTGTTTTGATTGTAGCAATTATACTTACAAAAATCATGCTCAAAGACCCCAATGCAGATAAAATTGCTTTTGAAGAGAACAACACAGAGCTGGTTAGTCCCGAACTCACACTCAAAAGTGCGGCTGAACCTAAGCCGGCAAAAAGTAGACCGGAACTGTCAAATATTATAGAAAATGCTCTCAATGCTCCTGATTTTGCAGAAGAGGTTGCTAAAGAAACAGTGGAGGAAGTCGCAGAAGAGGTTGTGACGGTACCTGAAGAACCCGAAGTAACTACAGAAGTTGAAGAAGAAAGAATAGAAATTCCAGAAAAAAAAGAAGTACAAAAGGCTGTAAAACCTGCTTTAAGACAAAGCGTAGAAAAAGCCAAAGTGCGTCCAACAGGAAAACCTGTGAACGTACCTGCCCCTAAGCCTATCAGTTCTCAAACCTACTACATCCAAGTAGGTTCGTTTAAGCAAACGCCCAGTCCACGCTTCCTAAGCATTATCAAAAACAGTGGTTTTAACTACAAAATCACATCTCCGGCAGGTTCAGAGACAAAAAAATTGCTTATTGGCCCCTATGAAGATAGAAGGTCTGTTGATGCTGCTCTTGTCAAAGTAAAAGACCGCATCAATAAAAGTGCCTTTGTGGTTAAAAAGTAATTTTCATTATGTATAAAACCATTCTTTTTGACCAATTGACCCCCGTTGCACTTTATGGAAAAATCAAAGCACTTTTTCCCGATGAAGTGACTATGCTCTTTGAGAGTGTACTCAATACAAGCGATGGGAACTTCTCTTTCATTACCATAGGTGCACAGGAGCGTCTAAGCTATAAAAATAAAACGACAACCTATACAGATAAATCAGGCACTAAAAAAATCCTGAAAGAAGACCCCTTTAGTTTTTTAAAATCTTATTATGCTTCTGTAGATAAATTAGCCCATAAAGAAAAAGCTTTGGAAGTAGGTTTTTCTTTTGTAGATGGGTTTATAGGTTTTATCGCTTATGATATGGTAAAAGTATTTGAACCTGTACTAGAAAAGAGTATGGAGAATTTATCAGATCCGTTAAATACACCTGATCTTGATCTTGTCCGTCCTAAAATCATTATTGCCTATTCTCATAAAAATGCAAAACTGACACTCATTTTAAATGATACTTCTATGCAAAAAGAGATGGCAACCATAGAAAATATTTTGCATGATACTTGCACCCCAATGCCACTCAAACCTGTAAAACTTGACGGTGAAGGAAATTTCAGCATCGATGAAGCACGGTTTAAGGCTCTTGTTGATGAATCTAAAGAGAGTATCCGTTCTGGCGACATTTTTCAAATCCTCCTTTCAAACAGATACACCCAAAAAGGGCAAATCGACCCTTTGAGTTTTTATAGAGTATTACGCTCTAAAAATCCTTCTCCCTATCTTTTCTTACTGGACTATGAAGATTTTTCTATCTGCGGTTCTTCTCCTGAAGTCATGGTAAGACTCACAGAAGGGGAGATACTCCTTCGTCCCATCGCAGGTACACGAAAACGCGGTAAAAATGCCAAACGCGACAAAGAGCTGGAACAAGAGATGCTCAATGATCCCAAAGAGTGCGCAGAACATCTTATGCTTATAGACTTGGGCAGAAATGATGTGGGCCGCGTGGCACAGACAGGCACAGTTGAAGTGACTGATATGATGCGTGTAGAGAAATACTCTCATGTCATGCATATGGTTTCTGATGTTGAAGCTTTGCTCGAAGAGGGAAAAGATATGTTCGACCTCTTTGCTGCCACATTCACGGCGGGAACGATGACGGGTGCGCCTAAGATCAAGGCTATGGAACTCATAGCCAAATTTGAAGGACTCAAACGCGGTTTCTACTCTGGAGCCGTGGGATACTTCTCATTTGATGGCAATATGGACTCAGCCATTGCCATAAGAACTTCTCTGATAAAACCAGACGGGATAACCTTGCAAGCAGGTGCCGGTGTGGTAGCTGACTCCATACCTGAACTGGAGTACCTTGAAGTAAAAAATAAACTGGGCGCCCTGCTCGCTACGCTTAAAGAGATGGAAACACTTCAACAATGAGCAAAACACTCTTTGCTGTCTTTGGGAACCCTGTTTCTCATTCAAAATCACCTCTTATGCATAACCTTGCTTTTAGAGGATTGGGGTTTGATGGCTGTTACACACGTTATTTACTCACAGATGGCACAACACTCAAAAAAACTTTTTTTGATCTTAAACTTAAAGGTATCAATATTACCGTACCGCACAAAGAGCACGCCTATCATGCCTGTGACGAGTGGGACTCTTTTGCCAAGAAAGTAGGTGTGGTCAATACCATCGTTGAAAAAGAGGGGAAACTCTACGGATACAATACCGATGCACCAGGATTTTTAAAAGCAATTTCCAAGTTTAAAGATATTAAAACCGTACTTTTTTTAGGTGCGGGAGGTACAGCACAATCTACATCAACCATCCTGAGAGATGAAGGCTATGAAGTGATACTGCTTAACCGAAGTCAAGGCCGCCTGGAGAAGTTCAAAGAAGATGGTTTTGAGACTTACACCTTTGAAAACTTTATGCCTAAAAAATATGATCTGGTCATCAACATGACTTCAGCAGGACTAGCAGATGACTCACTCCCTGCACCTCTAGAAATACTAGAACAAGTCATTTCGACGGCAAAAGCCTGTGTTGATGTCATTTACGGCAAAGAAACACCCTTTTTGAAGCTTGCAAAGAGATATGACAAACCCACTAAAGATGGCAGTGATATGCTGCTTTACCAGGGGATCATTGCATTTGAACATTTTACAAACCATCACTACAGTTTTGAAGAGATCAAAACCTATATGGAAAAGACATTTGACTTCAATTAACCTTTAGTGATTATAATAATAGCATATAGGAGTGAAAATGATTAATATCCTTATGATCGAAGATGATACGGAATTTGCAGAACTTTTAAGCGAATACCTTTCACAGTACGATATAAAAATAACCAATTTTGAAGACCCTTATTTGGGGTTGAGTGCCGGTGTAAAAAAATATGACCTTCTCATTCTTGACCTTACTCTGCCCGGTATGGATGGGTTGGAAGTATGTGAAGAGATAGTACAGAAGTATGATATCCCCATTATCATCTCTTCTGCCAGATCTGACATTAAAGATAAGGTAGATGCCCTTGCACTTGGAGCAGATGACTATTTACCCAAACCCTATGACCCCAAAGAGATGTATGCCCGTATTACCTCTTTACTGCGCCGTTATTCTAAGTCTCAAAACAGTGAAACAACTGCACCACAAGGTGACTTTGAAATAAAAGGTGACACAATTTACTTTAAAGGCGAAGCCCTCTCTTTGACGCCTGCGGAGTATGAAGTACTTTCTTTACTCATAAAACATCAAGGTATGACCCAGTCACGTGAACAGATTATCAATTCATCAGGAACTATGAGTATAGATTCACAGGGTAAAAGTCTTGATGTCATTATCTCTAAGATACGAACAAAACTGGGTGACAACAAACGCATCCAAGCAGTACGCGGTGTAGGATATAAACTCGTATGACAGGACTTACTTCCCTGCGCAGCAAAATTAATTTAGTTTTCTCTATTACACTTCTGCTTCTTGTTTTTTTATTTATTGTTTCTATTAAGTATGACTATGCCAAAGAAGATGAGTACACTGAAGCTCAGGAGAGAGCTATGTCACACTATCTTTATACGTATTACCTCAAACATGGAAAAATAGACGAAGCTTATCTGGATGCTCAAAACATTTCTCTTATTACAGATAAAGGTGCAATTGTTCAGATAGAAAGTTACTTTAAAGATAAAGGAAAACTCAAACGTTACGCTGTAGATACGTATCGTTTAAAACGGATCATCATCATCAGCAATGATAGATTTAAACTCATACTTGAGAACAAAAACAAATCCCCTTATCCTATTAAGCGTGTTATCGTATTTTCAATTATTTTTCTTTTGATTCTTCTTCTTTACCTTTGGATCATTAAAAGTTTAAAACCTCTGTCTCAACTTAAAAATAAAATACAGACATTTTCTCAAGGAAACCTCGATATAGAGTGCCAAAGTAGCAAGCAGGATGAAATAGGCGAGGTTGCAAATGAATTTCACCACGCTGTTACCATGATACGAGAACTGCTCCAATCCCGTCAACTTTTTTTACGTGCCATTATGCATGAACTTAAAACTCCCATAGCCAAAGGTCGATTAGTTAGCGAAATGCTCCATGATGAGAAGAACAAAGCGCGTATGCACAGTATCTTTGAGAGGCTCAATCTTCTCATAGATGAATTTGCCAGAATTGAAAAGATCACTTCTAAAAACTTTGAATTAACAATCAAACCTTACAAAATGAGTGACTTGCTTGAAGCCAGCATAGATATGCTGATGATAGAAAATCCAAAACATCTCATTACCACGAAGATTAAGCAGAATTATATACTGGATGTTGATTTTGAACTTTTTACCCTCGTCATTAAAAATTTACTGGATAATGGCATAAAATATAGTATAGATAAACATATTACCGTTGTTGTAGATAAAAATAAAATAGAGATAATCAACAAAGCCCAAGCGCTTCAAGAGCCGTTAGAAAACTACTTCGAGCCTTTCCATGCTTCGAAAAAAGGTTTGGGTTTAGGACTTTATATTGTAAAAAGTATTTTGGATATTCTCCACATGAAGTTGGAGTACCGCCATGAAGATAATCAAAATATCTTCACAGTGGTTTCATAAATTATTGGTTAGCGCCCTCAATCGTATCTGAAAGCATAAATGAAAGTTCTAAAGCCTGGCTTGCATTGAGCCTTGGGTCACATTGTGTATGGTAACGTCGGGCGAGTCCTTCTGCGGTAATCGCACATGATGTACTTCCTGTACACTCTGTTACATCATTACCTGTCATCTCCAAATGTATACCCGCAGCAACTGTTCCCATCTCTTGATGTATAGCAAAGAACTGTTCTACTTCACTCAAAATATTATCAAAGTCTCTTGTTTTAAAACCGCTTGAACTCTTCTCAACATTGCCATGCATAGGATCACAAGACCAAACAACATTTCTTCCTTCATCTCTTACGCGTTTAAGGAGCTTAGGAAAATACTTTCTAATCTCACTAGCACCCATACGAACGATGAGATTGAGTCTTCCCTCTTCATTATCGGGATTAAGCGCATCAATAAGTTCAATAATTTCATCTTCCCCCATACTTGGGCCCACTTTACAACCAATAGGATTTTGAATCCCTCTAAAGTACTCAATGTGCGCTTCTGTAAGGTCTCTTGTCCTGTCACCTATCCACAACATATGTGCTGAGCAATCATACCAACCGCCGCTCTCTGGATCTTCTCTTGTTAGCGCCTCTTCATAGTTCAAAAGCAATGCTTCGTGTGAAGTATAGACTGTTGTTTGATGCAATTGGGGCATACTATCACTGTTAAGTCCACATGCTGCCATAAACTTCATTGCATGATCTATCTTCGTACTTAGTTCATCATAACGTTTACCCAGTGAGTTGTCTTTGATAAAATCAAGGTTCCACTGATGCACTCTATTGAGATCAGCCAAACCGCCTCTTGAAAATGCACGCAAAAGGTTTAGTGTTGCTGCTGATTGATTATATGCTTTGAGCATATTTTTAGGATTTGGCACTCTTGCTTTTTGGGTAAACTCGGGACTGTTAATGATGTCTCCGCGGTAACTTGGCAACTTAACGCCATCTATCTCTTCAAAATCTGAAGATCTAGGCTTTGCAAACTGCCCCGCGATCCGCCCAATTTTAAGTACAGGCTTACCTGTACTATACATCAAAATCATGTTCATTTGAAGCATAAGTTTAAAAAGGTTTTTTATATTTTGTGCATTAAAATCAGAAAAACTCTCTGCACAATCTCCGCCTTGGAGTAAAAAGGCTTCGCCTCGCCCAGCTTGGGCTAATTCTTCTTTAAGATTTCTTGCTTCACCTGCAAAAATAAGTGCTGGATATGAACTTAACTCTTTTTCTACTTTTTTAAGAAGCTTTTGATCTTCGTATGTCGGTTGTTGCTTTATAGGAAAATTTCTCCAGCTACCTGGTGTCCATTTCATGATATATCCTTAGTGAGCTTTCGTGTTGCCCGGAAATTAATGAAGAGATTATATCTTAAAACAGATGAAAAGAGTATGGGCATAGAGAGATATACAAAAAATGTTGTTCACTTTTTCACTTTTTGAGGTGAATTTAAGAATAAATATGCCCTTTCACATAGTGAATAAGCTGTGAATAACTCATATTAAAAAATGAAACCCGTGTTTTGGGGCCCTACAATAATCAAGTTACTTTTTGACAACAAAAGTGACAAAGTTTGCCCATTGAAACACGGTCTCCACTTTTTTAAATCCGGCATCTTTACACATCTGTATATTTTCTTTTATGGTAAAAGGGATGAGTACATTTTCCAGGGCTTCTCTTTTTTGTGCTATCTCATATTCACTATATCCCTGCTCTTTTTTATACTCATAATAAGTGTCTATCATCTGCTTATTAAGCTTCTTATCGTCAAAAACGACTTTCTCGGAGAATATAAACATTCCCTCATCATTCATCCCCTCATAAATCTTTTTTACCAGCTCCAAACGCTGCATAGGACGGATAAACTGCAAAGTGTAGTTTGCAACTACCACATCCTCATTTTTATAACCATAGGTAAGCATATCTGCAAACTCCAACATGATATCTGCGCCAAAAGCTTGACATTTTTGTCCTGCTCTGTCTAACATAGCTTGCGAATTATCCAAGCCTTTAAGCTGCATTTTTGTATTCATCTTACTGTGTAAATCAAGCAAAAATTTTGCCGTGGAAGAGCCAAGATCAAGTACTTTTTTGCCATCAGTCTGCTCTACAAGTATCAATGAGATAATCAATTTACGTACCTCATCATAAAAAGGTACAGATCGGCTAAGCATATCATCGAAGACGGAAGCTACTGCTTCATCAAATTCGAACATTTTTTCTATAGGTTGTTTAAATACTTTATCTTTCTTCATGGCCATAACTGCACTTTCTATTAAAAATCTCTTCTGTCAACACTCTACTCCATTTTTTTTACTGATGATTTCTATCGTTTTGTATCAAATATTGTAAACGTAGCTATTGCCTTCTTTGATAGAATCAACATATTTTTCTGTTTATCATACTTGCTATTTTACACTCCACTTCCTAAACTTCGGCCAAGCACAGATATATCACTATGTTTTGATTTGACATGAAGTTCACGAGATAAACTGCATGCCCAGGGAAGAATTTATCATGACTCTTGCCCTAGAGATGTCCTCTTCTATCTGCTCTTTTAATGCCTTTAAGCTATCAAACTTCTCATTTTTACGCATAAATGCGATAAACTCTATCAAGACTGTACCATTGACTTCACCGATATCTTTGTCTATCACATGTGTTTCAACGGCGTAAGAACCATCGGTACTCGCACGATGCCCTAAAAAGCTTACAGAACCTAGCCACTCTTTGCCAATCTTCGTTCGTGTCGCGTACACACCCTCTAAAGGAAGTTGAAAATGATCTACATAAAGGTTGAGTGTAGGAACAAGTTCTTTTTTCCCCAGCCCCTGTCCTATGATTACTTCACCATCTATCCGGTACTTTCTGCCTAATAGCTTATTTGCCATTTCCACTCTGCCCTCTTGTAAATATGCCTTAATGGTACGGGAGTGGACAGGTATACCCTCACAGCTAACCTCATCTATGACAAGCACTTCTCTATCACATAATGCCTGGAGCATCCGGGCATTTCCTATCTTGTCTTTACCAAAATGAAAGTCATAGCCTATCACTATTTTTTCAAGAGAAGGAAAATCAACTTTCAGTTTATTTACAAAGGCTTCTGGACTCAGTAATCTAATTTTATCAAAATGGTAAAAACAGCAAAGTTTATCGGTATACAATGAACGTTTATATCCGGGCGTCAAGTACCCGCCGTTACGTTCTATGATCACGATTGCATCTACTTTGCTTAGAAGTGTCTGATGTGCAATATGCAAACCGTCAAAAGAGCCTATGGCTATGGCTTTGATGTCATTGTTTATATGCAAATTTTAAGCTCCGCTCTTGACAAAATGATAAAGATACTCCCGGTTTCCCTCTTTCCCTGGTACTTGCGATTGTGCTTGATACTTTAACTCCCAACCCAACTTCCCTGCTTCCTTTTCAAATGCCTCTTTTCGTCGGGCAATGGCATCTACATCCTGCACTACTCCTTTGCTGTCACGCTTTACATCTTTACCTACTTCAAACTGCGGTTTGTAAAGTATGATGATATCTGCACCAGCCTTTGAGAGTCTGTTAATGTCTTCAATAATTTGCAAAATAGAGATGAACGAGACATCACAGGTGAGCAATTCAAAAGCTTCTTCCGCTTCAAAATCACGAATATCGGTCTCTTCGTGCAAAGAGAGTTTTTCCTCATTACGCAATGAAATATGAAGCTGACCTTTCCCAACATCCACGCAATCAAGCGTTGCCACACCATTTTCAAGTATTATCTGAGCAAACCCTCCTGTACTTGAACCTATATCCAATGCTCTTAGCCCTTTGAGGTTCATAGGATATTCACTCAAAAAGTTCTCCAACTTCCTTGCAGCGCGACTCACATAAAACTTCTCATCTTCCACTCTCACTACAGTGTTTTCATCTATCTTTGCAGACACTTTTGGCTTTTTACCATCCACAGTAACCTGCCCTGCTTTTATCGCGTCATGCGCACGATTACGGCTCTCAAAATACCCCTCTTCTACTAAGTATTTGTCTAGTCTCATACCATCTCCCTCATTGCTTCTTCCGTTAAGGTTTTTACCCCCAAACTTTCAGCCTTGCTCAACTTTGACCCCGCATCTTCACCATACACAACAAAATCAGTTTTTTTACTTACAGAGCCGCTAACTTTTGCACCTAGCTTTTCTAGCATCTCTTTCACTTCTCCACGGCTGACAGACATACTGCCTGTCAGTACCACTGTTTTGTCTTTAAACGGGTTTTCCTTGGCTTCTATTTTTTTTTCTACTGTGGGCTGTATCTCTTCGAAAAGCTTTAAGACAAAGCCATGGTTCACGCGCATAAACTCCAGCAAAGAGTTAGCCATCTCTTCTCCTATGCCGTCTATTGCTACAATTTCTTCATAGCCAACATCTACTACCCCTAAGCCAAACTCCACGGCCAATGCCTTGCTTGCCACTTCCCCTATATGTTCTATGCCCATAGCAAAGATGAGTCTGTAAAGAGGCGCACCTTTTGTGTCAGCTATGGCCTGCAAAAGTTTATTGATGCGTTTCTCTTTGAAACCTTCCATCCCCTCCAAGTCTTCAAACTTCAAATGGTAGAGTCCTAAAATATCTTTAATTTTATTCTCTTTCACAAGTATTTCAACAATTTTAGAACCAAGACCATCTATATCCATACACCCTTTTTTGGCAAAATGGATGATGGAGTTTACTACCCTATCAGGGCAATCCAAGTTTTGGCACTTAATGAGTGTACCTTCATCTAACACTTCATTTTGGCATGTGGGACATACTGTGGGCCTTTTTATCGCCACTTCTGAACCATTACGTCTATCATCCAACACTTTTGTGATCTTAGGGATGACATCTCCAGAGCGTATCAGTATGACCGCATCACCTATCATCAGGCCCTTACGTTCTATCTCATCAAAGTTATGTAGTGTTGCACGGGCTATCATAGCACCTTCTACTTCTATGGGTTCCACTTCTGCTACGGGGGTAATAACACCTGTTCTACCTACTTGCAAAGTAATGGCATTGACCCTGGTGACTTTCTCAACAGCGGGGAATTTATAGGCACACATCCATTTGGGTATTTTGACGGTATAGCCCAAATCTTCTTGCTTGCTTACATCATCTACTTTGATAACCATACCATCCATCATCATGGGTATCTCATCTCGCAAAGAGATAAGCTTCTGATAAAAGGCTTCTATCTCTTCAATGCCATGACACTCCTGGGTATAGGGTGGTTTTAAAAATCCCAATGCATAGATAAAATCCATTTTCCCGGATAGTTTTGTCTGATTTAGAGCATTTTCACCCAGCCCCCAGGGGTAAAAAACCAACCTTCTTTTAGCTGTCACGGAAGAGTCCAGTTGTCTTAAACTCCCCGCTGCGGCGTTTCGTGGATTTGCAAAAACCTGTTCACCTTCTTGTAGTCTCTCTTTGTTGATGATTTCAAAATCATCTTTGCGGATGACCACTTCGCCACGTATCTCTATGAGCCCATCATACTTTATGGCAAGAGGCACAGAACGAATGGTCCGAACATTGTCTGTTACCTCTTCACCCACAACACCATCTCCACGTGTAATGGCCCGCACCAGCTTACCATTCTCATAGAGCAGGTTCATACTGGCACCATCAAACTTAGGCTCGCAAAAATAGGTACATTCCCCTACATTTTTTACCGTTCTGTCCAGCCACGTTTGTACTTCCTGCGTAGTAAACACATCTTCCATGCTCCACATACGTTTGATATGCTTTGCCTTGGAAAATTCATCACGAACTACCCCGCCCACACGCTTTGTAGGTGAATCCTCAAGCGCTTTTGAGGGGTTTTTAGTTTCATAGTCTAATACTTCATGGTAAAGCTTGTCATACTCTTCATCTGTAGCTGTAGGGTTATCATCCACATAGTAGGCCTGTGCCCATTTCTTGAGAGTTTGCACTTTTGTTTGGTATTGTTCATTTGTCATTTTTTATACATTACTTTCTCTTTTTTTTCATAAAACTGTGGATGGGGTTCACTCATGTTATTGTACCTATAGCGATCAAAAAAATTGATTTCATACTGCATATCTTTATCTTACAGCACTGCTTGAAAAACTGCCAAAGCCTGTTTATGCTCTGCTACATCATGACAGCGAATAATGCTCGCTCCATTCTCTACAGCTTTCAAATGTATAGCCAAGGTCCCAGGCAATCGCTCTACTGTAGATGTAGGAATAATCTTATCTATCATAGACTTTCTACTGGCCCCTATGAGCAGTTCACATCCAAAGTGCTTAAAGTGGGTTAGGTTTCGTATCAAAGTAGCGTTATGTTCCAGATTTTTTCCAAATCCGATACCTACATCAAGTATGATATGCTCTGGGCTAAGCCCCAGTGCTTCACATTTAGCAATTCGCTCTTCGAAAAATTCACTCACCTCAACCATGACATCATCATATATTGGATCTTTTTGCATAGTTTGCGGCGTTCCTTGCATATGCATGATGCAAAGTTTAGCCTTATGCTTTACAGCCAGTTTGATAATATCATCATTGCTTGCACCTGTGATATCATTGATCAAAGAAAACCCTCTGTTTAATGCATACTCTACAACACTTGGGGTATAGCTATCTATAGAAAAAGTAGCTTTGTCATATAACTTTTCAGTATAAATCATGTCACAAATAGGCTTCATCCGTTCCAATTCTTTATGTACACTTACCTCCTCTGCTCCAGGGCGGGAAGAGACTGCACCAATATCAATGATGGACGCACCCTCTTCTATCATCTTTTCACACTGAGTAACGGTATCTTCTGCGACAAATCTACTGCCTTTAAAAAAACTGTCTTCGTTGGCATTGGCTACACCCATAATCTGAGTGGGGTAGTTTCGTGTCAAGAGGAATTTTTTAAGTTCTAAAGCAATACTCTTAAGTCCAAAAGGTTGTGCCAACTCTTTTCGCGAAAGCAGTTCCATATGTTTTTTAGTCCCTATCAAAATACAATCATAAACAGGTTTCTCACAGAGTATCACACCGCCTGGAACAGCAAGTTCTGCGCCGATACTCAGGGCGTCTTGTTTAAGAATGTTCACTGCTGGAGTTTTAAGGTCTTTAATGAAAAAATAAAGCAACTCCATCTTCTTTGCCATAATACTTACACCAGCGCTCTTTACTCCAAGTGCTTTGAGAATTTCTTTTTTGTTTAAAATGTTACCAAGTTTATAAATGTGCATGGTAGAGTTTTCCTTTACACGTAGGGTGTTGTCTCCCGACTACACCTTTAATATTCGATACTCAATTTAAATCATTGGTGTTGTGAAGATGCAACACCTTACATCATATATTTTATCGTTTTTTGCGTGCTAAAAGCTTTAGAAGTAAAGTATTTAAGACAAACGAAGGGGGAGACCCTACATCCAGTGCAATAAAAGCATTAGAAAACAGTTTTAGCGTTTTTTCATCCAAGTCGTAACATTGTGAAAAGATAGCCTCTTTACTAATGCGTTGGATCAGCAGTTTCATCGCTTGAGCATCTGTACGTGTATGTGCTTGTATAAACGCATACACCGAAGCTAGTGAGAGCCGCCCCAAGTCCAACTCCAATACCTCTTCTTCTTTTTTTTCACTAAGCACCGTGATAGGTAACCGGGAACGTATGGTACCTAGTATAGCTGCCTTGCTTGGTGTAAGTATAATGAACTCTTTTTTAGATGGGGGTTCTTCTATTACTTTTAGAAGTTTATTTTGTACAATAGCAGAAAATGTTTTAGCCGCAAGGATAATGACGGTAGTCTCTTCACTTGCTATATATGCTTTTTCTATAGCAAACTTTGCATCTTCTACCAAAAAAGTATCTTCTTTAACGATTTTAATGAAACGTTCCGTTGTTTTTGATGCTTCGAGTTTAGCTAGGGTACCTTCTATATCGCTTGTGATGAGGACTTGGCTGATTAATCTCATGACTCTAAATCTAGATCACCAAAAAGAGAGGCTGAAATAGTCATGTCAAAAAGTTTATAAAGCTGTAGGAGCTTGATATCCAAAAGAGGGTCCAAACTACGTAATGCAAAGCTGTTTTGCACTTCTTCATCCATTATCCATAAAAAATTATGATCATTTCTATACGCTATCTTTGTATAGGGGTGATCCCCTCTTCCGATATACCAAATATAATATCCATTGGGATAGGAGATCTCCAACATATCTTCAAGAAGCTGTATCTCCTGTGTAGTGCGGATGTTATTCAAGTTTGGGAAAGTATCTTCAAGTTGATAAAAAGGTAAAAGTGGTCTATTTTTGCTTAAATCATTGATACCGTTTAAAATATATTTTCCAAACCATTTACGGTACTCATCAGTAATGACAAGTATCGTTTTACCTTCTAGAACGTGCGAAGCAGCATTTTTGACTAAAGGAGCCCACTCATAACGATATTCTTCCATCCATGAGAAAGAGGACTCCTCTTCACGTATGGTTTCGAGCGTCCACTTTAAAAGCTGTTGCATTATGAGGCCACCGTATTACTTATCTAGACCGTAGGCTTCATGCAGCGTACGGATAGCAAGTTCTCCGTACTTCTCATCTATTATCATAGAAACTTTAATTTCAGATGTTGAAATCATTTGAATATTGATATTATTCTTAGCCATAACTGTAAAGGCTGTAGCTGCTACGCCCGAATGAGACTTCATGCCCACGCCTACCACTGAGACTTTACACACATGCTCATCAAAGTCCATTCCCTCAATATTATGACCAAAACCTGCCATCAGTTTTTTTGCATGTTCATGCTCACTATGAGGCACAGTAAATCCGAGGTTTGTTGACCCGTCTGTTCCCACATTTTGAATGATCATGTCAACGTTAATGTTTGCATCTGCCAACATCGTAAAAATTTCTGATGCAATACCCGGTCTGTCTGAAACGCCTCTAAGTGTTACTCTTGCCTGGTTTCTGTCAAGGACAACACCACTGACTAATACTTCTTCCATACTATTGCTCTCCTTTGTGATAAGCGTACCTTCATTGTCACTAAAACTACTTTTAGCATACAGTTTAACATTTAATTTTTTTGCCAATTCTACTGAGCGATTTTGCAAGACTTTTGCTCCCAAGGAAGAGAGTTCAAGCATTTCATCATACGAGATAGTATCAAGTTTCTTTGCCTTGGGCTCTATGCGAGGGTCTGCTGTGTAGATACCATCTACATCCGAATATATTTCACACTGATCGGCATTAAGTATTCCTGCCAAAGCCACTGCTGAAAGGTCTGACCCTCCACGTCCCAGTGTGGTTACTGAACCATTTTTATTAACCCCTTGGAAACCTGCCACAATAACGACTTTTCCCTCTTTAATTGCATTTTGCATCGAAGTAGGGTCTATGGACTCAATACGTGCATAGGTATGTGCGTCATCTGTTACGATACCTGCCCCACGACCCGTCATTGCTATAGCATCATACCCTCTAGATTGCAAAGAGATAGCAAGCAGCGCTGCTGTTACTCTCTCTCCGGAACTAAGAAGCATATCCATCTCTTTTTTTGCAGGTTCTTTTGTAAAATATTCTGCATACTCTATAAGCTTATTGGTCTCTCCACTCATTGCAGAAACAACCACAACCACATCATCGCCGGAATCTCTTGCTTTTGCCACGCGATTGGTTACGTTTCTTATACGCTCCACATCTCCGACACTTGTACCACCATATTTATGGACAACTAACATTAAATCAAACCCTTTTTTAATTATTATAACGCTTTTTTGGCAAAGCCAAACAAAGCTACGCTGACGCTATGTCAACTTCAGCAGTTGGCTCATGCGACTAGTCGCATTGAAACTTTTAAATCAAACCCTCATCTTTAAAATAATTGATCACTCTGCGGTATACTCTACGCTTAAAGTAGGTAACCTTTTTAAATAACTGCTCATATGCTACAAACTCATACTCTTCAAATTCCGGGATATGATAGGCTTGCAAGTCAATTACTGCTTCTTCTTTAAGACGTACCAAAAAATACTTTTGGGTTTGCCCATCAAAAGGATACACTTTTCCTCTTGCAACTTTGGGGAAGTCGTAGGTGATCCATTCGGGGAACTCTCCTAAAACATCTACCTCGTTACAGCCTATTTCCTCTAGCAACTCTCTATGGAGTGCATCATAAGGTGTTTCTCCCTCATCTATGCCCCCTTGGGGAAATTGCCACACGTTTTTGATATCACATCGGTGCGCCACGAAAAACTCACACTTGTCCGGATATTTGGAAGAGAGTATCACTGCTGCAACATTTGGCCTATAGCTTTTTTTGCTTTGCATTTTGACTCATTTATTTATAGAATGCAAAATGAACAAAGTCCATCTTTGCTACGCTAACGCTGTGTTTCCTTAAGCAGGATACTCGCGCGACTAGTCGCTTTTTTCTAATATTATATTTTTTCTGATATTATTTTATCTAAAATACGATTATAGCCATTTGAAAAAGTTAAAATAACTCTTTCTCGCCAAAGGCGAAGCTTTAGTGACTGAATATCATATGCGCTTTGCTCATGTGATGTGAGAAATAATTAAAAAAAGGAGTTCAATTTGTTAGTCTATATTCATATACCTTATTGTGATTCTAAATGCCACTACTGTAGTTTCAACTCTTATGTCGATAAATTTGATACCCGCAGTGCATATATGGAAGCACTTTACACCCAACTCTCTTTTGAATTAAAACGATTTGATGTAAAAAGAAAACAGATCAAAACACTATTTATAGGTGGGGGCACGCCTTCTACTGTAGCTCCTGAACTCTACAAACCTATCTTCAAATTATTAGAACCCTATCTACAAGATGATGCGGAGATCACAACCGAAGCCAACCCCAACTCTGCTGCCAAAAATTGGCTAAAAGGGATGAAAGATATTGGTGTCAACCGTGTGAGTTTTGGCGTACAAAGTTTTGACAGTAAAAAACTCAAAGCACTGGGCAGAGCGCACACCTCAAAGCAGGCTAAGGAGGCTCTCCTCTATGCCAAAGAGATAGGCATCGAACACCTTTCACTTGACCTTATCTATAATTATCAAGGAGATACACAAGCCCTGCTATTTAGTGATATAGAAGAAGCTTTTTCTTTGCCCATAGACCATATTTCAGCCTATGAACTCACCATAGAAGATGGTACCAAATTTTCCGCCACTCCCGAGGTAAGACAGGAAAATGAAGATCTTGCATTTTTTGTAGCCGATGAGATCAAAAAACGGGGGTTTATACACTATGAAATTTCAAACTTTGGCACTTATCAAAGTATGCACAATAAAGGGTATTGGAAACTTGAAAATTATATAGGAGCGGGTGCAGGCGCTGTAGGTTTTTTAAAAGATACAAGGTATTATCCACAAACAAATATTGATTTTTACATCACCAATCCTCTAAATATCACCCAAGAGTTACTAGCTGAGGATGAACTGCTTACGGAAAAGATCTTTTTGGGTTTACGCAGTAATATTGGCGTTGAAAAATCTCTTTTATCAGAACAAATGACAAAAAGAGCTGACATACTCTGTAAAGGAGGAAAACTCCTCTTTGATACTACACATTATCATAACAACAATTTTTTCCTCAGCGACGAACTCGCACTCTACATTTTAGAATAATTTGCTAAAATACATGAAATCAAATTGAAGGTATTAGATGTTTGGCATAGGTTTTACCGAATTACTTCTTATTTCTGTTGTTGCAATACTCTTTTTAGGGCCCGATAAGCTCCCAGATGCATTGGTACAGATCGCAAAATTTATCAAAAGTGTCAAGAATACTATAGGCGAAGCAAAAAGTTCTCTTGAAGAAGAGCTGAAGATTGCAGATCTCAAAGAGGAAGCATTAAAATATAAATCACAGTTGGACAATGCAAGCAATGAACTCAAAAGTTTTAAAAATATAAATTTTAATGATATGGATGACCTTGCTTATGGTGATGAAGTATCTACCAAGGAACCTCTGGATAAAATCAAAAAAGAGAGTCCCTATGCAGAAGCCAAAACTATTGAAACACCTGTAGAAACAAAAAACGACACTGTAACTTTTAAAAAAGAAAACAAAAAAACAGAAAAGAGCAACATTGCCAAGAATGAAAAGAACGATAACTCCAAAGGTGATGCATAATGTTTAGTGACCTTAAACCCCACCTTGTTGAGTTACGAAAAAGACTGGGACTTTCTGTCCTTTCTGTCTTTATTATGTTCGGTGTTGCTTTTACTTTTCACAATGGCATATTAACCTGGGTAACACAACCGCTCAATGATGCATTGACAGAAGTGGGACTGATGATAGAGTCTAAAGAGAAAGGTGCATGGCATATAGATCTACCAGAGAGCAATGCATCTGCGCAAGTAACGAAAAAAACACCAAAATCCGCAGCACAACTCTCTTTAGAAGTATCGCACTCTGCACAGAACCTTCAAACAGCACTTACACAGGCCTCTCAAACAGTCAAACTACAAAACGTTGAGCTCAGCGTGTTTCTCAAAGAAGCTGCAACAGCGGCACAGGAAACAGCCATATCAACACAAGAACTTAGCCTAGCATTACAAGACATAAATCTCACTAAAGAGGTACAATCTGTCAAGAACCATACCTTTGGAGGGATGATAACAACTCACCAGGTCGGGGGCGCCTTTTTTGTAGCACTGAAAGTCTCTTTTTTTGCAGCAATCCTTGCTGCACTTCCTTTCATCCTTTATCAACTTTGGCTCTTTGTTGCACCTGGTCTTTACAACAATGAAAAGAAAATGATCATTCCTTTTGTTATGGGCGGTTCTGTGATGTTCTTCATAGGAGTACTCTTCGCCTACTATATCGTCACACCGTTTGGATTCCAGTTTCTCATCACATTTGGCTCCTTCCTCTATACCCCACTCATTAACATCGAAGATTATGTTGGGTTTTTCACCAAGATCATGATGGGCTTTGGGATTGCATTTGAGTTACCTGTTTTTGCGTATTTCCTGGCACTGCTTGGACTGGTCACTGACCGTACGCTTATAGACTTTTTTAAGTACGCTGTAGTTATTATCTTCATTGCTGCAGCTCTCTTAACACCGCCAGATGTCTTAACGCAGCTACTTATGGCTATACCGCTTGTCTTGCTCTATGGTGTTTCTATCCTCATCGTCCGCGCGGTAAACCCTGCGCCAAAAGAAGAGAGTGATGAAGAAGAAACAGAAAACAACAATGCCTGAAACAAATACAAACGACCAATCTAGCCATACGGCTAGCCGTATGAGCCAACTGCTGACGCTGATATTGAGTCAGCGTAGTCTTTAGAACTTAGCCAAAAAGCATCCTATAATGAACCTTCTTACCAAGAATTATGACTATGAACTTCCAGAGGGGTTCATAGCCACTGCACCCATCCACCCAAGAGATCAGGCAAAACTTTTGGTCTATGACAGGAAGACAGATACCATTACCCATACCACTTTTAAACATCTTTTAGACTTTGTGCCTCAAAAGTGTGATATCTTTCTCAATGATACGCGAGTCATTAAAGCACGTATTTTTGGTAAAAGAACCAGTGGAGGAAAGGTGGAATTACTCTTTAATAAACCTCTTGATGCCTACCATTGTCTTGTACTCATTCGTGGTAAAGTAAAAATAGGTACAGAACTCTTTTTTGATGACTCGCTTGTTGCAACCGTAACAGACCTTAACGAAGATGGTTCACGCGTTGTTACCTTCAGCCATAAAAATAAGGAAATACGTTTTGAAGAGTTAGTACTTGTCTTAGATAACATTGGGCACATCCCTCTGCCCCCCTATATGCATAGAGATGATAACAAAGACGATGAGACAGATTATCAAACTCTTTTTGCCAAAAATGCAGGTGCGGTCGCTGCACCTACGGCATCTCTTCATTTTACCCCTGAACTCTTTGCCTTGCTCGAAGAAAGGCATCAAACACATAAGGTGACCCTGCATGTGGGAGCAGGAACATTTAAACCTGTGGAGGCTGAAGAGATATTAGATCACCCTATGCATTCGGAATATTTTCATATCTCCCCGGAGGCTGCAAAGGTTCTTGATGACAAAACACCTCTGTTAGCCATAGGTACAACGGTAACTAGGACCTTGGAATACTATGTAAGAACCGGAGAACTGGAAGGAGAGTGTGACCTCTTTTTAAACCCTCATAACCTGCCAATGAGAGTCACACATTTACTCACTAATTTTCATTTGCCTAAAAGTACACTCATTATGCTGGTAAGCGCCTTCATAGGAAGAGAAAAAACGTTACAATTATATAAAGAGGCTATAGAAAAAAAGTATCGATTTTTCTCTTATGGGGATGCAATGTTGATACTGTAAGGGGTTGCAATGAAATCTATTTTATCTCTACTTTCAATTGTGCTTTCAGGCGCTTTCATCCTCACAGGGTGTGGTGAGCCAGAGCCTTACCGTTATCCCAACTATGGTATTATCAAACCCGAAGTAACATGTCAGCCCAAGCGCACAAACATACAAAATTTACTCCTCTCATACCTAGGTAAACCGTATGTCTGGGCGGAAGAGGGGCCGTATGCTTTTGACTGTTCGGGGCTCACTTATAATATCTATGGTTCGATGGGTATAGAGATTCCTCGTGTCGCCAGAGAACAGGCAAAAATGGGTAAACAGGTTACTTTTACAAACCTACACTATGGAGATCTTATCTTCTTTGGATCAACCGACAAAAAAAGTAAACGTATCAACCATGTAGGCATTTATCTTGGTGACGGATGGTTTGCACATGCAAGCAGTACAAGCAGAAAGGTTGTCGTCAGTCATTTTGAAAAAGAACCTATTTACATCAAACGTATGAAACTCTGTAGACGCTATTTGAGTAAAAATGAACGTGCACGATACATGACCTGTGATGCACCACTGGAAAAAATGAAAATTACAAGTAGCCGCTACACTACACCATGGCAGACAGGTATGAAATTACCTAAAAAAGCTGTACCATGATTTAATAGATTTAGGCAATTTTAAAGGCATTCACCTATAATAAACGTATGAGGAATATTGGAAATGTTAAAATGTAGCACAATGCAGCACAAATGATTTATGTAAAATTCAATATAATGAGGTGCTAAATGCCGAGTCTTAAAAAATTAATCTATATATTTTTGTCCATCCTTGCTCTGTTTTTTATCACAGCATGTGGCAAACCCTCTCCTTATCCCAAAAATCCTGACTACAGCATTAAAAAGCCTAAAGTTGCCTATAAACCTCACAAAAAAAACCTTGTTAAAATGGTTAAAAAACTTAACGGGAGCCCCTATGTATGGGCTGAAGAGGGGCCAAACAATTTTGATTGCTCCGGATACACTTATTATATGTATGGGAGTATGGGTATTGAACTGCCAAGAGTAGCAAGAGAGCAGGCAAAAGCGGGACAGCATATCGAGCCTGACCAATTACAATTTGGTGATCTTATTTTCTTTGATACGACCAAAAAGCAAAATGGTAACATTACCCATGTAGGTATGTATCTTGGAGATGGATGGTTTACCCATGCGAGTACTACAAAATATGAAGTGGTTTATTCTAACTTACATGCATCAAAATATTATAAAGAAAGACTGCGTGTATGTAGAAGATATTTGCCAGGGCAGAATAGCCAAACCCAAATTGCAGGCTCTTTGCCATGGAAAACAAAACTTCTTAATGTACCTGTAGCCTCAACATCTGTTCCGCCTCCTGTTACACTTGCTGTAGGCAAAACAGAACCTTCTATAAATCCCACGCAAAGTGCTTTACAAGGAAGGTATTATGTACAGGTTGGCTCTTTTACGGGAAAACCAAAAAGTGCATTACTGCACAAAATAACAAGCAATGGATACAAGTATAAAATGATTCAATTTCCAAAAAACGGCACACAAATATCAAAACTTCTCATCGGTCCCTACAAAGAAAAAGCAACTGCTTTAAAAGCCTTACCAAGCGTTAAGGCCAACATAGAAAAAGCAGCATTTATCGCTGAGATACTTTAAGTATAAAATGCGTAAATTCTCACCCAATGAACCCTGCCCCTGCGGCAGTAAAAAGAAATATAAAAAATGCTGCGCCGTGTATCACAAAGGTGCACTCCCCTCTACGGCTCTATTGTTGATGAAGTCGCGCTATAGTGCCTATGGGGTAGGAGATAGTAACTATATTATAAAAACTACACATCCTGACAATGCTGAGTATACCACCGACATAAAAAGTTGGAAAGAATCAATCTTGAGTTTCAGTAAGCAGTCAGACTTTTTAGGTCTTGAGATTCTTGAATTTATTGATGGAGAAAAAGAAGCTTTCGTGACTTTCAGCGCGCAACTCTCTTCTGGTGATTTAAAAGAAAAAAGTCGATTTTTAAAACCTTATGACCGTTGGCTTTATATTGATGGCGCATTTGACGATGAAATATAGTATTTTATAGCGTTGCCGAATTTACGCATGTTCGTTTAATGAACCATACTATAGAGAGTCATAAGAAATTGGCTATAATACAGCTATGAAATTAGCCAGTATAGACGTAGGTTTAAAACGTATCGGTGTAGCTATCTGTCTTGATGGCAAAATTGTCATGCCTCAAAATGCCGTTCTTAGAAAAAACCGTAATCAAGCTGCAAGAGATGTTAATGCCTTCCTAACAGAGTGGGAGATAGACAAACTCATAGTGGGGCTTCCCAAAGATGGATCAAGTTCAGAAGAGATGGAGAGACGTATCAAACATTTTGTTTCACTCCTGGCACTTAAAATAGAAGTAGTTTACCAAGATGAGCAAGGCTCCAGCTTTGAAGCCAAAGAACTGACCATGGGTGATTTCAAACATAAAAAAGATGGTAGACTTGACTCTGTAGCTGCGAAAATCATCTTAGAGAGATATCTGAAGGTTTGATGGAATAACCGCATCTTTCTCATACTTTTTCCTCGAGATATTCTTTAGCGATTATTCTACCTAGTTCTATCATTTCGTATGCCCTGTTGAATTCATAAAAACTGCAGGCATCATTAGGAACACCAATGATGATATCTGGAGAGTATCCCGCCATTTTACATTCTAATACAGCATTTTGCATAATATCGATCGTGCGTCCCATAATATCAAGCATACCCATTTCATCAAACGTATTTTTTTTCTCTCGCGCAAACAGTTGTTCAGCCTTTTGTGCCATTTCAAAAAAGATCTCCTGTATCCCACTCATTTTTTCCTGCTCTTCTTTTGGAACATCTATTTTATATTTTTTAGAAATATTGGCACTGAGACTCACGGCAATTGTCATATCTGTATCATCTGCTACCGTAGGAGCAATGGGAAGAGGATTTAATACACCACCATCGATCAGATAACGCTCTGCGACTTTCTTTGGTGTAAAAACTGTAGGAATGGCGATCGAAGCCCTGACGGCATCTACAAGGCTCCCTTTTTGGAGCCAGACCTCCTTTTTTTTGATAAGGTCTGTCGCAACGGCTGTATACGTAATAGGGAGATCTTCTATCATAATATCACCGATCATCTCTTCAATAACATTAAATACCTTGTCGCCTTGAATAATGCCAGTTCCACTAAAAGAAAAATCGAGTAATTTAGCTACATCAAGAAAATCAAGTGCCAATACCCACTCTTTGTAGGCATCCAGTTTTCCACAGGCATACAGACCACCTATCAGAGCACCCATGGATGAACCGGAAATAGATTTGATTTCATAACCATAGTTTTGAAGCTCTTCAATAACTCCAATATGTGCATATCCCCTTGCACCACCGCTACCTAATACTAGAGATATCTTTTTCATTTATTTTTACTCTCCTGTTTTGTAATTAACACTCATGCTGCATCTCATTATTCTAATTAAGACTCTTTTAAAACATAAAAAAAGAAAAAGAACATTCCAATCAGCAATATCCAAAGCATATCTATCCAAAGCATATCTATCCATACAACATCAAATCCTGCACCCCTGTAAAGAATTGCCTGTGCCATACCCACAAAGTGGCTGGTGGGGATAAGATGCCTCAGGTTTTGCAAAAACTGAGGCATACTTTCAAAAGGAGTTATAGCCCAGACAGGATCACAATAGGAAGAATCGTCAGGATAAAGACAAATCCAAACTATGGCATAGTCTGTGCGATGATTCCCATAATCACTCTTTTATTTTCCCTTCATAAAACTTTCTAAACCATCTGTCCAAAGGATTGATCAATCTATACATTACAGGAACTACAAGCAGTGTCAAAACCATAGAGCTCAAAAGTCCGCCGATAACTGCTATAGACATAGGTGCATTTGTTTCACTTCCAAGTCCTGTTCCCATGGCAAGTGGCAGCATGGCAAATACCATTGCTATGGTAGTCATTAAAATAGGTCTTAATCTTTTTTCTCCTGCTTCAATAAGTGCTTCATCTGCACTTTTCCCTTTTTGCATAGCATCATTTGCAAAATCGACCAATAAAACGGCATTCTTGCCCACCATCCCCATGAGCAACATAAACCCAATCATTACAAATAAAGAAAACTGTAAACCGCTTAAATAGAGGGCCAACATAACGCCAATGATACTCAAAGGGAGTGCCATCATAATAATAATGGGCTGAATAAGTGACTCATACAAGATAGCCAAAATGATAAACATCAAGATCACAGAGAGCCCCAGTGCCGCGCCAAAGGCTTCACCTGTCTTTTCCATCTCTTCGGCAAATCCTATAAATCTGTATGTTACACCCTCAGGCAACAATTCATCAATACCTGCGCGGGTATAAGCCACTGAACCACCCAAATCAAGTCCAAATAAATCTGCATATACTATCACTTGTCTTTGTCTGTCAAAGTGGTTTATCGTTGCCAATGCCGTGCTCTTTTTAAAGTTTACCAGTCCATCAAGGAAGACCAGCTCACCCGTACTGCTTCTAAGTTGGATTTTCTTAATATCTTCCATAGAAACTCTGTTCTCATCATCAAATCTCAACGTAATATTGTACTGTTTCCCTTTTTCTTCAAAATATGAAATCTCCAAATCACTGGAAAATGCTGTAGCAATCGCTTGGGAGATCTGTGAAGCAGAGATACCAAGTCGGTTTGCGTTACTTCGTATGATACTAATATCTATTTGGGGCTTTCCATCATCAAGATTGGTATCGATATCCACAAATCCTTTTTTCTTTGCAAGAAAATCAGTCAAATTTTTTGCTGCTGTTTTCAAATCATCAAATGAATCAGATTTTAAAACAATTTGATACGGTACCGATGGCCCCGCACCTTTTATGTCAGGAATAGCAGCAGCTGTAATGAACAACTCTTTTTGGTAGGGCTTCAACTCATTTCTAAAGTTTTGAACAATATCTTCCTGCTTGACACTCCTGTCTTTTCTGTCACTTAACTTTACATAAATCATGGCTTTATGTTTCTCTTGTGCAGTATTGTATCCTACGCTTAACGTAGTATAAAGTACATCTTTATTTTTTCGTACCACATCTTCTATTACCTTTGATTTTTTTATCATCTCTGCAAGTGAGACAGAGGCATCAGCTTTTATATGTATCTCAAATTCTGATTTATCCTCTTTTGGTATAAAATCCAGCCCAATTTTAGGAAACAAACTAAGTGAACCAAAAAATGTGGCAAATACGATGATCAAAGTGATGATTTTAAATCGTAATACAAGCTTTAATATCTTTTCATACACTTTTTCCAAACCTTTAAACAGCGGTTCAGTCAAATTATAAAACTTACTCTCATCTTTTTTTAAAACTCTGGCACTTAAACTGGGAATAAAACTCAAAGCAATAGAGTAAGAGATCACTACGGCAAAACCAACTGTCATGGCAAATGATTCAAAAAACTGGCCTACTATCCCGCTCATAAATGATACAGGGATAAATACAGCCAAAAGCATCGCAGAGATCGCCAAAATAGTAAAGGCCATCTCTTTGGTTCCTTCAACAGCAGCTTCAAATTTTCCCATGCCCGCTTCCATTTTTTTATAGATATTCTCAATGACCACAATCGCATCATCAATAATAATACCAATAGCCAACGTGAGTCCAATAAGAGTCATGGTATTGAGGTCGTACCCCATAAAGTTCATCAAAGCAAAAGTACCATAAATGGATGCAGGAATAGACAATGCGGATACTAAAGTAATCGTCATATTCCGCAAAAACAAGAAAATGATAATAACGGCTAAAAATGAACCATAGATAAGGTCAAACTGCACATGTTCAAGTGAAGAGATAATAAACGGCGAAGTATCATTCAATATTTTTACTTCATATTTGTCTCCGGCCAATTTTTCTATATTTGGTACTTCTTCTTTTACTTTTTCTACGATCTCAATGGTATTTGTTCCGGAAATTTTTTGTACCTCAAGCATTACCCCCTCAACACCATTGTATGAAGCATAACTTTTAGCATCACTGAGTGCATCTTCAACTTTTGCTAAATCCTGTAGCTTGATGTTATCTTTAATCTTAATATTTTTAAGTTCATCGATAGTTAGAACATCTGCTTTAGTTTTCAGAGTAAACTCTTTGCTAGTTGAGATAAGTTTACCTCCACCAATTTTTACATTCTCACTTGCTACGATTTGATTAAGTTCTGCTACAGTGATACCAAATTTATTGAGCAGTCCTGGGTTTGGGTAAATTTTTATCTCTCTATCTTTGTACCCTACAATGTTAATGCCCCCAACACCGTTTATTTTTTGTAGTGTAGGTTTCACCTTTTCATCTGCAAACATCATCAGGTTTTTAATACTGTCTTCTTTTGCCGTTAAAAAAATATTGATCACGGAAGCCCCGCCAACATCAAGCTTGCTCACCAATGGCATTTTTGCATCATTTGGCAGTATGACTGCTGCTACCTTATCTCTTACGTCATTCGTGGCTTCATTAATTTCTCGTTCTAGAAAAAACTTGACTATTACGACACTCACCCCTTCACTGCTGGTGGACGTAATAGAATCTATCCCTCCAATACTTGAGATGGCTTCTTCTATCTTGTCTGTGATCTGTGATTCAATTGTGCTTGCTTCTGCACCTGGATATACAGTTTTCACTGTAACTATAGGAAAATCAACATTCGGATAAAGTGCTGAAGGCATTGATTTAAAACTCATAAGTCCAAATATCACCAACGTCACAACATACATCAGTGTGGTAACAGGTCTGTTTATCGCTAATTTATACATACTATTTTACTTTTTTTCATCTATGCTAATGTAACCTTCGCCAAAAAGTCCCGGTGTAAAATCATTTGCTTTAACTTCTGCTATTATTTTTCTATTGCTACTGTCTGCAAAAGGGTACACGTTAGAAATCTTGCCTGTGTACATTTTTATATCTCCGTCTACACTATAGTGAAATGTCTGTCCAATTTTGATATTGTTCCAGTACTTCTGGTCAAATTCTAAAATTAATTTTCGTTGATGCAGACTTTGTATTTTTAAAATCGTACGCAACATCCCACCACTTACCGCATCTCCTGCTTCAACGCTTTTTTCATAAATGATACCATCAAAAGGTGCTCTAAGGATGGTCTTGTCAAAGAGTGCTTGCTGATACTCCATTTGTCCTTTCGCATTTTCATATTTATAGGCATATCCATCCAATCTAGATTCATCTACAAGATGTTTGACTTCCAATTGTCTGTCATACTCTTTTTTAGCATACTTCAAAGAGGTATTTGCAATACTCAAAGCAGCTTTGAGATCTGCATTTTCTAACTCTACAAGTACACCATCCTTTTTTACTACCGTCGCAACGTCAACCAAGACATTATTTACTATACCGCTACTTGTAAAGGCTAAATTGGCACTTTTTTCTGCTGCTACAGTAAAAGTTGCATAGACTTCTTTTGCCTGTAGCACCACACTCAATAATATTAAACCCACAATCATTTTCTTCATCGTATAAACTCCTTAGGGCTTTTCCCTGCATAATAATAATAAATAGATTTTCCAATCTCATAATCATAAAGTGTCTCTTTATATCGTGCCTGGGCGAGTGTCTTTTCCGTAAGTGCATCAAGATAAGCAATATTATCAACCAAACCTACTTCAAATTTTTGTTTAAGCACCCTATAAGTGCTGTTTGCTGCTTTTAAAGCACTGTTTGCACTTTTAAGTTTCGTTCGTGTCGTCTCCAAACTCTTCCCCGCCAACCTAAAGTTCATTCTTTGCTCTTTTTTTGCATGATCAATTTGCGAAAGCAGTGAAAGTTTCTGATACTTCACCGCTTCACTCTCTTTAGCGTTCTTTGCATTGTCAAAAAGCCTCATATTCACTGTGAACATCACTTTATTTTGATGATCGATCAATAATCCATCTCCACTAAAGCCTGGCATCGAGACAGTATCACTGAAATGTGATTTATTGTAGTTATCAGATATGTTTACTTGAGGCCTATACGCAGCATCAATGGCATTGGCATTTTCTCCAACTGCATTGGCATTTGCCTGAAGCATTTTTATATTTTCAAACACTTCAAATTGTATATGTTTTGGTTCTTGAAAATAATTTCTTTTCAACTGTTTCGCGGGCAGCCCACTAATAAGCTGTAAATTCTCTTCACTTGTTTGGAGTGTTAATCTGGTATTGGCTATGGTGTAGTCATTATTATCGTATACGGCCTGAAGTTTATCTACCTCTTCTTGGGTTGAGAGTCCTGCCAATTTAAACTTTTTAATCCGTTTAATCTGTTCATTGAGTTCAGTGGAACGCTCATTTAATGCATGAAGTGTTGCTTTAAGCTTTTGTATACCATAATAGTGCCCAACAGTATCAAGCGTTACACTCTTTTCAAAAGCACGTTTTTCAAAAAGTGAAGCTTCATATTCAAAACCTTTACTTCGCAAAATCGCATCTTTTCTGCCTCCATCATATAAATCCATACTTAGAGCAGCATAGGCAGAAGATACCTGTCCGGGGCTTATTATATTTTTTGGGGTCACCGCAGTGTAGCTTGCTCCAACATCTATTGTTGGCCAGTAAGCACTCTTAGCTGCCTCAACTTGCTCTTGTCTAGCCTTTATATTGATTTCTTTTGCTTTTATTAACCCATTGGTTTTACTTGCATTGTCAATAAATGTTTTCAAGCTGTAACTTTGCCCAAAAACGAACAAAGGTAAACATAACCATAGTAAAATCTTCATCTGTTTTCCTTTTTATTTGATGGTAATAATATATCTAAAAACATATTTATCTCTCTTTTTGTATCACAAGAATCTAATCTAGAATCAACTACCAGTCCTGTAATAAATAACGATAAAGAACTCGATAAAAAAGGCATCTGCCGTTCTACATCACCTAATTTTATGCCCTCTTCTAAAATCTGATCTAAAATCATCATAAATCTTATTTTACATCTTTCTCTAAAACGTTCCATCTCCTCTGTTCCATTGATCAGTGAAATCGCAAGAAAATTCTGATAGATTGCAAGATGTTGTCTACTTATTTCATCTTCAAAAATCATATAACAAAAATGAAATAATTTTTCTTTTGTTGGTATGGGTTGACTTACCAATGCCGATAACTTTTTTTCATGCTCTTCAATAAAAGTAGTAATAATTTCAAAAACGATATCTTCTTTATTCTCAAAATATTCATACATCGTTCCCTTCCCCACACCGGCAGTTTTTGCAATTTGTGCAATAGTAAGTGAATTTATTCCATGTTTTAAGAGCAGTTCCCTACAGGCAAGAGCAATATTTCGTCTTTTCTCTTCTTTGTTTACTATAATCGCCATAGAGATCCTTTAGAATGACTGACCGTCGGTCAATTGAATTATAGACAAATATTTCTTAAGGAAATATGAAATATTTTACAGAAAAGAGTTATATCTCTTTTCTGATTTTAATTAAGTATGAGGGACAATAGACTTTATAATTTCTTTTTTAACTTCTGTATACGCGTATATGCTTTGTCTATACTCGCTTCTTTTACTTCACCTGACTTTACCAAAGAAATGATGGTATCTACCAGTATTTTCGTACTTTTAACTTCTTTTGGATCTAACTGGTTACCTATAAGCAAAATGTCATTCCCTGCGTTAATAGCAAGTTTAAGTGTATTTTTTAATCCATACTTTTTACTGATTGCAGCCATTTGAAGGTCATCTGTGATCACGACACCTTCGTACCCTAACTTCCAGCGCAACATATCTGTAATAGTTTTATATGAAAGGCTTGCAGGGTAACTGGCATCAAGATTTCTGTTAAAAACATGGGCTACCATGACTGTATCTGCTTTATCTTTTAACAGACGGTAGGGTTCTAATTCTGCCTCTTTCCATAGGTTTGTGACATCCACAAAACCTTTATGCGTATCTCCTACAGAAGAACCATGGCCAGGAAAATGTTTAATCGAAGTGATCACACCGTTACTGTGCATAGCATCTATAAAAGTAGAAGCGTATTTTGCCACGATCTTGGGATCTTTACCAAACGAACGACCAAGCCCGTGTATCACATGATTATTCATATTGATATCAAGATCTACTACGGGGGCGAGATCATAATTTATCCCTACACTTTTAAGCTCTTGGCTCATTTTTTTATACATACTGAATATCTGGTTTTGATCCATCCTCATTACATCAGAGGCTTTAGGAAACTTTCCATAAAAACCATATTTACTTTTAAGTCGTTGTACGCTGCCTCCCTCTTGATCTACGGCTATCAACAATTGACCGTCCCCACTGCATGCCTGTAATTCTTTAGTGAGTTTGGCAAGTTGCTCTTTAGTAGCAATATTTTTAGGTTTATTCTTGTCGACAGGGTTATAATCAAATAAAATTACTGATCCTACATTGTATCTTTTGATATCTTTACATATTTGGCTACTTTGAGAAGCAGAGGTACCATGAAAACCTATCATGAGCATTTGGCCTATTTTCTTTTCTAAAGAGAGATGTTCTCCTGCATGAAGCATAAACGGTGTAGTAACTATGAAGATTACTATCAAAATCTTTTTTAACATTTTTTTCCTTGAAGCGTTATCTTATAATATTATAATATAGTCTTGTTAGTGTACGGTTAACCTGCGTAGATTATACTTCTCCCATAAGAGCATCAGAAGGAAGCATTTAAATCCCCCTAGATATAATCTGGCTTCCCTTTTCATAGAATTTTTCCCTTCTCCTTTTAATCTTCTTGATGCTCTTTTAAAAACTCTTCTCTTTCATTATCTATAGCCATTCATCCCCTACAACTTTTATTATCTTGTGATTAGATCCATTTTCGCTCTGCCAGAGGGTACTTATCTATTTTTGGTTTGCGTATTAGTATTCGGTTTACCTTTGGTTGTTATTATATCACTACAAAGAGCATCGCAAGGAAGCATTTAATTTTCCCTAAACATTATTAGGTTTCCTTTTTCATAGAATTTTTCCCTCCTCCTTTCAATCTTCTAGATGCTCTTTTGTAAATCTTTACCTATTTAAATCATCTTTTTTACTTAAATTACACGATTCTTACCTCTTCATTAGTGTATACTTCTTATAATAAACAAAAAAGGCGCATTCATGAAAAAAATACTTACATCCGCACTCCTAATTTTTTCACTGTTTACATATATACAGGCTAGTGAAGAATCTCAAATGGCTATAACTGATATTAAGGGTGTGACATATCAAATCACAGGAACAGAACAAGGCCTTAGCATTAAAGGGTTGGAAGGAAAGATTGTTTTTCTGGAATTTTTTGGTCACAATTGTCCACCCTGTTTAAAGTCTATTCCTCATCTTATCAAATTGCAAGAAAAACATAAAGATAATTTAGCCATTGTAGCTATTGAAGTGCAAGGTTATAATAACGCTCAACTTACACAGTTTGCAGAAGAAAAAGGGATGAACTACATCGCTGTGGCTGATGAAAAAGCAGGTAATTTTGTAAACTATATAGCCCAAAGAGCAGAGTGGAAAGGAGGCATCCCTTTCTTGGTTGCTTTAGACACAAAAGGCGCGGTACAGTTTGTTCAAGCGGGCATGCTCCCTGAAGCATCACTCGAAGAGCTGATTAAACAACTCAAATAAACTACAGCAGTCTCACGATACCATTACGTATCGTGATGACACCTTCAAGTTCAGCTTCATACACTTTTTCACCATAAAGAGACACAGCATAATCAAAAGTTGGCTTTGAAGCACAAAAGTCTAAAAATGGGTCATTAAAGGTTTTAGCTATAACTCCAAATTGAGCTGAAAACTCATCAATATCATGAATAATTTTTGCTAATCCTTTTTTGACTAATTCTGTGGTACCTTCACTCTCTCCAATTCTATGTGGCAATATATATATCTCTTTATTCATTTCCAAAGCATATTCAACACTTCTCATGCTGCCGCTATTCAAATCAGCCTCTGTTACTATCAAGATATTGCCTAATGCTACAACCAACTCATTTCTTACAACAAAACTCCAGTTCGTGGCTTTGAAGCCATTATTAAATTGACTCAATACCAGTCCTTCATTTTCAATAGACTTGATCAATTCCTTATTTATAGTTGGATATCGTATATCCAGTCCATTTGCTGCTACAGCAATCGTATTGGAAGCTCCTGCTCCTAAATGAGCAATAGCATCTACACCCATAGCAGCACCGCTTACAATACAAACACCTACGCTTGCAAGTTTTTGGGCCAATAAGTGTGTATAGTGCTTGCTGTATTGATTTGGCCGCCTAGTTCCTATGATAGAAACTTTTGTTTTTTTTAATAAATCCAAGTTCCCTATATATGAAATCTCCACGGGATACTTTTTCATGGATTCTAGTTCTGGGATATATGAATGTAGTTTTTTAATCATTGGTCGCATCTTCAATCTTATTTGATTTTTTCTTCATAATTTTTGGATCCAATACTTTTTTCAATACACCTTTACACCACTGCTCAATATTGATATCATCAACCTTGCCTTTTTTATGAGTTTTTCTATTAAAAATCAACTTTTTATTTTTAAAAACATAAAAAAAGAACTCAACATATGTCATATCTTCTTCAATATAATGCTCTATTAGTTCTTTCATTTCATCACTTGTATAAAGACTTTCTGAACCATGATCAATAAAAATCCAAGTTGATGGCCCCCAACTATCATCTTGTTCAATTTCTACAATATAAGCCTGCTTCTTCCCATACAAAAACTCACCAAATAAAAATCTTCTTGACTTGTTTTCATCTCCATATAGGGTAGACTTTGATTTTATTGTATCTCGCTTTGCATTTTGTATCTTTTGAATCTCTCTTGGACCTTCTAATTCTTCTCCATAAACACCAGCAAATGTTAGCAATGCTTCATAAAATTGATAAAAATTTTCTAAATTAAATATTTCTTTTTTCTTTTTTGTATTTTCTGGTGCATCACCATATACTATAGGAGCTAAATTATCATCTCCATTTGATGCAGCTTCTTCAAAACTATTACCAACACTTTTATCTATATTTTCATTTATAGGATCTTTTCCACCTCCTAAATATATTGCTTGACCATTAATATCTATTTTTCTATTATCAAAATGGTCCTCATCCTCTGCCAATCCTAGTGTATATTGTAGGTAATCATTAAGAGGTGTTCCCTCATAAATTTTATTATTTCTTTTTGGATTTTTTTTAGGTGGTTTATATGGTGGATTTTCAGGAACAGGCACTATCTCAGGGTCTATAGTTTTAGGGTCCTCTCCTTCTTTATACAGCTTATAATCTATTTCTTGAAATGCAAAACCTATATTGTCACTAGAAATATTCAAAACTAAATATTTAGGCTTCCCTCTCTCATCATCACCAACATAAATATATGTTGCATTAATCTTGAATGCATATTCAACAGGAAACTGTGCTTTAATAGGATAGAATTCATACTTATTGGGCATTAATGCTTTTTGAGTTGCTATATAAAGAAATCTACTTCTTGAAAATTTGTATCCAATAAAGCGACATATTTGTGGTAAATATGTTGTACCTGCCTTTTTCTTTATATGGATTTCTATACAGATATTTCCATTACTTTTTTTTACTGGACGAAATGAACCATCATAATATAAATCATCCAAAGAACCGTTCATCACGGATTGTTTCAATGAAGATGTTAAAAAATAAAACCTATTTGCAATGGTATAACAAGGTACGATGAGTGTACACTCATCTTGAACTTCAATATGAGCATACTGACGTAAGAAAAACTTTTTTACACCTTCGTAACTAATCAACTCTGCATCATCTTCATTTATAACGCTTGATATTCTTTTAAGGGGAATATTGCTATTTGTATTTACCGCAAATTCTCCACTCATCAAACTTTTATTTTTCCCTATACGTTCACCATTTACATAAATATGCCCAGGTTTATATTTATAGCTCATCATCTCAGGAGTAATTAGATGTGTATGAAACTTATTGGATTTAATGTCTCGAAAAATTGCCTTATAGTAATTTGGATGCTCTTTCATGTTGATGTCAGTAACTATAATAAATTCCAATGGCTTATTTCGATATTTGTCAAAAAAAGCTTGAGTTACATTTTTACTATCAGACATTTGCATGCCTTATAGTACCATTAATTATTGTAGGGTACCGTTTATTTTTGTAAATTACAGCTTTGGCAATATTGTAAGTAAAATTTTGTGTGTAGGCTGAGGGCCTTCTGGTTCCTACTATGGAGACTTTCGGGCGTTCTAACAGATCTAAATTACCTTTGTAGTAAAGCGGTGAAGGATACTTGTTCATAGCTTCTAATGCAGGGATAGGAGAAGAGAGTAATTGGCTCATAAATGACCTTTTAAACAATCATAACAAAGGCACAGGGAAATAAATAAAAACATGTCATATTGTCATACTTTTTAAAAGTATGAACATTTTGTTCTTAGCAAAGGTACGAAATGTCTTTATTTTTTCTTTTTATAAATTTCATCAATATACACAAGTTCCACATCCCTAAAAATATCTTTCGCTAAACTGAGTGCTTTCATTGTCACTGAATGAGGATGTCCTATAGCTACAGCATAACCTTTTTTCTTGGCTGTTTTTACTGCTTGATGAAGCTGTTTATGTATATAGGGGATATTCTGATTATTATCTATAAATATATCTCTTGCTACATACGCATCACCAAAAGTATGTGCTATTTTACGTACTTTTGTTGATCCGATAGTACGGCTGTCCACAAAAACGAATCCCTCTTTGCGCAAGATACCATAAAGTGTCTCCATTGCTTTGTAGTCGTCTGTGAATACAGATCCAGTATGATTGTTTATATAACGTGCCGTGGGGAAAAGTCTTCTTATCTCTTTAACTCTAGCTTCCATTTTCTCTTTCGAATCTGTTATTTTCAATGTACCATATTGCTTGTCATAGGCTTTGCCAGACTGCATAGGAAGATGTATCATATAGTGTTTTAAACCTCGTGCCAACTTGTGATTTGATTTTGAGAGTTCGTAAGGGGGGAAAATAGAAGGAGTAATTTTGAGAGACAGAGACATAATGCGCTCTAACTGTTTTGCACTCGATACATCATCAATAATGATTGCAAGTTTTGGTTTTACACCACGGTGTGCCAATGCCACCTCAGGAGAGATTTTTGTTACACTAGTGCTAACTATAGGCTTCTTTTCCTGGGCTCTTGTCTCTTCTATCTTTTTTCTTATCTGACTGGGATGGTCTTTGATTAATTCTTGTATGGAGTTTGTAGTAACTTCTTTACTCTTCTGCTTCACAGGTGTATTCTTTTTTACTACTTTGACAGACTCAGATTTTTTTACCTGTTTCATGCTCGAATTCTTATCATTTTGTCCTAAAAAATACCCAAATGCCACTAAAGAGATTATCAAAAAGGCACCGATAACAATAAAGATATTTTTTTTGAAATCAGATGTTTTTGTAGTTTTTTTAGGCGTCTTTCTTGATGTTGTTTTTTGAGCAGATGATCTGGTATTTGTTTTTTTTGATTGGGGAGCCATAGGATTCACTATTGATTTAATTTTGATAATTATAGCAAAGTAAGTGTTAAGAGAATGCTGTAGCGCGGTTATTTCTACCCATGATGAACATAAAATAAAACTAACTAAAGATTTTTGGTTAGTTGTGCTTAGATTTGAATGTTTGGGTAAAGGAGGCTACAAGTAAGTAGCTGACTGCACCCATCATTCAAAGATGAGTGCAACTAAGAAAAAAGATTAGTTAGTTTCCTGGTTTACGATTTTGTTTGCTGAAATCCACGGCATCATTTCACGAAGCTTGTTACCTGTTTTAGTAATGAGCATCTCTTTATCGTTATTACGCTCTGCGTTCATTCTTGGATACCCCGCTTGTCCTTCAAGGATGAAATCTTTTGCAAATCTACCATCTTGGATTTCTCTTAAGATCTCTTTCATCGCTTGTTTTGACTCAGCATTGATAACACGTTTACCAGAAACATAGTCACCATACTCAGCTGTGTTAGAGATAGAGTATCTCATATCAGCGATTCCACCTTCAAACATTAGGTCAACGATAAGTTTAAGCTCATGAAGACATTCGAAGTATGCAAGTTCCGGAGCATAACCAGCTTCTGTCAGTGTTTCAAAACCAGCTTGTACCAGTGCAGATGCACCACCACAAAGTACTGCCTGCTCACCAAAAAGGTCAGTTTCAGTTTCATTTTTGAAAGTAGTTTCTATGATTGCAGTTCTACCACCACCAATTGCCGATGCATAAGAAAGGGCAAGCTCTTTAGTTGTTCCGCTTGGGTTTTGACCAACAGCGATGAGATCTGGGATACCGCCGCCTCTCACAAACTCAGAACGTACTGTGTGACCTGGTGCCTTTGGAGCGATCATAGTTACGTTGATGTCTGCAGCCGGTTTGATACGTCCGTAGTGGATGTTAAATCCGTGACCAAATGCGATCGTTGCTCCAGACTTCAAGTTTGGAGCAATTTCATTTTCATAAATCTCTGATTGATTTTCATCTGGGAGAAGAATCATTACTACATCAGCTTTAGCAGTGGCATCTGCAACAGAAAGTACTTCAAAGTTTTTAGCTACAGCTTTTTTCCAAGACGAACCACTCTCTCTAAGACCGATCACTACATTTACACCAGAATCTCTAAGGTTTTCTGCGTGTGCATGTCCCTGAGAACCAAAACCGATCATTGCTACTGTTTTTGACTTGATGATGTTGATATCACAATCTTTGTCATAATATACATTTAAAGTTGACATTTGTTATCCTTGCGTCATAAAAATTTTCGCATTATATCTAAAACAAACTTATTGTCTTATTTTGGAGCTGTTGGACTATTTTATGATATAATCAAATTTAATACTACATTAGGAGTATATATGGTTGAATTTCTCAACGAAACTGTTTTGTGGTGGCATTGGATCATTATTGGAATCATTCTTTTGATTGCTGAGATGAATGTTGGTACTTTTTTCATGCTGGGACTTGGCGTAGCTGCTATCTTGGTTGGCATCATTGACAGCCTTGCTGGAACCTCTTTTCAAACAGAGCTTTTTATCTGGATGACACTCTCTATTATGGCCATAGCTGCATGGTTTAAATGGTTTAGACAAAACCCCATTACTGACAGTGGACAGTCCAACTACAGGCTTGACACCTTAGGTACGGTAAAAGAAGATATACAACCCCATAGCCGGGGCAAGGTTACTTTTGATGCTCCCGTACTGGGCAATACCACATGGCATGCCATGGCAAAAGTAGACATAAACAAAGAAACACGTGTTAAAATTGTACAAATCAACGGTCAGCTTATTGAAGTTGAACCCATAGCATAAGAGGAAGCTCACGCGACTAGTCGCTAAACAAATATTTTAGGAGAAAGTTTATGGAAGCATTATACATATTAGTCATTTTGGCTATTGCTGTTATCGTCACTCTTTACAAGGGTATCAATATCGTTCCTCAGGGTGAAGAGTGGGTCGTGGAGAGACTGGGCAAGTTTTCCAGGACACTTAAACCCGGACTCAATATCATCATCCCTTATCTTGAAGCGGTTCGTCAAAAGGTTTCCACAAGAGACCTTATATTGGATATCCCAGAACAAGAGGTCATTACAAAAGACAATGCCGTCATCCATACAAACGCCGTCACTTTTGTCCGCGTCACAAACCCCAGAGATGCCATTTACGGCATAGAAGATTTCAGGTTAGCCATTCAGCAACTTGTGATGACTACGCTGCGTTCCATCCTGGGTGAAATGAGTTTAGATGACGCCCTCTCCAACCGCGAGCACATTAAAGCAAAACTCAAAGACGCTATCATTGATGATGTTGCCGACTGGGGGGTGTCTGTAAAATCTGTAGAGATACAAGACATTAACCCAAGTCCCTCAATGCAAGCTTCTATGGAGAGACAAGCTGCCGCAGAGAGAGAAAGAAGAGCCATCGAAACCATAGCAGAGGGTAATAAAAATGCTGCCATCTTAGAAGCAGACGGTAAACTCGAAGCCGCCAAAAGAGAAGCCCTCGCTCAAATTGCCCTAGCCAATGCATCAGGTGAAGCCATCAATGTTATCACTAAAAACATCGAAGGGCAAGAGCTCCCAGCCATGTTTTTACTAGGAGACAGATACATCAACTCACTTGAAAAGATAAGTAAAAGTGAAAATTCCAAATTTATCATCTACCCTGCTGATTTACAAGTTGCAATCAAAGGCATGCTCGGGAATGTATTTAAAAAATAAGAACCGTTAAACAAACGTAAACTGCTTTACGTTTGCAGGTTCACAACCCAAACGGTGAAGCAAAACGACCGTGCAGATAAAATTACGATACTCCAATGCAACATTGACTTTTTAATTCATGAACAACTGTGTCTAGAACCTCATAATTTGCAATACAGTTTAGGATTCTGCCTTGCCTGTCTTGATATATTAAACTAGTCTAGCCCCAAAATTTTTATAATGGAAATTCAAAAAATTAGTTAATCTCTGGTAGTTTAAATGATTTTCTTACTTTAGAGATTTGTAATACTTGTCTTGACAATTATTGTTAAAACAACTATAATTCACTAAGACAACAGGAGTTATTGTATGGATTTTAATATGAACCAATCTTTGGGGTTTATCCTCAATAGAACAGCCATAGCATCAAAAAATTTGTTTAGTCAACTTATTAAACACTATAAAATATCACCTGAACAGTGGTCTGTTATATTTAGGATTGTTCAAAATCCGGGTGTAAATCAAAAAGAGGTTGCAGATTCAACATATAAAGATCAGGGTAATTTGACAAGAATGATTGATAAGTTAGTTGAAAAAGAGTATGTAGAGAGATTTGTGGATGAACATGACAGAAGATCGCTAAAACTGTATCCTACACAAAAATCTTCCCAACTGGTACAAAAAGTAATACCGCTTTCATCGATGCATAATCAAACTTTGACAAAAAACCTGACTTATGCAGAGTCAGAAAAGTTACTGACACTTTTAAATAAAGTGTATCAAAATATTCAAAAGGATAATTATGAAAAATAAAACTATATTTTTAACAGGTGCAAATGGTGGTTTGGGAAGAGCTTTTATAGAAGAGCTAATTTCTCTAAATCCCAAAAAAATGTATTGTGCAGCAAGAGATGTAAAAACGCTTGATGATATCAAAGATTTGGACAGATGTATTGAGACTGTAGAGTTGGATATTACAGATAAAAATTCTATCCAAAATGCTATTTCTAAAGTAGAAGATCTGGATATCCTTATCAACAATGCGGGCACAAATACAAATCAAAGATTATTTGATGAAAACTTCACAGATATTGAAGTCAATTTAAAAGGTACAATGAACCTGACAAAAGCATTTTTTGAGAAACTAAAACACAGCAACGCAAAAGTGATCAATATCTCTTCAATAGTGGCATTGGTAAATCTACCTGTTATGGCAAATTATTCTATCTCTAAAAGCGCCTTGCATTCATTTACACAAGCCTTAAGAGCTGAATTGGGACAGTTTGAGTGTGAAGTGTATGAAGCGTTACCCGGTGCCATAGATACAAGGATGACTGAAGGGATGCCTATATCAAAAGAAAAACCCCGGGATATAGTAAAAGCCATACTCGATGCAGTAGATAAAAAAGAGTTTGAGATATTCCCTGATGATTATTCAAAAATGATAAAAGAAAAATTGGGAACTGAACCTAAAGTAGTAGAACAGGAATTCGCCTTATCTGTAACACCATCAATTTAAATGGTTAAGTTATAAAAATATTTCAACCGCTGCATAGTGGGTATACAAAAATCTCTCAATGCATCGTATGGTGAGCCTGTTTAATAATGAAAATAGGCTCACTGTTATATATGGTTTGCCATTGAACTTTTAAAATATTTACTTCCAAAAATGCTGGTAATCCTTAACTCCATTCCAATCACCGCCCCACTCCCAACCATACTTTTTAAAGATTTTTGTTGCTTCATCTTCTTTTAACAAAACAGCTTTATCTGCATAACTAGAATTTTCATGTACTCTTTTTCTATATGTCAAAGATTTTTGATGTGAGATGCGTCCATTTCGTGAAATATAAGGATTTTCTATGGGGTTAATGTCTATGGCTTTACCGTAAGCGTGTTTAGACCAATTTTTGCTGCCTGTGGCTTTTCGGCAATTAAAGGCCGAAGTGTTGTCTGCTTCTATGGACTGCCAGTCGTTTCCTTTAAAATCACTGATCAGTCGCATCTGCTGGATGGGGTAGTCTATCTCATAGAGTTCACGAAATATCTCGACTACTTCCTCTGCGACATCCTTATGAACAATAATTTCTCCCATCTTTTCAGAACGATAGAAGTTCCGATGTTTCAGGCGGATATAACGAAGATCATCGGGACTTACAGGACACCCCTTATACCATGTTCCTCCTTCAGCCATACGCTGTTTTGTGTACTTGTTGATCGGTTTTATCACTGCTTCAAACGCTCCAAATGCCCACAGCACCATGCAACTACATAGTAAAATAATTCTCATTTAACGCCCTCCTATACATAAAGTTGAGTCACCTATATTAATCTTCTGTTTGTATTACAATGATATAATAATAATAAAAAAGAGGACCTTATGGAACAATTTAAAACCTACGCCCTTATGACAGGACTTACCCTGCTTTTTATCTGGTTTGGTGGTATGATTGCCGGGCAAAGTGGGATGATCATCGCCTTTATTGCTGCAGCAGGGATGAACTTTTATGCTTATTACTATAGTGATACACAGGTACTCAAGCACTACGATGCTATGCCTGTTGACCGTGACCATGCTACAGGCCTGTATGAAATCGTAGAAAGACTGACAAAACGCGCAGAGCTGCCAATGCCTGCTCTTTACATCATCCCTGAAGATCAGCCTAATGCTTTTGCTACAGGAAGAGACTATGAACATGCTGCTGTCGCAGTGACAGAAGGATTGCTTGATCTGCTTACAAAAGAGGAAGTGGAAGCGGTTATCGCCCATGAACTCAGCCACATCAAGCATTATGACATGCTCATTGGTACCGTTACTGCTACTATCGCCGGGGCTATTGCAATGCTTGCACAGTTTGGTATGTTTTTTGGGGGCACAGACAGAGACAGGCCTAACATGCTTGTAACAATTGCTCTGATGATCATTATGCCTTTGGCTGCAACCGTGATACAGATGACAGTGAGTCGTAACCGTGAATTCATGGCTGATGAAGGTGCTGCACACATGACCGGACATCCCGAATGGCTGCAAAGCGGATTGGCTAAATTAGATAACTATGCAAGAGGCATATCTATGCATGACGCAGATCCACAAACAGCACACATGTTCATCATTAACCCTTTTACCGGAAGAGACTTGTCATTTAAACAACTCTTTTCCACACACCCAAGTACAGAAGAAAGAATTGAAAGACTAGAAGCATTAAAACACTAATCTGCTATAATCTTTCTATGAAAAAAATAAATATACAACCACTAACCACTATTCACTATTCACTATTCACTTCATCTAAAGCAAAAGGCTTTAGATGAGTCCTTTTGCCATACAACTTACCAGGGGATGCCTACTATCAGACATCGAACTAGAAGACAAGAACAGCTTTCAAGCACTGCAACAATTGGGCGCACTAGAAGAGGTGGACGGACTATGGAAACTAGGCTCTCTTTATCGTGCCGGCAGGCTCTACATAGCCCAAGACGGCAGAGGGTACGTCGAAGCAGAGTTTAAAGAGCAAAGAGATCTACTTGTAGAACCCGATGATCTTTGGGGTGCCAAACATGGTGACGTGGTCGTTGCCAAACGTGTCATTGCCAGACGCGGACGTGCCAGCGCTAAAGTTAAACTTGTCATAACCAAAGCTCACCTTTTTACCATCGCTTATACACACAGAGATGAACAAGGTAATTTTTTAATTCTAAACATACGTACCGGAGAACCTACCCATGCAGTGATGGAGGGTATGGACTTAAAAGCTTTTAAATTGGGTACAGTTTTAAAAGTAGATGTGGATGATGACAGTGTCTTAGAAGTTTTTGGCCATTTGGAAGATGCCAGAGTCGATGAAAAAATTTCCCTTGCTCTTTACAAACGTGAAGATAAATTTCCTCAAGACTGTATCACTGATGCACTGGAAATTGAGTCTGAAGTAGCAAAAGAAGAACATCCGGATCGTACAGATTTGACCCATCTTGATTTTTGTACCATTGACCCCATCACGGCAAAAGATTTTGATGATGCTATCTATTTTGACATAGAGACACATACCCTTTATGTTGCCATTGCGGATGTAAGTCACTATGTACCTTTCTTTGCTCCCATTGACAAGGAGGCAAAAAAACGGGGTTTCACCACTTACCTGCCACACAAGTCCTTCCCGATGCTTCCACGTGAACTAAGTGAAAACATTTGTTCTCTTAAACCAGGAGTAGACAGACTTGCATTCGTAGCTAAAATTGAACTCGACCGTGCAACACTCAAACCTCTTAAAGAAGAGTTTTTTGAAGCTATCATCCACTCAAAGCATCGTTTTAATTATGAGACTATAGATAAAATACTCGAACAGGGTACAGAAGGCATTACAGGTGCAGTAGCCCAAACCTTGACATGGCTGCTTCCCCTACAAAAAATGAGTGTGAAACTGCATAGTAAACGGCTCAAACACGGCTTTGATTTTAAAAGCGAAGAGACCAGACTAACTATAAATGCTGATCATCTGCTTACAAGTACACAGATAGAAACGGGGACACCAGCTCATTCACTTATAGAAGAGTGTATGTTGCTTGCCAACCAGGCAGCAGCAAAACGTTTTACAGGCGAAGGCGACAGTATCTTTAGGATACACGAACCGCCTCAGCTCGCTAAAACAGAAGCACTCCTCACAGAATTGGCAACTATAGGACTCTATGTGCAAGAGTATGAGGACAGCCCTTCTCTCATCCGTGCTATCCAAAAAGAAGCAAAGAAGATGGGATTGGCTTCAGAGGTAGATTCAATGATCATCAAGTCTTTGCGCCGGGCCTCTTACTCCCCAACTAATGTGGGCCACTTTGGACTAGGCTTTAGCCACTACAGTCACTTTACCTCTCCTATTCGTAGATACGCGGATCTTATACTGCATCGTCTCATCAAAACACAACTCATGGAAGATGAAGAAGAGGCGGAGTACCTTTTGCGGAACATAGAACCGCTCTGTGCAAGAGTCTCTGAACTTGAACGTGACGCAACGAAGGCTGAATGGGATTTTAGAGACAGAAAATTTGCCAGATGGGCGAAAGAGCAAATAGGCCTCTTCTTTGAAGCAGAAGTCATCGAAGCCGGTGAAAGTGCCAAAGCTGTGCTGACAGGTGATATCAAAGGAGTAGTTGTTAATCTTAGAGGCGATGATATCATGCTTTTTGACAAGATACGTGTAATGATCACTGAAGTAAATATCCCCCAGGCGATTGTAATGGCCCAGTTGGTTAATAAATTAGAAAAAGATTTGATGGAGCTTGTTTAATGTACCAAAGAGAATTTGATCAGCGTCTCAAACAAAACTTTCCCAAAGCTGTCCTTCTCTACGGGGACAACAGCTACCTCATAGACTACTATATCGACCTCTATAAAACCAAACTTGATGCTAAAGAGAGTATGTTGACACTCTATTATGATGAGTGGGATTTTGAGCAGGTCAAGAGATATCTGTCTCAAACTTCTTTGTTTGGAGGGGTAAATCTAGTGGTGGCAAGACATGATAAAAAGATCCCTAAAAAAGAGTTGGATCTTATCATAGCGCTAACAAATAAAAATGCTGATAACTATTTTTTATATGGTTACGAGGGTGCCTCAAAAGAGGCAAAGAGTATGCAAAGTTCTTTTACAGAGAAAAAAGGTGGAGTTTGGGTACGGTTTTTTGAGCCAAACATCCATGAAGGTATTGCAACATTACAACAAAAAGCACAAATGATACAACTGGATATTGATCACTATGCCTTGCAGCACCTTATGCTTCTACTGAACAATAACCTTGCCCTTTGTTCCAACGAACTGGATAAGCTTGCCATACTGGGCATAAAAGTTACCAGCAAAGACATAGACAAACTGGTCTATTCTACCGCGCCTCTAGCTACAGAACAACTCCTCATAGACCTTTTCCATAAAAAGCCTATTACAGCAACCATCACTAAACTGCTTGACCTTGGGGAAGATGAAGCATCACTATTGCGTTCAACACAGTATTTTGTAAATCAGATCTTCCTTTTTCATGCCTACATCAAACTCAATGGTTACGTCGACTCTGCAGCCATACTTGGATACAAACTACCCAAGCAGATAGAAGAACAAAAAGCACAACTTGCACTGCGTGTCAAATCTGCGGCATTGCTAAAAATATTTGAACATTTGCTTGAAAGTGAGATTGCTATGAAAAAAGCACCTTCTACACAAAAAGAAGTTTTGCTTTATAGTATGTTAATCCGGCTGCAGGGGTATCTGTAATTTTAATCTCTAGCTAAGAGACATTAAGATAAAATGTTGCTTCCAAAATTCTTGCTCATTTTTGGACAGGTACACCGAAACTTTAAACATGACAAGTCGTGTGGCTTTCTGATAAATGAAGCTTTAGTTTCGTCGTGTACTGATAATTATATGGGCTATTAAACCAAAAGGAAACAATATGAATTGTTATGAAACACTGTTTGTAGTTAAACCTACACTTACAGAAGAAGAGATTGCAGCACAAATCGAGAAAATCAAAGATGTTCTTGCAAAAGAAAATGCTGAACTTGTTGCTACTGACGATATGGGTATGAGAAAACTTGCTTATCCTGTACAAAAAAATAACAGAGGATACTATACCGTCCTTTTCTATAAGGCTGAAGGTAGTGTGATCAGTGAGCTTGAAAGAAATCTCAAAAACAATGAGAGTGTCATTAAGTTTTTAACTGTAAAATACAGTAAGAACAAAGAGATTGCACAATTTGACAAACTTGCCGCCGCAGCGAACAGAAGTGCTACACCTGAAGCTAAAGTTCCTGAAGCACCAGCAGCAGATAAAGCTCCTGAGGCAGAAGAGTCAGCAGAAGCGTAATCAACCATAACTTAGGAGCAACCTTATGTACAATAAAATTATTTTAGCAGGAAATCTTACAAGAGATGTAGAGGTTAGATATACTCAAGGCGGGAGTGCTATAGGAAATACAGCAATTGCAACTTCACGTAAATTTAAATCTCAAACAGGGGAGCAGAAAGAAGAAATTCTTTTTGTGGACTTAACATTTTTTGGCAGAACTGCTGAAATTGCCAATCAGTATTTGCGTAAGGGATCTAAAGTTTTAGTAGATGGAAGATTGAAGCTTGATCAGTGGACAGCACAAGATGGTACCAAAAGAAGTAAGCACTCTGTAACGGTAGAAAACCTACAGATGCTAGGCAGTAAAGATGAAGCACAAAGCAGCGAGTACAACAGTGCTCCTGCAGGAGATAACTATTCTCAACCGGCACCATCTAGCTATGCACCTACTTCGGCACCAAAAGCTGCACCACAGCAAGCACAGACATCTAACATCCCAGAAATTGACATCAACGAAGATGAAATACCGTTTTAGGAGAACACCATGGCAGAAAGAAGAAAATTTAAAAAAAGATTTTGTAAATATTGTGAAACAAAAGTAGATTTCATAGATTATAAAGATTTGGCACAGCTTAAATTCTCACTTAGTGAGAGATTTAAAATCATGCCAAGAAGATTGACAGGTAACTGTAAAAGACACCAAGAGCTTGTAACAGTAGCTATCAAAAGAGCAAGACAAACAGCACTTATCCCGTATATCGTAGATAGAAAAAATGTTGTTGAATCTCCATTTGACATGATCAAATAGATTTTCTCTCCCATTATCCTCGGACTTGATCCGAGGATCCACACTGCAAACTTCATCTTTTCTTAAATATATATTATTTCTTTTTATTTTATACTCATATAAGCGTTCGTTAATACTCTTTAGCTATTATTTGTGTAATAGATAAGAGAAGGATACCATTATGAAAAAAAATATTCTACTAGTACTCACTCTGTCTATTGCTGGTATCTTTCTATTTTCAGGATGTGGAAGCGGATCTGACAGTACTCCCCCATCTGAAAATCTCGCTGTAAAAGTAAACATTACAGATGCGTATCAAGTTGAAAGTCTGGGGATGGCAAATACCATCAATGCCAAAGTCTCTTTGGGAGATTCTGCTAAAGACCTCTATCTCGTACTTAGTAATTATGCTGCCACATCTGCTAATTCTACCATTACTCATAATGCTAAAGCTATAGAATTAAAGGCACAATCTAAATCAGTGTCATCTACACATTTTGCGAAAAAACCGCTTATACTCCGTGCTCCTGGGTATGTAAAAGACTTTTCATCCCAAGTTGGTGCATTGCTTTCTCAGGCAAAAGAACATCAGCAACAAGCTAAAACCATAGCTGTAAGCCAAAGAATGGGAGATAAAGAAGGAGAGAGTAAAATCTTTTATCTTGATGCTGAGAGAACTCAACCTACTACTGCAACAGCGCGAAAAGTTATTTCGAACGTAACAACTAATCTTGGTTCAAAAACGCTCAATATCTGGGTTTCGAATGATAGTTTTGGCTCTGGATGCAAGAAATCAAAATGTGTGACGCAAGAAATGGTAGATGCATTGGCAAGTAGCTTTTTAACAAGTGGATTAGATAATGATATTTATGACTGGGTAACAAATATTTATAAAGAGGAGTGGGGAAGTGCTGCAGAAACTAAAAACAATTACTATATACCCAATAATGATGAGATCACTATATTACTTACAGATATTGCTAATGAAGAGGAACCGATTTACAATACCCCTGATGGTGGTATTATAGGTTTCTTTTGGCAAAAAGACAACTATAAAAGCACTATCATTAGAGGGTCCAATGAAAGAGTTATGTTCTATGCAGATGCCGTAATGTTTGCTAATGGAGAAGAGACATGGAGTATCGATGATTTTTGGCCCAAAGAGATGGTTTCCACACTTGCACATGAATTTCAACACATGATCCACTTTTATCAAAAAACAATTTTACTTGCAAAAACAGATACAGATACCTGGATCAGTGAGATGCTCTCTGAGACCACAGAAGATATCATCGCTACAAAAATAAAACATATAAGCTCAAGAGGTGTAGATTATACAGATGGCAGTGATGGGCCGGTTGGCAATACAGATGGCAGATACCCACTTTTCAACAGATATAACACACTCTCCCTTACTGCACCATTCAGTTCGACCGCTGATTATTCTAAAGTCAATGCATTTGGAGCTTACCTCATACGAAACTATGGCGGAGCAAAACTCCTGCATGACATCATGCACAATACATATACAAATCAGCAGGCAGTAGTGTATGCAGTCAATAAGTCAAAGGAGGGTGCAGGAAAAAATTTTAACAACCTGCTAAATGAATGGGGTATAGCTGTATTGTTATCCGATATTCAAAATCCTGAAAATCTACCTACTTATAACACAGGCTGGTTTACTGACAGTGTCTATGCAGGCACAATATATGAAGTAGGTTCTATCAACTTTTTTAACTATGATCCATTACCTACCATACATACAAATTCCGGTAAAGTTTCAGCCCAGGGGAATTATTACTACAAGATAGGTGATGCTTTAACGGGAGATATTACTATTGATTTGAAACTCAATGGGCAGACTGAAGCGACATTAATTGCAAAATAATAGCAAACTATCTCTTTTGCAGTACCACAAATAATTTGTCAGCTTCTTCCATCTTGTAGAGGCTGACATCATCACTGCTTACAAATTCCAATCCGCTCAAAGTGATAATTTCATCTCTCGTATGATAGTATTGTTTGATGATTTCTTGAGACTTTACAAAACGCTCATTGGAACCTTGGCTCTTTTTTTCAAAAAGCGTAAATTCTGAACTGTACTCCCCTGCTTCAAAATCACTGTCGACTGTTAAAAACCGTTCTTCATCATCAACGATATAGGAGCCCACAGCAACATTTTCAAAGCCATACAGTGTATTGATATCACACAAGAAGTACCCACCCTCATGGAGATGTTCACGTACACAGATGAAAAACTGTTGCAGTGCTTTTGTATCCAGATAGTTAAGCATATCAAACACTGCAGTAATCACATCATATTTGCCGCTTAATGCACACAAGTCAATGCATTGTGAGGGTATGCCTTGCGCAGCTGTTTTAGATACCATTACGGGGCTTAGATCAATACCCATGATCTCCTCAATGCCTAATGCTCCTTGCATTTGGCGCAAAAAATCACCACTGCCGCACCCTACATCTAAAAGAGAGTCAAACTCTACAGCATTTAAAAAAAGAAAATAGTGTGCGTAGAGGATGGGAGCTACTTCTTTTACACCAAGAAGATCCTCAACCTTTGCGTAGAGATCAAGTGGGTCTGAACTTGTATTAACCACGTTCTACAACAGTTTTGATCTTTTCATACAAAGAGAGGATTTCCCCTTTTTTAGCATAAAAACTATTTTTATTGGCGATAAGATGTGCAGAAGAATCCATAATATCTTCAGCTACTTTAAGCCCATTTTCTCTCATCGTTGAACCTGTTTCCACTATATCTACAATCGCATCAGCCAGTCCGACCAAAGGAGCTAATTCTATGGAACCATAGAGTTTTACTACTTCAACACCTACTGCCTTTCCTGCAAAGTAATTTTTAGTGATGTTTACCATCTTTGTTGCAATTTTGATATTGGGTCGCGTCCAGTCCAATTCATCTTCATTCTTAATGCCAATAGCTACCTTGCACTTACCCAGCTGCATATCAAGAAGCTGGATGATATCAAGCTCTTTTTCTGTAATGACATCTAAACCTACCACACCAATGTCTGCTGCGCCGTGTTCAACATAGGTTGGTACATCCTGGTTACGAACATTTAAAAAACGAAATTCACCCATATCCAAAATGAGTTCTCTTCCCTCAAACTTAAACTCTCCACCAAAAATTTCAGCAAATATCTCAAGTGTCTGCTCTGCAATTCTTCCTTTTGGAAGTGCTATAGTTAACATCTAACCTATCCTTCTATACAAAAATCAAAACTTTTAATTTTTAATTTTTAATTTTTAATTTACGCGAAGTGCATTCCGCATCCCCTCAAAAACCAACATTTCATCATATACTGCTTCTTCAAAAAAAGAAGAGAAGAATTTTCCATCTCCTCCAGTAAAATAAAGTTTATCACTCTTGGCATGTTTATCTATGAGTGCTTTTATGGATGCGATTATACCATAGCTTATCCCATCTTTAGTTGTGCTGGGGAGCCGTTCTAGTGATATCATTTCATTTAAATCCGTCTCAAGTGCAGGCGAAATAGCTTTATAGCTTTCAAGCATTGCCTTTATACCGGGGAAAATATAGCCGCCCTGATATATACCGTCTTTCATGACATCTACAGTAATAGCTGAACCTGCATCGACAAATATACCATTACGATGGCTAAGACATAATGCTTTTCTATCCACACCCATAGTGTCATAGTCACCCTTCAAAATGATCGCTTGAGAGATATTTTTCCAAGACTTTATCTTTTTTATTTTATCTTCCAAATGATGTTTCACTGAAATATAATACAGCGATTTGTTATGGTATTTTTCTATAGCATCCTCATAAGATAGATGCTCTACTCTTTTGCCATTATAGATGTGAAAATGCGTATTGCCTATATCTGCCAATAGTCCTTTGTACTCTACCCCACAAACACTCTTCATTTCATTTGGACACATTCCAAACCTTCCACCCGCGCTCTTCCAACATGGCTTTTGCGTGAGAACAAAGTGGTGCTTTTATACGTATTTGTTTTTTAGTGATTTTGCTGTCAATATAGTTTTCGAGTTTTTCATGCAACAAAATGAATTCACCTGCTTCTTTACGAAGCACTCTGCTTTTCTTTTTGACATTCATAACCAAAGCGTAATATCCTTTTAAATCAATTCCCAAATAGATTTCTATTTTTTTTCGTGAACCTAGTTCTTTAGGCTTTATCTCTTTGAGGGATTTAAAAATAATATTTTTATGCTGTAAATACTCTACGATTTCTTTCATATTTATATCATAGCCAAAATCAACTCAACGGATGATAACTGTGCATCGTATCAGCTAAATTTTGTTTTTGGATATGTGTATAAATTTGTGTCGTCTCCAAAGAAGCATGCCCCAGTAATTCTTGAACGACCCGTAGATCAGCACCTCCGATGATAAGAGAAGAGGCAAAAGAGTGTCGTAGTACATGAGGAGAAACACCCAGATGTTTTTTGACTATCTTATAAGCAGAAATACGACTTAACGGTTCACCACGATAATTGAGCCATATAAAACTACTATGCAGATTTTGCTCTTTCATGTACTCTCCCAGTGCTTCCAGTGCCACAGGGGCCAAAGGTACCATACGTTCTTTGGCTCCTTTGGCAAAACGTATCTTTAACCATTCATCAACAATATCTGATCTCTCCACACTCAACGCTTCTGATATACGACACCCACTTGCATACAAAAAAAGGATGAGTGCATAATCACGAAGTCCCATAAGTGTACTACGGTCAATTAAAGAGAGTCCACTCAAAATTTCATCATTGTTGATATAGTGGGGCAGATCTTTGGGTACCTTTGCCATAGGAATTTTTATTTTTTCATGTGTAAAGTTTTGTAAGTGGCAGAAGTGGAAAAAGGTATTGACGGCGGAAAGTTTTCTGTTGAGAGTGCGTTTATTTTCAAAGGTAGCTAAAAATTTCAGCACATCTGAGGTATTTAATTTTGTGAGTGTTTTTTTAGTAAGTTCTTCAAGCTGCTTTAAATCACCTAGATAGGAAGAGACAGTAAGGGTATCGAGCGCCTTGGTGACACTCAGATATTCTTCAAAAGCTACAAGTAGATCGCTCACAGCGATTCCTACAGCGACTAGTTGCCAGGGCCGACTGCTGGAGTTGTCACAGCGTCAGCATAGTCAAATGGGTCTTGCCCATTTGATCTTCTCATAACAGGACTACTCATAACCTAGTTTTGAGAGTTCAATCACTTTGCCATCTTTATAAAGCTTAGTACCTGTTATAAATGCCGGAGTCTTTATCTCACCAAGGTCGTAGATCTTATGTTTGTCCAAATTTTTAGAGAGCACTATAAGTGAGCCCTGCTGATCTAGAGCATAAACGCTTCCACCAAATGCCGTTGCAGCAGAGAAGTGTGCATATTTAAATTTCTTTTGAGCTGATGGCTTGAGTGCATTATCAAGCTTCACCACTTCACCCTCTTTCGTAAAGAGGTAAACCGCCCCGCTAGATATAGCTACTTCAGAGATATTTGCACGATATTCTTGTTGTCCATCACCACCCAATGTAATAAGTCTATTGGGTGTAGCTGCTACCATTGTATTGCCCATACGGGACAGATAAATGACATTATTAAAGATTTTTTCACTACTAAGGTAAATTACTTTTGCATTATCTGCATCATTTAAATTTAAGATAATGAGTTTTCCGTCAAGCATCGGCATTACTGCCAAACTGTCTATGAACATTGGACTCGCGGCTCTTGTATCAATGGCATACGTTATTTCTGAACGATTCTCTAACACTTTTTTGTTATCTGCTATTTGGTAGATACCAAAGGCATTATTGTTTAACACATATGCGATGATCCCATCCTCAATAGAAGCAGAGACGATAGGAACATGAAGTGACACTGCGCGTATTGCTTCTGCGGTACTTTTTTTGATGATTTTTAATGTACCTTCCGCATTGCCTGCCAATACGTAAGCAGAGTTTTCACTTAGAAATCTGTATCCTTCACCAAGTTTGACAGTGCTTATTCCCTGTTTTCCTATATAGTGGCCATTTTTAAGCGTGGCACCGTCTCTGGTGATATCCACTATAGTACTGCCATAAGAAGATGAGGCACTGGATGCCGAATAGGTCTTTTCCGGTTCGAAATATTGTTTACTACTGCATCCGGAAAGAACAAGTACAGCAGTTGTTAATGCGATACATAATAGTTTTTTACAACCCGACATTTAGTGACCTCCTATAGTGCATTTAATACTTCTCATCATTTTACTTTTAGTGTAGAGTGCTTAAGTAGTGATGCGAGCATTGAAAAGGATGAACGCTCATCAATAAGTTCCAACTTTGATCTAGCATTTTTAACATCACCTGATTTAATCAAGAGATATGCCTCTTCAAATAACGCCAACTCTTTATAAAGTGTAGAACCGCTACTTTTGTTTTCAAGTGTAGCAGCAACATATTTACTGGAATCTGCAATTACAGCGTTGCTGCTCTCCGCCAAACGGTTTAGTGCTTCAACATCTTTATTTTGCACTGCCTGTGCATATGAAAAAAGTTCAAAGAGTGTCGGATTTTTTTCTTTAAGCGCTTGAAGAGCTTGTGCATCGTCCGGCTTTGTCTGTAGTGCCAAAAATGCCTGATTGGCTTCTGTTAACTTTGCTTCACTCATTGCATCCATTGCTGTTTTCCCGGCAAAAGAGAGAATGAGAACAGCAACCACACCCCAAATAACAAACTTGTATTTTTTATAGAGTTCTTCTATTTTGAAAGCACTCTGAAGTATTTTTTCATCACCACTTAACTCTCTTTTTACAAACTTTACATCATCCTGAATACTCACGTAATTCTCCTGCAACATTTAATTAAATATATTATACCTTTTGGAGTTTAAAAGAGAGGGTACAACTGTGTTGCAGTTACAAGCAAGTTTCTCAGAATCGTATTTAGGCTACTTACCCTTCTTACTAGTTATCCCTTCAACTTTTCCTTTACTTGCATCAAGTAGTATATTTACAAACTTTGATTTGTTTTTGATTCATTTGACAAGGAAAAGACTTCTTTTATGTTTTTTTATTAGTAGCAAATAAGGGCGGTTGCATGTCACATATGGGTTTATTACAATTTTTTTAGTTTCTCAATCTTAACTTTCGCAATACCCACACGAATCAGTCCTATTTCTTTGGCAGCAGCAGGTGAGAGATCAACCACTCTACTCCTGATGTATGGTCCCCTGTCATTAACCTTTACCAATACACTTTTTCCGTTTTGAAGCATAGTGACACGTATGACTGTACCAAAAGGCAACGAGCGATGTGCTGCTGTATAGGTGTGAATATTACACGTTTCACCGCTTGCCGTATGCCGTCCATGCATACAACTGGCATAATATGAGGCATTTCCGCTTTCAACTTTTGCCTTTTCATCAACACGATAATTTTTTTCATTATATACAATATCAAAAGAGGCTTTTACTTTGGGTTGAATCACATGATTAGATTCGGGAGCCTTACTACAGCCTACGAAAACCATAGACAAATATAACAGATTAACCAATCGATGCATGATTTTCCTTTTTATTTTTCCAGTATGAAATAATTTGATACCCGCTATACGATTTGACAAGTTTCTCTCTTTAGTATTTTTCTTGTTCTATATTGAACGAGTGAATACTACAACTCCACCACCGTTATTCCCAAATTTCCAGGCATTCGGTAAAACTTCCCTATCTTAGGGTGTTTTTTTAGATATTCGCTCACCAGTTTAGACAATATACCTCCACCCGTACCATGGATGATTTGCACTTCGGAAAGGTTGTTGACCAAGGCATCAGAGAGAAATTTATCGACCGCATCTAACGCCTCATCTCCATACAGTCCTAAGAGTTTAATGGAAACAGAGGCACCGGATTTTTCTACACTTACTTTAGCCTGCTTTGGTTTTATCGCTGCTTTGATCGCAGGGGTATCTCCTCTTCGTTTGAGTTGGGAGAGAGGTACTCTCATTTTAAGTCCATCGACTATAATGGTGGCATCTTTTCCGCGTAACGAGAGTAATTCCCCTTTATGGGAACGGTATTTTACTTTATCTCCTTCTTTGAGCGGTACTGCATCCGGCAACTTCACCTCTTTTTGCTTAAAATCTTTATGCTGATGGGCAACATTGAGCAGTCTTCTTCCCTCTGTAGATTCTTTGACCTTAAGTGCTTCTCTTGCCTTTTTTGTGGCTGCATTATAACGGTTTTCCAGTGTAGCTATCGCTTTACGGTGTCCCTCTTTAAGCCTTAACTCTTCATCTTGTAATCTTTCTTTCTGTTTTTCCACAGCACTTAATTCTTCATCTATCTTGGCTATCTTGTGGCGCATCTGGCGTTCAAGTGAAGTTGATTTTTCTATGAGTTCATTGAGATTGTCTTTATCTTCTCCATAGACTATTTTAGCTTTCTTGACTATAGATGCAGGAATTCCATAACGCTGTGCTGTCTCAAAAGCATAACTCTTTCCTATACTCCCTTGCAAAAAAGTATACGTTGGCATTCTTCGCTCTTCATCATAGAGTGCTGCAATCAGTTCAACCTCATCATCCGAAGCCATCAATGAAGCCAGCCGTTTGTGGTGGGTAGTCACAATGAAGGTAATGCCCCTTTTGCGCAACTCATCAAGCATGACACGAAACAGGCTTGCCGCCTCATCACTATCGGTTCCTAGTTCTATCTCATCAACACCTACAATGGCATCTTCTTTATTAAACAACTTTGCAAACTCTTGCATACGACCTGCAAACGTAGAGATATCATTTTTTACCGACTGGGGGTCATCAATCACCGCTTCTATACTCTTGAAATGTCCAACTTGGGTTTTAGAGGCGTCACATTTAAAAGGCAAAAGGTACTTACTCATATATACAGCACTTAGCATGGATTTGAGTAACATCGTTTTACCCCCTGCATTCACTCCTGTAACAAGCATGATTTGCTTATTCATATCCATGGTAATGGGTACAGGATTTTCTATGGCAGGGTGTGTAAAATCTTGCAGTTTAATGCGCTTTTGTTTGCTTGGGAGTATAAACTCATACTCTTTGGCTCTGGCAAAACTTACCCGTGCCTGGTAGTGGTCAAACCTGTCATACTCTTTGTTGATAAAACTTAAAAAACGTTCCCACTTAAAAAAGAGTGCCGAGATATCTTTACAGTACTTGTAAATGATCTCCTCTCTAGTACTAAGCAAGGCTGACTCTTTTTCTTTAAGATGTGAGATACTCTGCGGGATAATGTAAAAAAACCCACCCGAACTTCGCGCGGCTACAGTAGCTTTAATGGCATTGTTAAAGCCACCACGCACCAAAAGAGTCTCCTCTCCACCATTAAAGTGTACTTGTGTATCTACCAGGTACTCTCTCAATTTACTGGAGTGGGCTAACTTATAAAGAGTCTCTTTGATCTCTATTTTATTTTGTTTAATAGCGCGTTCAAGTTTAAAGAGTTCGGGATCACGTTCAGGGTTGATACTCCCCTCCTGGGTAAAGTACCCAATGACTTCTATGATCTCTTCAGGTATTTCTATACCTTGTATCCAAGAGGTGATCGGTTCAGCGAAGCTTACTGTTTTTAAAGTATTAAAATAGGACAACATCGTTACAAAAGCATAAATCTCATCTAAAGAGAGTACTCCTTGTTTTTTAATGACGTTTAACTCCCTGTCAAGATTTGGTACCGGGTTTGGTGTAGGGAATTGTACTTTGGAGAGTGCTTGGATATAGCGATAGTGCTGATTGATATCTCCCATCATTGCCACAGGCTTCTCTCTGGCTAAAAACTGTTTGAACTGATGGATATACCCATCAAGGTCCAGTTTTTGGATAATGGATTTTTCATTTGACTGTTGTGTTGGCACGTACTGTTTCCTCTACCTGTGATTGCTTGATTATAACATGAATGATATAATATACTCTACGATACAAAAAGGAAGCAAATGAAATATATCATAACTGCTCTTCTCATTACCGTTATATTCAATATATTTTCAAAAGAGAGCCCAAAAAAAGAGCCTCTTTTACCTCAAGATACGATATTGGCTTTTGGCGACAGTCTTACTTTCGGACATGGAGCCGATCATCATGAAAGTTACCCTGCTCTTTTATCTTCATTATCAGGACACACAGTAATCAATGCCGGTATTAGTGGGGACACATCTAGTGCAGGACTTCAGCGTTTACCCAAACTGCTTGAAGACGAATCTATCAAACTCATGATACTCTGTTTGGGAGGAAATGATATACTAAGACAACACTCAATGAATGCGCTTAAGAATAATCTCAAAACGATGATACACATGGCAAAAACAAAAGAGGTAGACGTGCTTCTTGTTGCTGTACCAAATATGGGCTTATTTGGTCTTTCACCTCTTGAACTTTATGAAGAGGTGGCCAAAGAAGAAAAAATACCTCTTTTGAGCGGAGTGTTAGCAAATATTCTTCACCAACCTTCACTCAAAAGTGATCAGATACACCCTAATGCATTAGGGTATAAACAGATGGCCCAAATAATTTATGAGAGTTTAGTAGAAAACGGATGGCTGGCCAATTAAGCCTCTCCGCGTATCTGATAGGTAATATCTCCTGCACCAAAAGCGGTGACAAGCCCATGACTGTATTCTTGTATGACATACCCATCTTTAAGCACTTTAACCACACCATCTTCTTTGGTTACCGAGTCTGCCATAAGGAGCTTGTATCGGCTGAATGCTCCTTTTAGATCAATGTCGACTTCAAGTTCACCTGCTGCCCAGATAGGGAGAATGACAAGTTCATCTACACCATTAAAACACTCTACAAATGCGTGAAGATTATCCATAGTTCTGCTGTATTTATGTGGTTGCCAAATGACATTTAGTTTAGAAAAATCGCGTAATTTTTTGTATGACTGGAGTGACTGCATCGTTACCCTTATCTCTGTAGGGTGATGTCCATAATCATCTATAATCACACACTCTTCTTGGTTTTGAATAATATCAAAGCGTTTTTTTATACCTTTATAATTCAAAAGGTTCGTACGGATCTCTTCTAACTTTTCACCAAGTTCCAAAGCACCTAAAATGGCCAATGCCGCATCAAGGGCAATATGATTACCAAAGCCAAACACTTCAAAGAAACCCAGGTCTAGAAGCTCAAACTTTGTATGAGGTTCACCATCCACTAAAATAAATTCAATATTTTTGATATCTTTGGAAGGATAGAGCTTGATGCTCTCCATCTCTAAAGAAGCAAGAAATGTATCTTCTGCATTGATAACACATACTTTAGCCAGTGACAAAAAGTTTCTGTATGCATTGTAAAAACGCTCTTCACTGTACTCATAATACTCCATGTGTTCAGGCTCAACATTCGTAACGATAGCCAAGTAAGGATTAGAGTTCAAAAAACTCTCATCACTTTCATCTGCCTCAAAAACCACTTTGTTATTAGGATAATGACGTACGTTTGAGCCAAACTCTTTTGAAATGGCACCAATGAGTGCATTGGACTTGGGGATGATAGAGGAGAGCATTGCTGAAGTGGTACTCTTCCCATGTGCCCCGCCCACTGCATAAACCTCTTTTTCACCCAAGATAAATTTCAAAGACTCTTTACGAGAAAGCAGTTCTATGCCTAACTTCTTTGCTTTTTGATATTCAGGATTGTTAGGGCGCACAGCCGCAGAGTAAATAACTCTATCGACATGGGTTACTGCATCTTCATGGTGAGGAATAGTAATTTTAGCATCAAAATTGGTTGCCAGATCATTAGTGATCTCTGTCTGTTTAATATCTGATCCTGAAATCTTATGTCCATCATTATAAAGAAATTTTGCCAATGCAGAAAGTCCTATGCCGCCAATGCCAATAAAGTGTATTTTCATATTATTTATTCTCTTCTAAAACTTTCAGCTCTTTTTTACCCTGCTCAACGTACTTGGCGTACATCGTTAAAAGGATATCATTTGGCTGTACAAATGTCTGTATAAAAAAGGCAAGCGGATCTGTCTCATCTATACTGCTAACATCAACCATATCTTCAACAAAATTCTCAAAGCTGTTTCCTGCCATCACTGCGCAAGCATGTATCATCATTGCATCTTTGAGTTCATTATGGTCAATGGTATGGTAGAGTACCAGAAACATCTCTTTGGCACCTTTTTTATCATTTTCACTGTAGCGCTGGATGGCATGTTCATAAATAGCCCTTGCTGTGGCTCTCTCTTCAATGTTGCTCATATCAAATGATTTATGTGTTGAGAGATACTCTGCTAGTTTGTCAAAAGCTGTGTTTACTATGAATGTAAATATCTCATTAATATCATCTTCTGATGCTTCAATTACCAATTGGGCATCTAAAAGCTGATACCCTTTTGCAATACTCTCTTCGTCTTTGCACTCTTGCTCTAATCTTTTAATATTTGCTAAAAATTCCGGGTCTTTTTTTAACTCTTCTACATGTATTTCTGGCATTTTCATCTGTTTTGTTCCTTATTTATTGGCTTTCGTCTTCGTGCTTGATACGGGGATTCATACAGTTAAATTACTTTGTACTTAGTTAGGCACGATGTCCTGAAGCAGGATATCTGGTTTCTCAAAAGAATACATTCCGCAGTCCATAATCGCCCTAAATTTTTAAAAGATTATACCGTGTTTGGAATTAAAAAGTAAAAAGTGTAAGAAATGTTTTCTAACGGTCACTCTTCCCATATCGCACCAGTGCCACTCTTGCAAAGATAAGTAAAACAACACCGATAATCAAATAAAGCGCATTAATCATCTTGCTATAGTCTTCCAGGACAATCTTGAAAACGACCATCAGCGACTCGATAGAAGACGCGATGATGATAGAATTGAGAAATTTTGCCAAAATAGCGTTTTCTGAACTCTCTTCATGCATGCTCTTTTTTAAAAGAACTTCATGTTCGATAATATGTTTTGCTAAATCATAGATTGCAAGGCCTATCGTAATGGAGATAATGGATTGAAAAACTACATGAAGGACATCCTGATTTTGTGCACCCAAAAAAATATTTATAAAGATAAACCCTCCGTAAAGGATCAAAAAAAGTGAAACAGCACCAAGTAAAGTGCCGCCTATGCCGATAATGGACTTGTTTATTTTATTGATTAATGGGTTATGTGCGATGAGATTGAGTTCTTCAAGAAGTTGCAAAAGATCAAAATCAATGACTAAAAAATCATTTCCTTCTTTCTTTACCCCCGTTACTGTCGGATTTCCGCTTACATGGTGCAAATAAGGGTTGGTGATATAGGTACCGTCGTCATTGAACTGTATCCCGCTAAAATAGTAGGATTTATCATAGCCCACACGCGTATTATCTAATTTCTTACGGCTATAACCGGGTGTAATTTGTTTGTAATCACTGCTCACTGCATAAATGATTTCGGCAGCTTTTTCCGTTTCAAAAAACTGTACCAGACTTCTTTTTTCAAAATCTGACGGGTGAAATACTATTAAGGTATCTCTTAGATAATGCTGCACACTGTTTTTGTTTCCAATATAAATATTAATAATGCGTTTCATAAAATCCCCTTTCAATAAACTCATTTATAAGCAGTACAACATTTGGAGTATAACATACTTTTAAAGCAGATCCGATAGCTTTTATTTTATTATTCTTATATTATTGACTAAAAAAGCACCTGCATTAATATGTTTGCGTACTTTTGCCAATGCTATTCTTGCACTCTTTTCGCTCTCATATCCCCCTATGAGTATTTTATATCGAGTGTCATAACGTACTTTGTATGGCAAGCCTAAACTTTCAATACTTGAGAGGTATTTTGTGTTAGGTGCTTTTGAAAAGGAACCCGCCTGAATAAAATACTTTTTTACAGGAGTTGAAACATGTTTTTTTTCTTTTTGTAATAGTTCTGTGTTTTTTACAGAAGGTTTTTTTTGATTTCGAGGTGTTTTTACCTTCATAGCCAATGGCGGTTTTTGCATTGATTCTTTTTTGCCTACTTTTTTGACAACTTCTTTTTTAACTATTTTTTTAATGACTTCTTTTTTGACCGTTTTTGTGCTTCCGCTTTGATATTTTACCAACCAGGCCATAATGTTATTTTGAAGCTGTACAGCCTTCCATGTTCCTTGATCGGTATTGACCAATATGACTACAGTGTAAAGTTTTCCGCTGTTACTTTTGACATACCCGCCAATATTTTTGACTCTTTTGAGTGTCCCTGTTTTCATCCAGGCACGATTTTTAACAACAGTTCCACTAAAACGTCTCTTAATAGTCCCATCCACTCCTGCGATCGAAAGCGTATCCATCCATCTTTGTCCATAGCGCCCATAAGCATTGTCGTACACATCTGCTAATATTCTCGCTGGCATTAAAGCAGTGCGGGATAGCCCGCTGCCATTGTCTATCTTCAATGTTCCTTTACCCACAGCACCTTTACTTCTTAAAATGTGTTCAACAGCCCTCCTTCCTTTCTCCGCAGTAGCGGGCGCACCATAGACTTTGGCTCCTAAATCAAGCAATAGATGACGTGCATAAAGGTTGTTTGACTCTTTGGCTGTTTTAGAAACAAGTTTTTCTAAGCTTTCAGAGTAATGTACAAACAAAATATTTGCATGAGGAGAAATTTTATCTAAACGCATAGTACCGGCCACTTCTACATTTGATTTTTTCAATGCATCTTTTAGGGCATAATAAAAAGATTTATAGGGCTTGGTAATCACTTGACATATATTACGTTGTCCACATTGCTTGGAAATTTCACCTAGCAGCAGAACTTCAGGCACTACTTTACTCTTATCTATTTTTACAACTGGCCAAGAGTATTTACCTTGGCATGGCTTATTTACGCGTTGCAGATTATTGCGTATTTTGTAACTTCCATCTACTGTTTTTTTAGATACATCATTTTTGTTTGGTGTGACACAAATGGTACTTATACGTTCATTGAACATCATAGCATCAGGCATAGCATTATAAGGACTGAAGGTATGCTGATCAAATCCTGAATTGTCTTTTGAGCCTACATCAAAATAACTTCTGTCTATTACAATGTCTCCGGTGATTTTTTGGATACCTTTGGCTTTAATATTTGCAACAATACTTTCCAAATCTTTGGAAGCGAGTGTAGGATCACCAAAACCCTTCACCAACAAGTCCCCGCGAAGTACACCATTTTGTAGTGATCCCGTAGTATAAAACTGTGTGGGCCAACGGTAATCAAAACCCAGTTTCAATACAGCAGCGTAAGTTGGCAAAACTTTTATCACTGAAGCGGGCGTTCTTGACTTATCTGCATTAAGAGAAGCAATGACTCTGCTCCCACCCTCTACTTCTTTAATGTAAATACTTATATCTTTTTTGGGAATTCCAGATTTTTTTATCTCTGATTCTATCCCCGAAGGTAAAGCATACAGATAAACCGAGAGTACAAAATACCATAAAATAAACTTCTTCAAATTCTTTCCTTATATGCAGTCAATACCCTTTGCATTGCCTCTTTTAAAACTTTTTTGGATGTTCCTATATTGAGACGCATAAAACCCTCTCCTTCTTCTCCAAAACTCTTTCCGTCATTCAATCCGAGTCTGGCTTCATAGACAAAAAAATGGATCAGCTCTTCATGCGTCAAGCCCATCTTTTTACAATCTAGCCAGACTAGAAATGTTGCCTCGGTTGCTACAGTCTCTATAGGCAATTTATGTTCTTTAATAAATGCATTCACATATTCAATATTGGCCCAAAGATGAACTTTTAAAGCATTCAACCACTCTGCCCCCTCTTCATATGCCACCATAAGTGCTTCTATGCCAAACGGATTCCCATTGCTCATACCAGACTTACTTTGTTCTACCATATATTTTCTACGAAGTTTATCGTCGGGAATAATAGCATAAGAAGTATTCAGCCCTGCAATATTAAATGTTTTAGAAGGTGCATTTAAAATGACGCATCTGTTTTGTATCTTCTCAAAACTCCCTATGACATGGTGTATTTTTTCGTACACAATGTCTGCATGTATCTCATCTGAAATAATTAGTAAATCATATGCAATACAGATATCTATCATTTTTTCCAACTCTTTTTTGTCCCAAGCCCTGCCAGTAGGATTGTGCGGGGAACAGAGTAAAAAAAGTTTTGCCTCTTTTGCTTTTGTTTCAAAATCTTCAAAATCTATTTCGTACTTACCGTTTTTATAGACTAATGTATTGTCAAGGAGTTTTCTTTTTTTGTGTTTCACCGAAGAGATAAAAGGAGGATAAATGGGTGATTGTATCAGTATGCCATCACCTTTTTTTGTATATGCTTCTATAGCAAAATTAATAGAGGGCACTACTCCGTAACATGGCGCAATCCAGTTTATTTTAATTTTCCAGTCAAAACGCTTTTTCATCCATCTCTTAATAGCTTTGTAGTATCGCTCAGGATAAACTGTATAGCCGTAAAGAGGATGTTGGGCCCTTTTTTTCATAGCATTTTGGACACAAAAAGGAGAAGCCAGGTCCATATCAGCCACCCATAAAGCAAGGAGGTCTTCTGTTCCAAACTTCTTTATGGCGTCATCCAGTTTGGTTGTATAGGTACCCTTTCTGTCTAACGCTTCAAAATTCATCTTCTTCCCCATTACTGTCGTTTTTGCCATACTGTCATTTGGGCAATACTATGCTGATGCTTTCTAGCTGTTTCCTGAATGACAAAAGGGATATCTCTTGCATCTATCAGTTCAAACTGGGGTTCCAATATCTCTTTTAATCCTTCCAGTGTAGTGACATTCTCACCATCTCTTTTATATCCGCCTACCCACTTCTTTTTAGGTGTAGACTCTTCTTGCCAGGTATATGGAGAAGTCATAATAAAGAGTCCTCTAACATTGAGACGCGAAGCAAGGGAATCTAAAAACTTTTTGGGGTCATAGAGTCTGTCTATAAGATTGCCAGCGAAGATAAGGTCAAAATCTTTGAAAATAGGCTTTAAATTACAGGCATCTGATTGCCAAAATGCTACTTTTTTGCGTTCCTCTTCCAAATTAAAATCTGCAAGATTCACTTCATAAAAGTTTTCCAGCTCACCCTCTGTAGGCATCACATAACGAAGTATGCCATTGTCTTTGAGGGCTTGGGCTTCTTGTATGAATCTTGCAGAAAAATCTACACCTATGACTTCATCAAAGCCACGCGCAAGTTCAAAAGAGCTTCTCCCTATGGCGCACCCTATGTCAAAAGCTCTGTGTTTTGGTTTATCTTTCATATATTCCAAAGCTATACTCGCACACTTTGCAGGGTAATTCTCTATACCTAATCTGTTTTCACCCCAGCCAAAATGACAATACTGAGAAATGATGCTGTCTGTTGTATAAGAGTTAGTCATTATTTTCTCATCATATTGACTCTGTACATATCTAAACCCCACATGCTGATAAAAATGCCTCCTAAAGCCGTATCGGCTCTTCTGTGTAGCGAGGTTCCCACAACTTATCCACGAGCCTCCATTAATAATATTATGTTTACCATCAAATGTCGGTACGCTAAAGTCATCATAGATAGTGTGTACCTTAAAACCTTCAAAAGGGTATATCGGCGTGCGTGACCATTGCCATACATTGCCTATGACATCATAAAAGCCACCCTGTTCATAGGTGTTTACGGGCACAGAAGAGGCAAAGCCTTCTAAATTAATGTTTGCAGGAGCTTTGCCTTTGGCTGTCCATTCCAAATAGGTGGGTACCTCCACTTCATCACGTAAACGTATGTACTCATCTTCCGTAGGCAAGGTAATACTCTTGCCTTCTTTTTTACTCAACCATTTACAAAATGCTTTTGCTTCCAAATAGTTTACTTCTACAGGCCAGTTAAGCGGCAAATCTATCTCTTTGCTTAAAGTACGAAATCTATAACCTGCAAGAGCCCTATCATCTTCTATCCAGAACAGAGGGTATTTAGCCTGGGTATATTTTTTCCAATCAACACCCTCTTCACACCAAAAGGCATCATTATCATAACCGCCCTCTTCAACAAAAACGAGAAACTCTGCATTGCTGGCTAAATACTTAGATGCTTTAAATGCCGGAACGTTTGCTTGATGTACACCATATTCATTGTCCCACCCATAGAGTTTTGCGTCTTTGTTTTTCCCAAGTATCACACTGCCCGCACTCACATCCAAAAGTTCATTTTGTGGGGCACTTCCAACACTTTCACACTCTTTCCATTGTTCATCTTCTTTGATCATTGCAAAAGGAAGTTGGCGTAATAGCACTGAAGAGGTTTCAAGATGAATGTTCTCATGTTCTACACCCATTAGTACGATCCACCAAGGAGAACTCTCAACAATAGGAAGCGTTAAAGGAAGTGTGTCAATTAAGCCGGAAACAAGAGCATATACTTTATTGCGATACATTTGTGTCTCTTTTAGAGTGGGCCAATCATAATGTGTTTCATTTAAGTCATCCCAACTCATTTCATCTACACCCACAGCAAAAATAGATTCCAGCTTTGCATCGATACGCTCATCTATGATCTTTGCAAGCTTAAATTTATTAATGAAGAATGTAGCCGTATGTCCGTAGTAGAAAATGATAGGATGTCGAAGAGGGTCTGCTTTTTTGAAATACGCTTTTTCATCTGCTATGAGATTAAAAAGTGACTCATACCGTTTGTAACAATATTGGAAATACGCTTTGATCTCTTGTCGTTTGAGTTCAGGGTTTGTCCCGTGAAGAGTAGGCATAGTTACCATGAGTTATCCTTTTTTGGAATTGTATATACTTGCAAAACAACAAACCGGCCTTAAAAAGCAACCAGTTATGTAGTCACTCTGCCAAAAAGAACCTCATGTTAACATAAAAAATCTTCTATAGTTAAAAGTCTGCCTTCTCTTTAGAACTTTCTACTATAGAGATAACAATGGTATAAAGATTGGCTATAACAGCTCCAATGACCAGTCCTGTGGCAAGTGAATGATTCTCAAAAAATTTGAGTGCAAAAAATGCAGGTATCAGGTGCAAGTCAGCCACTAATGAACCTGCCAGGAGTTCAGCTGCCAGTAAATTTCGTATACCAATTTTCATAATGGTCGATATAACATTTACTGAACCTGCAATAAACAATGCCACAAGGGCTTCGTCATACAAAAATGCGGCTGATGTCGTAAGAGACATCAACGTAAAAAACATATAAAAAACTTTTCCCCATTGCATCGTAACTCCTTAAAATTTAATTATATTGTACCATTTTCGTACATTGCACGCATTTTCTCTTTTTCTTTTTCTCTTTTGAGTTTTTCTGCTTCTTTTTCTCTAAATTCAGACACAGAGAACCCTAACCACATCAAGATAGGAGGTGCAATGAAAATAGACGAGTATGTACCTACAACAACACCTACAAGCAAAGTGAAACTAAACCCGTTGATGATCTCTCCGCCAAAAAGAAAAAGTGATAAAACAACGATAAATGTTGTCAAAGAGGTCAATGTTGTACGTGAAATTGTACGTGTTACCGACTCATCGATGATCGCAGCAAAGTCCGGGTCTTTCACTGTTTTTATCCCTTCACGGATACGGTCAAATATGATAATGGTATCATTGAGGGAATACCCAAGTATGGTTAAAATGGCTGCTAGAATATCGAGATTCACTTCGATATCAAAAAGAGCTATCATCCCCATTGCAATGGTAACATCATGCACCAACGCCAAGACAGAAGCAACTGCAAAACGCCACTCAAATCTAAAAGAAATATAAACAAGAATACCAATAATAGCAAGTGTCATAGCCATCAGTCCCTGTTCACGCAATTCAGACCCTACTTTTGCCCCTACCATATCAACTCTTCTTACATCGAAGCTTCCCGTATTTTTAAGCAGTGTTTGGATTTGATCACCAACATCCGCTCCTAATGTCTGTGAACTCGTTTTAGTACGGATAACTACTTCATCTTCCCCTCCAAAGAAAGTAACGCTTGCATTTTCATAGGCTTCATCTGCCTCCAATGCTTTTCTTACCTCTTTAATGGGCGCATTGCCCTCATACTGTACTTGTATCAGTGTACCGCCGGCAAAGTCGATACCATAGTTAAACCCTTTGACGATGATCATACTAAGTGCAAGTATCATGACAGTAACAGAAAGCAAACCAAAACGTTTACTTTTAGCCATAAAAGAAAAAGGTTTTTTATATTTAAATACTTCCATTATTTTGCCCCTTCAGTTTTGATACCAAACCAGAAGTTCAGTTTTTGCTTATCGATGCGAGGCAATATCCACTGGTAAATCCCATGTGTTCCTACAATCGCAGTGAGCATAGATGCCAAGATACCAATACTCATCGTAAGGGCAAACCCTTTGATGGCACCTGTACCATACACATAAAGTGCCATTGCCGCGATCAATGTAGTTAAGTTAGCATCCCAAATAGCAGTAAAGGCATTACTATAACCATCTTCTATAGACTTTCCAATAGACTTTCCTTCATGCAATAGTTCCCGCATTCGTTCGTTAATAATAACATTCGAATCAACTGCCATACCTACTGTAAGGACGATACCTGCCATTCCGGGGAGTGTGAGTGTCGCGCCAAAAAGTGACATAACGGCCAAGATCAAAAAGATATTGCCCACAAGCGCAACATTTGCAATGACCCCCGCCATTCTGTAATAAAGTATCATAAAGAAGACAACCAGTGCAAATCCAAGCATTAAAGCAAGGGAACTAGCTTTTATACTGTCTGCACCCAAACTTGGTCCTACAGATCTTTTCTCCATAACATACACAGGTGCTAACAATGCTCCTGAACGTAGTGCAATAGCCAAATCATGCGCTTCTTCCAACTTAAAGTTACCAGAAATCTGTACACGTCCACCACCGATACGTTCACGTATATTTGGCGCAGAGTAGACATTATTATCTAAAACAACTGCCATACGTTTTCCCACGCTTTTACCCGTAAATTCAGCAAATATTTTAGCGCCTTGTCCATTCAGTGTAAAGTTAATGACGGGCTGATTGTTTTCATCAAATCCTACTTTGGCATCAGTAAGCATGGAGCCGTCCAAAACAGGAATAGAATGAAGCAGATATTTTTCCGGGGTATTAACATCAGGAAGGATTACATCACCAAAGCTTTTTGCTTCATCCTCACTCATCGTTCCCACTCTTGCAACTCTCTCTTCATCTACAGCCATAAGCTGCAAGTGTGCCGCGCGGGCAATGAGTTCACGAATTCGCTGCTCATCTTCTTGTGTTTTGATACCAGGTACCTCTACAAGAACCTTGTCTTCACCCTGCTTCGCTACCGTAGGTTCAGCAAGTCCAAACTCATTTAGTCTGTTACGGATAGTATCTACAGCCTGCCCAATAGCATTTTCCTTCGTACGAGCTACCTCTTCATCTGTCATTTTAAGAGAAAATTTTAATCCATTTTCACTTAAAGTGGTACCGGGTATTTCTTTTTCAAGAAGTTTTTTTGCTTTACTGACATCATCACTATCGAGCAATTCAAAACTGATCTCTTCACCATCAATCATACGGAGGCCATCGAAGATGATCTCTTCATCATCAAAGATATACTTCACACTCGCAGCCATCGATTTGATACGAGACTCAATAGCAATTTCACTTTTGATCCCAAGGAGCATATGAAGCCCACCTTGAAGATCAAGCCCCAAGGTGATCTTCTTTCCACTGTCACTTTGCGTCAAAGAGGGAATAGAAAACACTATCCCAAAAATGAGTGCAAAGACAAAAATAATAATTCTAAAATTAAGCGTTTTCACTCAATTCAACCTTTTTTGCTACAAAAGCTCTATCTAATTTAACGATAACCTCATCATTTAGTTTGATTTTGATAAACTCTTCTTCAGGTTTAACAATCGTAGCTATTAGGCCACCTGAAGTAACTATTTTGTCACCTTTTGCAAGACTTTCAAGCATTGCTGCGTGTTTTTTTTGTGCTTTTTGCTGCGGTCTGATAATTAAAAAATAAAAAATCGCAAACAAGATAATGAGGGGTAAAAATGAGCCGAGTTGTTCCATGGGGAGCCTTTATGAATAAAATTAGACAATATCTTAACACCTTTGAGATAACAAGAGGCTTTTTAATAGCACTTTTAAGCTCCGCTTTTATATATCTGGACTATTGGGGCCTTTCACATCCGCTTTTAACAACACTGTTTGGACTTACTTCGCTTTATTTTCTGCTCCGTGAAGAGCAAAAAACTTGGTTTTTTTCCGGATTTTTTATAGGATTTTTTTGGTTTTGGTGGATGAGCGTGAGCTTTAAACACTATAACATGGTTTGGGCTATCCCCATAGGGTTAATAATCATTGCCCTGTCGTATGGAATACTTTTCTGGCTTATCGCATTTTTAGCTAAAAAGACCGCTTCTTTGTTCCCTTCTTCTAGCTCTCTGCTCCTCTTAGCGCTCAAAGCTGCAGGACTTTTAGTGTTAAGCTACATCCATCCTTTTGGCTTTGATTGGTTCAAGCCTGAACTCATGTTTGTACAGAGTTATTTAGGCATTGAAAAATGGCAATTTTCTATTATTTTGATCTCTATCACTCTGGCTGTCTGGAAAAGACAGTTGCTTTATCTTTTTTTAGTACTCCTGGCCTATCAGCCTACAACTGTTGCCACTTCAACCATACCTGATACCATACAGATAGTGACTACCCACACTTCTGTTGCAGACAAATGGGAAAAATCACTTCAACCTACACAGTTTAATGCACTTTTTAAAACCATAGACCAAGCCATAGACGCGAACAAAACACTTGTCATTTTACCCGAATCTGTCTTCCCTGTGTTTGTCAACCATTCACAAGCGCTCATGGACAAACTGCAAGAAAGAGCCCAACACATCTCCATCGTTGCGGGTGGACTCTACTGGGACGGACAGACACCACGAAACTCTGCTTATATCTTCACCAATGGAGAAATTAAAGTAGCCAACAAAGTTGTACTCGTGCCTTTTGGAGAGAGTAACCCTTTGCCTGACTTTTTAAGTGACTGGGTTAATAAAATATTTTATGATGGTGCTGTAGATTATAAAGCCAGTAAAGATGTTACAGATTATCAAATAGATGGCAACACTTACAGAAATGCCATCTGTTTTGAAGCCACAAGCGAAAAACTCTATGTTAAAGACGCCAAAGGGCAAAGGCCAAAAAACATGATAGTCCTAAGCAACAGCGGCTGGTTCACCCCCTCCATAGAACCCACCCAACAAAAGCTTCTGTTACAATACTATAGTAAAAAATACGGTACCACCATTTATCATGCAGTCAATATGTCAGAGTCCTATGTCATAACAAAGGGGAAAGTTTTAGCATACTAAATTTTTCTTTCTTCTATCTTTAGTTTTCTTTTCATCTTTTCTCTCTTATTTAGTGATAAAAACCCACCAGCCACTCTCATCATCTATGATGGTGTGCATAGTTAAGTTTAGTGAGTTTAGTATTTGTGGCAGTACTTCACGCTCTGCTTTTACTCTATTTTTAAAAGAGTCTCTCCACTCAGGTTTATCTTTACTCATATGACTTGTTATCTGATTTTTGAGCTCTTTTGTTCCAAAACCACCGCCTATGTATGCGTACCCACCAACCTTTAAAACTCTTAATATTTCGCTATAGGCTTTATCCAAATCATCCCAAAACGGCGAAGAACCGCGACTTATAACGATATCTAATGTATTGTCTGGTATTTTAATGTCATGTATATCACCTCTCATAAAAGTACTCCTATGCGCGATCTCTTCCTCATATGCATATTTTTTTGCAAGAGTGAGCATTTCATCTGATTGATCAAAAAAAGTCATATCTAACTCTGTAATGTTCGCCATAGCCCGTCCTAATGCACCAGTTCCACATCCAGCATCAAGACATCTTCCTTTTGTGAGAGTTGTTTTTTTCTTTATCTGCTGCGCTATAACAGGATAAATAGGAGCAAAAACTTCACGCACTATGCGGTCAAATCCTTGTGGATTGCTTCCGCCTTTATGTCTTTTTTCTATCTCTTCTTTCAACTTTTAACTCCTTAATTTAGTTGTATCTTTTTTCATATAACGATAGATGAAAAATGTTCTATGCCCAATCCAAAAGGCATCTCTCACCCTCTATTTTTATACTATCTGATTGGCATATTTTTCTCAGAAGACCATGCAATAAAGGCCCAATTAGACACTCTCTCATAATCTTTCTCTTTTTCTATAAAAAGTTTATAATATTCTCTTGCCCTGTCTTGCTGTCTTTCATCAAGTTCACCTAAACTCCAAATCAGAGAGGTTACAAACGCATTGACATCTGCATATCTTACGCTTCCTCCCTTTGTCGAAATATAGTCTATATGAGGCAGATAGCCATCTTTGTAAAGAAGCAGAGGGATATACCAAAAATCCGGTTTAGTGATGATTGTCTTGCCTATAAAATCCAAAATCTCCATATCTACAAAGCTTCCGCCAGTTTTGTAAGTCAAATAAGAAGCTTTTTTTGCTTGTGATGAGATTTTTTGCAACGCTTTTTCTATCTCTTGAACTTCTATACTTCTTGAAGCAACAGCAATATCAACTTGCGGTAAATGACTCCAATCATCATCCCAACCAATATGGTAAGTTTTGATGTTTGTGATGCCTTCTCTTGCAGCATAAGCTTCAAGTTCTTCTAGCATCTGAAATGAAAAATCAATCGCTATAACTTCTTTTACCATTTTTGCAAGTGGAATCGCTAAAGTTCCCGGACCACAGCCAATGTCTAAAACGGTATCATCTTTTGAAATATCCATTCTTGATATAAAATCCTCAACATAAGATGACTTTTGCATCCGTGGGGCCATCTCTTTTGATTTCTTATCCCAGTCGCTACTGTTCTTACCTCTAAAAACAGTAGCCTCCTTATGCTTTTTGTACATTAAAGCAAAATCAATCGGTTCTAAAAACATCCGCCCCTCCTAAAATTTATAATTCATAGTTGCAAAAAACTCACGTCCTGCTTCAGGAAACCCTACATCATATTGTATTAACTTATCAGTGAGGTTTTTTACACCTGCTTCTATCTGTAAATTGTCCATATACGTATAGATAAGTTTTGCATCAAATGTTGTAAAAGAAGCCATCTCTACATAAGAACCGTCTGCGACCTGCTCATAAACGCCCTCTCTAAACTTTGCATTTGCGTAAAGAGAGAAGCCAGATCCCAGTTGCTGTTCTATGTAAGCAAAGATTTGATGCTTTGGCACACTTGTTCTTTTAATGCTAGAGTCTCTTTTGTTTTTTACATCTATGTACGCATAGTTTGCCCCGACTTTTGTACTGTCGTTTGTGTAAGCTATATCAAACTCACCACCTCTATGCTCAAAATCTCCGACATTTTGATTTTGCTCTACGGTTGGATCTGGAGCGAAGATCACACTTTGAATGGCATCTTTGATTTTAGAATAGTAGAGATTTGTACTTGTAGAGATATTTTGTGTTTGGTACATGTAGCTTAGTTCATAGTGGTTTGCCACTTCTTTTTCTAGGTCAACATTAGGAACTGATCTGCCCATTTTTCGGGAGTATCTATCTTTCATAGAGGGCAGATACGTTTTTTGCGATACACTTGCTCTTACTTTTGATTCAGGATTTAGCGTATAGATAAGCGCAGCTTGAGGGTTAATTGCTGATTGGCTTGTGAGAGTTAACATATCTAAATACGCAATATTTGTATCAAATATCTCATCACCTTCAAGCCTGTCATAACTCACTCCGGCTAAAAGTTCTAAATCTTTTGTAATTTTATAGTTATCTTCAACACCTAAAGAGATAGTATGATCCTTGTAGCGTTCATCCAGAGTTTCTAAGTCGATAGTTTTAGATATATCATACCCTCGATGCACATCTTTTTTAAAGTTTGCTGCAAGTTTTAAGAAATTGTCTTTTGTCTCTAATCCATATTCAAGGCGTGCTCCATAACTATAATCATCATAACGACTCTTCCATGAAGAACCTTTGTTCATAGTAGTAAAAGTAATGTCATCATAAGAGTGGATAGAGTTTTTGCTTTTATCATAATATGCAAGCGCTTTTATATAACTGCTGTCAAAGTTTTTTTGACCTGAGATTGAGATAGTCTCTTTATCCCAATAGGGCCAATCCCAATAACGCACTGATGCGAGAGTACTATCAACACTAGGTGGCTGCTGCTTTTGCCCTTTTTGATTTGAATAGTTGATTGCTATTTCACTTGCATCATCTGTAATGTATCCGGCTTTTAGGCTTATCTTCTGATCTTCTGTTTCAGAGCGGAGTCTATCACCCTCCGGTTGGACAGAACCTGCAACGGGAGTATAATCATCACTTAAGCGAAAATGATCTCTTTTGCTATAAGTAGCACCAAGTTGTGCGTAAAACTTATCTACTCTTGAGCCGACATTGATACTCTCTACATGTCTTACCATGTTGGCATCACTGTCTAAAATCATCTCTGCTCTAACATTTCCCTCTAGCGCTTTAGTGGGCTTTTTAGAGATGATGTTTATAACCCCACCCATAGTATTTGCCCCATAAACAACAGAAGAATACCCCTTTGATATGTCGATTTGTGAGATGTCGTTTGTCAAAAACCTTGAGTAGTCAAAGTTACCGTCATAGGGAACATACACAGGAATACCGTCTATAAAAACACCAATTCTTTTTGCATCAAAACCACGAATACTAAGAGTGGTCTCATTTCTAGCACCCGTGTTACTAAGACTAATACCGCTTACATTGTCAAGCGCCTCCCCAACTGTTCGCTCATTGTTTTGGGCAATCGTCTCAGACGAGATCGTTTGCTCTATAGAATTTGCATCTTCTATAGAGTTTTGAACACTTACCACTCCAAGAGTGTAAACATCTGCCAAAGCAAACGAAGCCGCTACCGATAAACCTATGATACTTTTTTTCATGACTTACTCCCCTAAGCTACTAAAATTACGCTTGAAGCTTTAAAGATGGCATATACCTCGTCGCCTTTGTTTATTTGCAACTCTTTTACTGCATCATTCGTAACGATGGCACAAAGATTTTTATCGCCAACACTTAATTTTACCTCACTGTTTACCGCACCTTTTAGTACCTCTGATACTTTTGTCAAAATATTATTTCTTGCAGTCGCTTTTAGTTTCTCCTTGCTAAGAACCACAAAAGATGATTTTATAAGAGCAGATACTTCCCCATCAACTTTAAGTTCTAGTGCTTCTTTTGCATCATTTGTGATAGTTGCACAAACGGTTATGGTTTCTGATATCTTTACCACTACTTCACTCATCACGCCACCGCTTTTTATCTCTGTAATTTTTCCACTAAATTCATTTCTTGCACTTGTTTTCATGTTTTTTCCTTTTTAATTATTTTTAGCCAGAGATATATCTGGCAACTCCGCTTTATTCCTAAGATTTAGATTGATTTTAAAATCCTCCCCCTTTAGATTTAAAATATGGCATTAACTCTGATGAAATCAGGCGTAAAGAGTTTTTTAGATTCTCCTCTGGCAGGTATCCAAAAAAGCCAGATAGGATATTTAAGTATTGCATATTGCCGATTTTCCTTTTTAACTCTTCTATTTTTGCTCTGCAAGTACTGGGACTTCCAGCTATTACCATTTTATTGTAAAAATTTTCCGGTTCTAGTTCCTCTTCTTTTATTTGGCCGCCTTTTATGAGACCAACTTTTTTTAATTTATCTGTCAATTTTAAAATAGTAGGCCAAAGTTCACTTTTAGCATTTTCATCAGTGTCACTTACATACATAAAGCGACCTATTGGAACGTTACTTATATCTCCTCCGGCACCTTTATATATCTTTAGTGCCTCTGTGATATTATCCAGTGAAGTAATTCCGTGCATGATAATATTGTGATTGTTGTGAGCAGACCACTCGATGATTTCTCTTGTATAGCTTCCTATATAAAGAGGTGGATGAGGCATTTGTATAGGTTTTGGTTGAATGAAAATATTCTCCCCCTCCATAGATAACTCTTCTTGGCTAAAAGATTTCAATACAATATTTAGATTTTTCTCAAACTCTTCTGTTGTATATCTCTCGGTGGAATTAAATATATTCGCATAGCGGCGATTTCCGCCTCTTGATATTCCAAAATCCACTCTTCCGTTTGAGATATGATCAAGTGTTGCTATCTCTTCAGCTAATCTGATTGGATGATAAAGTGGAAGTATCAAAAGAGAAAAACCTAGACGAATCTTGGTAGTTCTAGCTGCAACTGCAGCTGCTGCGACTATAGGAGAGAGACATAATCTTCCATCGCCATCTTTGGCATTTTGAAAATGCTCTTCATTAAACCATAAAGCATCAAATCCGAGCTCCTCTGCAAAACATGCAAGCTCAATAAGTTTGGAGTGGCGATCTAACTCTACCCCTCCTCCACAACCTGATAATCCAAATTTCATCTCTACTCCTTTTTGTATTGTGATGGATTTAAAATTTCATCTAATTCTTGGCTAGTTGGTTCATATCCAACAAGATTGTTATAAAAATATAAACTCTCTTTTTTCATATCGATATCGTGAAATATTTTAGGGTAAAAAGTCTTTGCCGCCCACAGTTCCATTAATGGTAGCTCAGCTGTTCTATATATCCATATATGAATACCAAGAGGGGAGACAAAAACTTTTTTATTTTTAATAGCAGAGATAGAAGCAAATCTTTTATCTTTATAAAGTGTCTCCACATCATTTGGGTTGCTTAAAATAATGATGTCTGGGTTCCATACCAAAATCTGTTCTTGTGAAAAAGAAATTTTCTCAAGAACCCTCTCTGGTTTAGTTACGCTAATACCACCACTTTTCTCAACCCAACTATCTATAATATGATGTAGTGAGCTCATAGTCTTATAGTCAAAACATAATACTTTTGGTCTATTTTCTATTGGAATGGCTTTTATTTTATTTTGTATAGTATTGGTTACATAATTTGTATAGTTTATATAGTTTTTTGCTTCTTCTTTAGCATCTAAAAGATCAGCTAATAAAAATATATTTTTTTCTACATCCTCTTCATTTCTCCAAGCTAAAGCAATTGTATTGAAACCTTTATTTGATAGATTATAAGCCGTTGATTTATCCATAGTAAATATATAGTTTGGGTTATTTTTTAGTAGGAGCTCTATATTTATGTCGTTGTCAAATCCATACATAGGTAATTTTTCCTCTTTTGCATGAGTCATATTTTCATAAATAATATTAGACATATTACCGTTTTGAAACCTCATTGAGAGGTCATTATGTATTAAGTCTGCTCGCTTGAGAACAAAGATAAAGCTACTTAAAACAGGAACTGCGCCGAGTAAAACAATCTCTTTTTTCTTAAGAGGCTCTTGCTCTACCTCTCCAAAGAGAGAGGTAGAATAAATTAGAATAAAAACAAAAAAAAGTGATTTTTTTAAAAAAATTTTCAAAATTTCCCCTCAATAGAGATAAAGGCAGAGAGTGGAGCTCCTGGCATATAGGAAGTTTGGTTATCAAGTGTAAAATCGTTACTTTGAATTATTCCGATATATTTTTTGTCCAATAGATTTAATACACTTACATTTAGAGCAACTTCTTTTAGCGAAAAAACATTTTTCCAAGCATAAGAAGCATGTATATCTACAGTGGTGTAAGAGTCTATTTTCTCACTGTTTAAAGCATCTCCGTATCTGAAATCAGAATAACGGATAACAGGCGAAACATTCAAAGAGTTAATTTCATAAGTGGCGCCTAACTTAACAAGAAGATTTGGAATATCCGGAAGTTCATTTCCCTTGGTCTGTATGGTTTGAGTAGATGACACCTTAGTGTCGTCATCATATTTAGAGATTGTATATGATGGAGAACAAAACAGAGACAACTCATTTGTAGCTTGATAAGAAAATTCTGCTTCCGCTCCATATGCATGTGCTTTCCCAGAACTAATATTATACCGTTGCTGTGCTACATCATCATAAATATTGAGCTCTTTATCTGTGTACCTTGAATAAAAAAGCACTGGTTTAAAATGAAACTTATCACTATTATAAGTTGCAGACAATTCAAAGTTGTCAGCCATTTCTGGTTTAAGTTTGTCAAACATATCTTGCATTGTATTAGCAGCTTTATAAGCAGCACTTGCCTTTTGATATGCAACAGCTTGTGGTCCCCAATCTGGCCTTCCGTATGTTTTAGAGTACTGAATAGCAGTTGATAGATTTGAATTTATTTTGTAATCAAATGAAATATTTGGTAATATTCTATGGTAAGTTTGTGAATCAACACTCTCTCTTGAATCTGGTGTTGCTATGCCAATAGCTTCATTATACGAAAGGTCTCCAGAAATACTGCCTATATCTTTAAAATATTGAAGATTCGCTGTCTTCCAGATAAGGTACTTGAAGCCCCCCGAGATAGTAATGTCATCTATATTTTTTGCAGCTGTTATAAAAAAAGTATTTAAGATATTATTGCTCTGCTCGGAAAGAGTGTGGTACGATGAGCTCGCTACTTTTCCATTAGAATCTAATCCATATATTTTTCTATAAACTGGAGGAGGGGGAGCTTCCATATTTAAGTAGGAGTGTCCTATTGCAATATCTGTATCCAAAACGTATGCATCTATTTTTGATAAAAGTCCATACTGCTCATGCCCTATATCCCACCTGATGACCTTATTACTTCCTCCACTAAAGAGTCTATAACCATCTTCTGTCCAATAGTGTGGTTTAAATGTTAAAATAGCATTTTCTGCTAATTCAATTTTTATATCTGCTATAGTAGCCCATGACTCGTACTCTTGTCTATTGTAATCATAATATTTGTCATTGTCTGTCGCACCACTTGTAAGTTTAGTGTTATAATCAAAATCATAAAAAGAGCCTAAATCGTTAGCTTGAGCATAAGTGAGTGAACGATAATCATGTAGTTTAACTTTACTGTATGCTGCATATAACTTTGCACTGACTTTGTCTCCAAAATATGTTGTATAACCAAAGTTCACATTAGTTTTACCATCTGGTGAATCCCCTTCACCCTTCCATTTCTCTCCTGATGTATTTGAGTATGAGAGAAAAAAAGCGCTGTCATCAAAGATTTTCCCACTATCAACTCTACCAAAAGTTCTTCTAAAATTATCACTCCCGATAGTCTGTTTTAATTGAACTCCAAAATCATTAGAAGCTGGTAGTAGATTTGCATTTACTACTCCTCCTGATGTAGATAATGAAAAGCCTTTATCAGAAGCTACTGCACCTTTATAGACATTTAACTCACTGACGTTTTCCATGTCAAAAAGCTCTCCACCACCTATGCCATTAGTCCCTACAATTCCAGTTAGTGGAAGATCTTCTACGGTTCTGCCTATATGAAATGAGCTTTTCCCTCTTACTTTTATATTCTGAGTGCTAGATACTCCTGTAGCGTCCGCTGTTTGTACATTTATCCCGGGGAGTAAATCTATAGCTTTATAATAGTTTGTTTGCGCCGGACCACCCATTTTATTGAGTGTTTTTTTGGTTAAAGTATTTGTACTCACTGCATTAATGGGCTCTTTTGCAAAAATAGAGTTACCCTGCTCTCTATAACTAATATCTACCGTGTCTAATGTATAAGTGGCTGTTGTGTTGTTATCAGAACTTCCAAAAACAATATTGGGCGTTATGTAAAACAAAGCTACTGCACTTAGTGTTATCCTTTTCATTCTTTTTTCCTTATATTTTTGGTTTAATCTCGTTGCTAAAAATACGTAGCATCTCTTTTGTTGTAGCCACATCTGATGAGGCCGGCTTTAGCACTAAATGAAGATTTTTTATTCTCCCCTTAATCTCTTTTATTTGCTCTATACACTCATTGCTATCCCCTATAATTGCAGCTTGCATAAATGTTGTGGCATCAAAAAATGACTCTCTTTGAGATAAGAGTTCGTCGTAATTTTCTTTGTTAAACTCTGGTTGTGCGCCTTTTACCTTTATGGCTCTCATGGACTTTACAAAATGATCTGTAGCTGGAAGTACGACATTTATAGCTTCTGCTTTTGTTTTAGCAACTCCAAAGACTCTCATAAGAATGCTTTGAGGATAAAATCCTGCTATCTCTTTGTAGCTCTCTTGCATCTTTTGACAATCATCTAGTGATGCCCCTTGAGAAAACATCAGTCCATATCCATTTTTTGCGGCAAACTCTATGGTCTCTTTTGTTGCAAAAGTTGCTATATATGTAGGGATTTTTTCTTGAAGTGGCTTTGGTTGAAACTGCTCATCTCTGTAGAGTTTATGCTCGATATCTCTTACATTTTCATAAAGCTCATCTCTAAGAGTGTCAGAGTTTTTTTCAAAATATTCCAAATCGAGTGCAAATCCGCCTTTGGCAAATCCTGCATTGATACGCCCATCTGAGAGGTTGTCCAATGTGGCTATCTCTTCGGCTAGTCTTGTAGTGTTATAAAATGGCGTTAAAAATGCAGCCGCTCCTATGCGAATTCGTTTTGTTTTTGCGGCAAGCGATGCCATCATCAAAGAGGGGTTTGGTATAACACTAAAAGCGTTAAAATGGTGTTCTGCAAACCACACTTCATCAAAACCCAGTTCTTCAGCAAGAACACCCAGTTCAACATCATTTAAAATAGTTTTATGAGCATCCCCATAAAAATTTTCACTTAGTAAAAAAATACCTAATTTCATTTTGTTCCTTCTGTTTCTTTAAAAAAGCTCTCATATTCACTATCAGTAAGCTTATAGTTATAAAATTTTTCATAGAAAAATTTACTCTCCTCTTTTAGATCAATACTTTTCATTTCATGCGGATATAAAATCTTGCTTAGCCATAAAATTCCTAAAATAGCCTCAGGTGATGGTCTGTCCCACCAAAATCCACCAACAGGTGCAACATAAACTTGATTGTTTTTTACAGCGCTTAGATTTTTATATAATGGATTTTTCTTGATATCATCTACTGAAGTTTGATAGCTTAGATTTTTTGAGAGGATTAAGACATCTGGATTTAATTCCAAAACTTTTTCCGCTGAAATAGTTCCTTTGATAGTCATATCTTGTGCTACATTTATGCCGCCAGCTTTAGTGATAAACACATCTCCCCACCATCCCTTACTCTCGCTTGAGATTTGATTTGAGCCATTTGCATAAAAAACTTTAAGTTTTTTTTGATTTTTTGAAAGTGCTTGTTCTATGGAAGTTAGCGTTTCATTCCAGTAAGTAACGAGATCTTTTGCTTTATCTTGCTTGCCTACAAGCGTGCCAACCTGTGTAAACTCTTCCAAAAGCGTCTCAAGAGTATGCTTACCAGTACCCAATGTAAAAACAGGAATCCCCATCGCTTCTATACGCTCATTAGTCTGCGAAGCTGTAATACCAGCGAAAACGATATCTGGCTTTACTTTTAAGAGTGTCTCAAGATTGACATCGTTAAATGTCCCCACACTCTTTATTGTTGTAAGTTTTGGATAAAGTTTTTCAAAAAATTTAAACCGCTGTGCTCCTGGATGAGCGACAATGTTATCTTCGCCCAAAAATAGCACTATTTCATGAACCGCTCCACCATAACATGTAATGGCAATACGCTCTAGACTAGGCGGCGTTGCCACCTCCCTCCCAAGCCGGTCTTTGCTATTAGAAACATCTGCATATCCAAAAGCGAAAAGTAATAAAAAACTATAGAAGATTTTCATCATTAAAACTTATAACTCAAAGAACCAAAAATTGTTCTTGGGGCACCTACCATATAGGTTGGAGCCCCTTGATTGGTATTGATGTCGGATGTAGAAATTGTCGAAATGTATTTCTTGTCAAACAGGTTCATTACGCTTAGCGAAACTTGAAGACTATGACTACCTCCCATCGTTATATCTTTGCTGATCGACAAATCCGTAAGCCAGGTAGAGCTAACACTATATTTATTAAGAACATCCACGTAACGCTTATCAAGGTAACGAACCACTGGTGCGATACGATAGCCATTGATTTCATATGCAGCAGAAATATTACCGTACATTTTTGGGCGGTCGGGAAGCTGCTTACCTTTGGCTGCCACTGTCGTGTCCACACCGGTCTGGACATCGGAAGTGTAGGAGGCGCTATTGTAACTAAACGCCATATTGACAACTAGATTGTCCAAAACATCATAGCTGGAGCCAAGCTCAAATCCATAAGAACGCCCCTTACCTGAGTTATGCGCGAGCGTCATTCCAACTGACGGATCATAAATATTTGCTTGGATGTACTTCAACTGTTTGTAGTACATCGCAGAGGTAAGCGACAGCCGACCCGATGAGTAGTTATATCCAATATCAAATTCGTTGTTCTCCGGCGGCCTGACACGCTTGGCCCACAGGTCTTGAAGCTGTGCTTCGTCATAACCCAAATTCTTGAAATAGCCTATGGCACTACTCGCCCAGCCAAAGTTTGGCCAGTCAAAGTTTTTTCCAAAGCTGGATTTGATTGAAGACTTTTCATCCAAATAATACGTAACACCAATACTGGGCAACCATAACCTGTAGGTATTGGATGGTAAGGTGAAGTCTACAATATCGGCCTGTTCTAGAGCCTGATTATAGTTTACGTCACCGACACCAGCAGTATTATAGCTGACGAACTTGGCGGAAGAGATACTGACATGCTTCAAACCGAGATCAACAGATGCTTTGTCAAATTCCGTCGAAAACGAGATATAAGGCGAGCGGTAATTGTATCGATTCTCCACCTTAAAGAGGTTTACCCAACCAATAAAATTCAGGTCAGTATCCCTAGCTTTTCGGGAAATTGGCGGTCCTGGAGGTTCATGTTCGCCATACCAGTAGCCCACACTGAAGCGGGAGTTTTGCCAGCTTTTCTCGTATTCTAAGACAGCACCAAAGGTTTCACGATCCAACAGCGACTCTACAATTACATTCTTTTGCTGGTCAAAGTTGACCATTGTGCCGCTGCTTCCTGAGAAAGCTTTACCTTTATCAACCGTATAATAAGGTCGAAAAGACATATGAGAATCTTGGCCGACGGGAAGCTTAAGCTTCCCCAATATTGTCGAGGTGCTGTAATCATCTCGGTTGTAACGGTAATAATTAATATCTTCAGCCGACGTACCCGTCTTGTTAGGATTATAGTCACGCGACCAGTTGCTACCTAAGCTGGTGCTTTGCTCATAGTTCAAACCTTTATAGTGATCTCGCTTCTGATCATTATGAATACCAAAAACTTCCCACTCTATATCCGATGGCAACTCACCCATAATCCCAAAAGCAAAATTTTTCCGATCAAGGCTCTTGCCAGTACCCTTGAACTTATCCGTTTCAGTTAAAGAGCTTGAAAAGAAGCCTTTGGTGTTGCCGCCAAGCTTACCAGAGTCCAACCTAACAAAAGTCTTGGTAAAATCATTCGAACCAAATGTCTGTTTACCCGTTACTGATAGCTGATCTGATGGCCGCATCAATTTCATATCAATAACGTTACCGAAGCCAAACTTTCCGTTTGCAGGTACTGCACCTTTCTCAACTGTAATCATCTCGATATTTTCCATATCCACCAAGTCAGAAGCAGGCTGACCAATACCAATACCCTTAAACGGCAATCCTTCTATAATTAAGGCCTGGCCACGGCTGGAATTACCCCTAATCTTATAGTTGGCGTTAGTGCCTGTCGGATCGTTAGCACGGACATCCACGCCCGGCTCCAACGAAATGGCCTGATAGGCACTGGCCATTCCATAATTATTGAACGTCTCGATTTTTTCCCGCGTCACTATTGCATGCGAGCCAACGTTAGAGTCTTCTTTGGCTGTCATTGCTTCGGGTTTTGCCGTAATAACATCAAGAATTATCACCTTATCATTAACACTTTCTGCGTGCGCAACATCAGCTAGCGTAAGCGATGTCTTTATCTTCTTTGCATCGACTACTGATTTTGTACCTATTCCAGTTTTTTCGGTTTCAATCTGACTATCCACACTCACCCCATCTATGGATATAGGTGTGTCTTCTGCCAATGCACATGTACTCAAAAGCATAGATAGAGACAAACTTAAAACTATCTCTTTTTGCATTATTATCCTTTACATTTTTGTTATATATTTTTATATATAACGATATATAAAAATATCGTTAAAAACTACTTTTTACTTCATTCCAATAGTGTCTTTTAATGTTTTGCATGTTGGTTCTACGGTTTATCATGCGAATGGAAAGAGGTTCTATCCAATTCCAAAACTCTTCTAGATGTTGCTTGGGGAAGTTAATCTCTTTGAGAGTCTTTTTATACACCGATAGCCAAATCTCACGATCATTTTCATCGATGGGTATCTTAAAGTGGCGCACTCTAAGCTTTGGCTCTCCATGAAGTGTTGTAAAGACATCATCACCTCCCAAGGCTTCTACAAAAAAATCTGCAGTTTTATCTACTACCATTTTGAAAGCCTCTTCATTGGCAGGAAAAAGTTTACCTACTTTTGTTTTTAAAAGCAGTTCATGATGATGCCACACCATCTCTCTGATGGCACTCTCTCCCATGGTTTTGAAGATTCTATTTGATGGAAAGGCAACACTAGGAAAGATGACATCTATCATCGCCTCAGCGTGTCGTATTTCATCTCCTCCAAGGCGAAATTTTTCTCTATTTTGAGGCATTTGTTCTATTTTCGTAAATGAGTTAATCCTCTGGGTTTGACAACTCTCTTGTTCTTTGTTTTTCAACTTTTTTCCTTTATTTAAGATTAAATGCCACTGGCACTATGATTGAGATTTTACCTTTTGGAGGGACGCCAAAAGGAGATACCTGCAATACCGTGTTTCTAGCTTGAGCATCCAGTGAACTGTTACCACTTGATTTTTGTGTCTTGATACTTGATTTTTCTACACTGCCATTGCTTAAAATGTTAAAAGCTACAACACTCACTCCTTGTATCTTTAATCTTCTTGCGAGTGCCGGATATCTTAGGTTTCGCTGTATCTTTACTCTTACTTTATACAGATATGCTTCTAAGACATCTGCACTTGTATTTGAAGTTGTGGTTTTTTCATTTGCTGCGACATCTCTCTTATCGGATGCAGTCTTAGTTTTTTTTGGCCTTATAGTCTCTTTTTTTACAACTTTTTTGGATTTTGGCTTTGGCTTGACAACTGGTTTTGGTTTAACAACTGGCTTAACAACCGGTTCTGGTTCAGGCTTTGGCTTGACAACCGGTTCCGGTTCTGGTTCAGGCGTTGGTTTAGGTTCTGGTTCTTCTGGTTTATCTTCTATAGTTTTAGTTACTGCTTTTTTCTCCTCTTTTGGGGCTTCAAACATTGTAATTTCTATACTTTTGTTGGGTGCAATTTTGGGTTGCTCTACCTCATTTAGTGCAAAAAAAAGTGATGCGTGCAAAAGGCCTGTAGTAAGTGTGGCTACTAGAACTCTTTTGTAAGGGGCAATCATCTGTGTTTTACCTCTGTTTGGATTGAAAACTTATTTATGTTGTTTTGCTTACATATGTCTATGACATCAACAACATGCTCAAAAGATACTTTTGCATCGCTTCTTAGAATAACTCCGTTTTGAGAAGCATCAAGGGCATCATTTACTAAAGCCTCTCCTAGAGCATCTTTGGTTATGAGTATGTCATTTAAGTAGACTTTCGCATCCTTATCTATACTTATGATGATTGGTTTTTTTTTCTTCTCTTCTTGGGCTTCTGTGCTGGAGTTTGGAAGGGTTATGTTTATTTTTCCTTGGGCTACGAAAGTGGCTGTAGCCATAAAAATAACAAGTATCACAAGAACAATATCCACAAAAGGAGTCATGTTTATCTCTGATATTTCACCATAACTATCTTCACTTTTCATTACACTCGTGCCTCTCTTTGCAGCAGTGTCATCTTTATTTTTCTAATAAAATAGTTATATGCTATAACACTGGGAATAGCCACAAAAAGCCCCGCAGCAGTTGCAACTAAGGCTTCAGATATTCCTCCCATAACAGCATTGACTCCAAATTCAATTCCCTTAGAGAGCGTAGCAAAGGCGTTTATAACACCTAGCACTGTTCCAAAAAGTCCTATAAAAGGAGCGTTATTCCCAAAAGTAGCAAGAATTCCTAAGCGTTTTTCCAAGAGTAGCTTTATCTGTGCTATATTTAGTTGGTCTAAGTCTTTTTTGATGGAACTAAAAGCTAAGAGTCTCTCTACAATCACGCCAAAAGAGACAACACTCATAGCTATTAGTACCCACAAAACAGGGTCAACCCCTATAAATACGATGGAGAGTAATTTTTCAGTTAACATTTTGGTTCCCTTTTTTTTGATTTTTTTGTATAAAAAAGAGCTTCTCAAACTCCTCTTTTTCCTGCGCAAACGATTTTTCCAAAAGTGACGGATAAAAAGAATTAATCAGCCATCTGATGCCCAAAAGTCTCATAAAAGAAGGCGGTCTTGAAATGTAGTTAAAGGGAATAGAGGGGACTGTAAAAACTTTACCTTCTCTAACTGCTTTTATGTTTTTCCATTGTGAATTTTTAGAAAGAACATCTGCAAAGGAACTCTCCATAGCCACTATTACATCTGGATTACTAAGTATGACAGTCTCTAGGCTGACCTTCTCCATTCCATAATTTGAGCTCATCTTGCAGTCAAGCGCATTAACCGCCCCTGCAAATATAAACGGTTCTAAGTGAAAAGAGCCTTCACACTCACTGTTTAGCCCATCAATACCTTGTGCAAAATAGTAACGAACAGACTTTAGTCCTATAAACTTACTCTGGAGTGATTCTATAAGCATGAGGCTCTTTTTAGTATAAGCAATTAGCTCATCCGCTCTTGCAGTATCATTTGTTAATTTAGCAAAAAGCTCAAACTGTGTGATTAGGTCGTATATAGTGTCATTTCTTACAAGTAAAACAGGGATACCCAATTTTTCAAATTTTGCCAAAATCTTCTCATATCCTTTTGAACGTCCCCACATGATTATCACATCGGGATTTACACTTGAGAGAATTTCAAAGTTTGGAGTGTTTCCTTGACCCATAAATCCGCCAACGACTTTTTTTTCAAACGCACTTCCAACATACTCTTTTTGGGTTTCGTTAAATGGTGAGTTAAGTCCCACAACCAAGTCTGGATTAAACGCTAAGAGGCTCATGGTGATTGGCGGTGAAGCAGCATAAATCTTTGTAATGGTATCGGGAACTTCAACCACCCTGCCATAATCATCAGTGACGGTTTTTGCTCCCAAAAAGAGCGTAAAAATAAATAAAAATAATAAAAATTTCATATTTTCTCTTTATCTGAAAATCGGAACACATCTTCTGTGTGTGTCGTGCATAATAATGTCTGCTTTGATGTTATACACATCTTCTATCATTTGCTGCGATATAACCTCTTCTGGCAAACCATCTGAGACGATAACTCCACCATTCATAACCACTACACGGCTAGATACAAGAAGTGCATGATCTGGGTAATGTGTCGTTTTTAAGAAAGTATATCCCTCACGTCCAAGTTCACTTATGAGTTCAAGTAGTCTTATCTGGTTTCCATAATCAAGCCCGGCAACAGGTTCATCCATGATAAAAACATTTACCTCTTGAGCTATTGCGCGAGCTAGGAGTACCATCTGCTTTTGCCCTCCACTTAACTGTCCAAATGCTCTATTTCTTAGATTTTTCATCCCTATTTTTTGAAGTGCCGCGTCTGCTACTTCATAGTCATGTGAAGCGGGAAGAGCAAAAAAGTCTAACTTTGAGACTCTTCCCATAACCACCATTTCAAGCACTGTGTAATTAAATGGCGTATTGTTATACTGCGGAATATATGCTACATGTGAAGCTATATCTTTATGTGAGTGACTCTCAAGAGATTTGCCATCTATTGCTATCTCACCTCTGCCTTTTATAAGTTTTAAGATGAGTTTAATCAGTGTGCTTTTCCCACATCCGTTTGGTCCAAGTAAAGAGACGATTTCACCTTTGTATAGTTCTAGGTTTACCCCTGAGAGTACATGATGAGTTTTGTATGAGAAGTGTAGATTTTTTACACTGATGATAGGTTTTAGTTCCATGCTGCCCTCGCATTTTTCAAGACTATTATAAAAATAGGTATCCCAATAAGTGAAGTTAAAATCCCAATAGGTATCTCCACACTAAGAGCCAATCTTGAGACGGCATCTGCTAGAAGCAAAAAAGCGCCACCGACAATTGCCGAAAGAGGGATAAGCAAACGATGTGATGGACCAACTGCCATACGGATAATGTGCGGTATGATAAGCCCAACCCAGCCGATAATACCAGCCATAACAACACTAAGAGAACTCGCCAGTGTAGCAAGGATGATAGCCACTATGCGGATAAGCTTCACATTTACACCAAGTGCTTTTGCTTCTTCATCGCCTAAGCTCATGAGGTCAAAATATTTGCTCATAAATATCATCCCCGCGATGCTAAGTAAAATAGGAATGGAAACAAGAGCAACCTCATTGAGCTGTGCCATGGAGAGTGAACCCATAAGCCAGTAAACAATGGCAGGAAGCGTGCTGTAAGGGTCTGCTACATATTTTATGATTGAGAGAAGTGAAGTAAACAAAGATCCACTGATAACACCCCCTAAAACCAGCATCACTGTAGATCTTGAGTTGGTAACCATAGAGCCAATAAGTATGGCAAATCCAACTGCTACAAACCCAAATGCAAATGCTAAAATCTGCACCATAAGCCAACTGTCAGAGATAAGCATACCGCATGCAGCGCCAAATGATGCACCGGCTAATACCCCTAAGATACCAGGAGATACCAGAGGGTTGACAAACATCGCTTGAAATACCGCTCCACTCGTTGCGAGTGCTGCACCTATGAGTATGGCAAGCAAAACTCTTGGAAGCCTGATTTCCAAGATAATGTTGTCTATGAGTGCAAAAGTTTGAGGGTCAATGCTCCCTTTAGAAAAAATCTTATAATTTATATATTCTATAAAGGTTCCCGTGTCTATCGGGTACTGCCCCCACAATAAAGACATGACCGCTATCACCATAAGAAGTATTGCTCCGGCAACCAGGTACTTATTTTTTCCGTTGTTATCAGTTAGCAGATTTGACATTGTCATGTTATCCTAAAATTTCAATTCGATACCAAAATAAGCACTAAATGGCATGCCTGTTTGATATGTGGCTTCCGTAGTAGAAGCAGACAGGGCGTTATCTGGCGTATTAATAGTAGCGATATATTTTTCATCAGTCAGATTGGTAAGGCCAATGTGGAGTTTCGCATTCTTTGCACCTAAAAATTCACGCACTCTATAAACAACATCAAGATTAACCACAGTGAAGGCATCAATCTTTTGCGTGTTGAGCACATCACCGTAACGGCTGGATGTGTATTGGATATTTGGCGTAAATGTCCAATTGTCATATTGATAAGAGAGTGCTGCTTTAGCCATCACTTTTGGTGCGTCAGGAAGTTGGTTACCGTCAGTTTCTACGGTACTCTTCGGACCACTTTGAAAATTTTCAGTAAACGAATAACGATTATACGAAAGACCAACGATAAATTCAAGATCATCAAGAATAGGACCGTAGGCTGAAAGCTCTGCTCCATATCCAAGCGCGTCTCCTATATTTGCAGGGTAGCCTATACCATATTGCGGATCAAAGACATTGGCCTGTTTGTTTCTTACGAAAGAGACAAAAAGGTTTGGGTTGAGTGTAACCGCCCCTACCATTGTTTTGACTCCCAGGTCAATGTTGCTGGAAGTTTCAAGTTCCAATGCATCCCAAAGCATTTGCAAAGTAACATTTTTTTGGACAAATTTATCGCGATTTTTAGAGTATGAAGGGAAAAGGTTTACATCAAAACCATAGGTGCGCGCATAATCGATGTAAATCGTTGTATCCTCTGCCGCTTTATATCCCAAATAGAGCGAAGGTAAAAAGGTGTGAAAAGTCTGGCCATTAACACTTGCCCATGGATCTAGAACCCCTTGCGCAATAGCCATGTCATAATTCATGCTCGTTGCAGCATTTGTTCCTTTTGTATAACTTTTTATGTTTCCTAATTCAAAGGATTGGTATTGTGCACCAAGCACATAGTCAAAACGGCCATTTTCCCCATAAAACTTGATAAAAGGCGATTGGAGAGTATGGTAATCATTGTCTGACAATATGCTGTAACCATTGAATTCCAACTCACCATTTACCGCGCGATATTTCTTCTGATCACTTGGTGGTCCGGGAGGCAGTTGACGATGGTACCAGTACCCTACCTTTGTTTTGATGGCATCAGAAAATGTATGTTCATACGCTGCTACAACTCCATAAAGATCATGATCCATATGCCAGTTAACGACACGGTTTTTGCTCGTGTTCCCGTCTGCACTTACGCTTGAAAACCAATAATCACCTTTGTCTTTTTTATAATAAGGTTTAAAAGAGAGTGTACCATTGTCGCTAAGGCGGTATTCCAGATTTCCCAATAAAGCTATGGTGTCAAAACTTTGTTTGTTCCAATCATAATAGTCTACATCATTGGTAACACCCGGTCGCGTGGTTGCATAATCTTTTTTAAAAAAAGTGTCTAAATCCTGTGTCTCTTCGTAGGTTAAATTATCATAATTATGGTGATCATCTTTATTGTAGATTGCATAAAACTCTGCTTTAAAGATGTCGTTTGGTTTATAGGCAAGACCAAGCATTCCGTTGATGCGCTCTAGATCGCCTTTACCTTTATATTTATCGTTACCAAGATAAGAGAAAGATCCAAAAGCTGAAACATCCCCTACTTTACCTGTATCAAACTGTAAAAAAGTACGTTTAAAACTATCTGTACCAAACGATTGAGAAAGAGTACTGCCGCTTTTTGAAGCAGGAGAAAGAAGATGAAGGTCCACTTTCCCGATCAAACTTGAGAAACCAAAGTTTTTATCAACTTCAAGATACCCCTTGTAGAGATCGATGGAACTCACATTCTCCATATCTATCATCTGCTTTCCGCCTCCAGGGTTACTTGAAACTGGTAAACCGTTTAGCATAAATACGCCTCCGGGACCTGATTGTGACTTTCCTCGGATACGAATAGGATCATGAAAAGATGGCTCATTGGAGCCTGCTTGATCCACGGGTGTAAAGTTGACAGACGGTGCAAACGAAATGATCGAATAGGGATTCATTTTTGCTTGTGAACCAAGTGATGTTATACTTTTTTGTGTGAAAGATTGTACTGTCTGGTTATTTTCTTTCATAAAAAAATCAGCACTGTCTTGCCTCTCAACAACCGAGATGCTTTCAATCGTGATCGGTTCGGCAAAAAGTGTTGAAGCTAAGAGGAACAAAAAGAAGGGAATTGTGAGCCTCATAGAGATGTCCTTAATATATTTTTAATTTGTTCATCACTCAAACGAACATTGAAAAAGAGTTCATAAAACGCTTTGATACGCGCATTAAGGTCTATAGGGTAAGCCTCGGGATGAAATACTCCAGCAAGCCACTCGATACCCAGAGCACGCATAAACGAAGGAGGTCTATCAACCCAGTTAAACGGTTCTGTGGGCACTAAATAGACACGCTTGTTTTTTACCGCACTTAGATGCTCCCAGAGTGGATCTAAAAGAATGTCATTATAGACCAATCTGTTTTGCACCACTATAACCTCGGGGTCATAGTTTAAGAGGGTCTCAAACGTAATTTTTTCCAATCCGAGCAACTCTTTTTGCTGACACTTATGAACATTTTCTCCTCCGGCATAATTCAATGCCTGGACATGAAAAGATCGGTCACACTCTGTTGAGAGCCCATCAATACCTTCTGCATAGTAGTATCTCACGGGTTTAAGTTTTGATGTTGCCCCACGAACGTCATCAATGCTTTTTTGGATAGATTTGGCAAGAATCTCTCCACGCTCTTTTTCACCAATCGCTTCTCCCACCTGGATAAAAGCCTTTGGCATATCTTCAATCCCTATGAATTTAACCGATATTGTGGGTATATTGGTTTTTTTTATTTCACGTTCAACTGCTTGCATACGCATGTCATCACTCCACAATAAAACAAGTTGGGGTTTGTGTACCATGAGGGTTTCAAGATTGATATCATTTGCTCCCCCATGAAACGAACCTATTACAGGAAGAGAGAGAAAGTGTTCACCTATAATATTTTTGTCTGCACTGTTGTTTGGATTTTTGGCTTTAAAGTTGAGCCCTATTATTTTGTCAGGATTGAGAGCATAAAGAAGATAAGTCATTGGAGGCGATGACCCAAAAACGCGGTTGACTAATTCTGGCGAAGGGGCAGCATGCTCGTGCGATTGAGGCATATCTTTAGCCTCAAGAGCGCAGCTTGCCAACAAAGCAAGAATGAAAGTTGAAAATAATTTCATATAAAATTCCTTAAATACATAGACTCCTCAAAAGATATCGCCCGGAGGTTGTGGACGATATCATGTGAAGAGTCTAAAAATGACTTACGATTAAGTAATGCTACACAAATCGTTATATATATTTCTATATAACGATTTACACTACCTTATCTAAAAGATTGAAATCATATCGATATATAACTTAAAATATAACGATAATCTTAAAAAAGTTCTATGTTTGATAATGCATTTAGAAGTTTTAAACCTATTCTAGTAAATCAAAAGAATTATACGGCAATCAAAGCATTTGAAATATCAAACACAGCCCAGATTTTAGCGCCTAGTATAGGAGGCCGTTCTTTAAGGTCCAATGTTGGAATGGATGCAACAAGAGTCTGCTTGCCTTCAAGCGTAATTATCACTTCACTTTGCGTTTCATCCTCTTCGATGTGGGTAACGGTTCCAAAAAGGTAGTTTTTTGTCTCTTCTGTGATGTCAGGCTTGGTGTGCAGCAAAGAGATCCACGTGGCTTTAAGCAACATATAAAGTGCTGCTCCTTTTTGGATATCCATCTCTTTAAGGCTTTGCTTGGTAATCATGACGTCAATTTGCGTTTTCTCATCAATTTTTACAGTAAGTCTGGCTTGGTTCTTGTTCGTTTTGATTTCACTAACCGTACCTAGAAGTTGATTTCTAGCACTGGTTCGCAGTGTCAATTTAGAGATAAAAGCAGAAAATTTATCGCCGTCATCAACATAATGATCCAGCGCATCAAAAAAGAGATGCTGTGCCTGTTCAATCTTTTTGAAAAGAGTGATGTACTCCAATCCCTTGGAGGTCAGGCGCGTGCCTCCACCTCCTTTTCCTCCCGTGGAGCGTTCCACTAGAGGCTCTTCGGAGAGTTTATTGATCGCATCTATGGCATCCCATGCAGCTTTATAACTCATTTTCATTACTTTAGCGGCACCTGAGATAGAGCCTGTTTGATGAATATGTTCAAGCAGCTCTATACGCCCTTTTCCTAAAAAATTTTGTTTGGCCTTGCTGATCCAAAGTCTTCCGTCGATATGGTTATCCATAAACACCCTTGTTTTTTAATCTACTGCGGGGAGAAATAGTAGTATAGCACAGATAACTTTATTGACATCCAACCCCATTTGGGATAAAATTAATACTATATTGTATAAAGGATTGCATATCAGGCTGTCAAACAGACTCATCAAAGGATATCAGTACATCTCTAAAATGCTCCCCGCAAATTGTCGTTACTACCCTACATGCTCAGAGTATGCAAAGTGGCAGTTTGAATTTAATGCTCCGCATAAAGCTTTACTCTCAAGTTCTTTGCGTATCTTACGCTGCAATCAACTTTTTGATGGGGGTATAGATTATCCTGTGGTTACGTATGTACCGCCAAAGTTACTGGATTTGCTTGATTTTAATAAAATTTGTGGCAAAATGGAGATCATTTATTGGTTCGTACCTAAAGATGCCAACCATTCACACTATTATGTTTTAAAGGATTTTAATGCCATTAACGCCTCCCGTGGTGCTTGATGCCCCACTTGATATGCACCTTCACCTTAGAGATGGGGAAATGCTGGAAAACATTGCCAAAGCCAGCGCCCATACCTTTTCAGGGGCACTTATCATGCCCAACCTTGTTCCCCCTGTAAGCAGTAAAGAAGAGGTTGTTGCCTACAAAAAACGTATCATAGAAGCTATAGGCAATGAACACTTCACCCCCTATATGACACTCTTTTTTAAGCCTGATTACGACAAAGCTTTTTTAGAATCCATGCGCGATGAGATCACGGCGATCAAACTTTACCCTGCAGGCATTACTACAAATTCTGAAGGAGGAGTAAGCGGTTTTGATGTGGAAGAATTACGCCCTGCACTCTGTGCAATGAGTGAATTAAACATCCCTCTTTGCGTGCACGGTGAGACTAACGGTTTTGTCATGGACAGGGAAGCAGAATTTGTATTTATCTATGAAAAACTGGCTTCTGCATTTCCAAAACTCAAAATTATTATGGAACATATCACTACTAAAGAGAGTGTAGCAGCCCTCGATAAATTTGACAACCTTTATGCAACAATCACTGTGCATCACCTGCTTATTACGCTTGATGATGTTGCCGGCGGTATGCTTCAGCCACATCTCTTTTGTAAACCTATCGCCAAACGTCCAGAAGATAGAGAAGCACTGCTTAAAGTAGCCCTCGGGGCACATCCTAAAGTAATGTTCGGTTCAGACTCTGCGCCTCACCCAAAGCATGCCAAAGAAACCTGTGGCTGTGCTGCTGGTGTCTTTACCGCACCTATAGCCTTGCAGATACTCACTGAACTTTTTGAGGCGCATGATGCTCCTCTTGAAAATCTGCAAGCTTTTATCTCTGGAAATGCGCGAAATATTTATGGGGTGACCCCTATAGCCAAAAAAGTGATTTTAGAGAAAAAGAAGTTTAAAGTCCCTGCCGAGTATAATGGAGTTGTACCTATGTATGCCGGTAAAGAGATAGCGTATTGCGTTAAAGATATTATGCATGGCTAATCGTCTTGATGCGTTTGAAAAAGGGCATGACGCCTTCCATAAAGTACAGTTCAATCAGAGTAAAGAGCGTTTTAAAAAACTTGTCTCCGAGGGGCAAAACCCTAAAGCACTTTTCATAGGATGCAGTGATTCACGCATTATGCCTGCAATGATTACAGGAAGTAAGCCCGGTGACCTTTTTATTGTAAGGAATATCGGTAATTTTGTAGCGCCATACAGTCCGGAAGCAGACTATCACGCTACTGCTTCAGCTATAGAATACGCTGTAAGTATTTTAGGGGTTTCTGACATTATTGTTTGTGGGCACTCACACTGCGGTGCGATCGAAGCACTCTATACAGATATCAAACCAACAGCAGAGAATATTCATACTATTAAATGGCTCGAATTAGGTGAAGAGGCAAAAGAAGTCGCCATACTTGCTTATCAAAATGACAGCAAAGAGAAAATGCTCCGCTATACAGAAAAAATTTCTGTAGTCCATCAACTTGAAAATCTCTTGACCTACCCGGGCGTTAAAAGAAGAGTTGCAGAGGGAACACTTTTCCTTCATGGCTGGCACTATCATATGGAGCATGGCGATATAGAATACTACGATGGCAAAAATTATGAATTTAAACCACTTTGCCAAAACTGAGACTAAATAAAATATAAAGTAAAAAAGGAAACGAATGATCGCAAATGGTATTGAAGATCTCATTGGGAATACTCCTTTAGTGAGAATTAATTCACTTTCAAACGAAACTGGTACAACCATATTAGGAAAATGTGAATTTATGAACCCTACCTCTTCGGTAAAAGACAGAATTGCGTTTAATATGATCAATGAAGCTATGAAAGCAGGAAAAATAACGAAAGATACCACTATTATAGAACCAACAAGTGGCAATACCGGCATAGGACTTGCTGCAATTTGTGCATCTAGAGGACTTAAACTTGTTCTTACCATGCCAGATTCAATGAGTATAGAGAGACGAAAGCTGCTCGCTTATTTGGGAGCAGAACTTGTTCTAACCCCTGCAATCAAAGGGATGAATGGAGCCATAGAAAAAGCAGACTCCCTAGCGCAGGAACTTAATAATGCCATCATTTTACAACAGTTTCAAAATTCGGACAATCCAGATATCCATAGAAGGACTACTGCAGTCGAAATACTTAAAGACACCCATAATAACATAGATATTTTTGTTGCAGCAGTGGGAACGGGAGGGACACTTTCTGGTACTTCAGAAGTACTGAAAGAAAAACTCCCTTCCTTGTTATCTATCGCTGTTGAGCCATCAACTTCTGCCGTGTTGAGTGGCAATGCAGCCGGCCCGCATAAAATACAGGGCATTGGTGCAGGTTTTATACCAGAAGTCCTCAATACTTCTATCTATGATGAAACCATTTGCGTAAGTGATGATGATGCATTTGCTATGGCAAGGAAGATGGCAAAAGAGGAAGGTTTGCTTGTAGGTATCTCTTCAGGAGCAAACCTGCATGCAGCGTACATGATTGCTTTAAAACCTGAAAACAAAGGTAAAACGATTGTTACCATCCTTTGTGACACAGCAGAGCGTTATCTCTCAACAGAACTTTTTGATACTTAAACTTTTGACATGCAAGATACTTCAACACTTCTTTTAGAAACCATCAAAATAGAAGACGGAGAAGTCTCCAACCTTCTCTATCATCAGGCACGTTGTGATGAGAGTAGAAAAGCCCTGTTTGGCTCAACAGATACACTCGACTTATTATCTCTTATACAAGCACCACAAAAAGGGCTTTTTCGCTGTCGTATTCTTTATGCTGAAAAAGTACACTCTGTAGAGTATATCCCCTATAAGTCCAAAGAAATACACAGACTCAAAATTGTCTCTTCAAATCTTGAGTATGACCACAAATACGAAAACCGAGATGCCCTGAACAAACTACTTCAAATACACAGTGATGCAGATGATATACTCATCGAAAAACACGGGTATATTACAGATACGACAATTGCAAACATTGCTTTTTATAATGGGGAACAATGGCTCACTCCTGAGAAACCTTTATTAAAAGGTACGATGAGAGCCAAGTTGCTGAATGAAGGATTTCTGCATACCAGCAAGATAAGGAAAGAAGAAATAGCTACCTACACACACGTTGCTTTAATGAATGCTATGATAGGATTCAAAATTGTTTATCCTATTAAGATAATTTAATGAAACCAGTTGCATGAACCAACTGCTGAAGTGCCCAACGGAAATATCCTTGAGGCATACCCTGGCCGCAGCGTAGCTTTTGGGATTTACTCAAGAGCGTTCTTTAATAAATAATACTATAAAGAGAAAATAATGACCATCAACCTTTTTCAAACTCCACAATACAGAACGCTTATGGAAGAGCACATAGAAAAAACCATTCATTATCTGTTTAATAAAAATCAAGAATTCGCACTTGCCTGTGAAATAAGATACGTAGATTTCAATCCTGAACTCCCCTTCAGTATTAAAGAAACTTTTGATGATATTGTTTTGTTTGTTTTAGGCGGCTATACCTATGAAACTGCAAAACTTGAAGCGGGATATTTTTCTTTTGAAGCGGGGTTCGGATCTGAAAATTTTGGCTCTACAGTAACACTCCCGCTACTGGCAATAAAACAACTATTTGTTGGGGACCATCCTATAGTATTCAATCTTGCTCAACCAATAGACCAAGGACAAGTCTCAACAAAGAGTTCTATGGAAGCCCTCCTCAATAACCCGGAGAACAAAAAGCTTCTTAAGAAAAAGAAAACTTAAGTCTTCTTAGCATTTCCCCGTTAATATGTAATCTACCACATTATCTACATAAGCATTGTGTTTATTCTCTTTTGAGTACACAATAAAGAACTTACGAGTCATGGTAAATCCTCTAAGTCTTGCTTCAAAAAGTTCGCCCTTTGACACTTCTTCTGCGATCGCATGTTTTGAAATAATAGAAACTACAGGTTTTTCTTCATCTTTTTTAGCTCTTTTTATTGTTTGCAATACGGTTGTCGTATTACTCACTTCACTGATAACATCAAATTTTTTACAGGATACCCCAAGCTCTTCAAATACTTCCGAAGTCACTTTTCTTGTGTGAGATGCCTCTTCACGGCAAATCCATCTAAAACCATAAAGCTCTTCAGTTTTAACAATTTTAGGAATAGGCACATTACTCACTAAAACCAGTTCATCCTCCAGCCATTCTCTATAGATTAAGGCATTGTCCATTATTGGTGATTCTATGAGTCCGACATCTAACTTTCTGTCTTTAAGTTTTTGTACAATATTGGCACTTTGATCAATACTAAAATTCACATCATTATGTATCGCTTCACTCATAGCATTGAGACATTCTCCTGGTATAACATACGTACCTATAGTATACGATGCGCCTAACTTGAATGTCATCTTCTTGTTAATGATCTTAAGTATATCTTTTTCCGAAGAATGGATCTCTTTTTCCAGTCTAGTTGCTATCTTATAGAGCTCTTCTCCTTCGGCCGTAAGTTTAATACCATTTTTTTTACGCTCTATAGTCTTGCATCCCAGATATTTTTCTATAAATTTAATTTGTTGTGTTACCGCGGGTTGAGAAATACCCAGTTTCGCTGATGCTTTTGAAAAACTTCTTTCCCGTGCTACGGTCAAAAAAGTTTCCAATTTCACAAAATCCTTTAACATTATTTTTCCTTATTTTATATAAAAATCTTTACCATTGTTAAATATATGTTAATTGTATCAAATTATACTTAAACACATATAAGATCCGCTTATCAAATCAACATAATTCACTTTATCTTATTAATTCTACCCTTATTAACTTAATAAAACAATAAGAGCATCTCTTAATAGTTTTAACGATATAATAATACTATACAGGAGAGTGGTATACTTATGGAAAATATATTAAATGAACTTAATCCATCACAGCGTCAAGCAGTTGAACATATTGATGGTACGATGCTTATTCTTGCTGGTGCGGGAAGCGGAAAAACGAAAACCCTTACATCAAGACTTGCATATCTTGTAGGTGAAGTGGGTATAGACCCTGCCAACACTTTAACACTGACCTTTACCAATAAAGCTGCCTCACAAATGAGAGAGCGTGCACTCAGACTCATGCCCACTAAATTCTCTTACCCCCCGCTTTTATGTACTTTTCATAAGTTTGGCTTACTGTTTCTAAAATTTCATATTGAAAAACTAGGACGAAGTAACTCCTTTGTCATCATCGACAGCGATGATAAAAAGCGTCTTTTACGTTCCATCGCCAAAGACTTAAAAATCGACCTTAATATCTCATTTATCGCTTCTGAGATATCAAAATACAAGAACTCATTACTTTCTCCTGAAGTAGTCATTCACAAAGCCGAACTCCCAGACTATAAAAAAGTAGCAAAAATTTACGCACTCTATCAAGCCAATATTGAAGAGAACAATCTTGTTGATTTCGATGATCTTCTTATGCTGACATATAAAATACTTGATGAACACGATGCATTACGGAAGGAGACCAGTAACAGATATAAGTATATCATGGTTGATGAGTACCAAGATACCAATGAATTGCAGTTTCGTCTTCTTGAACATCTTTGCTCTGAACATGGGAACCTCTGTGTTGTAGGTGATGACGACCAGAGTATTTATGGCTGGAGAGGTGCCAATATACGTAATATCCTGGAATTTACAGGCCATTTCAAAAATACAAAAACTGTCAAGCTTGAAACCAACTACCGCTCAACCAACCCTATTTTAAAGGCGGCAAATACCCTCATAGAACACAACTCAACACGCCTCGGGAAGAAGCTTGTCTCGCATAAAGGTGACGGGGAAGAAGTTAAACTACTCCACTCACTCGATGAGTCTATGGAGGCCAAAGCCATCGCGCATCAAATACACGAACTCATAGATAAAGGTGCTGACCCTGATGAAATTGCTGTACTTTACCGTATCAATGCTCTTTCTCGCTCTCTTGAAGAGGGTTTTACCAAAGAGGGATTGTCCTTCAAGCTCATTGGCGGCATGCGTTTTTATGAACGTGCAGAGATAAAAGATATCATCTCTTACTTTAGAGTCCTTGCCAATCCACATGATGATTTTTCACTGATACGCATCATCAATAAACCAAAACGCGGCATTGGCAAAGCATCCATAGAAAAACTTTCAAAAGCTGCTTTTGATGCGCAACTTTCACTTTATAGCTACATAGAACAAAGCATAGGTGGTGAACTTCCTGTATCCATAAGTAAAAAAGTGGCCACTTCACTTACCAAACTGGTTGAAGATATAAAAGTGTTACAAGAAGAGATACACAATGCACTTGGTAACTTTATCACACTTTTTGAAGAACGTATTAAACTCAAAAACCATTATGTGGGGATGGTTGATGGTTTTGACCGTATTTTGAATATCGATGAATTTTACGGATATTTCAGAGATGCAGTTATGAAAAACCCGGACCTCACACTAGATGAATTTCTCAACGACATTTCATTGCAAAGTGACCAGGATCAGATAGAAGAAAATGCCATTACCATTATGAGTATCCACGCAGCAAAAGGCCTGGAATTTGAGCATCTCTTTGTTATTGGTCTTGAAGAGGAGTTTTTTCCTCTTCTTGGTGAGGGGTGTAACATGGAAGAAGAACGCCGCCTGGGTTATGTAGCCATCACCAGAGCAAAGTCTGACCTGACTCTTTGTTATGTTGACAGCCGTTTTTATAAAGGCCGACGTAAAATGATAGACAAGAGCCGTTTCTTAGGCGAAGCAGGACTTATTCAGGAGACCAGTCTCAAGATCACAAAAAATTCAGCCTACAAAAAAGGAGACCTGGTCAAACACAAGATCTTTGGTATTGGCCGTGTACAAGAAGCCAATAAGTCGGGCAAAGAGTATAAACTTCTCATTAACTTCGGTGGAAACAAGAAAGAGATTTTGAGTTCATTTGTTCAACCGATATAACTACTCTGGGAAAGGGAAATAAAGTCTCCACTTCCCAAAAAATAAATAAAAACAGGATTACAGCCCCTTGAACAGATTATTTGTTGTCAACAAACCCATTTTTCGCACCTCAAATGGCTACATGGGTTATGTGAAAAGAAAATATAACACTAAAAAGGTAGGTTTCTCTGGTACCTTGGACCCCTTTGCTACAGGATGCCTCATCGTAGCCACAGGACAATACACCAAACTCTTTCAATACCTTAATAAAACACCCAAAAGCTATAAAGCAACCTTATGGTTAGGAGCTAATTCTCCTAGTTTGGACATCGAAAAAGTAGACAGCATCAAAGAGGTGCAACCCTTCCCCAAAGAAATGATAGAAGAAGTATTATTCTCTTTAAAGGGTCGACTTACTTATTATCCTCCAAAATTTTGTGCAAAGAAAATAAACGGTAAACGGGCATATGAACTCGCTCGTACGGGCCAAAACGTAGAACTCAAAACCATCACTTCAACAATATACGACATAAAACTGATCAACTACAACCACCCTTTTATACACTTTGAAGCCAAAGTAAGCGAAGGTGCATATATACGCAGTCTGGGTTCCCTCATCGCAGACAAGTTGAAAGTTGACGGTACACTTTCGAGTTTACATCGTATGTATGAAGGTCAGTTTTACTATGATGATGAAAAAGCACTCAATCCCTTCACGCATTTAGCCCTTCCTTGCAATATTTATACGGGAGAAGAGGAATATATAGAATTAGGGAAAAAACTCTATATAGAGTATTTTGAGGTTAAAGAAAATGGTATTTACCTCATAGAAACTTCCAATTTCTTTTCTATCATTGAAATACTCAAAGAAGAAGTCAAGTACCGATTTAACCGTATCCCAAAATTTGAGGAATCCTAATGTACACTGTTAAAGCCCATGCAAAAGTAAATATATTCTTGAAAATTACAGGCCATAAAGAAGGCTACCATACCCTGATCTCAAGATTTATGAAAGTGGAAAACCTCTTTGATACGATTGAATTTGTGCCCTGCGAATGTGACACTTTCACGATCGAAGGTTGTGAAGATGTACCTTTAAAGTCAAATACTATATACAAGGCTTACAAAGCACTCAATGAACATACTGGGGATATGAACATAATAAACTTCTTTAATAGACATAAAGTAGTTGTAACCAAGCGCATTCCAAGCCAGGCAGGTTTGGGCGGAGGTAGTTCGGATGGGGCCGCTTTCATGCGCTTGGTAAAAGAAGTATGTCAGCTTAGCATCACCATAGAAGAGTTAGCCGCTCTTGGAAGTACCATAGGAGCCGACCTGCCTTTTTTCATCTATAATTATCCTTCCGCAAATGTGTCTGGTTCTGGAGAGAAAGTTGAGCCTTTTAAAGAAAAACCTTTATCTTTAGAACTCTACACTCCTGACACAAGGTGTGATACAACTGTGGTTTATAAAACCTTTAAAGAGCTCCTGCTTCATGACATAACACCAAGCAGTTTCATGGGATGGGAAAAACTGGACTCAAAAACACTCTTAGAGACTATAGCTGACCCTATCATTCTAAACGATCTTTATAAAGCTTCACTTATTGCATATCCTGAGTTAGAAAAAGTTTCTACAAAGGGATGGTTCTTTTCCGGAAGCGGGAGTACATTTTTTAAAATTAAATAATTGATTAGCTTGATTTACAATATCAAGGTTCGATGCGCCATATACTTACACTGCATATTAAGAGACTATTGTCTTATCATGGCAGTATACAGCTTTTCAACCTTTTCTCTGGCCCAAGGTGTTCTTCGCAGAAATTTCAGGCTTGAACTGACTGAAGGGTTCATAGTAAAACAACGGATGTTAATATGTTGCCCCAATTCCTCCCAACCGTAATGCTCTACTAATTCGTTCACGATCTGTTTTAGATTAATACCGTGAAGCGGATTGTTTTTATGCTCTTCGTCACGGGTTCTACTATTTTTTTCTGTCATTTCTCCCACTCTTCTTACTTTTTTATAGTACAGTATACAATGCTTACTACATATACTACTTTGCACCAAAATGGTTCATAGAAAATGCGACTCTCTGTGAAACGTCTTGACTTTTTGATTGTTTGTCTATCACATCAAACCGTTTCAAAGCACCAACATTATTGGCAATCTGGATCGCTAAACCAGGGCGCGCATTAAGCTCTAGTATCAAAGGTCCTAAATTTTTATCGAGCACGATATCTACTCCTAGATATCCCAAATGGGTAACTTCATAGCATGAAGCTGCCAATGAGAGCATCACTTCCCATTGTGGTATTTGAAGCTCTGAAAAATCGTATCCCGTGTCAGGATGATGTGTCACGGGTACACCCTCCTGCACAGCAGACAGTGCTTTTCCAGAACCCATATCGATACCCACACCCACTGCGCCTTGATGCAAGTTAGCCTTGCCATCACTTTGTCTGGTTGAGCACCGCAACATGGCCATTGCAGGATATCCTTTATAGACAATGACTCTGATATCAGGGACGCCTTCGTAACTATAACGTTCAAATATAGGATCAAACTCTACCAGTTTTTCAATCATTGCAACATCTGGTCTCCCGCCAAGAGAGTAAAGTCCACTTAATATGTTGGAGATATCACGCTGAACATCTCTAAGTTCAAGTCTCTGTCCACTTGCCTTAATAAACTCGTCACCTTCACGCCGTACAATGACCAAAATACCTTTACCTCCGCTTCCCTGGGAAGGTTTCACAACAAATTTGTCAAGACCGGCTAAAATATCTTTTAGCTTACGTAGTTGTGATTGGTGTTCAATGGTAGCTAGTAACTTAGGTACAGCAATACCGGCATTTTGGGCAACTACTTTTGTTTTGAGCTTATTGTCCACCAAGGGGTAATACTTACGATCATTCTGTGCGCCAATATAGTTTATATTGCGATTATTCATACCCAGTATACCCAGTTTTTTAAGCTTAAAAGGATTAGCAAATAGCATTATTGCACCATGGATTTAAAACGAATCAATTCACTTAAACGGTAACCGCTATAGCGTCCCAACAGAATAATCACAGCCAGTACCACAAGAAGGAATTCTGGAAAGTTGAAAGCAATATGTGAAACAATAGGATGGCTCATCACAAAATAGGCAAAAACTGCTACGATCAAAGATCCACTGCCTTGAATAAAAACCTCTCTAGGCCCCTCTTCCTCCCATAGTATCGACATTCTTTCAATTGTCCAAGCCAGAATGATCATAGGGAAAAACGTAACTGTGAGTACCTCTTTTATCCCCAATTTGAAACTCAAAATACTCATAAAAGACATAATGAGAATAACCACAATCATGACAGCTGAAATTCTTGCCACCAGCAACAAGTTAAGACTACTTAAATAAGAACGAATAATCAAACCCATGCCGACAATCACAATAAACATAATCAATCCGGCAATCAGCGTCGTTTCCATAAATGCCAAAGCTATCAAAATAGGCATAAATGTCCCTGAAGTTCTTATGCCCACTAATATCCTTAAGAGAACCACCACCAATGCACCAAAAGGCACCAATAATATATGTCTGTAAGCATTTTGTTCACCCACAGGTAAAGAGAAGAGTGAAAAATCCAATACTGCGGCTCTCTTCACAAGTTCTTTCTTGTCAAGGAGATATTGCATCGGTACCTGCCGCTCATTTAGTGAAAAACTGATATTGGAATTTTTTGCCCCTGTGACATCAATTAGAGAATCTCCACCTTGCTGCCAGATAAAAAAATTCTTTTTCCTAGTGACTTTTCCTTTATTAATATCATACAATTGCCACATATTTCCATCATAAACCTCCAGCATAGGCGTCAAGGCAATGTTACGTCTTGCACCTTCCAGATAGAGTCCATGAATTTTACGTACGACAATATTCCTATATTGCAAAAGACGTGAAAGCATTTCAAGTTTGCTTTGTTCTCCCTGTGCGAGTAGTATTTTAACTGCTTGGGAAGGTTCTTTGGCACTAAAATCTCGTATCAACTGTGCAGCAAAGGAGTGGGTATCTGCTGATCTTAGCCGTACATCGTCAAGCAAGTTTTTGGCTGTATTTCTAAGCGTATCTGGGAGATCACTAAGTGTTTCGTTAGCCGGTATAAAAGATTTGGGGGGTGCTTTAGGATTGTGCTCTCCTGGTTCTATCAGTACTTCAAGAGCATAATAAAGTATTTGCGGGCCTACCACTTTGCGCTTACTCCATTCTGCTCTTTTTCCATTTTCTGTTTGCGTCTCAGCATACCCAAACCCCGAAGATGACACATCTTCAGAGAGTATCTGTATTCCTTCTTGAGGCTGGGGCAGTGCCATAGATACCAATACTGCTTTCTTCTGCCCTTCAAATGAGATCTCCGCCCCAACAGTATAGACAGAACGATTTTCATGTGGTAAAAATGGTATACCAAGTACCCCTACTTTGTACCAAACAACGAAAAACCCTACCAATGCTAAACCAAGTGCTATAAGTAATACTTGCAATCTTCTAGGCATAGAATTCCTTTTATTTAGCCAGTTTCATAGGCTCAAATTGATATTTTTTTGCAACATCCACGACAAAATAATCTTGTAAAAAATTACGCCCTATAAGTATAGGATACATATAAGCATCACGGTCATTCAAATTCACAGAAATAAGCTGAGATACATCACCAAGTACAATACGCATCTTTACAACATATCGATCCTGTGAAGGTTTATTATGACGCTTAATTTGCACTGTTTTAATCACTTTTTTCTCAATGGTATGCTCTTTTTTACCATCCATACATACAAATCGTACCCACTGCTTTCCGTTACGTTCAAACGGTGTAATATTCCGTGCATCTATAGATGTTGTTTTAGCCCCCGTATCAATACGTGCTTTCAATACTATATTGGGTGGTACAAGCCGTACATTTTCTAAAGCCCCGATAGTCTTCTTTGTATCTGGTTTTTCTGTATTGAGGTTTTCAAAAGTATTATTTTGTTCTGTTAACGGTATGATCTTTTCAGCAGCTTCAATTAAAGATGAACTGTATAGTAAAAGCATAAGTATAAGGAAGATGCTATAGCGCCATCTTATTCGTAAAATCATTATTACTCTCCATTTATAATATATGACATTATATCACATACAAAACTTCATAAACATAATCTTTACTCTTTCTTTTCACAAAATACTCCCAATACACAATCTTTTTTCATCCACAATGTTTAGAAAGTACTGAAGCAGGTTTATTTATACCAACTAAGTCGTTATCTTAATTTAGGATATCCAATATTTACACAAACTTCTATTTTAATGCTATAATTCTATCAAAAAGGACTTCTCTTTGGCTATCAATATCGTTTCACAAAATAAAAAAGCCAGACATGATTATGAAATACTTGAAAAATTTGAAGCAGGTATTGTGCTTTCTGGTGCGGAAGTGAAGGCACTACGCGCAAAGCGGGCCAACCTGGCAGATGCCTTTTGCCGTTTCATTAAAGGTGAACTACATCTTATGAACACGCACATTGCACATCTTGAAACTGTCTACAAACATTACAGTCCAGATACACGTGCACCCAGAAAACTGCTTTTACACAAAAAACAGTTGGAGACCCTCTATGTTAGAGTACACAAAGACGGACTTACTATTGTGCCTTTGATGATTTATTTTAATGAACGTAATTTTGCCAAAGTCAGTATTGCCATCGCCAAAGGAAAGAAATTACACGATAAACGTGCCGATATGAAGGCTAAAACCCTTGACCGCGAAGCAGACCAAGCAATAAAAAACCGATCTTACTAGAAGTTGCACTTAATGTCTGTTATTTACAAGCGCTGACATAGTGTGTATATCTAAATGGATATTAGAAAAGTAATTTACATATAGAAAGTAAAGATTTCTTTTTGATTTGCAGTAGGTTTGGCTGAATGGAGTTTATGGAGTGAAAGAGCTTACTAATAGTAAGTGACTGAATGAAATAAGTTCCATTCAGCCAAAAATGCTGCAAAGCAGAAGGAAAGATTACTTTCTACGAAGTTCTTTGATTCTTGCTGCTTTACCCTTAAGTTCTCTAATATAGAACAATTTAGCTCTTCTGATTCTACCTCTTCTAAGTACTTCAATACTTTCAATAGACTCTGAATAGAGTGGGAAGATTCTCTCAACACCAACAGAGTTAGCACCCATTTTTCTTACCATAAATGTTCTACCTGTACCTTGACCTCTGATAGCGATACAAAGACCTTCATAGTTTTGAACTCTCTCTTTAGCACCTTCTTTAATTCTAACAGCTACTCTTAAAGTATCACCAGCTCTAAATTCAGGAACGTTTTTGTTTTCTAATTGCGCTTTTTCAAAGCTTTCAATGTATTTATTTCTCATGTGTTATACCTCTTTTGTATAAGTCTGGGCGGAAATACTTTGTTTTACACAAAGCCAACCCTCTTTTTAATGCCGTGATTTTACTGTGATTACCCTTTAAGAACTCTGAAACGACTGCAATTTCTTCATAAATTGTAGGTTTCGTAAAAGAAGGGGCTTCCAAAAGATGAGATTCAAAACTTTCCATCTCTAACGAATCACTATTTCCTAGTACTCCGTCAATATTTCTGGCAATTGCATCGCAAACCACCATACTGGCTAATTCTCCACCTGTTAAGATGAAATTCCCTATAGAGAAGAGTTCATCTGCCTGAGCTTCAATCACGCGTTCATCTATGCCTTCATATCGGCCACTGACAAACACGACATGTTTTTTCTTAGCTAATCTTTTTGCATCATTTTGCGTAAACGTTTTGGCTACAGGAGAAAGAAATATCACGTGTGCTTTAGGTGATAATTCTCTTACTTTTTCCAAGGTATCCATTAAAGGTTGCGGTGTCATAAGCATACCTGCGCCACCTCCTATCATCGGAGCATCTACACGATTGTGTTTATCTGTAGTAAAATCACGCGGATTATAAAAATCTATAGACATTTTTTCATCTTCGATAGCGCGTTTTAAGATACTTTCAGAAAAATATCCTTTGATAAGATGAGGGAAAAGTGTAATAAAAGAAAATTTCATTGTCATCCTTTTAGACACGGCTGGGCGTATGAGCCAACCGCCAAGCTTGACACAGCGTCAGCGTAGTTTTTTGTGCTTTGCTCAAAAAGCGTCCTATCAAGAAGCAGCTAGTATATCTTTGGCATCTTTCGTGAAAACTATTTTTTCATCTGTATCTACTTTGATAATATATTGTTCTATATAGGGTAGTAAAAAGTTTTTAGGCAGCCCTTCTCTAACCAGGGTATCTTCTGTTTTAATCTCAAGGTAATCAGTATCGCCCATGCGTTGGATATCTTCAACTAAACCTAACACTTCATCGTTTTGTTTTACTGTGCAGCCAATCACATCAAACCAAAAGTGTTGCCCTTCTTTGAGTTCACACTCCTCTTTGCTTTGTGCTTCATCCATGTAGAGCTTAGTATTGGTTAATTTCTTTGCTGAGTCAATACTTTCATATCCTATAAAACGGATAATACCACGTGTGAAATTGATATCAGCAATCGTAAGATCACCATGGTTGCTTTTATACGTATTGCCTATTTTAAATTGTTCTGGAAAATCTGTATGAAGATGAAATTTAAGGTCGCCCCAAAGTCCAATAGTTCGCCCTATTTGGGCAATTAAGAATTGCTCTTGAGACATAAAATTGTTACGCTACAGGTTTTACATTAACGCGGTAGTTTTTACCGCCTTTTGCTTTACAGCCAGAGATGACTGTTTTGATAGAATTGATCATTCTTCCTTCTTTACCGATGAGCTTTCCTATATCTTCACTGTTTGCAAAGATAATAATCTCATCGAAACTCTCATCAACCTCAGTGATCTCTACAGAGATATCTTCAGGATTGTTTACCAAAAGTTTGGTGTAGGAGAGCAAGAATTCTTTAACCATTAAGACTGTTTTCTACCCGCTAGTCTTTTAACTGTTGGGCTCATTTGTGCACCAACGCTGATCCAGTAGTTCAATCTCTCTTCATCAAGGGTAAAATCTTTGTTTACGCTTACTGGATTATAGTGACCGATTGCTTCGATCCAACCACTGTCTCTTCTTTTTCTATTATCTGTTACTACGATTCTGTAAAATGGTTTTTTCTTTCTACCCATTCTTGTCATTCTGATCATTGTCATGTTGTTTCCTTTGTTTTTTCATTTATTTTAATGCTTACCCGAGGATGAGTGATGCATTTTGAAATAAAGTACTGACAACTGCTTTTTAATGACTAAAACACTCATCAACACTTTATAAATTCGTTTGAAACGCGATTTTACCATAATGTTTATAAAGATTTCATAAAATACATATATTTGGTCTACAAATCCCGCAGACTCCCAGCTGCCTAAGCTACCTGTCGGAATCTATATGACATGCAACCACAAGGCCATGCTCCATGGTAAATTTAACGCGGTCTCCCAGAGAAACCTCCACCGCCACCTTGCATCTGCGCCATCATATCTTGCATTTGTTTCATGCCGCCTTTCGTTGACATCTTCTTTGCCATCTTTGAAGCATTTTTAAATTGTTTAAGTACACGATTGACATGCATTTGTTCAAGCCCTGCACCTGCAGCTAAACGTCTTTTGCGTGTATTGTTAAGCAAGTCAGGATCTTCTCTCTCTTTTGGTGTCATTGAAGAGACCATAGCTTTGATCACTTTGATTTCATCTGAATTCTCCAGATCCATATCGCCGATCTGTTTTGCCATATTACCCATACCAGGGATCATACCCATGATAGACTTCATGCTTCCAAGCTTTTTCATTTGTTCCATTTGTGTCAGGAAGTCATTAAAGTTAAACTGGCCTTTTTTGATTTTCTGGGTAAACTTTTTTGCTTCTTTTGGATCTATAGATGCAGCTGCTCTTTCTGCAAGTGACTCCATATCACCCGCGCCCATCAAACGGCTTACTATCCTATCTGAAATAAACTGCTCAAGGTCGGGCATCTTCTCGCCCGCACCGATAAAACGAAGCGGCACCCCTACTTGTTGTGTCAGTCCAAGCGCAACTCCACCTTTTGAATCACCGTCAAACTTGGAAAGTACTACACCAGTGATTCCTATCTTTTCTTTAAAAGTTTGCGCTGTTCTAACTGCATCTTGGCCTGTCATTGCATCAGCCACATAGAAAAGTTCATCCGGATTGGCTACTTTTTTGACTTCTGCGAGCTCATCCATAAGTTCATCATCTATAGCTAAACGTCCAGCTGTATCTATAAGCACTACATCATAAAGTTCATCTTCTGCTTTTTTTAGCCCCTGTTTTACTATCTGCACAGGTGTAGCATTTTCATCTGCAACCAGTTCTACATCAATCCCAGAGGTGATTTGTCTAAGTTGTTCAACGGCTGCGAGTCTTTGTAAGTCTGCTGCAATAACAAGTACTTTTTTCTTTTTTTGTTCTTTAAGAAAGTAGGCAAGCTTACCTGTTGTAGTTGTTTTACCAGACCCCTGTAAACCTATCATCAGTACTACTGTAGGCGGTTTTGAAGCAAAGGTAAACCCTTTAGGTGCCCCTTCTATAGTAAGAATTTCTGTAAGTTTATCTTGAAGTGCTTTTAAAAAGTTCTCTTTACCTACACCATTTTTCTTTGTTTCTATCTCAACTGTGGCAATGAGTTCTTTGACGACCTTATGATGTACATCCGCTTTAAGAAGTGATTTCTTAAGTTCAGTGGTTGCTTTCTTAAGCGCCTTATCATCATCATGAAAACGAATCTTACCTATAGCATTTTTAAAACTGTCGGTTAAAGTATCAAACATTTTTTACCTTATCATTTATTTGATGTGTTTTGAACAAAGTCCAAAGCACTACATTAACACTAGGCTAACTTCATCAGTTGCCCATACTGTTAATCGTATTTATTTAATATAATTGCTGCGATTTTACCCTATTTGGGCTTAAAATGCTTATTTGTAACGCGCTATATCTATTGGCTCTTTGGCATTAAACTCATAATCGAGTATCTTCATTTTGGAAGAGTGCAGCAATACTCGTTTCGACTGTGTACGGCTTCCGTACTGCTCATCACCTACTATAGGGTGCCCAATGCTTGCAAGGTGCACACGGATTTGGTGTGTTCTTCCAGTAGTGATTTCTACATTTACTTTAGACTTTTTACCTTGTATCTCTTCAGGCTTCACAATAGTATGCGCTTTTTTACCTCGGACAGGGTCTATTTTAGAAAATGCTTTCCCTTTTTTGACTGTAAAGATAGGCTCATCTATCTCCACTGCTTCATAAAGCACACCTTCTATCCATGCCACATAATGTTTTTCTACCTTTCGGTTTTTAAACTCTTTAATAGCACGCTCTATAAACTCCCTGTTCTTCCCTAACAACAACACACCAGAAGTATCTCTGTCGAGTCTATGAAGGAGTTCTGCTCCTTCTATGGCATCTTGGATATCATAACTGTCTACCTGGGCTGGTTTATTGATAGCTATAATATCTTCATCCTGATAGAGTATCTCTATATCATCAGGGTACTCTATACGAAAGACAGTATCTGTGCGTATCTCAGCTCTTGCTATCTTTACTTTTTTGTCTTCAACATAGACAAGCCCCTTGTCTATAAGTTCTTTTGCTTTATTGTTTGAAATATCTTCTGCCTGTGCAAGGACTTTATATGCTTTATCTGTAGCCATTTTCTTCTATCCATTCATTAAATTTTTCCGTTAAGGGAAATTCTATTATTTTTATCTTGCTTTGTTGGCCTGTTTTAAAAAGTATATCACTTTTTGAAACTTTAAAACTTTTAGCAAGAAACTTTATCAACTCTTTGTTTGCCGCACCATCTACCGCTGCTGCCTTGATACGTATCTTTATGGCATCCTCTCCATATATGTCGCAAAACTCATTTTTACTCGCAGCAGGTTGTGCTTTTACACGTATGCTTACTTTTTCATCTTTAATATTATAAAACACTTTTTAAACTCTCTACAATAGGCCCAATGTCACTTTTACTTTTGATCTTTGTGGATTTAAGTACACCGTGCTGCAATACCATTTTTGTAAGATTTGAAGCTTCAACAACTTCTATACCTTCTATGGCATCAAAAATATCTTTTTGGTTAAAATAGTGTTTACCCGAAATAATCTTACACCCAAACTGTGCAGCTTCTGCCGCATTATGACCACCAATAGGCTCAAATGCACCTCCTAGTATGACAATGTCGCTAATGGCATAGACATTCACCAGTTCGCCTAATACATCCAGGAGTATTATATCACTCTGCATGGATTTATTTTGTGAATATTTTTGCATACTAAAACCATGCTCTTTAGCAAATATTTCTATTATTTTTCCTACTTTTCCAAACCGTTCAGGATGACGCGGTGCCAAAATAAGTTTTGCTCTTTTTTCCTCTGCTCTCAATGCCAAAAATGCTTCTAAAATAAGTGCTTCTTCTTTCTCATGTGTACTGGCACCACAAAGAAGTAAACCAGGTGGCTTTTCCAACTCTCTTGTAGAAACAGGCAGTTTTGAAAGTTTTATATTGCCTGTGACTATTACATTTTGTGCACCTAAAGACTCTAAACGCCCTTTGTCGATAAGTGTTTGGGCATACACTTCATCTATATGTTTAAAAATCTGTCTATACAGCCACCCTATCTTTTGATACTTTGGAAAAGATCTATCACTCATACGTGCATTGATAAGTAACGTTTTTGCTCCTCTTTTTTTTGCCAAAGCAAAAAGAAGATACCAAAACTCTGCTTCCATCACCACCAGTGCTTTTTGTGGTTTTATCCAAAAAAAAAGCAAAGGTTCAAAAGGAAGGTATTTGCCCTCTGTGGTATATTCCTTGATCGCTTCAACCCCTGTCTGTGTTGCTGTAGTCATTCGGAGGAGATCTTCTGGCAATGTGTCTACCAAAGGTTTTATGGCTTTTACCTCACCAAAGCTACAAGAGTGAAACCAGATACCATTAGGTTTTAAAGGCTTGTTGTTCCATAAAAAAAATCTTGCTGGGATAGAGTCTTTATATTTCGTCTTGAAAGAAAACAGTACTAAAAAAGGAAAGGCTATCATATACACTAAAAAAGAAAAAAGACTATAGAGGGAAAAAAATAGATAATTCATTTAGCCTCCTAGTAGTGTGAGTATTCCTGCTCACGAACAATGATATGCAATTGATATGCAAATCTTTTACTTCGTTCATCATGGGCAGTGCCAAAGGCAACATTTAAATAAATGCCCACGCTACAAGAAATTTATACTTCCGCTGTAACGTTCTCTATATAAAGGATACGACCACAGTGAGGACAGTTTATTATCTCATCTGCTTTAATCACTTCAGAGTAAGTCTTGTCATTGAGTTTCATATAACATCCGTAACATGCTTGTTTTTTCACAGGCACTACTGCTGTATTACCAGCCCAGATACGGATTTTCTCATAAAATGAAAGTACTTTTTGTTCAAGATTTCTGCTAAGTTCTTCTCTTTTTGCAAAAAGTTCACCCTTAATTTTTTCAATTTTTGCTTTTTCAGTCGAAACTTCTTCATTGAGAGCATCAAACTCTACAGTAAGTGTTTTCACTTTTTGGGCAGCTTCATCAAGAAGGGATTTTTTTGTTTCATTGATATTTTGAAGTCTCTCTATCTCTTCATTTGCAAATGTCATCTTCTCTTTAGCAATATCTTCTTCAAGAGAAAGTGCTTTCATCTCTTTTTCTGTTGAGATTTCTTTGAATTTTTTTGCATTTGAGGCAAGTTGTGCATGCAGCAATGTCAATTGCTCTTCAAAACCTTTTACTTTTCCCTCATTGTTAGTAATGGAAGTAGTAAGCTCATCAAGTTCACCTTGCACTGCATCGACTTTTTTTTGTTCTCTTGCTACTTTTTTATCTGCAGCCTCAAGTTGTGGGTTATAGCTATCAATCGCTTGATCATTTTTTGCAAGTTCTATCAGCTCTTTTAGATGTTTGTTCAATCTTTTTCCTTTTGGAGTTTACGGATGTCCTTGTAGTAGTCCTACAAGATGTTTAACCTATTCTATAGCGTTTCAATATGAAATGGGTTTTTTGAATTTGAAATTATAGCTAAAAGAGGTAAAACTTTCAACTCATCCAAAATAATCTGGGCAAAAAACTTCTCACTTTCATAGTGTCCAATGTCCACCATCATCAAATTTTCACTCATTGCTTTCATCGCATCATGATATTTGATATCACCTGTCAAAAAACAATCTGCCTCTACCTCATCCATCAGCGAAGCTCCCGCCCCGGTAGCTAAAGCAATAGAAGTGATGTTTTCTTTTTTACCAATCACTTTAAGTACGGGCAAGTCAAGTTTCTCCTTGAGTAAAGTCAAAAGTTCTTTATAGTGCCACTTTCCTTTTGCTGTACATACAAAAGGTTTTTGTGACTCCAGTTTAAAGCCTAAAACTTTTTCAAACACATATCTGTTCAGATGTGTCTGGTCAAAGTTTGTATGCAAAGCGATGAGTGACTGCTTTTTAAGGATCATTTCTTCAAGTAAATTAGAAGGGTATTTAGAAAAATCAAGCTGTGTTATTTTCCCAAAAATAAGAGGATGATGCACGATAAAAAGGGTGCCCTCATCAGCCTTTTGGATCATCTGGCTATCTATATCCAATGATACAACAATGCCTGAAACATCACGTGACATATCACCTACAATAAGACCCGAATTGTCCCATTTTTCCTGGAGTTCAAAAGGACTTATTTTGTCTAAAAAATCATATATTTCTCGCAATCTCATATTTTCTCCGTAGGGTGGGCAAGGATGTTCATGCTTTATCTAAGTACTCTTTTATTGCGTTCTTCTTCCTGCTCTTTATACAATTGTGCACAGCCAATTGAAAGCTCTCTGACTTTAAAAATATAGTTCTGTCTTTGAGCTTGGGAGATAGCTTTTCTTGCATCAAGTATGTTAAATGCATGAGAAGCAACCATACACTGGTCATACGCAGGCAGAGGAAGCCCAGCATCCAGGCACACTCTACATTCATTACTCGCATCTTCAAAGTGTTGGAACAAATTTTCTACATTTGCCACTTCAAAGTGGTATTTGGAGAATTCGTATTCACTCTCTTTGTGTACATCCGCATAGGTCGTAATTTTATCGCCGTTTTTGTTCCACACAATGTCAAAAACAGACTCTACGCCTTGCAGATACATGGCAAGTCTCTCTGTACCATAAGTGATTTCTACAGCCACAGGATCACAAACGATTCCCCCTACCTGTTGAAAATAGGTAAACTGTGTCACTTCCATACCATCAAGCCATACTTCCCAACCAAGTCCCCAGGCGCCCAATGTCGGGGATTCCCAGTTGTCTTCCACAAAACGGATATCATGCTGACTCAAATCTAGCCCTAAAAACTCTAGTGATTTAAGATAAAGTTCTTGAATATTATCCGGGCTTGGTTTGATGAGTGCTTGAAACTGATAGTAAGCACCCAGTCTGTTTGGGTTCTCACCATAGCGTCCATCGGTTGGGCGGCGTGACGGTGCTACATACGCTGCAGACCAAGGTTTGGAATCTAAACTTCTAAGCAGTGTTGCAGGGTGAAATGTCCCTGCGCCTGCGGGAAAATCATACGGCTGTACAATGTTACACCCCTGCTGGGCCCAGTACTGTTGAAGTTTGAGTAGTAGTTCGCTAAATGTTATGCTGTCTTTGTTCATCTATGCTTCTTTATGTTAAAGTAGTGTTTCTATTTCAGAAGAGTCAAGCTCTACTTTTTTAGCTTTACTGATACGGTCTTCTTGAAGTTTAACCTTCAGCTCATCATCCTCAAGCGCCATAATCTGGATAGCCAAGTATGCAGAGTTTACTGCTCCCGCTTTACCAATAGCAACTGTACCTACGGGCATTCCAGCAGGCATCATCACTGTACTAAAAAGTGCATCCTCTCCTCTAAGTTCACCAGAAGCCATAGGAACGCCAAGAACTGGTTTAGTTGTAGAGGCTGCCAGTACTCCTGCGAGGTGTGCTGCCATGCCCGCTGCTGCGATGAACACTTGTGCACCTTTTGCTTCAGCTTCTTTGACATAGTTTTTTGTTCTCTCCGGACTTCTATGCGCAGAAGAGATAATAAGCTCATAGGGTACACCAAACTTTTGAAGTGTTTCTGCACACTCTTGCATTACGCTATAGTCACTTTTAGACCCAATTACTATCGATACAAATTTCATATCTTTCCTTTAATTTATAGTTAGTTTCGTTTCGCTTCTTTTGCTGCGGAATGCATACCTCAATCCAATAAACCAATGACTATTTTTAGTTTATCAAACTCAAGTATACATTCCCGTGCAGAACACGAAAATGAGTATGTACTCTCTTATTTTTTCTCTTGAAACATCTCTTTCATCTCTTCATCAGACTCGATGAGTCCCTTCTTCTCCAACGCTTCATCTATACCGCGTCTAAGGATAGTATATCCTGGTAAAGTGGCAGGCAGGACAATATCATGAAGATCGCCACTATGAATACAGTCAAACTCTTTACCTGTAGTGGAAACTATCTTTTTAAATGTGAGCCAGTAACGTCCCGCTACTTCATCTATTTTCCCATACTCATTATCAAGCTCTTGGGCTGTGGCGCCTACAGGTAAAACAATCTCCACAGAGTCACCTAAACAGGTTTTATCTTTACAACGCCATGTCTTTCCATCTTCACCTACCAAACCCGCAACCTGGTGGGTACCGTTTTGAATGCTAAAGCCGTGTGACTGCGCATCACTTTTCTCAAAAGGACGGGAGACAAGGTAGGCATCAGTAAATCCTCTATTTTGCGTGGTATCCAGTTCTGCTTGATAGCGCTTTGCATTAAAATCCCCTGCATAAAAGTCATCAATAGCATGGCGGTATGCTTTGGTTACTACACCTGCATAATATGGTGATTTTGTACGTCCTTCTATTTTGAGTGAGTCTATCACGCCTGAACGCAAGATTTCATCTACATGCGAAGCCATATTCATATCTTTGGCATTCATAATATAGGTACCTACTTCACTCTCTTCTTCAAGTCTAAAAGTCGTACCGCTTTGAGGGTTGTGTGCATAGATCTCATAAGGAAAACGACAGTCATTTGCACAACTCCCTCGGTTAGGCACACGTCCTGTTTGCAACGCGGAGATGAGACAACGCCCTGAATAGGCAAAACACATAGAACCATGCACGAATATTTCTAATTCCAAATCCGGGATTACAGATTTGATCGCCTCGCAGTCCTTCAGGCTTATCTCTCGCGCCGCGATAATGCGCTTGACTCCCAAGTCATAATACACCTGCGCATCCAGTGCATTCATCACATTGGCTTGAGTAGAGAGGTGCAAAGGGATATTTGGTGCTATTTTGGAAGCCATTTTCACGACCCCAGGGCTGGAAATGATGAGCGCGTCAGGTTTCAACTCTGCCATTTTGGCAATGTGTTTTTCATAGAGTTTCAACTGTGAGTTAAAAGGAAAAGAGTTGATTGTACAGTACACTTTTTTACCTAGCTTATGTGCATATTCGATGCCTTTGGCATAAGACTCGATATCGAACTCTTTACCCGAACGGATACGCAGTGAAAAAGTACTTGTACCGCCATACACAGCATCAGCCCCATAGTTTAGAGCGATCTTCATCTTCTCCAAGTTGCCTGCAGGTGCCAAAAGTTCTACTTTGTTTTGATCTATCATCTTGTTCCTAAGGTATAAAGAGTGTTTATTTTGTTTTTATTTTATCCTATTAGTGGTAAAGAATAGGTTTTTTCTCAGAATTTAATGTCAACTATTATGGTACACTAAGAACAAAAAAAGAAAGTAAATAATGATGCGAATAGATCTACACAATCATACTACGCGTTGCAACCACACAGAAGGTACTATTGATCAATACATTCAAAAAGCCATTGAACTAGGTATAGATATCTATGGATTTTCCGAGCATGCACCTATGGATTTTGATCCTAAGTACCGTCTGCCTTTTTCGCAGATGCAAGCATACACAGATGATGTTTTGGCAGCTAAAGAACGCTATAAAAATGATATCAAAATACTTCTAGGCTATGAAGTAGACTATCTCCCCGGGTATATGGATGAACGCGTTTTATCTGCAAAAGTTGATTATCTTATTGGTTCAGTGCATTTCATAGATAAGTGGAGTTTTGACAATCCGGAGTTCATCTCAGGATATAAAAACAAAGACATAGATGAGATATGGCAAGCCTATTTTGAAGCTACTGAAGCCATGGCAAAATCGGGAAAATTTGATATTGTGGGGCATTTGGATCTTATTAAAGTATTTAAATTCATGCCCAAACAAGATACAAGAGTGTTGGCAAAAGATGCGCTTTTAGCAATCAAAAAATCCAATATGGTACTTGAACTCAATGCCGCGGGTTTGCGTAAACCTGTCAGTGAGATTTACCCTTCGCAATCCTTACTTGAAGTTGCTTATGATTTAGATATACCTATAACCTTTTCTTCTGATGCACATGCAGTAGAGCAAGTAGGGTTTGGTTATGATAAAGTTATCAGCCTGGCAAAAGAGGTAGGATACACCAAAGCCGTTTTTTTTGAACAACGTGATAGACAATTAGTTAGTTTTTAGGCGCAAGTCCTGATATAACTAATTTTTTAGTGGCTATAATAAGAAATAAATTAATTAGGAGCATTATATGGGTAAATTTGTGAGCAATATAGATGATTTTTTTAAATATTGTGAAGAGAATGAAGTTGAATTTGTAGATTTTAGATTTACAGATATTAAAGGGGCGTGGCACCATATTAGTTACCGCATGAGTTACGTTAGTGCTGAAATGCTCGAAGCCGGTCTTCCATTTGATGGTAGCTCCTTTGATGCATGGCAGCCGATAAACAAATCAGATATGATCCTCAAACCAGATGTACCAACGGCATTCCTTGATCCATTCACAGCAGACAGTACAATTATCGTAATCTGTGATGTCTATGACATTTACAAAAGCCAAATGTATGAAAAATGCCCAAGGTCGATTGCTAAAAAATCAATAGAATATCTTGCAGAAGCGAATATCGGAGATGTTGCCTACTTCGGACCTGAAAATGAGTTTTTTGTCTTTGATGATGTGAAATACAGAGACGATGTCAACAGTGCGTATTTTAGAGTAGACAGCGAAGAGGGGATATGGAGCAGCGATACTAGCTACGAAGCTGGTAATATGGGTCATAGACCAGGTACAAAAGGCGGATACGCTCCAACCATGCCAACAGATTCAATGGTAGATCTTAGAGCAGAAATGATGTTACTTCTTGAAGAGGTAGGCCTTGAAGTGATGCTTGGACACCATGAAGGAGCACAGGCGCAAGGTGAGATTGGTATCAAATACACCACAATGATTGAAGCAGCAGATAATGTACAAAAATATAAATATGTTGTAAAAATGGTAGCACACCTCAACGGTAAAACTGCCACATTTATGCCAAAACCGCTTCTTGGTGACAACGGTAGTGGAATGCACGTACACCAGTCTATCTGGAAAAATGGTAAAAATCTTTTCCATAAAGACGGAGCATATGCAAACTTAAGTGACATGGCTCTACACTACCTTGGGGGCATCTTTAAGCACACTGCAGCAGTAGCAGCATTTACTAACCCAAGCACAAACTCCTACAAGAGACTGATCCCAGGATTTGAAGCACCAAACATCTTGACTTATTCTAGTCAAAACAGATCTGCTGCGTGTCGTATCCCTTATGGTGCTACTGAGGCGTCTACTAGAATCGAAACCAGATTTCCAGACTCAACTGCATGTCCGTACCTTGCTTTTTCAGCACTGATTATGGCAGGATTAGATGGGATTAAAAACAAATATATACCCATAGGACCAATGGATGAGAATCTCTTTAAGCTTAGTCTTGATGAGATTAGAGAGAAAAAAATTCCTCAAATGCCTCATACATTAAGAGAATCTCTTGAAGGGCTTATTGCTGACAATGAGTTTCTTAAACCGGTATTTACTTCAGAGTTCATCGATACCTATCAACACTACCAGTTTGAAAGACAGGTATGGGCGGACGAAGCTAGACCTACTCCATTTGAGTTCATTTCTACATACTCTTGCTAACCTCTATTCCTGCGCTTTTGCGTAGGAATAGCTACACTCCCATTTATACCATTTTCAATACTGCTGACACCCTATATATTTACCCAAATTCGAAGATTGCCTACAATACGATTAGTTCATTAATATATTAGGATATAATTTTATATACTATTTAAGCTGGAGGCAGCAATGCACATAGGATTCATCATAGCAAACTGGGGTCAGCTAGAACCAATAAAAAGTTCAACACTGGTAATCATACAAGAGTGCCTAAAGAGAAATCATACTGTTTCGATTTTATATACAAACCATCTAACTGTTCGAAACAATATCGTTCATGGCCATATAGAAACCATTAATGCCATGGATAAAATTCCAGAAAATATTACAACTTTTTATAAAAAGATTACATTTAACAAAAGAATGAGCCCTCTTCATGCTTTTGATTGTATTATGATTCGTAAAGATCCACCGATCAATCCTTTGGTATTGAATTTTCTTGATGCCATCAAAGATGAAGTGGTTGTGGTAAATGATGTTGATGGCATTAGAAAAGCAAACAACAAACTCTATACGACAACTTTTCATGACCCTCACAATACCTATCTACCTATCACCCATGTATCAGGAAGTAAGAAATTCATCAATAAGACCATTGATGAGTCTAAGCATGAAAAAATGATACTTAAACCTCTTGATGGTTCCGGAGGACGTGGCGTGATCGTCCTTGAAAAAAATGCACGTTCAAACATCAACTCTCTACTGGATTTTTATATTGATGACACAGGAGATAACTATGTCATTTTACAAGAATATATAGAGGGAGCTGAAGAAGGTGACGTAAGAGTGCTGATGCTCAATGGAAAATACATAGGTGCGTATAACAGAAGACCCGCTGTCGGAGAAGTTCGCGCCAACATTCAAACCGGCGGTACGGCACATAAATATACAATGACTGAAAGCCAAAAACGAGTATGTAAAAAAATAGGAGCCAAACTTGTTTCTGATGGCTTGTATTTTGTCGGCCTGGATATGATCGGCGATAAGATACTCGAAGTAAATGTACTAAACCCCGGAGGAATAACCAATATCAACAGACTTGAAAAAGTAAAACTTCAAAGAGAAGTCGTTGACTTTTTGGAAGAAAAAGTTGATGCAAAAGCAGAAAAAAGAGTGGAGCTTGAGTATCTACTAAAACGATTTAGTGAGTTAAGAGAATAGTCTGTTCAGCCTTCAAGTACCTCTATAATAGATGTGATTAGCCATCACATCTATAAATAAAGACGATCCATTTTTTCAATATTAAAACAGTGTTCCGCTATCTTCGGAAACGGGGGTTTTGGGTACATTTTTTTTGGGGTGCAACGGATCATCATACTCTTCTTGGGATTCCATGATTTCATTGGGATCTTCGTCTATATTGACTGTTTCTGCCAATCCTATATCCTCTTCTGGGTTAATATCTTCTTCCATTCCTATGTCGTTTTCAGGGCTGATATCTTCCACATATCCATCATCACTCCTCCCAAACGCACTGTCATATTCACTTTCCTCTTTTTTAAGTTGAGGAAGAGGTGAATCTGCAGTGTAGAGTTCACTTTTCCCTTTATAGTCCCCCTTGAATACTCCGGCAGGTATATCAAAAGAGCGTTTTGTCTCAGGGTAGAGTTCTATTAGTTTTTTATAGTAGTATGCGAAAGCAGGCGCAGCAAGAGCGCCACCGGTTGCTCTGCTTCCTATAGGTTTGTTATCATCACGCCCAACCCAGCTTATCACTTCAATCGTAGGTGAATATCCGCAAAACCATGCATCTATCCCGTTGTTGGTCGTACCGGTTTTTCCTGCGAGTTCTATGCCCTCTACGCGTGCATTTCTACCTGTACCTCTTTTGATTACATCTTTGAGTATATCTGTCATAAGATATGCTTGTGCAGGTGTGGTAAAGTCAGCTATCTCTTTTGGACGGGTCTCGTAAATGACCGCCCCTTCTTTAGAGATGATCTTACTGACTAGTCTCGGCTCAATCATATGTCCATCATTTGCAAAGACTGAGAATATCTGCGCCATTTTCATAGGACTCAAACCAAGATTTCCCAAAGCTATAGACATATCTCTAGGAATGTGGGGTACATCCAAAAATGCCAAGCGTCTACGAATCGTACTCACACCCAGATCTGAAACAAGATTAATGGTTGCGAGGTTTCTTGAATGTACCAATGCTTCTCTTAAAGGGATAAACCCTTTAAAATCCCGTTCATAGTTTCTGGGTGACCAGATTTTTGGTTTACCTTTATAGTAGTATTGGAATGTTCTAGCCAAGTCTGTTAAGGGGCTTGCAGGATTATACCCCATATCTAATGCAGTTTGGTATATAAATGGTTTAAATGCAGAACCGGGTTGTCTGATTGCCTGGGTTGCACGGTTGAATGCAGACTTTTCATAATCTACACCACCCACCATAGCCAAAATATCACCTGTTTGACTCTCAACAGCTACAAATGCCGTATTGAGTGTAGAAGTTTCTGGTTTTTCTTTATAGGTTTTCAATGCTTTTTCATAGGTTAAAGAGACTGCTTCCTTCGCAATGGCTTGTTGTTTCATATCAATAGTGGTATAGATCTGATACCCTCCAGTACGCACATCTCCTAGCTTCCCCTTGAAACGTCTCAACACTTCATCTACAATGTAAGGTGCAACATTCTGTGTGAGTGATGTTTTATAGACTTTAGGTGATTCTTTCACAGCTTTGAGATAATCATCCTGTGTGATCCATCCTATACTCTTCATACGGTACAGTACATTGTTTGCACGGTTTAGGGCACGCTTATAGTGTTTTAGTGGATTAAAATAACTTGGTGCATTGGGCAATCCCACCAAGAGGGCTGATTCTTTGAGTGTGAGTTCATTTAGCTCCTTATGAAAGTAACCGTTAGCTGCTGTTTTTACCCCAAAGTAGTTATTACCATAGGAAATTTCATTGAGGTATCGCTCGATGATGTCTTCTTTACTCAATTCATGTTCTATCTTGAGTGCTAAGATCGCCTCTTTCATCTTACGAGCGAGCTTTTTTTCATTAGTAAGGATTTTATTTTTAATGAGCTGTTGGGTTAAAGTACTTCCGCCTTCTATAAATTTTCCTGCCTGGATATCTTTTACTATAGCTCTTATAATCGCGTCAGGGTTAACGCCGTTATGCTCAAAGAATTTCGTGTCTTCCATGGCAATAAGCCCTTCAACCAAATGGCTGGGAAGTTCATCATAACGGGCATAAAGACGGTGTTGTTCTTTAAAAACATAAGCTAATTTTTCACCGTTTCTATCCAGTATAACTGAAGAGGTCTCTGGTTTATAGTTGATAAGCCTATCCGCATCCAAAGAGATCTCTTCATACGCATAGATAAATGCTGCGCCCAAAGCTATAGCAAAAATGATTGCCAGGATAATGGAACCTTTAATCAGACTGTTGAACACATGTTGCCTTTATCATTTTTCAAGTTTATTATTGTACCGAGTTATGCCTAATGAGAGCCAACACATGTCTTATCTTTTGTGTCGATACTCCCAAATTCAGTATCACTCTCATGATTGGTTTTTCTACTGTAGGTTGACGTATGGCTCCTACCAAATAACCTTGTGCCATCAACCCTTTTTGTACAAAAAGTGCCTGCTCATTATTTAGCATCTCCATAGGTACGATCAGACTTTTACAATGAATACCCAACTGCTTTGTAACTGCCATTTGCCGCTTTAGAATCTTCTTGGTATATTTTACTGTATTTTCACGTATATGTTCTATATTTACCAGTGCCAGTGCCGTATCAAAAACAGACGGAGCAGTAGAGTAAATGATAGGTTTTGCTCTATTTTCCAAAAAGCTTATAACACTTTTTGAAGCCAAAATATAAGCACCATACGAGCCATACGCCTTACCAAGAGTACCCATCTTAATATGTCTCTCATTGATAGCAATACCGTAATGTTCAAAAATACCCAATAGGTTTGGGCCCAGCACACCCGCGCTGTGTGCTTCATCTACGATGAGCAGTGCTCCAAATTCATCAGAAAGATCAAATATCTCTTTTGTACAAAGCTCTCCGCTCATCGAGTAGACACCCTCAACAGCAATGATCTGTCTTTTGGCCGGATATTCTTTTAGCTTCTGCTTTAAATCATTTACATCGTTATGAGCAAAAGTGACGACCCTGTCACCCAGAAGCTGTGAAGCCATCACTCCGGAGGCATGATACTCTTCATCCATAAAAAGCATATCACCTTTACGGACCAGTGCTTCTATAAGTGCCATATTGGCAAGAAAGCCAGAGCCTACAACCAGCCCCTCTTCAAAACCATTGTATTCTGCTATGGTTTGTTCAAAAATGCGGTGTATGGGATGATACCCATTGACAAGCATACTGGCTTTTGAACTCATAGTATCATACTCTTTTACAAGTTTTACAGCTTTATTGAACTGTTTTTTATTTCGTGACAACCCCAAATAATCATTAGAAGCCAAATCATCCAATCTGTCATCAAAGAGCTTACGCTCTCTAAATCGTCCTGCTTTTTTGAGTGCTTTTAATTCGTTCTCATACATAGTAACTTCCAGTCTTTATCCACGGCAACAACTTTTCAACCTGCAAACCCCTCGCTGTACTTTCATAACCATCCACAGACTTGATGTACTTTTTGCAAAACCCCTCAACCATGCATCCGCCTGCCTTGCCTTGCCAAAGACCACTTTTTAGATATTTTTCCAAGTCATCCTCCTCAAACAAGTCAAAATGATAATATGTAGCTGACAAATCAGTAAAGAGTAATGTTTTTGATTTGAAATGCAGCGAAGATATGATAGAGATGGTTGAACCGCTTTGTATCTGTAAGATACGCCTGGCATCTTCTTCATTTTTGGCTTTTCGCAAGATCGTTCCATCAGACGCAGCGATGACTGTATCGGCACAAAGCAGAGGTATGTGTAAACCAAACTCACGAACAGCCGCGTCCATCTTGCCTTTGCTTGCAGTGTAGACAAAGTTTTTGGCTATGGTAGTAGTAATTTGGTCTTCATCATAATCAGGAGACTTTTGAATGAAATCCACACCAAAATGGTTTAAAAGTAAAGCCCTTGAATCAGAAGATGAACATAAACAGATCACTATAAACCTCTAAGGCTCACACCCCAATACAGTGCCAACACACCCAAGCCGATGTTAATGGGAAGCAACACATTCGGGAGGAGTTTTACTTTTTCTTTGGCTTCAGGCAGATTGCCTGAAGTAAAAAGTTTCCATGCCGCCCTTCGCTGCACATACATATAGGTAAAATTAACTGTCATAACCGTCCAAATTATCTCTTTGGAGAGAAAAATAGATTTATACTCTCCATGATGGCCTTTGGAAGATAGTGCCATCATCAATCCTGTTGCCAAAAGAATGATGATAAAAGGGATGACCAGGTGAAAAAGTTTTCCGGTCATTTCCAAAGTCTTGCCAAGCTTGATCTTTGGCTCTTCTATGCTTTGAAGTACCGGATGCACTGCTACGCGAATAGCAATCATCCCGCCTACCCATACAAAAGCTGACAAGACATGCAAAAAGACTATGATGTGAGTATACATATTAGTTACTCCCCTCCAGCACTTCTGCAAGATAAGTCTTTGCCTCTTCGAGTGCAGTAATAATCTGACTTGGATCCTTCCCTCCAGCTTGGGCAAAGTCCGGACGTCCGCCGCCGCCGCCGCCAACAATAGGTGCGATAGCTTTTATCCAATCACCTGCTTTGACCGGCGTATTTTTAGACCCAGCTGCAAGCATCACTTTGTCATCTTTTTTCATGAAAAGCATAACAGCTATATTTTCATACTTGTTTTTAAGCTCATCTATCATCGCTTTAATGTCACCACTCTGCACTTCTTCTACGATAACATTTACCCCATTGACTTCAACGGCTCTTAACTCTTTTTGGCTGCTGCTCATCGCTGAAGCCAACTCCCCTTTGAGCGTTTTGACCTGCTCTTTGAGTTTAGAGATACCTGTTAGCGGGTTTTGGTTTTTAAGCTCTGCTTTAATTTCATTTAACTCATCTCTCAATGCTTTTACAGCCTGAACTGCCGCGTTCCCACAAATGGCTTCTATGCGTCTTACACCCGCGGAAACACCGGATTCTTTTGTGATCATAAAGAGCCCTATTTGAGACACATTGCCTACGTGTGTTCCCCCACAAAGTTCTGTACTTGCATCGCCCATACTCACCACTCTGACCTCATCTCCATACTTTTCACCAAAGAGTGCCACCGCTCCGGAGTTTTTAGCTTCTTCTATATTCATGACTTTCGTTGTTGCAGGTATGGCTCTGGTTATTTTGTCATTTACCCATGCTTCTACCTGTGCTACTTCTTCAGCCGTCATCGCTTGTGGGTGAGAGAAGTCAAAACGCAGCCTCTTGTCATCATTGAGTGAACCTGCCTGTGAAATGTGCTCACCTAAAATATCTCTAAGTGCAGCGTGAAGCAAGTGTGTTGCTGAGTGGTGTTTTTCTATCTCTGCGCGAGATATATCTACTACGGCTTCCACTTCATCACCCACAGAAAGTTTCCCTTTAATTTCAGACATATTCATATCCAAAAACTTTTTAGTATCTAAAACTCTAATTTCTAATTTCCCATTTCTAATTTCTAATTCGCCGCAGTCACCTGTCTGTCCGCCTGACTCCGCGTAAAATGGTGTTTTGTCCAAAAGTACCCAGCCTTTACTGTCGATACTGTTTACCTGTTCAAACGCTTCATTCAGTAGTGCTAAGACTTTTGCTTTAACTGTGGTACTTTCATACCCCACAAACTCATTGATGCCAAACACTTCTTTGAGTGCCTTGAAATCACCTGTCGTTGCCGCGTCACCTGTCCCTTTCCAATGGGCTTTAGACTGCGCTTTTTGCGCTTGCATTTTTGCATCAAACCCATCCGTATCAAGCTTGATGTTCTTATCACGAAGCATATCCTCGGTCAGGTCAAGCGGGAAACCATACGTGTCATAGAGTTTAAATGCTACTTCGCCATCGAACACATCAGAAGTATTTTCCAACTCTTCGTAAAAGAGTTTTATCCCCGCTTCAATAGTATCAAAGAAACGTTCCTCTTCCATTTTCATAGAAGTTTTAATCACTTCAGACCGACTCTTAAGATAGTCATACTGCTCACCCATTAACGCAACAAGCGTGTCTACAAGTTTATACATGAACGGTTTACGCAATCCAAGCAGGTATCCATGACGGATGGCTCGACGCATGATACGGCGAAGTACATACCCGCGCCCTTCTTTGTCGAAATTCACACCCTGTGCAAGCAAGAACGAACAAGAACGCAAATGGTCTGCTATGACCCTGTATGAAGCAGAATTTTCTGCATCATAGTCATACGGAGTACCTACAATTTCGCCGATTTTCTCTAAAAATGGCATAAAGAGTGAGGAGTGGTAGTTGTTTAATTTGCCCTCTTTGATGGCAACCACACGCTCCAGTCCCATACCTGTATCGATGCTGGGTTTTGGAAGTGGGGTGAGGGTTCCTGTTTCATCTTTGAAGTATTGCATGAAAACAAGGTTCCATATTTCTAAAAACCTGTCTCCCTCTCCACCCATTTTATCTTCAGGGCCGGAGAAGTTTTCTTCACCCTGGTCATAGAAGATTTCAGAACAAGGACCGCAGGGACCCGTATCACCCATCTGCCAAAAGTTGTCTGCATCACCAAAATACATAATGCGCTCAGGGGCAATATGCTCTTTCCAAATCTCAAAGGCTTCTTCATCACTTTCATGTACGGTCACCCAGATTTTATCTACAGGGAGATTGAGATACTTCTCACCTGTAATGAACTCCCATGCATACGCAATGGCTTCTTTTTTAAAGTAATCTGCAAAAGAGAAGTTTCCCAGCATTTCAAAAAGTGTATGGTGGCGCGCAGTGTAGCCGACATTGTCAAGGTCGTTGTGCTTTCCGCCTGCCCTTAGGCAGGTTTGGGAAGAAGTGGCGCGAGGCACTGCAGGGATAGGTGCTTCACCTGTAAAGATGTTTTTAAACTGTACCATCCCTGCGTTGGTAAACATAAGTGTTGCGTCGTCCGGTACGAGTGGGGAGCCTGGTATGAGCTGATGCCCTCTAGCTTGAAAAAAGTCTAAATATGCTTTTCTAATATCCATCTAAAAATGTCCTAAATTAAATTGGAGATATTTTAGCTAAATTGTGGTTATTGGGAGGTAAAGGAAGAAAAACCATTCTTTGGCTACACCTTTAAAGGGGTGTAACCGGTAAAAAGATCTTTTTTTAAAAGTGAAATATACACTGATCATCTATATCGTAGTCAAAGCTGCCATCGCCATACGTTGTACTTCCTACGAAAGAATCACAATCATATGGGATTCCACCTTTTCCGCGATCCAGGTCATCTACAATATAGATAATGTCATCAACTAACGGATCATTACCATAGTTTCCATCAAAGTAGTTAAAATCAAATGTACAGCTTTCAGGATCTAAAAATGTAAATTCTCCATTAGGTCTCGTTTCTGACCAACCACTCATGGAATCACATATATAAGGGACACCCCCTAGTGAATAACCATCCTGATCCACTAGAAACAAAGTAGTTTCATCATCATAATAATAGCCTCCACTGCTACCACACCCACTCAATACAAATACTGCTACACCTGCAAAGACTAAACCTATTAACTTTTTCATTGTTTTCTCCTTTAATAATATATTGACAGTATATCCATAAATTGTGTCAAATTTGTATTTTTAACACGATTATGATTGCTGTTACTGATTCCACTTTCTTATTTTATTGTGGCAAGAGACACACTCTTGTAACACTTTAGTATAGTTTGCCGCAGCGGCGTGTTTTTCATTGGCTTCTATACTTCTTTTTAACTTGTCTGCATATTTATTGATGTTTTCCACCTGCTTTTTGGCAAATTGGACGGTATAAGTATAGTCCATCTCGTCTTTTTGCGTTATTTCTACCTTATCTGAAGATTTCTTAAGATTTTCAACACCTTTGAGTACCATGTTTTTGTCGTTATAAAGTATACCTTTTTGTATCTCTGCCATAGACATTTCCATGGTTTGCATATCTTTAATTCTCTCTGCCTGGTCATACGCCTGCACGTTTAGCGTCAGTGCAGCAATTGTAAACAACCCTGCCATTGTTTTTTTCATCAATTCTCCTTCAAGTTGGTTTCATGTGATGGATTTATTATATCATGTTTTATAATTTTTCCAAATACCCTTAGTAGTCCATACTCCATGTTTTACAACGCCAAAAACTACCCGACAGCTCGAAATTCTAAGAGAAGTTTTTTAAAAAAATTGCGATCTTCCTGCTGCCGTCTTTATCAATCATTTCCATCAAGCCTTTGCTTTTAGTTCCCATGTCTTCGTCCAGCAGTAAGAGAACTTTCTCTTTGTCTATCTCATTTTCCCTCATAAGCCATGCGAGGTCTTTTTCAACCAAAAACTGTGCATTATAATACTGGTGGTCACTTGCCGCATGAGGATAAGGGATAAAAAGTGCAGGAAGGGCTGTAGCTGAAAGCTCCCACAACGTTGAAGCCCCTGCCCTTGCTATGGCCAGATCTGCTTCATACATATAGTCTGCCAATTTTGTAGTAAATCCAAATACTTCAGCTTTTATACCTAAATCATCATAAGCTTTTTTAACTTCTATGATATGTTTTTCACCTGCCTGATGGATGATTTTTATACCTCTTTTTTGAAGTTCAGTTGCCATTTCAAGTGCAAGAGTGTTGATGCCTTTAGCCCCTTGCGAACCGCCAAGAAAAATAATCTTTTTTACTTCATGACGGACACGTGCATTTTCAAAAAAGATCTCTTTGACAGGATAAGCTTTGACGGGACTCACTTCCAGATAAGAAGAGATAAACCCTGCCGCATACGGTTTAAGCAGTTTATTTAGTGAGCCCAACGCTGCATTTTGCTCATGTATGACCAAAGGTATGCCTAACAACTTGGCCCCAAAGGCCGTAGCCGCAGAAGAGAATCCCCCTACAGAAAAGACTACTTTTACTTGATGTTCTCTTAAAAGTTTTACTGCTTTGAATGTTGCTTTGAACAGCATAAAGAGTGATTTTACCTTACCCAGCCCTCCCTGGTTGACTACACCACGGGTTTCAAAAAAGTACTTGTGTGTGAAGTCATCATCTGCTTCAAACCACTGCTTATCCTGCCCCTGTGTAGAACCGATATAGATAAGCTCTTCACCTTTAAGATGTTCTTTTACTGCTTTGATGATGGCAAGGTGTCCGCCTGTGCCTCCGCCTGTCATAACAATACTCACAGTATCCGTCCTTATCATTTATTTCTCAGAGTGTATGAACAAAGTCCGTACACTCTTCCGTCACTAAAGCTTCACTCTTAGCGAGAAAGGACTCATAATATGTGTCCTTCACTGTTTCTTGGTACTTTTTTAGAAACCATCAATACCATACCTATGGCGATACAAGATGCCAATATATGCGATCCGCCATAACTTAAAAACGGTACTGCGATCCCTTTAATAGGGGTAATACCCGAAATTCCATAGGAGTTAAGTATAAACGCAAAAGCAATAAGAAGGCCTACACCTATACAAAAAAGATAATACATAGGATCTTTTACTTTTGATGCGATTTTAAAAATACGAAACACGATAAAAAGCATTGTGAATGTCACCAAAGCGAGCCCCAAAAGTCCCAACTCTTCAGTAATACCTGCAAGGATAAAGTCTGTATGCACCTCACTCAAATACCCTAGCTTAAATTGTCCATTTCCCAACCCTTCTCCCCAAAAACCGCCATTGTAGATGGCATTGAGTGAATTTGAGATTTGATAAGGCTCTTTAACTGCTTCAACGCGAAGTGTATCTGATACCACATCAAAAGGAAGAAGAGAAAGTATGTCATTTTGTACCGTACCCCACCAGCTTTTTATTCTTGCCATACGGTGAGGAGCTAAGAAAATAAGCCCGATTATTGCCATAAATGCCCCAGACATCAGTGCAAAAAAGAATTTTAAAGAGCTGCCTACAAACAAGAACAACACCATGAGTGCTGCGCCCAATACCACTACCTGACCTAAATCTTTTTGAAAAACCGCAATAATAACAACAGCCAAAAGGAAGATAAATAGATAAGGTGAAAAAGCCTGTACCTCTTCTATGAACCCCATCTTTTCTCTGTCTATGAACTTGCGTGAAAAACTCCATGACAAAAAGAAGACAAACCCCACTTTAAAAAACTCTACAGGGGCTATGGACATAGACCCCAGACGAATCCATCTTTTGGCTCCTCCGGCTTCATTTACCAAAAAAGAGGGAAGAAACTGCATAGCAATCATTAGAATAAAGAAAAGAACAAACAGAGTTAGCCCTACTCCTGTGAACCATTTGTCCGGATTCATTTTACTAAGAATGACCATAATGACAAAACCTATAAATACAGCAGCACTCTGTCTTATGAAAAAATGAAAGTCAGAATAGTGAAAATGCAACACTGTATAAGTTGAAAGAGAATAATCCATTACTAATGAAAGGGTCAGAAGTATCATTACCGCGGCCAAAAGTGGTTTATCTATCATCTTATATTCTCTTTCTATAATATTAATTAGTATTTTATCAAATTTAATAGATAACTTTGATAAAATCTCATATCAGATGAGGAAAATATGAAGAAAAACAGACAAAACCGTGCACTTTATCAAAGAGAATACAAGATCACAGGTCTTTTTATTATTTTAGCCATTGCTATGTTGATCTTTTTAGCTTCTGTTTTTAAAACAGTTACTTCAAACAGGAATATTCCCAGCCATCACTCTACCATCTATGACCGTTCTTTTCGCGGGAGTATCATCTCAGAGGATAACTATACACTAAGCAACTCACAAAAGACCTATCAGGCAGTCATCCGTGGAGCAAGCATTGTTCCTGAGAAAAAACCTGTCTTCATTAAACTCTTCAGTATCTACAGTGGTATTGATGAAGAGACGCTGCGCAAAAAGTTTAAAGATCGTAAAGGCCAAGAGATACAAGGCAACATTATCCTTTCAAAAAAGATCACTTCAAGAAACGCCATGCAACTCAAATCTTTGGCTCAGAAGCTCAGAAAACTGGGTATTTTCCGTTGGGTTAAAAATTTTAACGGCATTGAAGTGCTCTATGGGCTGGACATCATAGAAAATGGCGAAAGCAGACGATTTCCGCTAGGTGATGTTATGAGTCCGATCCTTGGATATGTAGGAGACAAGAGTGATGGAAGATACACCCGGCCCGAAGGACAAAAAGGACTTGAGAGAAATTATGACAAACATATTACTTCTAAAAAAAATGGATATTTCAGAGGGAAAAGAGATGTTGTAGGTGCTGTTATACATGATCAAAACAGTATGAAACTTCAGCGCGTGGATGGTATGGATCTTCATCTCAACATTCCTTTGGCTTTTCAAAGAAGAGTTGAACTTATGATAGACCAAATGAAAGAGAGTATTGACGCGGAAGAAATCATAGCCGGTGTGATGGAAAGCAAGACAGGAAAAGTGCTTTCATTGGCAAGTACAGAACGCTATGATCCTGCACACATCACCCAAAATGATATCTCTGCACTGAACCCCAAGTTTTCAGAGTACCCCCATGAACCTGGTTCCGTACTTAAGCCTCTTACCCTGGCCATAGCACTGGACTATAAAGTTGTTACACCTCAAACCTGGTTTAGTACATTCAATGGTCGCATGAAGATAGGTAAGAGACGAACCATTACTGATGATGATAAGTTTGATGCACTTACAGTTACAGACATCATTGTACACTCATCGAATATAGGGATTTCGCAAATCTCCTGGAAACTCACAGGTAAAGAATTCAGAGAAGGATTGGTCAAATTTGGTATAGCAAAACCTTCAGGAATTGACCTTTCACGCGACTTGCCCGGCCAACTCAAGCCACTTTATAAGTTGGACCATCAGATGCATAGGGCCAACAGTTCATACGGTTATGGAATGATGGCCACATTTGCACAACTTTTCAAAGCATACAGCGCTTTCAATAACGATGGCATTGCCGTTACACCCCGCATCGTAAACTACTTGGCAGATTTCAAAGGCAATCACTATACACTCGAACCAAGGGTAAATAATTTGCAAACTGTAGGTAAAAAAACGGCAAATCAGGTACGTGATATACTCATCGAAGTTGTCAAAAGAGGAACAGGTGTCAAAGCCCAATATCCAGGCCTGGAGATCGGCGGTAAAACAGGTACATCCCACATCGCCAAAAATGGTCGATATGTACGTGAATACCACAGTAGCTTTTATGGCTTTGCCAATGACAAAGAGGGCAATAAATATACCATAGGAGTTTTAGTTATCCGGCCCAAAAAACCATACAAATACTTTGCATCACAATCTGCCGTACCAACCTTTAAACGTATTGTACACACTTTAGTGGAACTAGATTACCTCAAACCTGAAGGGGAAGAAAAAGAAGAGCTCGAGCCTATTATAGCCAATATCATAAAGCCGAAATTGGCTACCGTTAAACCTACTGTGGAAAAAGAGTTTACAGAAATAAAAGCTGTAAAAACAAGGAGTATCCAAAAAGAGGCAGTGCGGACAAATGTTAGTATAGAACCTAAAAAAGCAACTGTAAAAGAACTTTTTAAACTAGAAACAAGACCCAAAGTAACTCCAAGATTCCAAGAAAGTTCAAAACCCAAAGAGATAAGAGGGCCACAAAATAATCCAAAACCCGCAAAAAGCAGATCAACCCATGAGCTTTTTGAAGATTTGTTTTAAAGATGAATAATTCTGATACCTGTACTATATCCATACATTATCTATAAGTTTCAGTTTCCCTACCCATGCTGCAACCAGGATAATGGTATTGCCTATCTCGATCTCTTTCAAGGCATTAAATTTTCTATCGACAATAGCTACATATTCTACTTTATCTGCATCTTCTAGCACATTGAGCATTACCTTTTTGACAGCTTCAACATTTCGTTCTCCCGCCATGACAAGTTTTGTGGCACGTTTGAGTGACCTGGAGAGAGCCAAGGCTCTTTGTTTTTCATCTGTGTCAAGATAGATATTTCGGCTGCTTAAAGCAAGTCCATTGTCATCACGGATGATTTCACATGGGATAATTTGCACATCCATAAAATAGTTTTTTGCCATCTGCATAATCAGGGCTAACTGCTGTGCATCTTTTTTACCAAAATATGCCTTGGTGGCACTTGAAAGATTGAGCAGTTTCATCACCACTTGAAGCATTCCTCCAAAATGTCCTGGACGCTGTTCTCCCTCCAGGACGTATCCTTTTATGGCAGGAGCTCCGATACACAGTTCATCCGTTTCATACATTTGGTCGATGGTTGGCATAAAGAGTATATCTACACCTACGAGGTCACATATCTTAGTGTCTGCTACCTCTTTTCTAGGGTAACTATCAAGGTCTTCCCCTTCCAAAAACTGTGTAGGATTAACAAAGATGGAGACAATAAGATGGTCATTTTCTTTTTTTGCCTGGCGTAGAAGAGAAAGGTGCCCATGGTGCAAGGCTCCCATAGTCGGAACAAAACCTATGGAACCTGATAATGTTTTCTTTGCCTCTTGCAACTCTTCTATTGTACGCACAATAACCATATTCTAACCTCTATCTCTACTATATTTTGATAGAATAATATCCAAATATATACTTATACATAATTAAATATCCATCATTCGAGTGTAAGTACAAAGATGATGAAGAAATCAAGGAATATCTAGAATGGATGCTTATGAATATGGTGAACTCCTTAAAATGCTTACGATCAAAATGGAAAATATTAAAAATATTGTAAAACCTGATCTATTGGAAAACAGGCTGGATGAAATAGAACAAATGCAGCAAGATTCTGATTTTTGGAATGATGCAGAAAACGCCGGAAAGATATCTCAAGAAAAAACAAAAACACAACGTATCTTGGCTACTTACCGTAACGCCAATGATGCAGTCAATGATGCAAACGAGTATTTTGAACTCTCAAAAGCAGAAAATGATGAGGAAACGCTTCAAATGCTTTATGAAGATGCAGAAAATTTGCAAGAAAGAACAAACGCTCTGGAAGTACAAATGATGCTAAGCGGAGAACACGACGGAGCCAATGCTATCGTTACAATACATCCAGGAGCAGGGGGAACAGAATCTCAAGACTGGGCAAGCATACTTTACCGTATGTATTTGCGCTGGGCAGAAAGACATGGGTTTAAGGTCGAAGGACTTGACTATCAGGCAGGTGAAGAAGCAGGCATTAAAGATGTGAGTTTCATCATCAAAGGTGAAAATGCCTATGGGTATCTCAAAGTTGAAAATGGTATCCACAGACTTGTACGTATCTCTCCTTTTGACTCTAACGCCAAACGCCACACTTCGTTTTCTTCCGTCATGGTGTCACCAGAAGTAGATGATGACATAGACATCACTATCGAAGACAGAGATATACGGGTGGACACTTACCGTGCCTCAGGTGCAGGAGGTCAGCATGTCAATAAAACAGACTCAGCTATCCGCATAACACATATAGAAACAAACATCATTGTGCAGTGTCAAAATGACAGAAGTCAACACAAAAACAGATCTGCTGCTATGAAGATGCTTAAATCTCGTCTTTATGAGTATGAAATGGCTAAAAAACGAGCAGCCACAGATGGTGTAGAAAAGTCAGACATAGGCTGGGGTCATCAGATACGTTCTTACGTCATGCAACCCTATCAACAGATTAAAGATAGCAGAAGCAATCAGGCCTTTACCAATGTAGAGGCTATCTTGGATGGCGATATAGATAAACTTTTAGAGGGTGTCCTTATCTCTCAAGCTACGTAACCCATAGAAACCAATTATTTACTTAATAGTTGGTCTTCTAAAGTATATATTTCATCACAACGTGCGGCCATACTTTCATCATGGGTTACAAGCACTAAAGCCGCGTTTGCTTCTTTAATATAGTCAGTCAATACATCCATTACTAAATGAGCAGTCTCTTTATCAAGGTTTCCCGTAGGTTCATCTGCAAAGATAATACGTGGCTTTTTACTCAATACTCTGGCAATAGAAACCCGTTGTTGTTCTCCTCCTGAGAGTTCGGAAGTCTTATGACTCATGAGATGATCGATCTGCAATTTCTTCAATATACTCTCATCTATCTGCTCCCCTGAGAGCATCGTAGCTACACCTATATTCTCTAAAGCGCTCATACCCTTAAAGAGATAATGAAATTGAAAGATAATCCCTACATCATAACGGCGTAATGCTTCTATATCTGCATCATCTTGACTATAAAGATCTTTATCAAAAAGTGTTACATTTCCCTCATTGGGTTTCATAAAGGTAGAAAATATATGTAAAAGCGTTGATTTGCCAGAACCGCTACGCCCAACAATGGCTGCACTTTTTGTAGGTTCTATTGTAAAGTCGATCCCTTTAAAGAGAGGGTAGTCAAAACTATGAGAGATATTTGTAGCTTTTAAAAGGGGTTGTGACATAAAGTATAACCTTTAAATAATGTAATGTATTTTAACATAAAATCGCTCGGAGTGTGCCTGTGAATATAATAGAGAATTAAGATGAATATATGAAAGAAAAATTTATTTAAGAGGTGTTGTCAAGAGACAACACCCTACGGCATTATGCCATTTGTGCAGCAACTTCAGCAGCAAAATCTTCTTCTGCCACTTCAATTCCTTCGCCCACTTCCAGTCTTACAAAATGTACGATTTCAGCTGTACCACCAGCCGCTTTTGCTCTGTCTTGAATGTATTCAAGCACTGTTTTACTATCATCCATTACAAATTTCTGATCAAGAAGACATTGTTCCTGATCAAGTGTTGTATTATCAATGATAAATCTTGCTATTTTACCTGGAAGGATTCTGTCCCAAATTTTCTCAGGTTTACCTTCAGCTTTAAGCTCTTCTTTTAGCGATGCTTCAGCTTCAGCCATTACATCATCAGTTAACTGGCTCATAGAGATATACTGTGGAATATTTTTAAGTGTTTTGCCAAGTCTGACAAGTTCTTCATTCTCTTTTTCAATAGCAACAATTCTTCCCTTAGTCTCTTCAGCTACATAGGTAGCATCAAAATCTTTATAAGAAAGTGTGCTTGGAGCCATAGCAGCAGCATGCATTGCAATCTCTTTAAGCACAGGTGTCATTGCTTCAGCTGTTTTTGCTGAATCACATTTTGCTTCGATGATTACACCATTTTGTTTGTTTGAGTGAACATAACCATTTACTGCTGTAGTCTCATCGCCATCAATAAGTGCCGCTCTTCTTACGACGAGTTTTTCACCGATAATAGCCACTTGCTGAGAAAGATACTGGGCAAACGGTTCACCTTTGATAGTCGAATCGTTAATAGCTTCTGCACTGTCAAGAGAGTTGTCAAATGCATGATTTACTACTTCTGAAAGAACAGATAGGAATTTGTCATTTTGCGCTACAAAGTCAGTTTGAGAGTTAATCTCAATGATAACTGCTTTTCTACCCTCAACTCTAACACCAATAGCACCTTCAGCAGCCACTTTACCAGCTTTTTTAGCTGCAGCACCCACACCTTGGTCTCTAAGCCATGCAACAGCTTTGTCCATATCTCCATCAGCTTCAGTCAAGGCTTTTTTGCAGTCCATCATCCCTGCATCAGTCATTTCTCTTAGTTTTTTAATATCTTTAGGTCCAAAGTTTGCCATAATTACGCCTCCGCCAATTCTTTTGCAGATGCAACAGCGTCTCTAAAGTTTCCTTTGAAACTGTATTTTTCTTCCATAACTTCAATTTGTGCATCAGTCATATTTGCTACATCTGAAAATGTGTGGAACCCTTCATCATTGAGTTTACTTTGGTATACTTTACCAACACCAGCGATTTGAGTTAAGTCATCACCTTTAACTTCTGCTTTAGGAGTTGATTTTTCTTCTACCAAAGCTGCCACTTCTTCTTCAGATGCTGCTTCAGCCATAACTTCTGCTACTTCTTCGCTTGTAACGACTTCTTCAACCTCTCCGCCATGTGCTTCAGCATATATAGCTTTACCTTCCATGATTGCTTCAGCCATCTCTTTACAGAAAAGGTTGATTGAACGGATAGCATCATCATTTCCTGGGATTGGGTAATCAACCATATCAGGATCACAGTTAGTATCAAGTGGTGCAACCACTTTCATGCCAAGTCTTCTTGCTTCGTTAACTGCAATATGCTCTTTAACGGTATCTACAACAAACATCATGTCTGGAAGTTTTTTCATGTGTCTGAAACCTTCAAGGTATGAGCTTAGTTTTTCTTTCTTTCTCAAAAGCATCAATGCTTCTTTTTTAGTCAAAAGATCAATTTGGCCGTTTTCTTCCATCTGCTCAATGATTTCAAGTTTTCTGATAGATTTTTTCATTGTTGGATAGTTTGTTAACATTCCGCCCAACCATCTATTGGCAACATAAGGCATACCACATCTCTCAGCGTGTTCTTTTACTGCTGATCTAGCTTGTTTTTTAGTACCTACGAAAAGAACTGTCTGTCCTTCAGCTGCGGCATCTCTGACAACATTGTATGTATATTTGAAATATCTAAGTGTTTTTTGAAGGTCGATAATATAAATATTTTTTCTTGCGCCGAAAATGAATTTCTTCATTTTTGGATTCCATCTTCTTGTTTGGTGTCCGAAGTGTACACCACATTCGAGTAAGTCTTTCATTGTTACCATAAGTTTCTCCTTGGTTTACTATCAATAGAACGCATTTTGGGCAAAGCCATAAATACTACGCTGTCGCTAAGACTACTTCAGCAGTAGGCTCATACGACTAGTCGTATTCTATCTCTTTAGCCTAAGCCATCTTTTAGAAATTACAATTAGTTTCTAAAACATAACTTAGGCTATGTTAAAAGCATACGCTTCATCACTAGGTTTAATCCGCTGTAGTCATCAACACATAATGTGCAACCAGTCAAGGAATAACTACATGAGTATTTCCAAATTCAAGGTATTAAATACCTCTTATAGAATAAGGAACGCGATTATACTGTAATGCAGTTTAATAATAGCTAAGAGAGAACAAAAAAAGAGGGTGAATCAAACACCCTTAGGTTATTTAGGGAGTTTGATTTCATATTTAATATATTTAGTTAATTTTGTAAGGCTTCGAGTTTAGCCTTTACTTCATCTATATGTCCCTTAACTCTAACCTTACTCCATACTGCAGCAATTTTACCGCTTGGATCTATAATGAAAGTAGAACGCACCACTCCCATGTACTCTTTGCCCATAAATTTTTTAAGCTGCCATACGCCAAAGACATTACATAATGATTTGTCTTCATCTGATAGTAGTGTAATTTTAAGATCTTTTTTTTCTATAAAATTTCTATGTTTTTTGGGACTATCCGGGCTTACACCCAAAACGATGGCATTTAACTTTTCAAAGTCTGGAAGTGCTGCTGTAAAATCGCACGCTTCAGTCGTACATCCTGGCGTGTTATCTTTAGGATAAAAGTAAAGAACTACCCAGCGTCCTTTGATATCTCTAAAACATATCTCTTCTTCATCTTGATTGGGTAGACAAAAGTCTGCCACATTTATACCAACTTCTAACATAGTAAATCCTTATATCTTTTTTGATAGTATAACGAAATGAATAAAAATTCTTGCCTTAGGCAAAGCTTCTTACCAAGGGGAAAAATGATTAATGAACACACAAAAGAAGAGTTACTCTGCGACATTGAAAAGCTTATTGCGTATGGGAGAGAAGAGGCAACCATTAATCCCGCTCTTTTAGTCTATCTGGAAATAGATGACCTCATCTCTACTAAAAAAAGGCTGCTTGAGAAAGTAGGTAAACTCAGCGAAGAAGATAAAGAGTGGCTGGAGCAATTTAAGAAGTATGAGTAAATTAAATTTTGCCATTCCCGGGTCAAGCTCAGGTATGGTGAGTTTGGCACGAATGGTTACTTTCTCAAATTCACCGATTTATCAAACTGGATATTATATTTTTCAAGTATCTCACTTTGCTTTTCCTGTGCCTCTTTTTTCTCGATCACCACTTTTACACCATCTTCATCTTCTAAAACAATATACTCACTTGTCACTGCTTGCATCTTTTGGTAAAACTCTTTAAAGTTTTTAAACGTCTCACCATTGACTTTATCTACAACCCACATACCAAAATCATTATCTCCTCTGCTTATGTCCGAAGCCAATACCTTAAGCAGCACAACTACTTCTGTTTTATCTTTGTCTTGCCAATCTAAAGCCAAATTACTCAACTTTAAACGGTTTTGGTTTGTAGAACGTATAAGATTTCTGGTTAATGGCGAAAATACATACCCGCCATAAATAAAATAAGTCGGCATACTGTCATAACGCGTCGTCTTTACTAAATACACATCATCTGCGCGGTTTTTTAGTGTTCCTGTAACTTGCATAGATTTTTTATCTCTGACAATATCAAGCGTGATATTTTCTCCCATTTGGCGGGCATCTACATAATAGTTATAATGTGTATACTCATGTTTCCGAAAGGCAACAGTTCCATCGTTTTCTATATTATGCCCATCAATTGCGGTAAGAATATCACCCTCTTTTAGTACATTTTTCAGTGAGGAGTTATAGGCTATCTTGTCTATAAGCTTCCCGCTAATGTTATCATCAAGACCATAATAACGTCTCATGGCTGGGTTTTCCAAATTTTGGGTAGCTATACCTAATTCTCCAAACTCATCATACTTTCCATCTTTCATATCTACTATAAAATGTAGCACCATATCTACAGGAACCAGATACCCAATATTTTGGGATTTGCTGATGACTTGCATGACCACTCCTACGATTTTTCCTTTCGAAAGAGCCGGTCCTCCGGAATTTCCCGGATTTACTGCAGCATCTACCTGTACTGCTAAAAAAGCCTCTTCGCTATGCGCATAGGTGTGATGCTCTACCCTTGAAACTACACCAATAGTCGCAGAAAGCGTATTTCCTCCCATTGGATAACCGTAAACAACTATTTTTTCTTCTACTTGAGGGAGAGAGCCAAAAGTCAGGGGTTCCACCCCTTCAAAGAATGCTTTTTCCGTTACCTTTAGAAGTGCCAAATCTGCCTGATGCGAAACTGCATACACTTTTGCCATGTAACGTTTACGTTGTCCGTAACGCTCTACTTCCAAAAAGGTCTGATTAGCTACCACATGTGCATTGGTTAGGATATACCCTCCCTCTATAATGGCACCCGACCCCGTGCTGCTACGCATAAAACTACTCCACGGTGCCTGATAGTCCGGTATTTTTGCCGTAGCGTAAATTTTGACTATGGCTTGTTTGGTACCATCTTCTGGTTGTATATTTGCACTAAGAAAAAGTGTGCTTAACAATAAAATAAATACTGTTTTCATAAAGTATATAATCCTTTTTTGTGTTGTGCAAGATAGGTAAATAAATTCTATATCACTTTAGCTACAAAGTCTTCTGCATCCATTGTAATAATACCCCGTACCTTAGCCTCTTTTGCCATGAGACCTGCTTCTTTATCACTTAAAAGATTTTTCTCCTGGTCATACAGTTTGGCTGTGCAGACTCCGCAGCTTGGACTTCTATCTTTTCCTATAAAGAGGTCTATATCTGTATGTTTATCAAAAAAATCTCTTGCATATTGTTCTACTGGCGCGGAGAGATCATTTCGTGTTACATTGCAAAGTGCTTTTATGCCTAACTTGGTTTGGGTTAAATCCATAGTTGGGCGAGGAGAACCAAAGGCATAGCCTTCAGGACAAAAAGCAATAAGCTCACACCTCTCCAACTTAGCCATTAATTGTACATTATAGTTATCTTTTGCATCATAACGACACTTTTCACCCATCAGACAGGCAGAGATAGCAACTTTTTTCATATAAAATAAATCTTAAAATACAAAAAGAAGCAGATAGACCCATATCCCGGTAAGAGATGTAAGTACAATGCCTACAAGGGTACGTAATCCTGCTTTTTTATGTGCCAAAGAGTGCGAACCTGGCAGTACGCCTCCTCTTTTACTCTCTCTTCTTGCATGAAAAAGCGTACTGGCCCATACTCCCAGTGTAATCACAGAAATGACAATGTGTACCATCAGTACCACAAACAGATAATTGTGAGAAACATCGGTATTTTGGACAAAAGTTTCATAACCACCGCCCAGACGGACACCATATTCAAAATACCCCACCACAATGACTGAAATGACAAAAATAAGTGTCTGAAGTATAGCGTGCCATTCATATTTTTGGTTTCTTGCAAAAGAGATAGCAATACCAACCAAAAGAGGTAAAAGAGCGACAATAAGTGTTACAAAATCCATAAAAAATGGTGCTCTTGTGCCTAAAAATCCTGCTTGAAACATATAATCCATAAAAAATCCTATTAAATTTAGTTTTTATCTTTTTGAAAAAAATTTAAAAAGCGACTCACGCGTGAACCTTCTGCTGACAAGCAACTAAATTGCAGTGCAAGCGAGGCACTAAATGCCCAGTCGTAAGAAAACACAGCGTTAGCAAAACCAAACGGACTTTGTTCGTTTGGTGTTCTATCAATGTTAGCATATCACAATTGATTTAATTTCTGTAAACTCTTGGAGTGCCCATTTGGGACCTTCTCTTCCTACACCTGAGAGTTTTGAACCACCATAAGGCTGTACATCAAAACGCAAGGTTGGGATATCATTGATCACCACACCGCCACACTGTGCATCTTCTATAAAGTTTTGTGTCATTTTCAAATCATTGGTAAAGATAGAAAACTGTAAACCAAAAGGAGAGTCATTCATTTTCTCTATAGCCGTTTCATAATCAGACACAGCTACCAGACTGACAATAGGAGCGAAAACCTCTTCACAGATAATTTTCATCTCATCTGTTACATCTGCCATCACAGTCGGAGGGAAAATGCCCTCCATCTCCTCCCCACCGGCAATGACTCTTGCCCCTTCATTTTTGGCAGAAGCTATCCAGCTTTTAGTACGATGTCTAGCTTCATCATCAATGAGCGGACCCATAAATGTCTCCTCCTCATACGGAGAACCTACTTTTAGTTTTTCTGTCTCCTTGGCAATAAGTGTGGCAAACTCTTCATACACTTCTTCATTGACATAAATACGCTGCAAAGAGATGCACACTTGCCCGGAGTTATAAAAAGCACCAAAAGCACAACGCGCAGCTGCTGTGGCTAGATCTGCACTTTTGTCAATATACGTTGCAGCATTTCCTCCCAATTCCAAACTTACTTTTTTGATTCCCGCTTGAGACATAATAATGTTCCCTACAGGTACAGAACCTGTAAAGCTGATGACTCTTGGAATACTGCTTTTTACCAGTACTGAACCTACTTCGGCATCGCCATAGACAACAGAGAGTGCATCTTTCGTGGCAAACTTGGAATCAACAAATAATTTAGCCAACATATATGCTGTCATCGGAGCTTCTGGCGTAGGTTTAAGTACCACAGCATTGCCCGCACCCAGGGCTGGGGCTATCTTATGTGCTACAAGGTTGAGTGGAAAGTTAAAAGGCGTAATACACACAACCACACCTACCGGTTCACGCCTGTAATAAGCCAATGTTTTTTTACCGCTTGGCATAATATCTGTAGGGATGGTCTCTCCTGAAAGAGAAGAGAGTTCAAGTACAGTCAGTTTGATAGTTTCCACACATCTGTCTACTTCTATACGAGAAAAAGTAATGGGCTTTGCTACCTCTTTAGCAAGCATCATCGCAAAGGCTTCTCTCTCCTGCGTCAAATTTTTGGCTACATCTTCAAGCCATAAGATACGTTGAGACAAAGGTGTTTTTCTTGCTTGCACAGCAGCATCTTTTGCAACAAAAAGTGCTCTTTTGGCATCATCTGCGTCACATACAGGCGCAGAACTTACTACAGATCCGTCAAAGGGGCTCTTTCTTTCCTGCTGCTCTTCTTTACTTTCCTGGGTTGAACCAAAAAAAATCTTTGCTTCTGCGACCTTAGTTTTGCTATCAAATATTCCAAACATCATTATTGCCTTGTCTTTTAAAGTTTTTTGATTATAGCAAATTGGGGATAAAAGGTTACGGTAAGAGGTGAGAAAAAATTATGGCTTTTTCTCAAACTGGCAAGCACCTCTGTTGCAATATTTCTTTTTCAATACAAACTTAAAGATCAAATCTTTAGTCATCAGTGCTAACGAATAGACCCATAAAAGATCCATAATGATATTGGGTTTATACTCAAGTCCATAAAGAAGCAGAGGCCAACCTATGAGAATGATATACTTAAAGTAATAGAAAAAAAGTATTCCCACTCCATAGATTTCTTTTAAGGTTTTCATTTCCTAGGTGCCCACTCTGCGCCATCTTGCGACGTCTCCTGTAGAGCATCATTCATTTTGGCCTCCTGTTTAGCTTCCTGCTCTGCATCATAGGCCATAATTTGCTGACGTACTTCATTAATCTGTACAGGGGTTACATTCTCTTGCGATTCCCATGCTACTTCTATCTCGTTAGCATACTTTTGAGTTATGACTTCCATCTTTTGGGCATATTCATAGATATCCAAACAGACATTTCTCTCTTGTGTATCTGCTTCATTGGGATCTATAAGTTCTATGTACCATCTTCCTGCTGGATTTGTTTTAATGATCGATTGTATCACTACTGACATTTGCTTTTCTCCTTTAGAATGGTAAATTTTTCTTCTTCAAGTCACCACTATAAACAATCTCTGTTGCTTTAATATCTGGATCATTGAGCATAGCAGGAACAAGATCCCCATTTTCTAGCGCTTTCATCTCTCTGTCCAGCTCATCTTCACTGTATGTCATGTGCATATCTGCTGCAATCACGTGTTCAATTTGCTGGATCTTGACAAGTTTTTCTATCTCCTCGCCTGCATCTTTACCCTCTAACGTTACAACAATTTTGCCTATTTCATTATGTATTACATAGTCACAAAAATCACTCTCATTGACTGCTTTGATCACACTCTGTATATTTTGTGGTAAGGTTTGTATTATTATACTTGATATATTCATTTTTTTATCCTTTATATGTTTTCTGACTGTTAAAATTATTTTAACTTCCAGTAGTTTATCTCTTTAGAATCACTTGCAGTAAAGAGCTCTTCCTCGTTAATAAAGAGGATATTTGTCAGTGTCATTTTATGTTCCCCAAGTGTATAGAGGTCAGATTTGCTCTGGGTATTGAAAATAGTCACATTATTATGCTCATCACTCGCAAACCCTGCCAGTGCGGCACTTGGACTAAGCCCCACACTGTAGATAAGAAAACTTGCCTCCTTGTGATAAGCTCTTGAATCTTGTGTACCATACAATGCAACACGTCTATCCTGACCTGCTGTAAGAATGGTCTTGTTTTTAAAATCAACCTGGAAAACATTATCAAGATTTCCTCCTTTTAGCATCTTAATAATTTTTCCCTCTTTTACATCGATCAGTTTCATGTCGCCACTCTCATCTGCGATGATTACCTGGGTTTTGTCTTCATTCAATGCGAAGTCTGAAAACTTGGAACCGCCTATCTGTTTATGATAAAGATATTTATCATTCTTCATATTATACAAGATCAACTCATTGCTCAAAAGTGCTATGAGTATGGTATTTGTATCCACAAACTTTGCTTTGGCTATAGTAAAGTTTTTCGCTGTAGAAATAACTTCGGTCAAACTATTATTAGCAAAGATATGGATACGCCTGTACCCCATATTTCCCTGAGAAGCTATCATAATCTTCCCTTCTGCAATATCAACAGAATAGACTTTGGAATTAACCTCATCTCCTGTAAAATCTTTGATCTTTGGGAGGGTGATCTTTTGTTTGAGTTTTTCTTCTTTAGTGTTAAAAATATCAACTGCACCTTCAGCCGTTGCCGAATAGAGCAATCCATCCTGGTACACCAAGTCAGTCACTGAACCACTACCTAGATAAATATGAGCTGGCTGCAGTGTTTTGGCGTCTATAAACGTAAAAAACATCATAGCGATACATAAAAATCTCATTTATTTTCCTTCTACACAGTCAGTTAGGTATTATGCCGTAATTTTAATGGCTTGTACCGGACAGGTATGCATGCACAATCCACAACTTGTACATTTCTCTTCATTCATCGTAGGCCGGAACATCCCTAAAAACTCAATCGCATTTTCAGCACAAGGGTCTTTGCAGGAGAAGCACATTGTCTTATGCCAACTCATACACTCTAAAATATTTATCTCTATCTTCACCTCTATCTTTCTCATTGCTTCAACGTAAAGCACATCAAACTCACAGGCTATGGCGCAGTCATCACAAAAAGTGCATCCGCTTACACTAAGATCGAGTTGAGGGGTACCGTCTTCCCCAATGATGATAATCTGCTCTTCACAAACGGTTGCACACGGTTTATCTTCACATTCCATGCAGCCTTTGTGAAAAGCATTTTCATCCCTATAATAAGGAGGCCGCAAAATCTTTTGTCGTAAAACCTTCTCTTGTCTGCCTTCTCTTGATTCTTTCTTAAACGAAGAAGCAAGAGAACTGAAAAGTTCTCTTCTTTGCATAATTAATCGCCTAAACTGCCGGCAGCTGAATTTTTATTTGCTATATCTTTTTCTGTAATATATGACTCTTCGCCTACCGTATCTAAAGCATCATCCATACGCTCATACCAGTGTGATTTACTCTTACCGTCTGCATCTGAGAAGTCACCCTTAAATGTATTTGATACAGCCAATGCACCTGTGGATTGCGGCGCATGACACTGTGAACAGTTAAATCTCGCTTGCACGAGCGTATCTTTTTTCTCCGAGATAGCTGTCTCATTTTTATAGTTGTCAATAGACTTTGTAAAATCCTGACCTTCTAGCTTATGTTTAGGCCTAAAGTCCGTAAAATGCGATGGCGGTATCGGTATTGCACCGATACTTGGCGCAACTTCTGGCATATGACATCCTAAACACTGATTATTATCGGCTTTAATAGGAAGCAAACCCTCAACAGAGTGAGGGATCATCGGCGGAGCATCCTGATATGCTCTTGCAATCCTTTTACTTGTTCCTGGTGCTGCATCACTATAGTGTGTTATCATACCTGTCGTTTCATCTGCCTCTTCGTAAATATCTGTTTTTCTTAAGCCAAGTGCTGCTTCAATCACCTCTTTTTTATTGCCAAGATCATCTTTTGTAAGGTTTTCTGCTGAGTTAGCCTCTTCATTGATATCAAAAACTGAAACCACTGCTTCAGGTGCTGCTACTGTCGTAGATACTGCTACTCCTCCACCCTCTTTGATCTCATCTGCCATAGCCTCAATAGCCCCACCATCAAGAGAAGCAACCTGACCTGCCATTAAACCTTTCATCGCACCGCCGTAAGAGCCATCTTTGTACCCCTTAAGTGCTGCAACTATCTCTTCTTTACTCATATCTTTTACTACTTTAGATTTACCCATTGCTTCTTTTTCAAAGTTTGCTCCGTGACATCCTATACATCCCGCAGTACTTGCAAACAGTGCGGATGAAGCTAACAGTGAACCTAATGCAATCACTTTCATAACTTTTGTCATTTTTTCTCCTTTTTTATTAAATATGTCTCCTTGAAAAGGAGCAAAGCTCCTCTTCAATTCCTCTCACTAAAGCTTCGTCTTTTGCTCAGTTAATATGTCTTCTTGAAAAGGAGCAAAGCTCCTCTTCAATTCCTCTCACTAAAGCTTCGTCTTTTGCTCAGTTAATATGTCTTCTTGAAAAAGAGCAAAGCTCCTCTTCAATTCCTCTCATTTAAACTTCATTCTTGACTTAGAAGTGTTTACTTCTTAGCAAAAGAACGAATCCCAAATCCTAAAGCATCATCATCACAGACATCTATACAGCGTCCACAGTTGGTACATTCTCCATCTGTAACTGAAATACTCTCCTTGTTGATCATATGCAAAACCTGATTTTCAGGACAAACGACTTTGCACTTCATACAGGCAGTACAGGCTTCGTGATCATGCTTGACCCTTATAAGACTTGCCTTACCGATGAGTGAATAGTATGCTCCCAATGGACACAAGTGTCCACACCATCCATTTTTAACCCCAAAGAGGTCAAAAAGAAATATCGCAATAATGACTGCGATGCCTGCACCAAAACCAAAGATAATCCCTCTTTGCATAATAGTAATAGGGCTTAATACTTCAAAAGCAGCAATGCCGACTACAGCAGAGACAATAAGTCCCAATACCATGATCCAGTATCGTGCCTTTCTTTTGATAAATCTATAGTTCACTTCTTCTTTATCAAGATTGAGTTTTCGTCTTAGCCAATTAGCCAGATCCGTCACCAGATTAATAGGACAAACCCAGCTACAAAAAGCACGACCACCCACTACAAAATAAAAAAGCGTGATTATCAAAGCACCCAAAAGCACATCTGCGCCCAAGACAAACCCTGTTGCCAACACTTGCAGTGTCGTATAAGGGTCTGCCAAAGGTACCGCGCCAAAAAGAACAGAAGAGCCAAAAGTACCAGCCAAAATATTCCAGCCAAAGGCATTGGCACCAAAATAAAGTACCAATATCCCAATTTGAGTTACTCTTCTAAGAAGTAGATATTTTATATTGCTCATCAATACAACTCCTCATCATTCAGATAATCTACTGAACTCTTTTCAGATATCTGGGTAGTTGTCTCTTCGGCCTGGACATTTTCAAGACGTTTTTCATCTTCTTTATCCCAACCTTTGACATAATGGTTACCTGCTTTACCTCGTGAAACCTCACGAGGCAACACAAAGATAGCCGGTTTTTCCGTGACACATGCCATTTCACAGAGTCCGCATCCTGTACAAATATCATCATGAACAATAGGCAACAAGAAAGCATGCTTACCTGTTCTCTCGTTTTTCTGATACTCTAAAGTTATGGCTTCATCAAGCAATGGACAGGCACGGTAACAAGCGTCACACTGTATGCCCCAAAAGGCAATGCATGATTCTTTATGTACCACAGCCAATCCCATTCGGACTTTGCTAATGTCGAGTTTTGCTTTTTCATTTAAAAGACTGGGCACATCCAATGCTCCTGATGGGCACACCGGCACACAAGGAATATCTTCACACATATAACAAGGTACTTCCGTTGGTATAAAGTATGGCGTCCCAATTAACTTATGGTCGCCCCCTTTTGCCATCTGTATTGTCCCTGGTCTAGCTTTTCCCGTCTCTTTATCTATATTAGTCTCACGATTTCTGCACGCCTGGGCACAAAGACCACATTTGATACAAGCTGTCAGGAAATCCTCTTCCTTGATCGCTCCTGGAGGTCTAAGTACCAATGGTGATGCTTTTACTTCATCACTATAACCACTCCACAACAATCCGCCAAGAGCCGTTAAGCCTACGCTTTGAAGGGTCGTCGTAAAAAACTTTCGTCTATTGTTGTCAGAGTTAGCCATGGTTATGCCTTATAAATCTTAACTGCACACTTTTTGAAGTCTGTCTGTTTAGACATAGGACAAGTTGCATCAAGACATACTTTATTGATAAATACTTTCTCATCAAACCAAGGTACAAATACCAAACCGCGCGCAGGTCTGTTACGACCACGCGTTTCAACTCTTGCTTTGATCTTACCACGGCGTGATTCAACCCACGCAAGTCCGCCCTGCTTAAGCCCTTTGGCTTTAGCGTCAGCCGGATTCATATAACAAAGCGCTTCGGGAACTGCGCGGAAAAGCTCAGGTACTCTCATCGTCATTGTTCCTGAGTGCCAGTGCTCCAGTACTCTACCTGTACATAACCAGGTATCGTAATTTTCATCTGGCATTTCTGGCGGATCCATATATGGTCTGGCAAAGATTTTCGCTTTATTTTTAAGCGCTTTGTTGCCTTTGGATTTATCTGGACCGGTTAAGTTACCCTGCTGAAGATTTTTTGCCAATGTTCCGTAGAATGCATGTGAATTACCAGTCTCTTTTGTTGCTTTTGCTGCGTAAGGGTCATACTTCGCATTAAATCTCCACTGTGTCTCTTTACCGTCAACAACAGGCCATTTGAGTCCTCTTACCTTATGGTACATATCAAACGGTGCAAGATCATGTCCATGTCCTCTGGTAAATGCTGCATACTCTTCAAAAAGGTATTTATGTATAAAGTGCCCGTATCCTTTAAAAACTTTACCATCCGAACCAACAACATTTCTAGCATCACCCAAAGAATCAGTATCGTCATACCCTTTTTGGATAGGGTCATTCATATCTTTAGTATATGTTTTTGCTACTTTGTTATTATAAAGGATGTCAAACATTGTTGTATCCTCTGTGTAGCCCATTTTTTTCGCCTCTTCAATTACCGAAGGGAGAGCTTCTTTTCTTGGACCGGATGGTGCCTGTTCGCCCCAAAGATCTTTCACTGTAAATCGTTTTGAAAACTCGATCCACTGCCAAGAGTCTGACATTGCGTCTCCTACGGGAAGTACTTGTTGTCTCCAGTGCTGTGTTCTACGCTCTGCGTTACCGTATGCTCCCCATTTTTCATAAATCATCGCTGAGGGAAGAACAAGATCAGAAACTTTCGCTGAAATGCCCGGGTATCCGTCAGAAGTTACGATAAAGTTATCCATCTCTCTTGCTGCTTTGATCCAGTGTGTTGCAGACCCGGAATCCTGGTAAGGGTTACAAACATTTACCCATGCAAACTTAATAAGGCCATCTTCGATATCTCTATGAATTCTCATAATATCTTGTTTACCAACGCCATTAATGGTTCCTGCTGGAATCATCCATTTTTTTTCTGCGATCGCTCTGTGTTTAGGATTCTCGACCATTAAATCTGCGGGGAGTCTGTGTGTAAATGTACCCACTTCTCTTGCAGTACCGCACGCGGAGGGTTGTCCTGTCAATGAAAATGCACCTTCCCCCGGTCTAGCTTGCTTGTTGAGCATAAAGTGGACATTATACGAAAGTGTATTTACCCAGGTACCGCGTGTATGCTGGTTCATACCCATCGTCCAAAAAGAGACAACTTTTCTTCCCTTTTCAATGTAATAATTAGCCAATCTTTGAAGTTTTGCTTTAAAGACTTCGATATCTTCATCAGGATCACCTTTTGATATCTTCGCTACATACTCAAGTGTATAGGGTTCTAAAGATTTTTTATAATCTTCAAAAGAGATATGCCAGTGCTCCAGCGTACCGCCCGTATGCTTCATGGTATCACCCTCTTTGTACCCATAAGGTTTCAATGCCGGGGCTTCCTTGGCAGAAACTATCGTTTCCATCTCTTTTCCGATGGTTTCCATCTCTTTTTGAGAGTATTTACCCTCTTTGATAGATTTTTCATCTGACCTTCTCATACCGTAACCGATGTTTACCGGACCAACTGCAAAGACCAAATGTTTATCTACGAAATCCCAGTCGATAATATCTTCCGTACCGCCGCCTTTTTTGTCTCTCATCACAATTTCACGGGCGATATAATTCCAAAGAGCTACGTCCGTATTTGGTGAGAAGAGTATCTCATCATCTGCAATATCAGATGTTCTGTGTGTATAAGTTTGAATAGAGATAATTTTTACTCTATCTGGATTGGAGAGTTTTCTATCTGTCACACGTGACCAAAGAATCGGGTGCATCTCTGCCATATTTGAACCCCATGATACAACCGTATCTGTAAGCTCGATATCATCATAACATCCTGATGGTTCATCCACACCGAAAGTTTGGTAGAAACCGACAACTGCTGATGCCATACAGTGTCTGGCATTTGGATCAAAGGCATTTGAACGGAATCCTCCCTTCATCATTTTTTGAGCAGCATACCCTTCCATAATTGTATATTGGCCAGATGCAAATACACCTAATGCCTCAGGCCCTCCATGCTTCAGTGCTTTTTTGGCGTGTTTTTCCATCTCATCAAAGGCTCTTTTCCAACTTACTGGTTTAAAGTTACCCTTTTTGTCAAATTCACCTTTGTCATTCATTCTTAACAATGGTTGCTTAAGTCTGTCAGAACCATACATGATCTTCGCATTAAAGTAACCTTTAATACAGTTAAGGCCTCTATTAACAGGAGCAGCAGGGTCGCCCTTGACTGCTACGATTTTTCTGTCCTTACCCTCACCTTTTGTAGCCATCATGATACCACACCCTGTACCGCAGAATCTACAAGCTGCCTTATCCCATCTCCAGTCTTTTTGTGCGTCTGCTGCTGCTGCACTCAAACTGGAAGGGACAGCGATTCCCACTGCACTGGCCGCTGATGCTGCCGCTGCGCTTTTAAGAAATTCTCTTCTATTTAAAGCCATATTACTTCCTCCGTCAATTGAAATTTTTCAGTTACATATTCATAACACTCCCGTTATGATCTTCATAACAACATATCCATTGTATCACACACTGAACAGGTAAAATCATGATGTAAATCAATAAAATGAATGAAAATATAATTTTAGATATAAGTAAGATTTATATTTCTAGATAGAAGATATTTATTATAAATAGGAGTAAAGACTCCTATATATGTAAACGCAGATACTTTAAAAGTTGAAAATCTACATGCCGCCTAAAGCTTTTTTAACAGTGTCATCCGCCATAGAGATATTCCATGCCGGCTCCCACACTACTTCTATGTCAATACTCCCTACACCCTCGAGTTTCTCTACGGCTTCATGCACCCACTGCTTGATCATTTGGTGCAAAGGGCACCCCTGTGTCGAGAGTGTCATAATGACATGTACATTGCACGCATCATCCACAATAGCATCATAGATCAGCCCCATTTCTACTAGGTTGAACCCCACTTCCGGGTCGATTACTGTACTAATGGCTTCAAATACTTTTTCTTTATTTAAGTCACACATGTTCGTTCCTTTACATGAATATTTATTTTTGTAACGTGGGCATTTTTGCACACGTCGCATCTACTTTCCGTAAGCTAGCATTTTTTTCATTGTACTATACAAAAAGATGGCTCCCGTAAACAAGAAACTTCCTCCTGCTTTAAAAAGTATATCACTCTCAAACAGCAGTCCCAACCCTCCTAGCAATACACCCGATGAAGTAAACCAAAACATGACGGATGCACCCTCTTTGGAGTACATTTCATGAAGCATCGGTACTTTTTCTTTACCTACAAGTGGAGCATATCGTTCAAACCATACCAAAAAAGGGACAATTTTATAGAGGTGCCCTGTAATGAAAGAAGAGATAAACCCTAAAAGCAAAAACCATACTGAAGCATGAAGCATGCTCTCCTTGCTGGTTACAAAATAAAGAAGTCCCAATATAATAGAAAGAGTTAATGAAGCAAAGGCAAAGATCACCGACTTTGCCCAAACATCCAACTCTTTGCGTACCGTCAGTTTTGCAATGATATAAATTTGCCACATATAGAAAAATATGCCCACAGTATTGATCGCATACCCTATCATCATCAACCATTCCTGGCCAATAAGCGCTCCTACAAAAACAATACCAACACCTGTTATAACCAGTTTAAAAGCCATATTTACCGCTTTTTCATCAAACCCATGCGCCAGGGAAAACATCGGTATAAGGATCAAAGACAATCCTATAATAGTCAATACCACATACCCACCAAGTACTGCATAAACATGCGCTTTTAACATAAGTGACACATCGATAATCAAGTCGCCGCTTAAACCTAAAGCAAGTGCAAAACCTGTAAGGATGCCCAGCAGTAAATATCCATTGCTCCATGCAACTGTATCTACTGTCAGTGTTCTGATTTGTGTCTTTTTAAGCGTAGCAATGTTTTCAAAGGCAAAGATAAGCATGGCTATGAGCACCAACAAACCTCCATAGGGAAGAAGTGCAGGCATCATCCAAAAGCCAAACACCATAACAACTGCACCCACTCCCAATAAAGGCAGTATGACATAATAAACGTCTACGACCGCATGTCCTACTTCAAGTACTACAGGGATAAGTTGTGCCATAGCACCAAAGATAATCATCATCACAAAACCCAATAGAAAAAGATGAATCCATCCCGCTATATCCATTTGCTGATAGCTAAACGTAGGTTCAAAAAAGAGTAAAGCCAGCATAGAAAAAAGATAAAAGATCACTCCTATGTGAAAAAACGGGGCGATCAGTTTAAGAGGAGGAGCGAAATCTTTTGAGATGGAAAACATTATTTACTATCCCTCGCAAGAGTTTTGACTTAGGTCTGCTTTCTCGCTTTTACCAGTTTTATGACTGAAGATAAGTTTTACACGACCATCTTCAAGTTTTTCTGTTTCTATATTATAATTTTCGCCAATCTTATTTAGCAGACCCCCTGGGCTTTTGTGATTGATCATGACTAGTTTTTTATTGGGGCCATCTATATATTTAAGTCCAGCCATCGCATTTACCATTGGATCGGGTGGTCCACATTTTGAAGAATCAAATTCAAAATATTGATCCTCTCCCAATGTATAGGTAAAAAATGGAACTGTTGCTCCCATGACTTCAATTGCTTCTTTATTTAATTCAGACATATTATCTCCTATTTAATTTTTACTATTGTAATGACTTGTGTTAAAAATAAACTTGATCTATATCAAGCTTCTTTAACATTTTATCAGAATTTCATTTACGATTTAAAAAAAAATTTAAACGATTCTTCTGCTAATTCATTGCAATTTACAATGTAACAAAAGTTATATATAATAGCTTTGATATGCATCAATTTTTGTTAGACTGTCATTGACTAGAATAAAACAAACAGCGTCTTGTTTATTTTGATGATGTCTTTGAGGAAGGAGAAGGAGATATAGCGTATAAAGATGTCGTGAGGACAAGACACCCTACTCTTTATACCCTATCTTGGCCTTAAAATCGGCGATACAATTGGTACAGTCTTTCATTGTATTTGTTTCAACAATGTTATAAAGAGCATCCTCGTTCAATATGTTCACGCCTTCTTTGTCAGCACTTACGATACCTTCTTTTTTAAACTTCGTCATAATACGTGAAAACGTTTCTGGCGTAAGGTTAAGGATAGAAGCGATTTCATTATTTTTTAGTCTATGAAATATGGAAAGTTGTTGCATCATCAAATCTGCTACTTTCGCCTCTGAAGAGAGTACCGTCTCTTTATGTACCAATGCAGAAAGCAAACTTACTTTCCCTGTGAGCGATTTGATGATTTCTAAAGAAAAGTCTGGATTATTGAGATGTTTATACACTATCTCAAATGGAAGTAAACCCATCACCCCGTCTGTAAGAAACTCACAACTGGCAGGGAAAGGTTGATGTTCAAAACAGGCATATTCACCTATGAGTGAAGGAGCAGCTAGACGATTGATCTGTATCTGCGTACCTTTAGGGGTTGTCTTATAGAGTTTTACTCTCCCCTCTAATAAAATATGCAAATATTCGCTCTCATCGCCCTCATAAAAAACAATACTGTTTTTGGTAAAATGTTTAATATGAGTCTGGTCTTGGAGTTCTTTTAAGTGTGATTCACCCAATGCAGCGAACATTGGGATCTCTTCAAGTTTAAACATTACTTTACCTCTTTTTATTCTAGAAGAACGTACTATACAGTACAAAAGATAAAATCTCTCCTCTATACCTTCGATCATATCATATCTTCACTATAAATACCTTAAAAATATAAAGTATAAATATTTAACTATTTGTTTATATTATTTTAAAACTGGCTTAATTGTTTTCTAAATTAATTACTCTGCCAACAAAAATAGGTGTAAGTTTCTCAATGTATTAAAGAGTGGCATATGAGAAAAAGCCTGCACATTACTTTACCTCTTTATTTTCTGCAATATTGGGATACGCATCTGGCTTGATCATCTTTTGTGGGCTTTTTCAGATTTAAAACTTAAGATATAGTTTGTAATGGATTTGTGCTCTATGCTAAAATATCAAAATTATAAAAGGAGTTGATGCAAATCAAGACAAATTTTCTCCTATTTGTTACAATAACGTACTTAATACATACTAAATAAGGACTTGTCTTATGAAAACTTGGATTACATTAGTGTTACTGTTCGCAGCCACACTACAAACGCATGCCACACTTGAAAACACAACCTGTAAGAGCTGTCATCCTGTTATCTTTGCAGAGTATCAAAACTCTATTCACAGTAAATCATCTATCTATAAAGATCCTGTACATAAAGCAGTATGGGACAAACACCCTGCAAAAGCCAAAGGTGATTACACGTGTGCCAAATGCCACACACCCTCAGACCATGACCTCATGAGCGATAAAAGCAAACTTACAGATAATGAGATACAACGCAACGAACCTATCTCCTGTCAACATTGTCACCAGATAGAAAGTATTGAAAAACATGCCAAATCCAATAAAAATATACTCACTACAAAACCAAAAACTTTTTTCTCAGCAAATAAAGCACTAAAAGGCACAAAAGTTGAATTTAAAGAAGAGAGTAGCTTGTTTGGAATGGTTACAACCAAGTCTGGATCGCCATACCATGACATAGACTACAGTAATGAGGGTTACTATAATGGTGACTCTTGTATGGGTTGCCATTCGCACAAACAAAACAGCAAAGGTTTTACAATATGTGATCTTGAAGTAAAACAGGGCGACTCAAAAGAAAGTTGTATTTCGTGTCATCTACCTCAAGTAAAAGGTTCTCTTGCCAATCAAAAAGAAAGTGCCACCCATGCTTTTCATGGTCAAAGCATACACAACTCTACACCCGTCCTGCTTTCAAAATATATAAAACTCTCTTTGGAAAAAAATGCCAAAGGTTTTAATGTCAACATCAAAAACGAAGCAACACATACACTTTTTACCCAACCCCTAAGACTTAACCAACTCAGAGTAAGCATAGAAAGAGAGGGCAAAACCATAGCACTTAAAACAGAATCTTTTGCAAGAGTCATCGGAACCGATGGAAAGCCATCTATGCCGTGGTTAGCAGATGCTGTCATTTCTGATACCTCTATCAAAGCCCACGAAACACGCACAGTGAACTATGATGATGTGCTTAAAGAAGGTGATGCGGTAGTTGTGAAATTTGGATATTATGTAGTAAATCCAAAAGCAGCCAAGAAGCTTGAAATCACAGATAAACGTGTGAGTGAATTTATTGTACTGACAAAGAAAAGGTTTTCGATTTAATTTTCGTGCGTCATCCCCGCGTCAAACACGAGAACCCACAATTTAAACTACATTAAAATAACCTCTTGTTTTAAATAAGAGTATTTTTGTCTGATTATTGATTCAGATCAAGAATCGTCTCCTTTTATTAAGCTATATTGCACTCAAGACTAATTAGGAGTATTTTTATCCTAATTAAATTTATATGCGGACTTTACTTATGAAAAAAATAATAATCTTACTGGTATTTTTAGCAGCTACAAACTTATTGGCAAACGCAGAAGCAGGCAAGAAAGTATATGCTACATACTGTGCCATGTGCCATACGGCTGATGGAGGCCAAGCTTATGGCCCGGATTTTAATATAGTTTCCTATACAAGAAAGAAAAAAGAAATAGAAGACTACACTAGGGAACCTTATGCGTTCTACGGAGCATTTGGCTACAGTGCCAACGCAATGCCTACCCTTCCCTTGGAAGACCAAGAGATCAAAGATGTAGCTGATTATATTGATTCGCTACAACCCTTTAAAAAGTGGATGAAAAAGAAAGAAAATTGAGATTTCTGCGGATATACACGTGAGTGTTAAAAAAGTCTTGCCGCTATGTTCTCCATACCACTTCAAGCCCATCAGAAAGCCGTGATATATCAAAAGGAATTTTTTCTTTTTCAATTTTTCCAATTGTATCTTCCGTAAAAACAAATGGTTGGAGATAATAGGTACCATTGTATCCTTTTTTGAGCAAGTCTTTAATGATCCTGTTAATCTCATCTACTCTTAACAGATCACTGTGAACTGTTGTTCTCACTTCAAAAGGAAACTGTTTTTGTATTAAAAAATTGAGTGTTTTAGAAAAACTGTCAAAATGTCTATCTTTTGTTATATCATAGTACTTCTCTTTGGGTGCTTTATAATCAAGTGCAATATAATCCACCAATTGATGCTCTACCAAAGAGCGAACCATATCAAATTTTATACCGCTAGTATCTAGTTTTATTTTAAAATTTTTTTGTTTAATTTTTCGACAAAACTCGGGTAAATCATTATAAAGTGTAGCTTCTCCCCCGGATAAAACCACCCCTTCGAGAAGTCCTGTTCTCTTATCTAAAAAAGCCAGTGCTTCTTCTTGACTTATCTTTCCTTCTCCAAATACAATGTCTTTATTGTAGCAATATACACAGCGCATAGTGCACTTGGCAAACCAAAAAATGGCCGCCAGGTGATCGGGGTAATCTAAAGCTGTAAAGGGAGTAATATCATAAAGTGGTTTATGCGGCATTGATCTGTGATGCTTTTTCAAGAAAAAACTTTCTCTCTTGGTGCTCACCTTTTTTGCCGATATTAAAGCTCTCAACTGGTCTATGGTAACCCATTACTCTCGTATAAACAATGCACTTTGTTCTTTTCTCTTTTAATGTCTCTAATATTTTTTCTTGACTCATTTTTTTTCCTTTTTTATTAATATATCTCCTTGAAGAGGAGCAAAGCTCCTCTTCAATTGCCCGTAGGAAATGCCCTTGGGGTGCCTCTCACTTCTAGTCCAACAGACTGATGCAGGAAATCACTAAATGATTTCTCGTAAAAGCTTCGTCTTTGACTCAGTTAATATGTCTGGCAAAGTTTATCTTCAATTGCCCGCAGGAAATGCCCTTGGGGTGCGTTAATATACCTTTTCTATCCACAAGAGTGTTGTGCAAACTGTAAGGTTGTCTCTATCATTTTCAAAGCATATTTTTCATCAATATTCTTTTTCTTGTTTTGATGGTTTTCATAGGCAGCCAAAAAGGCTACCAGAATCATCGTTGTACACTCATCACAATTGTCTTTAGCAGCCATTTCATCCATAGAGGTTTGTGTCATATGCAGTGCTTCTTCCACAGGAAGCCCTTTTATCTCTTCTGTAAATATGGAGGCAGAAAAAGAGATGGTAGGACAACCGTTAAATTCATATCCTACATCTTCTATCTTTTCGTTACCGTTAATTAACAGATACATATCAACCTGGCCGTGATTGTCCGGGTTTCTGCCTATTCCTCTGGCATTATATTCTTTCAGTGCCCACCGGTTTTTAGGGTTATGATAATGCTCATTCAATATTTTTGTCTGTTCACTTGTCACATCGTAACCATGTGCTTTAAAATCTGCTTTATCTACCATCTTTCTCCTTCAAAAAAATATTTACACACGCTAGTGCATTGTTTATCAAAATATCAATCTCTTCTTTGCTGGCATTGTCTATATGAATACCGCAAACTACCAAGAGATCTTTCCCTATTTTATCATACATAATGTTTGCCATTTTCTCTGAGACAATATGATCTTTATGCCCCTTCTTGCTTATCGTTTGCAAACAACCTTGCTCTTCGATCAATGTTGCTGAACCGATGTGTTCTTCCTCTCCGCCTGTGATGATGACAAGTCTATCTTTTCCTATTTTATAAGAATTCAATATAACCATATACCGTCCTTCGCCTGCGCTGATCATCAGCATGCTTTTTGTAAAATTTCTTCATCACATTTGGGACAATACTCATGCTCTCCTGAAAGATAACCATGTTTTTCACAAATGGAAAATGTCGGTGTCACAGTAATGTAGGGGAGCCTGAAATTGCTGATGACATTTCTTACCAGTTTTCTGGCAGCTTCCGAGGAACTGATTTTCTCTCTCATATACAGATGCAATACCGTTCCACCTGTATATTTACACTGCAGATCATCTTGCAGTGTTAACGCTTCAAAAGGATCATCAGTATAAAATACAGGGATTTGCGAAGAGTTAGTATAGTAATTGTTCTGCTTAGTTCCTGCCTGGATGATATCGTCATACCTTTTAGCATCTTCTTTTGCAAATCTATAAGTCGTCCCTTCCGCTGGCGTTGCCTCCAGGTTATAGAGATTTCCTGATCTCTCTTGAAACTCTTTAAGCAGTTCTCTCATAAAATCCAGGATCCTCATACCCATCTCTTCTCCAAACGCATCAGCTATCGTATGTTTATCATTAGAGAAATTTCGTATCATTTCGTTCATTCCGTTGACACCAATAGTTGAGAAGTGATTATTAAACCCGGGAAGATACCTTGCTGTATAGGGGTAAAGTCCTCTGTCATACATCCCTTGGATAAATATTCTTTTTTTCTCAAGTGTAGCGTAGGCGTACTCCATGAGTTTGGTGAGTTTTTCAAAAAGCTTTTCTTCGTCTCCCGCATAGAGATATCCCAATCGTGCCATATTGATTGTCACAACACCGATACTCCCTGTCATTTCAGCACTTCCAAACAGCCCTCCTCCTCTTTTGAGAAGTTCACGAAGATCCAGCTGTAATCTGCAGCACATACTTCGTACATGTCCGGGTTTGTATGCTTCTTCGTTGGGTATAAGTTCACCCTCTTCATTTCTCACATACTGGCTGCCTATAAAGTTTTGAAAATAAGAAGATCCTATCTTTGCTGTATTTTCAAACAGGATATCGGTATTTTCTCCATACCAGTCAAAATCTTCTGTTATATTAACCGTAGGGATAGGAAAAGTAAAAGGCTGTCCGGTCATATCACCTTCAGTCATCACCTCATAATAGGCTTTGTTGATGAGATTCATCTCGGGCTGAAAATAGTGATAGGTCATACTTTCCAAAGAATTAATACCCTCACCTCTTTTTTTAGCACTTTCCAATAAATCTTTATCATCCAATCCGGAAAACAGATGATGCTGGTTTCTTGTGGGTATTTGATCTTTCAAATCATCAGGGACCGTCCAATCAATAGTAATATTGGTAAAAGGACTTTGCCCCCAACGTGCCGGAACATTGAGGTTATACACAAAGCTTCTAATCGCTTTTTTCACCTCATCAAACGAAAGTTTGTCTTTAAATACATAAGGTGCCAAATAGGTATCAAATGATGAAAATGCCTGTGCTCCTGCCCATTCACTCTGTAAGATACCCAAGAAATTTGCCATTTGTCCCAACGCTTCTCTGAAGTGGGAAGGAGACCTACTCTCTACTCTACCTCTGACTCCGTTAAACCCTTCATCCAAAAGAACCCTTAGGCTCCATCCTGCACAATAACCAGTCAAACAGTCCAGATCATGTATATGATAATCTCCATCCCTATGCGCATAACCCTCTTCCTTAGAGTAGATCGTATCGAGCCAAAAGTTGGCGATTACTTTGCCTGCAGTGTTATTGACAAGTCCGGCATTGGAGTAACCTGTATTGGAATTGGCATTAACTCTCCAGTCTTCTTTATCGATGTACTCTCTGATAGTTTGTGTTGAGTTGATATAGGTTGTATCTTTATCCAGCCCCAGAATGTGTTCTCTTTGTATTTTGTGCATATGGCGGTAGAGCATAAATGATTTCATCACTTCAAAATGCTGATGGGCATAAAGCACTTTTTCTATGATGTCCTGAACTTCTTCAACACTGATTTCATCTTTATTTTTAATACTCTCCATCAACTCTGTAAAAACATTTTTATCATAGGCTTTCACTTCACTTTCAAATGCCTTTTTAATAACATCTTCAATCTTGAACGGTACAAATTTTTGAGTACTTCCATCTCTTTTAATAATTGTTTTTATCATATATTGCTCTCCTCCTTTTACAAGGATTCCATTATAATAGAATCCCTTTCTAAATGGTTTGATAAATGTCAATAAATTAAAAAACTTTTATTCAGTCATTTTATTTTAATCGTTTTTGATTGATATCAATAAAATTGTTTCAATATTATGCTATGAATTTTGCCATATCAACCAATCTTTTAGCATAGCCGTATTCATTATCCTGCCAGGCTGAGATTCTAAGCAGGTTTCCTCCTGCAATACTGGTAAAAGGAAGATTGATCACGGCACTGTGAGGGTTTTGTATATAGTCTCCGGACTCATTTGGTGTATTTGTGGTATCGAGTATATTTTTATAGGTGGATTTGATCTCTGATTCAAGCTGCTCGTTTATCTCTTCTTCTTTGTAGCATCCATTCAGCTTAATACTTAAATCATAGAGTGTGGTACTGAAGATGGGCACTCTGATACTTTTGGCATAAAGTTTCTCTTTAAGATGTGGGAAAAAATAAGCTGTTGCTTCAGCAGCACTGCTCATAAGTGGTATGATATTTTGCGTGGCAGATCGTGTCCTTCGTATATCTTTTGAGTAGTGTTTTCCATCAAGCAGGTTTTGATAACTCGTATAACTATGGTACATACTCATCATAGCACTCTGGATACCAAAATGCTTATCTATGATCTGAAATATAGGCACTATTGCATTGGCTGAACAACTAGAGTTCGAAATGATAGTCTCTTGCTTATACTCCTTATGGTTTACACCGAAGATATACGTTGGGGTATCATCTGTCACAGGTGCAGAGATGATCACTTTTTTTGCACCATTTTCGATCCAAGGCAGGTTGGATTGTGTCGTTAGAAATATACCGCTGCACTGTAATACAATATCTACATTCAAAGATTTTATATGCATATTTTCAGGGTCTGGTTCAGAAAAAAGTTTTACTGTTTGATTGCCAATCCGTAATTTGTCTTCTATAAGACTTATATCATTATCTAGTGTTCCATAGATAGAATCATATTTCAAAAGATACGCCATCTGTTCATAACTGTAAAGATCATTGATGCCCACTAACTCAAAACTACTCTCTTCCTCTTCGAGTATGATGCGTGCAACACTTCTGCCTATACGCCCAAAACCATTGATAAAAATGCGTATCTTTTTAGAACCCATAAATGATCAATCCATACCGAGCCGCACGCCTAACCGTTGCTCTCCTCATACTGCTACTGATTCTTGTAGTTAGAACTACTTTTTGATAATTTTGCATAGTACGTATTATAATGAAAAAAAGATAATTGTAAGATTGGCAAATATCAAAGCTTTACATTATGATCATCAACTGATTTAGAGAATTGCTTAGATAGAATAGCGAACTAATCTATGCTCAATAAAAAGTAACCAGTTGTGTGAGTTTGTGGATTTTCTTCCATAAGCCTCCTAACTATAATGAAAGGAGAATATCATGGATGTAAAACATTATTATAACCCCCGCGGTGAAGAAATACTCGATGAAAAAATTTATGGCGGTTCGCCTACAGGGTTTGTGGATTTTAACCGATCCAAATACAGATGGGACAGTAACATCTATGACTTGATGAATGCCAATACCTGGTTTCCTTCAGAAGTCAATACAAGCTCAGAGAAAAAGCACTTTGACAAGCTTTCCCCAAATGAACAATCTATCTACAAGATGACTTTTGCTCAGTTAAGCTTCAATGACTCTGCCCAGGAAGAATACCTCAGTGATTTTAGACGACTGGCAAACAATCGTCTGGTAAAATCTGTACTCTCCCTTCAAATTATGCAAGAAGTCAACCACTCCAAAAGTTATGCTGTTTTGCTTGATGCCTGCGGTAATTCTGATGAAGTTTTCAACCTCTATAAGTATGATGATGCTCTCAACCGTAAAAACCAGCAAATAGCCGAGCAGTTTGCACTTTACATCGACGGAGGTTCGGCAGATAAAATGCTGCTCAGTGCCATGGCAAGCGTTAATTTGGAGGGTATCTACTTCTTATTGGGGTTTAGCTATATCTATCTTCTAGGCGACAAAGTACCAGGCGCTAGAGATATGATCAAATTTATCGCCAGAGATGAGCTCAATACCCACTTGCCTCTCTTTGCCAATATTTTCAAAACCATTCAAAAAGAAAACAAGATCCAAACGAGTACCATAGACTCTGCTTACAAAATGATAGAAGATGCAGTAAAAATAGAGCTAGAGTATGGAAAATATCTGCTAGGCCAGTTTCCTATTATGGGAGTTACCCCTGAGTTGATGGAACAAACCGTTTACAACTATGCAAACGACAGACTTAAAAAAATAGGGCTTGATCCTATATTTGAGAGCAGCAATACCACATATCTTCAAAAACTTGTTACCAAACACTTAGAGATGAATGAAGTTAAAAGTAATTTTTTTGAGAGTAATGTTTCTAACTATGCGAAATCAAGTATTGATTTGAATGATTTTTAGAACGTATAGATAGCAGTGGGGCAATTACTCCACATCCTGTATTTTTTATTTCTTTTCATCTGCCGCTTGATAGATAAAGATACCAGCGGGTGCTTTTAATTGAAAGATTTCACGCTCCAAAAACCACTCTTTGGTATTGATTGCATTGACTTGATTGGTGTCATTCACAGAAACATAGAGATAGTCATCTACATTTGACCAACGCACATGAAGTACTTTTCCGGTAAAAGTAAACGCTTGAATGATTTTCAGTGTTTTTGTATCCACTATCTGAATGGTGGGAAAGTCTTTTCCCGAAAAAGTGACGGCTAGATACTTCTTATCAGGGCTTAGCGCTGTAAATACCGGCAACCCTTGCACCTCAATGTTTTTGATAAACTTAAATGCACTGTCATAAACCATTACGGCATTATCACCTACCGCGGGAATGAACGTTTTATCTTCACTTAAAGACCAAAAACCAAAATGTGGTACTTTGAGTACAGGCTTATTACCTTTAGTCATTACCTTGATCTGGGAAAACTCCATCGTATCGAGGTCTATTGCGCCAAATGCTTTAGTAAGGAAAAAACCTACGATATAGGTATTGTCTTTGATCATCGCATCAAAAGGCATTTCACCTACATCAAATTCTTTAAACATCTTGAATTTCGGTAAGCCTTTATCGGTATTTTCATTTTTAAGTACAGTGACTTTATCTTTATCCATTTGGGCAAAGATAAGCATATCTTTGTAAATTTTTATCCCCACATTTTTAGAGCCTGTTTTGATCTTCTCGATAAGTTGAAGATCACGCGTAAGGATATCGACCGATTTATCATCATAATTAGCCACCGCCACATAGTTTTTGCCTATCACAAACCCAATGGCACTTTTAGATGTCTTAGTTTCATTTAATGTCTTCTCACTCACAGGGTCAAAGCGCACAACATATCCATCGCGGCTTATGAGGTACCCATCAGCACCATCAAACTTAATAATTCCATGATTCATGTTATGCATATTTTCCATACGGGATTTGATGAGTCCTTTGTTAATGATCGCAACAGATTCACTCTCTCGCTCAACGACAAAAAGCTTCTCGTTCACACTTGGTGTAGCAGCAAACAATATTCCGCCTAGCCATAATATAGATAGTATTACTTTCATTCATTTATCCTTTTTTATCATGGAGTCTATTGTACTCAAAACACTATAGCAACTACATAGATTTTCAAAAGAGGCAATCTCCCCATGCATTATGCTTACATTAGATAGCTGCCGTCGTAGTATAGGGAATTTTCCAAAGGACGTAAGTTTATGGTACTTTGGTACTGATGCTAAATTTGTACACCGTTTGAATATAGTCAACAGTTTGACAGAAGAGCCAGAAAACTTCATTTGTATAGGTTTTGCTATTTTTATAAAAACAGTGTGGACATTTTGTCCACACTGCCAAAATTAAATCTTTTAAATCCTCTTAAGCACCAGGAATATGTTGTCTGTGCTCAACTGAATATGTAAACGTAGGTGTTATCAGGTTTTCAATATACTTGACAAACTTACCTGTCTTGGATTCATAAATACCAATTCTCCCAGTTGTCCACTCTGAGATCATTGTCCACTCACCGTGGTTTGCAGGCTCCGCGTGAAGAAGTCTTGGCTGTACCGGTTCTTTCACTGCTGCACCCAACTTATCAGGCATAGGTAGCAATTTCTCATTAGAAATTTTAGAATTCACTTCATTTACTGCTACTGGTTCATACTGAATAGCATCCCACTCCTGAAGTATTTCTTTCGTTTTGGCATCGACCAATTGTCCTTTGGTTTTACCGACTTTAATGATTCTATCCGTTTCTAAAGTATCTTTGTTGATCAAATGAACTTCATTATATTTATCTGGTGTAGCAATGACACAGTCAGCCCAAAGGTATGGTGTGCCAGGTGCTGTACCGATAAACAGCCCACCGCCGGCAGTTTCAACTTTTTTAACTATATTCCAGTTAGAATCCCAAATTACAACAGAACCAATGTTCATACTAACCGTAGCGTGAAGTTGTTTCTTTTGTCCCTCTGAGTACCAAGAAGATCCTTGGCCAGGGTGTGGTTTAGAATTTTTACCGGTATGTACTTTTGCGGCCAGATTCTTCTCTCTAAAGTCAACAATACCAATAAGATCAGACCCTTGAGAGGCGATCATAAAGTATCTACCAAAATCTTCACCTTCATCTTCGTTCAAGAATACATCATGGAGAACTTTACCAATGTTTGGAATATCCCCAACGATCGGGAAGTCTGGCTTAGAGTAATCGATGATATACACACGCCCAGCATCTTTAAGTGCCATTGCAAAATACGGTCCATAAGGGGTATCTGCCAAAGCGGCAACTCTTGATGGCCCAATCTGCCCATCAGGATCGATTACACGGCTTGTATCATACGCTTTAAGCGGCTCAAGAGTCATTGCATCACAGAGTACTGCGCCGCCCGGGTTATAGTTACCCGCGATCACATATTTACCATCTGGAGATACTGCAAGACCCCTGGAATCTTGACCCACTTGAACAGAAGCGACTGCTGGTTGTCCAGGAGCACCGATATCAAACATGGTCAACCTGCCTGAACGTGAGATGGAGTAAGCATATCTTGGGTTCTTTTTATTTGTTACTGTTACGTGCACCGCAAATCCTGCTTTATGCCGAGAAAGTACTTTTCCGTTAGTTGAATCAATAAAGTCAACCAGTGAGGCATCTCTTTCTGTTGCAAAAGTGATGTCAAGAACAGATTGCACTTCTGTTGGCTTAGGATACTTTTTAGCCAGTTCCTCTACATCTGCTAGTTTTTGCCAGGTTTGCTTCACTTCATCAAGATCAAGTGTCAACTCAACAGTACATTTCCAGTCCATTAACCAATCAATCATACCTGCAGCATCATCTTTAGAGAAGCTTGAACTCCACGCTGGCATTGCAGTATTTGGAACACCTTCCAAAACCTTTTCAACTAGCAATTCTCTTGTTTGAAGTTTCAGTGCTTCTGGTCTAAGATCCGATCCAACACCACCCTGGTGGATAGGTCCATGACACCCTTGACACTCTTTCTCGAACTTCGCTGCAAAGTCCATGGTTGATACACCTGCCATAGCTATGGTTGCTGCAAAACTGCTTGCTGCTGCCAAACTTAAAAGTTTGTTCAATTTCATTTTTCCTCCTTTTGTAAATTACCTGTTCTCTTAAAAAAAACTTCTTTTCCTTTTCCCTGTTAAACTTTGCCTTTAGCAAAAAACAAGAAAAAACTCTCCCCTAAGCTTCTTTTGGTAATATTTCAAGTCTTTATTAAAAAGACAACTCACACATATTTTGAGGACCCTGCCCGGTCCCCATTCTTTGTTTTTAATTCTTACAAATCCCAAATTGGCATATCAAGAATTACTTTAGAATAAAATAGTTAACCATCATATTTACTGATAATTACTGCTCGTCTTGTAATCTCTTTTTTTCCTGTTTGTATATCCAGAACATAGGTAAAATAATTATCGTATGTAAAAAGATAGTCAGGGTCAACGGTCCTTGATTTAGCATAGCAAAAAAACTCGGTACTACGTCAGTCAATGGTGAAAATAACATTTCAATCTCCTTTTTTATTTGATGGAATGCTTAAGGAACAAAAGCTCTCAAAGCGACACAACGCTGTGTTATACTCAGCGTAAAGTTCACAACATCTGTGATTCCATGATGGAGGGAAACACTCCCTCCTGTTTTCTAAGCTTCTGCCTCTGCCAGCTGAGCCTGCTTACCGATAGTAAGAAGATCCCAAACAAGATAGATAAATCCTACGAATGTTACAACACCCATGATCGTTCTCCACATCTGTGCTTGCACATACCAAGGCATCTCTTGTGCAACAAAGAATGCATTCCAGTCTGCACCAAGCTCAGCTCTCTCAATAAGTACTTGCTCATACCCTGCGATAAGAAGGGCAACGCCCATCCCCAGAACACCAAAAGTAATCAAGATAATTCCCATCTTGGACTTGAAAGTAGCTTTTAAACGTTTCACGCCATACGCACCTTGCACCCCTAGATACATCATCCCTACAAGGATAGTTGCGTACGCTCCAAAGAATGCCAAGTGACCGTGTGAAGCAGTGAACTGTGTACCGTGTGTATAGATATTTACCTGTGGAAGTGTGTGGAAGAATCCCCATACACCTGCACCCAGGAAGTTTCCAAACGCATTGGTTACGATCCACGCCATTGCAGGTCCATTATTCATTGCGTGTGCTTTCTCTCCTTCGTAGGATACTCCGGCCTCTTTGTGACCCTGCTCTTTACCCCAATCATAGAGGACATGGACAAACATTGCAACCAATGGCACCGGTTCAAGTGCTGAGAATAGTGCACCAATTTCCCACCAGTACTCAGGTGTACCAATCCAGAAGTAGTGGTGACCCAAGCCGAGAATTCCTGAACCAAAGAGCATAAGTACTTCGATCCACAGCCACATTTCAACTATTTCTCTTTTAGCACCGATGATCTTTATAAGTGCATACGCTGCAAGCGTACCTACAAATACTTCCCAGGTAGCTTCAACCCAAAGGTGTACAACCCACCACCACCAGAATTGATCCATTGAGATATTATCTGTAAAGAACATACCGGCTAAGTAGAGACCTGCAACTGCAAGCAGATCGGCTACCATTACTGTCATGATCCCTGTTTTTTTGCCTTTCATATAGGTTGCAAAAATATTCCAGTAGAAGATAAGAACAACAACAACGATGCCGATATCAGCCCATCTTGGTGCTTCGATATACTCACGACCTTCATGGATCAACCAGATAGATGCTTCTGTACCAGGACCTACCTGAACTATTAAATACACAAGCACAACGACTGTTACTGCTGCTGTAAGTATCCAGAAAGCCAGCTTACCTAAACCGAGATTTACACCTTCCTGTCCCGTCTCATCCGTCAACATATAATAGACCGAACCGATCATTGCATAGAGCATCCATACTATCAGTGCATTGATGTGCACCATTCTTGCTACGGAAAAGTCCAGTATCTCAAACAGGAAACCTGGAGCCAAAAATTGGATCGCCGCGACAAGTCCAAAAATAAGTTGTGCACCAAAGAGTATAAGAGCTACTCTGAAATACATCATTCCTAGTTTTTGACCTTCGTTTTGTAATTTGTTTGTTTTAATACTAGCGAGCATTGGAACCTCCTGCTTTAAACTGTTCAACAGTTTTCGAGAAATTTCTAGGGAAACCATTGGTGTCGATACTACTCATATGCTTAAGAAATGCTACCAAACCTTTTGCTTCATCCGCAGTGATTCCAAGATTTGGCATCATACGTGCATGTGTAGGATATTGTGATGGATGCTCTAAAAACTCAGCCATCGCCTCTTCAACTGTATTTTTTCCCGTCATCCCTTGTAATGGTCCACCATTTTGCCATGCCGGATCTAACCAAGCTTTTGTAAGATCTGGTGCATAATAAGCCCCGTTACCCAAAAGCGTATGACAGTTCATACAGTTTTTTGACTGAGATGTAAGTTTCCCAAGATGTAGCAAATCTGCTGCCTCCTGTTCACTCCACTCTTTTCCAAAAAACGGTTGTTTTTCACCAATTACTGGTACCTCTGATCCTCTTTTCTTACTAAACTGATAATCAATATGATAATTGATAACCGTTGCAGCAGGTACTCTTTTAGTTACCCCGTCCTTAAGGTCTGCATCTGTACCCATACTGATTTGTCCAACCGTATCAAAAGATAGCCAGATAAGTAAAATAGTTGCAAATCCTGTCACCCATGCCGCTGAACGTCGCCAGAATGGAATACTCGTCCACACCGAAACATTTTTGTTAGCCATTATGTCTCCTCCTTTTTTTGTTATAGAACGCTTATTAGGCAAATCCAAACAAAGTTATGTTGAGTCTGCTTCAACAGCAGGCTCATACGACTAGTCGTATTTTGTTGAGTTTTATCTAATTTTGCATTCAGTTATTGTTTTCCTAGACAACATCGTCTGCCTCACCATATCTTTTTTCTGACTCATCTACAAGATAAAAATACAAATGAGGGATAAAAAGATACACTACCATAGTCACCATCAATACTTTAAGTGTAAACTGGTTACTCTGGATCATAACAGCGAAGTCGTACAAGAAGTAAGTTTGTAATGCCCAAAATAAATACCCAACAGACATCCACTTTCTAGAAAAGTATCCCATTTTTGAGAGCGTAATGATTGCTGCATATCCTACCCCGAAAATGAGTACAAGCGATGACTCAATAAAAATAGGCAAGAATTGATCCAATGCAATCTCTGGTCGTATTAGCAACGTTTCCATACTATGTCTCCTGTCAGATATTTATTTACTAAAGAACACATCATGTTTCTAGAGCATGCAGGTATTATGACAGTTTCAAGCCAAGAAGAGATTGACATACATCAAGAAAATCAAATGTTATTATAAATATTTATGTATTGATAAGAAAAAATTATGCTATTGTTTTAAAAAAAAAAGTTATATATGTTTTATATCTGCTTAATTAAGCATACTAAGTATGCGGCGTGTAGAAAGCACCATTAAGGTGCTATTTTAATTTTATTTTATTTAACAATACATCTTGCAGAAAAGAAAGGTCTTTCATACTCAGGAGAGACAAAGTTGTCTTCTTCCAAGCGCCAACCACGGGATTTTTTAATGATTATATATTGAGCCCCTTTTCGTACCATTCGGCTTTCACACATAATTTCCAAATCTTTTTCAAAAGCACTCTGAACCTCTGCCATTCTGTTGATGGTTACGCTATAGTGTGCCCCGATCATCACAGCAATCACCAGTGATACCCACATAAGCCCTTTTTTTACAGCTCCTTTTGCCATAAACGGTCTAGTGGTTACAAACAGTGTAATCAGCAGTATGATGGCTCCAAGTATAAGATATGCACCCTCTAAAACAAAAAAGTTATTCATGATAACACCTATATTAGTAATTTTCAATAATAATAACATAATCTAATAATGTCTTTGTTGATATTCATCAAGCGATTTTTAGTAAAAAGTCTCTATACTTACCCAATTAACAGATAAAAAACCAAGGAAACCCATGGACTTTATAAGAAAATATCTTCCTTTAGCACTAATTTTAGGCTTTCTTTCATTAGGCATATCGGTATTTATGCAAAGTAAACCCAGCCATAAAAACGAACGCGTATATAAAATTGTAAAGCAGTATAGTCCGTATTATATGGATAAGCGCTTTGGCGGCCTACAGATCATGAGTAAGGAAGATGCCGAATTTAAAGAAACGCCCAGCAACATGGAACTCTTTGAGCGTCTTGATGAACTTGAAAGAGCCTGGGGGCAAAAACATCTTAAACTTGAAAACAATACGCTGATCATCCTGGATAACAACAATTCACAGCAAGCAACACTCCCTCTTACCGCGCCAGAAGAGATACAATTTGTTCATCAATTTTACGAGATATAAAAGATGCTTAACATTGTCCTAACGCTTGTTTTTAGCATTGTTATGCTTGTCTTTATGGCTTTTCCTGCCATGAAGATCGTAGAATGGGTGGAGAGTAAGATATCTGTACCCGAAAAATGGCATAACCCATTCCTTATATTAACCACCATTTTCCTCTCCCTTTGCATAGGAATCTTTCTTCGGTTTGCATAACCGACTATTAACAACAATTTAGTTAAAATAATCCATCAATTTTGGCTGCTATACCTTTATAGTAAGTCTTGGAGCAATAAGAAATGAAAAAAACAAAATATATCTGGATGGATGGCGCACTTACGCCTTGGGATGATGCAAACGTACACATACTTACACATACGCTGCACTATGGAAACGGCGCTATAGAAGGCACTAAAGCCTATAAAACTGTAGATGGCAGATGCGCGATCTTCAAACTAAAAGAACATACACAAAGACTTCTTAATTCATCTAAAATGACACTTATGAATGTACCTTATACAGCAGAGGAACTCAATGATGCGCAAGTGAAACTTTTACAAGAGAATGAACTCTTTGAAGGTGCTTACATCAGACCGCTTGTCTATCTTGGTTATGGTGTTATGGGTCTGTATCATAAAGATTGTCCTGTACGTGTCTCTATCTCTACATGGGAATGGGGTGCATACCTTGGAGAAGATGGGCTTAAAAAAGGAGTTCGGGCAAAGATTACTTCTGTTACAAGACCTTCTAATACCTCTGGCATGGGTAAAGCCAAAGCCGTAGCAAACTACCTAAACTCCCAAATGGCAAAATATGAAGCTGTTGAATCCGGATATGATGAAGCACTACTTAGAGATGACCAGGGATACATTGCCGAAGCATCTGGTGCCTCTTTCTTTATGGTGAGAGATGGCGTACTCATTTCACCTCCTAACGACAATTCACTCGAATCCATCACACAAAAAACCATCATAGATTTGGCAGAAGACCTAGGGATAAAAGTAGAAAGAAGACGCATTAGCCGCGAAGATGTTTACATCGCTGATGAAGCATTCTTTACAGGAACCGCCGCAGAAGTTACGCCTATTCGAGAAGTGGATGCACGTATCATCGGAGCAGGTTCCCGCGGTCCTATAACAGAAAAATTACAAACAGCCTATTTTGATGCAGTAGCAGGTAAAAATCCTGACTATATTCAATACTTAACATACATAAACTAAGGGAACAGCATGCCAGCAGACATGAACGACTATTTCAAAAAGAAAAAACCAGGCAATAACACAAACGGAAATCGCAGCAGTAGCGGGGGAGGAGGAAACTTCCAAAACCCTCTAGGAAATATGGGTAAAGGTGCTCCATGGATATTTATTCTCATCGCTGTAGGATTTGGAATTTTTGCACTCAAACCATTTACAATCATCAATTCGGGTGAAGTGGGTATCAAGGTAAAAACTGGTAAATTTGAGCAAGAACCACTCCCCGCAGGATTACATTTCTATATCCCCGTTTTACAGAAAATCCTTCCTGTAAATACCCGTATCAGACTCATCACATACAGTGACATTACTACGGGTGGAGAACTGGGTGACGCTTATAGAGGTTTTGAGGGTGGACTACGTAGAAATCCTGCTATTACTGTATTGGATAAAAGAGGATTAACAGTCAACATTGACATCGCTGTACAATATCGCCTCAAAGCTGAGTCCGCGCCAGCTACCATAGAAAAATGGGGTTCAAGTTGGGAAGAAAAGATCATCAACTCTAAAGTAAGAGAAGTGGTACGTGATATTGTTGGACGTTATACTGCTGAGCAACTTCCTGAAATGAGAAATCAAATAGCAGATGCCATAGAACTGAAAGTAAAAGAGAGTGTTGATTCACTTCCAAACCAACCCGTTGAACTTACGTCTGTTGAACTTAGGACCATCAACCTCCCCCCCAAAATAAAAGATCAGATAGAAAGAGTGCAGATAGCAAAACAGGATGTAACCATAGCAGAACAAGAGAAAGAAAAAGCAAAACAGCAGGCACAAAGAGCGGCGGAAGTTGCCCGTGGTGAAGCTGAAAGAAACCGTATCGAAGCGCAAGGTGAAGCTGACAAGATCCGCATCGAAGCAGAAGAACAGGCAAAAGCAAACACACTCATCTCTAGTTCACTTACTTCTGAACTTCTCCAATTAGAGCAAATTAAAACACAAGCAAAGTTTAACGAAGCACTTAAAGTCAACAGAGATGCACAAATCTTCCTTACACCCGGTGGTGCAGTACCAAACATTTGGGTAGATTCAAAAAGTAAAGAAAAAACGTTAAGCACACAACAGTAAAAACCCTATACCGTCATCTTCGAGCCTGACTCGAGGATGACAAGCCCAAGATAAACTGGAGTCCTCATGCAAATCGATTGGAAAAAGAATCCCCTTATCCCTGCCATAGCCCAAGACAATGAAACTTCTCAAGTACTTATGCTTGCCTACATGAATGAAGAAGCGTATAATCTTACTCTTAGTACAGGGTACGCTCACTATTTCAGCCGTAGCAAACAACGCATTTGGAAAAAGGGTGAAAGTTCCAATCATACACAAGAAGTAAAAGATGTGCTTCTTGACTGTGACGCAGATACCGTGGTCTTGAAAATAAAACAAAATGGTGTGGCTTGCCATACGGGAAGAAAAAGTTGTTTTTTCACTTCAGTCATGCAAGATAAAACCATTTTGGACATAGAAGTAGATACAGATGCCATCTATGGTGTGGTTGATACCCTTTACCACACCATACTGGAGCGCAAAAATGCTTCCGCGGAAGCTAAATCCTGGACTAAAAAATTACTTGAAGATAAAGAACTGATGCTTAGTAAGATACGTGAAGAGGCAGATGAAGTATGTGTGGCCATAAACGAAGAGAGTGATGAACAAGTCATCTACGAATCCGCTGACCTTCTCTACCACACTCTGGTAGGTCTGGGCTACAGAGAGATTTCGCCAGACAGAGTTAAACAAGAGCTTGAAAGAAGATTTGGGTTAAGCGGAATAGTAGAAAAAGAGGGACGAAAGAAATAATTCTTTCCTCCTGTAATATATCATTAACAGCTACCGCTGCACCCAGGGCTCTCTGCACTACCGCCAGCAAAATAGTTTCCATCAAAACTTACAAGAGAGTACGTTCTATCATTACCAAGTGATTCTTTAAGTCCCTCCAAAGAGAGAAAACCAAGCGTTGTAGCGCCGATTTTCTTGGCTATCTCTTCAACACTAAGATTAGCAGAAATAAGTTCATTTAGTGTAGGCGTATCTATACCATATCGGCAAGGGTATTTAATTTCAGGTGCAGCAATACGCATATGTATCTCTTTTGCCCCTGCATCAAGCAGCATCTTAACGATTTGTTTAGAGGTCGTACCACGTACAAGTGAATCATCTATAATCGCTACTCTCTTACCTTCAATAAGATGCTTTATCGGGGAGAGTTTAAGTTTGACTTTAAGGTTGCGTATCTCCTGAGTTGGTTCAATAAATGTACGTCCTATATAGTGGTTACGCACGATGCCCATCTCAAATGGTACACCTAATTCTTGAGCATACCCGCGTGCCGCTGCCACACCCGAGTCTGGCACAGGCAATACAAGGTCAACATCAGCAGGTGCTTCTTTAGCCAGTCTCCTTCCCATGTCCAAACGTGTTTGATAGACATTTTTACCATCAATAATCGAGTCAGGTCTTGCAAAATAGATATATTCAAACGCACACGGATGGTAGTCGGGATCAAATATCATTTCTGAGTATGGTTCTTTGTCCTCCTCAAAAATAAGCATCTCGCCTGGTTTTACATCACGAATGAATTCTGCGCCTACCAAGTCAAATGCACAGGTTTCACTAGCAACAATATATCCACCGTCTTTGAATTTACCCAAAGAGAGTGGGCGAATACCAAAACGGTCACGGATCACAAACATTTTGGAACGGCTCTGAATTGCCAAACAGTATGCACCCTCTATCTTCGTAAGCATATCTTTAATGCGATCAACTAAAGAATCCTTTTGGGACTTGGCTATAAGATGTATGATGTTTTCTGTATCCATATCAGTTTGAAAGATAGCCCCTCTGTCGATAAGTTCATTTCGTACTTCGAGTTTATTTACAAGATTACCATTATGGACTACAGATATTTCACCCAACTTATATTTTGCAAATACGGGTTGTGAATCATTGACCGATCCGCTCCCTGCTGTGGAGTAACGATTGTGCCCTATGGCGCAACATCCCTGCATGCTATCTAGTGTCTCTTGGGAAAAGACATCTGCAACCATACCACGTTTTTTATAAACAGCAATATGGTCATCATTTGCTACAGAAATACCTGTAGCTTCTTGTCCACGATGTTGCATGGAAAATAGCGAATAGTACGCTACTGTAGAAGCTTTTTTCGTGCCGAACACACCTACAATTGCACACATATTAAATTCCTAAACAGTCATTGATAGAGTAGAGTCCACTCTTTTGATTTACAAGCCATGTCGCTGCGCGAATGGCACCTTTTGAAAACGTTTCTCTGCTGGTAGCTGTATGATTGAGTTCTAGAAACTCACCGTCATTATAAAAACCGACTGTATGTCGACCTACAATGTCGCCACCGCGTAGCGCCATAACTGCTATTTCATCTTTGGTCCTTGCACCTATTTGCCCATCTCTTCCGCTGACACGTACAGCGTCCAAGTCCAAACCGCGTCCCTTGGCTGCAAACTCGCCTAAAGTAAGCGCTGTTCCAGACGGTGCATCTACTTTATGCTTATGGTGTTGTTCTACGATCTCTATATCAAAATCTTTCAGTGTTGCTGATACTTTTTCAACCAATTGTTTTAAAAGTGCAATCCCTGCTGACATATTTGAAGAGTAGAGGACTGGCATCTCTTTAGATGCTTCTGTTAAGAGGTTTTGCTGATGTGCAGTAAAACCGGTTGTCGCGATAACAAGTGCCGTAGGATTTTTTAAAGCTTCTTCACAAAGTTCCTGTGTCGCGGCAGGTGCAGAAAAATCTATCACCACATCGCATGCAGCAAGAACTGATTTTATACTATTGGTAACCAGCACATCGGAGGGCACATCTACCTTTAGTTCATCAAATACATGCAACGCACTAAGTATCAATCCTTCAGTTTCCAATATATTCCTAATGAGGTGTTCACCCATTCTTCCTGTACTGCCGACAATTCCAACTTTCGTCATTTTATTCCCTTATGCTTGTTCTTGAATATATGAAATTACCTGTAAAGCGGCAATAGAGCCGTCACCCGCCGCGGATACAACCTGTTTTGGTGCTTCTATACGCATATCACCCGCTGCGAAAAGTCCGGGTACTGATGTTTTCATATTCAGATCTACAATGACCTGGCCCCAGTCATTCATTTTACAAATAAACTCTCCATTTTCATCTTTTAGTACAGAGTTATTGACATTGTGTCCAACAAAAACAAAAAGACCAGGATTATCCATTTGCGTAATATCCCCGTTTTTATTTTTTAGTTTCACACCGGTAACGCCCATTGCATCGCCAAGTACTTCTTCTATTACTGTATCTGTAATGAGGTGTATATTTTCTTTTCTCTTTACTCTATCGATAGTTGGCGGTGCGGCGCGAAATTCATCTCTTCTATGCACAACATATACATCTGAAGCAATATTTGAAAGATAAAATGCTTCTTCAAGGGCAGTATCTCCGCCACCAAGAACAGTAACTGGTTTCCCTTTGTAGAAAAATCCATCACACGTAGCACAGGTACTTACACCTTTTCCAAAATACTCGTCTTCCCCAGGGAAACCTGCTCTTTTGGGTACTGAACCTGTACATACGATAACAGTCATTGCTTCAACAGTTTGGCCATCTTCAAGTGTAACTGTAAAATGTGTACCTGCTTTAGTCACTCTTTCTACTTTTTTCATTTCATGTTTAAGTCCAAAGGCAAAACACTGTTTTTGCCATGTATCCATAAAATCCATACCCGTTTTATCGTGCTCAAAAAATCCTGGATAATTCTCTATCTCAGAACTTTGAGTGATCTGTCCGCCTGGCATACCCATCTCAAACATAGTTACATTCTTAAGTCCGCCCCGTGTTGCATAAAGCCCCGCAGTAAGTCCAGCCGGTCCGCCACCAATGATTGCACAATCTAACATTTGATTCCTTTTAGAGTAAAAAACAATTAAGCAAATTATACTACTGTAAAGCTTGATTAATAATTTTTAGGAAAGAGAATTATGTATATAATTTATAGAGTAACAAGCCGCTTGAGGCAACTGCTGAAGTCAAATTAGTGTGAACGCAACACAAAGAGCGAAGCTCTTCGTGTCTTCTGGTTAAAATAAAATTTACAGTTGTGCGTTTATTTTTTCTGCAAATGCATCTTTAGAAGCTGCACCTACCATTTGGTCTACCATTTCACCGTCTTTAAAGAAAAGAATCGCCGGGATTGATCTGATACCGTATTTTACAGCTAAATCTTGTTGCTCATCTGTATTTACTTTTGCGATAGTTGCTTTTCCTTCAAAATCTGCAGCAAGTTCTTCAACTACCGGAGCGATCATTCTACAAGGTCCACACCATGGAGCCCAAAAGTCTACCATTGTTACGCCTTCAGCTATAGTTGCTTCAAAGTTTTCGTTTGTTAATTCTACATATTGTGCCATGTTTATTCCTTTAATTTGTTATTTTCCAATTATACACTAATTTCGTTAATCGAACATTGTTTAACTTGTATTTTTTATTTTATCAAAAATGATAGATGAAACGGGAGTAAATATACTCTCATTTAATGCTATAAATAACTATTTTCTCTAAAAGCTCAAAGGTTCACTAATTGGATTTCAGGGTATTCTGCAGAGCGTGTTCCCTCTATAACATGAGTCGATGCACCTTTCACGGTATAGACAAAAGAAAGTTTAGGCTTATCAGTATTGTTTTTATTTGCCCGGTGCATTAAAAGAGAATGAAAGATCAACACATCACCTTTTTCTAGTGTTGTTGATACTTTTTTCTCTATAATAGGGGTATTTTGATCTAAGTCTTCTCGCAAGTAGTCTTTTTCATCAAACTGCCCTCTCTCAAATTTCATACGATGGCTTCCCGGTATGAACTCTAGTGCACCATTTTGGCTAACTTCATCCTCCAATGCGAGCCAAATACTGACAAGGTTGTCATCTGAGTAGCGCCAATACCTTCTATCTTGATGCCATCTGGTCTGGGTACTTAGATAAGGCATTTTTGTCATAATCGAGTTATGGTGCGCTGTAGTTATAACAACTTGGTCATGTAGTATTTGCTGTAAAACAGGACGTATCTTTTCATCTTCCATCCACTCTTTAAAAAGAATATCCCGACTATACACTTGCCGTAGGCGTCTCACAGTTGTGCCTGCTTCTTTGCTGCTATAATCAGCCACATCCGTGCGATACTCCTTGGACTTTTCATCATACCCTACTTCAGTCTCAATGGGCTCTACCTTATGTTTCAAATGCATTTTTGCTACATCCAATATAGCTTCACATTTTTCTTTATCGACAAAACTTCTTAAAATTAAAAAACCATTTTTATTAAATTGCTCAAGCTGTTCATTTGAAAGGATCATAAGTGTGCCTTTAGGGTATTATTGAGAACAATAGCATTATAGTGTAACATTTTCTATAAACTCTACCTCATCATGATGGATGATAAGTGCATCAATACTAAATACAACATCTAGTTTTTTTGTTTTCATATAGTAGTGCGCAGAGTTGATCACTTTTCGCAATTTGGCAGGCGTAACATTATAGATCGGGTCAAAATCAGCCCGTCCACTTTTAACTTCTATAAAATGAAGGATATCATCTTTCTGGGCGATTATATCTATCTCTCCTAATTTCCGGGCAAAGTAGTTACGTTCAAGGATAATATAACCATGTTGCACTAAAAATCTAGTGGCAGCACTTTCACTTTCGTCACCGAATTTTTTAGGAAGTTCTCTTTGCATTAACTACAAGCGACCTCATCACCTACAGGAATAACTTCAACTTTAACCGATTTAAATCTAGCTGTCATGATAAGCTCATCACACTCATCACCAAAAAGAGCATTGATCTTGCTTTTGGCATGATGGAAAGTACAAAAAAGTGTTTTAGGTTTTACTTTGTCTGTATACTTCACACTAAGCACTTCACTCTCACCATGCTCACTGCGCATGATGACTTTGTTCCCAAATTTTATTTCATCCTCTTTGGAAGCTAAAAGCACATCTTCATCATATTTTGCATCCAGTTTGGGGCTTCTTTTTGTTTGTGCTGCATTGTTATAGTGTGCAAGTGTACGCCCTGTCGTAAGATAATACCCCTCAAGAGAATCATTATAAAACTTTTTGTCAAGTATCTCCTCCACCATACCTCTGGGCTCATACTGTTTATAAACATACTTGCCAAGCCCGTCATCCGTACGAAAGTCAAGTAAGTGAAGGATAGGTGTATCTTCATGGTAGATGGGCCACTGCATTCCTCTTTTTCTATGACGTGCAAGCCTGTAGTAGTCTGCTCCTGAAAATCTTCTTGGTGCTACCACTCTGACTTCATTCCAAACATCTTCAGACGTTTTAAAGTTAAAATTTTCTCCGTCACCAAGTTTGTCTGCGATCTGAGTTAATACTTCCCAATCATCGGGCAGATCGCTTTCTACCAAGGGCTGGGAGAGATGTAGTCTTCTCATTGCATTGACATAAACACCCGTTTTTTCATAGGCTGATTTGACACCTATAACAATATCTGCACGCATAGCAATCTCTGTCATGAAAAGTTCTTGCGTCATGATAAACTTTAACCCACCCAATGCTTTTTGGGTTTTGTTAACATTTGGATGTATATGTAAAATATCTTCTCCCATATTAAGCAGTGCTTTTATCTTGCCCTCAAGCATAGCATCAATTAATTGCGGTGTCATGAGCCCTATCTTTTGGGGGGTTTGATAATCAGGGAGGAAATACGGCAAACAGCCCATATCACAGGCACCTTGCACGTTGTTTTGTCCACGAAGAGGCATAAGTCCTGCTCCTGTTTTACCTATATTGCCCGTCATTAATGCAAGATGTGTAATAGCCATCACTGCGTAAGAGCCATCAAGATGTTCTGTAATTCCAAGCCCCCAAAAGATCATTGATTTTTTAAGAGCATACTCTCTGGCAATGTTTGGTATCATTTTTGCCAAATACTCATAGCCTTCTATATTTTTCATAAATGCAGGATTTGTAAACGGATCATTGAGTATCTTTTTTTTAAAATCTTCAAATCCTTGTGTACGGTTAGCAATAAAACCTTCATCATAAAGCTCTTCATTGATGATCACATACGCCATCATGTTCAATATAAGCAAGTTGGCTTCATACGGGATCACACAGTTGTATTTTGCCAATTTTGCCATCTTTGTTTCACGTACATCAATCACAGCAAGATTGTTATGTGTTTTAGCCATATTTATCATACGATTAGCGATGATGGGGTGTGCTTCCATAGTGTTCGAACCAATAACCACCATAAATTCGGTTTCATAGATATCATTATAAGGATTGGTAGCTGCCCCTTCACCTATGGTTGCGCGCATTCCTTTTAGTGATGGAGAGTGGCAGACTCTAGCACAATTGTCAACATGGGGAGAATCCATCGTTTCTCTACAAAATTTTTGAAAAGCATAGGCACTTTCGCAAGATGTTCTAGCCCCGCCGATGGCGCAAAAGCTATCACCACCGTACTGCTTCTTAATTTCATCAAGTTTCATCGCAGCAATAGTCGTAGCAGTGTCCAAATCACAAGTCATATAGTCAGTATCAAATTCAGATAATTTTTCTGCTACAGCATCTTTTATATGCCTATTGTTCTCTAAAAAGGACTTCTTGATACGAGGTTCGCGTATACGGTCTTTAGCCTCTACAAAATCATATCCGTATTTTCCCTTTATACAAAGGTTCCCTTCGGAAACCATACCATCTTTTTGTGCATAGATTTTTATGATCTTGTTATTTTCCACCACACCCGTAATGTCGCATCCTACACCACAGTAAGTACAGACACTCTCAATTTCTTTAGTTTCTGCATCTATTTTTTTAGTCAATTTACGCCTTTATATACCAAATAGGAGTCTTCTTATCCTATTTAGTGTTAAATTCAAGATTATTTAAGTAACTCTCGTTAATATCTGAAGAAAGTATAACAAAAGGATTTACAATGTTTACAATTAATATAGAAAAAGAGTGTGGATGTTTCAAAAGAAGTATGTATGAGAACAATCAAAGTTTCCACTCACAAGACAGTGCACTGATGGAAGCACAGAGTATGCTTCAGACAATGAATGAAAGTTTTTGTCAAAAACATGAATTTACACTTAGTGAAAACGGAAACAACTTCAGTATCGCAATGAATGCAAGACCTCAAACAGGAACAGCAAATTCAGGCGGATGTTGTGGTGGTGGACACTGTTCGTAAGCATACATCTATAAATAATGTCGTGGTGAACGCCCTTGAAAGCAAAGCGTTTCGAGAACCACGACGATTTTTTGCTTCGTTTTTTCTAAAAAAATGAAGAGAGAAGCAATATCACGATTTATGATGACAAGGGACTTTTCTAAACATCCAAAATTAAAAAGGTGTTGTAAAGATACAACGCCCTACAGTGATAAGCCGTTTGTTTGAGAAGTTTTTATTTGAAATTACCAAATACCAACGGTGCTTTCAAATCTAAAGTCTTCACTTCAGCCATCACAGCCTGAAGATCATCTATCTTCTTCCCGGATACACGTACTTCATCCCCCTGTATAGAAGGCGTCACTTTTATTTTTAGATCCTTGATCGCTTTAACGATCTGTTTCGCTTCATCTTTATCAATCGTATCAACGATGCGGTAGATCACTTTCACGTTTCCACCAGAAATACCCTCACTCTTCACCTCTTCAAGCGACTTTCCTGCAATACCTCGCTTAATGAGTTTAGAGATAAGTATATCTTTCAATGCATCTATCTTAGAATCAGTCGAAGCACTCAGACTCAAGGTCTTGGCAGCTTCATTTAGATTAAATTCAGCCACCAAACCCTTAAAATCAAAACGGGTTTGCACCTCTTTTTCTGCCATAATAAGCGCATTTTTTAGCTCCATCATGTCCAGCTTCGCCGTAATATCAAAATAGTGATCTTTTGCCATACTTTACTCCTTTTTTACTTCTCTATCCTTATCATAGCGATCTTGCCATGAACCACATCAAGTTTGCCTAATGCTGCTATAGCATCTTGCATCTTACTCTCTTTGCAACTATGCGTTGTAAAGAGAAGTTTAGCTATCTCTTCATTTTTGGTTGGTTTTTGCAACATCGCTTCAATAGAAATACCAAACTCTCCAAGAGTAGATGTGATAGCTGCTAATACACCGCTTTTATCATCTACCTCCAGTCTAAGATAGTACTGAGTCACTATATCATCTGAACTTAGCAGTGTCAAACCACTCTCCAAGCCTTTTTTATACCCAAGCATAGGACCCTGGTTCCCACGCACAATATCTATAATATCTGCAATAACCGCAGAAGCAGTAGCATCACCGCCCGCACCAGGTCCATAGTACATCGTCTCACCTACACGGTCGCCTACTATGGTTACGGCATTCATCACACCATCTACTTTGGCTATCATGCTATCTGAAGGTATCATCGTAGCATGAACACGCAACTCTACGCCCGCACCCACTTTTTTAGCAATACCAAGAAGTTTTATCTCATAGCCAAACTCTTTAGCAAAAACTACATCTGTTTGGGTAATATTTTCAATCCCCTCAATGAGAATATCTTCAGGCTTAGCATCCAGACCATACGCTATGGAAGCGAGGATAAGCAGTTTATGTGAAGCATCAAATCCACCTACATCAAATGTAGGATCAGCTTCTGCGTAGCCTAGCTCCTGAGACTCTTTTAGTATATCATCATACTGTGCGCCTTCCTTGATCATTTTAGTAAGCATATAGTTACATGTGCCGTTCATAATCCCCTGAATAGACTCTATATGATTAGCAGAAAGCCCGTTACGCAACGCGCCTATAACAGGAATCCCGCCTGCCGTACTTGCTTCATACATCAAAGGAATATCACCTGCTATCTCTTGGAGTTCGTAACGATGGTATGCAAGCATTGCTTTGTTTGCAGTAACCACTGCTTTACCATTTTGAAGTGCTTTTTTCACAAGAGCGTAAGGCTCTTCAACCCCGCCCATCAGTTCTACAACAATATCAATCTCCGGGTCATTGACCACATCAAGAGGATCATCACTAAGAAGAATGGATACACCACGCTTTTTGGAAAGATCTTTTACCACTCCACTTTTAACTACTATCTTTTTACCGGCACGTGCTTCAATAATGTCGCTGTTTTCTTCAAGAATTTTTGCAACACTCTCTCCTACAGTACCAACACCAAGAATTCCTACTTTTACCATATTATTTCTTCTCCGCTTCCAGCTCTTTGAGAAACTTTTTAATATTTTTCGCTGCCTGCCGGATACGATTCTCGTTTTCTATAAGAGCAATACGAACGTATTCATCACCATATTTACCAAATCCTATGCCCGGGCTTACAGCAACTCCTGCGTGAATAAGAAGCTGTTTTGAAAACTCTAAAGAACCCATTTCTCTTGCAATTTTGGGAATCTTCCCCCAAATGAACATTGAAGCATTTGGTTTTGCCAATGGCCAACCTGCATTACCAAACGCCTCTATCATGACGTCACGCCTTTTCCGATAACGAGGAATAATTTGCTCATCAGGCACATATCCATGTTCATCCAATGCTACGGTAGCAGCTACTTGAATAGGAGTAAACATACCATAATCAAGCCATGATTTAATGCTTTGCAATGCACCGATAAGCTTTTTGTTTCCTACGATGAAACCAACTCTCCAGCCTGCCATATTATAGCTTTTTGAAAGCGTATAAGACTCAACTGCTACGTCTTTGGCACCTTCTACTTCCATGATGGAAGGTGTTTTGTATCCATCAAATGCAATATCCGCATAAGCAATATCTGAAATGATATAAAAGCGTTTCTCTCTTGCAAGGGCTACCAGTCTTTCATAGAACTGAAGTGTCACAGTCGCTGTAGTTGGGTTATGAGGGAAGTTGACTACTAAGAATTTTGCCTGAGGTACAGAGTTGTCAAGTGATTCTTCTACGTCTGCTAAAAATCTATCTTCATCCACCTCAAAAGTATCTTCATTAAAAATGAGTTGCATTTTTTCAACATTTGCACCTGCCAAAATAAAAGCCTGAGAGTGGATAGGATATGTGGGGTCCGGAACGATAGCTACATCTCCGGGATTGGATATCGCTTGTACCAAGTGAACATACCCCTCCTTGCTTCCCATCGTAGCAACGATTTCAGTGTCCGGATCCAAATCAGCATTATACTTACGTTTATACCATTTGCTCATGGCTAAACGAAGTTTATAGATCCCTTTACTTGCACTGTAGCCATGTGTTTTTGGCTTCATGGCTGTTTCACACAATTTATCAATAATAGGTTGTGGTGTTTGAGCATCAGGGTTACCCATGGAAAAGTCTATAATATCTTCTCCTTTTCTTCTTAAATCCATTTTCAGCTCATTGATCTCTGCAAAAAGATACTTTGGTAAACGGTTTATCTTGTCAAATTGTATTTCATCAAACATTATATTCTCTCTTTTAGCTTATATAAATGATCTTATGATCACTCTTCATCTTCATCATTTTCATTGATGCTATGTTCCTCTGCCTGATCTTCACTCAGTGCTTCAGAAGTGTTATCTATCTCAATTGGCGCTATTACATTTTCTATACTCAGTTCTGCATTATCATTTGCTTCTTTAGGCATAATAATTTGGCTTGTTTTATCTTCTCCAAAAGGGAGTAATCCACTTAACTGTTTTTTATCAAATTGCGTAAAAAAATACCAAGAAGCATATCCTAGAAGGAGTAAAATTAAAAGTAAAAATACTTTAGATTTACCTTTTCTCTCTTCCATAACAGGAAATCCAAATGTAAAATCCTCTACTTCAGCATGTTCAGCATAATGCGAGAGGGCCTGCTCTTTTAAAGGGCTTAAATCTGCTCTATACTCACGTTCTAAAATAGAGATAAAACCCAGTGTTTTCACTTTTTTTAACTTATCAAAGTCGCCTGCCAACAATGTTTCAATATTGGTTTCAGAAATATTGGTTTTTTGACTTATTGCTTTTACGCTGTTTTCTTCAAGTATCTCATTTAACTGCATAACCCATCCTATGTATTAAAATCGCTGCTGCTGCACTGACATTCAAAGAGTCAAACGCATGCTTCATCTCTATGGAGACCATATGATTAACCTTTCCTCTCACATTTTTAGAAAGTCCTTTACCTTCGCTTCCCAATACCAAAACTCGTCTAGACTCAAAAGAGATAGAGTTCACATCTTCACCATCCATAGATGCTCCATAGACAGAAAAACCAAGCTGTCCTAGCTCATTAAATGTATCTAGAATATTTGTTGCTACCATAAAGGGCATATCGAGTAAAGCACCTGAACTTGTACGGGCTATGGCTGCAAGGTTGAGCTGCTTGACTCCTGCAGCGATAATGGCATCTGCACCCAACGCATAGGCAGAACGGACAATAGCTCCAATGTTTCCCACATCAGTTAGTCCATCAAGTACCACAATGAAGTCATTTTTCTTTATTTGTGAAAATGAAGCTTCTTCAAACTCAGTCATTTCAAGAAGCAATCCCTGGTGGTTTCCACCTTTACTCATAGACTGTGCCCACTTTTCTTCAAGAAACTTGATCTTATCATGATATTTGTGAAAGAGTGCTTTAGGGAGTACCCCTTTGCTACTAGCGCCTTTTTGCGCAACATATACTGTTTTTATCTTCTCTGAATGATGCTCTAAGGCATGCAAACAGACTTGTTTTCCATATATAATCATAAGATGGATTTTATCTAATTTTTACTTGTAAGGTGTTAAGGGTTGCAGCCAATTATTTAATGAGTTCATTATACCACTCTTTAACACTCTTATCACTAAGCTGGGCTAAGAGTTTTGCCTTCATTTTAGGAGGTAGATCCAAGCTTAGAAGTTCAGAAAAACTAAGGCTTTTTTCTGTACTTTCTTTGGCTCGTATGACCACTACCCACTCTCCGCGTATAGTCAGCTCTTTAAACGCATCATTTAGTGATGCGGCAGTGCCACGGTAGTATTTTTGGTATTTTTTACTGATCTCTTTAGCCAAAAAAAGTTCTCTGTTTTCATCAAGCGCAACTATCTCATTTAAAAGCTTTTCTAAGCGGTGTGGTGACTCATACAAAACCGTATTGTAACCATTATCCATAGCTTTAGAGAGTGCGGCACTTCTTTCTTTTCCTTTGTGTGGCAAGAAAGCATAAAAAAGAAATTTTCCTTCCTCAAAACCACTTGCTGCATACGCTGTAGTAACAGCGCTCGCTCCTGGGAGTACATCATAAGATATTTCGTTTTTTTGACAGTATTCTACAAGTATCTGCCCCGGATCAGAGATCACAGGCATCCCTGCATCACTGACATATACTACCTCTTTTTCACCCAAAACAGTGCCAAATTGTCCTAAACGTTCTTCTCCGTTATGTTCGTTAAAAGAGTAAAACTCTGCCTCAGGATACACCATACCAAACCGCTCTTCTAAAAGCCGTAAAAGCCGTTTGGTCTGGCGTGTGTCTTCACATAAAAACAGCTCTGCTTTTTCAAAAAGCTTCATAGCCCGTATAGTAATGTCTTGGGGGTTTCCAATAGGAGTAGGGATAAATGTGATCATGGGGAATCGGGGACCTTGGTTGACTTTCCGAAGAAAAGTAAAGCTGTGTCCCCCTCCAGCTTAGCTAAGTTTATATTTGTTTTTAAACTTCTCAACTCTACCAGCAGCATCAAGGATTTTCTCTGAACCTGTAAAGAAAGGGTGACATTCATTACAAATATCTATACTCATCTCTGCTTTATTTGTTTTGATTTCAAACTTGTTTCCACAAGCACATGTAACTTGACACTCAACATACTCTGGGTGAATTTCTTTTCTCATTTTGAGACCTTTTAGTGTATTTTCTGACAGGTAACTAGCCTGTTCTAGTCGGTGACTCTTCCTTGTTTACAAGTAAACAGGGTCGTTGCAACGCTCTTGGCGAGACAACTTTAGGACGATATTATAGCAAAAATTATTTAAATTATTATAAAAGTACCTTAGCAACCACTGCGCACACTGCACTTTCACTTTTTAATACTAAAGGTGTATCAAGCCCCATGATGCTTTCTGGCGTAAAAAGTGCGACTTCATCTTCATGAAAACCGCCTTCACAACCTATAACAATAGTATCGATACTACTTTGTGATCCTATCTTGTTTTCAGAGAAATTTAGCATCTTGCTTTGTGGATTTTGTGTTAAAAAACTTTCCAGGTCTTCAGCCGTTTCCAACTCCATCATCTTAGATCTTCCAGACTGCTGAGAGGAATTCAACAATATTTTCTCCAAGCGTTTAAAATCTATTTTAAAACTTTTTTGAGAACGCTTACAGTAAATAAAGGTGAGTTTATCTACACCCATTTCATTAAGAGAAGTGATCACTTTTTCTATATTCTTAGGGTCAATGACACACCAGCCCAGATGTAAAGATTTTTTTGCTTTTACTTCCAGTACTTGGCTCTCTGCCAGCTCAAGTACTACACTGTGCTTATCTATAAGCGTAATTATATAACGATGCAGCAATCCATCTTCAAGATTACGAAGATATAAGATGTCGTCTACCTTGTGTCTTCGTACTTTGAAGATATAACGATGCTCATCTCCAAGTAGAGTCAGCTGAGGCTTGCTTGCCTCTTTATGATAAAGATATAACATGCCTAGAGTACGATCACGCCTTTGGCTTTGAGTACCATAAGTACCACCATCGCAGTAACAAGTAAAATTTGCACTGAAGATATCTTTAAAAATGCATCTTTAAGCAGTTTGTGCGTGTCAGTGTTTTGTAGATTTGCTACTTTGATAAGCTTATATTTCTTGATCTCTATATACATTAACGCAGCCCAAACGACTACCATGATAATCGTAGTTGCTGACCAACCTAAGTCGCCTGTAAAAATAGCTACAATTCCTGAAAAGGCTATCATTGTAGCAATGGCCTGGAAGATCATTGTATATATAAAACTTGCTTTCCTAAAAGCCAATGGTTTCTTTGCGGTCATCACAGGGATCAAAAGTCCTAGAACCAAAAAAGCTAAAAAAACTTTTACCAAAATACTATGTGATACTATCATCTCTTCTAACATAATTTCTTATCCTCTTAAATAATATCTCGAATTATACTCTATTTTGTTATAATCCATATAATTAACCACAAAGGTAAACTATGGCTGTCACTATTACTGAAGCATTAGATACAATTTATAACAATGTAGCCCCACTTACAACAGAGATTATACCTATTGAAATGTCTGTTGGCCGCGTAATGGCTGAAGATTCTATTGCTACATTTGATTTGCCTAGATTTGACAACTCTGCAATGGATGGGTATGCTGTGAAGTGTGCTGATGCCAACAGTACTGTTCTTTGTGATGGGGTCATCTATGCTGGAGACAACCCTCAAATGGTACTTGTCCCCCAAAAAACCATTAAAATTATGACTGGTGCTCCTATCCCCGAAGGGTGTGAAGCGATTATCCCCATAGAGCATGTAAGTGCCCAAGAAGATCAAATCACTCTTCCTTCTGCCATCGAGAAAAGCGCTCACATCAGGCGGTCAGGAGAAGATGTAAAAAGTGGGGTAGTTTATCTTCATAAAGGAGAAAGGGTCACTGCTTATAGCATTGCCTTGTTGGCCAGTCAAGGCGTAACCCACCTCACTGTATACAACAGAATAAAAGTAGCTGTTTTTGGAACGGGCGATGAACTGCGTCCGCACTTTGAAAAGATCGAGCCACATCAACTCTATAATTCCAATACCCCAATGTTTTTGGCACGTGCAAAGGAACTTGGCTGTGAGGTGCATTATATTCCAAGTAGTGGTGACACCATTGAGTCCTTACAGAGCTCAATCAGGTCTGCTCTCTTTGCAGACATTGTTATCACTTCTGGAGGAGTAAGCGTGGGAGATAAAGATTTTACCAAAGAGGCTTTTATCAATTTGGGTATGAAACTCTACTTTGATGAAGTTGACATCAAACCGGGCAAACCCACTTCTTTTGGAAAGATTGGCCAAACCGCCATTATAAATCTGCCCGGCAACCCTTTAGCCTCTATGGTCAATTATGAAATCTTTGTCCGTGCCCTCATCCATAAAATGTCTGGAGCAAATGCTTATTTCCATGCTGCTGTAGAAACACAGATGAAAGAAGATTTGACGCTTAGAAAAGGCAAATTTACAGTCCGCCTTGGAACATATGACGGTAAAACATTCATGCCCATAAAAAAGCAACTGCCAGGAATGGTTTCGCCTATGCTAAAAGCAACTGCGATGATCATCACCACGCCTGAGGTTGCCGTACTTCAAAAAGGGATGAAAGTAAAAATGATCCCCATCCTCTGGGAATTAAACGGATATGAGAAAGAAGATTTCTTCACTTATTAAACTTTTTTATCACACTTCCTTGGGATTTGTGATTAATGTATGACTTAAGAGCTTATCCCAAAGTTTAGTATCACTCCATTCACTTTGCACTTGCTGGGAGAATAAGATATCTTCCAATGCTATTTTACCCATCAAATGGCTATGTGCATCTTCTTTAAATCCCTGTGCGTATCCTGTCTCTGTTTCATGTACTATGATGCTATGCAGCTTCACTTCCTTCTCTCCGTTAATCATCTTTGTACAAGACAACACTCGCTCAACCAAAAGATAGATCACACGGGAAAACTGTTCTGCTGAAGGAGAAACAGGGAGTTCTATCCATCTGCTACTATGTGTTTTCATATCTGCAATATATTTTTTATCATCTTTAGACCATAAAGTGATTGCATGATCAAAAGAATCGATCAGTTCCTTAATATAAAGTTTTGTCAAACCAAAATCATACACCATTTGACCGTCATCAAGGTAATTTGATTCAAGCAATACCTCTATTTTATAAGAGTGTCCATGAATATTTTCACTGCATCTTTTTGTAGAGCAATCACGGACAATATGTGCATTTTCAAATTTAAAAAGTTTTCTGATCAACATTTACTACCCTTAATTAGGAGATTATCTGTCTGATTTTAGCCAAGCTAGCTAAAGATAAGGTTAGACTGTCTTCAAGTCTTATCAAAATTACTCTAAACACCCTGAGTCATGTCAAAAACACGTATGTGCAGTCTATCACTGTACTTAAAGTTGTGTTTCATACAAAATTCAAATACTACCCTGTCATTTTTACCGATACTCTCTCTGCTTTCACCTACAGGCATACAGAAAACTTCAATATTCGGGATGATACCTCTTATCTGATCTATCTCCTCTATAGCTGTTGTTTCTACAAGCACCTTGTCTATAGTGAATTTCAAAAACGATTCTTTCGAATGCGTCTGTATATTTTTCAAGGCTTGTGGAACAATACGCTTTTGTGAGGGCTCCCCAGAGTTAGAAAGTTTTAATGAGAGTGCAAAAATGCATGCCTTGTACGCAGGATACGTTTCAAAATCTATTTCAATCGTACCATTGGTCTCAAAAGTGATCTGTACACCCTCATCCACCAACCACTTAATGACTTGATAAAATGTCTTGTCACTGTGATACATCAAAGGTTCGCCCCCAGTGATAACCATATGTGGCTTGTACCCTATCGATGCAAATTCAGAGTGTAGCGTATCAATAAGTATTTGGCTGTCATCTACTTTTATCCATGATTTTGCATAGGCACTGTCAACAGCGAAATAGGTATCACATCCGTAACGCAACTCCCCGTTTACTTCATATGTTGCACCAAAACCAGGGCAGGAGAGATTACAGCCGCCTGTTCTTAAAAAATAAGCGGGTACGCCTGCATATTTTCCTTCACCCTGGATGGAAAAAAACTGTTCGGTAAGGTAAAACATCAGCCACCTGTCTCATAAAAAGCACGTGCGGAAACTTCTTTTCCCTCTTCAGGTTCATCCTCTGTCCAGCGGTTCTCTTTGGGCTTATCTTTCAGTACCTGTGCCAACACATTTGCAGCACCTTGAATATCACCTTTTTTTATAGATTCTGCAATACTCATCGCTTCATCAAAATAGAGACACGGTATAAGATTACCCTCTGCGGTAAGTCGTATGCGGTTACAGTTTTCACAGAAGTCATGTTTATGCGGGTCAATAAGTCCAAACTCATAACCATCTTCCAAAACATAGTTAAATGACGGGCTGGCACCTTCGCGGCCGAGTGCTTTTATAGTGTGGCGCTGCTTTACTTTTTCCAATATCTCCCGACCGTGCATCCCCTCAATGGTTTTACTGGCATGCGTGTTTTCCATATACTCGATAAAACGCACTTTAATATTGCGCGCCTTGCAGTAATCCATAATATCCAAAATCTCATCATCATTGATACCTTTGAGAGGTACCATGTTTATTTTCACGCCTAAGCCAACTTCAAGTGCTTTATCTATGCCTTTAAGTACTTGCCCTAAAACATCTTTTTGCGCTATCTGATGTGCTACTTCAGGTTTTAGAGAATCCAAAGAGATGTTTAGTCTTTTAAGTCCTGCATCTTTGAGCTTTTGTGCTGTTTGAGGCAGTAGATACGCATTGGTAGTCAGCGACAAATCGATGTCGGGTTTATAGTCATGGATCATTTTGATAAAATTATCCAAACCCTCTCTAAGAAGCGGTTCACCACCAGTGATACGAATTTTATTCACGCCTTCATCTATCGCTACTTTCATAAATAAAAAAAGCTCTTCAAAAGAGAGCAAATTTTCCCTGGGTACCCATGAAAAAGGTTTTTCAGGCATACAGTATTGGCATCTGAAATTACAACGTTCTGTAACAGAGACTCTTAAGTAGTTAACGGTTCGACCGTGTCCATCTATAAGCATATGTTTTTCCATAATTAATTTTGCTTAGGGTAGCTAAATGTAGATAAAAATATGATGATGTGTGTCAAGAAAATAACAGAAGCTTTAAATGTGTCTAGGCCTATGAGCTAACGCTGAGTTTTTCTCAGCGTTAGCGTAGTGCGATGGAGCTTCGCCCCATCACGTCACATTAATGATGATCTTTCCAAGTAGATTTTTTCCATAGGAATGCCAAGAATGTAAATACAAGGAAGAAAAGTAAAACTTTTGGTCCAAGTTCTTCTCTTGCTGGTTTGCTAGGATCACCTATCTCTTCCATGTAAGCTTCAACCTTTTCGTATCCTGCTTTTGATAGGCCAACTCTAGGCATTGAAGTGCCCGCTAGCTGCGACTGCGGATTTTCTACAAATGTTTCCATAAAGTGGCTGCTTCTTGCTCTGTTGATGATAGAAAGATCCGGTGGTAATTTACCCATGTATTCTTTCACCTTGTCTTGTTCTTCAATTATTTTTACTTTATAAGATAAAGTATCTTTTTCATACTTGAATGTTGGAGTATCTCCAAGCTGTGAAGTTTTTGCATAACGCATCGCGTGACATCTTCCACATGCTTGAGCAAATGCCTGTTTTGGTGTTACTTCACCTGCTTTTTTAGCCATAATGTATGCTACAACATCAGCGATTTGCTGATCATCTGCCATCATTGCCATAATCGAACCCATTGGGTGCGTCATAGTATCTGCATACTTATGGTCCACATTTGAAGCCATTGCAGGATCTTTAATCAGCGCAATAAGATAATTTTTATCATAGATCGCACCTGCATGGTCAAGAACAGGAGGAATAACACCTCCCATATTGACGCCGCCTTCCATGTGGCACCCCATACATGTAGCAAAACCAGCTTCACCAGCTGCCACATCACCTTTCATTTTGCCTATTTTGGCTACGTCAGCCCAAAATGCTTTTTTGGTATCAACTTTCTCTTTTTTCTCTGCTTTAATCGCTTCTGCTATATCAGCACTTCCATCATAAACAAAGTCATGACCCTCTACATGTGCATGCATTTGAGAGTGGGCAAACGGCTCAACTCCCCAATATAATAGGAGTGAAAAAGCTGCTACAACTCCGAATATTTTTAATTCTTTCATTCTCTACTCCTTATAGTTTTTTTTCTGATTTGGTAATGATTGGCAGCGCTATCCACAACACAAAGAATAGAACAGCTGCAACCAATCCAATCGTTGCAAATAATGCATCTGTCGGTGGCAATTTACCCATAAATGTCAAGACGATTAAATCTACAACCATTAACCAGAACCAATACTTAAAGAGCCCTCTTCTGCTTGCGGGTGCAACATTTGGACTTCTGTCCAAGAATGGAAGCATAAAGAAAATAACCTGTGCAATACCAAATGCGATCAAACCAACGTCTTTAGAGAATGGTCTTAAAATCTCATAACTCCACAAGAAATACCACTCAGGGTAAATGTGTGCTGGTGTTTTGAGTCCGTCTGCCGGGTCAAAGTTTACTGGGTCCATTGCGAAATCAAATTGATAAAATACCAGATAGAAGAACAAGATAAAGTAAATACCCATTACAAAAATATCTTTACTTAAAAAGACTGGACCAAATGGAATAACCTTAGACTCTTTTTTCTTTCCTGCTTTGTAAAGCTCTGCAGCTTCAGCAAAGTCAAACTCTTCACCGTCTTGATTGTTCACATGCGGAATACGAAGTGCACCAAAGTGAAGCACAATAAGCCCGATGATCACCAACGGGAGTAACAATACATGCAACATAAAAAATCTAGTCAAAAATGCATCACCAGGAACATAATCCCCTCTGATCCACTCAACTAATCCATAAGCTTCAAGTGAACCACCAGAAAATAAGTTTGTAATAACCATACCAGCCCAGTAACTCATCTGTCCCCATGGTAACATGTATCCAGAGAAAGCTTCTGCTGAGAATGCAACAAAAAGTCCCATACCAGACAACCAGATAAGTTCCCTGCCCTTTTTATATGAGCCATAATAGATACCAGTCAACATGTGAATATAGATAATCAGGAAAACCACTGATGCACCTACTCCGTGAATATGTCTCCATAACCAGCCATAGCCTACTTCAGTCATGATAGTATAGTTAACCGAATCAAATGCTAATGCTGTATCTGGTTTATAGTACATGAGCAAGAAGATACCACTGACAACAAGAATTCCAAATGTTGCTGCAAGCACCATACCCATTGCCCACAGGAAGTTAATATTTTTTGGAATCCAATACTCTGACATCAATACTTTTCTTAGCGTATTTATCGCTAAACGCTGGTCCATCCACTCATTGAGGTTTTTTGCTTTTTCAAATTTTGCCATACTCTCCCCCTTATACCGTTAGACCGGCATCTAGCATTTTTTTATACTCAGGACCGGCTTCACCCAATACAAGCTTGTGTCCTTCCACTTTAAATGGAGGGATTTCCAAAGGACTTGGAGGAGGACCAAATATTTCATGTCCGCTTGCATCAAATTCACCACCGTGACAGGCACATAAGAATTTATGATCAGCAGGTATATATGCCGGAATACATCCAAGGTGCGTACAAAGACCGATAGATATATGGAATCGCTCAGAGCCCACAACAACATCTCTATCATCTGCTTCCATATCTTTTGATTTTTTCAAAACAAAGATAGGTTTACCTCTCCACTTTTCTACATTTAACACATTTTCTTGTGCTTTACTCAAATCAATGGTTGTAAAACCAGCAGCCTTTACACTTGGTAATGGATCCCAGCTGCGTTTCATTGCATATAAAGCACCAATACCGCCCAGTGCAGTAAAACCGCCCAGAGCCATACCCATAAAGTCTCTACGACCTTTTTTGTCTTTTCCCATACTTATTTCCTTCCTTAATAATAGTTTTAGTCGCTTATTATAGGGTATTTGTGTTTAAAAAAGATTGACTAAAGTCAAAAGTAAGCATGATTGGATTAATTGTAACTAAATGATAATTGAGGTAAAAAAGGTCCTAATTATCATTTTAATGGGTTGTTTATAGTACTGATTGTATTTTATTGTCATCAAAACGTTTTATTGTATTTTGCGTAACTGATGCTTCTTTCTTCAAATATTTGGTCACAAGTTCAACATTAAAGCCGTTGAGCACATCTATTCCATATGATTTTAGGAGTTCAACCGGATAAAGATCATGATTTGAAAGTTGAATATAAATCACTTTTGCACCGCTTGCTTTAGCTTCTAGGGCAGTTTGTGAGGAAGCTGTAACGATATGGCTGCTATTTTTTACAAGGTATTCATACTCTTCTGGTTCATGCATTACAGTAAAGATTTTTGCCAACTCTTCTTCATATTTTATAAAAAAGTAATTACCAAGAAGCAGTTCCATATCAAATGCTTTAAAGAATGCTTCATTGCTTAAAATAATTTTATCATAATCTGCATCACTTAAAAAGAAAAGCACACGCTCCTCTTTTTTTGTTTTTTCAAAATACTCATCATCTATTATGAGAGCCTCTATACAACTCTCATCCTCACACCCTGGTCTAAACAAAATTTCACCATGTACAGACACATCACTCGGATCATGTGCAAAACGCCAAACATTTTTGAAGTCAGAACAGTATTTAACGAGCCTTCCGTGATCATCTTCATCTGAATCAATGATGATGCTGTTTCCTGCCTCTGCGATAGCATCTATATCTTGTACCGTCTCTATGGTCACATACTCTTTTACACCCAAATCTTTTGCAACAAGACCTGCACGAAAGTCATTGACCAAAAGTTGTGTTTCAACTCCGTCTGCTTCAAGTCTTTTAAGCAAAGCTGCGCCCCGTCTGACTCTTTCAAGCCCGATTTTATGTCCTGAATTTGCATAATAATATAACATTAGTTGCGTCCTTTTGGTGTTTTCCCTCTTTGCCGCATCTTGATATGCACATGAATAATTTCCAGTGCAGCAGGTGTTATGCCCGATATTTGTGACGCTGTAAAGAGTGTTGGCGGTGTAGCTGTTTGCAGCTTTTCGACTATCTCATTACTGAGGCCCGATATATTTTTATACTCAAAATCTTCTGGTATTTTAACTTTAAGCATATTATCCATTTGAAGTATTTGCAGTTGTTGCTTTTCAATATAACGACTGTACTTTGCTTCTATGAGTATCTGCTCTATAACATCATCATCATACTTGTCAAACTCAGGTAAAAGGGTAACGAGTTTTTCTCTGTCAAAATCACCACGTCCTATGACATCCATCCAGCATGTTCTGTCATTGATTTTTACTGCGCCAATAGACTCTAATTTGGCTAAAAATTCTTTAGTTGGCGTTACGTGATCTGTTCTTAAAACCTCCAGTGCCTCATCCAAATTTGCTTTTTTAGCTTCAAACCGCTCCAAATACTCAGTGTCCAAAAGTCCAAACTCTTTTCCATAGTGTGAAAGTCTCATATCTGCATTGTCTTCACGTAATAACAAACGATACTCCGCACGTGAGGTAAACATACGGTACGGCTCTGTTGTCCCTTTAGTGACCAGGTCATCTATCAGTACACCGATATATGCCTCATCTCGCCTTAAGATAAAAGGTTCTTTCTCCTGTATGCTAAGTGCCGCATTTATACCTGCCATAATCCCCTGTGCTGCTGCCTCTTCATATCCCGTTGTTCCGTTTATCTGCCCTGCACAGTAGAGCCCTTTTATTTTTTTAGTCTCCAGCGTATGTTTCAAATCTGTAGGTTGCACATAATCATACTCTATCGCATAGCCGTAACGGACTATTTTTGCATGCTCCATCCCTTTTACTGAACGGACCATTTCAAGCTGCACATCTGTGGGCAAAGAGGTGCTCATACCGTTGATGTAGTACTCTGTCTCATTTATCGTTTGGGGTTCTACAAATATCTGGTGTCTTGGTCTATCTCTAAATCTGCTAATTTTGTCTTCAATGCTTGGACAGTAACGGGGGCCAACGCCTGCTATTTGTCCAGAAAAAAGAGGTGCTCTGTCAAAATTACTCTCTATGATTTCATGTGTTGTTTCATTGGTGTATGTCACATAGCAGGGAAGCTGTTTGGGGTTAAATGTCTTTTTGTTCGTTCTAAAAGAAAAAGGAGGAGGCGGTGTATCGCCAGGTTGTACTTCCATTACAGAAATATCAACCGATTTGGCATCGATTCTCGCACAGGTACCTGTTTTCAGCCGGCCGGTATTCAGTCCTAGACCTTTGAGGTATTCAGCCAATTCAACAGAGGCAAACTCACCTTGTCTCCCCGCAGTTTGCTGCTTATGTCCAATGTGGATACGTCCATTGAGAAATGTTCCAGCCGTGATGATCACTTTAGACGCCATATATTGGTTGCCTAGTTGTGTTGTCACCCCTTTTACTTCATCCTCTTTGACGATAAGCCCATCGGCTATCTCTTGTTTCACATCCAGATTTGGGGTATTGAGTACTATGTTTCGCATATAGATACGATAAGCATCCATGTCTATTTGTGCACGCGAGCCTCGTACAGCCGGACCTTTGGAAGCGTTGAGTGTACGAAACTGTATACCTGTTTTATCCGTACAGAGCCCCATCTCACCACCAAGCGCATCTACCTCCCGTACCAAGTGGCCTTTGGCAAGTCCGCCTATGGCGGGGTTACATGATGATGCCCCTATCTGTTCTGCCAATATAGTGATTAACAGTGTCTTTACACCCATTCGCGCAGACGCTAAAGAAGCTTCTATTCCTGCGTGGCCACCACCGATAACTATGACTTCGTAATTCATTTGAAAAAACCTTATGCTATAATTATCGAATTATATCCAAATAAATTGAGGTCACATGTTCACAGGTTTAATCCGCGAAATTGCCACTGTTGAAAGCTACAAAAACAATATTCTGACTATCGGGTCTAAGCATAAAGCCAAAGTGGGTGATTCCATTGCCATAAATGGTGTCTGCCTTACTGTCATCAAAGTGCACAGTGACGGCTTTGATTTGGAACTGGCAGATGAAACCCGTTCTATCATTGATGAGAGCAAGCTTTCAGGTACTGTGCATATGGAACCTGCCATGATGATGAACGACAGATTTGAGGGGCATATCGTTCAAGGTCATGTAGACTGTGTAGGTACGCTCTCTCAAATCTCCCCTGGGGAAAATGCTACAGATTTCATTATCAAGGTAGATCCAAAGTACATTGCATATATCATCCCCAAAGGCTCCATTACCATAGATGGCATATCACTGACCGTCAATGATGTATATGATGACAGCTTCAGGCTCACCATCATTCCTCATACACTCGAAAAAACATTGATGAAAAACTATAAAATAGGAACAAAACTCAATATAGAAACAGATGTTTTTGCCAGATACATAGACCATATACTGGCACATCGCCAAAATGCTAAAAAAAGTATGTCATGGAGTGATGTAGATAATTTTCAGATGAGTTACTAATGAATATTTATGACTACACTACACCTCAAAGCGGCGAAACTTTCACTACCCTGTTAGAGCATAAAAATATCAAAATAAACCGTATCGTGAGTTCAGATAATTTAGATGAAACAAAATACATACAGGAAGAAGATGAATGGCTGATCGTTCTTGAAGGAGAAGCAACACTCTTAGTCAATCATAAAGAGATCATACTCCAAAAAGGAGATACTCTTTTTATACCTGTCCACACACTTCACAGTGTTTTACATACCACAAGCGGTACACTTTGGCTGACTGTGCATATTTTTTAAAAAGATAGCTTTTACTTTACGCACACCCTCGAAATTGACCCGACGATCTTGACGTGTGCATCCCCGATTGGCTCGGGAATGACCGCATATCACAGGGGAATGAAAAACCAAAAAACCAAATCACTGCCCGTCTCTAACACACCTGACATAATGGTTAGTGCCCTTGCCGTGGGAGCTCACGAAGCCAGTGTAGAAGCCCACACGCCAGGCATAGCCCCTTGAGTTCTCATACGCATACGTAGTAGAAGACCAATAATGGTCATCACTAGTCGTCTCTGAAAAGCCACTTACGATTGCCGGGGATATGTTAGACCTCTCTACTATACTTCTTAACTCATTGATGTTTGGGAGTCTCCAGTCGTTGTGTCCTCCCAGTGCCAAGTTTTCGCAGTGGCCAATAGCCGCTGTCCATGTCATGGTATTACCTATGGCATCATCTTGCCATTCCAGTTTTGAGACAGTGTCTTTTACAATATCTCCGGTTTTTATAAAGTCCGCGCTTAGTACGCTAAAGCCTATTAGAATTAAAAGGATTGCTCTCATCTGTTACTCCTATTTTGTTAAATTATAGCTCTTTGAGTGTTTTATATACCCCCCAAAAATGAAGCTTTGTTAATGATCTCCATAGTTACAGTCAACTCTAAAGCCAAACGTAATATGGGAAAACTTATAGGAGCCTATGCTCCTCATATACCCTCACTAAAGTGAGGAAATGCCCTTGCGGGCACAAAACCAAATCACTGTCCGTCTCTAACACACCTAACATATAGGTTACTGTCCTTAGCTTTGTAGCTCACTAAACCATTGCTGAAATCCACAAGCCAGGCACCGTTTCCATCACTCTGATACGTAGTAGAAAGCCAATAAAAACCAGAAATGATATGATTAAAATATACAGTATCTACGGCTGGGCCAGCTTTTCCATAGTCCACTATGCTCTCTAACTCTGTTGATGTGGGGAGTCTCCATCCTCCACCGTCCAAGGAAAGAGTACTACAATGTGTTTGTGCATCCGCCCAGTTTTTTTGTACTGTCTTAGCATTATCATCATCCTGCCACTGTAATCCTGTTATATGGTCTGTGACTGTTTGCTTAATATCGTCTCTTGTGTAGCTTGATGTGATGCCTTTTTGGTAGTACCCGTCATCTTTGAGACTACCATCCGTCACTTCAGCTCCATTTACAGCATAGCTTTTGGTTTGACCGGTTTTTTTGATGGCACCTGCAGGAATGATAATGGCATTTACTGTCACTGTCACACTAGCACTGCCTGTCGCACCGTCATTATCGGTCACGGTGAGAGTAATAGTATGTGTACCGACACTTAAAGCATCAAGAGTCACATTCTTTGTTGCCCCAAGGACGGTAGCCCCCTCTTTCCACTCATACCCCACGATACTTCCATCAGGGTCATTACTCAACGCACCTAAAAGTGTCACACTATCACCTTCATTGATAATCTGATCTGCTCCTGCATTGGCTATAGGAAGTACATTGCCTGATTCACCTACAGCACCAGAACCTCCACAGGCCGTAAACATCACCATAGCAATGCTCATTAAAAACAACTTTACTAATTTTAATCGATTCATAAAATTCCCTCCTTTAATCACTATCAAATTTTTATCTTGTACAAATCATCTGACTCACACATTATTATATATTATAATAATGTAGATTAGGAATAAATAAAAGATGTAGGAAATCAGAGTATCATGAACTCTTCATCTTTGAGACTTCTAGCAGTAGGATTACGGATCTTTTTTAATTCCATATCTATATACTCCACCCCGTCGAGCATTTGCAAGGAAGCTACCGTAGAGTAGCGCATCATCTCTGCGCGATGTACAAAAATATAAAATCCGTTTTCATAGAGTCCTAAACGTACAACAGCAGCTGTGGAGTAGGTTGTCAATATGGCATCTTCTTTACAAATGGCTCTGAGGTCTTTAAAATATTCTGTAGTCCAAAGCAGAGGATTATGTGCAGGGCTGAAAGCGTCTTGGTAGATGATGTCTATCTTCTCTTTCATTTGTGGGATGCTTTTTCTTGCATCTGCTAACACTATTTCTATCTTAAACTGTGCATCTTCATAGTATAGATTTTTGCTCACCGCTTGGATAATAGGCTTTATGCTCTCAAACTCTTTGGGGTATTCAAATGTGATCAAAGAGCGTATGAGCCCTTCATCAAATTCTGGGGAGATGATATGTACTTTGGTAATAAGGTTGTGCTGCTTTATATAATAGAGTGTTGCAAAGGTATTATACCCCAAGCCAAAACAGATATCCAAAATAGTGAGATGTGTCTTCTTTTTGGTGAGGCTCAAAGCGGGTTTTACATGTTTTTCCAAAGATTCATGCAGAGCACCGTCTTTTGTAGAGTGGTAAGGTTCATCAAATTCATAAGAAAAAAGTGTATTTGTACCATCATTACACAGTACCGTTTTTTTTTCTTCTCTTCTTTTTTTATTGTACATTCAGGGCAATTCTTAAAAACCGATCTCATCGAGTTCTTTAAATTTAAAGGCAGTAAGAATCTCTTCGAGTGTTTGCTCTTCTCTTCTTACTAAACACATCATACCTTCATTCATAAATTCCATATAGTTTTCAAATTTATTTGCCAAAATAACAAAATCAACCCACTCTTCTTGCATCTGTGCTCTATCATCAAAAAAATGGGTAGATTTCACTACACCCTCATCAAAATTGATCAGCGCCCACTTTTTTATCTCTATGAGAGTAGTGATTTTTGCCTGTGTTTCATCTGTACTGTCTACAGGTATAAGTATTAGCATTCTGCTGCATGTTTGAGTTGTTTTTTACTCATCTTTAATTCTTCATTGTTCATAACCCCTATACCGCGCGCGAGTACATTTTGGGCAATCTCCTGTGCTTCATCCAATGAGTGCATTTTACAAGTACCGCACTGATAGAGATTGAGTTCGGGGATATCAGACTCACTCTTCACGGCCAACACATCTTTCATGGATTTTTTCCATGCTTTAGCCACTTTTTTTTCTTTTGGTGCACCAAGCAAAGACATATAAAATCCCGTGCGGCATCCCATAGGAGAGATATCAATAATTTCAACTCTCTTAGAGTTCAAATGATCTCTCATGAATCCTGCAAAAAGATGCTCTAAAGTATGAATCCCTTTTTCGGGCAAGATCTCTTTATTTGGCACACAAAAACGAAGATCAAATACTGTAATATCATCTCCTTTAGGCGAACTCATAGTTTTGGCAACTCTTACTGCCGGGGCTATCATCTTTGTATGGTCTACTGTGAAACTGTCTAATACTGGCATAGCAAATCCTCATAATTTTTTTTGATTATAGCATGAAGTGTTAAGAAATATATTTTTGAAAGAAAGAGCATATATCGGTATGCGAACGAACGGAAAAACTCCGTTCGAGCGAAAATGTGCTAAAGCTGTACTTTAAATACGTGCTTCTTCACGTCTTTGTAACATTTCCCAGTTTTTATCGATGTCACTTTGAATTCTATCAATCACATGTCTGTTTTCTGGTTTAAACAAGTGTTTATAACGCCCTTGGGCACCAAGATAATCTTCTACCTTAAGAAGGTTTTTTGGTCTGTAAAGAATGTTAAGCTCATGAGCATCAATAATCTCATAGATAGGGAACATTAATGTATCTGTTGCCAAGTCCGTGATATTGATCGTATCTTTTGGATCGAATCTCCACTCTGTACAACAAGGAGATACAGTGTTTATGAAACAAGGACCTTCAGTTTCGAGTGCTTTTTGGAAGCCTTTTGCCATTAGCTTCCATTTGTTTGGAGCTAGTTGTGCCACATAAGGTGCACCATGTGCAGCCATAATAGAAACAATGTCTTTTTTCTTCTCTTTCTTACCGTAAGAGTGTGTACCCGCCTGCGCAGTTGAAGTTGTTGCACCAATAGGCGTAGCTGATGATCTTTGACCACCTGTATTTGCATAGTTTTCGTTATCTAAACAAATATAAGTAAAGTCATGACCTCTTTCCATAGCACCTGAGAGCCATTGGAAACCAATATCAAAAGTAGATCCGTCACCGCCAAATGCAACAAATTTCACTGGAGCATCGTTGTCTTTAAGTGTTCCTTTTTTCTTTCTTACTCTGTGCATTACTTCTGCACCGGAGATCGATGTCGCCGCATTTTCAAAACCGATATGAATCCAGGATGTATCCCATGACGTAAATGGATACACTGCTGTAGATACTTCCAGACAACCTGTGTTAGCAGAGATGACAAGGTTGTCATCTGTACAGTTCATAAGTTCTCTAACTATCATAGAGTGGGCACATCCAGGGCAAAGTGTATGTGCTCCCTCAAATCTGTCATTACTTGTAGAAAACTCTTTTAAGTTTTTAATTGATGTAATTGCCATAATTAACCTCTTTTCGTTTGGAAATATCCAAGGCGAGGACCTCTAAGTCCTGAAAATTGTTGGATATCTGTTGTAATATGTCCCGCATCAGCGTGTGCCTGCTGCTCTCTGAATATTCTTTTTGCCTCATCAATAGAGAAGTCACGTCCACCAAGTCCATAAATAAAGTTAGTGACCATTGGTCTGCTTTCCGTTGTATAAAGAGCTGCAGACACTTCGTTAAAGAATGCACCCATTGCTCCTCCTGGTGAAGAACGGTCCGTCACTGCTACTACTTTCGCACCTTCCAATGCTTCTCTTACCAGATCAAAAGGGAAAGGCCTGAAACATCTGATTGCAACAACACCTGCTTTAATGCCCTCTTCTTCTCTTAGCTGTTTAGCCGCAACTCTAGCAGTTTCGACCGTTGAACCAAGTCCCACAAGAACAACTTCTGCATCTTCCATATGGTGAGATTCAACTCTGTTGTATTTTCTACCTGTAAGTTTTTCAAACTCTGCGTACACTTCATCAATAATTGGACGTGAATCCATCAATGCTTTGTGTTGTTTGGCTTTATGTTCAAAGTGCCAATCTTCTTCAGTTTGTGCACCATAGGTTACAGGTCTGGAGAAGTCAAGCATATCATCTACAGGCACAATATCACCTATAAAATTGTACGCTACTTCATCCGTTAAAGGGTAAACATTTTGCGCCGTATGTGAAGTAATAAAACCATCTTGGTGTACCATTACTGGAAGTCTTACGTCGTGGTTTTCAGCTATTTTAAATGCACATAGTGTAATATCATATGCCTCTTGTGCATTAAATGCACCCATCTGGATCCAGCCAGAGTCGCGTCCCAAATACATATCTGCATGATCTCCACGTACGTTTAGTGGAGAGGCTAATGCTCTGTTTACTACGTTAAGAACAATGGGAAGTCTCATGCCCGATGCCTGGTATAGTGTCTCTACCATCAATGCAAAACCTTGCGAAGATGTTGCTGTAGATACACGCCCACCTGATGCAGAAGCACCTATACATCCTGACATTGCAGCATGCTCAGACTCAACCATGACAAACTCACCATCCACAAAGCCGTTTGCTACGTATGATCCGTAGTTTTCAACGATAGGTGTTGAAGGCGTAATAGGATACGCCACAACAACATCAACCTGTGCTTGTCTCAATGCCTGAGATGAGGCAAAGTTACCGTCCCAAACTTCTCTTTCATTTAACTCATATTTTTCTGCCATAATGGTCCCTTACTTTGTTTCTTTTTTCTTTTTTTCCGGCCATTGAGACAATGCCGTCTCCAGCTCTTCATTCTCTCCAAACATCAAAAGTGATTTCGGATTTGTAGGACAAACTTCCACACAAACCTCACACCCTTTACAGTGATCATAATCAATCCCCAACATTTGCTTATCTCTTGATATAATTGAAGAATCCGGACACCAGACCCAACAGTTTTGACAGTCAATACAGACATCGATGTTAAAGACCGGTTTTTTTACTCTCCAAGACGCAACGGTAGCTGTATATGAGTTATGCAAAGAGTATTCTCTCTCTTCTGCTTTTAAATCAACTATGCCTGTTGCATCACCTTCAAATGCGGAAAGGATAGTTCCTTGTGTTACTTCATCCCAACCCACTAGGCCAGAATCGTCTCCAAGCTGATGGAGACCTCTATTGTCTGCTGCTTTTAATTTTAAATCTTGCATTCTCTCTCCTCTCTACTTAACTTCGTTGTATGCTCTAGTAATGGCATTCATATTTGCATCAATGATTTTTTGTGGAAATTTAGTAAGCACTCGTTTCATATTTTCCAAAAAATAATCCAATTCAAACATACCAGAAACTTTCACAAATGCTCCAAGCATAGGTGAGTTTGGCATTGATCTTCCGATAGTATCTAAAGAAATCTCTATACAGTCCACTACAAATACCCTATCTTCTTTCCCTTTAAGTGCAGGTATGCCTGCAATAAGTTCTTCTTTTGAAAGGTGCGTAGTAATAATATATTTAGTTTCAGGTTTTTCATTCACTACAATGTTGTCTGTAAACGCCAGTGCCGGGTCGATAACTAAAACGAAGTCTGGATTCATAAATTTTGCATGGTTGAAAATTTGTTCATCAGAAATTCGATTATAGGCTCTCATAGCAGCCCCTCTTTTTGCAGAGCCGTATAGTGCAAAGGCCTGTACCTCTTTTCCTGTCGTCGCGATAACATCTCCCAAGCCTTTAGCGCCACTTACAGCACCTTGGCCGGCACGACTGTGCCATCTAATTTCCACCATGATTTCTCCTATCAAATCTGTTTTATTACGCTTATTGTAATGGCAGCACTCTTAAAGGGTGCTTGAAATTACGATTTTTTTAATCTGCCGTTATAAAAATAATGGCTTCCAACGCATTTTTATGGATATTTTCTGTACATTGTTCTAATACTTCTTTACTACCATATCCACAGGTTACTGCGACTGCATCTATCCCGGCAGCTCTTGCTGCATGCATATCCATGCAAGTATCACCTATCATCCAACATTTAGTTTTATCAGTTTGTAACTTTGATAAAGCTTTATGTATGGGTTCGGGATGTGGTTTAGGATTTTTTACATCCTCTCTTCCCACAAGCACGTCAAAATAGTCCATCAATCCCATATGTTCCAAAAGTTCCACAGAATACTTCGCTGTTTTTGTTGTAACCACCCCTAGAGTCGCATATTTACTGGCAAGTGCTACTGCCTCTGCGGCTTCTGGCAAGAGAACCGTTTTAGCACAACTTATCTTTCGGTAATGCATCTTATAGGCATCTACATAATCCCATACTTTTTCTTTTTCCACTCCTAGCGTTTGAAACATCACATCTAAAGGGTGCCCTATTTCAGCTTTTATCAAATAATCAGCCGGTACTTTTTTTTCAAATGTTTTAAATGCAACAGTGAAACTTTCAAGTATCGCCTCTGTTGAGTCTATGAGTGTTCCGTCTAGGTCAAATAATATTATCATGTATATGCTTCTTTTTGTTTATTGAGTAATTTTTGGAGCAGACTCCAATAATCTCTTTGTGTATGCATGTTGCGGGTTTTCCATCACATTTGCAACAGAACCCTGCTCAACTATTTTTCCCTCTTTCATCACTGCTACCTCATCAGCAATAACAGGGACGATGGACAGATCATGCGTGATAAACAGGTAAGATACTCCTGATTCTTGTTGCAGCTTTTTAAGTAGTTGAAGTACTTGTGAGCGCACAGTCACATCAAGTGCAGAAGTGGGTTCATCGCAAATGATAAGTTCAGGTTCCACAGCCAACGCACGTGCTATGCCTATGCGCTGTCGCTGTCCTCCTGAAAACTCATGTGGGTAGCGTTTGGCATGTTCTGCTTCCAAATCAACTTTTAAAAGGAGTTCTCTTATATGTTCATCTTGTGCAGCTTTTCCTTTTGGGCATATACCCAAACTTGTCATACCCTCACGTATAATATTCCCTATGGTCATGCGGGGATTGAGCGCTGAAAATGGGTCTTGAAAAATAATCTGTATCTTTTGGCGATAAGGCTTTAACTCTGTTTGACTCAATTTGGCAAGATTCTGCCCTTCAAACTTTACCGTGCCTCCAGTGATAGACACCAAAGAGAGTATCGCTTGGCCTATGGTACTTTTCCCGCTTCCAGACTCACCGACTAAAGCAAGTGTTTCCCCTCTTGGAATGGAAAGACTCACCCCATCAGCTGCTTTGACATACCCAACAGTGCGTTGGAAAAAACCTTTTTTGATAGGAAAATAGACTTTTAAATTCTCTACTTCAAGCAGTCTATCTCGTTCTTCTCCTGTCTCTTTTTTTTCTTTTGTTGCCATAGCATCTCTTAACAGATTTTTGGTGTAGGGGTGCTTGGGAGCATTAAAAAACACTTCGCGCTCTGCTTGTTCCAAAATCTCTCCTTGGCGCATCACAGCCACTCTGTCTGCCATCTGTGAAACTACTGCCAAATCGTGGGTGATGAAAAGTATAGAGAGATTCCTTTGCGTTCTTATCTTTTTGAGCAAGGTTAAAACTTGTGCCTGTATGGTGACGTCCAGCGCCGTTGTTGGCTCATCAGCGATCAGCAAATCAGGTTCACACGCCAGTGCAATCGCAATCATGACTCTTTGTTTCTGTCCGCCTGAGAGTTGGTGAGGGTACCAATGATATCTCTCCATGGGCTCTTTGAGTGCCACCTCTTTAAAGAGTGAGATAACTTTGTTTTTAACAGCTTCTTTTTTTAAACCTAAATGTATTCTGATCACTTCTGCAACCTGTTCACCTATAGTCATGACAGGATTTAAAGCGCTCATCGGTTCTTGAAAGATCATAGCGATCTGCTTTCCGCGGATCTTTTGCATTTGCGATTCAGCAAGAGCGAACAGAGACTCACCTTTTAATTGAATATCTCCCGAACTCACCGATATCACATCGGGAAGCAGCCGCATGATAGCCAAAGAGGTCAAAGACTTTCCACTTCCAGACTCACCTATCAGAGCAAATATTTCACCTTTTTTAATTTCAAAACTTACATTTTTTAGAAGTTTCTCTTTACCTATGGTCAAACTTAATTTTTTCACATTTAAAATACTGTTCATGACTTATTCCTTGGGTCCAAAACACTCTGAACACGGTCAGATAAGAGGTTTGCAGCCAATACCAAAATAAACATGAAGACAAATGCAGAAAAAAGTGACCACCAGACCATAGGCTCCCTTGCCATCTCCAACCTGGCCTGGTTTATCATATTACCCCAACTGTGCATAGTGGGGTCAACTCCTACTCCCACGTAAGACAGCACAGCTTCTGCAAGAACCAAACCAGAAAAATCCAATACCACAGAGATAAGAATAATATGCATGAGATTTGGCACAATATGACGGCGAATAATTGTTAATTTACCTACACCAAACGCTTTAGCCGCCGTGACAAACTCTATTTGGGATATTTTTAACGTCTCTGCGCGAAGCAACCTGCAAAGTCCCGTCCAGCTTGTGATCCCAAGTATCGAGATCAAGAACAACAGCCGAAGATCGGACCGTTCCAGTGTTGTTTCAAACCAGTCAGGATTATTATCCATCATCACTTGCATCACCAGCACTCCTGCTGCAATGAGCAAGACTCCAGGAATAGAGCTTAGCGTAGTATACAGATACTGAATCACATCATCGATCCAGCCGCCAAATAGCCCGGCACTAACCCCCAGGATAATAGCCACAGGCAACATGATCAGCGTGGTAAGTATGCCAATAAGCACTCCGGTACGAATACTCTTCAGGCTCTGATAAAGTACATCTCCGCCCACTTTGTCTGTACCTAAAACATGATAGTGGTAACTAAGCATATATAACCATGTGAATGTTACTATTGCAAAGAGTATTGTCAAATAGGCTATGTGCCAGGGCAACTCACTTTTATACCCTCTTTTTTTACGCCAAAGCATATGTGAAAAAATCACAAATCCACTCATGATAAGTCCCAAACAAATAGCAAAAACAGATCTTTGCACAATGTCCTCTCCGTTACCCACATGCTTTAAAGGCAAATGCTCCTGTTTGGTCACACCATTCTCGTCAACCACTATGGACTTGGCATATTCATGTATGGAAAAAGGTGCGGAGTAGGTTCGCTCTGTGCTTTTTATATTGTGTTCCAATAGCAAATCCAGAAGACTTACTATATTTCCCTGGTATTGTATTTTTTCACTTTGGGGTTCTGCTGTTTTGATTGAAAAACGAAAATGCACCGAATCAAGTAGTGTGAACAATAGATAAAAAAGTAGAATAATAGCCGAAGCCATAGCAATGCTTGACTTAAAAATAGTATGCCACTGCTTTTTAACTTGAGAAGAACGGGAAATAACCCAACCCCAACCCAGTAGTGAAATAACCAAAAGCCAGACCATGATATCTGTCCAAAGTAAAGCGAGCTTCATGATAATTTCACCCTTGGATCAAATAACGTATAGGAAATATCAGTAAGTATCAAACCAACGATATAAAGAACTGAACCTAAAAATACCATTGCTTTTACGATTGCAAAATCTTGTGAATGAATCGCATCAATGGTGTAGCTTCCCAACCCGGGAATCCCAAAAAAAGACTCCATAATCAAACTCCCCATAAACAGTGCAGGAATCACAACTACCACACCTGTCAAGATCGGTAACATTCCGTTTCGCAACACATGGCCAAAGAGAACTCTAAGTTCCGACAACCCTTTAGCCCTGGCTGTACGGACATAATCCTGGTTTATCTGCTCTAGAAATATACTGCGGTACCATCTGACTCCTGAACCGATCCCGGCAAAAACACCTATTATAACGGGTAAAATGATAAATTTAATGCCACTCCATCCGCTCTCATAACCAGAAATGGGAACCCAGTGCCAAATTTTGGAAAAAAGTACCTGTCCTGCAATGATATAAAAAAGCCCGGAGACCGACATGATCATCACAGCAATAATCATCATGCCCGTATCCAAAACTGAACCACGGAAAAGAACCAGAAGTAGGGCCAGTGAGATATTGGTAATCAACGCGATGATAAATGTAGGCAGAGCAATAGCCAAACTTGGTATCATCCTTTCTTTTATATCAGAACCGATATCACGATTTGCATCTGAAAAGCCAAAATTAAAACCAAAGAGCTTGAGTGACTCCTGCACAAAAAGTGTATCTGTTACAGTATTGATCCCTTCCGTTTTGCTGTTGATAAAAAGTGGTTTATCATACCCCTTCTCCTCTTTCCATGATTGTATAAGTTCGGGAGTTACCTGTTTCGCCCCAAGTTGAGCTCTTGCCATATCATCAGGACTATTTACCATAAAAAACAGTATAAACGTGATAAGATTTACACCTACAAGAATAGGAACAGCATATAAAATACGCCGGATAATATATACAAGCATTTAATTGTCTCCTTTGATGACGGCTCTTTGTCTAGACTGATAGGCACGATAGAGAGGATAGCTTATAAAGAGTATTAAAAGAGCCAATAAGATTAAGGGCCATAACACCGGTTGGTTCCACTCTTGTTGTTTCTGGACTCTTAACTTGGCATCAACCCGTTTATATTTTAATGTATTGCTTGCCATGGCGTGAGGAAGAACGTTAGTAAACCACTCATGGGAAAGCGAAAGTGATTTTGGATGGATTTCCCAAACCCAGGGGGCATCTTCTCTTGCTATTTTAACCATCTCTTTTATCTTTTTCATCCTTGCTGGAGAGTTTTTCATAGTTTTTATCTCATCAAAAAGTCTATCAAACTTCGGATTTTGATAGTTTGAACTGTTAATACCCGCTCCGTTTGTGCGGACAGATGCATTCCCTCCATAGAGCAAAAATAAAAAGTTTTCAGGGTCCGGATAATCGGCATTCCAACCCCATGAGAAGAGTTGTGCTTTTCCTTTTCTTACTTTATCTTGGAAACGGTTATAGTCTGTTGCCCGGATAACCAGCTGAATGCCTAACTTGTTAAACTGTTTTCGCCTCCAATCCATCAAGGCTCTATCATCAGGGCCTGTCGCTGTAGTATCATAATATAATTTTAGAGGTAATCCGGTTTTTTTAGAAACCCCGTTTGGGTAACCTGCTTCTGCCAATAATTTCTTGGCAGTCTCTAAAGATTTTCTAACCCGTTTACCTTCTATCCAGTCATAAACCACACTATTTGTTCCCTCTTTTCCCTCTTCATAGCCGAAAATTCCCGGAGGTATGGGCCCCTGTGCTGCAACACCTCTTTCATTAGCAAAAATAGAGATAAACTCCTCTTGATTTTGGACAATACTTATGGCATGGCGCAGTTTTTTAGCTGCCTTGGAGTAGCCGCCTACGACCGGGTCAACCATATTAAATGCCAGATAGAAAATAGAAGGCTGCACTGAACTTTTTAACACAATTGCTTTATTTTTCATCTCATCACTCAACCCCATATTCCCTGTTGATGAGATCTGTACTGCCTGATCAAAAGCTTCGGAACTTACTCCTGATGCGTCATAGTAGCCTTGGAGAAATTTATTCCATAGAGGAATACTCTCTTTTTCAAGGGAGTAAATAATCTCTTGGATGAAAGGAAGCTTTTTCCCCGCATCTTTAAGCAAATCTTCTGGAACATCGCATCTTTCTCTCTCTTCTTTGCTAAGTGTTGGATAGTTTTCATTGTGATAGTTAGGGTTTGCAACCAGTCTCATCTGTTTATTTGGATTATTCTCAGCCAGATAGTACGCACCCGTCCCCACAGGGAGCCAGTTGAGTGTTAGATTTTTTGCTATCAGGCCGTTTTGCTGATAAAAAAGGTCTGCTTCCCATGGGATAGGGGCAAAAAAATACATACTAAGCCAATAGAGAAATTGGGGATAACGCCCTTTTATCCTGATTGTCAACGTAGTATCATCTACCACCTGAACCCCCGAGATAGCATAAGAACGCAAATCTAAAATTTGGCCATCTTTTTTTTTCTTTTTTGCTATTTTGGTGATCTTTTTGGAAAAATTCTCCAAACCAACAATATGCTCTTGCATACTGTCCAAAATAGGTGAGTGGTTTTGTCTTACTGCCATTCGTTTAATGGCATATTCATAATCAGAAGCTCTCAATAAACGTGTTGCAGTTTTTTTAAAATCATCAAGCGAATCGATCATCCCTAATTCATTTTTACCCAATGTTCCATAAACTAACCTGCCCTCTTTATCTTTTACAAACGATGGATGATTTTGATATGTAACATCTTTTCTAAAATCTAAACGATATTCAGAAAATACCACTTTTGCTGATTTCTCATTCACCTTCTTTCCTTCTTTGTCCAGGTAAGAGATAGTCGGCATTTTAGTTAAAGTAAGCGGTTCGAGTTCATAAGGCCTTTTAAGGTAATTATATTGCAAAGGCGGCTCATAGACTTGACCAATAATAGCCCATTCATTGGCATTGTATGATGCAACCGGATCAAGCCGTTTAGGTGATAAAAAGAAGGATGAAAACAGTGTTTGTGTTTTTACTTTTTGGGCATCATGAGGATTATTCCAGACAGTTGAATAAGCACTAACGGTTAGAAATAGTAATAAAAAAATTTTAACAAATAATCTGTTCATCGATTTTTAGAGTTACCTTTCTTTGGATTTATTCTTCTCAAATACCTATTCTCCCGTTTTAAAAATAGATTTTATCATAATTGGGTTTCAACTATAAGATAGACACCTGTTAATTATACAAAATTACTCCTATTTTCATCAATTTTATTTACTTTAATTATCTTATATATTCATTTTTATCTAGTATTAATAGCTTCAAGTAATCTAATATATAAGTACATATAATGTAATATGTTAAATAAGTAGAATTAATTTAGATTTAAATAATCTTGTTCTAAAATCAATAGGAACAATATTTTAACATGAAGGAAAGCTATGGCACGATTGATAATTATGGGTGGTGGCGTCTCAGGACATACCGCGGCGACGTTTGCAAAAAAATGGCTAGGGAAAGAACACGAGGTGGTGGTGGTTACACCAAATGCACTATGGAACTGGATTCCATCAAACATATGGGTGGGAGTAGGTGAAATGACAAAAGAAGAGGTCACTTTTCCTCTTGCGCCGGTATATGAAAAAGCCGGAATCGACTATAGACAGGCCAAAGCCGTTTCTATTCACCCAGAAGGAAACAGTGATAGTGACACCTCTTATATAACCATTGAATATACGGGTCAGGGAAAAGAGGGACAAAGTGAAGAGCTTGCCTATGATTATCTTATCAATGCAACAGGTCCAAAACTAAACTTTGGTGCTACTCCTGGATTAAGTGATGGCAAAGGCGGACTTGGTGAGCATACTGTTTCTGTTTGTACAGCAGACCATGCTATCCACGCTGCTCTTGAACTTGATGCATGTGTTGAAAAAATGAAAAAAGGTGAGAGGCAAAAATTCCTTGTCGGTACAGGCCACGGCTTATGTACGTGTCAAGGTGCTGCGTTTGAGTATGTCTTCAACGTTGAACATGCACTGAAAGAAAAAGGCGTAAGAGATATGGCAGATATCACGTTCATCACTAATGAATCATTCCTCGGTGACTTTGGTATGGGGGGTATCCACTTCAGTATGGGTGGTTATGCGACTTCAAGTAAAGTATTTGCTGAGTCACTTTATGCTGAAAGAGGTATTGGCTGGATTTTGGGTGCACACGTTAATAACGTTGAAGAGGGCAAAGTAACCTATGAATCTCTTGATGGTGAAATAGATGAACAAGAATTTGATTTTGCAATGCTTATTCCTCCATTTGCCGGTGTCGGCCTTAAAGCTTTTGCCAAAGATGGTGCTGATATTACAGATACTATTTTTGCGCCAAACGGATTTATGAAAGTTGATGCAAAATATGACGCCGGTGCTTATGAGAACTGGAAAGCATCTGACTGGCCAAGAACACTTCAAAACCCTACATATGGAAATATGTTTGCCGTAGGTATTGCTTTTGCACCACCGCACATCATCTCTAAACCAATGTCTTCACCAAACGGAACACCAATCAACCCTACACCTCCAAGAACAGGTATGCCTTCAGCCATGATGGGTAAAGCTGTAGCACAGAGTGTTGTAGATATGATAGTAAATGGTGCTACAGAGCCAACACACACAGCGTCCATGGCAGAAATGGGAGCAGCATGTGTTGCATCTGCAGGTAAAGGTTTATTTAATGGTACAGCAGCAGCAATGACTGTTTACCCAGTCATCCCTGACTTTGAAAAATACCCAGGGATAGGTAGAGACATGAATGGAACTACAGGAGAGCTCGGATTAGCGGCACACTGGGTTAAACATATTCTACACTATGCCTTTCTCTGGAAAGCAAAACTTAAACCGGGCTGGACTTTGATCCCGGAGTAGGACGTATGCAAGGCGGTCAACTGTCCGCCTCTTTAAAATAAAATGAAGTGGTAGAATTATTCTGCCTTACAAAAATTAAATTACTTACAATAGGAGACTAATATGTCAAATCATTTCAATCACATAGAACCATACAGCCCGCAATTTGGTACGATGATGCCAATGGGATTTCGAAAGTTTTTAAGAACATGCGTTCTGTGGCAAATCGTTAGATTTATTGCCATCAACCTTAGAATGACAATGCTGATCTTAAAAAGTCACCACTAAGATCTCTTTTCCAAGCTTTTGCTTGGGAATGCATAGAAGAGTTTAATGAGCATTAAACTCTTCTATGTGTTACAATCAAACCACCAATACATAAAGGCACCCCATGGTTAAAGAACTCATCCTCTATCCTGACGAACGAATCAATATTGCTTCAGCAGATGTACGACATTTTGATGACGAACTTTTCACACTCATAGATGATATGAAAGATACTATAGAATTTCATCATGCAGCAGGATTAGCTGCCATACAGATAGCCATTCCACGTTCTGTTGTTGTCGTTAAAGATCCTCAGGGAAATTGGCAGGAGTTCATTAATCCACGTGTGCTCAAGATTAAAGGGAAAACCACATCCCTTGAAACTTCTCACTATCTACCCAACATAGAAGAGGAAATACCACGGCACGAAAAGATCAGTTTCATCTATCAGGACAGAACAGGAGAACAGCACTCTATGAGTGCCCAGGGAGAATATGGTTTTCTGCTTCAAAGAAAATTTGACTACATATTTGGCGGCACTTTTGCCAATAGACTAGATAGAAAAAATAGAAAACGTGTAGAAAAAAATCTCTCTATTTCCGGATCAATCGGCGAATTTAATGCCAATTCAACAATTTCCAAAAGAGAGTATTTTAAAAGCATAATGTCAAAATTACTCTTTTTTGAAGGACTCACTCTTTTTGCACCACTTTTCAATCTAAAACAAGAGACATTGGCTTCTTTGTACAGCTATGATATATTTGCTACGATCGCATCACTGGTTTTGGTTGTAGCTTACTTTGCTTATGCAAAATATGAAGCTAGTAGAGTTATCTCATGTACAGGGTGTCAAATAGTCAGCTTTACAGCTGTTGCTGTAAAATATCTTTTGATTATTATTGTACTTTTTGCAGGGAGTTATTATTTGGTTAATCCCAATTAATGATAAAGTTTTGTGAAAGTAAAAAAGTGAGGGAATAAAAGAGTAAGCTTTTGCAAGAGACAAACTCTTGCAAAAAAGCAAAAAGCCTTGAGGGGCTTTTGCAAAAAGATAGACTATCTTTTTGAGAACTGCGGAGATCTTCTCGCTTTTTTCTTACCTGGCTTCTTACGCTCAACAACTCTAGAGTCACGAGTAAGAAGTCCCATTGGTTTAAGGATTGCTCTGAAAGATGGTTCAAAATCTACAAGCGCCTTAGTGATACCATGCTTAAGTGCGTCCGCTTGTGCCGAGTAACCGCCGCCAAGTGTAGTAGCTCTTACGTTCATAGACTCAAGTTGCTTAGTTGCTTCAAGTGGAAGTCTTACTTTCATTTTGAGAGTCTCGTGTCCGCCTAACCATTGGTCAAGTGTTTTACCGTTAATTAGCATTTCACCGTTACCTGGAGTTAACCAAACTTTTGCGATAGCCGCTTTTCTTTTTCCTGTTGCGTACATAGTAGCCATGCTTACGCTCCCTTATTTATTTGTGCAGTATGTGGGTGTTGGGCACCGGCATATACTTTAAGTTTTTTAAGCATTGCTCTACCAAGAGTAGTCTTTGGAAGCATACCTCTAACCGCTTGTTTGAAAAGTTTTTCAGTATGATTTTCTAACATATCTCCAAGCTTTTTACTTTTGGTTGAACCAAAATAGCCTGAATAAGTGAAATACTCTTTATCTTCAAGCTTAACACCTGAGAATTTTGCTTTTTCTGCATTGATGATAACTACGTAATCCCCACAATCTACATTTGGTGTAAATGACGGTTTATGTTTACCCCTAAGAAGTGTCGCTACTTCAGTTAAGATACGACCAAAAGTTTTACCTTCAGCATCGATCAAAACCCAGTCACGTTGCACGTCAGCAGGTTTAAGAACTGATGTTAATTTCATGTTTGAATCCTTGTTAAAATGAGAGCCTTAACTCTTTTGTGAACGGATTGTATCCACTTAAACTTAAAATTTATTTAAATTAAGAACATTTTAAGTCCAATATTTCGATTCCCTCTTCTAGCAGATAAATAACCATTCCTACAGTCCTTTTCCCCGTAATATTGGCTATAGCTTTTTTATAATATTCTACTTGATTTTGGTGTTTTAGCGCATACTTTTTCGAACTTTTGTAGTCGACAACTATGCAATACTCATCATATTCTAAAAGCAAATCTATCTGCTTCAGCTCACCCTCAAAACTAAGAGACTGCTCTTTACTCACCTTTGCACCGCGCAGCATCTGTTGAAAGCTTTCGTCTCTTATCAACTCTTTTACGCGCTGTTCTATTTGTCTTACGCTACTGTCTGCTAATTGTTGTCCGTAACGATTTTGCAATGAAATCATAGCCAAACGCAAACTCACATCATCAAAATCACCCAACATTTCTAAAGTGTAGTGCAATGCCGTACCAAACAAGATAGCTTCATAATCTTTCTCTTCTTCATCATCCAAAGAGGTAATCTCTTGCGTACCATAATTTGAAAGGTGAATATGCTCAACTACCGGCATTACTTTTTTTGTCTCACAAACTGCATCTATCTCTAACTCACCGATACGCATGATACCCATCTCTATGTCATCAAATATCGAATCTTTAGGTTTTTTAATGATTATTAACCCCTCGATTGCGCGCGTCAGTGCCACATAGAGTACATTTTTTCTATCTTTTTGTTCTGAAATTTTACGCGCATCCATAATGTGCTTATAGTCATCATCAAAATTTTCTCTTCCTTTGGTTCGGTAGAGTATCTTGTCTATATAGAGATTCTCCTTGTAATGGTAGATGATTGCTGATTTATCACTGTTTTTACGCGTGAGTTTATCTAAAAGTATGACATACTCAAATTCCAATCCTTTTGAACCATGGATAGTCATGATTTTCGCTCCATGCACAGAGTTAGCTGCTACTGAAATACTTGAAGTCTCAAACTCTTCTAAAAAGGTAGGTATATCAGAAAAAGACGATGCAAATTGTAAAAGTTTCAAAATGTTCAAGTCATTATCAAAATATCCAAACTCACGTACAAGCCTGTCAACGACTTGTAGAGGACTCATAAAAACAGAAAACCAGGAACTGTCTACCTCTTCCAAAGATTTCCCTACTTTTAAAAGCAATGCCTGTGCATCTATCTTCTCCCCGTAAAAAAGGTAAGAGATCATCGCAACCAGTGCTGCTACCTTTGGCATATTTTTCAAAGAGCTTGAAGTTTTTAAAAGTGTATCTATTCCCTCATGCTCACACGCTTCTTGCAACCCCTGCCCATCTTTGTTGGTACTGACCAAGAAAGCAATATCATCTACGTTTACACCCAAGTCTAACAGTTTTTTTGCTTGTTCGACTGCTTCATCTATAAGTTCTTCAGACTCCAGTACTTCTACAAATCCGTCTATTTTTTTGCCATTACGCTTAAGTCCATATGCTTTTTGGGGTGCATACTCATCAAATATAGGTTCAAACCAACGATTGACTTGCTCTACTACATTTTTGGCACTGCGATAGTTAGTATCCATCTGTTCGATATTGACACCATAGTGTTCTGCCACCTTGTCAAACAACTCTTCTACCCCGCCACGAAAACGGTAAAGTGACTGCTTGGTGTCTCCCACATAAAAAAAACTCTTAAATTCACTCTGTCCATGCCCAGCAAAGATTTCATCAATGAGTGGTTTAAGTAACAAGAACTGCAAAGTGGAAGTATCTTGAAATTCATCAAGCAATATATGTTTAAACTTGGAATCAATCTTAAAGTACAAAAACTCTTTGCTAATGCTCTCATGCAACAGTCTATAGGTAAAATAGCTTAAGTCATCAAAAGAGAGTACTCCTGATGATTTTGCATTCGTTATATTTGCATTTTTATAATAATCATAGATTTTAAAAAGACTGTGCAAGACTATGGCCTCTTTAATCTGTGCCCAAATTGCCAATTCTTTTTTCAGATACGCATACAGTCCTTCTATTTCATCGTTGGATACTTTTTTGAACCAGGAGTGCTCTTCTAGAGTCTCCTTTTCAAAAAGCCCTTTGGCAAACAACTCTTTTATATTTTTAGTTTCAAACTGCTTCATGCAGCGTGCTGGGGCACCCGCATCGCTAAGTGCTCTAATCATCTTCAAACGTAACACTTCACACGATTCTTCTTGCTTAGCCAAAGCATGTGGCAGCTCTTTTTGCTCAGGCAATAAAGGGTCAACCTTATAAAAGCTTTGCATCAAATCAAAAATTTTACCAAATCTTTTGTCTTCTATATCCATAGCCAGCTTTACAAGAGAAGAGAGTAACCCCCCAGCCTGCACTTCTTCAAGAAAATGCATCTCCAGCTTCTCATCACCCTGCTCTTTAGTAACGAAGTCAGGCTCAAGCCCCAACTCCAAAGAAGCAGAACGCAAGATGGAAGAGAAAAAGCTGTCAAGCGTTACGATATAAGAACTATTGGACAAGAAACGGGCCAGCACTTCTGGCTGTTTAGTCAGGAGTGCATCACGAGACATTCCTGTTTGTATACATACCGCGTCCGTAAACGCTTCATTCTTTCTATCTGATAATCCGCGCAAAGAGTCCACCACCCTTTGACGCATCTCGGCTGCTGCTTTATTTGTAAATGTCGCAGCAAGTATACTTGCTGAGGATTCTCCCATAAAAAGTAAAGCGATGTACCGCACTGAAAGCGAAAAAGTCTTACCACTACCAGCACTTGCAGAGTAAGCTAAAAATGGTTCAAAACTCATAAATACTCCCCTCTTTCACACATCAAAGTAAATTCGCAGTACTTGCATTTTTGTAAATCTTCACACTTCTCAGCCACAAAACTCTTAGTCTGTTTGAGCAAGATAATGTGTTCAAAGAGTAATTCGTTCTTCTCTTCAAGTGCCGTAATCTCTTCAATTTCTCCCTTTTCAAATATCTTTATAAAGGCAAGTTTGATATTTTGATATTTTGTCTGTAGAATCTGTTGGTAAATACTCATTTGAAAGTCTGTTAATTTCTCTAAATTTTTCGTTTTATTGGCTTCTTTGGTTTGTCCGCTTTTATAATCTAACACAAGCGTGTGTGCAGTAGCCTGATCTATACGGTCGATGCGTCCTTTGAAGCGTAAACCTCCTATCTCACCTTGCACTTCCGTTTCCCTCTCGACTACTTTCCATCCAGCGTCAAAGTGTTCTATTTGTGTTTCAACAAAACCTTTTAGCTTCTCTTTCCAAAGTAATTTTCTATATGCTGTTTTTACATCATCAAAAGGAAGCAGCGTATCTAAAAGCATATCTATGTTCTTTTGCATCTCTTCTTTACTTTTGTATGCTTCTTTTTCTATGTATAGATGCTCTAAAAGCAGATGTAAGAATGCCCCTTCGTTGAGTTCTTCATCTTTCTTGGTATCTATTTTTTGCATGTATCTGTAGTAGTATTTTCTTTTACATTCCAAAAAAGTTTTCAACCTCGATGCCGACCATATTATGGCATACGCATCAAAATTATCTACAACAGGATCTTGCGCTGTGATGAGTTGTGAAGGTTGCTTGTAAAGCAGATTAAACTGCGCTTGTGTTTGCACTGCATTATCAAGTCCCAGTTCATAGAGAAATTTTGAAGGCAGTTTATTGTCACCAGTACTATAGAGAATAACTGCTTTTTTAGCTTGTTCTAGTAAACGTTTATAGTACTGCTTTTGTAAAGCTTCCCTATCGTTTTTTGTGGGCAATGAAGCAAAGGCTCGTACAGAGGAGTTTAGAAACTGGTCTTTACTCGAAGCAGCGGGAACTATCCCCTCGTTAAAATCTACGATAACCACACCCTCAAAACCTACACCTCTGGTTTCAAGTACTCCCATTACGGTTATCAATCCGCCTCTTACATCATCTATAGTAATATCACAGAGTGCTTTAAGCCATAAGAAAAGCCACTCTTTTTGACTTAATTCCTCTGTTTCAAATATTTTCAGAAAGTACAGATACTTCTCCTGTACGCGTTGGCTGTATTTTTCTTTTTTATCAGTATTGACCAAAGAAGCGTCCAGTAATTTCAATCTGTCAATAGACGAAAAAAATGCTTCCACACTACATCGTTTAGAGGGTTTTAATTCCTCCACTTCTTTAAGATCAAACCCGTAGCGTTTTAACAAGTATTGACTCTCAGTGTCAAATTTTTGCCAATGTCCATAGAGTGCTTCTAATGATTTATAGATGCGTCCTTTACTATAATCATAGCCCATTGCAAAGTTTAGATTGTTATGCGTATCAAAAAGGGTAAAATGTTCTTTAAAACTTTCATCAGGCAAAACAAGTACTATCTTTTCAGGTGCGATGCCATCACCCACCATCTGCTCTATTTGTACAAAGGCAAGCGCTATTTGCTCTTCTCTTTCTTCCACCGAAAATACTTTAGCGTCTATCTTCGCATCATTGGTTTTTGTGTATAGAATCTTCTTATCTGTCATGGAAAAACTTACATGAGCGTTATTGGGCAGCGCTATTCCCATAGATTCAAAACGTTCTTGCATTTTCATATTAAATTTAGAGGTAGTGTAGTGAACAATCAACTGTGTCTGTTGTGATGCGTTTTCCAGGAGTTCTAATTCAAAATGGCTTAAATACCCTTCCAAATGTATTTCAATACGCTCGTAGCTTTGCAAAAAAGCAACATTGAGTTTGTAAGTTGAAGAGAGAAAAGCTTTGTCTGTAAAACCGTTTGTATCAAGTAGAGTGCTATAATTTTGAAAAAGTTGTTCCAGTATGCTAAGGTGTATTTCAAACTCGGCGTATGCATCAGCCTGTGCTAATCTTTCAAAAGTGATATCTTCGCCTGCCAACTCTTCAAAGAATTTAAACAAAGCATCACTTTTAGTAAAAAAACGAACCAATTCAAGGTTGAGTTTAAGATCTTCAAACGCTTGGAAATTTGCGGCTTTCCTTAAAAATAAAATACGTTGCAGAGGATCTATGTATATTTTGTTCTCTATGAGTATAGCACGATGCTCAAACTCATCCATACGCATGAGTGCCGGCAAAAAACCATCCTGTTCCTTATGCTGCGCACTTACTGTTCTTAGGGCTCTTGATGTAGGGTATATGTGGAGTTGATTCATGGGAGAATTATAACATAATTCACGTAGGGTGTCGTGCCCCTCAACGCCTTGAATGTATGATTAATTGGTGTTGTCACAAGACAACACCTTGTAAGACTCTTATGGCTTCAAATACGCAGCTATTTCAGAATAACCTATGGTTTCTCCTACTTTTGCTCTTAGCTGTAGTGTATATCTGCCCGGGTTAGTGATATTGATATTGGTAACTCGAAATTTACCATCAACAAATGGAATATTTTCAACCAATTGATCCTCTTTCACACTGTGTGGCTGAGTCAATAAAAATGTCACATTTGCATCTTTTATAACAGTGCCGTCTTTTGCTACGATAGTGTAATTGAATGCATTAAGCCCTTGCACCAATTTTACTTGGTTCGCTTCCTTGTTTCGACTATGGATATTATCTTTCATTTCCATAGTATCCGCGTCTGTTATATTGATACTGTAATGTTTATCAAATGCCTGTTTTCTTTCTATGATTTCATTAATATTCATATCAGCTATCTGATATTTCAACATAAAATTATTAGACTCTTGCACCGGCATAGAGTTAACTGATTTGATTGTCCAGTACCCCAACGTAATACCCAAAACAAGAAAGCCCAGTATCATGTGCGGCCAATAAGTTTTTTCTTTATTTCTTGCCATTTTTAATCCTCATAAATATCGGCCTAAACATAAACACCCAAAATATCAATAGTGCGCCAATGATCACAATGACCCGCAGTACTGAAATAATATATCGTGTTTCATTCGGGAGTGTGGTTGTCATTTCAACATTTTTTGAAGAGGCGATCTGATCTGCCAATTCTGAAAAGCCCTGTACTATACCAATATTGAATTTATCTTCGTTTGTGTTTTTATCTTTTGTTGCTACGACATCGATCGTTGCGCCCATCACATCACTTTTATCATAAAGCGCTGATAATTCTTTTGAAGAAGGTATGAGTGCAACTCTTCCTTTTATCTCTGCTTTGGCTGTGATTATGGCATTTGGTGCAAATATTAGCATCACATACGGCTTGCTCGTGTTAGCTTCATACTTCTTGCTGTACTCTACGAGATCATACTTTTCCTGAAAGTTTTCATTCGTAGCAATTACATATCCGTTAATACCTGTTTTTAATGCAAGTTCATTTGCTATCTGTTCAATAAGCTGTGCAGCTTCAGGTTTTAAAAGGTCATCTTTTAGAATATGTGTAGCATTAAGAAGAAGTGGAAGTAACAAAGCAAGCAAGGCGAACCTTACTTGAACTTTGAACATAGATTATCCTATGAAAAGGTGGTTATCTGTAAGCACCGCCCATGCTGTATAAGCAGCAGAGATAACCAAAAACCAGGCCAATACTTTATCCATAATTGTAATCATCATTTATCCTTTATGTATTACTTAGCATCTTGAAATGCAAAGTTTTTATTCTCTTTGCTATCTTGTTTCACATTATCCAAACTACTTGTAATAGGTGTCGGGTCATAAAAATGAGATGCTGAACCTTGTTGTACATTAAGACCCCACGTGGTTAAAAACGCAAGTATACTTAACAAAAGTACAGTAGCTATCAACATACCCATTACACCATTGAGGCCAAAAACGCCTCTCTTTGTATTTTCTGTCATGTTAACTCCTTAGTTTGCCAATGACTGAATATAAACAGTCAATGCTTTTTCTTGTACAGGGGTAATCATAGTCTTGAATGACGGCATTTTGCCTAGAGCACCCTTTTTACCGTGCTGCAATGTATTATGAACAAGTGTTTCATCATACCCCACAAGATCTGGTGACATACCTGCCATACCTTTGCCATCTTCACCGTGACAGCTTGCACATGCAGCAAATGATGCAGGTTGCTCACCCTTCATACCACCTGCAACATATGTTGCTATCTCTTCAGCATCTGTGCCTTGCGCCATCATAGGGGGCATTGCACCCATTGGGTATGCAAGTTGGTTTGAACCATGTTCGATTACATCTAGAATTTGAGCTTTACTCATTCTGCTTGTAAAGTCGTGGGCTTTGCCCGAAAGACCATCGCCGGTAGTACCGTGGCATGGTGCACACTGTACCAAGAATACTGATTCGCCCATTCGTTGAAGTGTATCGCCATCTGCATTTTTATGCGTAGCTTCAAACTTCGCATTATATGCTATTGCCTCTTCATTCCACATACCAATTTGACTAAACGCATTTACAGGATACCCTGAAATCATATACCACATCGCCCAAACCAGTACACCAAAAAACGACCATGCCCAGCCGCCAGGGAGTTCATTTTTATACTCGCTTATACCATCCCAGCTCTCAATCATAAAGTCGCCATCTGGCTTATCTGTTTTCATTTGGTTGATGTATTTGATAGAGACACTTACTGTAAGTACCGCAATCGCTATAGCACCAATTATTGTAATCATATTAATAGGATCACTCAAATCAATATCCATCGAATTAACTACATAAATTGTAGCACCGATGAGTATTGCTGCGAAGAGAAGTCCTTTTATCATTAACGCATTCATTTGTCTTGCTCCTTTTTTTCTCTTGGTGTGGCAGAGCTATCATTGATAGGTTTACTGTCGATCTCATCATCTAAAGCAATTTTACCTAACTTCTCATAGTCCTTTTCACCTTTTTTTTCACTTCTATAGAGGTATATAATATACCAATACAACACCACCACTAAAAAAATGGTCATAAAGAAACTCGCATACCCCTGAAGTTCTCTAATATCCATCTCTTCTACTTACTTCAATCTGTTAAGGTAAGCAATAAGTGCTACTATTTCAGGAACATTCCCTGCAGCAACTGCTTCTTTAACGTCTTTGTTTTTCATATCAGCAGTAATTTTTTCTGCATCTGCTAATACTTTTGGTCTATGCGCTTCCCAAGCTTCTCTTGTAGCTTGAAACTCATCACCATAAGGTGTAGCAAATGCATTTTTCACTGTAACTGCTTCAGCATACGCTGTTTCGATATCAGCTAAGTTAGTAAAATGATGCAAGTATGCCGGCATAATAGACCCTGGAACGACTGATGTCGGATCCAACATGTGATTTTCGTGCCAATCTGTTGTACGGTAGTTACCTATACGGTGAAGATCCGGACCTGTTCTTTTTGAACCCCAAAGGAATGGTCTGTCATATGCATACTCTCCTGAGAGTGAATATTGGCCATATCTGTCAGTTTCCGCTTTAAACGGACGGATTAACTGTGAATGACAAGACTGACAGTTGTCTTTTTTATACACTTCCTTACCTGCTAATTCAAGTACCGTGTAGGGCTTAAGCCCTACAACCGGTCTTGATGCTTCGGCAAAGTTAGGCAGGATCTCAATAAGGCCTGCAAACGAAATGACTAAAAATACTCCTACCGCGAAGAAAAATGGATTCTTTTCCAACCAATGAAACATAACCTACCTCCTTAAGCCATAGGCGATTTAAACTGTGGTTCTTCAGAAAGTTCTCTTGAAGAAGTCATTGTTTTGATCATATTGTAAGCGAACATCACGAAACCGGCTAGATAAAGTACACCGGCTACCGTTCTGATCGTATAGTAAGGATGAAGCACGGTTACTGTATCGATGAAACTATACATCAAGTTACCATACTCATCAACCGCTCTCCACATCATACCCTGTGTAATACCTGCGATCCACATAGAAGTAAAGTAAAGAACAACAGCTGTTGTTTGTATCCAAAATTGTGCTTCAACAAGTTTTCTAGAATAAATTTCCTTCTTGAACATTCTTGGAGCCATGTGAAATAGTGCCGCCATAATCATAAATGCAACCCAACCGAGTGTACCATCATGTACGTGTCCAGGAATCCAGTCTGTAAAGTGTGCAATTGCATTGACTGATTTGATCGCTTGAATAGGACCTTCAAGTGTTGAAAGCATATAGAATGTAGACGCAAGTACCATAAATTTGATCAGTGGGTTATCAGTTAACTGGTTCCACTCACCTTTCATAGTAAGGAGCATGTTGATCGCTGAACCCCAAGATGGAAGAATAAGTACTATTGAGAATACTGATCCCATAGTCTGCATCCAGTCTGGGACTGTTGACCATAAGAGGTGGTGTGAACCAGCCCAAAGGTAAACAAACATTAATCCCCAGAAAGAAAGTAAAGAGAGCTTATACGAATAAACTGCTTGACCAGACTCTTTTGGAAGGAAATAATAGATCATTGCAATGATAGGCACTGTAAATACGAATGCAACCGCATTGTGTCCCCACCACCATTGTACCATTGCATCATTTGTTCCTGAGTACATTGAAACGGAGTGCATAACACTACCAAGTCCACCTGAAGCAAAATATGTTGGTACAGCCATATTGTTAAACAAATAAAGCATAGCAACACCAAGGAAACATGCAATAAAATACCACATAGAGATATAAAGTGCTTTTTCTCTTCTTATGCCGATAAGGCCAAACATTGCCACGCCCCATAGTACCCAAATAAGAACGATTACTATGTCAATCGGCCACTCATATTGTGCATACTCTTTAGCTTGAGTATATCCCAAAAGCAATGTTATTGTTGCTACTAATGCACCTACAAAATAGAGCCAAAAATGAACTTTTGCTACAGTTGAAACAAATTTTGATTCAGCAATCGATACTTTCAAAACTCTTTGTGCAACATAATAAAAAGTAGCAAAAACTCCACTTAATGTAAAGCCATAGATAATTACTGTTGTATGAAGCGGTCTTAATCTTGAAAAAGTACCATATTCACCCAACATATAGTTAAGTTCCGGAAATGCCATTTGTGCCGCGATAAGCGTACCAATTAACATACCTAAAAATCCAAACAAAATTGCTGTGTAAGTAAACAATTTTGATACAGAATAATCATATTCCAATGCTGCATTTGATTGCATGCATACCCCCTTATAAAAATTGTATGTTGTTAAACAGTGACAAACTTTGACATTGTTTGACAACATTCATACTTATTATAGTTTTTTTTTCATATATAAAGCTTAAAAAGATGGAGGGAAAAACGAATTGTTAACTGAATGTTAATAAAATGGGTAAAATTGCGGTTGATCATCCTGTGGACGACAGGTTTGAAGGGTCAACTAGGACAAATTGAGTCCTAATTACTCCTCTAAAATAGGGATATTATGCTTTTCCTTTTGCACTTTGTATAGAGTGGATATACTGATAATCAATGGTAATATTTTGTTCACTTGGCAAATGTTTAGAGAGTCTTGAAATCATCTCTTCAAAATCTTCAAAAAGATAATTTGCCATTGAACCTGGTATAGGATTTATCTCATTTAGAAGTACTTCGCCTTCAACAACAAAAAAGTCACAGCGAATGATGCTTCCTCTGAAAAGAGGATCATAGATTTTTTTAAAGCTTTCTTGTATTTTTTCCTTTAAATCATCCGTAATATCAGCAGAAAGTACTTGAGAATCACGGGAGAAATCCATATATTTCTTTTCAAAATCCAAAAATTCCTCTTTTTTGGGCTCCTCTACAATGGAAAGTTCCCATTCATTTGTGTAGCATCCAGCTTGATTAAACTCTTTTACCCCCTGAATAAAAGGTTCTACTAACACTTCAGTATCAAATTCAAATGCAACATCTAGTGCATAATCAAGTTCAGCTTCATTTTTAACGACACTCACTCCAATGCTGCTGCCCAAGCGTACCGGTTTAATAATGACAGGATATGCCATAGTAATCGATCTACTATCATTTTTAGAGAGGCACTCATACTCTACTGTCTTCACACCTAGGCTCTTTGCAAGAAATTTAGTATAGAGTTTGTTATACGAGAGTGCTGAGGCTTCCATACGCGGGGAGATAAAGGAAATATCAAAAAATGTCATCATTGAAGCTATTTTACCATCTTCTCCATCTCTTCCATGGATAAGGTTAAGTGCTACATCAAAATCTACAGCTTTGCTACCAAACATGCCATTACTAAAAAATCCGCCTTTTTGTAGTGTAAGTTGTTTAGATTTTTTATATTCTCCCGAAGAGAAAAGTTTAGAATTGATTTTATCTGTATTTATGAGGTAGAATTTTCTGTCTTGACTTACGAAAATATAAGTTAAGGTACTGTTTTTAAGTACTTTTTTCATAGTAATTGCGGAGACAATGCTTATCTCATGTTCAAAACTTGATCCGCCAAATAAAATAGCTATATTCATTTTTTTCCTTTTATCCGATTAGTTCATGCTCTTTTATCTACCTTTTCTCACAAAGTAGTAAAGAAGTTCAACTGCAAGTTAGATTGCTTCATTTTTTAAAAAAATGAAGCAAAAAATCGTTATGGCATTTTTTTATTTATGGGAGCATCTTCGCAAATTCACTAAAGATATATGCACTCTCTGCTTGTGGATAATATTGTACTGACATACTTGGAGAGTCATTGTATTTGAGTCCCTCGATCGTATTGTCAAAAAGGTTTACATGTGTCACTGTCGCCACTTGCGTAATATTATCTGGTACATTATAGTTGTGATTTTGAGTTGTGATTTCCACAGCACTTGTTAGAGTATTTTTTACAGGGTGATTTCCGCCATGATGACCAAACTTGAGTTTATAGGTATCATATCCATGAGAAATAGAAAGAAGTTGATGTCCAAGAGAGATACCCAAGAGCGGTACTTTATGTGCAATGAGTTTTTTGATCTTCTCTTGTTCATTTTTCAAAATAAGCGGATTGCCAGGTCCATTTGAAAGAAATACACCATCAAACTCTTTTGCATCGATCTTAAAAATGATCTCTTCAGCACTCATAGAGTTTGGTACCACGGTCACTTCCATCCCAGCATGCGTAAGCTCATTAAGCATGTTTCTTTTTATACCAAAATCAAGAGCAAGGATTTTCTTTGTCGTTTGTGGAGTATCGTAGGTAAAGGTATCTGTATTATAACGTGCTTGGGTATGCACATACGCTACTTTTGTACTTATCTGCTCCATATAATTGACTTCTTCAATGCGTGGTGAAGAGGTTAACACTTTTTTAAGTTCATCTTTGTCATGTATCTTAGTAGAAGCTACCATCATCATGGTTCCTTCGTTTCTAAGCATTTTTGTGATGAAACGCGTGTCTATATCTGTGATGCCCAGTCTATTCTCTCTTTTGAGTAGCTGGGCCAAAGTCTCTTCAGATCTAAAGTTAGAAGGTCTGTCCTGGTAGCTGCGGATAATAATACCTTTACAATGAGCACTTTTACTTTCCATATCTTGCTCGTTACACCCTACGTTACCTATCTCTGGCATGGTAAAAGTTACAAACTGCCCTGCACAAGAAGGATCTGTAATGATCTCCTGATACCCCATAAGAGAAGTATTAAATACTACCTCTCCTACAGATGTTCCCTCTGCGCCAAAGCTCTTTGCTTCAAGCATTAATCCATTTTCAAAATACAGTGATATTTTTTGCATTACAACATTCCTCTCTTAGAAAGTTCTTCTTGATAAAATCTTTCATAAAGAAGTTCATAATCCTGAGAACCAGGTATAACTTCTTTTTCCATACCTCTTATTTTTGCATATACAATATCGTCTATCTCATCATACGCGTCTGCAAAAGACTTAAACGCTTTAAAAATAACATTTTTTACCTGATTTTCATTGACATCATACTCAACTAAATAATTTTCATACAACTCATCTAAAATAAGGTGTGCCAAGTCATTATAACGATCATCATAATTCATAATAACACCATGCTCTGCAGCCATTTTCTTTTTGATCATAAAGAAAAGTTGCCTCTCATCTGCATGTTGAAACTCTATTTCATCATAATTTTCATCAAGAATTTTTTTGACTTTTTCATCCAAAGCATGCTCAATAGCGAGATTTTCATCTATGATCTTTTTACACGCTGCTACTGCTGCTTCTTTACCTTTAGGCATAGTGATAAAAGGTGCATTGGCCAAATCAATCCCGATCTTAGCTGCTACATACCCTGTCTGTTGTGGTTTTAATCTCATTGCTACCTCCTCATTTTATCTAATTGAGTTATCTGGACAAAGTCCAAACAACTTACGGTAACACTATTTTATCGTATTATCGTATCTTCGCGTTCCGGACTTGTTGAGATAATCCCCATCTTCGTCCCTATCATCTCTTCAAGTGCTAGGATATATGACTTTGCAGCCTCTGGAAGTTTCTCAAACTCTCTTATACCTTCGGTTTTATCCCAGCCTGGAAAGCTTTTATAGATAGGTTTTGCATCTTCCAAATCATAAGGTATATAGTCAACCTCTTTACCCTCTACTTCATAGGCTACACATACCTTCACCTCATCAAAACCATCAAGCACATCAAGCTTCATGAGCGCTACCTGATCTACCCCATTTACACGTACCGCGTGGCGCATTACAACAGCATCAAACCAACCGCATCTTCTTGGGCGTCCTGTCGTTGTACCAAACTCATGTCCATTTTCACGCAGTTTATCACCCTCTGCTCCAAAGTCTTCACTTGGGAAAGGGCCATTTCCTACTCTTGTACAGTAGGCTTTGGCTATACCCGTTACTTTTCCCAAATCTTTAGGGTTAAGTCCAAGCCCAGAACATGCACCAGCACTTACAGTTGTTGAAGATGTCACATACGGATACGTACCATGGTCAATATCCAACATTGTACCCTGTGCCCCTTCTAGAAGGATTCTTTTATCTTCATCCATAATCTTCCACATAAGCTGGGTAGTATCTGTGATAAAGTCACCAAGTACTGCCTTATAGCCCTCTAGTTCTACTAAAAGCTCTGCTTTTGTTGGTAATTCAACGCCCATAGCATCAAAGACAGGCTTATTCATTTCAAAATAAGCAACGATCTTCTCTGTGAGCTTTTCAGGATGAAGTAACTCTCCTAGTCTATGCCCCACTCTGGCAATCTTATCACCATAGGCTGGTCCGATCCCTTTTCCTGTTGTACCAATGGCCAAATCACCTTTCATACGCTCTCTCGCCTGGTCGACAAGCGCGTGGTAAGCAAACAAAACATGTGCTTTATCTGAAAGAAAGAGTCTTCCTTCCAAATTGTCAAACTGCTCCATCTCCTTGATAAAATCTTTAGGAGAGATAACAACACCATTTCCTACGATATTCTTAGCATTAGGATTGAGTACACCTGAAGGGATAAGATGCAATGCATATTTTTTGTCACCTATAACAATAGTATGCCCCGCATTGTGCCCACCTGCAAAACGACATACATAATCATGTGTTTGTGCCATATGGTCAACAATTTTTCCTTTTCCTTCATCTCCCCACTGGAGACCTACGATCAAATCTGCTTTACTCATCTACCCTATCCTCGATTATTATTATTGAACGCTTTTTGAGCAAAGCCCAAAAAACTACTCTGTCGCTGAGACTGCTTTGGCAGCAGGCTCATACGACTAGCCGTATTTGAATACTTAGTTAGTACTGACATACTATCTATCCTCGGTTCATTTTATTTGCGATACACTCATCTGTATAGAGTGCAAATCCTGCTGCTTCAACACCATCTATGGTGTAAATCCCGCCCTTAGCCAAAAGGCTGTTCTCTTCAAACATCCTAAATGTCAAAGAGTCATAATATCTCATTTTTGCATAAAAAAGCGGAGAGATAATCATCTTCTTATACTCTATCTTTTCTATAGCTTTTTTTATTTTTTCAAGTTCTGCTTTGATGTCATCGGGGAATGCTTCAAGATTATTTAAGTCATTCACAGAGTTAAGCCGTACAAGCTGTTCAATCCAAGGCAAGTCTGCATTCATAATCTTTTCAATATGCATTGACTTTAGGATATCAAGAGAAACACCATATTTTTCATTCAAAAGATGCGGTATGCGGATATTTGCTATTTGCATCACCGGCTCAACACCGATCTGTTTTAAAAGTGCAAGTGTCGTTTCTGCCATCTTCTCAAAATTTCCATTTATCACTTCAGCACCTATTTGGTACTGCTCTTTAGTCGGAAATGTAACCGTAGGTTGGATGTAGAACCACTTTTTGGACTCTGTACTTCTTCCAAGCCTTTTGGTAACAATACGTACAACATCAGCTGTGGAGTCTGCACGTAGAGTCACTTCATGGTTCTCTTTATCATTGAGTCTTAGCAGCAGCTTTTTATCATCAAATGACTCATGCTGATGGTATGAAAAAAGTGGTGTAACTATCTCTTCAAATCCGAGTCCAACAAGTGTTTGGCTTGCCACATATTCTATCTCTCTTTTTAGCTTGGCACTTTTACCAAAATAAAGACGGCTCCCACTTGGAATTTCATGTTCAAATATCATTTTTCTTCTTTGTTCAACATTGTTTTAAAATAAGTCTCATGGCAAACATGACTTTCTATACCGTCCGGGTTTTCAGGAGCAAGTTTTGAAACTGGCATAGACTCCGGTGTAAAGACGGCATAGATATCCTCTTTTGTATTTACATAATCACGCGGATTATATCTGAAAAGAAGTTAGAAACCGATAAATTTGACCTTTCTAAATAGATATCAAATTTATTTTTAAACGCAAAAAAGGGTAAACAATGAAAAACTTTTACTTAAAATTAAACTCCATTCCTAACTAAGCGTTGTTGTTTGCTGTCCTATCTCTTTGTACCGTGCATAATAGTGCTCTACAAACGACTTTATCTCTTCTTTTACAGGTAAATATACCCCGTCTTTTTTGACTGTATACTCATTGAGATAAATATTTGCATCCACTTTATTCAGATAATTTTCTGCCAATTTTTTATACGCCTCCTGATAGGCTCTTTTCATCACATCATACTGACTGTAATCTATGTTGATTTGCTCATCATACGTAATAACACCCGAACTAAACAAAATATCAAGATGGATCAGCCCTTCACAATAATATGGCAAAACTTCACCCACTTCACGCCAACCCATCAGCCCCACTGCGCGCGAAACCAGATCATCTACAATATGCGTTTTAAGCGCTTCGCGTTCATTATGAAAAAATGCCATCAGCCCGCCGGCGGTTGCTTTAAACTCTTCAATGTTTTTAAACCCTCCTGTACCATTCATCTTGGTTTCTGTGTCAGCATCTATCCAAAGTATGTGTCCATACTCATGCCCCACTGTAGAGATATCATAAATTTCCTGCCAGAGTTTAGGCTCATTTTCCATCAAATCTTTTTGTTTTTTAACAAAATCTTCACCCATAGTCTCAACAGAAAGCTTCATAATAGGTTTAGACTTTTTACTCTCCATCACAAAATCTGCATAAGCAAAGATCTTTTTACCTAACTCGGCTGAAACCTGTTCATCATTTGGAACGACTTGTGCAGAGAAAAGTCCGTTAAACTCTGCAGCATAGTAAAGCATAGGTTGTCCTATGTAGAGTTGTGTTTTATCCACTTGCATAACATTTTTAGCTATGATTCTTTGTGCATCAGCACCAAAATCATCAGCCATCTTAGAAGCAAAGTTTTTAATGTTGTTGCCAGTGTGTGAAGCCTCTTGAAGCTTAGGGTTTACGATACGTAAATCCCATTCCAATGCTACTGCTTTTCTATAATGGTCTTCATAATACTCCAACGGATGCCCCACTTGAAGAGGTGTTGTAACTTTCATCCAAGCCCTGTCAACATTTGCCCATTCTTTTATGAGCCTATTTGTTTTTGTTTCACTCAACGCTGTTTTGATTGCAGTAAAATAATTTATCCACTCATTTTTTTGATCATAGACTTCATCTTGATGCTGGTTTAAAAGTGTAATAAGCTGCTCTAATGCTGTTGTAACCTGTTTTACCTCATCGGGGAAAGCTTCTGAGTATGCAATACTTTTATACCCATCCCCCTCTTTTTTAAGTACAGAATAACACCTGTCCCCCACACATCCGCTCTCATCACTATCAAGTAAAGATTCACCTTGAAGCATTTCAAAAACTTTAGCATCGTCGCCATTAAACATTTCGGAAAGTTCAAGATTAACAGTATGGATAATATGATGTGTCCAATGGCTCTGCCACACACTCATTGCAACACCCACATAGTGTACTCCTAAAATCAAGGAGCGGTAAAAGGGAGTAAGCAGTTGATTGTCCTCTACCCATGCAATAAAACTTTCATGTCGTGTAATGTGCATCGTACTGACAAACCCATACGCCAACTCTTTTTTCATAGCTATCTCATCTTTAGAGCAAGCATTTTTCTCCAGCACCTGCTCCAAAGCATCTTCACGCATGTTAATAATACGCGTTAAAGCAGCCATTTGGGAATCTTTATCTCTAGGTATATCAATCAGTGATAAAAAGGCTCCTACAACTTTGTTCGCTCTATCGTGTCCTTTTGTTTCATCTAATAATTCATAATACTTATTGAGACTTGCCTGTCTTGTTTGCAATTCATCATAAATAGTTTGCAAATCTTGCATAAATTGTTTTTTCATTTTCACTCTTCTCCATTAAATAATGTCACGGCAAACGCCCTTGAAAGCAAAGCGATTCGAGAACCGTGACGATTTTTGTATACTTTTTTTTAAAAAGTAGTTAAAACATACTCACTGCAATAAAAAATTAAGATAACATAATAAAATTAATATTATTTACGTTTCAACATATTAATAATAGGCTTAGCCAACTTTAAAGCCTTTCCACGATGAGAAATTTTAGATTTTACCTCATCATCTAACTCACCCAGAGTTTTATCAAACCCTTTGGGGATGAACATCGGATCATACCCAAAACCTTTCTCTCCTCTGGCTTCATCTATAACATCTCCATGCATCCACCCGTGCACAACATACTCTCCATACTTAGAGACAATGGCAATGGCTGCTGTATAATACGCAGGAGTGGTTTTTAAACCTTTTTCTTTTACCGCGTCAATGAGCTTATAAAGATTATCTTTATCTGTCACGCCAACTCCCGCATAACGTGCAGAGTAAATCCCCGGTGCACCCTTTAAAACAGGCAGTGAAATGCCACTGTCATCAGAGATAACTAGATATTTATTCTGCGGATATTTCTTTCTCAATTTCTCATAAATAGTACGAGCCTTGATAAGGGCATTTGCTGCGAATGTGTCGCCAACCTCTGCAATCTCTAATTCACCCAGAAGATCCGAAAAAGCCACCGCTTCATCTTGACACATTTGTTTAAATTCGCGTAATTTGCCTTTATTGCCTGTTGCTAAGACTAATTTCATCAATAGTTAACCTTTAAGTTATATAATAAGACAAATTTTATCGTATTGAAGGTATTACCATGATTAAACAAATCATGCCACTCAGCCTCATTGTGGCTCTTAGATTTTTCGGACTCTTCATTGTCCTTCCTGTACTCTCCATTTATGCACTCGAGATGGAAGGCGCCACACCGTTCCTTGCTGGCCTGGTTGTCGGCGGATATGCACTGACACAAGCTGCCTTTCAGGTTCCATTTGGACTTATGAGTGATAAAGTAGGCCGTAAAAAAACACTGTTTTTTGGACTTCTTATATTTATAGTAGGTTCCGTTATCGCAGCGATGAGTGACAATATTTATATGTTGCTCGTGGGTCGTTTTCTGCAAGGAGCCGGCGCTATTGGTTCTGTAGTCGCTGCAATGATTGCTGACCTTGTAAGAGAAGAGCAAAGAGCCCATGCCATGGCCATCATGGGTGGGACGATCGCACTAAGTTTCGCCGCTGCTATGATTATCGCTCCTATCGTAGGGGGTATCTGGGGGATAGACAAACTCTTCTGGCTTACAGCTATTCTTTCTGTCATGGCCATAGGTATCTTATTTACTGCCGTACCGCAACCGCCAAAGATCGTCCACAGCTACGCAGAAGAAGAGTCTAAGATGATAGAAGTTTTTAAAGACAAATCACTTACTCGTATGTACATTACTTTTCTTTTCCACTCTTCCATTATGACGATGGCCTTTTTCATCATTCCTATGGTGATGACACAAGCAGTTATAGAAGACGGATTTGGATGGGAAAAAGCCCAACTGTGGAAAGTGTATCTGCCAGCAATGGTATTTGGACTTCTCTCCATGGGGCCGGCAGCTGTGTTTGGAGAAAAATACGGTAAAGGCAGAGAAGTGTTTATGATCTCTGTTGGGGTTATATTTTTAGGCTTCATAGCCATGGGTTTTGCCACTACACCATGGGTTTTCATTACGGGTGTCGTATTTTTCTTTATTGGCTTCAATATGTTTGAACCACTTTTACAAAGCTTCGTGGCCAAGTTCGCCAAAGTACACCAAAAAGGTGCAGCCCTTGGTGTGGCCAATACCTTTGCGTATGTGGGTATTTTCATGGGAGGACTTCTTGCAGGTTGGCTTATGCAACACTATGACAGAGCTACACTTGCACTGGTTGTAGCTGTTATTTCTATTCTTTGGTTCATCTGGGTAGCTACTATGCCAAACCCAAACAACAGAGGGAATGTTTACCTGCCGCTTGACATCTTCGACAGAGATCGTGTAGCAGGGCTTAGCAGCCATAAAGCTATCGTTGAGAGTTATGTCAATGAAACTGAGAATATCGCGGTGGTGAAGTATGAGAAAGATATGATAGATGAAGATGAAATTAGAGGGATGTTAAGTTAGCCTCCTCTTGATTAGTAATGATAACGACAAGAGATTACAATAACACTCTCCTCAAATATTTCATATATTAACCTATGTTCATCGGTAATTCTTCTCGACCAGTACCCTTGAAGTTCATGTTTCAGTGGCTCTGGTTTTCCTAGCCCTGAAAAAGAATCCCTTTTTATATCCTTGAGGAGTGTATTAATTTTCTTCAGTACTCTTTTATCTATGCTTTGCCAATATAAATATTCATCCCAAGCTTCATCGGTAAATGTAAGCTTCATTCTTCTATCAGCTCATGCACTTTTGTTCTGCCTGCTTTTGCATTTTCTATAGATTTTAAAAGCATCTCTCTATTCTTTGGCGATTTTAAAAGATAAGCTGTTTCATTCATTGAGTTAAATGTATCTAGTGAAATAATCACTACATTCTCACCATTTTTTCTATTTACTATAACCTCTTCTGAGTTATGATATACATCATCAAAGATAGATTTCAAATTATTTCGTGCTTCTGTAAAATTTACAACTTGCATAATAGTCCTTTATGTTCATAATTATGTACATAATATAGCACACAATATTAAAAATGTCAACTTATAAGGTTTTATTGAGATGATAAATGATTGATGAAGATGAAATTAGTGATTAGAATTGGCGGAAAAATGTTAAGTGAATGGTCGGAGTGACAGGACTTGAACCTGCGACCTCTATCACCCCAAGATAGCACGCTACCAGACTGCGCTACACCCCGATAATACGAAACATAATGTGGATCTTAGTCCACATTATACAAGAAAAACTTTAAACCTCACACTCTCCAAGATCGACTTCTTTGTACTCCACATCCATCAGCTTACATGCACGCTTCATGATGCCCTCTTTTGTAAACCCGAACTTTTCAAAAAGCAAGTCGGCTGGTGCGGAAGCTCCGAAGCTTTCCATGCCCAGCACATCATCTGCATATCTGTAAAATTCTGTGGCTGTGGCTGCTTCTACTGCCAGTACTTTTGTATCTGGATCAACTACTGTTGCTTTATACTCTGTGTCCTGCTCATTGAAGAGGTCTAGACATGGAACAGAAACTACGTTTGCTCTGATGCCAAGCGGAACAAGATAACATGCCGCTTTAAGACAAGGCATAAGTTCTGAGCCTGAAGCCATCAGTGTAAAGTTGGCATCTTTTCTTTTTTTGACGATGTAGGCACCTTTACTGACTTCGCCAAAATCTCTTTTTGGCTTGAGTGTTTCGAGTTTTTGACGTGAAAGTACAAAACCGTGTGGTGCTTTTATTTCTAACGCTGTTTTCCATGCTTCTACATTTTCAGTTGCATCTGCAGGTCTCCATACGTAAAAGTTTGGAAGTGCCCTAAACTGGCTCATATGTTCGATAGGCTCATGTGTAGGGCCATCTTCCCCTACACCGATACTGTCGTGTGTCCAGATAAAGAAGTTTTGGATGCTTGCCAGTGCTGCAAGACGTGCGGAGGGCTTAAGGTAATCAGAAAATACAAAGAACGTTGCATTAAACGGGATCGTTGTACCATAGAGTGCCACTGCATTGGTGATCGCTGCCATAGAGTGCTCTCTGATTCCAAAGTGGATATTTTTACCTTTAGGAAAATCGCCCATCTCTTTAAGGTCTGTCTTGTTCGATGGTGCAAGGTCAGCTGAGCCGCCGATAAATGAGGGGATAGCCTTTGCTATAGCATTAAGAATCAACCCGTTTGAATCCCTTGTGGCAACTGCGGGGTCATTGGAAAAGTCCGGATATTTTATCGCTGAAAAATCAGGATGAAGCAGTCTTGCCAACGCTTCGTTCTGCTCTATAAGCGGTGCTTCTTTTTGTCTGTGTATCCACTCTTTTTCGAAAAGTTCACCTTTTTCAAGGGCACATCTGAATCTTACTAAAACATCTTCAGGGATCTGGAATGTTTCATCCGGGTTGAAACCCTCTTTTTCTTTTGACTCAGCGATGATCTTGTCACCTAGTGGTGCACCATGTGTATGGTGTGTCCCCTCTAGCTCACCTGCGCCTTTACCGATGATCGTATTGGCGATGATGATCGTTGGTTTTGTTGCATTTTTTACTTCATTTAACGCTTCGTCAATTTTATCATAACAGTGGCCGTTGATCTTCAGCACATTCCAGTTTTGTGCATCAAAACGTTTGGCTACATCTTCACTCCATGCAATGCTCGTATCCCCTTCAATAGTGATCTCATTGCTGTCATAGATCAGCACAAGGTCTTTAAGTCCCAGGTGTCCGGCCAATGCACATGCTTCATACGAGATACCCTCTTGCAAATCGCCATCACCGCAAAAACAATAGACTTTATGATCGATGAGTTTACAAGTCTCTGAATTTACCTGATTTGCAGTGTACTCTTTAGCCATTGCAAAACCGACTGCATTTGCGATACCCTGTCCGAGTGGTCCCGTCGTAATCTCTATACCCTCGGTATGTCCATATTCCGGGTGGCCCGGGGTTTTAGAGTCCAGTTGACGGAAATTTTTCAAATCATCAAGGCTTACATCGTATCCCCAAAGGTGGAGCAATGAGTAGATAAGCCCCGTTCCATGTCCACCTGAGAAAACTAAACGGTCACGGTTTAGCCATTTTGGATTTTTAGGGTTATGAGAGAGGTGTTCGGAGAGAACTACTGCAATGTCTGCGAGTCCCATCGGTGCACCCGGGTGTCCTGAATTTGCTTTTTGTACCATATCGGCTGCCAAAAATCTGATAGTGTTTGCCATCTTTTTGCGCATAGTGTTTTGCTCTGTCATTGACATATAATTAATCCTTTGTGTGTCTGTAGAGGTATGTTTTCATTAGGGGTTGCAAAGCTGTTTGTAACTTTTCATCAAAGTTTTCAAATCGTCTTTGTAAATCTTTTGCAAGTGAATCTGCCTGTGCGACAGAATCATCTAGTCCCAAAAGATTGACAAAGCTATTTTTATCTCCGTCATTGCCTGTTGTTTTGCCCGCTTCTTCTTCACTGTGTGTCTCATCTATGATGTCATCTTGTATTTGAAAAAGCAGTCCAAGGTCTATGCCAAAAGCATACAGTTCATCTTGCACTTTTTTCTCAAGCCCCACAATGACCGCACCCATCTGCAAAGATACCGCGATAAGCTTCGCTGTTTTATTGATATGCAGTGTTTTTATCTGTTCAAGGTCAAGCGGCTTGTTTTCAAAGTAGCAGTCGATCGCCTGTCCATGTACCATACCGCGACTGCCCCCATCACGCGCAAGGAGTTCAACCAGTTTTATCTTCACATCTTCACGCAGTGGTGCTTTTGCTATAAGATAAAAGGCATCGGTGTTCAACGCGTCACCAGCCAGTATGGCTGTTACTTCATCATAGCTTTTATGCAGTGTAGGGTGCCCACGACGAAGGTTGGCATTATCCATCGCAGGCAAATCATCATGAATAAGAGAATAGGTATGAAGCATTTCCACAGCTAATGCTATAGGCAAAGAAGAGTTATAAAGCATAGGTGCATACACATCTACAATGCCCAAGAGCAGCATAGGACGAAAACGTTTACCGCCAGCCTTGAGCATAGCGCCTAAAGCATCTTCATAAACAGGATGAAAACTTGGTACTTTTGGTAGGTTTTCTCTGAGGTATATCTCAAATCTTTGCATTTACTCTCTTGGGTTGAACCATATGTTTACCCGGGAGTTTTCGTATGGTTCAAAAATTTATTGGTAGAATTATATCCAATTAGGATAAAATACTTCTATGAAAAAAGAAACAATATTTACACTTATCACTTGGACTAAAAGATTACTCGGGCTTATTGCTATATTGCTTTGGATGTATGTGATCTTTACAATCTCACAGTCACCGGGTCCTTTTGTGGAACAGGTACCCTACTGTATGGGAAGCACGATGTTGATCTTTGGGATTTTAACCGCTGTACATAAGGGGTTGGATTATTGGAGTTTATCACAATAGGACGCTTTTTGAGCAAAGCCCAAAAAACTACGCTAACGCTAAGTTGTCTTCAGCAGACTGCACATACGACTAGTCGTATTTTTTAGGTAACACTTAAACTTTGCAGTTTTTTGCTATTTCGCTAATGATGTCGTCTATACTCTTATCTTCTACATTTATGATGACGTCAGCCACGCTCTTATAGGCTTTTTCACGCTCTTTGTAGAGTCTCTTAGCCTCTTTTTCTTTAGAAAAAAGAGGTCTTTTGGCCAGTTTGGCTTTAGAATTCTTAGCGTTTTTGAGACGATCATATATCCACTCAAAAGGGGCATCAAGCAATACAACGGTTCCTAGTTTTTTGAGGTTATTTACTTTATAAAAGCCGCCACCACAAGATATAAACGTACCCTGGATACATTTTTCTATCCAGTCTGCGGTTTTTTGCTCCTGCTCTCTAAAATACGCTTCACCTCTTTTTGCAAAGATCTTTTTGATTGTCTTTTTCTCTTTAGATTCTATAAGGTCATCCGTATCTATAATATAGGTTCCATACTTTTTTGTAAATGCACGGGCTGTCGTTCCCTTGCCTATACCCATGAAACCAATAAGAATAATGTTTTTTTTCAAACTTTACACCATATTATAACGGTCAATAATTCTTTTAAGGCGTTTACGCAAGTTCCTCAATGCATTTTCTGCCGTATCACCCTCAGCCATAAGTGAATCAAATTCATCAAACTGAATCTTTGCCACCCAACCTATTTTCGTATGTTTTTTTATGCCTGTAAAACGTACTTCACCAAAGTGCTCTTTTGCCATTTTATAGATACGCTCAATTCTCTTATCTATAGTTTTTCCTTCTTTATTGCTCATGATCGTCCTTTTTATTGATGTAGTCTCATCCCTCATAAAAGCTTCGCTCCGATGAGATTTTACCTGTGTATAATTATAGCATAGCAAAAGAACAAAAAGATTACATTTATACTTTTATGTTTTGCCATTGGCCTTTATTGAATGTGATCCAAAGCCATATCGCTTTGACAAAAGTATCAGCAATCATCGCCAGATAGACAACAAAGATAGACTCAAAATACCACGAGAGTAAAAATGCAGGGATAATACGTACCAACCAGAGTGAGGTAAGATTGATTTGAAGTGTTTTTTTACTGTCTCCCGCACCTCTTAGCGCCCCTGAAAGTACAAAGTTAAAGGCAAGAGGTATCTGGGAATACCCTACAATACGCAAATACAAACTGGCTTCTTCTATAGTCTGTGCATCATCTGTAAAGAGCCAGACCATCCTTTCAGGCATACATATCATAAAAAAAGAGAGAAAGAACATTAATCCTGTCGTGTATTTGAGTACAAGAATCACATCTTCTCTGGCTTGTTCAGGCCTTTTGGCCCCCAATCCCTGCCCCATAAGTGTCATCGCAGCAATGGTAAATCCGATACCCGGCATAAACGCCAAACCTTCCACTCTTAAGCCTATCTGATACCCTGCCAACGCTTCTGTACCGTACTGAGCAATGATGACAGTAAAGAGCATGAAACTCCCAAACGTCAATGCACGCTCGACTGATGCGGGTAGCCCTACTTTCAGTGCGCGCAAAAGTAAAAATTTGGAGTAGTGCCATAAAGGGATATACGTTGTTTTGCACCGCATATACAAAACCGCATAAACGATAAATTCCAATATATTAACCACGACTGTCCCTACCGCTGCGCCCATCACACCAAGTTCAGGAAAACCGTAATGTCCAAAAATGAGAAGGTAGTTTAAGATCACATTGAGGAGGATAGAAGCTATCTTCACTTTCATCGGTGTTTGGGTGTCACCCGCGGAGTTGAGTGCTGAGACAAATACCAGCTTCATAAAGATAAAAGGCATCATCCATGTCAGCATCTGCACATAATCAGCCCCCAGTGCTACCACTTCAGGCGCTGTATCTAACCATACATAAATATGTGATGCAAGATAATACCATGCTGCCATAATGGGCAGACTCAACATAAAGGCAAATATAAGGAGGGTAGAGAGTCCTATGGAAGCGCGTTTTATCATCTTTGCACCTATAAAACGAGAAAGCAGTGCTGACGTACCCACATGAAGCAAGGTCAACACAGCAAAAACAAACATAAGCGACTGCAATCCAAGCCCAACTGCTGCCACTGCAAATGCAGAGATGCGCCCCACCATGATAAGGTCTGTGATCACTTGCAGCATATCCATCAGTGAGTTGAGTGCTGCGGGGATGGAGAGTTTTAGTATCTTTTGATGTTTGGCAGGAAAAAGTCGTATCAACAAGCCTCTTTTAACCCAAAATATACAATAAAAACCATCATTTTATTGCATACTTTTAGTCTATTTTTTCATCCATTATACATCTATTAACTAAGAAAGGTGTATAAAAAGAAACACGATACGTAGTACAAAGAATTCTACACTGTAAAAGAGTGGCTATTTTTGTATGGAGAATTCTTTCCTAGCGCTCATGAAAAGCTTCAGAAAATGTTTTAATAATCGGTTTGGACAGATAAGTCAGTACCGTTCTGCTTCCTGTTACGATATCCACCTGTGCTGTCATACCCGGGCTGATATCTATTTGTTTTCCGCTTTTGGTAATGAGCTGTGTCTGATCTAGTACGATGAGAACCCTAAAGTAATACTCTTCGCCCTTGGGTGTTTTTTCAATGAGAGTATCCGGGCTGATATACTTCACTTTTCCGTTAAAAATTCCGTAAATACTGTAGTCATACGCATCAAGCTTAATGGCTGCGCTTTGTCCCTGTTTGACAAAAGAGATATCAGAAGGGCGCATTTTTGCCTCTACTATAAGTTCATCTCCAAAAGGTACCAGTTCTAATATCACTTCTCCTGCGCGTACTTTGGCTCCTTGCGTTGTCACAATAATGTTTTTCACAATGGCATTCATCGGAGCAGAGATCATCGTACGCTCCAGCATAATGGCTTTATCTGTAAACTCTTGTTCTTTTGTCGACAGGTCTTCTTCTGCCTGCGTCATATCTGTTTGTGAATCTTGGAAATATTTATTGCGTGTGTTGGATATCTTTCCTTTAAGCTCTGCAATTTGTCTTTTAAGCTTAATGATCTCTGTAGCACCTATGTCTCCTCTTTTTAACAAAGGAAGATTTAAATTAAGCTCCTCTTTTGCAAGGACTAGTGATTCATTGAGTGCAGACAGATCGTCATTCAGTGCTTGCTGCCGTCGGTGAAACAGCGCAGTTTGGTTTTCAACAAATTCCGGGTACTCTTTCATCGACGGAGAAAAAACCAATGGTTTGTCATAGACTTCTGCTCTTAATCGAACCAACGTTGCCTCAATTGCTGCGACTTTTGCTTTTCTGTCCTCGTAAGCAGCCTGTGCCTGAGATTTCTCCAGCACAATAAGAGAATCTCCCTTTTTGACATGATCACCCTCGTGTACATAAATTTTCTCTACTACGCCATCTATGGCAGATTGGATCTCCTGGGTTTTTGCAACAGCAATCACTTGCCCCTGTGCATGAGAAATCTGGTCAAGATGTGCACTGGATGCCCAGATAAAAAACGGAACAATCACCAGTATTAAAGTACCAAAGGTCATCCATACGGGATTGATGAGCGTTTTATAGGGCATATGGTTTTTTTGTTTCATTTTTGTTCTTTGTTTTGAGGTGGCTGCTGAAGTTTTTTCAGTACTTCATCTCTCGTATCATCCATGACGATCCCTTGAGGTGTCATGACAATAATACGGTTGACAAGGTTAAGCAGTGCTGGCTTATGTGTCACCACCACTAAAGTACTTTCAGGGGTCATTGTCTCGTGAATGGCTCTAAGCACCTGTTTTTCTGTAGCCTCATCCATATTTGCTGTTGGCTCATCCAAAAACCATGCTTTTGGATTCATCAGAAGCATCCGCGTCATGGAAATCATTTGCTTTTGTCCTCCGGACATACTTTCACCCCCTTCAGGGACTGGAGTATCCAGTCCTTGCGGAAGGGTATTGAGCAAATGGATCAAACCTGTTTGTTTAGCCGCTTCAATGATCTCTTCATCATTCACGCCCACTAATCCGAGTAAAAAATTGTCCCGAAGTGTTCCTGAAATCAATTTGACATTTTGAGACAGGTATCCTATTGTCTCATTTAGTCTGTTTCGTGAAATGTGGTGTGCGTCTATCCCATTGACAAGCACTTTCCCACTTTGTGGTTTATAAAGCCCTGAAAGTACTTTTAGCAAGGTGGATTTACCCGAACCTACCATGCCCAGTATGGCTACTCTTTCTCCTGGCTTTATGATGAGGCGACTCACATTCAGTGCAGGCGTGTTTTCTCCATAGGCAAATGAAACATTTTCACATCGAAAATGGGGATTGATTGTTGAAGGAGAGAGAGGACGTTCTACCCCTTCATTGTCCCGGTCAAGAGTATATACATTGTCAAGGTCTTCGATGGCGATTTTTGTTCTGCCCCATTGAACCAGCAAATTTGGCAGCATGGCGATGGGCGAGAGTACACGGCCAGAAAGAATGGTTGTTGCGATGAGCCCTCCCATTGTCAAATCAGCAGTGGTACTTACCAGATACGCACCAAATGCGACGAGTGAAATATAGCTAAGCTGCTGTAGGAACGCTGCTGTATAACTAGACATATCACTGTAGTGACGGATCTCTATGTCATCATGTATGGCATCTTCGGTCAAAGCATTCCAGCGTCCTAGTATGCTCCATCCTGCACCTGTTGACTTGACATTCTCGGCATTCTCAACACTCTCCACAAGAAGGCCCAACTTTTTGTGTGATGCCATCGAAGCTGCTTTTGTCAATTCTACTATTTTTTTACGGAAAAACATCCCAACAAAAATCGCTGTTATTAAAAATCCAAGAACTATAGCACCCATCATCCACCCTGAAATCATAATGATTACTGATAGAAAAATCATCGAAAACGGAAAATCAATAAATACATACAATGCCGCCGAAGAGATAAAAGATCGTATGGTAGTATAGCTTTGCAACTGGCCTGAAAGTGTTCCTATACTTTTAGGCAGCGCGTCCAGACGGATTTTTAAAAACCTGTCAAATATATTATGAGAATATGCCACATCCATATTTTTGGTTGCATGGTCAAAAATATGTGAACGGGTAAGCTTTAGTATCAGTTCTAAAAGAATCGCGATAAACACACCCATACTCAATGCCACGAGTGTCGAAATTCCCTGTGTAGGGATGACCCTGTCATACACTTGCATACTGAAAAATGAAGTCCCCAAAGCCAATATATTGATACTCAAAGAAGCAATGGCAGCATGCACCATAATGGGTTTTTGCTCTCTTGCAATCTCTTTGAACATTTCATTTGCAGAGCGTTTTGCGGTGTTTTTACGTTTAGACTTAATGGGACAAAAGCGTGTACCTTTAGGATAACTTCTTTCGCTTCTTATTCCCTCTTTGCTTTCACTTTTCCAACTTCCGTCAGCTTCTTGCTCTATGACAACCCGTACACCTTCATGAGGAACAAGAGCCAATGCAGGCAAAGAAACATGTGACAATGTCTTGCTCCAGCGTGGAGCTTTTAGGTCAAACATATCAAAGATGGTACCGTAAAGACTTAAAATAGACTTCTGGTCAATAGCAGTAAGCTCAATTTCGAGCTTATTGAGCTCATGAGGAGTGAGCCTTGAAGCTGCGAAGTGAGATTGTGTACACTCTTGTGTCAGCCACTGTAAATCTTCGATTGCCTCTGCTTTATCCTTATAGATCATCGTTTTCCCATATTTTCAAAGTCAATGTTTCCCATCTGCAATTCTAAGCGATAAAATGATGCAATGAGTATGGCTTTTAGGTTGGCTAAAGAAATTTTATTTTGTGTCACTTCACGTGAAATATTGACCAAATCAAGCCATTGGCGTTTTCCTGTGATAAACAAACGGGTATAAGAATCCAATACCTTTTGAGTTGATCTGATAGTCTGCTCTACACTTATAAGCGTACTTTTTGCAGTGCGGTAATCTGAATAATCTGCTATTGCAACACTCATTAATTCTCTCTCTTTGGCTTGAAGTTCATCTTTTACCTGAAGTACCTTATAAGTGGCACTTTCCATATTGGACAGTGAAGAAAGACCGGCTCCCGGACTATAAGAAACGTTGACATACACCAAGGTGTCGCTTTCTATATCATTGGCGTAGACAGAACCCTGCTGATGTTCCGCGCGTAATGAAACATTTGGCATGATTGCTGCATCCGTACTTTTCTTTTCGGCTTGAGCCATGGCTATTTGCGCTTCGAGTTTTTTAAGCGTAGGATGATTATTTACAAGTTCTTGTTCCAGTTTTTCCAGTTTGATATCTTGTTTGATTCTTGCATTCTCTGTAAAGCCTATCGCGCATTGAAGCGGGCGGCCCGTAAGCAAGTTTAGCTGAGATTGTGCCATTTGGTATTTGGCTTGTGCTGTTATGATGTCTGAGTCTATCTGAGCGATACGTGCACTAAGAAGTTCTCTGTCTGACTCGGAAGATACACCCGCTTCTATACGCCTCTCAAGCATATCGGAGAAACTTTCAAGCTGAACTTTCCCCTGCTTAAATCCTTTGATCTCTCCATCTGCACGAATATAGTTTTGTAAAACATTGATAACTTTTTCTGACAGAAGGTACGCATTTTCACCTAATGAATATTGTGCTTCATCTTCTTTGGAGAGTGCAAATTCACTCGCAGCGTCCAGTTTCCCTCCCGTCCACAAAGGCTGATCTAATCTAAAGGTTGTACCGTTACGCCCCGATTTTTGAGAAAAATCTACTGATGGTGTAGGAAAATAATTCCAATTGGCACTCTCTACCTGCGCTTTAGCTCCAAGAAGCATCTGTTTTGAAGCCTTAATACTTGGATAGTTCTGATAACTCGCATTGAGTAAATCTTTCACACTGTTAACGCAGGTGCGCGTATCTCCGACCGGGCTGTATATATCAAATAATTGGTTTTTATCTAAGCCTTGTCCAAATATAGCTGTGGTCAATGCCAAAAAAATTGGAATACGATAGTGCATGAGTGACTCCCTTTAGAATATAATCTTTTGAAAATAGATAATGACAAATTATACACTTACTATTTGGTGATCCAGGTTCAAGATCGTCTTAAAATATAAGACGATCTCAAAAGTGGTTTTTAGATAACCGCAATGTCTTGCTGTATCCAAATATCAGTAGTACCATTGTTGTTCATATCAAAAGCATTATATACAATTCCATCAAGTGTTTTTGTTCCTGCAAATACTTGCCCGCTCAAATCAACTTTATCGCCCCCGTTTCCTGTAACATAAAGCGTATGGGTATCATTGATTGCGAACACATCATCATAGTTTAAAGTGAGAGTATTGTCACCATTGCCTGTAATGTCTATCTTCTCAATGCTTTTTATTTTACTGTCATTTATCGCTGTAAGATCAAGATGAAGATCTTTACCCAGTAAGAAAAGAGTATCTGTGCCAGTTCCTCCGTCAATGAGGTTGAAGTTTGCACTGGTAATTCCAATGGAGTCATTTCCTGCTCCACCATAGAATGTATCGTTCCCGTCACCATCGATGAGGATGTCATTTCCATTGCCACCATACAAGGTGTCATTACCCGGGCCGCCGCGGAGTAAATCATTCCCATCTTCGCCCCTGAGAATATCATTTCCACCATACCCGTAAAGGCGGTCACTTCCAGCTGTACCCGTCAGTGTATCATTTCCTAAAGTCCCTTCCTGCACGCCCGCTGATGTTTGCTGAGTGGCCAACAAGCCTACATCAGCCAGAGTACTTGTTGAAGCACTATTAGACAATCCTCCCGTATCGGTCGCTTTAATACTTAATGTACCCAGTACAGTTACATCTAGTACTGGATTTGCGAAACTTACTGTTGAAAGCAACTCATTGAGTGGCAGGTTATCAATATGTCCACCATCTTTGGCTGTGATTGTAACGGTTGAAGAAGAAGCAACCAATCCTAACAATCCCGGGTTGTTTGTAACTGTCAATTTTAATCCAAGATCATCTGCCATTTTTTGAGAGGCAGTGAGTTGGTATGTGCTAACGGTTAGTAATGAAGAGTGTGTCACTTCAACCTTTTGAATATTATTATTTACATCTATCGCGGCTACTGCCTGATGAGAAAGGTCAATTAAACCCAGTGTTTCTAAACCTACAAGACCCAACAGTGAAGATTGGGCTACAGCAACAAGCGGTGCCTGGTTTGCATCGACACTGTCACTGCTTTTTGGACCTGTTTTGCCATCAGCACCTTCTACACTACTCGTAACAGTAAGTGTTTCAGTACCTGTTGGCAGTGGGACACCGGTAATCGTTTTCGTTTCACCTGCATTTGCATTCGTTCCAACTACATACGCTACTGTCTGGTCAGTCAAATTGATGTGCACTATGATGCGGTCACCGTCTTGAGCATCTGAAGGGATGCCAACTGTAACATTTGTAGTGCCTGATGAGCCTTCCCCATTGTCGATTACACCGTTATTATTGGTGTCAGCTGTGATTACAACGGTTGCTGCATATTGAAGCCCATTACGGTCATCACTTCCATCTGGAGGGGTATCACCGCCACCGTTTCCGTTTCCATTGTCATCGCCGTTTCCATTGTCATCGCCATTTCCGTTTCCGTCGCCACCGCCATTGTCATCGCCGCCGCCATTGTCATCGCCGTTTCCATCATCATTGCTACTGCTACTGCCTCCCGCTGCTGCTGCAAGGCCTCCTAGTAGAAGTGCTCCAAGTACATACGGAAGCCAATCCGTATCTCCGGCGCCAACGTTTGAGTATCCTAAACTTTGATACGATGATGCACCATCTCCCATATTTGCGATGGACTGCTCACTGTGACCTTCTTGTGGAACAAGACTGTAATACTGTCCGTCTTCACTCAAGCCTACCAATTTTCCCATAGATCCGTCATAATAATCTTTGACAATAATATCAGCAGGGGCATTGACGTCAGACGCCACACCCTCCACATCAATTTTGATCAACAGATCTTTCCCTTTGCGCTTTGCCAGCACCTGTTGAGGAGCAACGTTAGTAGCCACCTCTCTTAGTTCGTAATCAACACCTGACTGTGCCTGAATAACCAACGGATTACCCGATTTTCCTGCACCCGTACTGACTGTTGAGACATGATCAGTAGTGCCTTTTGTGATAAATTGAATTATTTTTGCCATTTTTTTCTCCTGTAATTATAATATTGTATGATGATTGCTTGTCAGTGTCGATTAATATTCGATCACAACTCTACGGTCAGGCTGTAAACACTTAATGAGCTGTGATGAACGTGCACCCTTACAATTTGTAGTTACCGGTTCTCTTGAACCGTGGCCTTCTACTTCCATAGCAATGTTAATACCATGGCTGTCAAGATAATCAGCTATTGCCAAAGCACGTCTTAAAGACAGATCGTCGTTGTAAGCATCGCTTCCTATTCTGTCTGTGTGCCCTGTAACTTTGATTTTACTCACTTGATTTGGACACATACTGATATCACGGACCAATTTGTCCATGGTTGCACGTGCTGAAGAGAGCAACTCAGTACTATCAAATCCAAATAGGCTATCTGTACCCAACACTATTTTTGGAATATAACGATTAATGATATTACTTGTCGTCTTAATACTCCCAAGCGCTTTTTGCCCTTCTGCTTCATCAACAACAATTGGAGCAAATGTTTTATTTTGAGTTTGTACAACCTTAACATAGGTGATGGAGTCTTTTGGGATATCGATCCTTTTTGACTGACCCTTAGCGACTGTATTACCTCTTGTTGCAATTTGTAAGTTTATAGTGTTGCTGCACACTCTTGTTTGTGCGTATTCGTCAGGCAACAATGAAGCTACGATGATGTTACCATTTACAAAGACTGCAGGAGTATTCTGTGTATCCCCGCCCTTTTCTCTGTAAACAATGATCGATCCCTTAGTAGACGTAACAGCGTCCCCTCTAACTGGCCCATGTAATAGCCCTCCCATACTGTATGTAGTGGCAGATGCCAATATTACAAAAAGACTTAAAACGCATTGTGTAAATTTTACTCTCATTACTCTCCCCTTTTATTTTATTTTTAGAAACGAATTATAGCATCTCGTAAAATATGAAAAGCTTAAATAGGGAAAAGAATGGAAGTTTTTTAAAAAAATAATTATCAACTATGGCAAAATTTATTATGTAATGTGATGAGATTAGTAAGGAGAAAGTATAGTAGAGTGATACTTTGGCATATACACACTATGCCTTGTATTTGAAATACTTAAGAATCGCCTCTAAAAGTATGAGGCGATTTTAAGGGTTATTTTAAAGAACCGCTATGTCTTGCTGTATCCAAATATCTGCAGCAGTTGAGCCACCGATATCATAAGTATTATACATAATCCCTCCAACATCGACGCCAGTTGCTATCAATGTTTTTTCTGCTCCTGCAAGAACTACAACATCTCCATTGTTTCCTGTAACATAGAGCGTTTGAGTATCAGCGCTGACTGCAAGCAGGTCAGTATAGGTTAAAGTAAGAGTATTGTCACCATCACCCGTAATGTCTATTTTTTCAATACTGGTTATATTGCTACTTAGCGCTGTAAGATCAAGATCTACACTGCCTATGAGGAAGAGAGTATCTGTTCCCGTTCCGCCGTCAATGGAGAGGAAGTTTGCACTGGATATACCAATGAAATCATCTCCTGCTCCTCCAATGAATGTATCGTTTCCATCGCCATCTATCAATACATCATTTCCGTCGCCACCAATGAGAGTATCATTACCCGAACCACCACGGAGCAGGTCGTTACCATTTCCGCCGTTAAGCGTATCGTCGCCTTCGTAGCCATATAGGCGTTCGCTTGAAGTGCCCAACGCACTGCTGCCAAGATTATCATTGGCTGATGTACCTTCGATAACATCAGGATTGCCATTAAGCCCTAAAAGACTCTCTAGTACATCTGCATTTGCCAGAGTCGTGATGCTATCAGTGGCATTAGCCCCCATGCTGTCTGTGGCTGTGATGTTGAAAGAACCCAATACGCTTACATCTAATGAAACCCCCAAAATACTAAGCAAATTGATGTCAGATGCAAGACGAACTGTAGCCAGAAGTTCATTGATCGCCATATTGTCTATATTGCCACCGTCCAGTGCAGTGATTGTAAGTGTTGAAGTCGGTGCAACGGTATTTAATACGCCAGCTGTATTCACTACTGTAAATGTAAGTCCCAATTCATTTGCTAATTGTTCAGAGGCGCTGAGTGTTGCACTGTCGGCATTAAGGCTTACCAGTCCAACGTAGCTTACTTCGACTGAGCGCAAATTGCCATCCTTATCGGCTGCAATAAACGCTTGTGAGCTTAAGTCAATAACGCCAAGTACTCCTAACCCTACAATACCTAACAGCGCTGCGTTGTTTGCCTGTACTATCGGTGCTGCATTCCCTGGAATTACCGGCGTGTCGCGTGTGTCAAAAGTGACAGAAGTGGAAACTGTGTCGCCGTCATTATCGGTTATATCAGCATTAAAGGTTGTCTCACCATTGAGCTGGTCTGTCGCTGTAGTTGCCTGATCGACGATCAAATTGCCATCAGCAAGTAGTTTGGCTATCACTTCCTCGTCAGTAGTGAAGTCTCCTATAAGATCTACTCCGGAAAATGTAATTTGCTGATCTACAGCCCCAGAGTTAAAGCCGCCAGAAAATGCTCCAGTTGTGCTGATGTACAACACGGTATCTCCACCAACTAGTGCAAAATGCATATAATTAGTCAAATTACCAACCGTATTGCCTCGTGCCAGTTCCCCTTGCAGAAGGCCACCAAGGTCTATGATGTCTCCGCCGCCGACTACCGGCCCTGCACTAAAGTCCATAATCGTGTCAGTGGCAGGCGTTCCTGCAGTGCCGCCATTATCTTTTTCCCACAAGAATGTATCACTTCCGCTGCCGCCGGTTAAGGTATCATTTCCTTTACCGCCTACAAGGATGTCATTTCCTGCACCGCCATCAAGTGTATCGTTACCTGCTCCGCCGCGTAGCAAGTCATTACCTTGACCACCGTTGAGTATGTCGTCTCCTGCGTAACCGTACATACGGTCATCATCAGCAGTACCGTTTAGTGTATTTGCGCCACTTGTTCCCTCCGTAATATTTGCCGGGTTACTGGAAGGATCCAACAGACTTAAACCTAAAAGATCTTGTTCGCTATCGGTAGCTGTATGCGCAAGTGAATCAGTCGCAGTGATTGACAATGTCGGTAAAACGCCAAGAGCCAATAAATCTAATCCATATTGATGCACATAAACGGTTGCCAAAAATTCATTGAGCTGGAGATTGTCTATAGGACCGCCGCTTGATGATGTGATGGTCAGCTGCGAGTAGCTTTGGGTAGTAACCAGTATATTGAGGATATCATTAGTCTCTACAACACTTAAACCAAACTCTGCTGCCATAGCAGCAGACCAGTCAAGCTTATAATATGTTAACAGACCAACACTTATCAGGCTATCAGCTCTTACCACCACATTCTCGATATCGTTATTGGCATCCACTGCTGTGAACACTTGGTTGGTTCCTATACCTATCAAGTTAAGTGCACCGGCATTTACCAGCCCCAACAAGCTTGCTGATTGGTTGACGTTGACCTCCGGTCCTACTTGATTATCGGCAGCCAACGCAGCATAACTGTACTCCCCTGTAAGCATATCTACAACAAATGTTTCACCCTGGGTTGTGTTGATCGTCAATTGATCGTTGTTAGCATTAAAGCTATAGCTTGCTACCAATGCAGAACCACCACTTGCTGTGATGCTATCTGTAGTAGGATTATAAGTATAAGTATTGCCGTCTATACCGATTTGAGATACATATCCGCCATCAGCACCAAATGTAATCACCAATGAACCCTCAGCCGTGTCAGGCTGTATATCCATTATGAAAGTTTTAGGATCCACAGCTAGTGGCATATCATCTTCTACATTGATGGTGAGTGTGCCAGGGATGCTGCTACTATTGCCAGCTGTATCGGTGGCTGTTACGCTAAAGCCCAGAGCCAATATATCTTCAACATTGGCAGTGGGGTGATCAAGTGGTGCTAACAGAGTAAACTCGTATGCACCAGCTGTATCTAGTGTCAATGTTGCTACAGGAGTTGTGCCAGCCATGCCGGTAAGCGTATATTCTCCACCCGCAAAACTGCCACTCCATGTCACAGACTGCCCGCCAGAAGTTATGCCTGTCGGCCCGCTTATTGCCACAGCCGTTACGCTGCCAGCCAAATCGCTAATGGACATAGTACCTGTAACGGTTGTTGAATCTGTTGTGTCACTCGGCGAACCTGCTGTATCGGCATATCCGTAAGGTAAACCTTCCTCTGACACACTGGCGCTATGGTCCACTATTGCTGGAGGAGTGGTATCGAGAATCGCACTGTCAGTTCCGTCTGGTCCTGTGTTTCCAACTGCATCTGTCACATTTGCAGTAACAGTGATCGTAGCTCCTTCTGCTGGAACAGCAAATGTAGTAAAGAGATAACCGGCACTGATTTGAGCTGAGGTAAGTACGAATGTTTGATTGTCTGTACCATCTGTTACATGAAGTGTATCACCTGCAACTGCATCGCCAGGAAGAGTTACTTCTACATCTATAACTCCGTTTAGTTCAGTACTACTAATGTACCCGT